>TARA_R110001583_G_scaffold87135_1_pt1 | contig 515251 bp, 525 predicted proteins | sample TARA_R110001583 | Tara Oceans TARA_R110001583 (sample SAMEA4398432) | marine metagenome | biome: Polar Biome; feature: [MES] marine water layer (ENVO:01000295) within the mesopelagic zone...; material: water (ENVO:00002006), including particulate matter (ENVO:01000060) such...
GAGCCGTGCAAGACCAGCACGTCGATAGGCCGGGTGTGGAAGCGCAGCGATGCGTGGAGCTAACCGGTACTAATTGCTCGATAGGCTTGATTGTTGAAATTCATGTGTAGTTGAAAGCGTATTTGCTTCTACACAATCTCGATAAAGAACATGTTGGTATAATATCCCTGACTGGTTTCCGCCGACCCGGTGGTTATGGCAGGGGGTCCCCACCCGATCCCATCTCGAACTCGGTCGTTAAGCCCCCTTGCGCCAATGGTACTACGTCTTAAGGCGTGGGAGAGTAGGTCGCTGCCGGGTCCGCAGAACCCAGTCATACAAGCTTGCAGACATATCTTTCCATTTACGACGATTTTGGTCGCTTTGCGGCCTGCCGCCCGGATCTTCCAGGCGGATGTGTCCGGCCCTCGCGGCCGGATTTGCATTTCAGGGGTTAGCCTCTTAAATGTATCTACATGCTGACGCGGGATGGAGCAGTCCGGTAGCTCGTCAGGCTCATAACCTGAAGGTCGTAGGTTCAAATCCTACTCCCGCACCCATCATAAGAGTAGTTTGGCCGTCCTGAGAAATCAGGGCGGCCAAATCGCCTTTTATAACAAGGTTATAGCCGCTCTCATTTTTGCGCGGCTCAAGGCAAATCCGTTGGATGGTCTTCCTCAAGACGGATCGGACCTCGTCAGCATCCGGAGACGGGTCCGAAACCACTTCCACAAGTGAGCCGATAAGCTCGGCATAGAGCTCGCCCGCGTTCGGATGAACGCTCACAACGGGCTCGCTGCCCATTGCCGCAAGTTTGCCCTCGTTTTCGACTTTTTCTGCTTCCAGGGCGACCAGCTTTTGCTTGAGGGCAGTGGTCGCGACTCCTTCAGCAATCGCATCGACAATCCGGTCGATACGCCTGCCGGCTTCAGCGATAGCCTTCTCAAGCTGAAACCGCTCGCTCCCAGTCGCCTTTTGTTGACGAACGAGTTCTGCGTGAAACTCGCGTGCGGCCGCCTTCTGCGCGTCCGGATGAAGCAGAGCGTTGTTCAGTCCTGCAAGGACGCGTTCTTCCAGTTCTTTGGCCGCAATGGTTCGATTGTTCGAGCAGGTACCCTTCTCGCGCCTTGTCGAGCAACCGTACCTGTTCTGAGAGACAATCGACATTGGACCGCCGCACACAGTACATTCCAGAAGCCCCGACAGGAGCCGTGTTGGCCGCTTCGCTCCACCACGTTTGCGGGAGTGCCTTTGTTGGCGAAGCTTCACAGCCTGCCAGAGTTCATTATCAATAATCCGAAGGTCCGGCACCTCATTGATGACCCATTCGCTTTCGGGGTTTGCCCGCATACGCTTCTTGCCGGAGAAGGGATCCGTGACCTTATGCCTGCGGTTCCAGATGCGGCGACCGATATAGAGTTCGTTGTTCAGGATGCCGTTGCCGGCATGCACCTGTCCATTGATCGTTGAGGCGCGCCAATCTGAACCGCGCGGTGCTGCGACACCTTCCTGATTCAACATGGCCGCGATGCTTCGCGGAGATTTTCCTTCAACGAACAGACGCATGATCCGTCTGATGGTCTCAGCTTCTTCGTCGTTGATGGTCAGGATGCCATTCTGTTCACCCGGTAGGATGTCGTAACCGTAGCAATGTCCTCCGGCCGATCTACCTGAATTCACAACACCAGTCTGACCGCGGCGCGTCTTCTTCGCCAGATCGCGCAGGAACATCTCATTCATCACGCCCTTGAAGCCGACATGCATCGAGTCGACTTCTCCTTCGGAAAGCGTGACGATCGACACGCCGTGAAAGGCGAGGATCTTGTAGATTGTGGCTGTGTCGGCTTGGTCGCGGGAAATGCGGTCGAGCGCCTCTGATACAACGACATTGAAGTGACCGTTCGCGGCGCCCCTAATCAGTTCCTGTATACCGGGGCGCGTAACCATTGCGCCGCCCGAGATCGCGCGGTCTGAATAGACGACGGTTTCGGTCCAGGATTTCTGTTCTAGGTGTTGTCGGCAAAGAGCAATCTGGTCTTCGATTGAACGAATAGACTGAAGATCCGACGAGTAGCGGGCGTAGATGGCGGCTTTTAGGGTCATGACCCTTTCCGATATGCCAACCTCGCATGATATCGCGCAAGCGCTTCGGCGAGATCAATCGCCCAAGATGGGGCTATTTCCCCAGAAAATTCGTCCTCGGGAGGTTCAGTTGGCTTCGCGATCGCCTTTGGAAGGCGACCGCGAGACACGAGTTTGGGGTATTTGCGGTTCACGGTCCGATAGGCAGAAGCTGATCTAGTTCAGCTTCTGACGGTTCCAGACCAGCACGCCGCTGCCATCTTCTTCCTTCTCGAAAAAGGCAGCTCTCAGTGGCTTCTCGAACCCCGGATCATCCAGCTTGACGGCCAAGTATGGAGTTTCGCCATCCTTGCTTTCCTCGCGCCAGGCGGCGCCGAGTTCTGCGCCTCCGGCGAAGATCCGGTAGTCCGGGCCGCCTTCGGCTTTCTCGGTCACCGGGACCATCTGGGCTTTCACATTGATTGTCATGGTCCGGATCGTCCCGGTCCATTTGCCATCCTTCTGGCTGAAGGTGCCAATTGTCGCCATTGCTATTCTCCTTTGCTGGCTCTGGCATGAAGGGCCTTGCGGGCCCGCTTGAACCCGGCATCCGATGCGAGGAAGGTTTCCAGCATGACAGGAACCAGGGTTTCGGGTTTCTCTTCGGCGCCATAGGTCTCGGCATAGATCGCCGCATAGTCGGCAAGCGCGGACGCGAGATCGGGTTCAACAGAGAGGGTCAGTTTGACCGGCGTGCGATCCGGCAGTTGGGCAATGCGAAGGCTCATCAGCGGCCTCCCTGAGAATAAGGCCGCAGCACGAGATCACGCGTCACGATGACCCGCACCGGCCAGCCGGGCCGGATACGAAGGGTCGGCTGGATGCCGAGGTTGCGATCAACGACGCGCTCCCCGGCCTCAGACACGCTGTCGCCGAACCCGCGCCGTATGGCACGTTCGATATCATCCTCGTCTGATCCTAGTTCCGCGCCGATGCCGAGAACGGTCGCAAGACCAGCGGCGACAAATACCCGGTCCCAGTGATGGTCTGTGCGGTCAGAAAGGCCCGCAAAACCCTGCTTGTCTGCGGCAGGTTCAGATATCTGCACAGAACTGCCATCCGGGAAGATCATTCGGTCCCAGATCAATAGTGCGCGCTGCTGGCCGAATGAGATTTCGGACTGGTAGCGCCCGATCAGCCGGGTACCCTGCGGAATGAGAAGATAAGCTCCGGTGACGGTGTCATAGACCGGCTGGGTGACCTGCCCGATGACCGAACCTGGCAGATCCGAGTTGAGGCCTGTCACAAGCGAAGCCGGGATAAGCGTGCCCGCCATGACCTGGTAGGGCGAGACCGGTGTCTCGAGATCATGCGGGTTGTAAATCGCCCCATCGCGTGCCTCGTCCGCGAAGGCGATCTTGCGGGCTTGCAAGTTGTCATCCTTACCTGGACCTGTCGGCAAGGCACCGGCGCTTTGGCTAGCGAGCGCCAGCAGCTCAGAGCCGAACGAGGCCGGAACTCCGGCAGACGGCAGGGATGCCGGCCCGATGCTCGGCCCAGCGCCAATGTCAAAGAATACGGAGGATTTGCCCGCTGCGTCGGCAAGCTTAGCCGCGACAAGACGTTCGGCCCGAAGGGCTTCATCTTCAGGCGAGGGCCTGAAATCATCCGAGGCTGCGACATCCCACTCCGGATCGAGCCCCCATTCGCGTTCCTCCGAAACCACTGTCCCGCCGAGGTCGCCGGCCATGGGTGCGCCAAGCTTTGGCGTTCCGGGCGACGGCGTCCAGGTCGCATACGACGAGGGAAGTTCTGCCAGTCCATCCGGCGCGCGCTTCGTGGCCGTGTTGTAAAGTTCCTGGCGATCCGCGGGATCGGCGGCCTTGGGCGGATCGAGCGCAATGGAGGCGGCAGCAAAGAGCCCCAGCGCACCGAGCCCGGCGCCGACCATCAGGACTTTCCGGTTGATCCGTGTGACGGGTCGCGGCCGCGCGCGCAGTTTCAGGGCATCGGCCTCCTGCGGGAAAGGGGCTGGCTCGCTCATCCCTTGCTCCCGAACAGGCTCGCGAGACCAGACCTCGGTTCGCGTTTGCGGATCCGCACCACGGTCTGGGATTTCTCACCAAGGCGAAGCTCAGCGGCCCGGAAGAGATGATCGACAATGTAGTAATTGCCCTTGAGGCGATAATTGACGAGTTCGGCCTCGCCAGAAACGCCAAGGACAAAGAGGGGCGGGGCCTCCATAGTCGACAACCCTTCCGGCATCTGGATGAAAACCTGCCGCCCATCATCGAACACGCGGACGGGTCGCCAGTCTGGACGGTCACCATCGATCAGGTAATCAAAGTCCAGCCGGTCGAGTGCAACACCCGGCATGATTGATGTCTCTTCCCGCGCGAGCGCTACGCTGTTGCGAGAGATGAGTTGCGAGAGCTCGTCGGCCGGATAGCGCCAAGACAACGCCGCCATATAGGTGCCGTCACCGCTCTCCAGTTCCAGATGATAGGTCCGCCGGTCTGTCGCAATCATGAGATTGGTCGAGAGGCCGGCGCCGATCGGTTTGACCAGAACATGTGCGCGTGCTGTTCCGCCTGAACCGGAGGATGTATCTCCCACAATCCAGCGCACCGTATCGCCAGCCGAGACAGAGACCAGCGTCTCGCCGGGCTGCAGCGCAATGTCGGAGACCTGTCCCGGCGCGGCATACAATCTGTACAGCGCCCCTTCTGTATAGGGATAGACCTGAATGGCATTTACATAGCCGTCCACGGACGGTTCGATCCGGGCTTCTGATCTGCCCTTGCGGATCGTCTCGGAGGGCGAGGTATAGACACGGGTTACCGTGCGCTTGACCCCGTCGACCGGTTTCATCTGGCCGGGAAGCGGCAAAGGTGTTGGTGTTTCGACGATCTCGACAGGACGGGGCTCTGCGTCCTCGACCTGCGCGGCGGCGACAAACAGTTCCGGCTCGATCGGCGCGGCCTCCGGAACGCTGGCGCAGGCGGTGGCAAGGGCCAGTGTGGATACCAGTGTGAGAGTGCGGATCATGGGTTGTCTCCTGTGACAAGGTCTTCGCCCCAATTGAGGCTGTGGATGTAGAGGCCGAGCGGGTTGGCGCGGAGCGTCGGCGCATCGCGCGGCGGGGAGTGGATCAGGGTGAAGAGGCCGGTGAACCGTTTGACGCCGGTCAGCGCGCCATTCTCGTAGGTCTTCTCAAGCCAGCGCGCCTGGAAGGACTCGTCCGAGACGCGGACGACACTTACGACATCGACACTGCGCGAGCGACGTCCGATCTCGGCGAAGGGGTCATTGTCGCGGGCATAATCGCTGAGCGTGATGGCGGCCTTGTCGGTCACATAGTCATAGGCCGCCAACCAGTTCTGCCGGACAATGACCGGATCGATGGAAAGACTGCGGACATCGGAGATGAAGTTGGCGAGGTGATGGGCGACTTGCGCATCGGTCGGGTCGTAATTGGCGAGGGCAGGGCCGACGGCTTTCACAGAGCCTGTGTCGTCCACTTCGACCACATATGGCGTCACTGTGGATTGCAGGCTGCGCCAAACAAGGGCGGCTGAAGAGGCCGTCAGAAGGACCAGCAACCCGAGTGCCATCAGCCGCCAGTTCCTGGCCTGTACGCGGGCAGATCCGATCCGGTCATCCCAGATCTGGCCGGCTTTCTGGTAAGGCGTTTCGGGATGCGGGCTTTGCCCGTAATGGGTGGAAGTTCGCCTGAACATGGGATCAGTCCTCGTCTCTTTGAAGTTTCGGGTTCTCACCAGCCATGCCGCGGTCGCCATCTTTCAGAGCGTGCACAGTGATCGCGCCGGCATGCTGCAGGCGTTGTTCTGTGCGCAGGCGCCGGGCCCAGGCCGGGCTTGAACCGCTGGTTCCGGCATCGCTGACGCCCGTAGATGCTGTGCTCCCGCCGGTTGCCGCAAAGGCGGCTTCACTGCCGCGCCTGTAAGCATTTCGGGCGCCTTGCAAGGGCCGTCCGGCCATGCGCCGCATGGCGTCCGAGCCAGCCTGCGCCATACCTGTGGCTCCAGCGAGATGCCCGCGCCAGCCGGTGGCGCCGGAACCAAGCCGTCCAAGGTCATACGAGGTGCGAGCCGCGCCCGACATTGAGGCCCCGGCCTTGACCGCTGCCGACGCCCCGCCAATTGCGGCGCGTCCAGCAGCGATTGTGCCTGTGCCTGCGAGGATCGCGCCCGCACCCACAGCGGCTGTTGTGCCGACGACCGAACCGGCGCCAAGCTGCGGTGCCCCGGTGACAAGGCCTGACGCAATGCCCGGTGCGAACACGCCCATCCAGAGAAAGACGATGGCGGCCAGAACGGTCCCCATGACTTGCGCAAGGGTGACGTCGCCCGGGCCGGTGAAAGCATCGGTGATGGAGGTAAAGAGGGTCGAGCCGATGCCAATGACGACAGCGAGGACCATGAGCTTGATACCGGATGTGACGACATTGCCGAGGACGCGTTCGGCGAGAAAGCTGGTCCTGTTCCAGAGCGCGAACGGGATCAGCACGAACCCAGCCAGCGTCGTTAGCTTGAACTCCAGGATCGCCACGAAAAGCTGCACCGCGAGTACGAAGAAGGCGACGAGGATGATCGCCCAGGCAAGAAACATTACGGCAATCAGGATGAAATTGTGAAAGAAGCTGATCGGGCCGAGCATGTCGCCGATTTCGGCCAGCAAGGGTTCTGCCGCCTCGAACCCAACCCCGGCAATATAGCCCGGTCGCATAAGGTCGCCTGCCGTCAGCGTGCTGGAGCCCGCCTTCACACCGAGGCTCGCGAAGCTCTCGAACACGATGTTGGCGAGCAGGGTGAAGTTGCCGATGATGAAGGCGAAGAAGCCGACATAGAGCACCTTCTTGAGGAGGCCCGACATGACGTCGGCATTCTGCGACAGCGCCCAGAAGAGACCGGCGAGCGTGATGTCTATGACTATCAGTGTGGTTGTCAGGTAAGCGACATCGCCGGCAAGCAGGCCGAAGCCTGAATCGATATAGGCAATGAAGGTTTCGAGGAACCGGTCGATGACGCCCATCTCTTCCATGACGGGTCAGTCTCCGAGGAAGGATTTAAGACGGGCCCGGCCGCGTTCGGCCTCTTCAAGCTCACGTGCCCGGTCGAAGGCTATGGCCCGGTAATGGGCGGCCATCAGCGCTTCCATCTGGATCAGCTGTTCGGCCGAGAGTGCACCGATCTGGTTGCCGGCCTGCAGGGCCTGGAGATTGCCGATGGCTGTCTGGCTCTCATCCACCAAGCCGGTCAGTGCCTCGGAATCCTCGGCATTGTTGCGCACGGTCTCAGCGACCATGAGGAGCGTGTGCTTGTGGGCATTGCGCGACTGGCGCCAGCGGGCGCGCGCATCCTCTACAAGTACATCGGACTGAGGCGGTGTGTCGCCATAGGTTTCAGGATAGAGGTTCTCATACTCCTCCTCGACCTCCTCGACGCCGTAGCCAATCCCTTCGGCGTCGCGCATGAGTTCTCCGATGCGGCGGATGCGGTCGGCAATGATGGCGCGGGCAACTTCGACAGGCAGGGTTTCCAAATCCCGCGCCATTTTCTCGATCATGTCGATCTCATGGGTGAGCTGGCGAACCTGGTTATCGATTTCCTGAAGTGCCCGTACGGCCTGCAAGATGTTCTGGGCATGATTGGCCGGGTCATAGACTGCGAGCTGTGCGGCTGCTGGCGGGGTCAGATATACGGTTACGGGTGCTGCGCAGACAAAGGCAGACACTACAATGGAAAGGGATAGGCGTTTCATGATCGGGACTCCTATTCGGCAGCCATCTGGGCGGGGGATCGGCCAGCGGCATCCGGCCAGTCGCCGAGCAGGTCAGCGGCCCAGCCGAGCTGTTTCAGCTCCAGCCAGCCCTGGGCGAAGCCCGCGCCTGCGCCGGCTTCAAGAAGCCCATCCATCTGCTTCTGGTCGGCAGGGGAGGCGGCGCCGCAAAAAGCGAGCGCGACTTCGCCAAGGCCAAGCTCGAACAAGCGGCAGCCAAGCGGCGAGGTATAGTAATAGTCGCGCTTCGGTACGGACTTCGCGATGATGTCGATCTGACGATCATTGAGGCCGAAGCGGCGATAGACAGATTGTGATCCCGGCTCGAGCGCGCGCTCATTCGGCAGGAATATCCGCGTCGGGCAGGACTCGATCAGGGCGGGCGCAATGGAGGCGCCTTCAATGTCAGCAAGCGACTGGGTCGCAAACATGACCGCAACATTCTTCTTGCGTAGCGTTTTCAACCAGTCGCGCAGCCGCGCCGCAAACACCGGATGATCCAAGAACAGCCAGGCCTCATCGAGAATGAGCAGGGTGGGCTTGCCATCGAACCGGTCTTCCAGCCGGTGGAAGAGATAAGTAATGACCGGCGCGACCGCAGACGGCGTCTGCATCAGCTCGTCCATCTCGAAACAGGCTACAGATGACAAGTCGAGGTCTTCGGCATCGCTATCGAGCAGGTGCCCATGGGCGCCTTCCAGCGTGTAGGGATGGAGCGCCGCTTTCAGCGTATCGGATTGCAGGATCAGGCTGAGCCCTGTCAGCGTCCGTTCGGCAACAGGCGCTGAAGCCAGTGACTGCACCGCGTCCCACAAGACGGACTTCAGGTCCGGCGTGACCGTCACGCCTTCGGCTTCGATCAGACCGAGCAGCCAGTCTGCGGCAAAGCTCGCGCCGCGCTCGGTATCGATGTCTTTCAGAGGTTGCAGCGCCGGACGCTCATCGCCCGCGAGCGGCAACCAGGTGCCGCCCATGGCGAGCGTCACCGCCCGCACCGAACGGCCCTTGTCGAAGATGAAGGCCTGCGCGTCCTCGTATCGTTGCCATTGCGCCGCGAGGAGCGACAGGAGCACCGATTTGCCGGAGCCTGTCGGGCCGATGATCAGCGTATGGCCGACATCGCCGACATGCAGGTTGAGCCGGAACGGCGTGGTGACTTCGGTCTGCGCCTCAATGAGGGCGCGGTCACCAAGATGGCTGTTCCATTGATCGCCCGCCCAAACCGAGGAGATAGGGGTGAGATGGGCAAGGTTCAGCGTATGCAGGATGGGCTGTCGGACATTGGCGTAGACATGGCCGGGCAGGGAGCCGAGCCAGGCTTCAACTGCGTTGAGGGTTTCCCTGATCGTGGTGAATCCGCGTCCATTGATCACGCGCTCGACCGCGCGATTGCGGGCTTCGACCTCTTCACGCGTCTCGCCCATCAAGGTCAGCGTGGTCGTGACATAGCCATAGGAAACGAGGTCGGAGCCAAGCTCCTGAAGCGCCGCATCGGCATCAGCGGCCTTGTTGTCCGCATCATTGTCGAGCAGGGCAGCCTGTTCGTTAAACAGCGTTTCGCGGAGAACTGCGCCAACGGATTTGCGCTTCGCAAACCAGTGTCGGCGCTTCCTGGCCAGGAGCTTTTCGGCTTCGGCCTTGTCCATGGCGATGTAGCGCGTCGTCCAGCGATAGGAGAAGCCGAGCCGGTTGAGCTCATCCAGCATGCCCGGCAGAGTTGATGTCGGAAAGCCGAGCAGGGTCAGCGTTGCAAGATGAACATTGCCAATGCGAGGCTCAAGTCCGCCATCGAAGGATTCGTCGGCAAGCACGGCATCCAGAAAGACCGGCAAGTCTGGCACAGCGACCGGATGGCGTTTCGATGAGATGCAGGCATGGAGATAGGTGAGCGTCTCTGCATCCGAGAGCGGATGGATCTCATCCAATGCTGTCGAGAGCAGGTCCAGCGTCTGCGCGGCGCGTGTCCGGAATTGCTCGAGCCGCTGGCGCCAGTCTTCGCCGTCCCGCTTTTCGGGCCGTTCGATCAGCGCCTTCTCCGCCCGGCCCGTCGCATCGGCCGGCGGGAGCCAGAGCAGGGTGAGGTAGTAGGTGCTTTCGTACCTTGCCCCGGTCTCTTCGCCAGATGCGCGCCGCTCTTGCTCGATCAGCCAGGCTGCCGCATCGCCGAACGCACTTTCGGGTAAACTCTCGGCCTCCTGCCGGACCGCTTCAAAGAACAGCGCCCAGCCCGATCCGAACCGGCGGAGCACATTGTTGACCCGCGCCGTCACCGCAACGAGTTCGGCTTCCGTTGAGCTTTCAAGGTCGGGGCCGCGATAGCGGAAGCTTGTCTGGAAGGCGCCGTCCTTGTTGAGGACGACGCCCGGCGCGACGAGGCACGCCCAGGGGAGGTAGTCTGAGAGGTGTGCCGGTTTCGCCGCGTATTCGGAAAGGTTCAGCATGAAAGATGTTCCTTGTGACGGGCAGACCGGATTGCGACGGCGAGAAAATCCGGATCGGACCGGGCCATGAGGACGGCGAGCGAGTGTCCCGCCACCCAGACCACAAGCCCCGGTATCCAGAGCCGGAAGCCGAGGGCCAAAGCGGCTGACAGCGTCCCGATGGCGATGGCGGCCGAACGTGGCGCGCCGGCCATCAGGATGGGTTCGGCGAGCGAGCGGTGGAGGGGGATCTCGTAGCCGTCGAGCATCAGAGCACCGCGCCGCCGCCGAAGCTGAAGAAGGTCAGGAAGAACGATGTGGCCGCAAAGGCGATCGACAGGCCGAACACGATCTGGATCAGTTTGCGGAATCCGCCAGAGGTCTCGCCGAATGCGAGCGTCAGCCCGGTCAGCGTGATGATGATCACCGCGACAATCCGGGCGACCGGGCCTTCGATCGATTGCAGGATCTGGTCGAGCGGGCCTTCCCAGGGCATGCCCGTGCCCGCGGCATGGGCGGGGAGCGATATCATGCTCACCGAAGCCAGCAGTACGCCGGCGTGAAGCGATCGGTTGAGGGCCTTTATCTGGTCGTAGAACATCGGTCGGTCTCCTTAATTGACAATGTTGAGAAAAGGGGCAGCCAGCGGCTCGGTTCGGTATTCGGCGCCGTCAAAGCCGGTAATCCGGAGTGCCTGCTCGACGCGGCGCGCGCCGCTCGCGCGGGACATGAAGACGATCACGTCGACCGCTTCGCCAATCAGGGCATGGGGAAGGGCAGTCGTCGCTTCCTCGACCAGCTGTTCGAGCCGCGTGAGTGCGCTGGAGGCTGAGTTCGCATGAAGCGTGGTGATCCCGCCCGGATGGCCGGTATTCCAGGCCTTGAGAAGGTCGAGCGCTTCGCCGCCGCGCACCTCGCCGACGATGATCCGGTCAGGTCGGAGCCGCATGGTTGAGCGCACGAGATCGCGGAGTGTGATGCCGGACCGGTGCGTCCTGAGCTGCGTCACGTCCTCTGCTGAGCAACGGAGTTCGCGCGTGTCTTCCAGGATGATGATCCGGTCCTCTGAAAGAACCGGTTCGGACAACAAAGCATTGGCAAAGGTCGTCTTGCCCGAGGATGTCCCGCCGGCAACAACTATATTGAGCCGGTCTTCCAGAGCCTGCCGCAGCCCGACACAGAGCGTTGGCGTCAGCGCGCCGGTTTCGACATAGGTGTCGAGTGCAATGGGCTGGCCCGCAGGCTTGCGGATCGCAAAGCAGGGCGCTTCAGACACCGGCGGTAGAATACCTTCGAACCGCTCGCCAGAGCCCGGCAGTTCAGCAGACACTATGGGAGAGGCCCGGTCGCAAGCCTCACCGACAGAGGACGCGACCAGCCGGATGATCCGTTCGCGTTCAGCACGGCCGAGCGTCTCTGATGCCCGGCGCAAACCAAAGCCTGCCTTCTCGACCCAGACCGAGCCATCCGGATTGGCGAGGATTTCGATCGTGTCCGGCGCTGCCAATGCCGCGCCGACCGGACCGTCAAAGGCCGTACGGAGCATCGCCGTACGGCGCGTCTCGGTCTCGCTGGGCTGGGGCAGGGCAGACATGGCGGCAAGTGGTCCTCATCGGTGATGGGACCAGCATCAGGGCACTCAACAGTGCTGCACAGTTGGGGCCGGAGGACCTTACAGGAGGTTGGGTGAGCTGGACCGACGATCGGGGACAGACAATGCTGGCAAGACAAATTTCTATTTATGAGAGATTGTTGGTGGAGTGTGCGAAGATGCCGGATTAGTGTGGTCGAGTGGGAGGGAGCAAATGATCAAGCTGGACATGTTCCATGTCGATCTGGGCGCGTCGATCTTGATGCAGTTCCAGGATAACGCGCAGCGTCCAATAAATATCTTGGCCGACGCGGGAGTGCATGGTGGAGGCTTCGCGCACGACTATATCCTGCAGAAACTACGGGGTGCGTTGAATACTAGAGAGGATGACCCCATTCGACTCAACCTGTTGATCGGTACCCACTATGATTCCGATCATCTCAACCGGATGGTGGCGATTATTGAGTCAGAGCAAGTCAGTATTGATGAGGCTTGGATGCCGCCAGTTGCTGACGATACTGAAGAAACGATTCCCGAGCGTCCACTCGAAGACAGCAATCTACTAGCTATCAAGTTCGCACGGGATTTCGATGCGGATCCCGAGCAGAAACGGCAACCGACACTAGAGCGATACCTTGCCGAACAAAAGCGGCGCGTTCTCGACATTCGCCGGGTCGCCGACGATTTGCAGACCGCCATAGAGACTGGCGATGGAGATATTCTTCTCTTTGCGCGCAACCATGAGGAGGCTGATCGGGAGGCCGGACGTCGCCAGTGGGATAATATGCCGCCCGATCAGTTCTTCCTGCAAGAAATCGCGGACATAGATGAAAGACTGCTTGAACGAGACACATCCGTTCCAATAGACCACGCCGCTTTCGCGGTAACGGACGAGCCGGTAATGCTCTATGAGCCCTTGGATGAAGGGACCGCCGACTTTCTTGATCCTATCCGAGCCGAGGATCCCCTTGAGTATCTCGCCTGGAGAATCCACACCCGCGCGCCGATCCGACTAGGCTTCGAACCGATTATCGGGGCCATCCAACCGACGACCGCGCTGACACGTCTCGATCTGTTGCGTAAGTCGCATGCTAAGAACGCCATTAATGCGGCGCAACTGAACAAGGTCGTTATCGCTCTAAAAAAGAAGAAGGTTCCGATGTTTGCGCGCTCCATTCAGGATGGCGTGCCGCGGCGCTTTGCGTGGCACGGAGCCAGCGAAAGTCTTGTTGGTGCAAAAAGTGGTGCAGGCGATGGTCTCGAACTCATTCTGCTCGCCCCATCAAACGGCCTAATCGACAAGCATCGCGCGAAACTTCCTGTGGCACGCCAAATTGCATTTGCGCTCTACAAGACAATTCCACTGAAGAGCATTACCGAGAGCAATCAGCTCAGCTATGTGATCCATCTTCGTTCCGATGAGCAGGGTATCCTGATCTCCGGCGATACAGGATGCGTGGACTTCAAACCATCAGGTAACAAGCCCTACCACCGGCAACTGCTTGATGCGATGCACCCATTGAATGTCGTTCAGATTGCCCACCATGGTGGTAATAATACCCATTTCTACCGCGTCCTCGAACAGTGTAAGGGCAAGGTCGACCTGCAGAGCGCTTTTATGCTCCTGTCCCATGAAGTGCGTTCACCCTACCGGCCGAATGATGTCTTCCGCATTTTCATCGAGAATATCGCTACACCGCAAAGCGGACCTGAATTGCTCTTCACCAGCGCTCCGCGCTTAGCCGCGGTCAAGGGCTTTGAACGCCTGATAGCGACACCAACTAAACCTCCCGGAGACAGCGGGGATGTTGGTCTTGAATTTGACAACGGGGTTTGGACGGTCGTTGCGCATGCGATTTCGGGAAGTAATCTAAAGTAATGCTGCTATTTTGCGGAGGATAACTAAGCTTCGATCCTTAGTTCCAGATGTGCGGATTGGAGCGGTCGACAACCCGCTTGGTCAGCGCCTCTAACTCAGTTCGAGCCCGCGCCGCATCTGCCTGTGTTTCGAGCGGGTTCTTGCCCGGCCGCTGTCTCAACCATTCGAAAATGAACTCGATTAGCATGTCTGTTTGAAAGGCGATGCCTGTCTCTAGTTTCTCGATCTGATCTTCGACTCGTTCCAGCCGCTGAATAATCGCCGCATCGGGCCGGTCTTCAGGCGGTGTAAACAACAGGGTCAAAGCTTCGTCGACCAGCGTGCCGACGTGGACACCATGTTCGGCAGAGAACTGCTTCACTTTGCGATGGTTCGCCTCTGACACGCGGATATGAAGTCTGGGATTGCGTGGCATACCCTAAAGCTCCCGTCCGCCATTTTCCTGGACTTGAAGGTAATAGCGCGCGATCTGGTCCTGAATGCTGCCGCGCTGCTGCGGCGCGTGCTCTTCATCCGTCGCAATATCCTGCGAGATCTCATCCTCATCGCCGATGTCAGGGCCAATCGATCGCGTCAGCCCGCCTGACTCCCCGTCAGCGTGCGACACTCCAGATCGGTGATAGCCGCTCAGCCGAGACGTATCCGCATCGGCAGCAGCAATCGGCAGTGCACCAACCCGCTCGATGAAATTCCTATCTTCATAGTAGCGGAGTTTCTTTGCGCGGATCGGCGGATGGCTCGCCAGAAAGATCAGCGCATCATCGGCCGGCATCTGCATTACTTCGCCAGGCGTCAGAAGCGGACGCTGAGTTTCCTGCTGTGAGACCATGACATGACTGAGCCAGGGCGCGAGCCGATGTCCCGTATAGTTCTTCTGGTTTCGCTGCTCCGTCGTGGTGCCAAGCATGTCGGAAATACGCTTGGCCGTGCGCTCGTCATTCGTCGCGAAGGCGATCCGGACATGGCAATTGTCGAGGATCGAATTGTTCTGCCCATAGGCCTTCTCGACCTGGTTCAGGGACTGGGCAATCAGGAAGGCACGGATCCCATACCCAGCCATGAAGGCCAGCGAACTCTCGAAGAAGTCCAGCCGTCCGAGCGCCGGGAATTCATCCAGCAACAACAGGGTCTGCCGACGGTCCTGCCCATGTGGCAACTCTTCACAAAGCCGGCGCGCAATCTGGTTGAGGATCAACCGCATCAACGGCTTGGTCCGTGAGAGATCAGACGGCGGAACGACTAGGTAGAGCGATGCTGGAATCTCTCCCCGGAACAGGTCCTCGATCCGCCAATCCGAGCCGGATGTCGCCCGCTGCACGACCGGGTCGCGGTAAAGCCCCAGGAACGAGATCGCCGTCGACACGACCGACGACTTTTCATTCTCAGACTTATTCAGGAGTTCTCGCGCTGCTTCCGCCACAACCGGATGCGTCAATGGCCGGTCACGGCTTCCCAGATGGTTCGCCTCAAGCATTCGCTCCAGCGTGTCATCGATCGGCCGGGCCGGATCGGACAGCAGGGTCGCCACGCCCGCGAGCGACTTATCATCTTCAGCGTAGATAACATGCAGGATTGCACCAACCAGCAGTGAATGCGCCGTCTTGTCCCAATGACTTCGCCGCTCGAGGGATCCATCCGGATCGACCAGAATGTCTGCCACATTCTGCGCATCCCGAACCTCGTGCGCGCCGAGCCGCACTTCCAGCAGTGGATTGAACCGCGAGCTCGACAAATCCGTCGGATCGAAACGGACACAGCGAGAGAAGCTCGATCGCCAATTCGATGTCAGTGCCCAGTTCTCTCCTTTGATGTCATGAATGATCGCATTGCCGGTCCAGGAAAGAAGGGTAGGGATCACCAAGCCCACACCCTTGCCCGACCGGGTTGGCGCAAAGGCCATTACGTGCTCGGCGCCAGCGTGCCGGAGATAGCGTCCGTTGAACTGTCCCAGCACCACACCTGACGAGCCAAGCAGGCCGGATAGTCGGACATCCCGAACCGATGACCAGCGCGCGGAGCCATAAGTCGTCGCGTTCTTCTCGCGTCTTGCCCGCCAGAGCGACGCGATGATCGCCATCACAATCCCGGCGATGCCCCCCAGCGAGGCAATCAAACCCGCACGCGCAAATACATTCGGCGCATAAGCGTCATAGGCATACCACCACTGGAACAGCCGCCAGGGTTTGTAGACAGGCTGACCCGCTAGTTCGAACCAAGGACCGCCCAAGCGAGGCTGATGGTCAAGAACCTCCGCCACCCATTGCGTCGCGATCCACACCGAACAGGTGATTAGCAAAAGCGTCAGCAGAAACTGGCCAAGGAGGAACTTGGTGGGAGTGATGAAAAAAATTCTCGTTCGACAGGCTGAAAAGTTACTCTCTTTCGCCGTTTCGAACCGATGGATTTCGCGGGATGAAGAGGGAACAAAAACTCTTCATTTAGGATGAACTCAGCTTTCCGATCACATTCGAGAAGCTAGGTGATCCGCTTTTCTCTACTCACCAGAACGGTGAGGTGGGCACAAGCTAAGATGATTTATCTTTCCAAACGCAGAGCATACAGATCAGAAAGACAAAAATCAGAGTGATGATGTAGCTACCGAGGTCACCGGATGTGCCTGGCAGGATTTCTAATCTGGTGCCACCAGCAACTACGATTCCGCCAAAAGTGGCGTACCCCAATCCGGCCAATAGAGTGAGGCGAAACATTGATCGGTAAAAGAACTTGGGATTATTCATCAATAGAAATATGCTGGCCATCGCTCCAAAGATAGCTCCGATAAGCGCTGACACGCCAAACGAAAAACCAAATTGAGTTTTTAGTATCACAGCTAGAATTAACCAGCAGCCAGCTCCGACCAAGACCGACATGGTCACCCAATCGGTGGACAACTTGCCTTTTGGCTCAACATTATCTGCTAGGCGCGCATGAAGCATCTCACCTGTAAGGTCGCCTAGTCTGCGTTCCATCTCTGAATCGCCATCGACCAAAGATGCGAATTGTTTGCATTCGACACGAAGGACTTCCAAGTCCGTGGCCGCGCGCACAGTGGCCGTACGGGGCTTGAATGGCTTATGAGCTGCTAATTCTCCGACGGTATCTGGGGCCGCTTTTTCGTCTCGAACTGATCCATTAATCAGTACATCTACTTTTCCAGAAATCAGAAAGTAGACGTGATTGTCGGCGCAGCCTTGGGTGATAATTTCGCTACCTTTGCGAAAGTGCTGGAAGGCCCCTTCATCAAACAAGTTTTCGACGAGATCAGAGTCACCAGACACCAATCGATTGCTCGCTAATACACGCCTAATCCGGCTCTCGTGCTGGATTTTGTCGAGCTCTGTAGGGTTCTCAGCTTTTGACTTCATGCTGATCATTTTCAAGAGCTTCGTCGGTTCAAGCACGCCGTCACCTCATCAATGTTCTTTAGTTTGAGACTGTAACTGCTCAGATTAGTTATCGCCCTTCCTGATCTTGGGCGAGGATTGAAACCGTAGTTTCGTAAATAGTAAAAGAGCATCGCTTGACGAACTTCCAAGCATAGTTCGCCATCAATCATATTGTACTCATATTCGAGGCGGTTCCGCTGACGTTCCTCGAGCTCTTCGTCTACTGTTAGGATGACCGGAACAAAGGTATTCCACGCTTCATCTTTAGGCGCGTTGGCCGGATGATGATTAAGTGTACGTATGGTTTCCACTCGGGAAAGCACAAAATCTGAGTAGCGTTCTTTGTCGATATCGAATGCACGCATGTGCCATCGATGGCCGTCAGTCGCCATTGCGTGTGGCTGCAGATGGCGCTCTGCTTCTGCCCCCGAACTTAGCGATACATAACGGGCGGCTATAGGCCTTCTGCTTTGAATCGAGTCCAAGACTGAGCGCAGTATTTCCCGTTTGATTGGTCGTGATGATATTCTAACCGCGTCCGCAGTGGGCACTATATCAATCCAAACTTCATCGCGTTCCCGGTAGCCCAAGATCAACATTTCGAGCTGAAGTAAATATTCCGAAGCGTCGCCTTCGATAAATTGGGGACAAAATCTTGGAGATGGTACGTACGTCTTCAGCCGAGTGTCGTAGATCATGTTGCCTGGGCAAGTATCCGCGTATCCGCTTAGGTCTTTGGTCGCCTGCTGAGGAGAAATCTCGAACTGCTCCTGTAGCCGCCTTCGGCCGATGCTTCGTTCCCACAACAAATTGAATTCAATGAACATAAAGCGGCGCCGAACGGCTGCTTTTGGATCTTTGTTGGTCACAACCTGGATACCCCACAAATATTGGCTTCAGAAGCGATTCGAAGCTATTGACATAAAATAGCATGATCCTATTTAATAGCAATATACACGGAAGTTGGGGCTGATGGCAGATTGCCACAGCAGAATGCGAAGAGGTGATCGGCTATGTCCTGGAACGAACAAGCGGCGCGCGCGCGTATACGGGCGCTAATAGATGATGCTCCGACTGTCGAAGTTCGGCGGTTTGCTGACGAATATTTTCCTCAGTATCAACGCCGCAGGCAGAAACTCGTAGAAGATGGCGGCAGAACTACTCAACCGCTGTTTGACCTGCCAAAAGGTACGGCGGTCACGGTCGACACAGTTCAGGTTTACATCAAGATCACAAACTATGATGAGTACCGACTGTCAGAAGGACGCGAAACTGAAGCCAGTCATGAACGAGCTCTACGGTTCCTTCACCTTTACTACAGCGCCTGTGATCGTGTGACTGAGCGGTCGCCCGCTCAACGCATAGATTTCCACGGATCGAGGATGCACGCGGTTGTCCTTGATCGGTCCGGCACGGGCGTCACTCGGGAAACACTCGACGAGGCATTCGACTTCATTCGAGACTTTCGGGCTGTAGCTGATGAAGCGAACAAGGCACTTGCGAATAGTAACCTGACAGCGCGTTTTAGAATTGGCGTCGATATTGGGCGCTGCGTCGCAATCAACAATGGCACGGCGCTTGAACAGGAGCCGCTCTTTCTGGGAAGTGCCGCAAACCATGCCGCAAAGCTTGCCGATGGCGACCAGCCTGGAATTTACCTGTCAGACCGGGTGCGCGCTATGCTGAGCCTCACTCCAATGGGTGAATTGGTATTTTCCGACCAACTCAATGAAGATTATTTCCAGGAAGTTTCACGCAGTAGGCTCACCACGGATGAAGGTCTACCTCGTTCTATTCTTACGGAATGGCAGGATGAAGTCCGCAAAAGCGAAGCGATGGATTTCACTGACCCAAGGTTTTCGTTCCACCACAAAGAACCGCCGCTGAGTGACATCAAGTTTGAAGATTTGTCGCCAAGCAACTCCATTCGAATGGCGCTACTTTCGACTTATGCAGATATTTCAGGCTACACGGCTTACATCGACAGCTGCATAGCAGCTGGAGAGATTGCTGACGCAGTGAAAGCCCTGTTTGTCATTCGAGCAGAGCTGCAAAACGTGTTCGAGCACGATTTCGGAGGCCGGAAAGTCAGGTTCATTGGTGATTGCATTCACGGCGTACTAGCTGAGGGGACGAAGCTAGATACTGACATGCGCGCTACCGTCGAGAGTGGGGCAAAATGTGCGGGTGGGCTGCACTCATCATTTTCGCTCTGTCAGCAAGAGTTGAAATGCGTCGATCAGCTTGGACTCAATATCGGAATGGAAGTTGGCCAAACACCTGTTACTCGTATTGGAATTCGAGGCATCCGCTCAGTAAGAATTGCATCCAGTGTTGCGACAACTTTGTCCGAACAGATGCAATCCGATTGCGAGGAAAGGAACCAAAGCAAATTTGGGCCAACTGCCATGCGACACCTTCCCGCGAAGTTGCGTGATCTGTTTGGAGATGATGGCGTTGCATCCGATATTTCTTTTTCTGAAGTTGCTACGGCACTTTCTGACTTTAGTGCAGAACCTGCGGCACCAGCATATCTTCGGTCACACACGCCGGCCAGGACAGAGCCGCCGCGAGCCCACTGCACTCACAGATGAATAGCCTTGAATACCTTGCTGCAAACAATCCAGCATGGAGTTACATATCGACCGTCGATCCCGAGGCTATCCAAACGAAATGTCAGCCATGCGGCATTGATGGTGCTCCAACACGTGAATATGCTCTGAAAATAGAACTTGTTGCCGCCAAACGCATTCAAGTTTGCGAAGATCCCCAACATGCCTTGTTGCCTGCTTGTTGTGTAGAAAGGCATATAAATCCGAATTCGTCGTTTTGCCTTTTTCTGAATTCAACGGCTCAAATTTACGATCATGACCAAGCCAATGAATGGTGGGGCGCACTTAGATGGTTCCTCGCGCGGCAGGATTACGCTTCAAAGCGCCGCCTTTGGCCTGTTGATGGAGGACTCTGCCACGGGGACGCCGCTGAGGTACAGTTGGCTATGGAGTCTCTCACCCTGCCTGACGGCTGGCTTGAGGAAATTCGCTATTCGATTTTCCGACATTCCGGCTGGCTGGCTGGAACTCTCCCGCGGTTGACGAAAGACAAGTCCCGGGTTGTGAATGTGCGCGAACCTTGCCCACGAGGATGCAAGAGAAAGCACCACCCACTTCAAAAAAAGTCGTGTGATGTTCAACTTTGTATTGATGGTTGCCACAGGCAGCACAAGAATATCCTGCGTGCGGAATGTCCAAACCGATCAATAATTGAGCGGTTGGTCATATTGGAGCATGAACGAAGGAGGCGGGAGAAGAAGTTCATTCAAGATCTGATCGCAACCGGCGTGAAGTGCTGCAACACCATGAAGTATTGTCCTCTGCGCGACAGTTTCTCGAACGGCTGACCAGTACTCCGCCCATTTTGGTCGAGTGCTGCTGCCGCATTAGCGAGTAACTGATCGATAGTTCGTAAGATTCCAACCTATGCGGTGTTCAGACCGTAGAAGCGATACGTGATGACCGTAGAACTTCATATGCCCCCCCGATACGGGCACCAAGGTGAAGTGATCATCTGAAACAATTATTGCAAAGCGCCCCTGAGCGAGGTCGAGGTTGCGCGCGTACCTCCCTTGGACACTTTCGCCAATCTTGATATCGTCGTACGGTAATTTTAATCGCTTAACTTCGCTCGCTACCGCAGTTTGAAATTCTTCTCTCCTGAGACGCTCAGCGTCTTCGCGTGCCAGCTGTCCATTTTGATCCAGCGCATACCCTTTGCTCTGCAACCAAGCCCTCCGGATCTTGAGCGATTTCCGGAGTTCGTCCGCAAACGGTCCCGCTGAGCCCTCCAGCAGCTCGGTGTCCATCCGATCAAGCCATGTTTCTGCATGCCGCTCGGGCAGCTTTTCAAGAGGTAGCCAGGAGCGAACATTGATTGCGAGGGTCTGACTCCTCGCTTCAACTTGAAGGGCGCGCTCCTCGAATTTGCCTGGGATAGACCACGTCCCATCCGTATTCCTGTCGACAACACCGAGCCTTCTCAGCGCTTCCAACCGTCGTTTGTGGGCAAGCCGGAACGCCGGTGAACTAGTCGGGTCCACTGCTGAGTGCAAGTCGTCCGAATACACGCCGCCGTTTCGCTCGGCGATCGCAGCAATCGTCCGATCCGCAGGCTTCGGTTCAACGGCTTTGCGCGCCACAGACAAAAAGCCGCCCGCCTTCGGCAATTGACCCGCTTCCTGTTCGGTCATCTCTACTGACCAAACCCGACCATCGAGGCCTTCGATCAGTGCCGTTGTTCCATTCCGCAATTCGTCACCCGGCAAGGTGGCGGCCAGCCGTCCCAGGATTTCGCCAGCGGAGCTCAAATCACGGGGCAGGGCATGGAGACGCGACGCATCGATTTTCCGGCCCTCAAGATTGGCAAGCGACCGAACCATGTCTCCGCGCCTGCCGAGGGCCCGCAGCGTATCCTGCCAACCGTCTTGCATAGCCCAGCTGCCATTCTCGTGTCGTGCCGCAAGGTCGAGCGTTTTCAGAAACCGCAGACGCCGCTTAACGACCGCACCATCGAACCTCGATAATCCGCCGCGTTCACTCTCTGGTGTGTAACGACCATCGGTCAGCGACCGCGCAATGTCATGATCGATCGCCGTAAGCGCCTCACGTTCGGCATCGTTCGACCTCGCCGCAGCCATTTCCCGCAGCCGCCGCTGGCCAAGCTCGAGCGTTACGAGCTCCTGCGCCCGCGCCCGAAATCCGTGCGTGATGTACTTGCGGTCCATCAGCAGCTCTCCATTCCGGGTATTGCCACCCCTGATGACAATATGCACATGAGGTTGGGCCGTGTCGTGATGATTGGCGGCAACCCAGTCGAGGCGGCGGCCGAGATCCTTCTCGACCTGGCTCATGAACTCCCGCGTGAACTGTGTCAGATCCTTCATCTGCTCGGCGTCTTCGGGAGAGACGATCAGCCGGAATTGCCGCCTGTCCTCGTCGGCCCGTTCGTTGAACGCTTTTGCATCGACCTCATCGACACTCCGGTCATAGAGCTTTCCGCGCTCGCCCTCGCGCCCGGCACCTTCTCGGCGGATGTAGGCGACATGCTTTGCAAAGCCCGCCATGCCGGTTGGACCCGCCCGCGCAATATACACCTTCACGATTACGCGCCGGGCCCGCTGGTTTGACCAATGGCGTGCAAGGGCGGCCTGAACTTTTCCACGCCCTGCATGACGCACCGCTCCCGGTGCCAGAGACTGCCGGCCGCGCGTTCCAAGCCGCCCCTTCGCGACGACACGTTTCAGCCGCTTCAGCTGGGTCTTTGCCTTGCCCAGCGACCTGATCTTCCCGAGTCGAGGAACGAAGTCGAAATCGTCGCTCACGGCTCCAAGCGCACTGCGGATTGCAAATCCGTGCACCCGTCTTCCGGCGCCGGGTCACACAAAAAAGGATGTGCAGACAATGGGTTAAGTGTCGCCGGGTGACACTCCCTTAATCTTGCCCTCCGGGACACAGAATCCATTCCCGTCCCGCTATCTATCGCTTTGACGGTCGCCTGAACCTCAGCCGACCGGTCGCCATAAGTCCATATGGACCTGGCGACGCCAATGATGCGCGCGCCGTCCTGAACGCCGAAGTATCGTCCATCGACTGACAGGGGATGAGAGTTGAGCAGGAAAACTTCGCCGGCTTTGAGGGTCTGACAGCCCTGCCAGGCGGGAAGGGCGCTGCCGGACTCGGTTACTTTGAGCGCATCAACAGATGTGATCCCGTTGATGGAGACCTGCGTATCGCATCTGCAAATCTCGTCACCGGACAGGCCCGCAACATGCTTCAACAAGGGCCAGTCGGCGCCAACAATTCCCTCATCGTTCAGCCAATGTCGAACCTCATCCGAGGGCGCAAACGCTACCAGATCGCCTGTCGAAATTCGCGCCGACCGGTCAACAAAGTAAAGACCCTTGGGCACGCTTTCCGTCCGGTTCCAGATGAAGTCGGACCGGTTGATAATGCTGGCGGAGACCATGAGGCCTAGCCCGTATCCCATGCCTAACAACGCGGTTCTACGACTCATCGCGAAGGCCTGTCCCCATGAACCTACGTCCATTAGTGTAAGCGATGATGTCCTTGCCGCGATACCAGACCTTGGCGCCGATCTTGTGATAAACCGGGCCTGTTCCCAGCGAACGCATATTGACCAGGGTCTTCGGTTTGAGGCCGAGATGGTCAGCGGTTTCATCCGTGTTCATCCATTCGGTCGGGGTTGGGAGGTTTGATTTGGGTCGAAGCTCCTCTCCACTTCTATTTGTCTCTGTCATAGCGTTGCTTCTCCTTTCCTCTACGCAACTCGAAGCCCTGACAGACTGCCAACTCATCCTCAGATTAAGAGTGTCTAACTTGCACCACACGCTCGCGACACCCTTGAATCCCCAAAGAAACCTCACGTTAGAATGCAGCGCTGATAGGCGTATCAGCACCTTCGTTGCAGACCCTTTCGGCATGAAAGAAGACCGCTCCGGAGGTGTCTCCGGAGCGGCTTGGCAAGGCTGTGATCTACCCTAGTCGCGCGCGTTCCAGAGAATGACGTGCCGGCCTTTCTTGCCCTTGACCGGGGCGAGGTTTGCGAAAATCCGGCGCGGTCCGATCTGCGGGTCTGCCAGCGTCAGCGAGACATAGTCGCGTCCCGATGCCTTCGACTTGCGCATCCAGCCGCCGCCGATTTCGGTCGAGGTTTCACCGGCATAGATGCGGTAGTCCGGATGTCCTTCTTCGGTCTTTTCTGCATTCTTCTCGATGCGGATTGCGGCAGAGAGGTTCATCATTGCGAGGGTGCCTTCAAAGCCGGACTTGGTCTCGCTGACATATCCGAGTGCGTTTGCCATAGGGGTCTCCTTTTCTTTCCTTGGCGTGTCTCCGGGAACCCCTTGTCCCCGTCGACGCCGGACCGCCCGGACGGGGGCTGAGCGGCCAGAACCCGATAGGGGCGAAGCGTATGCGGAGCACCGCCTGAGGCGATGAAATTTGCCGCGCGAGGAGCCGCGCAGCGGCGGGGAAATTTCTTTGCCTCGGGTGGTTTCATGGCCGCTCAGTCCACGTCCAGGTCTTCAAGGCAAAGACGGGAGCAAGGGGTCCGTGAAATGCTTTGCGGGAAGAATTCAGGCCCCTCCTCATGCGCATCTCGATTGTCCATCGAGACCTCAAGACGCGCGATTTTTGTGAAGGCATTTCATGGGTCGCCCAGGTTTTGGAGCCACAATCCCCAGCCCCAGAAAGCGAAAGGCCGCCCGGCGATACCCACCGGACGGTCCCTCACGCTGGCTGAACAGGAGACGATTATTCAGGCAGCGTCCTGATGCTCAGGCGTCTCATCGGACGCGTTTTCCGCTCCCGCTTCGAACAGGCTCGCAATCCGTGTCCACGCATCGGCGGGCGGTGATCCGGCCCCGTCGACAAGGCGGGTCGGTGGCACCTGCATCCAGCCCGGTCGCCAGTCAGGATTAGCCTCGCAACCCTCCCCGCTGATCCGGTTCGCAAGCACCTGCTTCTGCGCCTTGCCGGTGTCGGAGCGGCAGGCATTGGCAAGCGAAGCCGTCGCGATGTCAGCAATCATCGCATTGATGGCGCGCTTGTCCTTGGTGAGGTCGAAGAACACCTCGTCCGGCTTCCAAGCCGCCGAAAGGTCGGTGCCGCAGACATGCAGGACGGCTTCGACAATGCCATTCCCGGCCTCGAGTGTGCGGGCCATGACACTCGCCAGAACCGTCAGGACTTCGTCATCCGGCATGGCGAGCAGCGCGGAGAAGACTTCGCACAAGCCGTAGTCGTCCCCATTCCGGCGAAGGGCCGGATTGACGTTCAGCGCCATGAAAAGGGCGTCAGTCTGCGCTGTCGCCTCGCCAAGTGCGGCCACAGATGCCGAGCCTTCCACGCTCGCCTGAGTCTCATCTTTCCGGGCGCGAAGCTCGTGCGCGCGTACGTCCCAGAGCGCGCTCCCCGCCATCGCATGCGCGACCATCAGGCGGAGGGCAATTGCGGGAGAGGCAGCAATGCTGGCCTGCGCAGCGGCATGTCGGTGGAGCAGCATATATTCCGCGAGCGGGCCGGACATTTCAGGCCGGATTGCTGCCGGAACCTTATCGCCTTCACCCTTCGAACCCTGTTGCCGCTTGCGGGCCTCGGCCGAGGTTACTTGTCCCTCGTGGAACTGGACCGTCCCGTCATGGCGGATTTCGATGAAGACCTTCCCGCCATCTTCCTTGGCGCACTGGACATACTCCCAGCGGTGGAAATACGCCCCGCGCTCAAGGCAGATAACATCGCTCCAGCCGTCGGCCCTGTGGGCCTCGACCCGCTCGGCAATCGCGGCGGATTGTGCCTTCCAGAACTGATCCGCATCCGCAAAGACGCCATGCTCGCCAAAGAGGTCGGCAGTGACCTGTCCCTCATAGGCATCAAGATCGAACAAGGCCTTGTCGGTCGTGATCGTCGTTCCGCCCGTGATCCAAGCCTTGCACGACCGCCCCATCGGGGCGCGTTCGGTTTCGCTCTGGAAGAGGCGAAGCCATTCGGCCTGCTGTTCTGGCGTCGCAAGCGTAAGCGCGCGGATCGTTTCGCGGTCCAGTTCGTCTTCGGCGTAGAGTTTCCGTATCGGTTCGTCGAGCGAAGCAAGCGCGAGCACACGGCGCACCAGAAGCTCAGTCACTCCGAAGAAGCTGGCTATATCCTCCAGCGCCTTGCCTTCATCGTTGAGGCGCTTGAACGCCTCATATTGCTCCATTTCTGTCGCAGGCAGGCGTCCGACATTTTCGATGACAGATGCCGCAATCGCGGAGGCCGCATCCTTTTCAGTCATGATCGCGCATGGAACGAACGGCACCTCGCCTGTCTCCTTCGCGATTTCTTTGAGCGCAAAAAAACGGCGGCGTCCGGCGATGACGCCATAATATTTGCCTTCGCGGCGAACGAGCAAAGTCTGACGCAATCCGCTCTCCCGGATGGACGGCAGAATGTCGGATACGTCCGGCTTCTTGCGCCCATGCCGCATATTGAGTTTGGAAATCCGAAGCTCGTCGAGCGGGATGTGTTTGAGGTCGGGCTGTGCCATGGAGGTCTCCTTTTCTGGCGGGTAAAGCGAGAGACCCAGCGCCCACGCGGGGCCTCTCCAGTTGATCTTGGTGAAGGGAAAGCCGTCCGCGTCCCGGCTTGGTTGGGGGTCGGTCTCGCCCCAGTCATAATCGCGGATCGTGATCAGCGGCGCGCGGCCCTCGACCCAGATTTCGGCGACCTGGGCCTCGGCAACGACAAGCGTCATACGGGGCCGTGGGCCGAGCAATTCAGTGAGGGTGCGGGCCGCGCTCATGTCGCGGCCCAGCCTGTCACGGTCGCCGCAAGCCGCGAGGCTGCGGCACGCCCTGCGTCCAGCGCCTCCGGCAGCAGCTCGTTCGCAACCGTGGTGAGATAGCTGTTATCCGTGCCGGGATAGTTGCATTCGACGCCCCAGAGGCTGGCGGCATGACGGTCCAGTTCAATGCCGTCGCGCTCGACCGAAAGCACGATCCCGCAATAGAACCACTCGCTCTTGCGCCATGCTTCCATGACGGCTTCCGCCTTGGCCTGCGCCTCGGCGAAGCGCTGGCGGAAGCTGTTGCCCGGCCCGATGAAGCCGGGCGCATCCTTGTAGAGCGACGGCCAGAACCCATCCTGCCGCTGGTCCGGCGCATCGAGGCAGTCATCGGCAACAATCCGGGCCGTGACAATGAAGCCCTTTGCCTCGCAACTGATCGCATCGCCTTCGCAGGCGTAGGCATCGAAGTGCTCGGTAAAGCTCATGACGCCCTCCGAAGCTCGAATCCCATCCGGTCGCAGAGTGCGCGCAGCTCGCGCGCCTCTGCCTCGTCGAACTCGTCACCGGACTGGTGATAGATCGTGCCCTGCGCGAACCCTTGCGGGGTCTTCACGACATGCGCCCAGCGATAGGGGCCAAGGCCATCTTCGCGCGGTCTTGCCTGAAATCTCGCCATGGCGCTCACCGCGTCCAGAAGACGTGAACGACTTCGAACCCTGTCTCGAACACCATGATGTCGCCACCCAGCTCCATGTCGCGGGCGAGCGCCGACCAGTCGATATAGTATTCGAGGGCTGCGGGAATTTCGGTGCCGGTGTCTCGGTGCAATTCCTCGGCGAAGTCTGCCCGGCTCGCATAGGTGCCTGCATAATCGTCGAAGGACGCTTCGGCCTGCTCAAGGTCGTCGCCAAAATGGCGATGGACCAGCGCGCCGAGCCTGCCATGTTCGGCAATGAAGTCGGCCAGATTGCAGACCGTCTCGAAGCTCGCATATTCCGACAGGTGCGCGCCTTCGAAGCCTTCATAGTCATGGATTGCCCATTCTTCGGCGTCCGGCAGCGGCGACGCCGCCAACATAGCGCAGACCTCGGCCATCACCTCATCAGGCGTCGTCGCGTCGATCCAGCGCCCGTGCAGGCAGCCATTATTGTAGGCGGCAAGACAGGCCACATAGATACGGGGGCGGGTTTCAGGTGTGGGTGCAGCGTCTGCCGCAAGGGGGGCTGAAGGTTGCGGTGTGGTCATGGCGTCAGTCTCGTCTCCCCGCCCAAATGTCCCTCCCGCATCAGGCGGGGGTGGGCGGCGAGAAGGCCGGCAGGCCGGACCCATTAGCCGGTTGGGCAAGGCGGAAAGGTAGGACGCTGCGACCGCTTCCAGACACCTTCAGTCCCGGCGCCTTGCGCAAGCGGCGGGTCCGGGCAGACCGGTCGTTCGCCCACCTCCGTCTGAGAGGGAGATTGTCATGGACGCCAGGAAGACCGATGCGGACCAGGCTGCAATGCGCTTCAGCTTTCACCGTCAGACGATCATCGAAAACGTCATAGGTCCGCTTTCAAAGGCCACGCAGCCTGTGACCCCTCTGCATTGCAGTGGGAAGCGCAGGCTGGCGCGATCACCGGCGAGACACCCGCATGCCGCTGGGCTGCCCGGAAGGGCAGGCCAGAGGTCCGGAGACGAGCCGGGCCGCTGGCGGCGTGCCGCCCGCGAAACAGCCCCCTCGCGTCAGCGAGGGGTGATCGCCGGATCAAGGTCTGATGCCAAATTGGATCTGCTCAGGTCTGTGCAGTCAGGAGGTCCCTGTATCCGCCATCCCGGAGTTCACGTCCTCGCACGAGGGCGCGGCGCATTTCGTCTTTCATGGCCCGGCTGGGGCTCTGCCAGGCTTCGGTGGCGCGATCCTCGCCATAGATGATGGCAGCGGTTTCAAAATAAGTTAGACCGGTCTCATACGCATCGAGCGCAATGAGCGCATTGCGAAACGCAAGCGATGAGCGTGTCCAGGTGTCGTTGAAACTCGAATCGTCCTTGCCAAGAATACGCTGAGCCTTGCCGATGACTTTAAGTGTTTCGTCCATGCTCGACACATTATCGATGATCAGTTTCATGCGGACGGGTTCGACGCTGAGTAGTGACAGACCAGAACAAGCGACCTGGATGCTGTGGCCGTGCCCACGGATCATCAGGTATTCCCGGCCGACGCGATCTGTGAGGTGAGTGACTTCACACACATTGATCGTCTGATCGAAAATATCGTCGCGCTCGCTCGGATGACGCGGTACGACCTGCATGGTCAGGGCGCGAGCATAGAGGGCAGGGATCCAGAAGACGTCGGCCTCATAGCCATTCGCGTCTATGTCGGGAAAGAAAACCAAGCCGAATTTCTCAGCGTCGATCTGGTCGCATAGCGGCCGGAGCAGCCGGATGCCATGACAGGCTGGCTTTTCAGATATCTGTGAGTCGCCAGCCCGCAGGGCGGCTTGCCTGAATTCGCTATTTCGCCGAAGAAATTCCCAAGCCCAGCGACTTCTGGAGAGTCGGCAAGTATAGGCGTAGTCATCCAGATCAATACGGACCGAGGGTGTGTCGGCGGGACTCATCAGGTGCCTCCTTCACAAGCGGGTGCTGCAAAAGAGGTGCCAAAATTCTACTTCAGGCTAAAAGAAGCGCGTTTTCGACGGGTCCGAGAAGCGTTGCATAACCGCCGTCCCGCAGGTCCCGGCCGCGGGCAAGGGCACGTCTCATCTCGTCTTTCATCGCTCGGCTTGGGCTGTCCCAGGCTTCGCGGGCCCGTTCTTCGCCATATATGAATCCCGCCGTCTCAAAATATGAGAGTTTGGCATCATGACAATCGAGTGCGACCAGTGCATTGCGAAGGGCCAAGGAATGGCGAGTCCATTCCGGGATATCCGCCTCTGCTTGCGGGTCATAGACACGCTGGGCGCGCTGGAGCGTTTTCAGCTTGGCCTGGAATTCGTCGAGACTGTCGATGATGAAGCTGAGCTTGACAGGTTCGCGGGCCAGAAGTGACATGCCCGTGCAGAATACCTGAATGACGCAGCCATTTCCCTTGAGAAGAAATTGTTCGCGGCCGGCGAGGTCGGTGAAGTGCGTTATCCTGCAGATGCCAACAGTGCGATCATAGAATTCACAGGATTCATTAGGACCACTCGGAGAAACTTGCATGTGAACCCGCCTCGGATAGAGACCTCCCGACCAGAACGCGTCGGCTTCAAGGCCGCTATCCTCTGGATCCGGGAAGAAGGCGAGCCCCCATCGCTCAGCAAGCGCCTGAGAGGCTCTAGGGCGCACGAGGGTGATCTGATGGCAGGCGGGAGCGAAACTAAGCTCACTCGCGGAAGGAAGCGACGAGTCCTCAAGAAACCGGCGGTTTCGGCGCAGGAACTCCCAGGCCCATCTGCTGTCTGACAACAACCATGTGTAGTCATAGGCACTTATATGATCTGCCAGCCGGGACATTTGTCCTCGTTCCCCTAGAGAGATTCAACTCAACAGGGAAAGCAAATTCAATGCCGGAATAGAAAGTTGATCGAGTAAATATTTGTTACGGTAACGCTTGGGAACCCATCATGCGAGGCCCAGTGACGCTGCGCGCGCACCATTTTGAGAATTTTACGCACTTGTTTCATTCCGCGTTTGGGGCATCTCCTGACTGATGCTTATCAGCATGCGCATCGCGCAGAATATCGATTCCACCATATACCGCAATCGCCGCGACTCCCAATCCGACAAGCAGATCTGGCCAGTTGGACCCAGTCCACAGTACGATTACGCCCGCGAGAATGATCCCCCCATTCGAGATGAAGTCATTGAAACTAAATGTTGTAGCGGCTCGCAGGTTTACATCCTTCTTTTCTATTTTTTTCAAAAGCCAGAGACAGATCAGATTTACAACACCTGCAATCGCGGCCATTGCCAGCATGATGAGACCGAGGGGTTCAGATCCTTCAAAGTATCGACGGATTGCGTCGCCGGCGACGCCGACGGCAAATACAAGAAGCATTCCACCTGACAGTCGAGCGGCGTTGCGTTTCCAGATCTGCGAACGTGTAAGTGCAAGCAGGCTCAAGCCATACACAATCGCGTCCGAGGAATTATCCAGCCCGTTCGCCAGGAGGGCATTGGAGTCGCCGAACCAGCCTGTGACAAAAAAGCCAATGGCTATGAGTATGTTTAGCCATAGTACGATTTGAAGAGTTCGGCGCTCGTCTGACGTCTCGATTTTCAAGTCTTCGCTACCCATCCTATGATTTTACCAACCGTTGTCTGTGAGGGGAGATGCACCGTAAGAATTTTATCGAAGCGTCTCCGTTAGAAAGCTTGGTATTGCGAGCGTATTGAGGATAGCTGGAGTAGCGGTAGGGCCCTGTGGTGGCAAGTGTGCCCTTGGCTCCTGGTGTCTCGTCGAAACCGAACCGGAAATCTGCGCGCCAAACCACCATATTCGCGATGATGAGAGGGGCAAACCCGAGGCCGAATATCGCCCAGCAGGGTACGGGAGCGGTTGCCCTACCTGAAGCCCCAATCGACAGCGCCGCTCCGAAATTCGTGATCGTACCCTTCCAGATGATTGGTGCCACGAAACGCGAATAACGCTGCGGGAGCCAAATTCTCTGCGCGGGGAAGGCTGCAGACCAAATAGGAATCACAGCAACTGCGCCACCTGTGGCAATGCCGAGTATCTGGATTGTCGTATCACCACTCATGTTGCCTCCTGCGCTTGTGTTTTCAGCCGTCAGGGTTATTTCCTGCAGTCTACAGTAACTAGAGGGGCAAGGGGCGCTATCATGGCCTTGATGACGATCGGAAAACTGTCAGGGGCGACGGCCGTAAAAGTCACGACAATCCGCTATTATGAATCCATTGGCCTGCTCGACGAGCCGCAACGCAGCGCAAGCGGACAGCGGTTGTACGCAGGGGCCTCTGTAGAGCGTCTCCGTTTTATACGTCATGCAAGGGATCTGGGGTTTCCCGTCTCAGCGGTAAGGGAACTGATTTCGCTGCAGGTAGAGCCAGGCAGGGAGTGCGTCCTGGTTGACCAGATTGCACGTCGCCAGCTTGACGAGGTTCGCCGCAGGCTGACCCAATTGGAGGCGCTCGAGGCCGAGCTCAAACGCATGATCCGCGCTTGCGAAGGCGGCAAGATCGGAACCTGCTCTGTGCTCGCTGCCCTTGGCCAGCACGAGAATTGCTTGCACGAACAGCATGATGGCGCCGAGGTGCTTGCAGGGCTTCCGTCAAAAGGCGCTTGACCCTCCAGTGACTGGAGGTGCTAAAAAGAGAGTGAGCCTGTTTACCCGATCGTAAAAGAAAGTAGCTAGCCCAGCAATCATGTTTCCGTTCCAAGTCATAACGTGTTTACGAAGGTTGCTCGTCATGGTGATGGCGATAGCTTTTGTTATTGCGCCGATGACGGCTGCGGCGGATATCATGCATCCGGGCGATCAGGCCGCAGAGGAATGTTCTACGAGTGAGCTGGCCCAAGATGCCCCTGATAAGGAGCCATCGCATGAAGGTCATGACCATACCGCGCATCAGTGCGGAAGCTGTCATTTCCATCTGATAGGCGGCGGCGATCTAAGCGGCGCTCCGAAGTCTGTCGTGCAGACAAAACATTTGTTGCCTGGCGGTTCTTTTCTCGAGAACCTCCGCCCAGACGGTCTTTACCGTCCTCCTCGCGCCTAGACCAACGACACAGGAATATTTTGCGTGGCTACGGCCTCGCTGTCGTTAAATCTGGACGAGGAAACCAGCAAAAATGAAAATTCTTATATGCAGCGCGATCACCGCGCTCGCCCTGCCGGTCATGGCCGGTACGGCCTATGCGCAAGGGTGTAGTTCTGTCTATGTCGGCGCGACTGACTATGATCAATCCTGACCACTGACGCTCGACGCGGCTATTACTCGCGCCGCCAATGCTTCGCCTGAAGTTCTGACGGCGGCTCTCGAGGCGAAAGCTTCATCGGCCGACGCCGATCAGGCGAGCCGTTGGCTTAATCCATCTCTGTCTGTCGAAACCGAGAACTTTGCCGGCAGCGGATCGCTTGAAGGCTTCAATGCCTACGAGACGACCCTGGTAGTGGCGCAGACCTTACAGCTTGGCGACAAACGAAGACTTTCCGAGCGGGCCGCCAGAGCTGAAGCCGCATTGGCGAGTGCCGAATGTTCTGTACGAAGCCTGGAAGCTCAGAAACTCGCAGGGGAACTCTATCTGGAACTTCGTGCCGCTTACGACATGGCCGAGGTCGCTCAGGCGTCAGCCGATCTCGCATCCGAGTTCTCTGGCGTCGTCCAGCGCCGCGTGAACGCTGGAGCGTCGGCTCCGCCTGAGTTGCTGCGCGCGCGGGCTGAAGCAGCAGCGCTTCAGGCGGTTGCGGATGGTGCGCGGGGCCAGGTCGAAGCCAAAGGGCTAGCGCTTGCGTCCGTTTGGGGTAGTCCAGAGATCGACTTTGTCTTGTCTGGCACTGCGGAAATCGTAACAGATCCGGCGGGTGGGTCGGCTCAACCAGATTCTGGCGTTCATCCGTCACTTGCGGCGGCTAAGGCCGGAGCGACGGCTCGTAGCGCGGCGACGGACCGGGCCCGCGCCGGCGCATGGCCTGATATAACCGTATCGGCTGGTGTCCGAAGATTTGAGGACACGGGCGATAGCGCGTTTCTGGCGGGTGTCAGTGTTCCTTTGCCGGTCTTTGACCGCAATCAGGACGCAACGCGGGCGGCGGGATTACGTACCCAGAGTGCCGAGCTATCAGCACAGACTGTTGAGGCAAGGTTGCGGGCCGAGCAAGCGAGCCTCGCCGCGCAGGTGCGGGCTGCGAAGTCTCGCTTGCAGCGTCTCGAGGGCGAAGCGCTGCCGCTCGCAGAAGAAGCCTATACAGCTGCGGCAGAGGGCTACCGGGTTGGCAAGTTCGACCTCACAGCCACGCTCGATGCGCGGCGCAGTCTGATTGAAACCCGCGCCGCCGTAATCGATGCCCGGCTGGCGCTCCAGACATACACGCTGCGGTTGCGTGCGCTGATTGGCGCCGCGCCGTTCGAAGGAGAGATCCAATGAAACTGAATTTATTCTATGCGGCGCTGCTTTCGCCAGCGCTTTTGTATCTTAGTGCTTGCGGCAATGACGCCTCCGATTCGTCTGGTGCAAACCGGACGCCCCCACAAGCCGAAGATGGCCATGACGACCACGAAGACGGTAGTGATGAGGAGCATGAAAGCCATGATGATGCCGATGGCGGCGATCATGTCGAGCTGACCGCCGAAGAGGCGGAAGCTGCCGGTATCCGGACCGGGCGAGCCCAGACCGGAGCGGTTTCGGGCCAGCTGGAACTGCCGGCCGAGATCCGTTTCGATGCGGACCGTGTCGCAAGGGTCTCGCCACAGGTCGAGGGCACCGTTGCCCAACTTTATGCAGGCGAAGGCGATATCGTGAAAGCCGGCGCCACGCTTGCCCGGCTGACCAGTCGTGAACTCGCCGGCCTAAAGGCCGATTATCTGAATGCCCTGAGCGCCGAGCGCCTCGCGCAAGCCGAGCTTGAGCGTGAGGAAAACCTCTGGGAGCAGAAAATCACCGCCGAGGCCGATCTGCAGTCGGCGCGTGCGGCATTCGCCGCAGCCAATGCCGGCCGGGAAGCTGCTGAAAACAGGCTTCATGCGATCGGCATTGGTCATGGCACACTGGACAAGCTTAATGAGGCTGCGGACGGGTCGCTTGCACAAGCCTATGTGACGGCTCCCCTTGCCGGAGAGGTGATTCAGCGGAGCGTTTCTCTTGGAGAAACCGTATCGGCTGGCGGCGCGCCCATCTTTGTCATCATCGATGATAGCGTCGTCTGGGCCGACATCGCCGTCTACAAGGAAGATCTCGGCAAGGTCAGCGAAGGCCAGACCGTGACCTTCCAGCAGGAAGATGGCCGCGTCCTGGCCGAAGGGACAATTTCAAATGTCCTGCCTGTCATCAATGAGGCATCCCGCACCGCGACCGCGCGGGTCATTGTCGACAATGCCGAACACAGGCTGAAGCCCGGTCAGTTCGTAACGGCGCGGATCGACACGGGAGAGGGGCGCCCCGTCGTGCGCGTTCCCTCCGATGCGATTGTCAGTGTTGAAGACAGGATGTCGGTCTTCGTCCCGACGGATGACGGGTTCGAACCGCGCGAGGTCCGGACAGGAGAGAGTGCAGGCAGCTATACCGAGATCATTTCCGGGCTCGAGGCCGACGAAGCATTCGTTGCCGAGGGCGCCTTCACCCTGAAAGCGCAGCTTGAAAAAGACGCTTTCGGCGACGGCCACGCACACTAGGAGACCCGCAAAATGATCAATTTGATGCACCGCCTTGCGGGTGGCCGGCTGCTTGCCGCCATTGCCGCACTCGCCCTGTCGATCGGGGGGCTGTTTGCCTTTCGCAGCCTGCCTGTCGACGCTTTTCCCGATCCCTCACCTTCTCTGGTCCAAGTCTTCACCGAAACTGAAGGCCTGTCGCCCGAAGAGGTCGAACGCTATGTCACCTATCCGATCGAGACGGCCATGTCCGGCCTCCCCAAGGTCGACGAGATCCGCTCGACATCCAATTTTGGCCTGTCTGTCATCAATATCTATTTCGAGGACGGCACGGACGTCTATTTTGCCCGCCAGGTCGTCGGTGAGCGCCTCGGCGAGGCCGCCGACGCCATTCCCGACGGTTTCGGCACACCCAAGATGGGGCCGATTTCGACCGGCCTTGGTATCATCATGTACTATCGGCTCGTCGATGAGACCGGCGAGCGGTCGCTGGTTGAGCTGCGCGAGATTGCCGACTGGATGATCAAGTATCCGCTCCAGTCGGTTGAAGGGGTGACGGAGGTTCTGTCACTAGGGGGTTTCGAGAAGCAGTACCAGGTCCGCCTCGATCCCGATCAGCTGACATCCTATGACCTCAGCGTCGGCGAGGTGATTGCCGCCCTGGAGAGCGCCAATCGGACGGCCGGTGCGCAATTCATCGAAATTGGCGCCGAACAGTACACGGTGCGCGGGGTCGGGCTCGCTCGATCTCTCGATGATCTGCGTGAAACGCCGGTCAAGACCGTGGATGGACGAACCGTCCGCGTCAACGACCTCGGTGAAGTCGCCATCGGCGGCGGCGTCCGGCAGGGGCTCGCAACTGCCAATGGCGAAGGGGAGACCGTCGCCGGTCTCGTCCTGAAACTTTATGGCACAAACACGTCTGAGGTGATCGAGAACGCACAGGCGCGGTTCGACGAGATCAACCAGTCGCTTCCCGACGGTGTCAAAGCTGTTCCGTATTATGACCAGGGAACGCTGGTGAAGAAGGCAGCGGCGACCGTGACCACCGCGCTCTGGCAGGGTGCGCTGCTGGTTGCCGTCATCGTCTTCCTGTTCCTTGGCGGCTGGCGGCCGAGCCTGGTCGTCGTCATGGCCATTCCTTTCTCGGTCGGCTTTGCCTTCATCGCGATGAACGTGCTCGGCATCGGGGCCAATCTGATGACGCTGGGCGGGGTGGCGATCGCCATCGGGATGATGGTCGACGGCGCCATCGTCATCGCCGAGAACGTGGATCGCGGACTCCGCGAACAACGCGAGGATGAAGATAGCCGCACGACGGTCGCGCGAGCGAGCGCCGAAGTGATCGCGCCGCTGATTGCTGCCGTCCTCGTGGTGATCATTGTCTTCCTGCCGCTCTTTTCGCTACAGGGCACTGAAGGCAAGACGTTTCGGCCGCTCGCCGCTTCTGCCGCGCTCGCCATGACAGGGTCGCTGATCTATGCCGCGCTCATCGCTCCGGCGATGGCGCTCGGCCTCATGCGTCCGCCCAAGAGCAATAGCCAGGAGAGCGACAGCCGGCTTGTTTCGCTGATCAAGCCGCTTGCGGCCTTCTTCGTCCGGCGACGTCTCGCGGCGGTCGGGCTAGCAGGCGTCCTGCTTCTGGTTGGGGGCCTCTCAGCGACACGCCTTGGCTCGGAGTTCACGCCTGCGCTGGAGGAAGGCGATGTCCTGTTGCGTGTGACGATGGCGCCGTCCATCTCGCTAACCGAAGCAAAGGAAACGTCGACCCGCATCGAGACAAGACTGCTTGAAGCCTTCCCCGAGATCAGTTCCATTGTCAGCCGGATCGGCCGTGGGGAAGTCGGCGCGCATGCCGACCCGGTGAACAGTATCGAGGCCTTCGTGGCGCTCAAACCCCGAAGCGAATGGCGCAATGGCATCAGCCCGGATGAACTCCGGGCGTCGATCTCCGAGAATCTCGGCGGCTTTCCAGGCGTCAGGGTTAATGTCGGCCAGCCAATCGCCATGTCGGTTGATGAGCTCCTGACCGGCACAAAGGCGCAGCTGGCGGTCAAGATCTTCGGTCCGGATACGGAGGTCCTGCTCGAAGGCTCGCAGGACTTGCAGTCCATTCTTCAGGAAATTCCAGGAGCGACCGACGTCCAGGCCGATCAGATCACCGGCGCGCCGCAGCTTGTGGTCTCGCTCAACCGTCCTGCGCTCGGCCGGTATGGACTGAGCGTGGAGGAGGCGCTCGATGCCTTGCGTTCCGGCGTCGGCGGGGCAGAGGCTGGTGCCGTTTTTGAGGGAGTGCGCCAGTTTCCCGTCATCGTGCGCTATGCCGAAGAGGACCGCAACACGCCCGCGGCCATCGGACGGATTATTCTGGAATCGTCCAGCGGCGCACGGGTTCCACTCGAAAGCGTGGCAAACATCAGGGAGATTGTCGGTCCACGTCAGATCACGCGCGAGAATGGTGAGCGATTCATCACCGTTCAGCTCAATGTGAGAGGACGCGATATTGGCAGCTATGTCGCTGATGCGCAGCAATCGGTCGCCAGCCAGCTCGACCTGCCGGCTGGTTATCGCGTCGAATGGGGCGGACAGTTCGAACTCCAGCAGGAAGCGAATGCGCGGTTCGCGGTCGTGATCCCGATCACGCTCGGTATCGTATTCCTGATCCTGCTATTGACGTTCGGGCGCATGAAATCGGCCATCCTGATCCTGCTCAACATTCCGCTGGCGCTGACCGGCGGGGCGATGGCGCTCTGGATTGCAGGCCTGCCGATCTCGGTGCCTGCGACGGTCGGCTTTATTGCCCTGTTCGGTATCGCGCTCGGCAATGGCATGGTGCTGGTCAGTTTCATGGATGATTTTGCCAGGGAGGGCCGTGGTCGCGATGAACTTGCCGTCGAGGCGGCAGGCTTGCGGGCACGTCCTGTGCTGATGACCGCCCTTACGACGGCGCTCGGCCTTGCGCCGCTGCTCTTCGCAAGTGGTGTCGGTGCTGAAGTGCAGCGGCCACTGGCCACGGTGGTCATGGGCGGGCTGGTCTCCTCGACCGTGCTAACTTTGCTGGTGCTACCCGCCCTTCACCGCTGGTTCGCACCAAAGCCCGACGCGCACCATTCCTTGTTGGAGGCCGAGCATGTTCATCCATCGTGAACTTCGCTTCGCGGTCATGTCCGTTTCTCTCGCAGCCCTGGCCGGCTGCGAGAGTCTCGACAACGTGATGGGGGCCCTTTCAAGTGAGCAGGCGGCCAAGGTGCAGGAGGAATGCGGCCTGATACCACCAAAGAGCCGCGTAAAAAACGCGGTACACGCGCGGCGACGCGCGTATCTCGAGTGCAAGCGCAAGGTGCTGGAAGAGGAGGCCGATCCTGAGCCACGCACATGATCATGACGATCTTGATCCCGCGAGCGATGATCGTCGGGTCTCCATTGCCATCTGGTCAATAAGACTGTCATACGGATCACTGATCCGCCCGCCGTTGGTGGCTGGACGATCGTTATTCTTGGCGGTGTTGCGCTGGTCATTGCAGAGCTTACAGCCCTCCTGATCTATTCGGTGCAGAATGGGAGCGTGAATATCCGGGCGCTCCTCCTTCACAATCTGTCCGACGCACTCGCATCTGTAGCCGTGGTTGCGGGCGACGCGCTCATCCTCATCTATGACTGAATACTGTTCGATCCGTTCGTGACGATCGGTATCGCGGTAACATTCTCTGCCTGTCGTTCCGCGAAATCGGCGGGCCGATCCACATGTTGTGGCTAGGCAGTCCGCCGGACATTGACATCGGTACCGTCATTGAGGCGATGCGGAGCGGTGATGGTGTCGTGGATGTCCATCATTTGCATCTCCGGCAGATGCAGGAGCCCCTTTTGTCAGCTATCTTCGAACAGTTTGTCGGTGAGTGCGCAATCGGGTGTTTCAGCGCCGGTGCAACCAGCCATGATCTCGCCGAGCCGTCGATCCATCTGCTTCAGATCGGCGATGCGTTTACGGATATCGCCCCGATGTGCTTCTGCCAGCGCCCTGACCTCCGCGCAGCTCGGCCTGCCATCATTGATGCCAAGTAGCGAGCGTACATCTTCCACGGAGAAGCCGAGGCTGCGGGCTCGCAATATGAAACGCAGTCGTACCTGATCTTCATTCGAATACAGCCGGTGGCCACTTGCCGTGCGGGCTGGTTCGGGCAGCAATTCGATCTTTTCATAATAGCGGATCGTTTCAAGATTGCAGCCGAGCCGCCCGGCCAGTTCAGCCCGTTTGAGTGCTGCTCGCGGCGATGTGATGGCCATGATGAAATACCCACTTGTGTCTGTACCAACTACAGAGCGTAACGTGATCATGATCAATAAAGCAATGGGAACAGCTGGTCATGGCAGGTACGGAAAACAGCCCAGCAAATGAGCGTCGCTCAAGGTGGCTTGTTGCCGGTGGCATGCTGGGGGCATTCCTTGCATCATCCTGCTGCATCGTGCCGCTTGTGCTGATCAGTCTCGGTGTTTCCGGAGCGTGGATTGGCCAGTTGACGGCGCTGGAACCCTACAAGCCCCTTTTTCTTCTGGTCGCGATCGGATTTCTCGCGGCTGGGTTCTGGGATGTCTATTTTCGAAAAACCAGTGTCTGCGAGGATGGTAGCTATTGCGCCCGTTTGCAGTCGTCAGTCGTCAAGCAGGTCGCCCTGTGGAGCGGCGCGCTTGTCGTGCTGGCGGCCTTGACCATCGATGTATGGGCACCGTTATTTTACTAGCCAGGGAGACAAGTATGAAACGCACATGGATGATCGCCGGACTGGCAGGTCTGGCACTCGCGGGGGGGCTCGCAGTCGCCGGCGCGCAGAATGCTCCGGATGCCTCGGTGGAGGTCGAACAGGCGACAGCCCGTTTTACGATCGGAAACATGACCTGCGCGACATGTCCGATTGCTGTCAGGAAAGCGATGATGCGTGTCGAGGGCGTTAAATCTGTCGATATCGATTATGCGGCCAGGACCGCAGAAGTGGTTTACGATACGGCGGCGACAACGCCTGAGCTGATCGCTGCGGCTTCAACCGATGTAGGATACCCGGCAAGCGTTACGGACGGTTGAACACGCAGCATCTGGAATATCCTGATGAGGCACCTGCCAGTCGATGTTCGCATACATCGTCAGATTTTTACACAAGGCTTTCACTTTGATGTCAAAATGGACTGACCGAAAACTGCTGATAACGGGTCTGGCCGGTACCGTCATTGCGACACCTTCTTGTTTTGCATCAATGAGCATGTGCCTCAGCCCCGGCCGGGTACCAAAAATGGACAGGCTGAACCTTGAAGCTGCCTGCGCCGAGTGCACTCGGCGGGGCATCCAGGTGAACACATCGATGCGTACGAGCGATCCCGCGGTCTTCGCCGCAGGCGAATGCGGCGACAGCGGCCTCAACCTGATCCCGGCCACGCCTCCGACATCGGGTCGATGGTGTGATTTTGAATACTTGATCGAGTCCGCGTCGCCATGCCTGGTCACAAGCCAAGGAAGAAATAATGAATCAAACCGTAAAGACAGGCGATTGCTGCTCCGTCAATAAAAACGGCGACGACAGCTATGACCTCATCGTCATAGGTGCTGGCTCGGCCGGGTTTTCGGCTTCGATTAGCGCGGCCGAGGCCGGCAGGCGCGTGGCCATGGTTGGGCATGGCACCATCGGCGGCACCTGCGTCAATGTCGGCTGCGTGCCGTCCAAGGCGATGATACGGGCCGGTGAAGCGGTGCATGCTGGTACAGCGGCGGCACGGTTTCCGGGCATTGAGCCCTGTGCGCAGAGCGTGGACTGGTCGGCGGTCGTCAAGGGCACGGCCGATCTGGTCGACGAGATGCGCCAGAAAAAATACATCGACCTGCTGCCTTCCTATGAGAATGTCACCTATATCGAGGAAGGTGCCGCACGCCTGATCGAAGGTGGGATTGAGGTCGGCGGGCGGATCATCGCTGCACCGAAGGTTCTGATCGCCACCGGCTCGCGCCCTTTCTTGCCGGAAATTGACGGGATCGAGACCGTGGAGGCGCTGGATTCCTGGGACCTTCTCAGCCTGCCCGATCAGCCCGAAAGCATCCTGGTACTGGGCGGCGGCTATATTGGCTGTGAACTGGCGCAGATGGCGTCGCGGCTGGGCGTCAAGGTTACACTGGTCACGCGTTCGCGCCTTCTGCCCGGCGTGGAACCGGAAGTGGCCAAGGCGTTGACCGACGCGTTGAAGGCTGAGGGGGTCGCGGTCGAGACCGGCCTGTCCTACCGATCGGTGAGACGGAGTGACGGCGGCGTCACGCTGACAATCGAACGGGGTGGAAAGCCTGTGACCCTCTCCGCTCAGCGGCTTGTGGCCACCACAGGCCGGGTGGCCAATTCCGAAGACCTCGGCTTGCGCGAGTTCGGCATCGAGACCGATGCGCGTGGATCGATCAAGGTCGGAGCCGACATGGCCACAACGCGGCCTGGCGTCTGGGCAGCGGGTGATGTCACCGATCGCGACCAGTTCGTCTACATGGCCGCTTATGGGGCCAAGGTGGCGGCCAACAATGCGCTCGGGCTTCAGGATTTGCGCTATGACAATGGGGCCATGCCCTGGGTCGTGTTCACCGATCCGCAGGTCGCCGGCGTCGGCCTTTCCGAGGTGCAGGCGAAGGCAGCCGGTCATGACGTCAAGGCCAGCGTGCTGACGCTGGACCACGTGGCACGCGCCGCCGCCGCCCGCGATACCCGCGGCGTCATCAAGCTGGTCGCGGATGCGAAGACCGACCGCCTCCTGGGCGGACAGATCGCGGCGCCCGAAGGGTCTGATGCGATTCAGACGCTGGCTATGGCGTTGAAGTTCGGCATGACGAGCAAGGCGCTTGGCGAGACAATTTTTCCATACCTGACAACTGTTGAAGGGTTAAAATTGGCGGCACAGACGTTCGACAAGGACGTGGCGAAGCTTTCATGCTGCGCAGGCTGAAACCAATTTTAACCGCAACGGGGCCTCGCCAGTCCAGCCAGATCAGGAAACGTCCCAGCCATGGATATTCGCGCGACGTTGTTGATCTATGCTGGCGCGGAAACCGCCGAAATTGCCGGTTGTTTTGCATTCTGGGCCTGGCTGCGGCTTGGAAAGTCCGCTTTCTGGCTGGTTCCGGGGATGATATCCCTTGTTGTATTCGCTTGGCTGCTGACACTGGTGGAAGCGTCTGCAGCCGGGCGCGCCTATGCCGCCTATGGTGGGGTTTACATAACTTCCTCGCTCATCTGGCTATGGACCATTGAGGGGATTCGTCCCGACCGCTGGGATCTGATAGGGGTTGTAACCTGTCTGATCGGGGCTGCGGTTATTCTTTTTGGTCCGCGCATGCCAGTTTGACACTATGGCGAAACGGGTCTTTATCGTCTTCCCTTTAGCTCGATCGGGGACAGTGCCGGAGTATGCCGCCTTACTGATCTGGAGGGTTGTGCGGATAGACTGTTTCTTGGTCCGGGCAGTCGCGGCCATTCGCGGGAATGCTGCAAATTTCCATGATGCGATGAGAACCGTCCCGGCCCCGTTTGACCTGGAAGATCACGTCATCGCCTTCAGAGAGGTCAGTCAGCTCAAGATCGCCCATTAAAGCGAAACTCATGGTCATCGCGCCCATGGCGATGCCTTCGAAGGGGCCATGGTCGATGGTGACCCGGCCGTCGTCGCGATCAAGGGATGTGATCCTGCCCGTGGCCCGTCCAGTATCGCCGGGCATAGCTTCATCTGCCTGTTCGAACGGTTCAGGCCTGGTCTGGTCTGCAGGGCCGGATGCTGGCGGCGTTCGGCTTTCGGGGTCACTGCAGGCTGTCAGGGAAGCGGAACCTAACAGGAAGGCGGTAATCAGAATTCTTTGAGTCATTGGGATTTCCTGGTGAACTAATCGGGAGACGCAGGCATTCCGGCCGCGGAACGCGGCCGGAACCTGATTTACGAATTTTTTGCTTGAAACAGAGGACCGGCTAGTGATCGGTGTCGTCATGATCCTTGCCTGACATGCCGGACATGGATCCGTGTCCGCCCATGTTGCAGTCCATCATGCCTTTGCCTTTCATCATCGACATCATGGATTGCTTGAAAGCATCCGGATCGCCGCCGATCGGCATCATCATGGCGATATCATAATTGTCGCTGTCGTCCTGCTTGAGCATGAAATGGACGTTGTCGCCATTCTCGAATTTGTCGAGCGCAACCATTCCGCCGACCTCGAAGTCCATTGTCATTTCACCCCAGCCGATCTTCTTGATCGGATCGTGTGAAATATTGACGGTTCGGGCATCCAGATCGACGCCGTTAATGACGCCAAAGCCGGGCGCCATGTCGCCGCAGCAGCTCATGCCGGACATGTCCATGTCTTTCATGCTGTCCATTTTCATGCCGGCCTCCTGGGCGAGCGCCGGACCAATCAGGGCCAGTCCGAGGATTGCGCCTGTGACTGCTGTCTTTCTGACGAGGGTTTTCATCGTTTTCTTCCTTTTTGATTGTCAGGCGCGGCTTTCAACAGAGGCCCCCGATGCGCGCCGGGACGGGGGAATAGGGTGGATGGACACGGGACTATTATTTCGACCTCAGATATTTGATGAGGGCAGCGATCCCGAGCAGGAGGAGGAGCACAGCAAGCAGCATGAACACCGTGCCGAACAGGCCGCCACCCATCATGCCGCCGTCGATCATCATTCTGCCTGATGAGCGATCCTGCGCGGCCGCCGGCAGCATGGCGCTACTCAGAAGCAGTGGAAACAAAAGCGGAATTTTCAACAGGTGTCTCGTCATGGTTTTTCTCCTTCGGGGGTGAATGAGCCGGCCCGGTTATCCGGTTCGGCCCGGGGTAAATCTGATGGAATCTGCAGCCCGACCCGGATGTAGTAGATGGCCGGGATCACGATCAGGGAGAGGATGAGGGTTGAGGCCATGCCGCCAAGCATGGGCAGGGCAATCCGGCGCATGACGTCCGATCCGAGGCCGTCGGTCAGGAAGATCGGGGCAAGACCTGCAAAAATGGTCGTGACCGTCATCAACTTCGGCCTGACGCGCATGGCCGCGCCCTTGCTGACAGCTGCGAAAAGCTGGCTCCTGTCAGACGGGTTCGCCTTGCGGACTTCCGCGTCGATATAGAGCAGCATCACGACGGCTGTCTCGACCGCGATGCCGCCCAGGGCGATGAAACCGACCGCGACGGCTACTGACAGATTGTAGCCTGCCAACCAGACGGCCCACATTCCGCCGACCAGGCCGAATGGCAGGCTGGCCATGATGATCAGGGTCCGGTCGAGCCGACCGAAATGTAGCATCAGCAGCAGGAAGATCAGTGCAATCGCAGCTGGAATGGCGATCTTCAGCCGCGCATTCGCTTCCTGCATCTGTTCATACTGTCCGGAGAACTCCACCGCATATCCCGCAGGCAGGTCGACGGCGTTGGCAATCACCTGTCCGGCGTCTGCAACATAGCTGCCCATGTCCCGGTCCGCGATATCGACGAAAACCCAGCCAGTCAGCCTGGCATTTTCCGATCGGATCATTGGCGGGCCTTCCGCATAGGAAATGTCCGCCAGTTCGCTGAGAGGGATATGGGCGCCGGACGGGGCGGGCACGAGTATCTCTTCCAGGTCTGTGGCACTCTCACGAAATGGCCGATCATAGCGCAGGATGATGTCATAGCGTTCCCGGCCCTCGACAGACTGGGAGAGTGTCATGCCGCCCAGGGCGGTTTGGATCACGGACTGGAAGGCTGCCATGTCGATATTCCGCCGGGCGAGTTCGCCCCTATCCGGCGTGATCTCGAGATATTTTCCGCCCATGACCCTGTCGGCGAAGGCCGAGCGCGTTCCGGGTACGTCCGAAATGGCCGCTTCTATGTCCCGGGCAATGGTCTCAATCTCTGTCAGATCATCGCCCGTAACCTTGATGCCAATGGGCGTGCGCACACCTGTTGAAACCATGTCCATGCGAATCTTGATCGGATAGCCCCATGAATTCACGAGGCCGGGCATTTGCAGCTTGGCATCGAGCTCATCGGTGATGTCCTCGACCGTCACACCTGGCCGCCAATCCTCCTTCGGTTTCAGCTTGATCCAGGTCTCGATCATGGTGAGTGGCGCTGGATCGGTTGCGGTATCGGCGCGCCCGGCCTTGCCGAAGACACGATCGACTTCTGGCACGGTCTTGATGACGCGGTTTGTCTGGCCAAGAATCTCCCGCATCTTGGTGGATGACACGCCGGGCAGGGTGGTCGGCATGTAGAGGAGCTCGCCTTCATAAAGGGCCGGCATGAATTCCGAGCCGATCCTCTGGACCGGCACGATGACGGTGGCCGTCAGCGCGAGCGCAAGGGCGACCGTGATCCATTTGAACCTCAGGGCTAGATGGAGCAGCGGTTTGTAGGCCCAGACGAAGAAGGCGTTCAGGGGATTGGCTTCCTCGCGCCGGAACCGACCCCGCATCAGGTACAGCATCAGAACCGGGACAAGTGTCACCGACAGAATGGCCGCGAAGGCCATCGCATAGGTCTTGGTATAGGCGAGAGGACTGAAGAGCCTGAAGCTCTGACCGGTCAGGGCAAAGACCGGCAGGAAGGAGACCGTGATGATGAGGAGTGAAAAGAATATGCCGGGGCCGACTTCCTGAGCCGACTCGACCAGCGCTTGGCGGCGCACGCTCGGATCGGGTTTCGGTCCCAGATCCGCCAGTTTCCGGCTGGCATTCTCGACAAGCACAATCGAGGCGTCGACCATGGCGCCGATCGCGATGGCGATCCCGCCAAGTGACATGATGTTCGCTGTGACACCTTGCCAGGACATGATCAGGAACGCGCCGAGCACTCCGAGCGGCAAGGTGATGATGGCAACCAGAGACGACCGTACATGGAGGAGGAAGATCAGAATGACGAGAGCAACCGCGAAGCCTTCCTCGATCAGCTTGTCTTTCAGATAATCGACCGAACCCTCGATGAGAGGCGCGCGGTCATACACAGTGACAATCTCGACGCCTTCTGGCAGCCCGCGCTGGAGACTATGAAGTTTCTCCTTCACACGTTCGATCACCGACAGCGCATTCTCGCCATCGCGCATCACCACGATGCCGGACACAGTTTCGCCTTCGCCATTGAGTTCGACAATGCCGCGCCGGAGGGCCGGGCCTTCGACAATCCGGGCGACATGGCTCAGCTGGACGGGGGTGCCATCCTCTGCCTTGACCACGACCTGTTCGAGATCAAGTTTCTCATCGACATAGCCTGATGAGCGGATGACATATTCCGTTTCGCCCTGTTCGAGCACGCGGCCACCGACCTCGCTCGAGGCGGCGCGGACCGCGTCACGGATACGGGTGATCGACAGGTCGTAACTTCTCAGGCGATTGGGATCGAGTAGCACCTGGTATTCCCGGACAAAACCGCCGACCGAAGCGACTTCAGAGACCCCTTCCACTCCGGCGAGTTCAAGTTTCAGGAACCAGTCCTGCAGTGAACGCAGCTCGGCGAGATCGGTCTTGCCGGTCTTGTCGACCAAGGCATACTGATAGACCCAGCCAACGCCGGTTGCATCCGGTCCGATCTGGGGTACGGCGCCTTCCGGGAGTTCGGATCCCAGCCGGGACAAGGCTTCGAGAACGCGCGAGCGGGCCCAGTAGAGGTCAACATCATCGTCAAATATGACATACACAAAACTGGTGCCGAACATTGAGGAGCCGCGCACGTCCTTGGTCTTCGGCAGACCGAGAAGGTTCGTCGATAGTGGATAGGTGACGAGGTCCTCGACAATCTGCGGGCTCTGGCCCGGAAAATCGGTGCGAATGATGACCTGGGTATCTGTCAGGTCCGGCACTGCATCGAGCGGCGTGCGCTGGATCGCCATCCACCCGGTCACAGCCAGTGCAGCGGCGAGCATGAGGACGATGAGCTGGTTGGAAACCGACCAGGAGATCAGCTTTGCCACCCATGATTTGGAGGGGTCTTGCCCCGCGAGGTTTCTGTCGTTTCGTTCAGTCATGACTGTCCCCCGAATGCCCAGGGGCCTGGTCAGCGCCAGTCTCGCCGTCATTGGTCGTCATCGACATGCCGGCCATCGGGTTGGGCCAGTCAATCCGTTCGGCTCCATCTGCGCTGTACGGATTGGCTGGTTTCGCTTCTTCCTGCAGCCAGTACCGGCCCGTTGCGGTGTCCCGGTAGAGCACCAGACCAGCCTCGCTGTAATGCTGAGGTGCGCCTTCCAGCAGCCAGGGTTTCAAGGCCTCGACCAGGTCTGAGAGTTGTGTGGCAAGGTCTTCGCGGTCCGTGGCGTCCTGCGCGGCGGCGAGAGCGGTTTGCGTAGCATCCATGACCGGTGCCAGTTTCGTGTTCGCGTAACGGTCCCGCAGCACTGGCACCAGGGCGAGCGCCGGGTCCACGAATAGCGGATCGATGTCATACCCGTCTCTCAGGGCCTCGTGGAAGTAGAGCGCCATGTCAGTGAAGTGATCGATTTCGGCGAGGGCTTTACTGTCCACCGGAATATCGGAGAGCGGTGTTTCCGGACTGGCCGCGCTCGCATCCGGAGCTTCCAGCTTGGCAAGACCTTCTTTCAGGTTGGCTTCGCTATCGAGCAGGAACTGCCCGCTGGCGACGACCATGTCGCCACTTTCCAGACCCGACAGGATTTCGGTCCGGCCATTGGCCGAAATCCCGGTTTGCACGGCGCGTCCGGAGAAGCGGCCATTGCCTTCGGCGATGACGACACGGGCGCCCTCGCTACCAAGCAGAATGGCTTCACTTGGAACCGAAAGACGCGGTCGGCCGCCGATATTCAGCCTTATGTCCGCATAGGCGCCCGGGCGAAGATAGCCCGACACATTGTCCACTTCGATCCGGACGTCGGCTGTACGGGTTTTCGGGTCGATTGTCGGATAGATATAGTCGACCTGGCCTTTACCGGGGGCATCGGGCGCGCTCGGAAAATCGAGTTCGGCCTGCATGCCTGTTTCCACCAGAGGCAAATCGCTCTCCGGCACCGAGGCAATGACCCAGACATCGGCATAGGATTGCAGGCGTAATATAGGCGTGCCGGGTTTGACATAGTCGCCATTGCGGACCTGGAGCTCGGCAACCGTGCCGCCGGCTTCTGCGTAAACCGGAACACGTTCAATGACCTGGCGGGTTTCGGTCAGCCGGTCGATGGCCGCATTCTGCATGCCAAGGGAGCGCAGGCGCTGGCGAACCGACGCGATGCGCGCTTCGTTACCGATCTTGAACGAGTTCAGATAATCTTTCTGCGCGGCGATCAGGTCCGGACTGTAGATCCGGTAGAGGAGACTGCCGGGGCGGACGGTGTCGCCCTCGGCATTGACCGCCAGATTCTCAATCCAGCCTTCTAGCCGCGAGACGGTAACATTTTCGAGCCGTTCATTGGTCTCGACCGTGCCGAAGGCTCTCAGTACACGGCTGAAATCCCTGGTCTCGGCAGGTGATGTCCGGATCCCCATGGTCTGGATCATTTCCGGCGAGACGGCCACGCCCGATCCGGTGTCATCGGCATAAACCGGGATGTAATCCATGCCCATGGAATCCTTTTTCGGAACAGGCGAGGTGTCCGGCTTACCCATGGGATGCTTGTAGTACAGGATTTCCCCTGTTGAGCTCGTCGGTTCCTGGGTCTTGTCGGCAGGCACCAGGTCCATGCCACAGATCGGGCAGGTGCCGTCCGGATCGGTCGAAATATAGTGCGGGTGCATGGGGCAGGTGTATCGTTGCGTCTCGCTCGAGGCGTTCGGTTTTTCACCCTGGCCGCCCGGTGATCCGCCCGGTGCGCCGCATGCGGCGAGCAAGAGGGCGGCAGATGCGGTGCCCATTATCAGGAATGTCTTTTTCATTGTGTCACCAGGAGGGCATTCAGGCGTGCGATCGCAGCGGCCTTGCGGGCCGTTTCAGCTTCGATTTCCGCCCGGAGTTTGAGAATGGCGATCTCGCCGTCGATGATCGGCGCATAACCGCCAACACCGGATTCATAAGCAATCAGCTGGGCCTCGACTTCGTCTTCGACGGCAGCAATCTTGACCTGCAGCACGTCGATACTGGCATCGGCCGCGCGTATAATGGCGTCCCGGGACGCATACTGGGCCGCCGCATTCCGCGCGGCAGCCTGGTAGCGTTGCTCGGCGCCGGCCCGCTCAGCCTTTGCGGCGCGCAAGTTCGGTGCCTGCTTCCTTTCGGCCCAGAGCGGAACCGTAAAAGTCACCATACCGGAGACCCAGTCATCCCCCGCGAACATCGCGCCTTCATCGCGCTGTTGATAGGTGAGCTGGGCCCCCCATTCTGGCTTCCAGGCCGCGCGGGCCTCGTCGATACCGTAATCGGTAACGCGGACGGCCGCGTCGGCAATGCGTACGGTGTGGAACTCAAGCGCTGCGCCGGACCAGTCTCTTTCAGTCAGGGGAGGGAGGCCGGTCGAAGGGACCAGTCCGACGAGTTCGATCAGGCGCGCATCGGTCTCGGCTTCCTGCCGGTCAAGATCAACAAGCGTCCGGGAAACTTCTGCCCGTTCGCTTTCAATTTCGGCAAGGCGATAGACGGCCGGGCGGCCCGCATCGATCTCGGCCTCGACAATGTCGACAAGCTCGTCGTATTTGGCGTTTCGCGCTTCGGCGAGGGATCTCTGCCTGGTCAGTCTAGTCTTGTCAGCGAGAAGAGCGATGAGTTCGGCGCGCAAGGCCGCATAACGGGCATCGCGAACCGCCTCGGTCTGTGCTGACATCGCCCGGGCTTCACCGGCGCGGGCTTCACGGCCCGCGAAGCTCGGAAATTGTTGCCGGATACCAACGGCTTTATTGGTCGGCAAGTAACTGTCGAATGAGGGATCGAAAATCGGAAAGTTGTTGATCCCGAGGGATACGACGGGGTCCGGGAGTGCGGTTGAGGCGACAGCACGCTCCCGGTCGGCCTCGGCATCGTAACCGAGAGCGGAGAGGCTTGGATGGGCCTCGAGACGGGCTTCAAGCTCGGCAAAGCTCTGAGCGTTGGCAACCGCCGCCAGGGGCACAGCGGCAAACGCTGCGACCAGCAGCATTCTTGAAATGTGGGGCATGATAAAACGGGCTCTTCTGAATTGTGAGAAGCGATGACGACGGGCTGCTGTGGCGGCCGCAGGTCATCGCTCTCAATTCAGGAAGCGCTGCTTTAGCGATATTGGCGTGTGCTGGACGATATCCAGCCGAGGTGGAGGCCCGGTCTTTAGCGTTTCGCGCTCTGGCAGGAATGCCTTTGGTGGGTTAGCGAGAACCGCAGCAAATTCTGCGTCTACATTCGCAACAGGTGCAACTGGATTGGCGTCACTGTGCGCCTGGATAAGCATGGGTGCACAGTCGTATCCCGCGGGGCAATCAGACGATGATGCCTGATCTGTATGCCCGGTGTCGGCCATGGCTTCCATCGCCATGTCATTACAGGGGTGATTGCTGCTCATTTCAGTCGGCGCGGTTTCGGAGGTCCCGACCATCAATGGACACGCCATGACCGGATGAGCCGCCATGAAGGCAGCGGCAAACAGTGTCAGGAGGCGGGTCACAAACTGCATCATTGTTCAAATACGTGAAAAGATTAAAACTTTCATTTCAACAAACTGTGAGGCCGCTACTTCTTGCGGCCACCAAGCACAGCAACAAGTTCCTCGACCTTTTCACGCCGGTCATCGACATTGCTTCCGGTCAGGGCATGATCCACACACGTTGCGATATGGTCATCCAGGATAACGGCCTCGAGGCCGACAAGCGCGGCCTTCACAGCCTGCACCTGACGAATGACATCAATACAATACCGATCGTCGGACACCATCTTCGTGATGCCGCGCACTTGTCCCTCGATGCGGGCAAGCCTTCGGGTCGCGGCCTCTTTGGTTTCAGTCTTCATGGCAAATACCCCATACAGGGTATCCATATGGGGACCTCGTGAAGCAATTTCCAGTCTCTTCATGCGTCAGAAACGAAAGGTTCAGCCCAAGATGGACTGACAGTCATCACTCAATGGCATTTCCAGCTGCGGTCCACGCCTTCATCGAGCCGATATAGACATCGACCTCGGAGAACCCCTTCCGCATGAGCTGCGAGGCGGCAATGGTGGCCCGGGCGCCGCTTCCGCACATGACGGTGACGGGCTTGTCCGGGTCGAGGTCACTGGCCGCATCAGGCAGCTTGCCGACATAAGCGTGCTTGCTGTCCTTGATATGGCCGCTCTCATATTCGTCGATGGCCCGGACATCGAGCAGTGTCCAGCCAGCCGGCGGGTTGTCTACGCGCGCGGCGACGGTTTCGGTATCGACGAAGTCGAGTGTGTCGAGCGGGCCGTTCTGGACCGCCACGGGCATGGCGCCGCTGACAAATCCGCTCACATTGTCGAAGCCGATCCGCTGAAGCGTGGTGGCCGCATCGACCGCCTGGTCGTCATCGCGCGCTACCAGCAGCACCGGTTTGTCGCCTGGCAGCAACCAGCCCGCGAAGGCGGCAAGCATGTCATCCGGGATGCAGAGCGAGCCCGTGCGGTGTCCGCCGGCAAAGTCGAATATGCCACGGACATCGAGGCAGACCGCATCGCCCGGATCGAGCAACCTGGCCGGGGAAGCGGGCAGGGGCGCCGGCGGCGCAGCTTCGGTGCCTTCCATATTGCCCTCTTCCATGCGCCGGAAGTATGGCGGGATGTAGTGGTTCTCGGCTACCTTGGCGTCGATGAAAGCCTCCCGGTCATCGATCTGCAGGCTCGGATTGTTGAGCTTTTCATGGCCGATGGAGGAAAACTCCCGGTCGGCCATGCCCGAGCCACAAACCGAACCGGCGCCATGCGCGGGATAGACGAGGCACTGGTCGCCGAGCCTCATCAGTTTCTCCAGGCTGTCATAGAGCAGGCCGGCGACTTCGCGTTTGCGGTCGGGATAGAAGTCCGTGCGCCCGACATCGCCAATGAACAGGGCATCGCCCGTGAACACGCCAACCGGGCCTTCCTCAAAGCTCTTGTCATAAAGCACGTAGGACAGGCTGTCGTCGGTGTGCCCGGGCGTTTCAAGCACCTTCAGGAGCGCGCCGCCAATCTCGAACGTGTCGCCTTCCCGCGTCTCGGCTGCATACTGGATCGGCTTTTCAGGGTTCGGCCCGTGCCAGACCTTTGCGCCGGTCTCTTCCTTCAGGACAGGGGCGCCTGAGAGCAGGTCCTCGTTCCGGTGGGTTTCGAAGACGTGCTTGATGACAGAGCCTTCCTCACGGGCGAGGTCCAGATAGATGTCGATGTCACGCCGCGGATCGATGACCGCAGCTTCGCCATCGGCGCTCAGGAAGTAGGAAAGGTGGGCAAGGCCCTGTGTCTTGATCTTTTCGAGTCTCATTCTGTTTCGCTCCTTTTCGGGATCGAATGGGTCTGACTGGACGTGGAAGGCGCGTTAGTCCTCCGCGATGGCTGCCCCGGCAGCGTCGTCTGGATTGAGCGTGCCTTCAAAGGGGGGAACGGGGCGGCTCGCCGCCTCCCTTTCCGTCGATGCCGGGCCATTCTCCGCGATGTCGGAAATCAGCCATTCCATTTCCTTGATCTCGCGGCGCTGCGCCGTGATGATCTCGTCGGCAAGCTCGCGCACACGGACATCCTCGATGCCGGCGCGTTCACTTGTCATGATGGCAATGGAGTGGTGGGGGATCATCGCTTTCATGTAGGACCGGTCGTCGACGGTGCTCTGGCTGCGCACCAGCCAGAGGGCCAGGACGAACACGACCGCAGCACCAACGAAAATGCCGAAATTGATCCGGCTGTCCTTGTACATGTTGAGCATGAAGCTCAGCATCACGATGGCCATCGCGGCGCCCATGATGAAGGCCATGTAGAAGCGTGTCTCGCTCCAGCGAACATGCTCCCACGCATAGGTGTTGAGGTACATCAGTCCAAACATCACGATCACCGATGTGATGATCATTGCTCCAAACCGCCAATAACTGTTCTTCATATCCACTTTCAACATCCTCCTTATACAGTGGTGGGGTATTTCCACGACTAACGGAGAAGTGTGTGAACAGGTTCCGAGTTAATCCGATTTTTGAATTCCGCCTGTAATTGGACCATCCATTTGGTTTCGCATCAGGAGGAAAATGAAGGATGCCGAGCACGAAATCAGCAGGAAACCATTGAGTGATTCCAGTCCCGCCAGGAACCGCGAATGTCCGGTTGGATAGATATCGCCCAGCCCAAGCGATGCGTAGTTGACGAGGAATTTCCCAGTTCATCAAGGCTGCGAAACCGGCGAATTATATTGGGACGATATCGCCGGTAATGACGAATATCCTTGGGCGTTGGATGAGCCAGCGCCGTTTATCTTCCTCAAGCCGAACTGAGCGTCTGGCCAGCGTTTTCATCAGCGCTGGCTTTTAAGCTCAGAAATACACGTGGCAAGTAAATTGACGATACTGACAGGTTTTGAAGGGCGGCGTGAAGATAAAAGCACAACCTAGCCGCTCATCCGTTCGCGCGTGGGTTGTGGATTGATTTGTCAGACTTTTTGCAAAATGGATGCGACTCATGCAAAGAAACATCGGGATGTAGATCATGCACTAGGGGGACGAACTGGCGGCCGCGTATGCGTATTGCGGATTTTAGTGCGATGTTAAGCTTGCTTCATTCGGTGTTAAGGCCAGTAGCTAAAACGGGTTCAATAGCGGCGTTGCTCTGAAAACGGGTTGCTGACCTCGGCAATACTGTCGCCGAGATCAGTAGGACTTAACCGATTGGTATGCCTTACATGCCGCGATTGTGCTGCTTGAGCTCCTGAAAAGTGAGATACCCATCATCATCGGCGTCTGCTTCCAGAAAGACGTGCTCGGTGAATGCGTCATGCTCGCTGAGGGTCACAACACCGTCGCCGTCGCTGTCCATGAGTTGGAAACGTGCTTTCTTGCGCAGGTCGGCCTGCTCACGCATTTTCGCCCGGCGCGCATGATGGCCGGCGCCATAGGGGCCTGGTCCGAGCTGCGCGCCTTGAAAATCCTCAAGCGTCAGACCGTCGCCATCGGTATCCATCAGCGCGAAATTCGCGCTGTGCCAGGCATCAAACTCTGCGCGGCTGCGTAGACTGTCACCGTCAAGATCGTGTTCTTGCATCCTGCTGCGTAGGCCAAGGTGCAGTCGAACGCCGTCGCGCTCTGTCATGTGTGCCGCTGGTTCTTTTTCCAGCTGAGGGTTTGGGGTTTCAGCTGCGGCCATGCTCGTCAGGAGTAACGAGGTGGTGAGCAAGGTTGAGATAAGACGTGTAGCTTTGTGTTTCATGACACACTCCATGAAGGCCTGACCGTGACACGGTCAGGCATTTTGTTCCAAAGCCGGTTTGTTTGATAAAGCATGGCGACCCTGCCGGTTTGATTTCTATCAAAAAGACCGTTGGGACCGGTCAAACTGCGCGTCCTCATTGCGGCGCCTAACCGACCAGTAAGGGCGTGATCGAAATCTCATTTGAGGCATGTTGGACCGCATTGGTCGATACGACACGTGTCGAGACAGACTTAAGGTCCTCATAAGCATCGCCGGCAAAGAGCGGATGGACGATCACGCAGACCGGTTTTGCAAAGCCAGCGGTCTCAAAGTGGCGGGCCGCTTCCATCATGGTTCGCCCGGAAGAGGCAATGTCGTCGACAAGAACGGGTTGATGGCCGGTCCAGTTTTCAAGGCCAGGCGCTGTCACTTCTACATTGCGGTCGCCATGGCGGACTTTGGAGAGCACAAGATGCGGGGCGCTCGCTCGGTCGGCCACGTCAGAAACCCATTGCTCGCTCTCAGCGTCCGGGCCAATGATGAGCGGCTTGTCGACATGGGCCTTGATCCAATCGGACAGTGCCGGGGCGGCGTGCACAACCTTTGTATTGATTGAAAAAACGTCATTGAGATCGTGGATGCGGTGCAAATGCGGATCGACGGTGACCACCCTTTCAAACGCACCTGAGAGCAATCTGGCAAAGTGTCCTGATGACACAGACTCGCCGTCTGAAAATCTCTTATCCTGACGCATATAGGCAAGGTAGGGGGCAATCAGCCCAACCGATGTGGCGCCAAGCTCGCGCGCTGTATAAGCGGCAAAAAGAAGTCCTGGCAATTGCGGGTCAGGCCGGGCGAGCGTGCAAACCAGTTCGACTGCTTTTCCAGAGACATCTGAGGTGAGGCGCACATAGGTCTCTTCGTCCGGGAATCTGCGGTGTTCAAGGGTGCCAAGTTCAGAACTTGTGATTTTGGCAAGCTCAGAAGCCATAGCTTCATTACCGGGAAGCGGAATGTAAATCGTCATGGGTTAACCCTCAATGGTGAAGAGGCCGGCATTGGCGTGAGCGTAGCTCATGGCATAGTCGATCTCGCCCGACGCCTCTGCGTGGATGGTGAGAAGCGGCTCACCAATCGTGATTTGTTCGCCTAGGCGTTTGTGAACGGTCAGACCAGCGGCCGGGCGTTCGGGAGCACCAGCAAGTTTTGCGAGCCTGGAGAGCTTTCTATTATCGATTGCTTTCAAGACCCCTGACCGAATTGCCGCGACGGGCGCAGTTTGCGCTGCGCGTGGTGGTTCGCGCAAACCGCCTTGAGCGGCGCATATGGCCTGAAACTTCGACCAGGCAGATCCATTGTCGAGCGCGTCCTGAGCCATGGCCGCTCCGGTATCCGGTTTGGCACGGCCCGCAAGTTCAAGGGCGGCGCCAGCCAGCGTCAGCGCCCGTTCGCGAAGATCTGGCGGCGCGCTTTTGCTTCTTTGCAAGACCCTGAGCACGTCCCAGGCTTCGAGCGCCGGTCCGATGCCGCGCCCGACGGGTTGGAGCCCGTCGCTGAACACGCAATGGGTCTTGAGGCCAAACCCACGTGCAACGATCGTCATGTGCTGGGCAAGGGCGCGGGCACCGGCAGCACTACGCAGTTTAGCGGTTGGTCCGACGGGCAAGTCGAGCACCACATGGCTCGCGCCGGCGGCGATCTTCTTTGACAAAACAGACGCGATCAGCTGACCTTCGGCGTCGATGTCGAGGGCCCGTTCAATGCGGATGAGAATATCATCAGCCGGGCTGAGCTGGACCGCGCCGCCCCAGGCAAGGCATCCACCTTCCGTTTCAACAACCCGCCTGATGTCTGGCAGTGACAGATCGACTTGGGTGAGCGTCTCCATCGTATCTGCAGTTCCGGCGGGCGATGTGATGGCGCGCGAGGAGGTCTTTGGGACCGTCAAACCCAGGCTGGCCAAGATCGCAACAACAATCGGCGTCGTGCGATTTCCGGGTAGGCCGCCCACGCAGTGTTTGTCGATGACCATGTCGGTATTCCAGTCGAGTTGCTCTCCAACGTTCACCATGGCGCCGGTCAGCGAGGTGATTTCGTCTATGTCGAGGCTCAGCGTGGAACAGGCTGAGATAAAGGCGGCCAGATGAATATCAGAATACAGTCCGGCGGCGATATCAGTCACGATCCGGTCAAATCCATCGCGTGCCAGCCGTTTGCCGGTCATCCGTTGACGCACATCAGAGAGAGACGGAAGTGTTGGAGCATGGCTGACTTTAAGATCTGCGCCGGGCTCGGCGCCAAGCCGGCTCCAAGCCGCTTCAGAAAGACCAGCCTCGCTAAGGGCCAGCCAGTCATCGTCGATCTGGTGGAGGGTCGCGACCACGTCCCGCCCGTCGCAACTGATCAGCACACGGGCGCGCGACGTCAGTCCTTCTGAACGGCAGACCGGGCAGTCGGTCCGCATTAGAACGATCGCTTCGTCCTGAGCATGCCATTTCAGGCGTCGCGCGGACAGGGTCGTGGCGGCGTGGGGTTGATTATCATGCGTCATTCGTCGCCGCCTCCAAGCTCATAGGCCTTCTCGATGGCAACAACATCAGTGCGCCAGCCGAGCTCATCCTGCATTCGCGTGCTTAGCGCCTCTGATGCATCGGGTTCGCCGTGAACAATAAATGCTTTTGCCGGACGCTTTTCAAAGCCGCCAAGCCAGGAGATCAGCTCGTCGGCATCCGCATGGGCTGACAAAGCTGGCAGGCTGGCGATCTCGGCGCCGATATGAACGTCGTGGCCGAACATTTTGACCTTGCTTGCGCCCTTGAGAATCTTGTCTCCGCGCGTGCCACCGGCCTGATATCCAGCAAACAGGATCGTGTTTTTCCGGTCTCCACCAAATGCCTGAATATGGTGCAGAACGCGGCCGCCTGTGATCATACCGCTCGCTGCGATCACAACCTTTGGCATCAGATCATTGGTAATGGCTTTTGAAGCGTCGACGTCACGCGCATAAGTCGCAATCGCGCAAGTCTCTTCACAAACCTGCCGCGCAAATCTGTGATCATCGAGGTGTGTGCAGAGAAGTTCAGTTGCGTTTATCGCCATTGGGCTGTCGAGATAGATCGCGACATTCTCGAGCCGGCCCGCTTTTTTGAGCATCCAGATATGGTAGAGAATGAGTTGAGCGCGCCCGACCGCAAAGGCTGGAATAACCACTGTCCCGCCGCGCCTGGCGGTGCGTGCAATCACGTCACCCAACTGTTCCATGGGATCGAGCTTCGGATGAGTGCGATCTCCATAGGTCGACTCAATGACGACGTAATCGGCATTTTGCACCGGCTCAGGGTCAAACATGAAAGGGTCGTCATAGCGGCCAAGGTCACCAGAAAAGATAATGGTTTTGCCGCCCCAACGAACTTCAACGGTCGATGCCCCAAGAATATGCCCAGCGCGGCGTAAATAGATATCGGCCCCAATCGCGAGATGAACGTCCTGGTGAAAGTCGATGGGGGTGAGCTGCTCAATCGCCGCTTCGGCGTCGGCGATCGTATAAAGTGGCTGAGCCGGTTTGTGGCGGGTGTAGCGAAGGCGGTTGGCCCGCTCGGCGTCTCGTTCTGAAATATACGCGCTGTCGCGCAGCAGGATTCCGCAAAGATCCTTGGTCGCGCTCGAGCAATAAACGGGACCGCGATAACCTTCTCTGACCAGTTTTGGCAGATAACCACTATGATCAATGTGGGCGTGCGTGAGGACAATGGCGTCGATGGATTTTGGATCAATCGGGAAGGGCGCCCAGTCGCGCTCGCGCAACGCCTTATATCCCTGGAACAGACCACAATCGATCAGTATACGCTGACCTTCATATTCAAGAAGATGGCGTGAACCGGTCACGGTTCCGGCCCCGCCAAGACTGGTCAGGGTGAGGGTCATGATGCGTGCTTCCGGCGCAGGACATGTTTTGAGCGCACGAGAGCGGATGGGTCGCCTTGCCCCTCAATGGCGCGCCGTTCCTCCTCCGAAAGGAGATCGAGAGGTTTATTCGGCAGCAGCGCCATGGCGGCATCGACAGTATGAGCCCAGGTGCAGCGATTGGCGAACAGCATGCCTGCGACATCAAATGTTCCGCCGCGAGAAATGTAGCCGAGCGCGCGCAATTGTTCCGGCCCGCCATCCAGTCGTCTCAGCACACCCGTCATCGGTTCGGGCCGCGTATGCGTTAGCAGCACTCTTGCCAGCCCGCGCGGGAAAAGGGCTTCAAGCCTGTCTTCGCTCGCTGTGAAAGCCTGCTCCATTGCGTCGCGTCCCATGCGGAACCTGCCCGGTTCAAGGATCAAGGTGACACAGCATGGCACGCCGCGTTCAGTGAGACGCTGGAATGCGGCGAGGGCTTCGTGCGCCTGATAAGCGCCGATCGCGACCAATTGAATGTCGGCTGCCATGATGTCACCGGCGATATGAAGCGCTCCATTTTCCAGCGCCTGTTCGGCTTCCTCTTCGGATAGAAGGTTTGGGACATCTCGTTTCGGTGTCACCAGGCAAGCGATTTCGCCGCGCCCACGATAGATGTTGCGCAGCGCTTCAGCAGCGCTGGCCGCGTCCACCGGGAAGATCACCCGGGCGGTCTCCGACATTTCTCCGAGCAGCGCTTCGGGCAGTGTCGGGTCCTGATGGGATTGTTCATTCTTGGCATTTTCCCAAGTATGCGAAGTTGCAATTAGCGGGACGCTGATCCAGCCCGGAATTTGACCGAGTTCTTTCTGTCGACGCGCGAAGATAATCTCCTGGCGCAGCGCGCCGAGCATCTTCATGGCGAAGGCCTCGTAGCTCACTGCGAGATTCAGCCCGCCCTTATTGCCAAGGGCTGCAGCTATCACAGCCTCTTCATTCAGCGCCGTGATGAGGCGACCATTTTTGGATTCAGGCGTGCCGGGCTCAGGCGCATTGACCCGATGCTTGAGCATCTCGAGCGTCAGCGGCATGTGGTTGCTGCGAAGCTCGTCAGGGTTTGCAACGCGGACCCGCAAATGCGGATTGGCGCGCACAATTTCGGTGAAACACTGATCGATCGCGTCCATTGCGCAATTTGGGCGGGGGGGGCCGAGCGAACGCGCGTCTGACCTAGGCAATACGGGATCAGAAACCTTGCGAACGGCGAGGGCGTTCTGACTTTCCAACATGCGGTTTTGTATTTTGTGGACGCTTAGGGTCCGGACCGCATCATCAAGCATGTCAGGCGGTGTGTAGAGCGCTTGTACGCCTTCATTGAAGAGCACGCGTGCGCCCTTATTGGTGCGCGGATTTCCTTCCAGTGGGAGATTGTGCGCGCTATTTCCCCCAGCCCCTGGAAACCCAAAACCCTTGATGCAGGGCGCAATCAGATAAGGCAGCCGCGCGGGGTAGGGGCCGTCCGTATCGCTCAGTTTTGAAAGCCGGGCCTCCGCTTCCAATATGCCCCATGCATAAGAGAGGGGATCATGGCCATCGACAATGATTGGGTCGAACCCGCTTAAGGTCAAATGCTTGACTAACCAATCAAGTCCGCCTTCCTGACTGATTTCGGTACGCTGTTCGATCCGCCGGCCATTCAGCACCATCGCAGGCACGGCGAAACCACTATCGCTGGCGCGCCACCAGCGCGGCGCCCAGTCGGATCCGCGCTGCTCTTCGAAAGCGCCGTCGCTCAGAAAGGCGACAAGGCGCTCGCCCAGCAATGGCATGTGGATATATTGCAGGCTGGTGAATCCAAGATATCCGCCTTCCGACAACCCGCCAGCTGTATTCGGACTGACGTGGCTACCGAGCGGCACGCCGGGGCGGCCATCGGGGGTGATCGCATAGCCGTAAAAGTCGCTGACGAGCCGGGAAAGGCCTGCTTCACTGCGATCATAGCGTCCTTGCTGCGCGGCTGAGACATCGCCTGTGAGCGCGTTGATGGCTTCAATTGCAGCGACGCAATGACCCTGCCCAAGGGTCCAAGCACGGGTATGGCCACTCAACGCATTGGCGGCGAGATAGCCTGCAAATGCGATCGCCATGTTAAACGATCCGCCCATATGGCCTTCTGGCGAGGGTTTGAAATCCCCCGCCTTCAGGGGTGCGCCAGACAGGTCGACGCGACGTGCATATGACATGTGCGCGATGAGCCACATTGCCGCATTCGCGAGTCTGTCCGTCGCCGAGAACACGTCTGCGGCCTCGGTTTGTGTGAGCGCCAAAAGCCCGCGGTCGGCGTTCTGCAAGATACTCTGAAGTCGCTGCTGCGTCTCGGTATCATGGACGATCACGCCATATCCGCTGGTCCATTGTTCTGTCATGATCGTCGATATCCCCCTGCCAGTTCGCGCATCAAAAATCAGGTGAGCAGTCTTGATACGGCGCGTGGCGGGCAAACCCTCACGATCAGATTTGCGTGGATTCAGGCCGGCTTTCGCGGTCCAGAAACGCTGCCTATAAGCAGGAGAAAGACGATAAGTGTGATGGTTCAGTCTCGCCCAGAGAGGGGTTTTGATGCGGTGCGATAAAACCTGCGAACTGCCTGGCGCAAGTGATTTGATTTCTCTTAACAAGTCCTGCTTTTGCATGACGCTTGGTCGGGCCGATCTTGATGAAGCGATCTTGGCTCATGCTGGCAGTGATGAGCTTTCGGTGCTTCTGGCGGCGCGGCCAAATCTATTTGCAGCCACGGCCGTTTTTGTTTCACCGTCGGACCTGGGGGCGATGCAGGCGCAAGTGTCTGCAATTGAAGCGGTGGCATCCCTCGCGTCTTATCATGACGTCGCCCTGGCACGCTCAAATGATATTATTTTCAGCGCTCAGACCGGCGCGCGCGGTCTATTCATGGGATACGATTTTCATATCTCTGAAGACGGACCTAAACTCATTGAGATAAATACAAATGCTGGTGGAGCCTTCCTCGTCAGCGAGCTCCAGCGCGCCGCGGCAAAACAAGCTGAGGCTTGCGGAGATGCGCGTCTCGCGGATTCGGACGCAATCGATGCAGTCCTTGTTGAAAGCTTTATCTCTGAGTGGCAGGCAACGGGACGGGAGGGCCGTCCGGGCAGGTTGGCTATTCTCGATCAGGACGCATCTGAGCAGTATCTTTATCCGGACATGGTGCTCGCGAGAGACTTGTTGGCCCGCAACGGCATCGAAACCCTGATCCTTAACCCCGAGGCGCTCACCTATGAGAACGGCGTCCTTGCGCACGGTGGAAGAGCTATCGACATGGTCTATAACCGGCTAACGGATTTTGATCTGTCCGAACCAGGACATGCACATCTGCGCGCCGCGCTCCTCGACGAGGCGGTGGTTATCAGTCCGGCGCCGCGCCACCACGCGCTCTATGCCAACAAACGAAACCTCATTTGGCTTAGCGATCCAGATTCGCTTAAATCGTTTGGCGCGGATGACGCAGACCGACAGGTGCTTGCGGCGATCCCCGATACGCGGCGCGTTACCGAAGACGTCGCTGATGAGCTTTGGGCGACGCGGCGAGGATACTTCTTTAAACCCGCCGCGGGTTTTGGCAGCCGTGCTGCTTATCGTGGTGACAAGCTGACGAAACGCGTCTGGTCGGCAATCCTGGAAGGGGATTATATTGCTCAAGCCCTGGTCCCGCCGACGGTGCGCGCTGTAACTGTCGACCAAGAGCCGGTAACACTGAAGTATGACGTTCGGCTTTACACTTATGCCGGGAAAACACTGCTGTTGGCTGCCCGCGTTTATCAGGGACAGACGACCAACTTCCGCACCAGCGGCGGCGGGTTTGCGCCGGTGTATCAGTTCTGATGATCTGGCACGCTTCGTTTTCGGATAATGGTGCGGAGTCACACCAAACGCTTTAACTAGGGCGCTCATCGCTGCCTGTCGATTTAGCGCCAGTCTGAGTTCAGTTAGCCAAATCGTCCGCATCTCGAACGAGTTGAAGAAAATCAAAAAATCAACTCTTAAGAGATCTGTGCTAGTCTTTTGAAATGGCTAAGCGATCAAAACAAGGCTCATTGGCCGCGCCTGAAAAGCGTGTCGCTAAGGCGTTGCTTCAACGCGGATGGCGAAACCAGGACATCCAAGACCTGATCAATCAGGGCCGTACAGCCACTATAAACAGTGCGCGGATCACTGAGGTAAAAAAGAACGAGGGCCAAAAATGCGCCAGCGAAAAAGAAACCAATCTCTACATCGCAAAGAAGGCAGCGATAGATCCTAAAACCGGATTGAATCTATACGATGACGAACGATTGGTTCGCGCGCGCGAGGCTATGATACTTGCTGTGCAGACGTTCAACAGTCCTGGCGTAAATTTCAAAACTGAAGTGTTTTCAGTTCTCGCGAATATTGCGTGGACGTACCTGTTACATCAGCATTATGAGCGCACCAAAGTCTCCATCTACAACTCTGACGGTCAATCACTTTCATTGACCGCGATGCTAGAGCGTCCTGATTGCCCGGTCTCGGAAGGGACAAAGAACAACCTGCGCGCACTGAAACTCATTCGAGACAAAGTCGAGCATCATTTGCTGGGTGGGGTAGATCCAGATTGGCATGCTCTCTATCAAGCCTGTTGTTTGAACTTTGATCGAACCATCTGCGAGCTCTTTGGGGACAGGCTCTCACTATCAAGTGAGCTTTCACTTGCTCTTCAATTTGCTCGAATGGAGATTGGCCAACTCGGTTCTGTACAGTCCCATCAATTGCCCAAGAAGATCAAAGCTGTTGACGCGCAGCTGGCAGAGGGAATGACCGACGAGCAAATCGCAGATCTTCACTACCAGTTTGGCGTAGTTTATACGCTTACGTCTACCTCGAAGAGCAAAGCCCACATTCGGTTCGTATTACCTGACACCCCCGAGGCTGAAGCCATCGAAAACATTTTGGTGAAGTACAAAGACGCCGGCAAGTCCCACCCGTTTCGGGCATCGGATGTCACAAAGCTCGTGGACGAACGCACAGAAGAGAAATTCACTTCACACAATCACACTCAGGCATGGCGTTTTCACAAAGTGCGGCCGCGTAATTTCAAACCTGAGTCTAAGCAAGTGAACGGCAAATTTTGTACCTACCATTCGCTCCATAAAGACTATTCATACTCGCAAGACTGGGTGGATCTTTTGGCTAGCGAGTGGACCGATCCAAAAAAGAGAAACAAGATCAAAGCGGTGAAGCTTAATAAGTCCTAATTGACGCGGATATTCACTTCTTGGCCATCTGTTGATGGCCCAGGCGAATTCTTTAAACCAATCACGTCCAGTCAGTTTCTGAAGGCGCTCGTCGGGGTGGACCCGATTGTAGGGACTGGGTTCGCTCTGAAAAAATGCTCATTCAGCATCGTTTGAGTAGTAGAAGACAGTATCGCCATCGTCCAAAGAAACGGGTCGAAGATCGAAGTGTGCCGCGGAAATTAGGTGCTTCATCATCGGTGGGCTTTGCCGTCTCTGGAATTGCGCCAGAGCCTTACAGTCGATGAGCCGACCCGTGTATAGGCAGAGTAAGTGGTCGGACACAGCGCACCATCAATCTTTCATGGTCATCTTCCGAATTCGAGCCAGACTATATGTCTCCATTGCCGCCGCTAGGAGTGATCAAGGCCCGCATCCTTCGATGCGGGCCTTAGCTTCCGTCTGCTGATTGATTGCCGGTCCGGAGTCGCCAATAGAAACGCTGCCTCCTAAGAATTGCTAGAACATGGTTCGCAAGCCGACTTTAAAAACGGTGTCATCCGCGCTGCCGGTTTCCAATCGTTGAAAGTCAGCGGTGTCGCCATAGGCTTCTTCATAGGCAAGCTCAACATAAGGTGCGAATTCACGGGTGAATTCATAGCGCAATTGAGCGCTATATTCCGCCGTCGCTAATCCCGAACCAATCTGCCGGGACGGATCGTCTTCGGCATAGAAATCTAGCGCAATGCCGGGTTCGAGGATCAGGCGTTGCGTGAATAAAAGTTCGCCCGTGGCTTCAAATCGGGCGCTGACATCGCCACTCGAAGAGACAAAGGCGGCGGCATCAACTTCGAAGAAGTAGGGCGCAAGTCCTTGCAGTCCTATAACGCCATAGGTCTCGCCTTTAGGCTCAAGATCGTAGCGCACACCAATCTGGGCATCCCAGAATTTTGAAATGTAGCGTGAATACAGCGCTTGGACCTCGGCGCCCTCGAAGTCGCCATCGGCGAACTCACCTTCGGTCTTCCACCAAAAGCGATTATAATCGCCGCCGACCCAGCCTTGGGCATCAAAGGCACCGACGGTTGTATCATCAATCTCGGCAATATCGGCTTCGATCAGCGTGTAATTGTAGACCGGGTCACCTTCGGCTGCGAGGGCAGGCAGGGCGGTCGCCATAGCGAGCGCACCCGCTATCAGGATTTTGGGTTTCATCTGTTTTGTCCTTATGGGTGTTTGTTATTGAACGCCGCCAATGACATTGACTTGCCGGAACATGCCGGTCGCGGCGTGCTGGAGAATGTGGCAGTGGAAGGCCCAGGATCCGGTGGCATCGACGGTTACATCGGCGGAGATGGTTTCACCTGGCCGGATCGTGATCGTGTGCTTGCGGGGGGCCATGTCGCCCTCGCCATTCACCAGATCCATCCACAATCCATGCAGGTGCATCGGGTGCTCCATCATGGTTTCGTTCTTGAATGTGATACGAACGCGTTCGCCGTAGTTAAATTCAAGCGGGCCGGCGTCACCGAACTTCACGTCATTAATCGACCAGAAATATCGTTCCATATTGCCGGTGAGACGTAGCTCGACCTCGCGGTCTGGCGCGCGCCGATCCGTATATGGGGTAAGTGCGCGAAGATCGTCATAGGAGAGAACTTTCTCTCCATGCTCCATCGCAGGCATTTCGCCGTGTCCGCGATGGGCGTCTCCACTCATGTCCATGGTCATCTCATCCATGCCGGCAGCTTCACCATCAGCCATCGCGCCGTGGCTGGCATGGCCTTCGCCCATCGCTGCCATTGTCAGCTCTGGCCGGGGCCCAAGTTCCGGGATCGCTGCTTCGGCGCCGGGTGTCTCGCTGAGGGTGCCGCGGGCATATCCTGAGCGGTCCTTTGCAGCGGCGAAGATCGTATATGACTGTCCCGCCTCAGGCTCGACGATAACGTCGAAGGTTTCAGCGATAGCGATCGGGAACTCATCAACAGAGACTGGCTCGATGTTCTGACCATCGGCCTGGACCACTGTCATTTTGAGTCCCGGAATCTTGACGTCGAAATAGGTCATGGCGGCAGCATTGATGAACCGGAGACGGACTTTCTCGCCCGGTTCGAAAAGACCGCTCCAATTGTCTTCAGGCGTTTCACCGTTCACCAGAAACGAGTAGCCGGTAATGTCGACAATGTCGGTTGGATCCATGCGCATCCGGCCCCACGCCAGTCGCTCCTGGATGACGTCGGTCTTTTCGCCGCCATCAGCATTTGTCCAATCACGCCAGAGGTCGAAAACGGTTCGGCGATTGTAATTGTAATAGTTCGAGCGCTTCTTGAGATTGGCGAGCGCTTTGTAGGGACTGTCGTTCAGCCAGTCGGCGAGAATGATCACATGCTCGCGATCATACTCGAAGGGGTCCGGCTGTGCCGGTTCGATTATGATGGGCGCGAAGACGCCCTCCTGTTCCTGCAGCGCAGAGTGTCCATGGTACCAGTAGGTGCCTGACTGGTTGGCGGTGAAGTTGTAAGTGTAGGTCTCGCCCGGCGCGATGCCGTCAAAACTTATCCCCGGAACGCCATCCATACCAGCGTCCAGGATAATCCCATGCCAGTGAAGCGAGGTATCTACATCGAGTGTATTGGTGACATTGATGGTGACGTCTTCGCCTTCACGCAGTCGCAGTAGAGGGCCAGGGCTCGTCCCGTTGATGCTGACGCCGGTCAGCGTCTTGCCATCGACCGTCCGTTCAAACTGGTCGATCTCCAGATTATAAACGTCTGCGAGTGCGGCGGGCGCGATCAAGCTGCTTGTCGCGATGAGCAGTCCGGCGAGTTTGGAACGCATGATGTTCTCCTTATTGCGTTGGACGCCGCTGGAATATTGGGGGAGGAATAGGCGTCGTTGTCGGATGGTTACGCGGCCAGACCGGGCACCCCTTATGCCCCCTTGGGGTATGAGGTGCGACACTTTAGCGAACTGTCACCGACGCATCGCGCTTTTCAGCCAGGCAAAGATCAGACTGGGGATGATCAGCCACTGCAAGAGCGGCGACAGCCCGGTGTTGAGCGGTCCGATCGTCGGCATTGCTTCGCGGTAGGCCCAGCTTTCGCGGATCGAAATATTCAGCCATTCGCTGAACACTGTATAGGTCAGTCCGATCAGGAGGCTTAAACCTGCGACTCGCCAATAGTTTTTGTCTGGCCATCCACGGCGCCCCGCGATGAGCCAGGCGAGCGATAGCGAAGACCCGGCGATCAGGACATCGCCAAATGTGCAGTGAGCAATCGCGAATGCGATCTCGGCGCGTGTCCCATCAATCCAGATCGTGTAAAGCGGCGCGTGGGCGATTTCCCAGATCAAGTTTGCGACCGCGATAATCAGAATGTAGGCGAAAAAGAACTGTAACAACCGCCAGTTTGGAGCTGTGGTTGGTTTCGGGATGTCCAGTTCTTGCGTCATTGGCGTCTCTTGCGAAAATGCGATCAGATTGCCAATTTCTACGTGTCGACAGGTATCATCCCTCACATGCAGATCGGCATTGTCAGGCGCGCGATCGGTGCATATTGACTTTAATCAATGTTTTTAAGGGAGCGCGATAGCCGCTGCGTATATGACAATACGTAGTCCTCCCTAAATTTGCTTCTCGAAAGGAGAGTGCCATGAAAAATGACCTAGACGCGCTCATCAAAGATCTGAAGGCGGCGCCCCTTGATCGCGACCTTCACAATCTCGAAGCCGAGGTTTGGGAGCGGATTGACGCGCGCAACCCAGCCGGACACCCAGCTTCGCCCGCAGCGATTGCCACAGACAGACGCCTTTTTGCGACACCGGCAGTAAGTCGAACCGCGGCGGTTGCGCTTGCCGTTGCAATCGGCCTTTTGGTCGGATTGTTCGGGGCGCCCAGCCAGTCATCGCCGAGCGATTTTTCGGTCTTCTCTGTTGACGCCCCATATGCCCCTTCCGGGCTTCTGAGGTAAGAGGAGTAATGAAACTAGAACACTGGATCATTGTCGTTTTCCTAGCCCTGTGCGCGGGCATGACCGGCGTGTTTGTCGCTGGAAACTGGTCTGTAACGCATCCGGTCGAAACAGCTTCTGGTTTGCATGAGCTGGTCCATCACGACTTGGATCTCTCAGCGGATCAGGAAGCAGAACTCGAGCTAATCGAACACCGTTTCGCGGCCAGAAAGGCTGAGCTGGAACAAAAGCTTCGCGCGGCCAACTTGGCACTTGCTGGCGCTATGGAGGCCGACAAATTCTATTCGCCCGCTGTTCAGGCGGCGATCGATGATTTCCACACAGCCATGGGGGAGCTGCAAAAAGTCACTATCGAGCATGTGTTTGAGATGCGCGAGATCCTTACCGAGGAACAAGCGATCGTCTTTGACGCAGAAGTCGTTCGAGCACTGACGGAGCTTTAGACATATACACGTGCACAACACAGAGCGAACAGATGCAGAGCTTGCTGTAGCCGCAGCGGGGGGCGAGGAACGCGCTTTCACCGAGCTTATGCGCCGTTACAAGGAACCGCTCTACCGCTACGTTCAACGCTCGATGCGTGGCAATGAAGACGCCTATGATGTGCTGCAGGAAGCCTTTACCGCAGCCTGGCGTTCGATTGACCGTTATGACCCGTCGCGGAAGTTCTCGACCTGGATCTACCACATTGCGCTCAACAAAGTTCGTGATCATGGCCGTAAACGCGCCGTGCGAAGCTTTTTCTTTCAAGCAGCACCTCTGGAGAGCCCGGATCGGCCCGATATCGCGGACCACTCGCAAAATGTTCAAGACGATTATGAGCACCGCGATGAGCTCAACCGTGTCTCGAAAATGGTGGACGCGCTGCCAGATAAGTTGAGGCAGGCCTTTACGCTGCAGGTCCTTCAAGACATGCCCCAAAGTGAAGTGGCCGAAATACTTAGTGTCTCCATCAAGGCGGTGGAAACACGGGTCTACCGCGCCCGGAAAATCTTGCAGGAACAGGTCGAAAAGCTCGATTAGGCTTCTTTTTTAGCAGACATTAGCGGCGACGTTTCCGACCTCGGGCGCGATGCGAGATAGATCCCGATGGCAGCGAGCGCGCCGCCGCCAATGACATTTATCGTCAGTGGCTCTGAGAAGAATAGCGCGCCAATCGAAACGCCAATGATCGGAACGAGAAAACTAAATGCGGCCGCCTTGGATACATCCAGCGACTGCAAAGTCACCTGCCATAACCAATAGGCCAGCGCCGTCCCGGGCAGGGCGAGTCCAAGAAGTGAAATTATGAATTGCGGCGACCAGTCGATGGCCGTTGGGGATTCGGTCGCGAACGCCAAAATTGAGATCGGGATCGCTCCAACCAAAAGCTGTAACCCCATCGCCATCGCCGCATCGACGCGCATCGCTAATGACTTAATGGCGATGTTACCTACAGCGACGCCGCTCGTCGCCATAATTACCAGGACCAGACCGAAGGCTGTTGACCCCCCGCCCGAGGCCAGTACGCGCGGTATGGCGATGAGCGCCACGCCGCCGACGCCGAGGCAAAGCCCAAACCAGCCAATCGGTCCAAGACGTTCGCGCAGAAACACGACAGCGAGCACGGCGGCGATCAACGGCTGGAGACTTTCTATCACGGTCGCAAGACCAGGTGATACAAACTCCGCGGCGTGAAACATCCCGAAGTAGCCAATGCCGGTCATTCCAAGACCAGCAAGCGTGATCCAGCCCCAAACGGTCCACCCGCGAGGCAACGCGGCTCGGCGCAGAGCGGCGACACCTATTAAAACACTACCAGCCAGAACAGCGCGCAGGGCTGCAAAGGTCAGGTGAGGTGCATAAGCGAGCCCCAGCGTGATGAGCGGATAGCAGGAGGCCCATAAGACCATGACGATGGCTGCGAGAATGCGGGGGCTGACAATCAAACCAGGGCTCCGGTGAAACACTTGAAAGAGTGGAGCCAATTATGAGGGCGCCGCCTGTGTGCTGCGTAATACGTTGCAAGTGCCCAATACCCTTGGGTTCGAACAGTTGTAAAAAGGATACCCCTCATGAAACCGATCTGGATCACCGCCGCCGCTGTTTTTGCTTTGTCGCCTATGGCCTTGGCTCAAGACGGCCACAAGACACATGATCAAAGCGAAACACCTGCCGTTGAGGCGGAGACGGACCCCGCCAGTGCCAAAACCTGCATGGCTGGTCATGAAGGCATGGAAGGTATGGAGGGCTGCATGGCCAATATGGAAGGTAAGATGGCTGAAGGTCATATGATGGATCATGGCGGCGATCACATGATGGGTCGCGACAAACCCATGATGGGCGAGGGCGGCATGGCGATGGACATGGATAAAATGATGGAGCATGGCGCAGATGGCCACCAAATGCATGCCGCATCTGGTGATCATCCAATGTCTGCGGAAGACTGCGAGGCCAAACATGAAGCTATGGGCCATGATCCAGCTGAGCACTGCCCAATGATGACGGGCGAGGAGGAGGTTGCCACAGAATAAGGCGTGTTCGGGTGTCGTTCTTCGGCGCCGCCGCCTTGGTCCCGGGCCTTCGCACTACGTCCCCCCCAACTGTGAAAGCCCGGACCAAAAATTGTTCGCTTCGACGAACAATGAAGCAGAATGAGATTAGCCCTCCCCTCTCGCTCGATCTCGCTCTGAACTTGCCGCGTCCCATGCTCCCCCCAAAGCCAATATGGGGCGCGGCAATATATTCATCGCTGCATGGGACGCCGCAGCTGCACCTGTAATGGACACAGCGTGCCCGGCGTCTGTTCCAATGATGAGAATTTCAGGGAGTATTTTTATGTCAGACTCCGTTCCCACAGAAGTTGAACGACGTGATTTTATCTTTATTGCGACGACTGCCGCCGCAGCTATTGGAACGGGACTGGCGGCCTGGCCGCTTGTCGATCAAATGAATCCGGCGAGCGACACACGCGCGTCGAGTTCCTTGGATGTCGACGTTTCGAAGATTCCGGTCGGTGGCGAAATCCGGGTTTTGATCGGCGGTAAGCCGTTTTTTATTCGCCGACGCACTGAAGCGGAGATCGCCGCTGCCAACGCCGTTAATTTCGACCGATTGCCAGACCCGGAAACAGATGATGCCCGTCTTAGGCCCCGCCGTGATGGCACGCTCAACCCCGCTATATTGATTACATCGGGCGTCTGTACGCATCTTGGCTGTGTGCCTGTAGGCCCAAATCAGGGCGCGGTCGGAGATTATGGCGGGTGGTACTGCCCCTGCCATGGATCGCACTATGACATTTCCGGGCGGATCAGAAAGGGACCGGCACCGCTGAATCTGCCTGTCCCAGACTATGTCTATCTGACTGATGATTTAGTGACGATCTCGATTTGAGAAACCGAGTTGGAGCGCTTGGCACCAAGAGCGACAGACAATGAAACGCCAATTGGAAAACTCACACCTGATCGTCTTTCTTGTACTTTGCCTGCTTGCCCTGACGGGCTTGAGTCTTTCAGGGACGGCCCGTAGCGGCGGCGATGCCAACCAATTTCACGGCGAGCTGCAACGCGCTGATCTGGCGGCAGGACCTGCCGATGGCGCTGAACTTCATCCCGGCAGATCCTACGTGTTCATCGTGAAGTTCAAAGCGGATGAGGGATTAGCTGAAATTCTTAAGCTGTATCGCCCCCAGCGCGAGCGCGCTGTTCAGGCATTCGGCGTTTGGGCGCAAGATAAACCAGCGTTCAGCGGACTGATGCTGAACCGGGTCGCATATTCTGGTGAGGCGCTGCTGATTTACGACCCTCGTATGGATGATAGAATACCGCACCCAACGCTTGATGAGATAACACAGCAGCTCAATGCGTCGCCATTCGTGAGATACGCAGACCTTGATTCCATCGTGCAGGCCCAGTTGGGAGCGTGCTATAAGAATTGCGCTCAAGCTTTAGGTGATTGATTGTGGTCGCCATGCTCGCACCAAATGCAGTTACAATCTTCGTGGGTGCAACTCGGGTCTGTGAGCGGTGCTCGAAAACGGCGCCGCGCCAGAGGAAATAGAAGACGTTTTAGAACTGACGGGCGGTATGCCCGCCTGAGGGCCTCGCCGGTGTCGGTGCGGGCAAGATGTCCAACCATGAAATCAATTCCGCGACGCCCAGCCATATTGAACAAGAAGCGATTGACCACGCCAGTTCTAAGCGTTGGCTGGAGCGTTTTCCGCCAAGCCTGACGATAGCTGGCTTCTTCAATTATGCTTTCAGCGGCCAACCGACCCGAGCGCATAGCATAGCGCAATCCGAAGCCGGCCAGCGCATCCTGGAAGCCGGCATGCTCACCGATCACGGGATAACCGCCTTGCAGCGCTGTTCGCGGTAAGCGGGTATTACCGAAGCCGCCAAATGGCTGAGGGTTTTGCATGCGCAGTCCGGCATGACGCTCGAAAAACGCTACTGCCTCGGAAAGGTGTAATGCCTGGTCGCGAAAGCCGGTAAACATGCAGCTTGCCACAGTGCCTCGTCCCTGATGCACAAGCAGATAGGCGTAGCCTTTTGGTGCCAGCGCAGGGTCTAGGGCGAGCCAGGCACCATCGGCCATATCTGTATCGAAGATCTTTCCGACAGCAATGATGTCCGCGCGCCGAGGGCCGCCGGCAAGCACCATCTCGCCTGATGTTTGCGCTACGCGGTCATTGAAGCGAACCTCCACGCCAGCCGCGCGGGCCTGTTCGAGAAGTCCGCGGTCCAAACTGCCGTCGGCGCGGCCTCGCCTCAGCAAGTAGAATAATGGACGCGCGCCATACACGCGATGAGGCTTGGCCTGGCTGTCGAAGACAATGCCTGTCTTTACGCCGCGGTGATCAAAACTTATATTGATCCCGGCTGAGACAAGCTCTTTGAGCACGTCTTGTGGATCGGTCCAGTTTTCCAGACCTTGAAAATCACCATGAAAGCGGTGTCCGACATCACGATGCCACTCGCGCACGATCACTTTGCGACCGGCTCGCGCCAGAACCGTCGCGCACACAAGGCCCGAGGGGCCGGCGCCAACAATCGTGATGTCGGTCTTCGTCGTCATTCTATTGTATCATTGGCAGCGTCTCTTTCTCGCCGCACAAAGCCCGCGCGGTTTTGAACGAGACCAGCCTTCGAGTGCTGGTGTCCCAGAGTTTCAGCCGTGTGGTTTTAAAGCTGTCTAAAATGGTCATCCGGCCGATCCTTGCGAGAGGAGGGTGGTCGCGCAGGACTTGCTGCAAACGATAGAACGGCACACGGCTGTTGAGATGGTGGACATGATGGATGCCAATATTTGCCGTCAACCATCGCAAAGGTTGAGGCAAATCATAGAAAGAGCTGCCATGGAGTGCAGCTTCATGGAGTTGCCAGGTGTCATTGCCGTCCCAGACGGTCTGTTCAAACTGGTGCTGCACGTAGAACAGCCAAACACCGATGATTGCGGCAAGCATTGTAATCAGCAGATATACCACCAGAAAGGGGAGCCAGCCAACCGCGGCGATGCCTCCAATGAGAAGCGCAGCAACTGCAATATTGGTGCCCATTGTGCTGAGCCAGTACTTCATGCCAGCGCGTAGAAAACCTATCGGAACGCGATGGTGAAACAGGAAAATGAAAATTGGCCCGACCCCAAACAAGACGAATGGATTGCGATAGAGCCGATAAGCGAGACGGCCTGAAAACGAGCGGGAATTGTATTCTTCGACGGTCAGGGTCATAATGTCGCCAATGCCGCGTCGGTCGAGGTTTCCCTGCGAACTGTGATGTACATTATGTGATCGCTTCCAAAGGTCGAAAGGCGTCAGGGTTAAAACGCTGATGACGCGCCCGGTCCAATCATTGGCGCGTTTCGATTTGAAAAATGCACCATGTGAGCAGTCATGCTGGATCATGAACAATCGAACCAGAAATCCTGATGCTGCGGCGCTAAACAAAACGGTAAGCCAATAACTAATGCTGGTTGACCAGACCGCAGCGCCCCCAAGAATTAAAATGGGGACCATTGTAACAGCCAGTTCGAACAGGCTTCGAACCATCGAGGGCTCTCGATAGCCGGCTAATACCTTTACCCAATCCCTGGCAGGGGCATGCGATGACGCAGCGCTCTGAGGTGTCGCCAGATATGTCATGAGCTGATCTTTCTTGGCTGCCCTGGCGCAGGTCGGAGCGGGATGGATAAAGGGATGCTCATTCTGCGGATAACATTTCGGCGTCGGATTGAGCCGGCGCCAGAAGCTTCCCTAATTGAGGCGCTGCGCGTTTGACGGCTTTGGCTCCAGCAGCGATGCAGCGACCAGTGTGTTGAAAATCGAACAATCCGATCTGAGTGTCGTAACGCGGGGTCAACACCAGATCAGCGTGTTCGTAGCGTGATCTCGAAAAGGCTTTGTGAGTGATTTCGATCGAACGCAGGAAGACATCCAGCCCATTTTGAGGCGGATAATCGCTAATGCGTTGACCCGGATCGAGCGTGATAACGCAATCGACGCCTGCATTTCTGACAATGTCCACGGGTGAGCTATCAGAGTAGCCGCCATCAACCAGGAGATGCTCGCCGTCTTCAAAAGGTGGTAAGATGCCGGCGATCGCCGAGCTGGCATAAACCGCATCGACCGCATGCCCCTTTGTTTTAATGATCCTTTCACCGCTCAGAATATCCGTTGCCGTAATCAGGGTTTCCACACGGCCTTGCTGCAGGTCTTTGCCAAGGGTTAAATCTTCGATCACCGAACGGCCCCAGTCGACCGTGTGCTCACCAATGCCCCATCCAAAGGTTAAAGACTTCAGATCACGTCCAGCCAATATAAAACTTTTGAGCCTTTCCTTTAGGCCATGCGTTTTGAGCTCTGGCAGGCGAGGGAAGCCCGATACATCCATCTCTCTCAAGTCCAGGTGCCAGTTCGGATTGAGCGAATAAGTCGCCGCGACAAGCGCGCCGATCGAAACTCCCGCAACAACTCTTGGATAATATCCAAGATGGTTGAGCGCTCTGAGGGCGCCCACATGGGCCATTCCGCGCGCCCCGCCGCCGGCTAGAACGAGGCCGAAGCTCTTGTGCTGCATATTGCCTCCTTCAAGCTGGATGAGCCTGTAGCAGTGTAAACTTGAATGTTTAGGTATCCCTCAGTTCCGCGATCCGCCTGGTCCGGCGGATCGCAAGAATGAGAAGGGCTAGGAAGGCAAATCATTCGGGCGGGATTGCGTGAGGGTCTCTAAGCGTCCCCAACGCGGCCAGAAGCGCGGAGTGACCGCGGCGTAGGCGCGATACTCGTGGCCGAATGCGGCTTCGGCGTCCTTCTCCTCTCTGAGGGCAAGACGGACATACATGAACACCAGAACCGGGAACATGATCAGGGTAAGGATGGTCGGCCATTGCAGCAGGAACCCAAACATGATCAGCACGAAGCCGGCATATTGCGGGTGGCGCATGCGGGCATAAATGCCGGTTTTGGCAAGCTTTCCACTGCGCAGCGCCCCGTGCAGGATCGGCCACCCCCATGACAGAACGCTAAAACCCAGCAAGATGAAGCCGAGGCTGGCAAAGTGGAATGGGCCAAAATGTGGATTGCCTTGCCAGCCGAAAATCATCTCCCAGAAATGCCCGGAATCATGGGCGAACCAATTGATGTCGGGAAACTGCGATTCAAGCCATGGCGAGAGGAAGTAAATCGAAAGCGGGAAGCCATACATCTCGGTAAAAAGAGCGATCACAAAACCGCTAAAGGCGCCAAATGACGTCCAGTCTTTTGACTTGGATGGTTTTGCAAAACTGAACGCGAAAATGATGAAGATGGCCGAGTTCAGGATCACCAGGAACCAGAGACCATATTCAGAATGGGCCATGCTCTCACTCATCGCCGTGTCCTCCAGTCATCATCCTCATCCAGTTGGGACGGGCTCTGGCCTTCGTGATTGCCATGCCCCCCATGACCTCCATGTCCGCCCATCGAGCTGTGCATGAATAGATGCATCACACCGCAAAGGAGTAAGAAGCTGACCAGGAAGACCGCATCACCGGGGATATGAGCGCGGTGTTCAAAGAGTAACAGGAAGCCGATCGCGCCGGCGAACACCAAGAGCGGCATCCAGAAGCGTCCACCTTTTGGCCGATGGTCATCATGATCAGAATGGTTGTGCATAGCGAATACTCCTATAGCAGGGTCAGAACGGACGGGATCCGCGGGATGAAGATGATGGGTTTGATACGCGGCTCCGGCCTGAAGGCCTCAACCCGATGAGCTGCGCCGCAAAAATAAAAACGATCAACAGCCAATATTGCCAGCTCAAATGCCCGGCATGATCCAGGACCAGGAGCAGGAGCGCTCCGATGCTGAGCGCCCTCAAGCAGAGCGTCAAAAACCCGAAACCCGGAACAACACCTCGCACTGTCATGCCGACACCCGCGATCGAGACAGTTTAAGGAGTTGCGCATTGATTGCGCAGATCACGGTGCTCGCCGACATGAACACGGCGCCAAGCGCGGGTGTGAGAATGACGCCCCAGGGGAAAAACACCCCCGCCGCCGCTGGAATGGCGAACGTGTTATAGCCGGTCGCCCAAGCGAGGTTTTGCATCATTTTATTGTAAGTCGCGCGAGCCAACTCGATGATCGCCACGACATCAGACGGGCTGGACCGAACAAGAATAATGTCGGCGGTTTCGATCGCGACATCCGTGCCTGCACCGATTGCGATCCCGACATTCGCTTGAGCCAGCGCCGGCGCATCGTTCACGCCATCGCCGGTCATCGCCACGATCAGACCGCGGGACTGAACTTCACGGACTTTAGCGGCTTTTTCTTCTGGCAGGACTTCGGCAATCACTTCGTCGAGGCCGATTTCCTGACCGACCCATTCTGCCACCTGTTGATTGTCGCCGGTCAGCATGATGCACTGAATGCCCATGGCCTGAAGCATCAGGATGGCTTTCGCCGATTCCTCACGAATGATATCGGCCAGCGCGATTGCGCCAGCGAGCTTGTCATCAATGAGCACGAAGACGACTGTCTTGCCCTGCGCGCTCAGGGTTTCGAACCGGGGATCATCCATTTCAAGACCCTGGTCGCGCAAATAGCCGGGGCTGACGACTTTCACGTCGCGGTCCTTAACGAGGCCTTCTGCACCTTTGCCAGGGATCGCCTTAAACTTGTCGACACCCCATGCCTGCGGCGCATCGCGAACGATCCCCTGGGCGATTGGGTGTTCAGAATGAGCTTCAATAGACGCCGCGTAGGCGACGATATCGCTCTCAGTGAATGTCGTATCAAAAACAAGCGTATCGGTGATCCCAAACTCGCCCTTGGTCAGCGTGCCGGTTTTGTCGAAAATGATGGCATTGATGTTGCGCGCTTCTTCGAATGCCGTCCGATCCCGAATGAGCAATCCATTGGTGGCCGCGATCGCGGTCGAGCGCGCAACCACAAGCGGCACAGCCAAACCAAGCGCGTGCGGGCAGGCGATGACCATCACGGTAACGGCGCGCGCCATAGCAAACCCAAATCCCTGATCGGTGAACAGGGTCCAGAACAAGACGGTCGATAGGCCTCCGCCAAGTGCGATAAAAGTCAGCCACTTGGCCGCCGTGTTGGCGAGATCCTGGGTTTTGGATTTGCTGGCTTGGGCTTCCTTAACCAGCTTGATGACGCTCGACAGGAAAGTCTCATCACCGGTCTTGTCGACCCGGATTGTTAGCGAACCTTCGCCATTGATTGATCCGCCGATCACTTCGGTCTCCACGGTCTTGAAAATCGGCTTGGACTCGCCGGTGAGCATGGATTCATTGAGAGACGACTCGCCCCTGACAATGATCCCGTCAGCTGGGACTTTCTCGCCTGGCTTGATCAGAAGATGTTCGCCGCCTTTCAGTGTCGAAACGGACACATCGATTACGCTGCCGTCATCCGCCACCAGGTGGGCTTCATCCGGCATCAGGCTTGCAAGTTTTTCCAAGGCGCGCCCAGCGCCAAGCACCGATTTCATCTCGATCCAGTGCCCGAGCAACATCACCGCAATCAGGGTTGCGAGCTCCCAAAAAAAGGTCTCATCACTGCCGATTGCGACCATGCCGATGGAATAGGCGTAAGCAGCCGTAATCGCGACCGAAATCAGCGTCATCATACCGATGTCGCGGGCGGTGATCTCTTGCAAAAACCCTTTCAGGAACGGCCAACCGCCATAGAAGAAAACAAGACTTGAAAGCCCTGCCAGCACATAACGGTCACCCGGAAACCGCAAGGCATCTTCGAGGCCAAGCCAGCCTTGGATCATCGGCGCCAAAGCGAGGATGGGGATCGTGGCCACCAGCACAACCCAAAACCGCCGGCGATAATCGGCAATCATGCCTTCATGGTCGTGGCCGCCATGCGGGTCCGTTTTTTTCTGTCCGTGACCGGCATGAGGCGCGTGGCGAGAGAGGGGGGCGTGGGTGGAGTGATCCATGGTGGAGGGTCTTTGTCTGCTAAGTCATGCTTTGCGGGATGGGTGAGAGGCGTCGCTCGGCGCGCTGAAGGCGGCGGGAATGCGCGCGTCTGCATAGCGTTCGGGATTTAGTTTGAAAGCTGTGTGGCAACGGTTAGAGCAAAAGAAATAGGCCCATCCACCATATTCCTCTGACGCGTGAGCGTTTTCGAGGGGGATCGTGTTGCGGCAAACAGGGTCTTCTACGGTCATCATCGTTTCTCTTCTCAATGAAAAATCATGCCATCGATATGGAACCCGGCATCGACATGAACGATTTCACCGGTCACGCCGCTGGACAGATCGCTGGCCAAAAACAAAGCCGCTTTTCCGACTTCGCTGGCATCGATTGTTCGTCGCAGCGGTGATTTGGCTGCGGCCTCGTTTAGCAATTCTTCGAAATGGGTGAGGCCAGACGCGGCTCTTGTCGCAACGGGTCCGGCGGAAATGGCATTGACGCGGATGCCGGCGGGTCCGAGCTCATGGGCAAGGTAGCGTACAGCGCTTTCAAGCGCAGCTTTGACCGGGCCCATGACATTATAGTGATCAACGACTTTTTCTGAGCCATAGAAACTGAGCGTGATCAGAGAGCCGCCGCGTCGCATTAATGGTTCAGCCCGCCGCGCCATATGAAGGAGCGAATAGCAAGACACCGTCATGGCGGCTGCGAAACCGTCGGCCGAACAGTCTGTCAAACGCCCCTGAAGATCAGATTTTGGCGCACTTGCAATCCCGTGAAAGACAAGATCAAGCCGATCCCATTTTGCTGCGACCGCGTCGAAGACAGCGTCCAGCGATCCAGGTTTGGTGACATCGCATTCGAGAATGAGATCTGCATCTGCCTTTCTCGCTAAAGGTTCAACATGCGGGCGAGCCTTCTCGTTCAAATAGGTGATCGCCAGGCGCGCGCCTGCACCGCGAAGGGACGTGGCCGCCGCCCAGGCCAGACTATCACTATTCGCAATGCCGACAATCAGTGCGGTTTTTCCGCGAAGATCACAATCGGGTGTGCTCACATCCAGCTCCTTGCAGAATAATACGCAGCCAAAGCCGCCGTCCCTCACGGAGGCAATCGTGAGAGACGGCGTTCCCTGTTAACCGGCGTCGGGGCAGTTGGGGGGAGATGCGCCGGGTCAGGATGGGATACGTTCGAGCGCGAGCGCGACGCCCTGTCCGCCGCCAATGCAGAGGGTGACGATGCCGCGCTTAAGATTGTCTCGTTGCATGGCATGGATCAGCCGTACGGACAGAACAGCGCCCGTCGCGCCGATTGGATGGCCATGTGCAATGGCGCCGCCCTCGACATTCACTATGTCCTCGGAGAATCCCAGCTCGCCGACCAAAGCGACGGCAATGGCCGCGAAGGCCTCGTTAATTTCGACCCGTTCCACCGATGCAAGTGGCCAGGCGGCCCGCTCCAATGCCTGTTTCACAGCAGGTACAGGACCAAGGCCGAACAGTCCGGGTTCGACGGCGCCGACGCCCATGCCGGCAATCCGGACCGCAGGCTGCAGCTGGTTTGTCTCTGCCCAGGCCCGGTCAGCAACGATCATTGCAGCAGCGCCCGCGTTCAATCCGGGAGCATTCCCGGCTGTGATCGTTCCATGCTCTCGGAAGGCCGGCTTCAGATGCGCAAGACTGTCTAGAGTCGTATCCGGGCGATTGTGCTCGTCCCGATCGAATACCGAAATCCCTTTACGGGTTTTCATCTCAACGGGCACAATCTCGGCGTCGAAAAGACCGTCACTCTGGGCTTTCGAGAACCGGCTTTGCGAACGCAGCGCCCAGGCATCCTGCGCAGCGCGGCTGATTTGGTTCTGTTCGGCTAAGTCTTCGGTATGCCAGCCGGAATGCTCGCCGGAAAAGGCATCGTTCAGCCCGTCATTCAGGAGGCTGTCAATCAGCGCTCCGTCGCCAAGGCGATAGCCATAGCGCGCTTTGCCAAGCAGAAACGGGGCTTGGTCCATATTCTCCATGCCGCCGGCGACGGCGCACGCCGCGTGGCTAAGCATGACGTCTTGCGCGGCGGTTATGATCGCTTGTGCGCCGGATCCGCAGACCCGGTTGACCGTCATCGCGGGGACGTTGACAGGAAGACCCGCACCTATCGCTGCCTGACGCGCCGGGTTCATTCCGGTGCCGGCTTGCAGAACCTGGCCCATAATAACGGCATCGACCCGATCCGGTGCAAGTCCTGCCCGTTCCAGAGCGGCCTTGATCGCGATCGCGCCAAGATCGGACGCCGGGACATTTTTCAGGCTGCCGCCAAAGGCGCCGATGGCGGTGCGCACGGGCGCGCAGATAACAGGATCAGGGCTCGGCATGAGCGCCTCCATTGAGTGATGTGGGGGAGGTTGGCGTGGGATCGCTGGGCGGGCAGCAATCGACTTCTGGCATTGGAGAGCTGCGCGTTGCATGTACCGGCCACACAGGCGCTTTGTCTTGCGGCGCGGATTCGCGCGCCTTGGCGGCCAGGCTAAGGCGCGCCAGCGCCAGACCTGCGAGCCGTGCGTCCACCGGATCGGCGCGCGATGGCAAGACGATGGGGGCGTTCAGCCCGAGGACGAGACCGGCCAGCGTGGCGTCAGCCATGTATTCCAGACTCTTAGCCAGAATATTGCCAGAAACGAGATCTGGCACGAGCAGGATGTCGGCATCCCCAGCCACAGGCGAGGCAATGCCTTTGATTTCCGCGGCTTTAAGCGAAATTGCGTTGTCAAAGGCGAGCGGTCCGTCAACGACTGCGCCGCGCACCTGACCGCGCAGGGACATGACCGAGAGTGCCGCGGCATCGAGGCTGGAGCTGATCAGCGGGTTGACGGTCTCAACCGCAGACAGAATGGCGGCTTTCGGCAGATCGACGCCAATAGACGCCATAAGATCGATCGCGTGCTGCAGGATAGCGGCTTTCGCGCTGAGATCCGGGGCGATATTGACCGCCGCGTCGCTAATCGCAAGCAGTTTCGGATAGGCTGGAATATCGGCCAGAAAGACATGGCTGACCCGCGTGCCCGGCTGACGTAGGCCAGCGCTGGCATTGAGCAATGCTTTCAACAAGATGTCAGTATGGATAAGGCCCTTCATTGCGGCGTGCGTGCTGCCTGATCGAAGCAAGCTGGCGGCGCGCTGGGCCGCCTCTGTCTCACTCCAGGCCGGCAAGACTTGATCGGGATGGAATGTGAGATTTGCCGCCTCGGCTTCGGCCTTTATGGCATCCGGATCGCCGATGAGAATGGGATGGATCCAGCCGCGCTTGAACGCCGTATCGGCGGCGATTAAAACCTCACGTTGCGCCGCACAGACAATGGCGACCTTGACCGGCGGGCCGGCGTCGGCAGCGGTTTGCAGAGCGACGAAGTCTCGAAAACCCGTCATGAGGCTCGCCGCTTCATCTGCGCTGGCGCGGCTTCAAACATTTCGCGCCCATGACGGGCAATCATCATGGCTTCGTCCGTGTGAACCGTTTCGACAATCACGCCGCTGTCCGGCTTTGAAATGCACGCTTCGCCGCGATCATTTGCGGCCGCGTCAAATTTGATTTTGTAGAGATCGCTAAGCGGCTGGCATATCGCGGCCCGGATCGATGGGGCGTGTTCGCCAACCCCGCCGGTAAATATGATCCGGTCAACGCCGCCCATGGCGGCAATCAGGGCGCCGGCTTGCTTGCGCGCTTGATAGGCAAACTGCGCAAGTGCTTCGCTTGCATTTGGGTCTTGTGATTTGAGCAGAGTTTTCACATCGCCGCTTAGACCTGAAAGCCCCAGCAAACCCGCCCCAAGATACAATTGGTCGCGCAAGACAGATGGCGCCCAGCCTTTCTCGATGATGAGGTGTAACAGCAATCCGGGATCGACGTCACCGCTACGGGTCGCCATGGGCAGTCCGGCAAGCGCCGAGAACCCCATGCTCGTGTCTATGGTTTGGCGATTCTCGATGGCGGCCATACTTGCGCCGGCACCGAGATGGGCAACGAGCAGGCGCTGCCGGGACACCGCCTGACCAGCGCGCGCGGCGAGATCGTCGACGATGAATGCATAAGAGAGACCGTGAAAGCCGAAACGACGGATGAATGGGTCTTCCATCTCGGGCGGCAATCCCGTGCGCTGAGCCGCGATCGGCATGTCTGAATGAAAGCTCGTATCGAAGCAGGCATAGTGTAACGCATTCGGTAAACGCAGGCGCGCGGCGACAATACCGTCAAGATTGGCAGGCATGTGCAGCGGCGCCAATGGGATCAGTTTGCGGAGATCGGCCTCAACCTTGGGCGTCAGGCGCTGGGCGCTGGTATAATGCGGGCCGCCATGCACAACCCGGTGTCCGACAGCAGAAATTCCGCCGAGATCGACATGAGCGGCCATCTCATGAAAGAAGGTTTCCAGCGCAACGGGGTGGTTGATGCAGCAGGTGCGTTCGTCCCAAAGTGTGTCGCCATAAGCGGTCTCAGCTGACATTCTCGCCTCTGATGCGCCAATGCCGGTGACGGCGCCCGACATTGTCTTGACCACGTCGTTTCCGACCCGGAAGAGCGCGATTTTCAGGCTTGAAGACCCGCTATTGACGGTGAGGACGCGATGACTTTCGCGCTGGGGGGTGTCGAGGGCGCTCATTTCTTTGCCGCCTCGTCCTTTATAGGTTCAGGCAATACGGGCCAGTCATAGAGCCAGCTGAAGGCCAGTTCGGATGCGGCATCGCGAGACTCGCGCATGCGGGTCAGGCCGGTCTCGATCCAGTCGACGCCCATCTTTTCAGCTGTGCGAAAGCGATTGTCCTCATTGACAGCCTTTCGATTGGCGCGAACCATGGGTGCAAACGCGGCGGTCATCGCCATAGCTGGATTGAACCGTTCTGAGAACATGTAGCGTGTCACCCGCATCGGATGAGACCATTTCATAAGCTCTGCTGTGACCGGATTAGACCAGGCGCGCACCCACGGGCTGGCGAAGTTCGAATAAGCCGTCTCCAATTGCGCCGACAGACGCCCGACACGCTCAAATGCCTCAGGCTGGGTTTCGAATACCAGGTCCTCAACCCGGCGGGGTTCAAACCGCACAATGTACTGGTCGTGGTCGCAATCAGGATCGCCGGTCGGATTATCGATCCTCATTTCATAGAGCCCAGGCTCCAGCGCTTCGATATCGGAAAGGTTTTCCAGCATCGCGCGATGTTCGAGGCGCGCGACACTCGCAGATACAAAGATGCCGAGATGCCCGGCATGTTGATTGATCAGATAGACAATGCGTTGATCGGCTGCGATGAGTGCCTCGGTCGTCTCATAAACCGCTGGGATCCAACCAAGTGCCTGATGTGGCGGGGTGATATTGTCGCCATGTGAGGCGAAGATGACGAGAGGATTGCGGATCTGTTTTAAATCAATCTCACAATGGGCCCCGAGTTTCACCAGACCTTTTTCAAGCCGGTTGCCGATAAAGAGGTTTTCGACAATCGCAAGAATCTCTTCGCGGCTCAGGCGGTAGAAGCCGCCCCACCAACGCTCGAAATCCAGGAACCTGTCGGCGGCTGTATCGACGTTTTCAAACAGATCGGCATATTTCCGGAAGATTGCCCCTTCAGGTTTGAGGGTTTCGAAATTCTGGACCAGCCAGGCGCCATCGAACCGGCCATTTCCGAGATCAGACAAGAAGTGATTGATCCAGGCCCCTCCGAGGAATCCTGCCGCAAGCCGCATCGGATTGGCACCGGGTTCACCGGCCCAATAGGAGAGCGGTGACCCGTTCATCACAATCGGTCCGGCAAGGCCTTCGCAATCAGCCGCCAGAAGTGCCGCCGCCCATCCGCCTTGGCAATTGCCATAGAGCACTGGCGCCTCGCCATCATGTCGCTCGGCCACGAGTTCTACAAACTGGCGCAGGCCCGCCAACACATCGGCTAGCGTTTGACCGGAAACAGGGTCAGGCGTGAACACGACGAAGTATACGGGGTAGCCTTCATGTAGAGCGATGCCGACTTCAGAATCGTCTTTGAATCCGCCAATGCCGGGGCCATGACCCGCGCGGGGATCGATAATGATCACGGGTGGTTTGTCTGGATCAAGACAATCGTCGAGGCAGATATCGCCAATCTCGAGTATTTTTAGAAGTTGATAATTGCACGCAGGTTCAAATGTCGCTGCGTCCGCCACGAGCTCATACTTGAACTTCAAGACAGGTGGCATGCCGTCTCGCTCATGGGCGAGCATTGTGTTGGCGCGCTGGCGCAACGCGTCAAAGAACAGAGTTTGTCTCTGCATGAGATCAACCCCATAAGCAGCGGCGTCTGGCAGGCTGGGCCGGGACGAGGCTTGAATGGGCTTTGCGGACTCCGGCCTTGATTGCGCCCGGCGGGCGCTCTTGGACGCTTTCTTTTTGGGATCAGAGCGTTTGGCTTTGCGGGGTTTTTTAGCTGTCATACGTTGATCATCTGGCATGGCTTGAGGCTTTCGCGGTAAGGGGGCGATTGAGAACGAAAGGGTCAGGCTGCGTCACCAGCGCTTTTTAGCGCTGGCATCGATTTTTCCTTGCCTCGGCCCGGCTTCGAGCCGCCTGCGCAACAACAGCCCTTTTTGACGGGCGGTTTGACTTTGGCTTTGGGCGTTTGGACGGCGCTTTTCTTGACACGGTTCATGGCGATCTCCTTCTCTTCAATTTCGTCCTGGCTCGGCGAGCACAAGCAAAAACCGCCTATTGCGGACCTGAAAACAAAGACGCGCGAACCGGAGCGGCGTTACACCCCGCCGCTGCGAAAACGTATCAAGGAACAACCTGGCCCGGAGGTATGGACAAGGCGGTCGCTTCAACGCGTTTTCGCAAGTCTTCAGCGCCCGGACAGGCGCATTGAAAATAGCCGTGTTCGATACAGGTCAGGCAGGTTTGTTCCAGGCGCTGGCGCATGGCCCGGCGTGCGCGGTGAAGTTTCACTCGAAGCGCATTCTCAGACAGGCCGAGATCATGAGCAATCACAGAGCGATCTTCACCGATAAGGTCAGCCCGCCAGATCAGATCCGCGTAGTCGGGATTCAGTGTCGGCAACATTTTGTATAGGCATGCGCAAATAACAAAGTCGATCTCATCATCATCGAACAGGAGGGCAGCCTCTGCCGCATAGGTTTCCAGCGCTTTGTCTGAGCGCGTCATTGCTCGAAAATGATCAGCGATTGTCGAACGAAGAATCTGAGACAACCAGCCTCGAAGCCGGTCTTCATCTTTAAGATCATTAAACCGGGTCAGCGCCTTAACATAGAATTCTTGCAGCACATCCTTGGCATCCGCATCGTTGCGCAATTTTCGCTTCAGAAACCGAAACATGTCCTGATGCGACTCGATGAGCGCAGCTTCAATGGCTCGTTTGCGCCGTTCTGAAGGGCTTGGGTCGGACGTCATATTCGTAAGCGGTTCCACGTATATTGGGGCTTGAGGAGTGTGATACGCACGCCGCCAGAATCGCCCTCAAGCGCGAACGGATTTTCGGTCACTTTTAATATGGCGCTGGGCCCTGAGTGTAATGGTTCAGGGGCCGGGCCGTCTTATCCGTATCAGATCATATGGTGAGCACGCCGGGGTGCGTTGCTGCCAAGCCAGAAGGACGCCGCTGATGAGTCTATGGAGCACAATCGCCAAAAAACGGCTTGAAAAGTCTATTCGCAAGGGACGCCTGGAAGTCGTTTTTCCAAATGGCAAGACAGCTGTTTTTGGCCAGCACTGCGACCATCCGGTTCGTATCGCCGTGAAATCTGAGGCCTGGCTTCGCCGCATCGTGCTCGATCCTGAATTGCAGCTTGGCGAGGCCTATATGGAAGAAGGCCTCGTGCTGGAAACCGGCGATCTATATGAACTGCTGGATCTTCTCTGGACCAATATTCTGTCTAAGGGCAGCGCGCATGCGGCGCTCCCATCTTTCCTGCGAAAGACGTTTCGTGCGGTTGCGCAATTTAATCCGCAAGCGCGATCGGCTCGGAACGTGGCGCACCATTATGATATCGGCAACGATCTCTACCGCCTCTTTCTTGATGACGACATGCAGTATTCCTGCGCGTATTTCCCGAAGCCGCAGACATCGCTCGACGATGCCCAGCGGTTTAAGAAAGATCATATCGCGCGCAAGCTGTGCTTGAAACCCGGGGACCATGTGCTTGATATTGGGTGCGGATGGGGCGGGCTTGCGATGCATCTGGCGGAGCGCGAAGATGTTCGGGTCCACGGTGTGACATTATCCTGTGAGCAGCACTGTCTGGCTCAAGAGCGCGCTGAGACCGCCGGGCTCAGCGACCGTGTCGATTTTGAGATTCAAGATTATCGCAACCTTACCGGCGAGTATGACAAGATTGTCTCGGTTGGTATGTTTGAACATGTCGGTGTGCCGCATTACCGCGAATATTTCGACCAGATTGCGGCCCGTCTCGGCGAGAATGGAACGGCGCTCATTCACACGATTGGGCGGTCGCCTGGACCAGGGGCGACCAATCCATGGATCGCCCGGCATATCTTTCCAGGGGGCTATATTCCAGCACTCTCGGAAATTGTGCCCGTGATTGAGAAAGCCGGGCTGGTGGTTCTGGATATTGAGATCCTGCGCTTGCACTATGCGGAAACGCTAAAAGCCTGGCGGCAGCGATTTCTGAACCGCGCGGATGATGCTGAAAAGTTATATGATGCGAGGTTTGTGCGGATGTGGGATTTTTATCTCGTCACAAGTGAGCTGTCTTTTCGCCATGGCTATCACAATGTGTTCCAGCTTCAGCTTGGCAAACGCCAGGACGCGGCGCCGCTGACACGGGACTATCTATACCCATCCGAACTGGCTCGCCCGGCCATAAGACAAGTTGCGCCGGCCAATGATGAAAGGGTTCGCGCGAATGCCAAAAGATGATCACGCTGACACGGGTCTTTCCAAGAAGGATTACAAACGCCGACTGCGCGCGCTGCAAATAGAACTGGTCAAGATCCAGCGCCGTGCGATCACGCATGGTCATCGGATTCTGGTGATTTTCGAGGGACGCGATGCTGCCGGCAAAGACGGCGTTATCAAGCGCATCGCCGACCATCTCAGCCCCAGAGAGACGCGCATTGTGGCGCTTGGCAAGCCATCCGACCGCGATACGAGAAGTTGGTACTTCCAACGCTACGCACCACATCTGCCAGCTGATGGTGAAATCGCGCTCTTCAATCGATCCTGGTACAATCGGGCTGGCGTTGAACCGGTTATGGGGTTTGTCAGCGATCAAGAAGTCGAGGCATTTTACGACAATGTTGGCGCATTTGAACAAATGCTGGTGCGCGATGGCACGCAAATCCTCAAATACTATCTCGACATCAGCCGAGACGAACAGGAGCGGCGACTTGCGGCCCGAGATCAAGACCCTTTGAAGCAGTGGAAGAAAAGCCCGATTGACGCGGTCGCTCTGCAAAAATGGGCCGACTATTCGGCCGCGCGCAACGCGATGCTCACCCGCACAGAGTACCCATTTGCGCCCTGGTATGCGGTTCATACCGACGATAAACGCATGGCCCGGCTGAACACGCTTGGCCACATGATCAGGACGATCGAGTGCCCGGACACCGACAAGTCGATCGCGACTATTGATCCGGCGGTTATTATCGCGTCGCCGCGAGACCGCCTTGAGGCTTTGGCCGTTTGATCACGCGGGTAAAAGCCACATCCTTAGCAGAGCAAAAGTCAGAACAAGCAGAATGATCCAGCAACTCCCATAGATCGCTGTCAGCCAGACCCGGCCCGCAGATGATGCAGGATGTTTGCTCCGAGCGGTATGGATCAGCGCGATGAGATGAACGGTCAGTCCCAGAAGTGCAATCAGCGCCGCTGCTGCTCTGAAATAGGGTGCGGTGATGGCACCGACGCCAAGGCCAAGAAGGCCAATCCCAAGGGTCGATAGAATGCAGGTTGCACCGCTGAACTTGTTAGGTTTTCCGGTTCTGGCATGCTCGGCGGATTGTCGTTCGTGGCTCGGATTGTGATTCATCTGGTGCCTTCTTGCGGTTCTCGTCTTTGCGCGCCTTTTGATTTGGCGCTGATAGATGTGCTGGACGAATAGACGCGAAGGCGGGGTGGCCATTACACCCTATGCTGTGGACAAGCTGGAGAAGCGTCGCAGGGTTTAGGGCATCTCTGCATCAGCGAGGCGCGGACTGGGATAGAGATCGGCCAGCAGGAGCAGGCTTTTTTCAATCTGCTCGCTGACGGTCATTTTGTAAAGCTGCATATCGTTTTTATGCATTTGAAAGAGGGCTTCGGCGGTTTTATAGTGGCCAAACCCTATCAGATAGGTTTTGTGATCACCGCTTCTGCGCGTTTCGACAAACCGATCCTTTGCTTTTTCGATTTGATCGGTGATGGCTCCAGCCATGGACGACTGCGTCGCAGGAAACCCGTATTCATGGTACGGCGTTTGGCGCAAGTCCTTGATCGCCGTCTCGATTTTGGCCTCCACGCCAGACTTTGTCAGAATGGCCATTCGCGCTTGGTAGACCAATTCATTGAGCCGGGCGCGATCGTCATCCGTTAAAAGGCTCGCAGGCAGAGATGCGATCGGCATTTCGGCGTCAGTCAGCAGATTATCCGAGATGAGATCTTCGCCGACTGAGTACGCTGCCAAAGCGGCGCGCAGCCGCGCTTCGACATCGATGCGCGCAAAGGTCGCCTCCAGTGTTGCACGTTCTACGGGCGAAGAAACCGCAATCTGGGGCGTGGGTGCGGCCTGCTGATCATTTGCGAGTTTTAGCCTGAAGGATATGGCAAGCACGGCGCCAATGACGAACGCAGCAATCAGCCAAGGCAAAGGCGGCGGGGACATTTTCATGGGCGAAGTCTTTCTTCAGATTCGGCAGGCTGAGGTCTCTGCGCGGCCAAGGAGAGCACGCCCAACCCGGTAAAGGCGGAGAGGGTCGACGCGATGATCACGCTTAGCGTGACGCCTTGTAAGGCGGCGGGGTGGTCGAACGCGAGCGCCGCCACAAACAGGCTAATTGTAAAGCCCACTCCGGCGAGCAGAGACGCGCCCAGCAGATGCAACCAGGTGATAGCCGGCGGGAGCTTTCCAAGGCCGCTGGCGACCGCCAAAGCCGCCGCGCCAAATACGCCGAGAGGTTTGCCAATGAAGAGCCCAAACCCCGCGCCGAGGCTCGCCGGACCGATGAGGGTCGCAGAAGACATCCCCGCCAGGTGAATCCCTGAATTGAAAAAAGCAAAAACCGGTACGACACCGTACGCGACCCACGGTCTCATGCCGGTTTCGACGATTGAAAGCATCGGGCGCCCTTTAACCGACAGCGGAATCGTCCACGCTACGAGGACACCGGCAATTGTTGCATGGACACCAGATTCCAGGACTGCAACCCAAACGAAAATTCCAATCAAAACGTAGGGCGTCATATGCGTGACCCTCAGGCGGTTGAGCCCAATCAGGCCAACCAGTCCGAGTACAGCCAAGGCAAGCGAGACCAGACTCAATCCTTCGGTGTAGAAGAGCGCAATAATCACCAGTGTTCCAAAATCGTCGAACACGGCGAGCGCCATTAGGAAGACTTTGAGCGTAGGTGGGATGCGCGTGCCAAGCACAGACAAGACGGCGAGCGCAAGGACAATATCGGTGGCGACCGGCACGGCCCAACCATGCTCGGTTTCCGGGTTGCCCGCATTAAACAACAGATAGACTGCGGCGGGGACGAGCATGCCACCCAGGGCGCCGATCCCGGGAAGGGCGATCTTGCGCGGCGAGGCGAGGTCGCCGACCAGGACTTCGCGTTTGATTTCGAGCCCAATCGCAAAAAAGAAGAAGACCATCAGGCCTTCATTGATCCAGTCGACCAACGGCTTGGACAATCCAACAGCGCCAACCTGCAACGACAAAGGCGTGTGGTGGATCAGGTCATAAATTTCAACTGCCGGTGAATTCACCCAGGCGAAGGCCAATAGCATCGCTGCAAAAACCGCCAGTGCAGCATGCTGCGTTGAAGCGGGTGACGCGCCGCTATCAATTGTTGCAAGAGATCTGGCCAAACGTTTTCATGCTCACCGGTCGATTTGCGGGTATTGCTGTGTACGTCTGAGGAAGTTTCATCCCTTGAAAATGCGGCCCTGACATCTCAGAAATCTGAGCAAAGTCGTCTTCTGCAACGACCATGCTTAGAGCGGGGAGAATGAGTGCAGCTCCTTTGGATAATGGGGATTTTTGAACGTATCTGCGTGGGTGCGTCGCCATTGAAGTGTTGTTGCCGAGCGGCGATGTAGCGATTGGCACAGGGTTTCAAGTTGGAGGCTGGGTCGTCCTTACCGCCCGTCACGTGGCCGAAGGCAACACAATCAAGGCGATCCTGGCAAAAGCACCAGGCCTGTCAATGCCGTCCGTTATCCTGGCGTTTATATACTGAGTACGGATCAGCCCAACATCCAGTTTGTTGCCCGCGTGATCGGGTCGTCGAGATCGACTTTGACCCCGAACGCCCCCCAGATTGGGGTTGGATGTGTGATACGGGTTTTCACATACATGTCCCTTAGAGATGCGTCGGTAAGTGCATCGGCTGAGAATAAGAGCGCGGCTTGCTGCGCGAAGAGGCGCAGATTGTCTGGCCGCTCGGATCGAAGTTTGTTGGCCAGCGTTTCTGCCTCTGGGATGTCGGTGGCGATCCGTTTGAGCTCTTCGTTGAAGACTTTTCGTACAGCCTCCTCGGACAATGCGCGCTGCAAGTCGAGCGCCATAATGTTACCGGAGCCTTCCCAAATCGCGTTGAGCGGGGAGGTCCTGAATAGCCGTGCCATGCCGGTCTCTTCGACGAATCCGACTCCGCCAAAACATTCCAAAGCTTCGCTCACAAGATCTGGCTGACGTTTACATATCCAGAACTTCGCAAGCGGCGTCAGCGCGCGGCTCAATGCGGCTTCGCGTTCATTGTCGGCACTGAGATCAAATCCCGCACCAACGCGCAGGGTTAGCGCGATCGCCGCTTCACTCTCGAGGGCGAGATCGGCGATCACACCGCGCATGAGGGGTTGGTCAATCAGGGTCTTCTGAAAGGCTGTTCTCTGACTGACATGAAACGCCGCCCGGCAGACAGCCTGCCGCATGCCAGCCGCCGACCCTATCATGCAGTCATAGCGCGTGTGGTGCGCCATCTGGATAATGGTTGCAATCCCTCGGCCAGGCGCGCCGATCCGTCTCGCATAGGCGCTGCGATACTCAATCTCAGATGAAGCATTGGAGCGATCGCCCATCTTGTCTTTCAGGCGCTGTATCTCGATTTGATTGCGTGAGCCGTCTGGGTGCCAGCGCGGCGCCAGAAAGCAAGACAAACCATCTTCTTCATAGGCCAGCGTCAAAAACGCGTCGCACATTGGCGCCGAGCAAAACCATTTATGCCCGACCAGTTCGACTTCGTCATCTGAGAGCGAATGCGCGCGCGTCGTATTCGCGCGCAGGTCGGATCCGCCTTGTTTCTCGGTCATCGCCATGCCGATGGTCGCTGCCGATTTATGTTCTATCGGCATAGCGTTCGGGTCATAGTCTGGCGTGCGAGCGCTCTCGGCCCAACCGTTCGCCCAGTCGGCTCGCCTCAGGATCGGTTGGGCTGCATAGGTCATAGACATGGGGCAGGTCACGCCGCTATCGGTCCAGCTTATCATGTAAAGGAGCGCCGCATGGGCGATCTGCCCGCCTGCTGGATGGGTCCAGGCGCGCGAGGACACCCCGCCCTGGAGGCCTATTTTCATCAGCTGATGATATGCCGGATGAAACTCGACCTCGTCGATGCGTTCGCCCTGCGCGTTAAACGCCTTGAGGCGAGGCGGGTTTTCATTCGCCTGCCGGCCAAGCTCCCGGGTTTGCAGCGCCCCGACCGCTTTGCCGAAAGTGTCGAGATGGGACATATGGCGGCTTGCAGTGTTGGGCTCATTGCGGTCTGCGTTGCACCTTGCATAGGCCGCCATGAGCGGCTCAGCCAGGGCCGGATCTTGCAGAAGATCAAGATCGCCAGGCGGTCTTGGTTGATTGGCGACCTCGTGTGTCGCGAGTTCGGATCGGGGTTTGTACATGGGATTCAAAATAGCAAATTTGGAGCGCGCCGTCGCTCGACGATTTGTCCCGCCTTACGCTTCTTGCTTGGTCGCTGTGTAAAGCGAGATAGATCCCGTGGGGGTCAGCGTGACACTGCGTTCTTGGACATTTGAGAAACCAGCATTCAACATGAAGTCCGGTAATCGGCCATCCTTATTGGCTCGCGTATCGTCAAAGCCATCTGTCAGACGTACGAGATTGAAGGCGAGTTTCATAAAAACGGAACGCTGCCGACCATAATCCGCGATCAATAGCATGCCGCCAGGTTTCAACAGGCGAAAGGCACTCGCGAGAATGCTCTTTTTTACTGGGATCGGGCATTGGTGGAGAACAAGACTGGTTAAAACTTTGTCAGCAGTTCCTGGCGCAAGCTGATCATCGATTTCGGCATCCCCCAATGCAGTTATAAACTCTAAATCGGTGCCAGCTTTCGCCGCTTTCTTTTCAGCGATGAGCCGAATGTCCGGATCCGGATCAAGGGCGATCATGCGGACGCCTGGGCGCTTGGTTTTGATCAGGATCGCCATGCTCGCTGTCCCGGCGCCAATATCGACAATGGTTTCCCCATTTTCGGGCGCGAGCGCTGCCAATAGCTTTGCGCGCCATTGTTTCTCGCGGGTCAGAAGCGCGATGACATGGTCATAAAGACCGATCGAACCGCGAGGGCCGAGAGCAGGGGTGAAATCAGGGGTCGGGGACTTTGTCATGGAGCGGTTTTAGGGCTGCGAAGCCGTGACCGTCTTGAACGTTTCAACGGCCAGGGACGCGAGGTCTCTGCAGCGTCAAGTGTAATGATTGAGGGAACGCGCCGTCTAAGCCGTATCAGCTCTTAGACTGCTTGCGTCTCATTCGCGGCAGCCTTCGACCCAAACACATTGGAGGATTTCGCCCATGAGACGCTCAACGGTATCCCGCATGGCATTGTCGCGCCCATGCTCGCAGATTAAACAAACCGTGCTGGCGCTGCCGGCGCGCTATCGTATCGCCAGGGCCGCCCTGCTTGGGGTCGCCACGATAAGTATCTTAGCCATTCCAGCTGCGGCACAGATCAATCTCTATGATAGCGAAGATGTCGCGATTGATGTCGGTCTTGACGCAGCCACAGCGGCTTTCGCACAGAGTAATCCCTGGTTTGGCGAGCCCGAGGCCAATATCGGCGTCGACACCAACAGTTGGGCCGAATTCGCGATTGAGCCCCAGCTATATCTAACCCTGAAAAATGTATTGGGCGGTGAGGTCTCAGCTGGCATATCTGGCGTCGCGACCAAGACTTATGGTGAGAGCGCAGACGGCTTCGCTGCAGGGATCGACGATCCGGGCAAGGCCACCCTCGAAAAACTCTATGTCGGATGGAAAACCGATCTCGGCGGAGATGATTTCTTTGAAATTGTCGGGGGTGACTTCGATTATGAAATCGGCACCGGTTTCCTGATCAAGGACGGTGGGCGCGATGGCGGCGATCGGGGAGGCTTCTATCTCGGCGCCCGGTCTGCTTCTCGCAGCAGCGGCCTGGTTCGCCTTCAGAAAGGGGAGCTTCTGCTCGAAGGCTTCTGGCTCGGCAACAATCCCGGCCGCGGCGGCATCAAGGCGCATGTCGGCGGTGTTAACGCCGAGTACGATGTCTCCGAGCGCGCTTCAATTGGAGCGACCTATATCGAGGTCGCTCATTTCGATGACCCGGTGACGGCGAACACGGCCGAAGAGCTGAAAACCTATGATGTGCGCGCCGCAGTCAATGTCACTGATCGTTTCACCTTATCAGGAGAATACGCTCTGCAGGACGGAGCCAGTTTCTATGAAGGCAATGGCTGGTATCTCCAAGGCGACTACGCCTTGGAAGACCTACGCTTCGAGCCGACACTCACCTATCGTTATGCGGTTGTCACCGGCGACGATCCAACAACGCCTCAGAATGAGGAATTTGTGCCGCTCGCCTATGGTTTCACCGATTATGGCCAATGGTATCAGGGCGAGATTACCGGCAATTGGATTTTCGGAAACTCTAACCAGAAAACTCATATGATCAAAGGCTCCGCCACGCTGACCGACTCAGTGTCGGTGACTGCGTCCTGGCTGAACTTCACACTGGATGAACCTGGTCAGATCGGGGTGAGCGATGAGGCTTTCGGCGACGAGATTGATGTTTTCTTGGACTGGCAAGCGACCGACCGGCTGTTCTTGTCAGCCGTTGCTGCTGTGATGATCCCGGGCGACGGCGCTGAACAGTTTACCGGCGGCGACAAGACCTGGTCTCACATCATGTTCTACGCATCCGTCGCGTTCTGAAAGAGGGGTTAAAGACATGTCCGATACGCTCCAAACGAAAGACACGCCAGCCTCTTCGAAGGGCTTCAAGTTTCCAACCGCTTATACAATCCTGTTCGCGCTGATCGCTTTGGTGGCCCTTGGCACCTGGTTTGTTCCGGCCGGGCAATATGAGCGTGTTGAAAACACTGAGCTTGGCCGCGAAGTCCCGGTCCCTGGAACATACGAAACTGTCGACGCGAACCCGCAAGGCCTTGTCGATATTTTTCTCGCTCCGATTGGCGGGTTCTATAATCCAGATAGCTATGAAGCGCAGGCGATCGATGTCGCGCTCTTCGTTATCATCATTGGTGGTTTTCTCGGCGTCGTAACCCGAACCGGTGCCATTGATCACGCGATCGAGCGCGCCATGTCGGCCTTGAAAGGACGGGAGATCTGGATGATCCCGATCCTGATGGCCTTCTTCGCCGCAGGCGGTACGACCTATGGCATGGCCGAGGAATCGCTTGCCTTCTACGGGCTCCTGATCCCGGTCATGCTTGCGGCGCGGTTTGACGCGGTCGTCGCTGTCGCGGTGATCCTTCTTGGGGCTGGGGTCGGCGTCCTCGGGTCGACGATTAATCCGTTCGCAACCGTCATCGCTTCTAACGCCGCCGGGGTTCCGTTTACCGACGGCCTGGGCTTGCGGCTCTTCATTCTCGTGACCGGCTGGGCGATATGTTCGGCCTATGTGATGCGCTACGCACTTAAGGTGAGAGCGAACCCCTCGAAATCGATCATTGCCGACAAGTCAGATGAAATCGCTGGCCGGTTCAAGGGCGATGGTCACGATCCGAATGCGCCGCTTTCAAGATCACAAATTCTGACCCTGATCATATTTGCTGCGACCTTTGCCATCATGATTTGGGGTGTCTCTTCACAAGGCTGGTGGATGGACAAGATGTCTGCACTGTTTATTGCCGCTTCCATCCTTGTTGGCGTTGCCGGCTGGATGGGAGAGGAAGGCTTCATCGACGCATTCATGGCAGGTGCAAAAGATCTGCTCGGCGTCGCTCTTATCATTGGCATCGCGCGCGGGATCGTCGTGATCATGGATGCCGGTAAGATGACCGATACGATCCTGCATGCGGGCGAAGGCGCCCTGAGCGGGCTTGGCCCGATCGGCTTCATCAATACTATGTTTGGAATTGAGCTCGGTCTCTCTTTCCTGGTGCCCTCATCTTCCGGACTCGCGGTTTTGAGTATGCCGATCATGGCCCCGCTTGCTGATTTTTCTGATGTCGACCGCTCGCTTGTTGTCACTGCCTATCAATCGGCCAATGGGCTTGTGAACCTAATCAATCCGACCTTTGCCGTTGTCATGGGTGCCCTTGCGATTGGCGGGGTGCCGTATCAGCGCTGGCTGCGCTTCATGTGGCCGCTTCTGCTCGTGCTCGTCATTCTGATCATGGGGTCGCTCAGTATTGCGACCCTGCTCAACTGAGCGTGGCGGCGCCAATTCCATTGCAAGCCACGCTTCATCTCAAACCGCCCGTGAAAGGACACTTCTCATGACAGGCTTCGGTGTACATTCCGAAATCGGAAAACTGCGCAAAGTCATTACCTGCCAGCCCGGCCTTGCGCATTCGAGGCTGACGCCGGCCAATGCCGACGCTTTGCTTTATGATGACGTCCTCTGGGTTCAGGAGGCGAAGACCGATCATGCTGATTTTCGCATGAAGATGAGCAATCGCGGGGTTGAAGTCTATGAGTTTCACGATCTGCTGAGTGAGATTGTCGCGATGCCGGAAGCGCGCGAATGGATCCTCGATCGGCGGATTACCGAAGACCAGGTTGGCGTTGGCATGCTTGAGGATTTGCGGGCCTGGCTGTCTGAGCTCGCCCCCTATCAATTGGCGGTGTTTCTGGTCGGCGGGATCGCAGTTCATGATCTGCCGTTTAAGGCCAAAGACATGTTTGGCAGCTATTTGGGGCCCGATGGTTTTGTGATTCCGCCGCTCCCTAATACGCAGTTTCCGCGCGATAATAGTTGCTGGATCGGCAATGGCCTGACGTTAAATCCGATGTTCTGGCCAGCCAGACGGCCGGAAACCCTGCTGGTGGCCGCTGTCTATAAATTTCACCCTGCCTTTTCAGGCGGTGACTTCAAAGTCTGGTGGGGCGATCCGGATACCGATCACGGCCCGGCGACGCTGGAGGGCGGCGATGTTATGCCATGGGGCAATGGCACTGTGCTGATCGGCATGGGCGAGCGCACCTCGCCGCAGGCCGTTGGGCAGGTGGCGCGCGCCCTTTTTAACAACGAAGCGGCAACGCAGGTCATTGCTTGCCAAATGCCGCGAGCCCGCAGCGCCATGCATCTCGATACGGTTTTCTCTCACTGCGACCGCGATGTCGCCACCGCTTTTGTCGAGGTCTGCGATCAGATTCAATGCTATACGCTACGCCCTTGCGACAAGCCTGATCGTGTCTGTGTCGAGCAAGAAACGCGGCACCTGTTTGCGATTGCGGCCGAGGCTTTAGGGCTCAAAAAACTCAATATCGTTCAGACTGGCGGGGATGCCTACAATCAGGAGCGAGAGCAATGGGATGATGGCAACAATGTCGTCGCCCTCGAGCCTGGCGTGGTTGTCGCTTATGACCGCAACACCTCGACCAACACGTTGCTGCGCAAAGCCGGTATCGAAGTGATCACAATCCGGGGGTCTGAGCTTGGGCGCGGCCGGGGCGGCGGTCATTGCATGACCTGTCCGGTCTGGCGCGACCCAGTCGATTTTTAGAGTTCAATTGCTGAACCCAAATTTAAACAAGGACATATGATGGCTTATAATCTTCAAGGGCGCAGTTTCCTGAAACTGCTCGACTTTGATCAACGCGCCGTACGCTATTTGCTGGATCTTTCGCGGGATCTGAAGCGGGCGAAATATTCGGGCATTGAGCATCAAAGCCTGAAGGGCAAAAACATCTGCCTGATCTTCGAGAAGGCTTCGACGCGCACCATGTGCGCCTTCGAGGTCGCGTCTATGGATCAGGGGGCAGGGGTCACCTACCTTGGGCCGTCGGGGTCGCACATTGGCAAAAAGGAATCGATCAAGGATACAGCTCGCGTGCTCGGGCACATGTATGACGCCATCGAATATCGCGGGTTCTCGCAAGACATTGTCGAGACGCTGGCAGAGTATTCGGGCGTGCCGGTGTTTAATGGCCTGACCGACGAATGGCACCCGACCCAAATGCTGGCTGATCTGATGACGATGCGCGAGCATGCTGACAAACCGCTCACCGATATCTCTTACGCTTTTGTCGGCGACGCCCGAAGCAATATGGGTCATTCCTTGATGGTCGCAGGCTGCCTGATGGGCATGGATGTCCGTATCGGCGCGCCGCGTGAGAACTGGCCTGGCGAGGAATATTTGAGCGCGGCAAAAGCTCTGGCCGCTTCGTCGGGCGCGCGGCTGACGCTAACCGAAGATGCTCAAGAGGCGGTGAAAGGGTGTGATTTCATAAACACCGATGTCTGGGTCTCGATGGGCGAACCGGACAGTGTTTGGCAAGAGCGGATAAAACTGCTCAAGCCCTATCAGGTCAATACTGATTTGATGGCGGCGACGGGTAAGGCGACCACCAAATTCATGCACTGTCTTCCAGCTTTTCATAATGCCGAAACCGAAGTTGGCCGCGAGATGCTCAGCAAATTCGGAATCGCAGAAATGGAGGTGACGGAAGCGGTTTTTGAATCGCCTGCCGGCATTCAATTCGAGCAGGCAGAGAACCGGCTACACACGATCAAGGCGATACTCGTCGCGACGCTGGGAGGTTAGGCAATGCGAATTGTCGTTGCTCTTGGTGGAAATGCGCTGCTGAAACGCGGCGAACCCCTGACCGTCGCCAACCAGCGCGCAAATGTAAAGATTGCGGCAAGCGCGTTAGCGCCTCTGGCACGTGACCATGAGCTCATTATCTCTCATGGCAATGGCCCTCAGGTCGGCCTGTTGGCCCTGCAAGGCGCGGCCTACAAACCGGATGAAGCCTTTCCTCTGGATGTGCTCGGGGCTGAGACGGAAGGTATGATCGGATATGTCATCGAGCGTGAACTGCGCAATTTGCTGCCAGAGCGCAAAGAAGTCGCCACGCTGCTGACAATGATTGAAGTTGACGCCTCTGATCCAGCCTTCGAAAGCCCGAGCAAGTTTGTTGGACCCATCTATTCCCGGGACGAAGCGGAGCGTCTGGCGGCACAGAAGGGTTGGTCCGTGAAAGCCGATGGCAAGGATTGGCGCCGCGTTGTGCCATCGCCGGCGCCGCGGCGAATTCTCGAGCTTGAACCTATTCGATGGGTGCTGGATCGCGGGGCGGTGGTCATTTGTGCGGGCGGCGGTGGAATCCCGACGCAGCGCACCGGCACAGGCGCTCTTCAGGGGATCGAGGCTGTGATTGATAAGGACTTTGCCAGCGAGTTGCTGGCGCGCGAGCTGGGCGCTGATCTGTTCGTGATGGCGACAGATGTCGATGGGGTTTACACCGACTGGGGCAAGTCTTCGCAGCGGCGCATTCTTGAAGCTTCGCCCGATGCACTTAACGCCTATGAGTTTCCTGCGGGATCGATGGGGCCGAAGGTCACCGCAGCAAGCTCTTTTGCGCGCCAAACCGGCGCCAGAGCAGCAATAGGGGCGCTAAAAGATATCGAAGCGATCGTTGCCGGCGCAGCTGGCACGATTGTTAGCAAGTCAATCCATGGCATCAGCGAAGTGTCTGAGTGATGCGTTCGGATGTCGTTACAAAATCTGTTCGCGGCGCGCTGCCAAAGCTTCTGCTTCCGGAGGCGTTCGCGATAGAAGTAACCGCCTCGGATGCTGATATTGACGCCTTCAATCACGTCAATAATGCGGTGTACCTGAAATGGATGAATGACTGCGCGGCGGCGCACTCGGCTGCAGTGGGGCTGCCCGCGGAGGCGTGTGTCACGCTCGACCGCGGAATGGCGGTTCGGGAAACAAAATTGCTCTATCAGCATCCCGCGCGCCTCGGCGATGAGGTCATTATTGCCAACTGGGTGACACAAAACGATGGACGATTAAGAGCCAGCCGCGCGTTTCAGATCCTGCGGCGTTCTGATGACACGACGCTTTTGCTGGGCGCATCCAATTATGCCTGCATCGCGCTCTCCACGGGTAGACCGGTTCGCATGCCAGATATTTTCCGCGACCAATATCGGGTTGATCAACATGTAGAACGCCAGCTCTTAGCAGATGCTGATCTGCGCTCTAGACTCCTGTTTTAGGAACACTATCGATTGTCCGAACACCTATTCAGAAGGCCCGTTGCCATGCTCACAGAAACCGAAAAAGATCTATGTGCGTCTCGCCCGAACAGCGTGAGCTATGACCGTGTCGCGGACCTCCACTTTCTCGGAAACTATGTGCGCCGTCTGCCGGTGAATATGGCCCGAATGATGGAGAATGCGCATGATTGGGAGCATCTTCCTTATGTTCACGCCTCGTCATTCGCGTCGATCGATCTGATCAGCAAGGGCCCCTGGGGGTGGCGCGCAAAGATCGGACTTCCTGGCGGCGGTGATTATCAGCTTTTGGACCTCATCATTGATGAGACCAGACACTATTGGGTATCCACGGTGTTTTCCGGAATGGGAACAGGGACCGAAATCCATACGCAGGCGACAGAACTCTCTGGCGATGAGATAGAAGTCGATGTCCGGTTCTATTTACCCGAAGCGCCTGCGGACAAATCCGTTGCCGACTTCGTTCTGAACTATCTGACAGATCAGTATCGCGTTTTGTACGATGAAGACCTTGGCTTAATGTCAGGGCGACAATCTGCGTTGGATGATCGGATGGCGCGGCGCGATGAACCGCCAGGTTTAGCGTCTGTTTTGGTGGGGGATGTATCTGAGCTGGACCCGCTCGGAACTCATTTGGTTGAGACACAAGCCGGTCGTTTCTGTGTGCGGCGATGGCGCGATGAGTGGATCGTTCATAGCGCCATCTGCCCTCACATGCTCGGCCCCCTAAATGAGGCCAAACTTGATGAACACGGCAACATCACCTGCCCATGGCACGGTTACAGGTTTGATGTTGCCACGGGTCAAAACATCGGCGCAAAGTGCAATGACCTAGCGCAGGCACCGCGACTGATAGAACGCAACGGCAAGCTCTATTTAGACTGAACCTCAGGGTGCGCATCAGCATTTGAAGTGAGTGCGAAATGGGAAGTCTCACATTTTCCGGATCGAGTACGAAACCATATGCTCGCGCTAAAATCCGTGGCGTTCTTTGCTTGGTCAGCAATCGCGTTTTCACGCGCGCTGAAAGTGACCGAGGATCATCCAGGCGCCGATCGCGACAAATCCCAAGCCTGCAATCATCTTCAATGGCAGCATGCTTAGCCAGCGCTCTGCGGCGGCTCCTAACATGACGGCGATCGCCGTAGAAGCGGTCAATGCGGCAGTGGCGGCAAAGAACACAAACCATTTGTTCCGATCGCCGTCCGATGCAAATAGCAATGTCGCCAGCTGGGTCTTGTCTCCCAGCTCAGCCAAGAAAACGGTTACAAACACTGTGAAGAAGGCTGTCATTTTACGCTTGTTTCCTAATGGCGTGATTGATCCCGTCAGCTAGGGTGACGGGCAGTTACAGCGATTTCTGGTTTTGCCGGAAGGGCGCAGCGACACACGATCATTCCTCGGTTTTGCTTTCAATGAGCTGCAGCACGCCCAGATCATTCTCCAGGGGCTGGCCGGCCTGCGCCCAGGTCTCAAACCCTTCATGAGCGACAACGCTTTGGTATCCTTGCGCATCGAGCGCTTTTTTGACGAGCGCTGCTCGACTTCCGGTCTTGCAGTAAACAATGATTTCGGTTTCCGCGTCGCGTACTTTTTCGGCGACTTCAAATTCGACCCGGCCGCGTGGGATCCAGATCGCATCCGGAATATGCCCAAGTTCGTATTCGTCTTCGGTTCGCACATCGATCAATATCAGGTCAGGATTTTCGGTCTTTCGCTCCTGAACATATGTGTTCCCAACAAATTCGATCCCATCTTTCGCCGCTGCGACAACCGCGTCGCGGGTCATGGGTTCATCTGCATACGCGGCCCCTCCGAAAATCACGAGCGCGCAATAGATTAGTGAACTCCGCATCATTGGTATCTCCACAATATGTTTTTCATCTGCCCAACTCACCCCGACTCTAAAAGCGCCTGTTTGATATACATCTCGACATTAAGCTACTACGCGAAACGCAATCAAACCCCTGTAAATCGTCTTCAAAAGCGTTCCGATGCCGGCTCTAATCTCCAATGTCGGACTTCAATACAACAGTTGCTCTTGTCACAAAACTGATGGGCGAGTGACCCATCTCAAAAGTTTTTCGCTGCGCCTCTGAGAGACTCGTTCGATCCACTACACATCCGACGACGGCACAGAATCCAGCTTTTGCTGCATCGTTTTGGCGGCTCGGGAGCATGTTGCCAACTGTTCGGGATAGCCCTCAGTTTCAAAGACCCGCGCTGCCTTTTGAAAATGGGCGATGGCGGTTTCGCAATCATGGCGAACGCTGGTTGTGCCATCGAGCTCTGAATGGGCGGCATAGATGGTTCCCAGATAGGTCTGGATCCTCGCCCACATCAGTGGATCACTGTCTTTGGAGAAGACTTTCAACGCTTCCTCATAGGAGCCGATGGCGCGCAATAGATACAATTCCGTCAATTCGTTCTGCAGCGCCATGGCGTGAGCCTGTAATATCGCCGCCAATCCATATTGGGTGTGGCCGTACTGAAAGGGAAAGAAAGACAGCGGATAGACTTCGATAGCGGCGCAATAGGCAGCAATTGCTTGTATGCGCATGAACGCCTTCTCATCAGCGTTCTCGTTGAGATCAGACAAGCTCGCCAAAACGTTGCCGGTATTGACGTGAGCCGCAGCCCAAATGTCGGGCTGATTGGCCTGTGCGCTGAGTGCTGTCGCACGCCGAAATGATTCGAGTGCGGCGTTGAGCGCCTCGAGATCGTTGTTTTCGGATTTTGCGAGATGCGCCGTTCCGAGATTGTTGCTGGCGTGGCATGCGAGTTCAGGGAAATCCTGTTCAAGCCCTTTTTGCGCCAACACTTTTTCAAATAACGCAATGGCCTCGTCAAAATAGATGATCCCTGCCTCACTCCCGAGCTGTTTGCCTTATCCATCAGGCAGTTGCCAAGATTGATCCGTGTTGTCGTGGCGAAAAAGGCATCTTCGCCGCGAACAAGAACAGCTTTGGCCTCGCGGTTCAAACGGATCGCGCGGTCGATGAGGTCGCTGGCTTTATCCCGGCTTTCCTTGATCGATTGGTTTCGGGTGATAAGTGCCGCTTTGTAATTGAATTGCGCCGCAGATTGTTCGTTTCCTTGGTCAAGCCTGATTTCTGTCGCCTTGGCGAGCAGGTCTAAAGCGACCTGGAAATGGCTGTCGAAAGAGCGGCGGCCCGCCTCATAGATTCGGTTGGCCACAACATCCAGAGTCATGACCGATTCATCCACATCGAAGGCACAAAAGAAATCTGCTGCGCCCGCATAGGCATCATAAGCGCCCAGGCGATCTCCACTGAGGAGTTTGACATCACCGCGCGCGATGCGAATGGCTGCGAGCTTGCGGATCTCGCTCAGCGTATGTTCAGTCTGGCACAGTGCCTCGGCCTGTTCGAGATATCCATCAGCTGCCCCAAAGTCGCCTTGCTCCAGGGCGGCTGTGGCATTGTCTTTCAGCCTTGTTAGTTCGATTTCTGCACCTTCGAGCGTTTGGATGCGGTCTCGCAGTTCGCGCCAGTCTCTCGCCTTGGCCTTTAGAAACGCGTCGACCTCACCGAAACTTGCATCTGGATTGTCATGTTCGAACTGATAGAGCAGGGCGTCGATCAGGTTGCTGGCATTTCGGTAGGCGTCTTCAAGGTCGGCATCCGGTTGAAAGTCACTTGCACGCATGCACTGGGTGAGTTCCTCGTCACTGATTTTGAGAGCCACAATCAATGGATCGATAGTCTTGGGATGTGGGTTCGCGACCGTGCCGCTCTCGAGTTCGCTGATGCGACGGACCTTGCTCGGCGATTGGTAAGCGTCTTCAGACAATTGCAATTGCGTCAGACCAAGGATCGTTCGTTTTTGCTTAATCAGCGCGCCCAGTGCGGCGCCAAAGCTTTGTTTCTTCATAGGCGCATGTGCTCCGCATCTCTTCCGCAATTCATCCGCATATCTGGCACAACATATCACGCGACGTTGTGACATGGGCTGCCCATGAAGGGCGGCCCGATCAACGGAGCCTTCATGTCATGCAGACCCTATCCATACCGAAATTCACCCTATTGATAAGCATCGCCTTGCTCGCGGGATTAGATATCCAAACGATTTTGATCTTGCTGAGCGCGTTATACACTGTGATTGAAGAGCGTTAATTAGTGAGGCCCAAAGCATCGTCAGGCTTCCACGGTGAATTGACCCATCATACCAGCATCCTCATGTTCGAGAATATGGCAGTGATACATGTAAGGCGTGTTTGGGTCGCTATAGTCGGAAAATGCGAGCAGAAGTCGAACCGTTTCGCCAGGTGAGACAAGAACGGTATCCTTCAACCCGCTTTCGGCCGCCGACGGTGGACGACCGTTTCGGTCAAGTATCCTGAATTGTACATCATGGATGTGGAATGGGTGTGCCATCATCGAGGTGTTCTCAATGTGCCAGATTTCGCTGGTGTCCAGTTTTACCCGTTCATCAATCCGGGTCATATCCATTGTCTTACCATTGATCGTAAAACCTCCTCCCATCATCCCCATCGGCATGTTCATGACAAATCTGCGCGTTCGAACCGCGGTGGCTGGATTGGGTCTAGGCAATTGTAGCAGTTTCCCCGGCACCGGCTCGGCTGATCGCCGCGTAGGCGCTGGCAGCAGCGATAGAACCGGCAACTCTGGACCCGACCCTCGCATTTGGCGGTTGCCCATCCGGCCTCTCATCATGCGCCCGCCCATCATCGAATTCTGGACTGGATGGGCGACAAGCTGAGCGGGCTGACCGTTGCTGAGGTCAACGAGAATCTCTGCACGCTCACCAGGAGAGAGGATAATATCTGTCAGAGGCACCGGTGCCGCTAGCAGACCGCCATCGCTGGCAATTTGGCGCATGCTGCGACCATCATTGAATGAAAATCTGTAGATGCGGGCGTTCGATCCGTTCAGGAGGCGCAGCCGAAGCAGGTCGGTTGTATATTCAAATACAGGGTCGATCACGCCATTCACGAGAAGCGTATCTCCGAGCATACCCATCATCAAAGTATGCATCGAGGTGCCATAAATAAGCTGACCATCACGCTGGAAGGCGCGATCTTGAACAATCAAAGGCAGGTCGGTTACGCCATACTCGCTTGGCAAATCCAGTGCGTCGCTTTCTTCTTCGCGAACATAGATCGGTCCGGCCAGCCCGCGATAGACTTGCGGGCCTGAGCGTTTATGCGCGTGCGAATGGTACCAGTAGAGTCCACCTCTCTGGCGAACGACGAACTGAGCTGACCAAGTTTCGCCGGGGGCAATTGCCTGATGCGGATTGCCGTCGAACCTCGCTGGCAAGTGAAAGCCATGCCAATGAAGTGTCGCCGTTTCATCGAGCGCGTTGTGGACATTTAGTTTGACGCTTTCACCCGACTGCATCTCAAGCAATGAGCCAAGATACGGTTGATTGATCCCGATTGTCTCGGTTTGCAAACCTTCCAAGAAATTCGAGGTGCCCGTCTGAAGCTGGAGATCATAAACTGTTTCAGCCCCCTTCCGCGTTCCTTTAAGTATTTCAGGCAGTTTGAAGGAGGATTGGACCGATGATGCTGAGGGCCCCGCATGGCTTCTCAAGTTAGATAGCAGGGATAGGCCGCCGACGGTTGCAACCGCTGCACCACCGAGTCCCCAGAGTGTTTGTCTTCTTGTCGGCATGAGTATTGGTCCTCTCAGACAAGGAGCAAACTGATATACGGTGTCGGCCTTGTGGACGCGATCGGAAATTCTGGAGCGCTCCAAAAACCAGTTCTTTAGCTTCTGATTTGTATTACGCGACATCTCGCGCGCCCCCTCGGAAAACGATTTGTGATGCGTTTCTGTTTCGCGAATGAGCGCTTCAAAATCCCCGGCCGATATTGGAGGGACCAGCGGTTATCTCTAAGACCTCATACGGCCTCGAATGAACCTTCTAAGCGGCGTTGCGGCGCGCCATCGCCCTTGAACATCATCCAGACGAGATAGAATGACATTAAAGCACCGCCGAAACAAAAGACTGACACATAGGCGTATGCAAAGAAGGTATAGGTGGTGATGAGCACACCCAGCGCCAGCAGGCCAAAGATGCGCACACCGCGCACGGATGATAGCAACAACGGCAAGATCACGACCGATATATAGATTGCATAAGTGACTTCTCGGCGGCCAACAAAGTCCAGCAGCTCAGTACCTTCATAGATGATCACGTGCGAGAGGAAGCGCGTGTTGAGCCAATCCGCATGCGCGAAGTAAGGCACATATTGCAAGGCGCCGAGCATCGCGCCGACAATCACGAATATGAGGAAGTAGGGCTTTCGCTTCGCCGGCTCCAAGGCGAAAGTCGAGACCGGGATCCAGACAGGCCATGCGAGCCAGGAAAAGAACATATAACTGAGTGAAGCGGTGGCAATGAGCTCGGTATTCTGGCCGGCGCCGGCAACCCAGACAACGCCTTCAGCAAGCTGTTGCAGTCCGAACAGGAGTGGCAGGGTTGCCAGTGGCAAATAACGCCGGTCGCCCCGCCAGGCCTGGCGCATGCTAAGCGCGCCTGCCGGGATAAGCCCTGCGGCGGCGATGAAACTGACTTCTGCTGATAGGCACATATTTTTGGTCCTCTTGATTGCTTAATTTTGGGTCAGGACACGCGCCTGCGAAACAGCCAGGCGCCTGCGGTAAGGGTCACGACAGCGATAACCGCCATGGGCCAGGTATGGTGGAAGAAGAGTTCAGCTGGCGCGTCCTTCATATAGACGGCCTTGCTGATCACGATGAAATGCATGATCGGATTGGACTCGTTCAAAGCTTGGAGCCAATCGGGCATATTGGCGACCGGGGTTGCATACCCTGACAATAGGACAGCTGGCATCATGTAGATGAAAAGACCGATGATCGCCTGTTGCTGTGTTGCTGCGAGCGAAGAGATAAACAGACCAATCCCGATGATCGCGGCGAGATAGATGATCATACTGGCATAAAGCAGAAGCAGAGACCCGCGCAGGGGAACATCCAGAACCAGCCAGCCAAGGATCAGCATTGCTGTCGCGCTTGCCAGGGCGATCATCAGAGCCGGCACCGCCTTGCCGATCAGAATCTCTGTTGGCCTGAGCGGCGACACAAGCAGCTGCTCGAATGTACCAAGTTCGCGCTCGCGTGCGATGGACAGGGCCGAGACCATGAACCCGACAATCGCGGTCAGGACGGCAAACAGCGCTGGTACGGCTGACCAAAGCGGATCGAGATTTGGATTGTACCAAACACGGGTCACGACCTTGGTGAGGGTCGGCACACCGAGCGCGGTCGCTTGATCTTCGTTGAAATCCTGGACGATCCGCCCAGAATAACCTGCAAGGATTTGGGCGGCGTTGGAGGCGCGGCCATCCAGAATGAGCTGTACGTTCGCTGGTTCACCGCGCTCCAATTGCCGGGAAAAGTCCGGACCGATCCTCAAGACCAAATCGACCGAACGAGAATCAATTGCCGCGGCGATATCGGCGTCGCGACGCAGATAGAGAATTTCTTCAAACGTCGGTGAACCCTCGAATCTGCTGATCAGTTCTCGCGCCTCGACGCCGCGATCCTGGGTGTACACGCCGAGCGTGACGCTGGAGATTTCCTGGGTGATGGCGAAGGCGTAAATCACCAGAAGGAAAGGCGGCGAAAACAGCACGACCCAGCGAGTTTGCGGGTCGCGGGCGCTGGCGAGAAGCTCCTTGATAATGAGAGACCAGATGCGTTGAAACATGCCGCTATTCCAGACGCGTGCGCGTGGTCAGCGCCGTGAGAGCGAAGATGATGAGCGCAAACACGCCGAGCCCAATCAGATCCGGAACGATAACGCTCCAGACGTCGCCTGCGAGAAACTCAGTTTGCAAGGTCGAGACATAGTATCGGGCGGGGACGCCATAGCTGATCAGGCGCAATGCGAGCGGCATACTGTCAATTTCGAATACGAAGTTCGAAAAATAGAAAGCCGGTAGGAAGGCGGTTAAAACTGAGGTTTGCGCGGCGACCAGTTGGTTGCGGGTCAAGGTAGAGATCAGAAGGCCCTGACCGAGCGAGCACAGCATGAAGAGCGATGAGGACAGAATGAGCACGGCGAGCGAACCCCGAAACGGCACGCCGAACAAAAGCACGGCTGTGATGACCGCGAGCGCCATGGAGCCCAGCCCGAGCAGGAAGTATGGCACCAGTTTGCCAATCAGCAGCTCCAAGATACCAACCGGCGTCGCGAGCAATGCCTCCATCGTGCCACGCTCCCATTCGCGTGCGACGACCAGGGCGGTGAGGAGCGCGCCAATCGTTGTCAGAATGATCGCAATCGATCCTGGCACGAGATAGTTTCGGCTCGAAATCTCCGGATTGAACCAGACTTGCGGTTCCAGCTGCACACTTGGCGCCAGGGCCGGTCGTCCACGGCTGATCCATTCCTGTTCCAGCCAGTTGGCCCATAGGAGCTCGACATAACCACTGACCAGATATGCCGTGTTCGGATCACCGCCGTCCACGATAACCTGAATAGGCGCGCCTTCGGCCCGAAACGCTTTCTCCGCGAAATCAGCTTGCAGTACGATTAACCCATCCAATTCGCCAAGTGTCAGCGCGCGCTCGAACAGGCGACGATCCGGGCCCGTTTCGACCTCGAACAGGGTTGAGTTTTCAAGCGAGGCTTGGAAGCTCGCAGTTTCCGATGACTGCTGCTCAACCACCAATGCGACATCAAGTTGGCGTGGATCAAAGGTTACGCCATAGCCGAACAGGAAGAGAAGCAAGAGCGGCATCACGCCCGCGATCAAGACGGAACTCGGGTCGCGCAGAACCTGGCGCGACTCCTTTACGATCAGGCCGGTCAGACGTCGCCACCGCAGCGCAAGGGGTTCGCGGTCCTTCATCCCGCCTCGCGCTCTCGATCACTCTGCTCAACCAGCGCAATGAACGCGTCCTCAAGCGTTGGGTCCATCATGCCGCTTGCGCGGGCGCGGTCTTTCAACTCATCAGGTGAGCCACTGGCGATCATCTTGCTGCGATAAATAAGCGCCATCCGATCGCAATATTCCGCCTCATCCAGGAAGTGCGTTGTCACCATGATCGTGACGCCATTGGCGACCATCGCATTGATATGGGTCCAGAACTCTCGCCGGGTGCGTGGATCAACACCGGATGTCGGCTCATCAAGGAAAAGGACATCCGGTTCGTGCATAACCGCGCAGGCGAGCGCCAGGCGTTGTTTATAGCCAAGCGGCAGCCCCATGGCGTTGACATCCAGCCTGTCAGCAAACCCGAACGTCTCAATCATTTGAGAGATGGCGTCTTTGCGGGATTTGCCTGTCAGGCCATAAACACCAGCAAAAAAATCGAGGTTCTGCTGAACGCTAAGATCGCCATAGAGCGAGAATTTTTGAGCCATATAGCCGATCCGGCCGCGCGCCTTGCTTGGGGCGTTTTGCAAATCAAGGCCAACCACACGGGCCGAGCCCTCGCTCGGCTGGAGCAAACCGCACAGCATTTTGAACGTGGTCGACTTGCCAGCGCCATTGGGTCCAATCAGGCCAAAGATTTCACCGCGCCCCACTTCGAAGCTGATATTATCAGCAGCTGTGAAATCCCCGAACCGCCGCGTTAGCGCACGCGCCTCGACCACCTGATTCATAGTATGTTCGGCGCTATCCTCTCGATTGGCAAAAGGTGAGGTCGCGCGAAATCCACCGCCGATCAGATCCATGAAGGCATCTTCAAACCGCGGCGGGATTTGCGAGATTTCAGCTGCTAGGCCCGCGTTCAGCGGCGCGAGATTTGGCGGATCGGCACCTTCGGCCATGACCAGACGCACGCGGCTTCCCTGGATAACGCCGTCAATCACGGTTGCCAGCTTTGTTGCTTCGCTTAGGACTTCGCGGCGATCGGTGTCGATATGCCGGATCTGGTAGGTGCGACCGGCGACCCGGTCTGTGAGGTCTTGCGGCGAGCCTGCATAAAGCAAGGCGCCTTCATTCAGGAGCAGCACGCGGGCGCATTGTTCAGCTTCATCTAAATAGGCCGTGCTCCAGACGACGCCAATCCCCTGATCGACCAGTTCATAGACCATGCGCCAAAGCTCTCGCCGGGAGATCGGATCGACGCCAACGCTTGGTTCGTCAAGCAACAGCAAGTCGGGTTTCTTGATGAGGGCGCAGGCAAGGCCAAGCTTTTGCTTCATACCGCCGGAAAGCGCTCCAGCCAGCCGGTTTGTAAAAGGTGCGAGGCCTGTAAATCCCAAAAGCCGCTCGAAGGCCTCTTCGCGGTCTGACCCTATAACTGACCGCAGATCAGCGTACAGCGTCAGGTTTTCCTGGACGCTCAGATCTTCGTAGAGCCCAAACCGCTGGGGCATATAGGACACAATCCGGTGAACCGCTCCGCTATCCGTGACAGGATCCAGACCGTTGACAGTGATCTTACCTGTTGAGGGAACCAGTAAGCCTGCGATCAGACGCAGCAATGTGGTTTTTCCAGCCCCATCGGGACCAACCAGACCAGTGACTTCCCCTGCATTGAAATGGGCCGTAACAGAATCGAGCGCCGCAAGGGCGCCCTTATCAAAGCGCTTGCTGAGTTGATCTATCTGGATCAGCGGGCCCGGCACGCTCAAACATCCCGGTCGGGGCTGAGCATGACTGTAACCGGCATGCCCTGTTTCAGGCGGTGTTCTGGATCTTCAACGATGATGCGCACGCGGTAGACAAGGCTGGTTCGCAATGACCGGGTTTCGACCGTCTTTGGCGTGAACTCGGCGACCGGCGAAATGAACCCGATTTGGCCTGTGTAGACGCGTCCGGAGTCGGTGCGCACCTCAGCGTCCATACCGGCCTGGATGAAATCAAGATCTGGCTCTTCAATATAGGCGCGCACCCAGACCGGCGAGGTCAAGGTTAAGGTATAAATGGTTTCCCCTGCGCCGATGATTGCGCCCGGCTCGCGAACACGTGTCAAAATGATGCCTTCATTTGGGGCGGTCAGCATCGTATCGGCGACGCGTTGCTCAGCCAGGGCGCGAGCGGCTTGTTCGGCGGCCAGCACCGAACGCGCCTGATCGATATCCTCAGAGCGCGGTCCAATGCGCGCCAACTCCAAGCTTTTTGCGGCGGCGTCACGCTGCGCAATGGCCGCGCCATGCCGCGCTTCGGCTTCCTCATGTGCCTGGTGTGAGGCGATATCTCGCTCGGCAAGAAACTCCTGTCGCGACAGGGTGGTTTCAGCGACGGTCAGAGCCGCTTCTGCTTCGGCGAGCTGCGCTTCAGCTTGCGCGATTTCCTGGGGTCGGGAGCCGGCGAGCAAAACGTTGAGCGCAGCTTGAGACCGCGCAACCCGCGCTTGCGCGAGTTTCACCTCATTTTCATAGTCAATCGGCTCGAGTTTTGCGACAACTGCACCCGCAGCGACCTTGTCGCCCTCATCGACCATCATTTCGGCGAGGCGCCCGGGAACTTTGAAACCCAGATTGACCTGGCGCACATCGACATTTCCGAACACTTCGATATGGCCGCGCTCTTCATGGGGGTTGCGTAGCTGTGTCCAGCCGACAATCGCGGCAGCGAGGAAGACGATGGCGATGCCGATCAGACCATAGCGTTTTACCATATTGGTCATTTGTGCCCCCATTCCTCAATAATACGCGTGGCCGAGTTCCTTCCCTTATAGGCGCAGGCGCGCGCCAAACATTTCAGGTGTAACTGTATTGAAGCGCGTGTGGGGGGTCTCATTGCCTGCTTTCCCCGCTCTGCTCCGTCATGAACAGAAACAGCATCGCCGCCGAGCAACTGATGAGCAGAAAACCATTCAGCGCCTCGACACCGGCGACGAAGCGCAAATGGCCGGTTGGAACAATGTCGCCAAGACCGAGTGAGGTGTAACTGACGAGCGAAAAGTAAAAGACGTCCATGGCTGTCGTCGGCGTATCACCGCTTAGATCACCTATATCCAGGGCGCGGCCCAGGCCATAAGCGAGGGCGTAAAGACTGGCCGCCGCGAGATGCGCAATCCCCGAGACGCAAAGCGCAGTGACCAGTTTGCGGCCGCGATGATAGCTGGCCGCTCCGAGGTGGCGGAATGCGCCTGAGACAATCGCATAGTGAAGCGCGCCGGATAGCACGAAGGTGACTGCGGAGATGACAATCGCCAGGATCATGGCGCGAACCTCGCGGTGTGCCGGGTCCGCGAAAGCGTTGTCACACGCCCCGCGATAGGATGCGCCATCGCATTTAAACCAATAAGGATCCCAGTCCTGCTCACCGCTCGCTCACAGAACACCACCAGGTTTACCCCCGGCGGACCAGTTACATCACGAGTGAGAGTGCGCATGATCGGGCGCCTCCTTGCCGCGGATCCGGCCGAGATAGAGCGCTTCGAAAGCAAAGATTGCAGCCATTGACCCAATCGCGATGACGACAATCATAGGGTCTGCGGTCGCTTTGATGAACAGGAAGGCGCCAAGGGCAATCAGATCGAATAATATGGCGGCGACTAGAATAGAGGCGCGGGCGCCGACATCTTCGCGTAAATAGCGCAGCACGCCATAATGGATAATAATATCCATTACGAGATAATAAATCGCGCCGAGTGAAGCGATCCGCCCAAGATCGAAGAAAGCGGCCAGGAAGGCAGCCAAAACAACGGTATAGACAAGCGTGTGTTTCTGGATGCCGCCGGGCATGCCAAAATGCTTGTGGGGGATGAGGTTCATATTCGTCAGCATAGCGAGCATGCGCGAAACCGCGAAGACACTGGCGAGCAGTCCCGACGCGGTGGCGATGATTGCAATGATCACGGTAAACGCCACGCCAAAATCACCAAAGGCCGGGCGCGAGGCTTCTGCGAGCGAGAAATCCTTGGCTGCGACAATTTCTTCAAGTGTCAGTGAGGACCCGACCGCTAGAGCGACAGCCATGTAGACAACAAGGCAGATCGCCAGCGACCAAATGATCGCGCGGCCGACATTCTTATTGGGGTCTTTGACTTCATCGCCGCTATTGGTGATCGTGGTGAACCCTTTAAAAGCAAGAATGGCGAGGGCGACGCCGGCGAGGAATCCCGCAGGTCCAGTCTCATTTGTTGTGGCCGAGGAGGCTGCTTCAAAAGAAAGGTCGGAGGCCCAGAGCGCCGCGCCAGCAAAGATCAGAATGCCGCCAACTTTCAGGACCGCAGCAATTTTGGATACGCCGCCAATGATTTTGTTTCCGGATATGTTGATTATAAACGCAAAAACGATCAATCCGACGGCCAGAACGGGTACCAGAATACTGTCTTTCGAAACATCAAAGAGTTGCAATGTGTAGGCGCCGAATGTGCGAGCGACGAGGCTCTCATTGATAATCATCGACATAGTCATGAGCAGCGCGCTGGCGGCGGCAATTGTCGTTGGCCCATAGGCTTTTTGAAGGATCATCGCGATGCCGCCGGCCGACGGATATTTGTTCGACATTTTGATGTAGGTGTAGGCGCTGAACCCGCTGACCACGGCCGCAAGCAAAAAGGCGAGCGGAAACGCCGGTCCTGAGAATTGCGCGACTTGCCCGGTCAGTGCGAAGATCCCGGCGCCAATCATGACACCGGTGCCCATCGCAATGGTTCCTGCGAGACTTAGCGAGCCTTTTTTATAGGTTTCGGATTTCATTGCCCGACCGCCTGTTCAGCTGGGAAGCGGCCGACATAGCTCGCGAATACGCTTTGCTGTTTCGCACTAAACAGAATGACATCATAGGCGTCAGGCGGGCTTGTCGTTTCCATTCCGGGAGAGCCCATTGGCATGCCGGGCACCGAAAGCCCCGCCGCATCTGGCCGGGTTTCCAGAAGCTTACGAATTTCCGAGGCTGGGACATGGCCCTCAATCGCGTAGCCATCAACCGACGCAGTGTGGCAGGAGGCAAGCTCATCGGGCACGTTCAGCGAGGCCCGCACAGGCGCAAGGTCTTCGCGTTCGATAACACGTACTTCAAGACCATCGCGCTGAAGGTGTTTTATCCAGGCCGTACAGCATCCACACCAGGGTGTTTTATAGACGGTAATGGTTTGCGCATTTGCAGGGCTCGCCAAACCGCCCGAGACGAAAAACCCAGCGGCAAGCGCAAAAAGGGCGGTGGCCAAGGCACCAAGAATCCATTTTGACATAAGAATTTCCTTCGAAATTATAGTTTGACGGAGCGAAGTCGCAGCGCATTCGCGATGACCGAGAATGAGCTGAGGCTCATCGCGGCGGCGGCGATAATTGGACTGAGAAGCAGTCCAAAGAACGGATAGAGGACGCCGGCAGCAACCGGCACGCCGAGCGAATTATAGATAAAGGCAAAGAACAGGTTTTCGCGAATATTGCCCATCGTCGCGCGGCTCAGCCGCTGCGCGCGGGCGACACCGCGAAGATCGCCTTTGACCAGGGTGACACTGGCGCTCTCCATGGCCACATCTGTACCGGTTCCCATGGCTATTCCGATATCCGCTTGAGCAAGGGCAGGCGCGTCATTGATGCCGTCGCCGCACATGGCGACGACCGCACCTTTCGATTGGAGTTCGCGCACGATCCGGTTTTTGTCTTCTGGTGACACATCGGCCTCTACCTCATCAATGCCGATTTGGCGTGCAACCGCTTGTGCTGTTGCCAGGCTGTCGCCTGTCAGCATGACGACTTTCATGCCAGCCTTGTGCAAGGCGGCTATGGCTTCAGGGGTCGTTTCTTTGATTGGATCGGCGACACCAATCAGGCCCGCCGGTTTGCCGTCCAGAGCGGCGAACATCACCGTCTGGCCGTCGCGGCGATAGGTTTCAGCATGGGCTTTCAGTGTTTCGTCAAAAGCACCGACCCGGCGCATCATCTTGGCGTTGCCGATGGCGAAAAGCTTTCCATCGACCCGGCCCTGCGCGCCTTCTCCGGTGACTGATTCAAAATCGGTCGACTTCAGGCGCGCTGCGCCGCGCTCTTCGGCCCCGTTGACGATGGCTTGCGCAAGAGGGTGCTCGCTCCCGCGTTCAATCGCGGCAGCGTAAGCCAGGAAGTCTGCTTCTGCGAGACCACTCGCAGGCTCGACTGTCACAAGTTTGGGGTGGCCCTCTGTCAAAGTGCCGGTCTTATCGACGACGATCGTGTCGACTTTTTCAAACGTCTCGAGCGCTTCAGCATTTTTGATCAGAATGCCGCTCTGTGCGCCCTTTCCTGTGGCGACCATAATTGACATCGGCGTTGCAAGGCCAAGCGCGCAGGGACACGCAATAATTAACACAGCCACGGCGTTGACGATCGCAAAAGCCATGGCCGGGTGAGGCCCAAAAATCGCCCAGACGATGAAAGTGATAATCGCGATCACGACGACGGCCGGGACAAACAGGCCGGCCACTGTGTCGGCGAGCTTCTGGATGGGCGCGCGTGAGCGCTGAGCTTCGGCGACCATGCGTACGATTTGCGATAGCATTGTATCTTCGCCGACGCGCGTCGCGGCCATGACGAGTGATCCGGTGCCGTTAACTGTACCGCCGGTAATCGGATCCCCTGCTGCTTTCTCGACTGGAATAGGTTCTCCAGTGATCATGGACTCGTCGACATTCGAACGCCCTTCAACAACTTCGCCGTCGACAGGTACTTTTTCGCCTGGCCGGACCCGTAGCCGGTCGCCGCTCTGGACATCGTCGACGGAAACCTCTTCTTCCTGGCCGTCAGCCATGATCCGGTTTGCGGTTGGCGGCGTGAGTTCAAGGAGCGCGCGGATGGCGCCCGATGTCGCGCTTCGGGCTCGCAGCTCCAGAACCTGCCCGAGCAATACGAGCGTCGTGATCACCGCAGCGGCTTCATAATATACAGCGACTTCGCCGGCCTCATTGCGAAAGGCGTGCGGAAAAATGCCTGGCAAAGCGGTTGCAACAAGCGAGAAGACAAAAGCCACGCCGACGCCAAGCGAGATGAGGGTGAACATGTTGAGGTTCATCGTGCGTACCGACCGAACGCCGCGTACAAAGAAGGGCCATCCGCCCCAGAGGACGACAGGAACGGCCAGCGCGAATTGAGCCCATTGGGACCAACCGGCGGGCAAGAGCCCTTCGAGGGGTTTGCCGGGGATCAGGTCACCCATGGCGTAAATGGCAAGTGGGATGGTGAAGATGGCGCTGATCCAGAATCTACGGGTCATATCGTCGAGTTCTGAGGTGTCTTCTTCGCCTACAACAACACCTTCGGGCTCCAGTGCCATGCCGCATATCGGGCACCCGGAGTTTCGGACGTCGCGAACGTTTGGATGCATCGGACATGTATAGACCGTGCCTGAGTAGCCCTGCGGGACGAGATCATATTTGCCGTCCGCGCCGGCATCGGCGTCTCCGCCACCATGGCAACAATCATGATCATCCCCGTGGTGGTGATCATGATGTCCATGGTCGTGATGTTTATGATCGGTATTGGTCATATCCGCCCCTCCGGGGTTTGGCTTCAGTGTCACTCTTAAAGGTCAACGCCCGGGTTGGGCGGCTGATCCTTAATGGAGTTCTTGCATTAGGCTTTCTGGCGATTGAACAGCCGGTAGAGCGGCACGAAGACAAGCGCGATATACCAGCCGTAAACGTAGGACTCGATGAGGCCGAGGAAGAAGCTTGAAACCGAAATGAATTCAAATCCGGGTAGGAGCTGTTCCCACGCACCGTGCATGTGGAGACTAGGCGGTGCGACCAACCCCCATGCGATACAGAGCGTAAACGTGATGGCGAGAAAAATGGATAGGGCGTGCCCAGTGGGGATGAGGCGCATGGTGTTTTCCTTCTCTTTGGTTGTTGCCGCCACATAATTCGTGCGACAGCGATGCGTTGCTTCGAAAATGAGTTAATACCCATAGGGGGTATTGGTTACTCCGTATATATACTTAGGGCCCGCATCGCTTGTCTTGAGCAAGACAAGCGCGCCGACCAATCCGCGTTGGGTGAGGGATCAGCTGAGATCATCGACGGACACCTCCAAACCCGACAGGCCAATTTTTGGGGTCACCCCGAACCATTGTTGCAGTCGGCGTGTGAAATGCGCCTGGTCTGCAAAACCGCCCGCCGCCGCGGCATCAGCGAGACTGGAGGACGCCTCCATTGCCTTGGCGGCGCCGAGCAATTGCAACCATTGCAATAGCTTGCTGGGCGGAACACCGAAGTCCGCCTTGACGATCTCTCGCAGCCGAGTTGGAGACAGCGCGAGCTCACGCGCCAGAGCGGCGGGATTGGCGAGTGCGCGAACGTTGCCAAGGGCTTTTTGCAGGCGTGAATCTATGGCCGAACCAGGCAACCGGCCCGCGAACCTTTTCGCCCAATCGCGCGCCTGATTAATGTCGCTGATGTGCTCTAGAGCGGCTGATAGATCATCCGAAAGGCAGGCAGGCTGATTGCATTGCTGATCGTTTCGAATTCCGGAAAAGCGTGGATCGATATAGATCGAGCGCGTCAGGCGTCCCTCAGGACCGATGGAATGGGTCTGCCCAGCAGGGATGTGAATAGCCTTGCCGGTCGGGGCTACTATCTCTGAGTTTGTCGTCACCACGACTGCGCCATCCAGCCCGAGTATGACCTGATGTGCCAAATGAGCATGTGCCGTATTTTTGCCAAGGCGAGCGTCGAGCGCGGCCCAGCCGACCCCGATGGCCAACGCGCCAGACCAGGGCGCCGCGCTCATTTCAATCTCCCCTGAGTGTCAGGCTCGGTTGCTTCAAGAAAAGCGTAGATCGCTGTTTCGCATTGACCGCATGCGGTCCCGAGCGTGTTCGGGCTGTTGCTCGTCGTTTCCAGCGAGGCTCTTTCAAGGCCTCTGAAAATACCTGCCATCGCTCGTAGTGCCCTGAGGAGATTTTCTCGGCGGTGTTCGATCGATTTCGCAAATGCCTCAGAAAGAAGAATGCACACCTCGGCCGTCATGAATGCCATTTCTGCAAACTTAGTTGCGGGTGTGTTTTCAGATGCGCCGTTTATAAGCTTCTCAAATTGGCTTTGAGCCCGAAGCAATGTTTCAATCAGTGAATGCGGCGCGGATGTCATGCGGCCACCTCCGGCGATACGGTTTTTTGGTTTATCGGTCGGGCGCGCAGCTTCAGAGCAAGCACTGGCTTTTCGATGACATGCCACGAAGTGGCCGCCACGAGCAGAATGAGCGGCGCAGTCATTATAGCCAGGGCAGCGGGGCTAAGATCTGGTTGGCCAACCAGAAATACCTGTAACAGCGGATAGTGCCAGATATAAATCCCGTACGAATAGTCCGGAATTTTGGCGATGCGGACGGACGCACGTTTTGGCAATCCAGCTCGAAGCATAAGGCTTGTGAGGGCAAGGGTCGCAAACAATTCGCCGAGGGGGCCGCCGCCAAGGAGCGCGAACGCTGCAATCAGACCTGCGACCGCCAACAGGGGCGGCCTGCGCAAAATAGGCCACTGCCAAAGCGTCATTCCGAGCAGAAAGGCCGATGAGAGGCGGAGCAAGGACATCACGCTCGGCGGGAGCGCACTCGTATCGATGAACAAAGGCGCGCCAAGATAGACCGATTGCACAAGCAAGAAGACGCTAAGAACACGCCATGGGCCGTTGACGGCGCCAAACATGAACGCGATGCCCGCTAGGATGTACGCTGCTAGCTCGAACCGAATGGTCCAGAGCGGCCCGTTAAAGTCGGTTTCCAAATTCTGAGAGAATATCTGTGCGGGCGCGCTGTCGGGATCGCCAAGCGCCAAGACTTTGTAGGTGTATTGCCAGGTCTCCGGCTGAAACAGTGATCCGCCGCCTTCGGCCGAATAGACAGGCGCGAAGACGAGGACAAAAGCCGCAAGTACAATCACCAGAGCCGGGTAGATCCGCAGAAACCGTGAAACTGCATAAGCCTTGATATCGCGCCTTGTATGAAGACTCTTGGCAATCAAGAGGCCTGACAGGACGAAGAACCCGTTCACGGCCATATAGCTGGCAGTCCATTCGTGGATGCGAAACGGTTCGAACCCTGTCGCGAGGAGCCAGATATGACCGAGTACTACAGCGATCGCCAACACCCACCGCACGGCGGTGAAGTGGTTTTGACCCATCAGCGGGTCCGCAAGCTGTGTTTGGCCACCCCCAGCCATTTATCAGTGCTCGTGATCTTCGGTGATCGGCGCGGATGACCAATGGACATGGTGAATCTTCCAGACCCCAGCGTCGCGTTTGAGAACCATGGTTTCCATAGCTTGGCGGTGCACGGGCTCGCTTCTATAGGCGCCATTAATCTCCGATTGAGAGATCACCGTAGCGATATCGCCATTCTCGAGAATGTTTCGGTCTTTGAGATCGAATGACACTGCCGCCGCATAAGCCATATCATTAGACATATGGTGGCCAGCATACTCTTCGAATGAACGCTCTGCGCCGCCGCCTTCTGCGATCACAGCGCCGGGCGCAAACAGCGCGCGCAGCGCCGCCTCATCCCCTGCTTTTAGCGCTTCGCCGAAAGCGTCAGCGACGCTCGCCGGCGAACCGGCTTGTGGCGCAGGTATCGCGGACGGGCTGTTTTCGTCGTGGTGCCCATCACTATTGTCATGGCTGGTTGGGGCGGTGTCGTGATGGCCGTCGGCATTGTCATGGACATCCGCGGTCGGTGCCAAGTCTGGCATGGGATCCATATCATGATCTGCCGCGGCGACGCCGCCGCCATGATCATGGTCGTGGCCATCTCCGGTTACCTGCGGCAGGCTTTTGACGCCAAGACCGTAGCCATAGACGATTTTACCGCCCCACCAGGCTGTGACGGTTAAGCCGAGCGCGGCCGCAGCCAAGCCTGTGACGAAAATACCAGAGGCTGCTTTTGTTCTTCCCGTCCAGCGCCAGGCCGCAAATAGGAGGATGGCGAGGCCGGATGGTACAGCCCAGTTACGGTGCGTGGTCATCGCTGCATGCGACGGCGCATCATGAGCTACCGTGTAATAGGCCTGAAACCCTGCTGCTATGGTCAACACGATCGCGATCGCACCAAAGGCCAGCATCCAGTCCGCAGCCGGCCGCAGGGTCGCTCGCCATCGCTCGACAGGCGAGAAGGCCGCCAACACATAAGAGGCAAATGCTGTGAGGCTAAGCGCATAGGCAAAATGCACCAGAATCGGATGCAGGTTCGGTTCAATCAAATCGCCCAAAAGCGCCTCCCAGTTAGCCATATGCGTGAGCGTCGCTGTCTTCAGCGACTGGCATTGTCTGAGTGATACGCCGGACACTTGCCCGACCCCTTAAAAAATTGTGGGGTCTGCAAGCGGCTTTAGGTCAGGTCTTTCATGCGACGATCAAATTCTTCCTTGTCTATTTCGCCGCGCGCATATCGTCGCCGGAGGATATCGACCGGGTCGTTGGACTTGGAGTCCGACCCGACCCGATTGATGGTCGCACGCACAGCGACATAGATCAGCAATGCCAGGACGCCCCAAAAAATCAGCGCGCCAAGATTGCCGAAAATCATATGCCACATATCGGCCAATTTAGATCTCCATCATGTTTAGAACCAGGTTCGCACACCGACGAGCAATGCCGTTTGATCTTTTTCGCCTCCAGACGCCTCAATGAAGTCTGCGGTATCGCCAATAGCGCTTTGCCATTCGACGCCAATATATGGCGCGAATTCGCGAACAATTTCGTAGCGAAGGCGCAGGCCGGCATCGACGCTGGTCAAACCTGAACCGAGCTGCAGGTCAGGAATATCCTGAGCGGAGAGGCTCGCTTCTAAGCGGGGTTGAAGGATCAGACGTTGGGTTAGCAGCAACTCATATTCGGCCTCGACCCGCGCCGTGACGTCGCCTTCGGTGCTTACAAAGGCAGCAGCGTCAGCTTCAAACCAATGTCCAGCCCGCACTTTATGGGCCAGTTTGAAGTAGGGTTTCTGGGGGAAGGACAGGACAGTCATGACCTAATACCCATATGGGGTATACTCAATATCATCGCCGCTTGCCGATTGCATTTCAACTTGGCCAGCACGCGGCAGTTTGGATTTCCTCCTTATCGCGGCGCACGAGAGGACGAGTGCGTGTGAATGACCTGCCAGGTGCCGGCGACCTTGCGGAACAGCACCGTTTGTTTCCCGATACGCTCCAGGCGTTCGCCATTGGAGCTGAACGTTCCACTGATCGCTGTGTCCGCGACAGCCCATGCAAAGTCACTTCCCTCGAATTGCACGTCTATATTCGAGAAGTCGAGTTCGAGATCCGGAATGGTATCTTTTTCGGGCTCGACATGATTTTCGACAAGGTCGAGCAGGCCAGTATTCTCGCCGCCTGACTCAAAGTACCGGGCGCCTGACCAGTCGAGAAAGTTCTGTCGGAACAGTTCGCCATCGCCGGTCTCCCAACCGGTTTCGATCGCGGCCATGATATCCAGGATCGCCTGTTCATCAGTCGAGACCGGTTTGGTGTCGTGATGGCCGTCGGAGTTGTCGTGTCCGGCGGGGACCGTGCCTGACATTTCTCGATCAGCTGCACCGTCGGTATGGTCGTGATCATGTCCATCGCCGCTCGCCGATGATCCATCCATCGTGTCGGATGGAGGCGCTCCGTGAGCGTCTTGATGATCGTCTGTTGAATTTACGGTGCCTTGGTCGCCATGACCGGCTCCGCCGCCATGATCATGATCGTGGCCTGGCCCGCTGGCTTCAGGAAGGGTCTGCACGCCAAGTCCGTACTTGTAGACAATTGTGCCTCCCCACCACGCTGTAACCGTCAAAAGACCTGCCACCGCCAGGGCACTGATCGCAAATACCGGGCCGGGCGACGAGGCCCTTCTCAGCCAGCGCCAACCGGCGAGGGCCAGTAATGCGAGGCCCGTGGGAACAGCCCAGTTGCGATGGGTTGTCATCGCTTCATGGGACGGCGCATCGTGAGCAACGCTGTAATAGGCCTGAAACCCGGCCGCGATGGTGGCCAGAACCGCCAAGGCAGCCAATGCCAGCATCCAGTCGGCGGCCGGTCGAAGGCTGTCGCGCCAGCGGCCTGCAGGTACGAGGAGGCCAGCCACATATGCCAAGGCTGCAGATGTGCCGAGGGCATAGGTAAAATGCACCAGCACGGGGTGAATATTGGGTTCTATGAAACCGCCCATTTTGTTCTCCTAATACCAGGTCCGCAGGCCCACGAGAAAGACGATATCGTCGCCTTCACCGCCTGCGGCTTTGATCATGTCGCGTGTCTCACCGAAGGCGCTTTGCCATTCGACGCCGACATAAGGCGCAAACTCCCTCCTGATTTCATAACGAAGCCGCAAGCCGGCATCGAGTGTGCTAAGTCCCGCGCCCGTTTCCCTTTCCGGTATGTCCTGCGCGGAAAGATTTGCTTCGATCCGAGGCTGCAAGATCAACCGCTGGGTCAGGAGCAACTCATATTCAGCCTCGATGCGGGCCGTTACATCGCCTTTTTCACTGAGAAAGGCGGAAGCGTCGACTTCGAACCAGTAGGGCGCCAGACCATTCAGTGCGACGACCCCATGCGCGAGACTATCCGGTTCGATGTCGTAGCGAACGCCCGCCTGAACATTCCAGAAAGGCGCAACCGCGCGGGAATAGAGCGCCTGGATCTCGGCATCATCCACGCCCTCTCCATTCAGAGAGGCGCGGCCCTCGCTCTTGAACCAGAGCTTGTTGATATCGCCCCCATACCAAGCCTGTCCGTTCCAGTACAAACTGTCGCCCTCGTCAGACATCTGAGCCTCGAGCTGGTTGAAGAGGATGTAGAAGCTCTTCTGGTCTCCGCCTTCCGCAAGAACGTCCCGGCGAGCGTCCGCCATTGCATCCTCGCCGTAGATGGCGTCGGCCTGATCCCAGGGCGGGGTTTGATTTGTGTCTTCCGCGAACGCGCTGCCGGTCGCGTAGAGCGCGAAGCCGAGGAGGAGAGGGGCTGCCAAATTCGGTTTCATCATGATTTTCCCTCCCCATGGTTCATGCCGTGATGGTCCATGGGCATATTCATCTGACCTGCCGGCATTTTTTCAGCTGGTGTCGTATCGTCTGCTGGCGGAATGACGCTGACGACCTGCATCATGCCAGCGTGCATGTGGTAAAGCAGATGGCAGTGGAACGCCCAGTCACCGACATGTTCTGCGGTGATGTCGACGCTGACCCTGTCTGCAGGCTTGACCGTTACTGTGTGCTTTCGAGGCATGTGATGACCACCGCCATTCACGAGATCGAAAAACATGCCGTGCAAATGGATCGGGTGTGGCATCATTGTATCGTTTACGAGCGTCAGGCGAACACGTTCACCCTCGTAGAACTTGATTGACTCGGTTACCTCGGAGAATTTTACACCGTCGAACGACCACATGTAGCGTTCCATGTTCGACGTCAGATGAATGACAATTTCGCGGCCAGGCGGGCGATGGTCCTCATTCATGTCGAGCGCGCGAAGCTGGTTATAGGTGAGCGTGCGGTGGGGGACATCATCAAGCCCGAGACCGGGTTCGCCCAAGCGGCTCATCGTCATGCCTGATACTTTTGCGACACCGGGGCCGCGCTCTATATCTGCTTCAATCTTGACGGGCTGGACCGCCGGACCATGAGGATCGGGCATCATCGACATGGCACCCATGTCGTGGCCTTTCATGTCGTCCCCGGCCGTCGGGGTGTCCCGACCATGATCCATTCTCCCCATGCCTGACATGCCCGCCATGTCTCCATGAGCCATTCCCATGTCCCGCATGGTCAGCATCGGCACAGCTCGAAGCGCAGGCGCATCGACCCGCATACCGGCACGCGGGCCGAGCGTGGCGACGGCCTGGCCGGAGCGGTCGATCGATTCGGCAACAAAGGCGTAGGCGCGCGCTTCGGTCGGCGCGATGATGACATCATACGTCTCGGCCACGCCCATCTGGAACTCGTCGGTCTCAACCGGCTGGACATTCAGACCGTCGGCCTGGACCACCGTCATCGGCAAGCCCGGGAGGCGGACATTGAAGAGGGTCATGGCGGAGGCGTTGATAATGCGCAGGCGAACCCGCTCGCCCGGCTGGAAGACCATATTGAAATTATCGGCCGTCGAATGGCCATTGATCAGGTAGGTGTAGGTTTCGCCGGTCACGTCTGCGAGATCGCGCGGGCTCATTCGCATCTGCCCCCACATGCCGCCAAGTCCGGTTGGGTTCGACAGGGTCGGGCGGTTGAAATTCAGGCTCTCGGCATTCTTCTTGAGCTTGTCGAAGATCCGGTGCGGATGCGTGAAACTCCAGTCGCTGAGGACGAGAACATATTCCCGGTCATAAGCCACTGGGTCTGTACCTGCCGGATCTATGACGATCGGACCGTAATGGCCGAGTTGTTCCTGCAGACCAGAATGGGAGTGATACCAGTAAGTGCCATTTTGCGGCACCTTGAACTGATATTTGAACGTTTCGCCCGGTTTGATGCCCGGGAAGCTGACGCCCGGCACGCCGTCCATATGGAAGGGGACAAGCAGTCCGTGCCAATGGATCGAAGTGTCTTCGGCAAGCCGGTTGGTGACGTTCATTGTAACGTCATCGCCCTCGCGCAACCGCAAGAGCGGACCGGGAAGTGTGCCATTGATTCCGGTTGCCATACCGACTTTGCCGTTGAGCCTGACCGGGAACTGCCCGATTTCGAGGTCGAAGCGCGTGCCCGAAAGTGAGGGCACACCAAGGTTTCCGTTGCTGGAAGATTTTGCCCAAGCGGGCAGGAGGCTGCTTGCCCCCCAGGCTGCGCCGGTGCCGAGCACCGTCTGCAGCATATGTCGTCTGTTCAACATAATCGTCTCCGTGAGGTGAATTTATGCAATCGGGCTGCTAATGCAGCGACGCACGAAATCAGCTCAGGGAACGCACCTTTAATGTGACTGGCGTTTGTTGCAGCAGGTAACTTCGGACCTCAGGCCAGGGCGTGCGGACATTGACGACGCGCTTCCATGCGTGTTGCCATGAGGGTGTAGCAAGCCCGATGGGCGTCGTATCGCCTAATACGTGCTGGACCGGGTTCGCCGTCTTGTCGGCTTGGGCGACCGTTGCTGTCTGAAGCTTGCAGTGATCAGTCTCATCATCGCAGGGCGCCTCAGGCCCATCGGCGGGCGCCTGGTGAGAATGAGCGGTGAACTCGGTTGCCATGCTGTTCGTCGCCGACATATCGACGGGACACGCGCAGAGCACCTGCGACAGGCTGAAAAATACCGTCACGAGAGTTGCGACAACAAAGTTCATGACTACCACTTATACCCCATAGGGGTTTAAATCAAGAAAGAACCTCTGAGCACTCAAGGTTTGTCGTAACGGAGCAGGATCAACCCAGACCCGCGGGTCAGTCCCGAGCGAAAAGTTGCATGGCTACGCTCCAGCGCGAATTTGAACGGCCAGCAAATCATGTTAGCGATGCGAATGTCGCTGATAGGCAGCGTCGAACTTTGACAACACGAAAGGGCTGCACCACAGTTTGCACTACAAATTGCAAACAATCTGCACAACAAGCGAAGTTTCGAGCGCCATAGTGCGTTGAATTAATTTAATTTCAAGCACGATTACCGGGCGCGTCACTCGCGGTTCGGAATCCATTGTCGGCTCTTGGCGAAAGTGCAACCTGGTTTCGCTGCGTACGAGCTTCAATTCATAAATAAATTGGACCCCAGACCCTTTTGTTTAGTACAGATTGTGCCATTCCGGTGATTAAGAGACCTGCTTCCTCATTCTATAAAACATCGTAAAATCAATATCTTGCACCTGTGTCGAGAGTATTTATTGTCTTTGTTGTGCATGACTTTTTAATAAGAAATGTTGCATAATATGGAGCATGACCCCTATATTGTGGGTGATGGAGACAGAACATGACCGCGCTTGCAAAACTAAAAAGGAAATTGCGCCCCGGACAGGTGTACCGGCGCAAGGAGCTTGCGACCTGGTCAAACGCTGTCGATCGACATGTTGGACAGCTGCTTGACGAAGGACGCCTCGAAAAGGTTGGGGCAGGGCTCTATATGGCTCCGAAGAAAACTCGGTTCGGGCAGGCACCCGCCAAGCCGGAGAAGCTGGTTGAGTCATTCCTGGGGGATGACCGGTTTCTTATGGTTTCGCCAAACGCCTATAACAGCCTCGAATTGGGAACGACGCAGCTCTACAATGAGCCGGTAGTTTATAATCGCAAACGGCACGGCCATTTCGAGCTGGATGGCCGACGCTATGACTTCCGCATGCGGACCTCTGTTCCTTCAAACCTCAGCGAAGAATTCCTCCTGGTGGATCTGTTGCACAACCTCGATCGGCTTCCCGAGGAAAAGGCAGCAGTGCTTCCCAAGGCACTTAGGCGTGCGCGACGTATGGACCGCGCGCGACTGTCACGTGCGGTGAAGGATTTCGGATCGGCGCGGGCTGCAAGGCTCCTCAAGCCTGTATTGAACCCTGATCAGGCAACCGCCGCGTGACCCTCCTGCACGCACTGCCTGATTTTGCCGACCTCATCGCTGTTGCTGCGCGAAACAACACTATCGATCCGGGCCTCATCGAAAAAGACTACTGGTTGATGCACTGCCTCTGGGGACTGCAGCAGCTTGACTATAAGTTTGAGCTGAAAGGCGGAACTTCGCTGTCAAAGGGATACGGCCTCATCGACCGTTTTTCGGAAGACATCGACATCCTGATCCACCCAGAGACCGACCTCCAGTATGGCCCAAACCACAACAAGCCTGCGCAGGTAAAGGCGCGTCTCGAATTCTTCAACGGTCTGGCCGAAGCCATCAAAATTCCTGGCATTATCGAAGTGGTCCGCGACGAAGAGTTCGACGACACACGCCACTATCGCGGCGCAGGCATTCGATTGAAGTATGAGTCGGTGAATCCACTGCCAGAAGGGCTGAAGGCAGGCATCCTGCTCGAAGTCGGGTTCGACCAGGTGGCGCCGAACCGGCCATGTACGATTTCGTCCTGGGCTTACGAACTTGCAGTCGAGAGTGGGATTGCAGACCTGACCGACACCCGCGCGGTCGATGTGCCTTGCTATGAGCCGGGCTATACTTTTGTCGAAAAGCTCCAGACCATCTCAACGAAATTCCGAAAGCAGCAGGCGGACGGCGACATGCCTGTCAATTTCATGCGCCACTATTATGACGTGTACTGCCTGCTCGCTGACGCCTCAGTGAAAGAGTTCATCGGAACAGACGCGTACAAGGACCACAAGGCCAAAAGGTTCCGCAAGGCAGATGAACCGGACCTCACCAGGAACGAAGCCTTTCTGTTGAGCGACGCAGAAACGCGAAAGGCGTACGCGGACGCTTATGCGAAGTCACGAGCGCTTTACTACAGGGAGCCTGCACTCTTTGACGATATTCTGGCACGCATCAGCCGGCGCCTGCCGGAACTTTGAATGATCGTTGCTCGCAGGGAAACCTCTAACCCTCTGAAATAAAAGGAATTACTAGCTTACTCTTTTGTTGGGTGCGCCCTCCCGCACCCAACAAGCCCCTGAAATCCTCGCGGATTTCGGGGGCTTTTCCTGTTGGGCGAAAGAAAATTGCGTGTGGGGCGCAAACTGAAGCGCGCGTGCCGTGTCAGGCCCTGTTCGTCGGAATAATGGCAACCGTGAACCGCGAAATGCAGACGAGGCGATCAGTTTCGTCGGTGATGCGAATTGACCAGATCTGGGTGGTCCGGCCAAGCGCTTCCGGGGTGGCTGTTCCGAACACGAATCCTTCTTTGACGGGTCGGACATGGTTGGCGTTGATCTCAAGGCCAACGCCAATTTGTTCTTTGGAATCAAGGGTGAGGTTCGCCGCAATAGAGCCCACCGTTTCGGCGAGGGCGACTGACGCGCCGCCATGCAGGCGACCATGTGGCTGAAGGGTCCGGTGGTCCACCGGCATCCGGGCCGTAAGGGAGTTGTCGGTCACGCCCACGACCGTGATGCCGAGATGGTCCACCATCGTGCCTGTCTGAGGGAGGGCGAGAGATTCAAGTTCAGGGGTGCCGTTTTTCCAGATCGCCATGTCGTCTCCGTGAGTTCGCCTAAAGCCAACCACAGCATGGGGATGCCCCGGCTCACAAGTCCTCACGCGAGGACAAAGATTCCAAGATTCTCAGACCTGTTTGGCCAGCCGGATCTTGCGTCCCGCAGATAAATGGTTTGCGGCCGCGACGATGGCGTCGGCGTCGATCATGAAGTGACGGTAGAGATCCTTGATCGTGCCCGTCTGGCCGAAATGTTCGACGCCGAGCGGCGCCGTCCGGTGCCCCATGACCGATCCGATCCATGCGAGCGTGGCCGGATGGCCGTCGGTCACCGTGATCAGGGTCGCATCGCGGGAGACCGAGCCCATCAGGCGTTCGATCTGGCTGACGGCGTTCTCCTGACCTCTTGCCCGGGCGCGCCGCGCTGCGGTCCACCCGGAATTCAGCCGGTCGGCGGACGTGATCGCCAGTACGCCGATATCGCGCCGGTCATTGCCGATGCGTCCGGCTGCTTCGATGACTTCCGGCGCGACACAGCCCTGATAGGCGATCACGACCTCGCAATTCGGGCCCGGTTCCCGTAGCCAATAGCCGCCATCGACCACGCCGCGCCGGAAATCCGCATCATCGCGCGCCTTCAGGCCGAGTTGGTCAATGGAGCGTGTGGTCAGGCGCAGGTAAACGGAGCCGCCGGTCTCATCGCGCAGCCAGGTCCGCTCATCCGGGTCGCCCTCACCGCTGCGTTGGAGATAGTCGAAGGACCAATCCATGATGATCGAGAGTTCATCGAGGAAGGCTGGTTCAAAAGAAACAAGCCCGTCCTGGCTCATACCTATCAATTGCGCACCAATGGACTGGTGTGCGCCGCCTTCCGGCGCCAGCGTCACGCCTGAGGGCGTACCGACGATAATGAAGCGGGAATCCTGATAGCAGGCATAGTTCATGGCATCGAGGCCGCGCGCCACGAAGGGGTCGTAGACCGTACCGATGGGAATGATACGCTCGCCGAAGAGGCTGTGCGACAGGCCGGCCGCGCCGAGCATCAGGAAGAGGTTCATCTCGGCGATGCCAAGCTCGATATGCTGGCCCTCGGGAGAGAATTGCCATTTTTGCGTTGAGGGAATGCGTTGTTCGCGGAACGTGTCGCCCTTGGCTTCGCGCGCGAACAGGCTGCGCCGGTTGACCCACGGGCCGAGATTGGTTGAGGCCGTCACATCCGGAGATGTGGTGAGGATGCGGTCGGCAAGTTCGCTGTCGGTCTTGGCGATTGCGTCGAGGATCTTCCCGAAGCCCGCCTGTGTGGACTGGTTGCGATCATCGAGGAAGATCGGACCGGAACTTTTCACACTGGGCGCTTCAAACCGACGACGGCCCTTGGAGAAGAAGGCCGCGTCATCCATCAGTCTCTGCAAGGCGTCCGGATCGTCGATGCCGGCAAGCGTCTCCCATTCCTTGCCCTTGGGCACGGCCATGCGCTTTTGGAAATCGGCCATCTGGGACGGGTTCATCAGGCCGGCATGATTGTCCTTGTGCCCCGCCAGCGGCGTGCCCCAGCCCTTGATCGTATAGGCGAGGAAAACCGTCGGCTGGTCATCTGTGACCCTGTCGAATGCTTCGGTCAGCGTCTGGACGCACTGACCGCCGAGATTGTTCATCAGGGCGGAAAGCTCGTCATCGCTGCGCGCGTCCAACAGGGTAGTCACGTCGCCCTGATCGCCGATATCGTCCATCAGGCGTTTGCGCCACGCTGCGCCGCCCTGATAGGTTAGCGCAGAATAGTCAGCATTCGGACAGGACTGGATCCATTGTTTCAGGGCGTCGCCGCCGGGCTCTTCAAAGGCGGCGCGCTGCAACACACCGTGGCGCAGTACGATGGTGCGCCAGCCAAATGCCTTGAAGATCGCATCGATCTTCTCCCAGAGACCCTCATGAACGACGCCATCGAGGCTCTGGCGGTTATAGTCGATCACCCACCATGTGTTGCGCAGATCGTGCTTCCAGCCTTCCTGAAGGCATTCATAGACATTGCCTTCGTCCAGTTCGGCATCTCCCACGAGGGCGATCATGCGGCCAAGCTGGCGATCACTCGCCCAGGGTTTGGCTTCGAGATAGTCCTGCATCACGGAGGCAAAGGCCGTGATGGCGACGCCAAGGCCAACAGAGCCTGTGGAGAAGTCGACATCGTCCACATCCTTGGTCCGGCTCGGATAGGATTGCGCGCCGCCATACCCGCGAAAATTTTCGAGTTTCTCGCGTGTCTGGTTGCCCATCATGTATTGCATCGCGTGGAAGACAGGCGAGGCGTGCGGCTTCACCGCGACCCGGTCTTCCGGGCGCAAAGTATGGAAATAGAGGGCTGTCATGATCGACACCATCGAGGCGCAAGAGGCTTGATGGCCGCCGACTTTCACATCGCCTTCCTCTTTTTCGCGGAGATGGTTGGCATTGTGCACGATCCAGGAGGACAGCCAGAGCAAGCGTTGCTCCATGGATTTCAGCGCCTCAAAGTCGGTCATTGCGAAAAGCCCTGTTCTGGCAGTCTGCGTCGGGCGGACTGCAATTCGAATACAGGTTCGTACCATCAGCCGGGCGGCAGATCATCCCTCCTGATGACAATGATGGGGCATGTCAGTGCGGTTGGCGGCGGAATATTGAAACAAACCTGCTTCGATGGTGATCAGGCGAAGAGATCACCTGTTTCCGTATCGCGCTCTGGCGCCATGTCGTCGCCGCGATAGAAACAGGGATGCTTGATACGGCTGAAATTCCGGTGCCGCTCATAATGGACCCAGCCGCCATTGGGCATGCGCTGGCTGAGGATCGGCGCATCGCAGACGGGGCAGGCGGAATGGCATGATTTTTCCGGCCCGCCGCTGTCGCTTCGCTCGATCGGCATCCAGGAAGAGGCGACCTCCACCATCTGTCCGGAAGGCAGACGACGCATATGTGCCCGGCGGCGAATCCATTTGATCGACATCTCAAGCTCCCTGCTTCGGCCGATGCCATAAGGCGAGTGATTCGGTTAAGCGAAGGTGGGCAGACAGGCGGCCTGGCTGCCGCTGTCACAGAACTTTATCACTGCCGACATTAAACCGTACAGAAATCCGCATATCGCTGCGGCAGCTGCAAAGGGGCAATGCTGTGACCAGTGATTTTGAATTGGTTTACTCCTTGGAAATCAAGGTATTGGATCTGGAGAAAAAGGTTCTGGAACTCGAAGAATCAATCGCAGGCCTCACGCAACAGCTGCATTCGGTTGAAAATGAAGCCACCCACAATGTTCCCGACGAAATCACCGAGAAAATTCGGGAAGGTGAGAACCCGGTACGGGTTGTCCGCCAGTACCGCCTGATGACCCAAAAGGATCTGAGTGATGTGTGCGGCATTCGCCCCAACCATATTTCGGCCATAGAGCGCGGCATGTCCTATGGCCTCAAAACAGCCAAGCGATTGGCTGATGCGCTTGACGTTCCTGTAGATTTACTGACCTGAGATCCCATGAAACTGATAACCTCCCTCGCAGCTTCGGCGGCTGCTTTCGTTCTGGCTGGATGCTCCAACGGCACCGATGACGCGCCACGGCCCGTCTTTCCGGATGCCGAGCCCGCCACGCAATTCACCCGCGCCTACTCCATGACCGAGAGCCCGGACGGACAGGTCCGCGTCTTTGCCAAGGAGAATGGCGACGAAACCTGGCTGTATGAGGTGCGCCGCGACGGGAAGGCCTGGGGCGAACCGACACGCCTTGAATTTCCGTCAAAAAAGATTCTGGTCGGTCCCAGCTTCAATCCCGTGGACGGCACACTCCTGTTCGCGTCAGATGCCGAAATGCCTCAATGGCCTGGCCGGAAAGATCTCAACATCTGGCAAGTGGCGCTGGTGGATGGCGATTGGGGGGAGCCTGAACCCCTGTCAGGCGACGTGAACACGGGCGCGAATGAAACCATGGCGGTCGTCTCGGCAGACGGCCTGATGGTGTATACCTCCAACAAGAGCGGCAGTTACAATCTGGCGGACGCCCGCCGGGATGATGAGGGGAACTGGGTCAAACAGCGTGACCTGGAAGAGGTCAGTGATTTCCGCACGAATGACCATCTGGCGCTGACGGCGGATGGACAGACGCTGTTCTTCTACTCGCATCGCGCCCCCAAACTTGGGATTGTCGATATCTGGATTTCCAGCCGACAGGAAGATGGCACTTGGGGCGAGCCGAGGAATCCGGGAGAGCCCCTGAATTCTGCAGGTATAGACTATGGGCCCGGCCTTTCTGCGGATGGGCAAACGCTGTTTTTCTCGCGGGAAGGCGATCTGTTCCAGATTCCCGTATCGGTCGTCCTCGCCGGTGATCCTGACGCCTGATCCCTTAATGTTCCTGACGATACAGCGTTAACACCGCCGCGTCGGTCTCCTTCTCAGGAGTGCCGCGATCACAGTTGATTATCGAGCCTTTTTCGCGTGCCCGACGTTTCTGGCGGCGCGCTCACAGGCCGTGGACTGCGGGTTCATGAAGGTAAGTGCTGCCGTCATAAAAACTTTGCGGAACTGTGCGGAAACCGTCGCGGCTCACTGCGATAAGCCGCTTCGGATGCAGGTGGCCATGGAATCACTATTGGCCCGATCCAACGAATTATTGCTGAGACCGGCATCCTTCATTGGGGCCACAAAGGGGTAAAGAATGAAACTCGGGAAGACCTTGAAGCTCGCGACCATGGCGAGCGTTGCCGTGCTGACACTCGCTGCGTGTTCGGACACGACCATTTCCTCACCAGGAGCATCCGAAACGCCGGTGAGCCCGCCGCCACCGCCGCCTCCACCGCCGCCGGCCGCAGCGACCATCGATCTGGTCCCGACAGCTGGCTGTCCTACGGGCACGGCTGAGGCCACCTTTGCTGCTGTGGCTGCCGATGGCTTCTCCGACGTCGATGTGTGTGTCCTCGGCTCCGATGCTACAGGCGGCACGACGATCACGGCCGACCTCGAAATTCCGGCCAACACCACGATCGCCCTTCAGGGCCCGGTCTTCATCGGTGAAGACAACAAGGATGACGCTGGTACGCCCGTCACGCTGACGATCAATGAAGGCGTTCGCTTCTTCGGCGCATCCGCAGGCGGCACCGCGACGGCCACCGACGACTATCTCGTTGTGACGCGCGGCTCGACGATCGCTGCAACGGGGACCGAGGCTGCTCCGATCCGCTTCACGGCGCGCGCAGCCATGAACGATGAAGAAACCGGCTCCAACCTGATCGAGGCCGGCACCAACGCTCAATGGGGCGGCCTGGTCATCAACGGTTTCGCACCGATCAATGCGTGCGGCGAAACCACAGCAACCGGCGGCACCGCTGATTGTGAGAAGAGCGGTGAAGGCTCGTCCGGTCTGTTCGGCGGCGCAACCGCTGACGATGATTCCGGTAACCTGAACTATGTAATCGTCGAATATGCAGGCGCCCGCCTGACCAATACGGACGAGCTGAACGGCATTGCCTTCCAGGGCGTTGGGTCCGGCACGGACGTTGACTACGTACAGGTCCACAACAATCTCGATGACGGCATCGAATGGTTTGGTGGCACGGTGAACGCGAAGCACGTCGTCATCACCGGCGCTGGCGATGACTCGCTGGACTGGACCGACGGTTGGCAGGGCAAGCTGCAGTTCGCAGCCGTCCGTTCCACGGTTCCGACCTCTGACGACCCGCGCGGCATCGAAGCTGATAACCGTGACGGCGAGAATGATAAGACGCCATTCTCAAGCCCGAGCGTTTCCAACTTCACGCTCGTCGGCACCGATGGCAATCAGCAGGGCATCCTGCTGCGCCGTGGTACACAGGGTAACATCGTGAACGGCATTGTGACCGGCTACGCAACCGGTATCGATGTCGATAACCCTCAGACCTTTACCGGCTTCTCGGCTGGCGATCTGGTGATCGAATCTCTGCTCCTCGACACGGCTGAGAACTTCGCTACGGACTCCGACGGTGTGCCGACCTTCGCGGCTTCTGCGAACATCCGGACGGGCAACAATTCGCTGGTGGAGAATTTCTTCCCTGGCCAGCAGGAGCTGAACGTTCCTGTGTCCACGGTTCTGGCAGCTGACGCCTTCTTCGACACCACCACCTATATCGGTGCATTCGGTCCCACCGAAACTAGTGCAAACAGCTGGGCTAATTTCGCCCTCGCTGGCACGCTGTTCGACGCAGAAGAAGCCGAGTGCCCAACCGGCACGACTGAAAATGGTGAACTGGACGGCAAGAAGCTGTGCCAGATTGCTGGCTCCAGCTCCATCACGTCAGACCTGCGTCTCTCCAATGGGGACGAGCTGATTTATGAACTGGTCGGTCCGGTCTTTGTCGGGGTTGACCGTGGTCCCGATCCGGCTGCACCGCTCGCAGGCTCTGCTGCCGCATCGCTTACGATTGATGCGGGTGTGACGGTCGTCGGTGAAGGCAATGACGACTACCTCGTCATCACTCGGGGGTCTCGCCTCCTGTCGAACGGCACCGAAGCTCAGCCAGTCGTCTTCACCGCCAAGACGGTTGTGGATGGTACAATCGCGGCCCTCGACCAGGACACCAAGGGTGTTTGGGGTGGGATCGTCATCAACGGTCGCGCTCCGATCAACGACTGTGACGAGACCACTGCGACCGGCGGCGCGATTGATTGTGAGAAGTCGGGCGAAGGTTCCTCCGGCCTCTTCGGCGGTGCAACTGCCGACGACGACTCCGGTCAGATCTTCTACACCCGCGTCCAATATGCTGGTACACGCCTTACCAATACGGACGAACTGAACGGCATTGCCTTCCAGGGTGTCGGTTCGGGCACCGAAGTTGATTATGTCCAGGTCTACAACAACCTCGACGACTGCTTCGAATGGTTCGGGGGTGCGGTTAGCGCCAAGCACCTGGTCGCAACGGGTTGCGGTGACGACAGCATCGACTGGACGGACGGTTGGACCGGTTCGCTACAGTACGGCATCGTCTACGCAGGTGCGACAAGCGCAACGGGCGGCCTTTCGGGTGACCCACGCGGCATCGAGGCGGACAACCGTGACGGTGAGAACGACAAGACGCCGGTCTCCAGCCCGGACCTGTCCAACATCACGATCATTGCCAGCGGCGACGCTGCTGCAGACACGGGCGCCGTGCTCCGCCGCGGTACGCAGGGTACGCTTGTGAACGCCATCATCCTTGGCTGGCCGGATGCCGGTCTGGATGTCGATGATCCACAGACGCAGACCAACGTTACGAATGACGACCTGCTGATCCGCTCGCTCTTCCTCTCCAACAATGGTGAAGACATCGAGAGCGGTGACACGGACGACGTGACCTTCGTCACAGCTGACAATGTTGTGACCGGCCAGACGGTGACCATGTCCGGCTTTGCCTTCCGGTCGGGCCGTCCTGGTCTTGTCCCGGGTGCCAATGAGAACGCTGTCCCCGTCTATGACGTGACCGGCATCGGCAACCTCGAAGCCACAACCTATATCGGCGCTGTCGAAGATGCTGATGACAAGTGGTTCCTCGGCTGGACGATTGATCAGGAAGGTAACCTGACATCGACCAACTAAGCCGGCCTTGAACAGATTGGATGGGGCGGCAGACTCTGCTGCCCCATTCCGTCGTTCAGACCAGAGACATTTCGGCGGGGCTGAGTCCCGTCAGCCCATTACAGGAAACCTCAAATGAAACGCCTCCTGTCTGCCCGTTCCTTGCTGTTGACCGGAGCCTGCCTTGCCTGGCTGTCACCGGCATTCGCTCAAGAAGATTCCTCGCCTTCCGACTCCGCTCCTGCCGTCGAGCAGGAGGATGAAGCCCGTCAGGAAACTGTCGTCGTGCGTGGCTTGTTCATTCCGGACGAAAAGCGCTCCACTTCCGAAGTCGCCGCTCTCATTGATGAAGGCGATTTTTCGCTGCAGGGAGACGGCGATGCTGCCGCTGCCTTGGCGCGTGTTGCCGGTATCGCTACGGCTGAAGACGAGTTCATTTACGTCCGCGGCCTCAATGAGCGCTATTCGACCGCGCTTCTCAACGGGTCACCACTGCCAAGCCCTGCGCCATTGCGCCGGGTCGTGCCGCTGAACCTGTTTCCGACATCCGCTCTAAAGAGCGTTCTGGTCCAGAAGACCTATTCACCAAACCTTCCGGGCGAATTTGGGGGTGGTCTGGTCGATTTGCGCACCAAGACCGTGCCAGATGAAGCCTTCTTCACTGTCGGCGCAAAAGTTGCCCGCGATACGTCGACGACGCTGCGCAATGGCCTGATGTATGATGGGTCAGACACCGACATTTTCGGCATCGATGACGGAGCCCGCGACCTGCCTTCCCTGGCAGATGGTCTCACAACTGAGTTTGGCCGTCAGCTGACTGACAATTCCTCCCTCCTGGTCATGCAGGAAGGGGAGGTTGCTCCGAACTTCAGCATCGATATGTCCGGAGGCAATAATTTCGACCTCACACCTGATATCTCGATGGGCGTGATCGCCGCAGTCGGATATGGCAATTCCTGGCAGACGAAGCGCGGAACGCGAGGGTATGGCGACCTTGAGGGCGACGGTCTGAGGACCGCTTTCCAGCAGGATCGTTTGAGCACGCAGAATACGATTGATACGAACGCCTTGGCGACAATTGGTTTCGAGGCATACTCCGACCACGAGATCAAGTTTACCGGGCTTGTGACCCGCTCCTCTGAAAAGGAAGCGCGGATCATTACCGGCGAGAACAATGAAGACGTCAATCAGCGCCTTGATGCCCTCGAATGGGTTGAGCAACAACTCTGGTCCACGCAGGTCCAGGGCGAGCATTTCCTGCCTCAAGTCATGGATATGAAGGTGGAATGGCGCGCGTCGTATTCCGAAGCGCTTCGGGATGCCCCATACCAATTGTCGAACATCTACAACATCAATGATGCCGGCGTGCCGATCCTCTCTACCAGCCCTGCTGCTAACCGTATGCAGTTCAGCAAGGTTGAGGATGATACCACGGATTTCGGGATCGACGGCACGTTGCCGATGACCCGGGACGGGGAGTGCACGTTCCTTTGCGAGGCTGACCTGAAATTTGGTTACAGCTATGTTGAGAATGATCGTGCAGCCACCTCGCTGCTCTACGATATCAACGGTGTCGGCGGCACGGACCGCACCCAACGTCTCGACTATATCTATGACTATATCTTCCGGTCGGGTGCTGGCTCGATTACGGAAGTGGCTGGTGAACAATTCCCGCAATTCTATGTGGCAACGCTGGAAATCGATGCTGCCTATGCCGGGATCGACGCTCAGATCACGCCCTACATCCGCGCTGCGCTGGGCGTACGGTTCGAAGATGCCATCGAGGCCATTGATACGCAGGACATCAGCGGTGATCTCACCGGCAACACGGTGGAAGGTGTCATCGACCAGTCTGACTGGTTGCCGGCCCTGACAATCACCTGGAACCCGATCGAGGATTTGCAGGTCCGTGGGGGATATTCCGAAACGCTTACGCGTCCACAGTTCCGCGAACTGGCCCCGGCTGTCTTCGTCAACACGGAAACCGATGCCACCTTCTTCGGTAACCCGTATCTCGTGAATGCGTCGATCAAGAACTATGACCTGCGCGGGGAATACTATTTCGCCCGTGATCAGTTCGTGACTCTCGGCCTGTTCTACAAGGATCTCGAAAACCCGATCGAGGAAATTCTGGCCGGGACAGAGACAATTCAGACGACGTTTATCAACGTACCCTCGGCCAAACTGTACGGAGCCGAAATCGAATACGAACAGCTCCTGCCGTTCGATCAATGGACCGGCTTGAGCTTCTTTGACGATCGCGAAGTTCAGGTGAAAACCAACTACACTTGGTCAGATTCCGAGATCGGTGCAGATGGTGAGGTGGCCTTCAACATCGGGACAAATCTGAACCCGGTGCGCGGCACAACGACTGCTGCCGGTCGTCTCGAAGACGGGCGCCGGATGCAGGGTCAGTCCGAGCACTTGTTCAACGTCCAGCTGGGTCTTCTCAACGAAGAGGCGCAGTCCGAATACAACCTGCTGTTCAACTATGTCAGCGAGCGTATCCGGTCGGGTGAGAACGGCAACCTGCCCGCAATTCTGGAGCAGCCGCCGATGACGGTGGACTTTGTCTGGAACAAGCGTTTCCAGGCAGGTACCGGCCAGTACGAGTTCTCCCTCAATATCGAAAACATCCTCCAGGAAGACTATGAAGCCTATCAGGAGCGCGGGGGTGACCGCGTGGATGTCGATACGTACGAGCAGGGTACCATTTTCAGTATTGGCCTGAAACGTATGTTCTAGCTTCGGCTCTGATATTGCATAACATCAATTGCAGGTCCGCGGCCATTGTCGTCGCGGACCTGTTAGCTTAGGGGAAACCCTCTTTCGAGGGGCTTGATATTGACTGAACGGCTTGAATCTCTTGCAATTTTTGCTCGGCGTAGTGTCGGGCCTGCCTTGCGCGTGATTGAGGTCGCCTTGGTCGTGGGCATAGGCTTGGCGGCGGCAAAGCTCATTTGGCTGGCGGTTGAGCCGGGCGGGGCGGTCTCTCCGGACATCCCGGTCCGCGCTGTCGTGCAGCCCCCGCAAGGTATTGCCGCCAGCATTACCGTTGATACGTCCCGGCTCCTCCATGAAAATCCGTTCGGCGCGGCCTCCGCCCTCGTGGCGGATATCCCGGATGCGCCTGAAACCAGCCTGAATCTCACGCTGCGGGGCGTGCGGGCCTCCTCCGAAGAGGGCGGCGGCATCGCCCTCATCACCACACCTGACAACCGGACTGCAGCCTATTCGCCCGGCGAAGCCATCCTTGAGGGGGTCACCCTCCACCGTATTTATGGGGACCGGGTCACGCTCCGGAAGGGCGGCCAGACGGAGGCCCTGATGATGGAAGGCGGCGCCGGCCTGCTATCGGTCCTGACCACGCCCGGCCAGCCTGACCCCGAGAGCAACAATTCTTCCTCGGGCTCTACCATCGCCCGGATCGCCCGGGCCGACCTGATGTCCAGCATCACGATTGACCCGGTCCATCATGGCCAGGAATTTGTCGGTTACCGCATCGGCTCCCGGGGTGACGCTGACGTGATGATCCGCGCGGGTCTCCAGCCCGGCGATGTTGTCGTGGGCCTGGATGGCGCAGACATCAATGACGTTCCTCCGGCAGAGCTTGCCCGGAAATTCTCCGATCCAAATCCTGTTCGCCTGAAGATCGACCGGGACGGAAAGACAATTGACCATACCCTCGCGCCCGAGGAGGCCCGATAGACATGAATTTGAAAACCCTCTTGTCCGCAACGGCAGTTCTCGCAGCATCTCCGTCGGCCTTTGCCCTGGCTAATGAGACACCGGCGGATACGGCGCGGCACATCCTGAATTTCGAGGATGTCGAACTGTCCGCCCTGATCGCGGACGTGTCGACGGTGACGGGCTACACGTTTGTCGTGCATCCGGAAGCGCGCACCAAGCGGATCACGGTCTCCTCCACCACGCCCCTGACACGCCAGCAGGTGTTCGATGTGTTCCTGTCCTCCTTGCGCGTACACGGATTTACAGCGGTCCCGGCCGGCAAGGCGACGTATCGCATTGTCCCGGAGCAAAGCGCCGTGGGCGAGGCAGGTATGGGGGCGTACGGATCGAACGCCTTCACGACCGAAATCTTCAGCCTCCAGCACCTGAACGCCCTCGAGGCTGCGAAGATGCTCAAGCCGGTGATCGACGAGCAGGGTCAGGTGATTGCCAATGCCCAGTCGAACACGTTGGTCGTTGTGGATTATGCCTCCAACATTCCGCGCTTGCGCAGCATGGTCGACAAGATTGATTCTGATCCTTCGGTGACCGAAACCATCCAGCTGGCCAACACCTCGGCCACGGAAGTCGCGAACATCCTGACCTCTCTGAACACCAGTTCTGGCGAGGACGCCTACAAATCCAATTTCAGGGCTATAGCGTCCGAGGCGGGCAATGCGCTGATCCTGCGCGGCGACCCGGCAGCCGTTGAGCGCGCCAAACTCGTGACGGCGGATCTGGATGGCCGCGACCGTCTTCAGGACACGATCCGGGTCGTCCCGCTGAATAATGCGGATGCGGCCGATGTGGTGCCGATCCTGCAGCAGGTGGCCTTTGCCATCGACAAGCGCCGCGGACTCGCGGATGCGAATGAGGCGACCACAATTGCCCATCATGATTCCACCAACTCGCTGGTCATCAGCGCAGCGCCGGAAACGCTGCTCAGTCTGGAACGAGTTATTGGTGACCTTGACCGCCGGCGCGCTCAGGTACTGGTGGAGGCCATTATCGTCGAAATGACGGACGACACGGCGCGCCAGCTCGGCCTGCAATTCCTGCTCTCCGGCACGGGCAGCAATTCGGTTCCCTTCGCCACGACAAACTTCTCGGCCTCGGCCCCGAACCTGCTGACGCTGGCAGGTGCGATCAGCAGCGATACGCCATTTGCGGATGGGGAAGACAGTTCGGTAAATGATGCGCTGACCACGGCCGCATTAAATTCCCTGCTGGGCTTGACGGGGCTGACCGTCGGGGTGGGCGGCCAAGACGGAGATACCCTGTTCGGTGCGGTCTTGACGGCGGTCGAAGCGGATACAAATTCCCGCATCTTGTCCAAGCCGTTCAACATGACGCTGGACAATGGAACTTCATCGCTTCTGGTTGGTCAGAACGTGCCAGTGACAACTGGACAGGTTCTCGGGGATGACAATACAAACGCGTTCACGACGGTTGACCGGCAAGACGTGGGCGTGGGCCTGACCGTGACCCCTCGGATATCCAATGATGGTACAATCCGAATGCAGATTGAACAGGAAGTATCCAATATTGCCGGGGCCATTACCGCAGGTGTAACGGACGTTGTGTTCAACACACGTAAGATCAACACCAGCGTCATTGCGGATGATGGCGAGATCATCGTGCTGGGTGGCCTGATTGAGCAGACCGAAGCCTTCTCCAATGAAAAAGTGCCGCTGCTCGGGGATATTCCCGTTGCAGGGCGCCTGTTCCGCACCGAGGGCAAATCGCTAGGCCGGACGAACCTGATGGTCTTCATTCGCCCGACCATCATACGGGATCGGGCAGGGGCTGCTGCAGCGACGTCTCGCTCATATAATTACATTCGCGCCGAAGAGCTCTGGGACGGGGAGGGGAATGACACGTCCTCCATCGACAATTTCATCACAGAAGTGCTGGGAAGCCCGCCGCCGCAATGACGCCGACCGATTTCGCCCCGACGCAATTCACATACGCCTTCGCCAAGGAGAAGGGACTGGTCGTCCTGCCCGGACGGGACCAGCTGACTGTGGCCGTCCGTCAGGGCGCCGATCCGCTGGCGCTGGTGGAGGCGCGACGCGCGCTCGGCAGTGTGTTTGCTCTGGAATCTCTGGACAAGGACTCCTATGACCGGTTGCTGGCCGAGGCCTTTGCGTCTGGACCGATGGCGGATGATGACGTCGATGCCGCCGTGGAGAGCCGGGGCGGTCTGGAGAGCCTGATCGACGATATCCCGAAAGCCGCCGACTTGCTCGACGGACAGGATGACGCGCCGGTGATCCGCCTGATCAACGGCCTGATTCACGAAGCCATCAAGCGCCGCGCGTCTGACATCCATATCGACCCGTTCGAAAACCATCTCTCGATCCGCTACCGGATTGATGGCGACCTCGTCGAAGTTCTGACCCCGCCGCGCAAACTGGCCGCGCCCATCTTGTCGCGGATCAAGGTCATGGCGCGGCTCGACATTGCCGAAAAGCGCCTTCCGCAGGATGGCCGCATTTCGCTCTCTGTGGGCGGACGGTCCATTGATGTGCGTGTGGCAACGCTGCCCACCCGGTATGGGGAGCGGGTTGTGCTGCGACTGCTCGACACAAAGAACGCGCTGGTCGGCCTGCCGGAACTTGGCATGGATGCTGACACGCTGGAGCGTTTCTCCGATGCGCTGGCCCAGCCAAATGGTGTGATCCTTGTCACCGGACCGGTCGGCTCGGGCAAGACGACGACGCTCTATGCGTCGCTCTCGCGCCTGAATAATGGCCGCGACAACATCATGACCCTGGAAGACCCGGTCGAATACGGCCTGCCGGGCATCAGCCAGACCCAGATGGATCACAAGGTCGGCCTGACCTTCGCGGCGACGCTCCGCTCCATTCTTCGCCAGGATCCGAATGTTGTCATGGTCGGCGAGATCCGCGATTCCGAAACGGCGGAAGTCGCGTTTGAATTCGCCTCCACGGGCCGTCTCGCTTTGTCCACGCTCCATACGAACAGCGCTGCCGGGGCAATCACACGTCTGCGCGACATGGGCGTCGAGGCCTACCTGCTCGCGTCCACGCTGCGCGCGGTGATGGCACAGCGCCTCGTCCGCCGTCTCTGCCCGAATTGCAAGACGGAGCGTCCGGCCACCGCGGTGGAACTCGACGCTCTCGGCTTTGGCGCAGGTGACACCGTCATGGTGGGCGAGCCGAATGGCTGCTTCTCGTGTGGCAATACCGGCTTTGATGGCCGGATCGGTATCTATGAACTTCTGGTCGTGGACAGCAATATCCGCGAACTGCTCGGGTCCGAGGCCAGCGAGCACCGGATCGACGAAGCCGCGTTTTCCGGCCATGATCGCCTGATCGACAATGCGCGGCGCTATGTCGTCTCTCAGGAAACCAGTCCCGCTGAAGTGCTCCGCGTCAGCCGCAAGGGAGGTGGGTGATGCCGGCATTTGAGTATGTCGCCGTCGATGATCATGGCAGGCGCCAGAAAGGGATCATTTCCGCCGAAAGCCCGCGTTCTGCGCGCCGCGAATTGCGCCTGCGCGATCTCATGGCGCTCGATGTCATTCCCGTCAGCGAGCAATCTGCCCGGACAAGCCGGATCGGCGCTCGGATCGGCGAAAAGCAGCGTGTCCTTCTGGTGCGGCAATTATCCGTGCTCCTGCAATCGGGCCTTCCGGTCGAACAGGCCCTTGCCGCCGCCGCCGAGGATGCGGCGACGCCTCAGACCCAACGTGTGCTCCACGCAATCAAGACCGAAGTGACCGAAGGCGCCCGCCTCGCGGATGCCATGGCGGTGGCGCCGAAGGCCTTTCCGCCCCTGGTGCGCTCGGTCGTTTCCGCTGGTGAATTGTCCGGCCGGCTGGGCGATGTGATGGAACGCCTTGCGACATATCTGGAGCGCAGTCACCAATTGCGCCAGAAGGTTCAGGCGGCGCTGATCTATCCCGCGGTTCTGGGCATCATGGCCGTCGGCATGATCATCGCCATGATGTTGTTTGTCGTGCCGCGCCTGGTCGAGCAATTCGACCTGTTTGATGCAGACTTGCCGCTGATCACCCGCATCGTGATCAGCCTGTCCGAGACCCTGCAGTCGCATGGCATCCTGATCGCTCTGGCGCTCGCGACCCTGGTCTTTGCCATGGTCCGCGCCTTCAGGGTTCCCGCGGTGCGCCGCGCAATTGATCGCTACAGCCTGAACCTGCCTATTGTCGGCCCGCTGAACCGGACCGTCTGCGCGGGGCGGTTCGCGCGCGTCTTCGCGACGCTCTCGGGCTCTGGCGCGACCATTCTTGAGGCATTGAGCGGGGCCAAGGGCGCTTCGGGCAATCTCGTCTTCAGCGAAGCCGCAGAGCAGATTGCCGAACGTGTGCGCGAAGGGGGCTCCTTTGCCGGCGCGCTGAAGGCCACAGGTGTCTTCCCGCCGATGATGGTTCACATGGTCTCCAGCGGCGAGGCCGGCCGGGACATTCCGGGCATGATGACCCGCGCGGCGGATTTCCTCGACAATGAATTCGAGACGGGATCGTCAACGCTCCTCTCCCTGCTGGAGCCGCTGATTATTGTTGTGCTCGGAGGGCTGGTTGGCCTGATCGTCCTGTCGGTTATGTTGCCGATCCTGCAACTCAATACTCTCGCTATCGGATAGGAGGCAGTCATGCACTTAGTCACGCCCCGCACCCCTGAGGAAAAGCGCCGCAAGACGGCGGGTTTCTCGCTCGTGGAACTCATGGTGGTGGTTTTCATCATGGGCTTGCTGGCCACGCTGATCGTCATCAATGTCGCCCCGGCGACCGACCAGTCCCGCATCGGCAAGGCCCATTCCGACATTGCGGCGCTCGAAAGCGCGCTCGATATGTATAATCTCGACATGTACGGCTATCCGTCCGGCGAACAGGGCCTGGCCGCGCTGAGCACAGCGCCCACCGGCGCACAGGCCGCGCAATACCGCCCCGGCGGCTATATCAAACGTATGCGGACCGATCCCTGGGGCAATGAATACGAATACGCTTATCCCGGCACCCGGTCGGGCAGCGCCTATGACGTCTTCTCCACCGGTCCGGATGGACAGGCCGGGACGGACGACGATATCGGGAACTGGGATCCCGCCATCTGATGACGCCAATCCTGTCCTCTCAATCCGGCATGTCTTTGGTTGAGGTTCTGGTTGCGCTCTTCATCCTGGCGCTGGCCAGCGCTGCGATCGTCATGACGCTGCCCCGTGAGCCGTCCCGGCTTGATCGGGAAGTGGCACGGCTGGAACTGGCTATTGACCGTCTGGCAGACGAGGCCATTGCCTCCGGCGAAGTGCGCGCCATCCGCCTGGAGGAAGATGAATATGTGGCGCAGGCCTGGCGCGGCAGTCGCTGGGTCGCCCTGCCCCGGTCGGCGCACACATTGCCACCCCCTCTGACGATCTCTGTCTCAACGACGCGCCGGGGGCTTCAGGAAAGTGATCTGAAGGATTGGCCGGACATCGTGGCCGATGCGACCGGCATCGTGTCAGCGCGGCCGCTTACCCTTACCGAGGGCACGGACCGGCGTGTCCTGACAGTGTCTTCGTCCGGCATGGTCGAGGTGGAGCGCTGACATGACATCTCCGCGTTCACAGCAAGGCTTCACGCTGGTCGAAGTGCTGGTTGCGCTCGGCGTGTTCAGTATTGCCGCCATGTCGCTGGCGCATCTCGGGAACGAAACCCTTGTTGGCGCGCGCCATGTGAATCAGCGTTTCCTTGCCACCGTCGAAGCTGACAATCTGATGGCCGAGGCGCTCGTCCGCCCCGGTGCCATTCCACCGGGTGTGAACACCGGTGAAAGCACGCAGCGCGGCCGCAGACTGACCTGGATGCGCACGATCAGCGCCACCGGAAGGGAAGGCCTGTTCTCCGTGTCTGTCACAATAGGCGATGCTGAAACGGGGCAGCAACTCGTGAGCCGCCAGACCCTGATGCGTGTGCCGACATCATGAGCAAGTCGGCCGGGTTCACCTTGATCGAAATGCTGGTCGCGCTCGCCGTGACCTCACTGCTCATGGTGGCAGGGTCAACCCTGTTGATCCAGACCTTGCGGTCCGGCCAGATGGTGGAGGCCCGCACCGAGATGGTTCGCGATCAGGACGCGGCCCATAGCCTGCTGCGGGATGACCTCGCCAATGCCACCTTGCGCCTGACCCAACCGCCCAATGGGCTCGACGCTCCCAAGGCCTTCAGCGGGGGGTTCTCCACGCTGGAGCCATTGTTGGCGTTCACCCGGGCCGGCTGGATCAATCCCGGTCATGTCGAGCCACGGGGCGACCTGCAGCGGGTGGAATACTTCCTGACTGACGGAAACCTTGTTCGCCGCGCCTGGCTGCGACCAGATCCGGTCTACAACACCCCCTATGCAGATCGTGTGATTGCCGAGGATCTCGACAGCGTCGGCCTCCGCTTCCTGACCGGCACCAGCTGGCAACTGGACTGGCCGGGCCAGTCAGACACGCTGCCGGATCTGGTCGAGCTGACCTTCGTGTTCGGAGAAGGCGACGAACTGCGCCAGCTCTTTCTTGTGGGGGGCGCAGGATGAGGCGCCCACACACTTCCGGTCACGAGCGCGGCGCAACGCTGCTCAGCGTGTTGCTCATCATCGTCCTGATGTCGACGGCGGCGCTCGCGGCCACCGATGCGCTGGCGCGGTCCGTCAGTGTCTCGCGGGTCTCGGCCAGCCGGGCCGACAGCTTCTGGGCGACGCGCGGGGCCTTGTCTGTGGGTGAGACAATCGTGAATGAGGCCCTGGCGAAGACGGACGGGGCCTTGACGGCCGACTCCCTATTGTTCCGTGAGCCAATTGTGTTTGCGTATGCGCGCGGGACAATTTCCGTCCGATTTTTCGAGGCCACGAATTGCCTGAATCTGAATGCCCTTTCGCTGGGGGATGATGAAGCCTCGGGCGGGAGCGTGTCCCCCGACCAACTCCACCGCATGCTTGAGGGCGCGGGCTTGTTCAACAGCGAGGCGCAACATCTGGTAGATGCACTGTCAGACTGGATGGACGCGGATACCAGTCCCCGCGCCTCCGGCGCCGAAGACGGCGCGTATCGAGGCCGGGCAATCCCCCATCGGACACCGGGACAGAGACTCGTCTCTATCAGCGACCTGCGGGCAATCGACGGCTTCACCCCGGATGTAATGAGCGAGATTTCGAGCCTGGTCTGCGTCCGTTCAAGGTCGGACGATGCACCGCTGAACATCAACACGCTGACAGCGGATCAGGCGCCACTGCTGGCAGCGCGCTTTTCCGACGAATTGTCCACAAGCGAAGCCGAACAGCTGATCCTGTCGCGCCCGGAAGGAGGTTGGCTGAATGTCGGTGAATTCCTCCTGTCGCGGGATGTGGCCAGTATTGCGCCGGAACTGCGCCGGGATAGTGCTCTGTCGATACGTTCTGCCCAGATTGGGGCTGCCATTTCGGTTAGCTCCGACACGGGCACCATTCGCATCGATGCGACCTACGGGCGTGGCACCGATGGCTTTTATGTCCTACAGGGCTCAAACAGGAGATCTGGCTGATGCGCCCGAGACTTTACACGGAAATCCCGAAGGACGGCGACAACTGGCGGTTCGTGCGGAGCGGACCGTCCGGGCTTGAGCCCGTACCGGAGGGCGCTGGCATTCCGTCTGGCGCGGATGTTGTCGTCTTCGTTCCCGGAACCGAAGTGACAGCGCACCGGGTGCGTGCGGCGGCCCGGCGGCCGGTAGAGCTTACGCGCCTTGCGACGTTTGCGATCGAGGATGATCTCGCCGTGCCGGTCGAGTCCGTTCACGTCGCTGTATCTGCGGATCAGGACGATGCAGGGTTCCGGATAGTCTATGCCGTGTCGCACACAGTCATGCAGCATTGGCTGGACCAGCTTGAGGCGGCCGGCCTCGGATCGGCCCGGATTGTGCCGGATCTGTCCCTGTTGCCGCCAACCGAACAGGTCGATTTCGGTCGCTATCAATTGCTGACCGTCGAGGGACGACCCGTTGCGTTCGACAATGACTGGCCAAGTGATGTCATGTCGGCGCTCCTGAAGGGCACGGAGGCGAACGCCGCGCCCCGCCGCGCAGAGTCCCTGACCGAACTGGCGCTCTGGGCCGAGGCGGCGCCGCGCTTGACCGATCTCCGGCAAGGCACATATGCCCGCGCGTCTGAAACCGGCCTTTCCCTGAAACAGTTTCGCTTGCCCGCGGCGCTTGCCGCCACCCTGTTTGTGGCATGGGGCGCCCAGACGGCGCTGTCAGTGCACACGATGAAGAATCTGACGGCGACGCTGGATGCGGAATCCCGCGCTCAATATGCCGCCGCTTTCCCCGGCCAGCCGGTGCCGCCCAATCCTGCCGCCGCCTTGCGCTCGCGCACCGGGGCAGCGACCAGCGTCGCCGCGCCCAGCTTCCAGCAGACCAGTGCGGCGCTATACGGGGCGGTGGAGAGTGTCAGCGGAGCGAATTTGGTCAGCTTGCGCTATGACCGCGCCATCGGTGAGCTTCGCGCCACGCTGACATATCCGGCCTTTGGGGCAGATTTGGACCTGAAGACGGCGATTGAGGCCACGGGCCTGCAGGTCAGTTTGGGCGATACGCGCCTTGAGGATGGACGGGTCGTGGGCGATCTGTCGATTGGAGGCCGCTCATGATGGGATACTGGAACAGCCGCACCGGACGGGAGCAGGCCTTGATCGGCGTGGCGCTCCTGCTCGTGATTGTCGCGCTCCTGCAATTCGGGATGGTGCGGCCCCTGATGGCTGCAAAGGCGGACTCGAAATTGGCTCTGGAAGCCGCCAGCCGGCAGCTCGACGTGGTCTCGGCGGAGATCACATCGCAATCGGCGCGCGTGGCCGGTGCCACTGGCGCCCGCGCCTCCAGTCAGAATTTGCGGTCGGACCTGTTGCAGCTGGCCAATGCGAGAGGCCTGTCCGTGTCGCGGTTGCAGACCGCGGATGACGGCCGACTGATCCTGCAGTTTGAGCGGACGGTGCCAACGCTGGTCTATGCCTGGCTTGCCGATGCGGATATGCGCTATGGCGCCGTGCCCGAGCGCGTGACCATGTTCGCCGAGGAGGCCGGCTATGTGCGGGCAAGTTTTGAGTTCGCTGGAGGCGGGTCATGATGCGGACAGGATTTCTCTTTGTCGCTCTCTTCGTCATCACGCTGGTGGGCGGCCTGATCGCTTTCGCGCCCCTGTCCTTTGCCTTGCGCCAGTCCGGTATCGCGGATCGCGGCGTGAGCTGGCAGCAGGCGCGTGGGTCGGTTTGGCATGGTCAGGTCACCGGCCTGTCATGGCGCGGCACGCCGCTCGGCGTGGTCAATCTCGATTCCGATCTTCTGCGTCTCGTGACAGGCGGCCCGTCGCATGACGTGTCGTGGAGCGGGCCGTTCGGCCAGGGCCGGGGCAGGATCAAGGCATCCGGATCGTCTGTTCTGGCGGAAGAGGTGTCCCTGAATATTCCGCTGACGGAGCAGGTCGGCGCCGATCCTGTTATTGCGCAGCTCGGCAGCAGCCTCCGGCTCTCGAATGGCTCTGTGAAACTGTCTGGCGACCGGTGCGAAGCGGCGGCGGGGATTGTGACGAGCGATGTGGCCCGTCTTGCCGCGGCGTCGTTTGGCCGGGACTGGCCTGTCCTGAGCGGTCCGTTGACCTGCACGGACACCCAGTTGACCGCGCACCTCACGGGGGATGCGGGGGACGGCACACGCATTGTCCTCAAGGCCGTTGCCCAGGATGGGTTTGAATTGGAACTGACCAATTTTGATGATGAATTGCGCGCTGCCTTGCTGGCGGCGGGGTTTGCAGACCGGAATGGCGCCCTGGTCTACACGCGGTCCGTGAACAGAATGGAGACAAGGCCATGAGGCAGGTATTAGCGATTGTCGCGGGGGCGCTGCTGCTGGCGGCATGTGCGAGCGGCGACAAGAAACGGCCCGTTCCGCCGGCGCCGGAGGTTCCGGAGGCTGGCAATCTGCCGTCGCAGGATCTTGCCGATGGCGAGTGCGCGCTGTTCCTGTGGACCCAGGGCGCGCCGCGACGCTTCATCTATTTCTCCAGGGCGGGCAGCCAGACGGCCGAAACCATGATGTCGAAAACCCAGCAGACCATGGCACTGGTCCGTCAGGGCGGCACCTTGTTCGGCCAGTTCATGACGGAAATGGACTACACGACCATCGACGGGGAGACGATGTCCCTGCGAATCACGCCGGGTGAGATGGTGGAGGGCGGGCAAAAAATCTCAGCTGGCCGCATCAAGCTACTGAATGATGGAGGTTGGGAGACCGTGATACCTGTGGCGGGTTTGCGGGCGTGCCAGCCGGATGCTGAGTGATTGCAAGGCCTTCGGCTCGGGCGGCTCCAAGCGGGCTACATATAAGATACGCAAACGTGTCATTACTTGACGTAAATCTGTCATACATCGTATTGTGACACTTATGTTACAAAAGCAATACAGATATATGTCAATCTCCGCTCTGGCGCTTGCGGCGCTGGGACTGACTGCGAATGCCCAACAGGCATGTGACCTGTCGGATGGTCTCGGCCTGCAGCCTGCTGCATTCCAGACCGAAACCGAAGCCTGTTTTGAAGGCCTCAATGGCGTCACGCCGGATACGTTCATGCAAGGCCAGCTTGGTCAGTTCACGGCCGCTGACCGCAGCAACGCGGGCAAGGCGAGCCTGGAAAACCTGGCAACGCTGAACGAAGCCGCCCGTATCCATGCCTATGACATGGCTGTGCGGGGCTATGTGGCCCACGAGGACATGGAAGGACGCAGTCATCTCGACCGGGTGCGCCTGTTGGACCGCACCCACCTCATGGGGGCATTCGGTGCCAACATGGCCATTGTGGATGACTCGGCTACGCCTGAAGAAGCCTATCGTGCCCTGATGGCAGACCCCGCCAACAAGGCCAATCTCAAGCGCGGCGAGTTCGACCATACCGGTGTGGCGGCTGTGCGCGCCAATGGCCGGATCTATTTGGTCCAGCTCTTCTCCCGCGTTGAGGGGAAGCTGCAGGCCCCGGTGCCGACCCAGATGAACGGCAAGACTGACCTCAAGGCCGTCTTCGCGGAATCCCGCGCGGAGCCACTTGGCTGGTCGGTTGTCTCCACGTCCGGCAATGTGCTCGCCAAGGGCATTGGCGATAGCGTGCCAGCCAGCGAGTTGAAGGGCCAGTCCGGCTATCTGACCATCGACATGGCACTCGGCAAGGACCGCTACACGCTCAAAGGCCCCGCGGTCTCACTGTTCTAGGCTGCGCACCCTCTCCAGATACGAAGAAAGCCGGTCCCTTCAGGGGCCGGCTTTTTTCATTGGAGCGGGTGAAGGGAATCGAACCCTCGTCGTCAGCTTGGGAAGGTGATGACATTTCAATGAAATCAATGCGCCGATGGAAAAAACCAGCCCGGAAAACCTCAATAATTACGTGAAGGAAGGGCTTGCTGGAAAAAACGGTTCAGCCGGCTTTTGCCTCCATTTCGGCCAGTAGATCGGCATTGACGTAGATCCCGCGCATACGCGCACCCTGTCCAGGCGCCCAGCCCATGTAGCGCTCTGCCTGCTCATCGGAGCAACCGTTCAGGAAGTGAAGCGTGGCCCGCGTTCCACGGATGTCATGCAGGTGCAGATCCTTGGCCAGACCGTGCTTCCTCAGTTTCGGCATGATGCCGTTGTTCATGGAGTTGGCGCTCTTGAACGGTCCGCCCTTCTCTGTGGTCAGAACCGTGGTGGCATTGCGCGGGCACTCGTTCAGCAGTTCCCGGAGTTCAGGCGTCAGCGGGATGCGCGCATATAGCGGCTTCTTCGACGGATCTTTCTTCACGCTCTTGTTCGTGCGCCGCTTGATATACCCTTTATCCCACAGGACTTCATTCCAGCGCAGCTGAGCGGCGTCAGCGGGGCGCAGGCCGGTCAGCCACAGGAGGCGCAGGGCGCGCTCACAGGAGGGCGTCAGCGCTCCCCTTGCGGCGATATAGGTTGCCTCCGGCCATGTGATCTCCGCGCGGGCGCCGATCTCGGATAGCCGGGATATGCCAGCCGCCGGATTGGTCTGCATGTCTTCCCGGTCTTTCCCGAAGTTGAACAGCCCCACGAGCGTGGTAAGGGCCTTGTCGGCCTTGTTCGGCGTCGCCGCCATGGATTTGTGCCACTTCTTGATCCGTGCTTTCGCCCCCGTCTTCTGGATGGCCGCCAGGCTGGTGGTTCCGAAGACACGCTGGATCTCGTTCAGGTGCGACAGATAGAGTTTCTGTGTGCTGTCCGCCATCGTCGGCAGGTGTTCGCGCTTGTAATCAGCGATCAGGGCGGCGATGAAGCCCGGCGCCGGCCGCGAACTGGTGAACAGGGAAAGCCTGCCAGCGATCCGGCCGGCTGTTTGCGGATCCTCGAGTCGTTTCAGCGCCTCCGCTTTTGTGGCGCAGCCCTCGATCTTGCCGACCCGTGGCGCTCCCTTGCCCTTGTAGGCGTATAGGTAAAGCGTGCTGGTGGCGGGAGACCAGACCTTATGCATCCCCGGGAAATCCAATCGCCGCGTCGATGTCCGCGAAGTCTGCTTCCTCGTCATTGTCGTTCTCCCCACCCGCAGGCGAGTCAGAACGAACGATGCCAGCCAGTTCGTCAAGTCTCTGGCGGATTGCCGGGATGTAGAACACCATCCCCCGGCCGCTGCCAGACACAGGCTGCACGCCGAAATCGCGCGGGTCTTTGCCGGCGAGCATGGTCTTGGCCTCTTCGAGGCTGACACAGAGGATAGGCAGGGCAGTCATACGAAATGCGCCCCCTCGATCGCGTCCACCACAGCGGCGTTCAGCGCGCGGTCGTATCGTGCCTGCAGGATAACCGGGATGCGGTTGGCGCAGGCGGCTTCGTGATAGGTCCGGGTGACAGCGCGCAGCCGCTTCCGACAGCGCCTGCTGACCAGCGGCCAGTGCCGGCTACAGAACCACCAGTAATAGCGGTTTTTCGCCTTGCGGTCGCAGAAGGGGAGCGCGCAGGGGGTCAACTGGCGGCACCGCGTCGATAGATCATGAGCGGGATGATTCCCAGCAAGAACCAACCGCGATAAAAGTAGATGCGGGGATACCTGCGGACCATCTTTGTCCGCTTCCATTCCTTGATGACGATCATGCCTTTTCCCTTTTCTGTTGCTCTTTCACCCACCTCCGAACGTCCGTGTAGGTGGTCTTTCTCAGGATCGCGTAAGCCTGCCGGCACTGTTCGATGGTGAACATGCCCGTGTGGCAATCGTCGGGGCTGATGCCCATTTCGGCGGCCAGGTATCGATATACGCGGCGGCGCATCATGGACTTAAGCTGATGGGGCTCCAGCTTGCCTTTCCCGCTGTACTGCGGCGGAATCGTCTTCCACAGCGGATCCAGAACACGGTGCACGTAGGAGCGCGCATTCCGTGTTTCCTTCCCAGCGGTCGCGCCCAGTGGTTCCTCGGTGCCGGGGTGGCATCCGCAATAGGCGCCGCATGGGCACAGCCAGAACTTCAGTTCATACAGATCTTTGCGGTGCGGGTAGATGCGCTCGCCAGTCACCAGGTCGGGGGTGACGCAACCGCATTCGATGCAGGGGCGGTGATCGGTCATGCCTCCGGCCTCCCGTCATGCTGGACGCCATCGAGAAGGCGGCCTGTTCTGACGCGATTTCGTGATTGGTTGAGGTCGATCATTTGCTGACGCAGATCAAACCGTTCCGGCATAGGGTCATAGTCAGGGCCGAACCACGGATAAGGGTTCTCACCCTTTCCGCCGAGGATGTTGTCCCACAACTCGCCAGCTGTCACCGCATGGTCCGATTTGATCAGGAGGTACGGGAACAGCAACTCTACGATTTCTGCGGCCGCTTCTCCCTGCCTCGACCATTGATACTGAGCGCGGTGAGACGGATTCTTCGGCGCGTAGCGGTACACCTTGCCTCCCCAGAAAGAGGCTGCCAGGTCGTGCGGCTGTCTGCGAGTTCCAGAAATGCCGATGCATGGCGCGTGATAATAGACGCCCTTTCGGCAGCTCTGATTGATGGTGATGTAGCCATCGCTGTCAATCACACCAGCCAGATACGCCAGCTGTAGTTCGGTGGGCTCTTTCAATTTAGCCATCGGCCAGCTCCTTCAGGGTATCGACATTCGCGTGGATCACCTCGAACTGGAGCGCCACCACCATTGGATTGTCCGCCCACGTCTCGCCGGGCTTGGTGTGCAGGCTGTCCCAGAGGGAGCGGAAGCTGTCGCGCGGGCATTCCCAGCCACCCTCAGACGATCCTTCCGGGTAATTCATCCATTCGCCGCCCCAGTCTCCATAATTGGGGTTCGGGGTAATTCCCTCTGCAATGGCATCGGTGGCGCTGATCCGCTGTATCGGATCGAAGAACACGCGATTGACGCGCAGGGTCAGGCGGGAGGCCGCGCGCGGGCAGAACATGGCCGGCCGCATGAACGGCCCGCCATCGGCATCGCTGCGGCGCTCCCAGGCAGGCTTCAAACTCTCGGCCGGTAGATTGAACCATGTCCGGGTTCGTGTTGCAGCGAAATCCAGACACGTATTCACGAACCGGCCCTCAATGGTCGAATAGAATTGGTTTTCCTGAATCGTGAACGCCTCGCGCACATAGAGCAGATCGCCCACCTCGACCTTGGACAAAGGGCAGGGCGTGATGCGGCGGGTCTGCGATTTCCGGCCAGCGAGCAGCGCGCGGACCATCGGACCGCTGAAGATTATGGGTCTAATCGTCATGTGTCTGTGCCTCCGGGGGTGGCTTTCAGGGCCGCCTCAGCAGCGAATATCCAATCGCGCTCTATGCTCTCCGCCACGGCCTCATCTCCCGCACTATCAGCCTCGCTGTCGGATGCGCGCATATCGGCGGAACTGCTATAGCGGTATGGGCACCCGGATTTTTCCGCTTGAGCAGCGCGCCGCCAAACCTCTGCCAAGGCCGCAAACGGCCTCAGCGCCTCCCGCATCTCCCCCACCTCTGCCTGTAGGGCGGGGAAGGCGATTGTGACCTCGCGCGAATATCTCTGGTAGGCGGCGGTCGCCTCTGACGATGGCCCGGTATCGCAAGCCTGTTGCCATGCCGCCTTCAGATCGCTCAGCCTCTCCCAGTCCACTTTATCAACGCTCATTGGTCTGGCCTTTCGTAGTTCTCAAGCAGATCAGTCTTGGCCTCATCCTCGGTCTCGCCCCACCCATACGGACCATCTTCCTCATAGCCGTCCCAATGGGCAGACCAGTCATGGGAGCGGATCGGTATCGGGGGGAAATGAAAAGTTGTAACCACGTGTGTCACCATGGAATCTCGTCTTCCAAGTCTTCCTCATCGTCATGCGGAAGTTCTGGCGTTTCGCTCTTGCGATACTCGACCGGCTGGACGGGCTTGCGAAGCGCGCCATAGCGATCACTGGCCGCATCTCGTGCGATGTCCTCAGTGCATGGCCGGATCGAATAGATGGACGCCATGGAATAGAACTCTGTGATGTCGCCATCGACTGTCGGGACATCTACGCGGAGCATCTTGGCGCCAGCGATCTCAACCTCGCGGACAAATCCGGGGCGGGTGCGGTGGCCCAGAATTTCAAGGACTGCCCATCCCTCGAAGGCGGGCGCTGTATCTTTGGTTTGGGTAGTCATCACTGATTGCCTTTCAGATGGTGATTGATCGTGTTCAGAACGTCTTCGTCCCAGTCGCCATTGCCCTGCATCCATTCGAGGTATGAGCGGGGAACATCTGCCCAGGCCTTCCCCCGGTGCTTACCGAACGTACAGACGCGCAGCAGGCGGGGCCGGGACGAAACCTCGATCATGCGATCGATGGTCCAGCCGCGGCTTCTCAGATCGTCGAGAATGCCAAGCGTGGTATAGCAATCATAGAGCGCGCGGTGCGCGTGGCCTGTGCCTGCTGGCGGTCGGGTTGTGCCCAGCCAATAGGACAGCGCCTGATTGCCGTAGGATGGCGCATCGTGGAATTCCTCATAGGCGCACTTCATCGTGCAGATCCACTTGTCGCCCAGCTGGCCGACGAATTGGCGGTCGAAGGCTGCATTGTGAGCTACATAGACATCGGCGCCCCGGAACAGGTGCAGGGCATCCTCGAAGGACGGCGCGCCCCGCACGTCCGCATCGGTGATGTGATGGATGGCGGATGCTGTTGCCGGGATCAGAACACCCGGATGAACCAGAGTCTGGATAGGCGCCCCCACTTGATAGCGGGTCATGCCCGGATGCTGTTCAAGTGGGATGCCTGCGATTTCGACCACTTTGGCGTCGGCCTCAACGCCGGTGGTCTCTGTGTCGATGACTGTCAGTTTTGTCATGAAGTTTTCTTTCGTGGCCAGGGGAAAACGTTTGCGGGAATCCGGTCTACATCGAGACTCTTGTTCGACAGGAAGACGATATCGACGGGCTTGTGCGGCCACCGATCTTTCGCGCCTTCGTCTTTCAAAGCGGCCTCAACGCCTCTCGAGGATGAGTGCAGTTTCCAGGCTTCGTAATAGCCAGTCCCATACCAAGGCTGGAGAATATCTCCCCATCGATCGATGCAATACGCGATGACGATGGAGAGTTCTTGATCTGTCAGGATATGGGTTCGTCCGTAATATCCTCTGCCCTCGGTCGCATCGAATGAATGCGCTACCGTGTAGACCTTCAGGCCCTCCAGACGCTTCTTGTCCTCGATGGTTTTCTTCTCATGGGCGATGCAGTCAGCTTCGTCAGTGAAGCGCTCACCATCATCAGCAATGAAGATATTCTGCTTCTCCATTCGCATGATCACACCTCCTCATCCGCTGCCGGCGAATTGTTCGCGTCGGTGATGATATCCATCGCCCGGTCGGTGATCTTCGACGCCTTGTCGGCCAGCTTGTCGAAGGTGCCGCCGATGGACTTGCGCTCGGCCTTGGTCAGCGATTTGTACCAGACCGAAAACGACTCGGCCCAAGCCTCCGCGCCCTGCGCTGTTTCAATCAGCTTCGCAGGAGGCTGTTTCACGCTCGGTGACGTGGCTGCATCCTCGGCTTCCTCGACGGCCTTGGCGGCGCTGCTCTGTCCGGTGGCGGGTTCTTTCTTCAGCTTCGCGCCGTTGGCATCGGTGGCGGGTTCATCGCCCAGCAGGTCGCCTTGGGGCACTGCTGACTCTGGTTCAGGCTCTCGTTCCAGTTCCTCCCGCATGGCCTCGACGACTTCGGCCTCGGTCGCAGCTGGCTTCGCTTCCTCGAACTCGGCATCCTGCGGTTCAGGATCAGCCGGGGCCGGTTCCTTCGCCTTCGCTGCTTCAGCTTCCGCGCGTTCCTGGCTGGACCGCTCGATAGATGCGGACAGCTTGGCGGCGGGATCTTCGGATTTCTCAGGGGTGACGTTGACCAAGCCGCGCTCGAATTCATCGACGTCATAAATCCCCATAAGCAGGTCCGGCGCGTGACGGCGACACCATGCACGGGATCCGTAATAGCCGATTTGCATTTGAGGATCGTTTTTCCAGAGCGGGGAGTTCTGAGGTTTGATGTCCCGCTTAAGCGGGGTCTCAAGTTCCAGGACTTCCGGCTCACCCTTGATGCGCCCCGTTACGGTGACCTTCAGATTGTCACCCTCACCTTCGAAACGATACTTAAGGCGGCCTTCCAGATACCCTGTGGCGTAGATCATCGCGTTGATGGCCTGCGATTCATAGGCGATGTTGTCGTTTACAAGGTAGGCTTTAGCAGCCAGAGCAAAGGGAGCAATGCCGAACCGGCTGGCTGTTTCGATGATACCGAGACAGGCACCCACATTACCACGCAGGGGTGCACGGATCATGCTGCCGGAGCCAGCCATAGCGGCGGCATACTCCATGACTTGACCCATATTCGCAAAGGCGGGAAGGTGTCCCCGGCCATGCGCGACAACAGCGATATCGCTGCCTCTTTGTTTTGCCTCGTTCAATGTACGGGGAACATTCGTCGTTTGATTTCCATCTGCCATGTTGGCCTCCTAGAATTTCAGTGAAACGTGGGGGACGTTGCCGGCGAGGATCGCGGTCACGATGTCAGCGGCGGCGGCCGGGCTGCACATGCCAGCCTTGGCGATGGCTTCAGCGGCCTCAGCCTGAATACGCTCGCGGTGTTCGGCATCGGCTTTGCGCTTTTCCTCGGCGGCTTTCTCAGCGGCTTCGGCATCGCGCTGGGCTTGCAGCTGGCGCTCGGCCTCGGCGGCGCGGTCGCGTTCAGCTTTCAGAGCGGCTGCGGCCTCGGCATCCTTCTGGCGCTGGCGCTCCTCGGCTTCCTCGCGGGCTTTCTGCTCGGCATCGCGCGCGGCCTTTTCCTCGGCGGCTTTGATGCGTTCGGCCTCGGCGGCTTTCCGGCGCTCCTCAGCTTCAGCGGCTTCACGTTCGGCCTGTTTCGCCGCTTCCTCGGCAAGGCGCTGTTCCTCGGCTTCCCGGAGACGCGCCAACTCGCGCGCGTCTTCCTCAGCCTTGCGTGCGGCTTCCAGCGCATCCCGGGCATCGGCCATGCGTTGGTTCAGCGCAGCCTGCGCATCGGCAAGTTCGCCGCGGAAAACGTCCGGTTCCAACTCATAGGCGCGCAGCTCGGCCAAGTGGGCTTCGATGGCGGCCACGGTGTTATCCGGACGCTGCGCAAGCCAGTCATGGAACTGGTCGACGGCCACCTTGCGCGCGTTCTCGGCAGCTTCCCATTCAGTGACCGGACGGCGCGCAGCGGCCACCAGATCGGCAAGGGTCTCCTTCACCTGGTTGCGCACCTCATTGACCTTTTTGACGGCCGTGCGGTGTTCCTCTGTGCGCGCGAGGCCAGCCTTGTCGATGGCAGCTTTCAACTTTGTGATGCCGTTGGCGCGCGAAATAACCTCATTCCGCCCGACATTGGTTTCGAGGTTCACATCAGCGGCGTCGATTTCGTCCTGCAGCTCGGAGACCAGCTGCTTCAGCATATCCGGTTCATCGAAGATGGCGGCCGGATTCTCGCGCAGGATTTCGCCCACGGCGGCGGAGTTGTGACCGATGGTGGCCTCGGCTGGGGCTGGGGGGGCTTGAACGTCTGTCATGATGGTTCCTTTCGGTGGGGGCGGTGATCAGGCGGGGGTGAGTTCGGGCGCGCGCTTGGCCATTTCGGCCAGCGTCGGAACCTTCGGGAGAATTTCGTCATGGTCGCGCAGGCGCTTGAGCGCATAGGGGGGCAGGCCAACCGTGACCGGACCCTCGCTGTAGGATGGCCAGTCATTGGCTTCGAGGCAGCGCGCGAGGCGGTCCAGAGCGAAGCGGTTCTGACGCGCGCCCCAATGGATGGATTCATCAGTGACCGCAGCAACGGTGACGGGATAGGGGCGCTTCTTCTCCTGAAACACGAAGGAGAAGCTTTCCATTTCATGGCCCAGCACCTTGGCCATGCCTTCAGCCATCAGCGCCATCTGGCCGTGATAGCCATACTTCCAGATGCTGCGCTCGATTTCGTCCTTGTCGCCGCTGGTGGTGGTCTTGTAATCGGCCAGGATGTTGTCATTCGGGATCATGTCCGGGCGGCTCTTGATCCAGATGCCGGTCGCCTCGTCTTTCCAGATCAGTGACGCCTCGACGATGCCGCCCGCGAGTGCCAGGTCCATAAGCGGTTCCTGTTCCAGCCGCGCGGCCATGCCCTTGATGTCTTCGACGTCCTTTTCCTTGAACACGGTAAAGCCGTCAGCTTCCTGTGCGGCCTTCCACTCTTTGGCTTCCTTCGTGCGGAAATCATCATAGGGCGAAATCACGATGTCGGACGGCCAGCGCTTTTCCACGCACAGCACGTGAGCCATGCGGCCAAAGCGCATGTCGCTGGTTTCCGGCTCTGCCTCATGCTCCGGGTTCATTGGGGACGAGTCCCAGAACTTTTCCGGGCAAGCCTCGATCTTGCGCAGGCCGGTGTTGCTGATGGATAGCCCATCGAACAGGTCCGCATCATGATGATAACGCTGGATCGGGATGAAATAGATGCCCGGCCTGGTGACCTTCTCACCGTCCTTGATCGTGATCGGGGTCATGATGTTTTCACCTCGTCTGTTAGTTGCTGTTCGCGCTCATTCAGCCGCCTAAGCGCGTTGGATGCGGCATTTCTGGTCTGGCCCAGAAAGTCGACGTTGAACTCGATGGCCTTTGCCATCTGGACGAGCGCTGTCTCGACCCGGGAATCCCTGGCGGGATCATCAGGGGCCGGGCTGTTCAGCTCCTCGATGGCGCCGGTCAGGTGATTGTGCGCGGCGGTCAGGCCGCGCTGCGCGTCCAGCAGGGTCAGGGTCATTCCCTGATTGGACTTCCAGTCGATACTCATGATGCTTTCTCCTGTTGCTTCAGCCACTCGGCACGGCCCCCGGCGAAGTCGAAGCCGGTTTCCTTGCCATTGAGGGCGCGTGTCAGATCGTCGGCCATGCGGTTGCGCGCACGGGCCTTTTCCTGTTCGCCGCGCACAAGGCAGGCGATGCCTTCCAGGCGCAGCATGCTGACCGCTCTGCCGGCCTCGTATTCAAGGCGTTCGCGGTCGCGGGTGGAGCGGGGGCGGATCATTCGGCGGTGTCCCCCGCATCGAAATCAAATATGTTCATCCGCGCCAACAGCTTCCGCTTCTGGTCATCGGTCAGCAACCTGCCGGACAACAGCAGGTTCAGCGTCTTGGGGTCGACGTAACCGCCGGCGTTGCTGTCATGGACGCGCGAGATATCGAAGGATCTGCGGTAGTTGTGGTGTCCTGTGTCGGCAGTCATCCCCGCTTCGGAGAAATCCCATGCCGTCTGGATCGAATATTCCTTGCCATTGATCAGCGCCAACAGGGCCTCATAGACGGGCGTGGCGCGGTACACTTCAAAGAAGTTTTTTAGTGCGGCCTCGGCCTCTTTCTTCTTTTCGAGATAGGCATCGTAAGCCGCCTTGGTTTCCGGCGTGGCTGCGGACATGGTGTCGATTTTGACGCGGATCTGATACATCAGCCAAACCTCCGCAGGGAGACGGCCCGGCGCTGCATGCGGCGCAGTTTCGTCATTGCATGCGCCCGCGCGGCGGGGTTGGCGAACTTGGCGGCAACGATGGTCTGCGATGCCTCGCGGATCAGGTTGCGTTCGCGTTCGTCGCCCTTGCTGGCGAGTTGATCCGTGAACGAAAGCGCAGTGATGTTCGTGTTCGGGTTAGCCATTGTCGGGAGTCTCCATGATAGTGGCGAGGATGGATTCCTCGGTCAGGGTTTCGGGAAGGGGTTCGCCCATAGCGCGGTCACAGATCGCGCGGGCCTCGGCAGCGCCGGGCAGGCCATCCAGAATGTGGTCGATGGCGTGACCGGCGACGGCGCGGAGTTGTTCGCGCGCACGGGCGGTGTTGGCCTCTTCGATGCGGGCGCGGCGCTCGGCGGTGAAGTCGATGGTGAAGCCGCTCATACTGACACCTCGCCTGTGCGGCTGAAGCGCAGCATTTCAGGACATGTGGCGCCCTCAATCGGGAGATCGCCGATGCGTTCCAGAACGCGGCCCTTGAACAGCGTCACATAGCCGTCCACGAGCGACAGCGGGCTGGCTGGGGCGTTGTAATTGTGGGAGGGCCGGGTGCGGGTGACGATGCGAACGCACCAGTCCTTGCGCGGGCCAAGGCGCTGCAGAAACACGTCACCGACTTCCGCCCGGTTGCGCATGCGGCGCTCTGGCAGGCGGTGATCGCTCAGATGCTCGACCCATGCGCCGACCTGATCTTCGTGGTTCTGGAGAAATTCAGAGCGCTCGGTCGAGACGCCAAGCCGCTGGAGGAATGCGGCCAGAAACTCAGCGCTGCCGATATAGTTCCGGCCAACCAGTGCCAGTGCAGTGGCCTCGGCGGTCGGTGCTGATGGGGTGTCGTATGGCATCGCTTGTTTCCTCTTCGATGAGGAGACAATGCATAATGCATAATGCGTAGTCAACAGGAAATTCTGCAAAACGCATAATATTCGGTGACACCAAAGCCTCAGTCCCTTACATAGGACGCCTCAGAGGAGCGGGATCATGAGTGAAGTCGCGATAGACTACATAGTGTTGGGCTTGATGATGCTGGCGATTATCATGAACTTATTAGCGGCGTGGTTTCTCCACCTAAATATCAAGCGCACCTTCGGGTCAGATTCGTCTAGAAATCGCGACAGTTTCGAGTGAGCGTATACCCGGGTCGACACAAATTCGCGGGGCCGATGGTCAGAGAATTCGCCTGCTTGCCCAACGAGAATGCCCGGCGAAATGCTTTTCGAGGTGCTTTCGCTGGGCAGGGGGTCCAATAACTCCCGACCGTTCCACGGCTGCGATGTCGGGGCAAAGGCCGCTCCTTGTCCCAAAAGTCCAGTGCCCCTGGGGGTGATGACCTCAATATCGATTAGATCCAGTTTGATTGAGGCGCGGTTTCGAATGCCTATTTCGATCACAGTCCAATCTGGTTGGCTTTCGAGAGCTGATGCGATCACTTCGACTAGAGGCTCATCTGGTTGTGCTGATTGACGGACGAGACTCCACTGTCTCGCCGAAAAGTGCGCTACCCAGACGGAAGCTGCGGCAGAAATGAGTGCTGCGAACAGTGTGCCTATCGCAATCCAGTCCATTGGCTTGCCCGCCAGTATCCCTTCCGCCACGCTAATCGTAGCCTTAAATATCAGGCGGAGTTTGAGGGTGGCTCACTTGGCGTCCACCGACAAAGAGTATCAGTCCGACGAGGAACAGAAATGGGCCGGAGCCCATCAATATCAGGCCAGGCATTGTGTAGGTGCTCGCGCGCTTTGCCAGCGCGGATGCCCGCTCTTCCAGCCTATCCAAATCGTCAGCGCAATCAGTGAAGCCTCCATCATAGCGATCCAGCCGCTTTGTCGCCATGCAAAGGTCGGCACTGGATTGAGCGGCGTTCAAAAGGACCGTTTCACTCTCCGACGGCTTGCTCAATACAAAATAAACAAACAGCCCGATTGCCAGCACTAGTACGGACCCAACCATGATCCATTGGCCAAGCGTTTTCACCCTAATACCCTCCCGATCCAGATCACTCGGCCCAGCACTTCCACGCGCTCGGCATCGGTCACGGTCATCGTCTCATAAGCAGGGTTGTCCGACTTCACGATGATGTGGCGCGTCTGCAAGTCGACCTGGCACCGCTTCACGAGCAAATCATCCTCAAGGGCGATGATATAGATCCCGTCACGGCCGACCTTGCGCACAGAGCGATCAACCAGAACCTGGTCAGCATTTGCCAGCGTTGGCTCCATGCTATCACCGGCGACGCGGATCACTGCCAGATTGTCCTCTGCCGTTCGCGTGATGCGGCTGAGTTCCTGCTGCCTGTAGGGCTGGTAGCCAATGGGTTCACCATCCTCAGCCATCGCGCCAGGGCCGGCACTGGCCCGGATGTCATAGATTGGGATGGTGGTGATCGCCTCCCGGTGTGATGGTTTCAGAGCGGTCTGCGCACCCGTCAATAGCCATTCAATAGGAACGCGAAACGCTGTGGCGTAGCGCTTGAGGGAATCGGCCTTGACGCCCCTCGACCCATTCTCATGCCCTGCATAGGTGGCATATTTGAACCCAAAGGCCTCGCAAGCCTCCATCACGGTCTCGTATCCCGCATTGATGCGGGCTTCTCTCAGTCGTGCTGCTATCGCGGAATCGGTCATGCCTGATCAGTACCGCATTGTATTATGCATTAGGCATTGACTTTGCAGAATGCATAACGCATAGCGATTTTATGCGTTTTGTTAAAGACATCTTTGCGAAGTTCGGTGGCAACGGCGTGATCGCTGAGATCACTGGCGAAAAGTATCCCACGGTTTCCAGCTGGCTTGTCAGGTGCAGCATCCCGCCGAAGCATTGGGCTGCGCTGGTCGCAGCGGCGCCCGCACACGGGGTTACACTCACGACAGATACGATGATTGCGATTGCCGCGAACCGCGATGAAGAAAAGCTTCTGCGGGCACGAGAGGCTGACGCTCGAAAAGAAATTCAGGCGGAGCCCGCCCAATGACGCCGGCGGATCGCCTCCTGTGTTCCTGCGCGGGATGCCGCGCCACCAAAACGGCCTCACCTCCCGTCCCCTTGGGTGATGATGCCGGAGCAGGGCGGGTCAGACCCTCCCCCCCCGAGGCCCGTCCTGCTCATCCTCTCCAACTGATCCGCAAGTTCCAGCTTGCGTTTCGCATTCTCAATCAGAAACGAGGCAGCCACCGCCAAGTGCTCGGCCTCGTCTCTCAGTTCTGTAGGTCTGCTGTTCATACTGCCTCCCTGCCTCAACGGTTATGGAGGCAGTGACACATGCATTTCGAGGGCACAAATCCCCAAAAATTGCCGCTGGGGCGGCGCATTCAGGTCTACCTGAAAACCAAGTTCGGCAGGGACGCGGCAAAGCACGCGGCGGCCCTGGCGAATGTAGACGTCCGCACCGCACGCGGATGGCTTGAAGAAGCACGGGAGCCGAAAGGCGATGCCCTGCTGGCAATCATAACAGACATGGGCCGCGACGGCCTTCTGGCGATCTTCTCGCCGGAAGTTGAAAGCCATGAAGCGCGCCTCCGGAGGAAGATCGATGAGCACGGGCAAGAGATTGCGCGCCTTAAAGCGTGCCTTGGAACGGGCGGGCCTGCGCCTGCAAATCAAAACGCTCGTGTTCCGTGTGCTGTTCCGGAAATGGCGCGCGCAAATGGATCTGATCATCGGTGATGAGATGATCCGCTACGGGCGGGAAACCGGCCATGCGGGGATCGTCTTTGCCGGTCACGCCACCTGCGACCGCGCAATGATGATCCTGAATGAAATCGAGACCGGCGAACGGCAGGCGCCGCGTCCCGCCAGCTATTGGCATGATCGATAGCCCCCACACCCTGCCAAGGAAAGGACCACCCGCATGGCGAAAGATGCAAAAGACAAGAGCAGTGATGCGCCGACCATTTTCACTCCCGCCACCAAGTCGGATTTGCGGACCGCTCTCGACAATTACGAGGCGATCAACACCGAAAAAAGTGACAAGGCCGACGCTCAGAAAACCCTTCTGGAGCGGTTCAATGAACAGCATTCATTGCCGCCCTGGATTTTCAAGATCGTCCGCAAGTTCGACAAGCTCGAACAGGATGACAGCGCAGAGTCCGCCCGTTCCAAACGCGCCCTGACACACGCGCTGGAACAGCTCGGCATCGGCCGTCAGACCGATATCGAGGACTTCACCAGCAGCGGCCCGGCCAATGATCCGGACGGCGATGGCGGCGGCGCACCCGCGGTCAGCGAAGAAGAGTGGAATGATGCTGATCCGAAGAAGGACCAGGACGCAGCATGATTCTGGCAATCGACCCCTCCGTAAGCAGAACGGGTTGGTGCAAAGGCCACCCTGGCGGACCCGTGCAAACGGGATCGCTGGGGCTTGGCTCTTTTGGCAAGGAACTCGGCCCCACCCTGAACGCCTTGGAGCAATGGCTCGAAGGCGCTCTGGATGGCGTCGACATCGTTTTCTACGAACAGCCGATCCAGTTCGGAAAGCAGTCGTTTGACAGTCGCCGCAAGCTCTATGCGCTCGGTGCGCTGATCGAACTGGTCTGCTACCGCCGCCGCGTACAGGTGCGCGAAGTAAACAACCAGACCTGCAAGGCGCTCTGCTACGGCAGCGCAAAGATGAAATCCGCCGAGGTGAAGGAGCGGGGCGTCGGCCTCGCCAAAGCCTGGGGATTTGAACCCGCCAATCATGATCAAGCCGATGCCTGCGCTGTGTTCCTTGTGGGCGCGCGCGAATGGTTTCCGGCCGACTTCCAGACATGGGTGGACCGCAAGGCCGCGCTCGCCCGCAAGACCGGGGAATTACTCATATGATCAACGAACGTGAGGGGGCCATCCTCCAAACCACCATGCCGGGCACTGGACTGGTCAATGGGCATCCTGCCGAAGCTGATGGAAACGTAGTACCATCTGCAACGGTCAAATCCGCGCCCCCTCCACCTGAAGGGGTTGGAGCCCCTGATGATGGTGCATTTGAAGCGGTCAAGGATGCCAACCCGCGCACTGAACAAGCTGGGCCGAAGGCGATTGACGCCAAGGCTTTCGAGCGTGACGAAAATGATTGGTACACAGAGCCGCGCTGGTGTGTTGACCTGCTGATTGAGGCCGAGAGGCCGACAGGGCGTATCTGGGATCCGTGCTGTGGTCATGGCACCATCGGACGCGCATTCGCTGAAAACAATCACCCGATCAAATCCACTGACCTGATCCAGCGCGAATATGGTCTCGGCGGTATCGACTTCCTGAATGTCGAACCATCACAGCGCAATCGCGTCGACCGCATATGGGTGAACCCTCCCTTTGGGCTGGCGGCGGCTTTCGTGCGTCATGCGGTCAAACTGGTCGATGGCAGCGCGTGCTTTCTGTTGCCCCTGAAATGGCTGGCCTCGGAAACCCGCCAGGACCTGTTCCGCGAAGTCGGACGGCCGCAGCGCATCTATGTGCTGGCCAATCGTCCATCCATGCCGCCGGGAAAATTTCTGGATGGCGAAACCGGACGTTTCAACTGTGATGACCCTTTCCCGAAGGAGAAGAACGGCGAACTGAAATACCGCTGGCGCAAGGGCGACAAGCCCGGTGGCGGCGCTGTCGATTTCATGTGGGTGAAGTTCGTTCCCGGATATGAGGGGCCGACCTTCATGGACTGGCTGAGCCGGGGGGGGCAGGCAAAGCCTTACCGGCGCACCACGCGCGTAGCCGCGCCCGAAACCGCACTGAAGCGGGGAGGGTTTGAATAATGGGCCTGATAATCGATAATTTCGCAGGTGGCGGCGGCGCCAGCCTCGCGCTGGAAGAAGCGCTTGGCCGCCCCGTCGATATCGCCATCAATCACGATCCTGACGCGATTGCCATGCACACGGCAAATCATCCTGACACTCTGCACCTTCAGGAAGACGTGTTTGCGATCCGGCCGGCAGAACTGTGCGCTGGCCGCCCAATTGATGTCGCGTGGTTCTCCCCTGACTGCAAGCATTTCAGCCGCGCCAAGGGCGGTGCGCCGGTTTCAAAGAAGATCCGCGGCCTTGCATGGGTGGTTCTGAGGTGGGCGTCACTCCCGAAGTGGCAGCGCCCGCGCGTTATCTTCCTTGAGAACGTCTCCGAGTTCCAGACTTGGTGCCCGGTCAAGCGCAATGGCCAGCCGGACATGTCGAAGAAGGGTGAGACCTTTCGTCTGTGGGTCTCCCATCTGGAAGCGCTCGGCTATACCGTCGAGTGGCGCGAACTGGTGGCCTCGGACTTTGGGGCGCCCACGATCCGCAAGCGTTTGTTTCTGGTCGCGCGCTGCGATGGCGAGCCGATCCACTGGCCGGAACCGACGCATGGCGATCCGTTCGCGAAGGGCTTCCGCAAATCAGGGTTGACCCCGTGGCGCACCGCCGCCGACATTATCGACTGGTCGATCCCGTGCCCGTCGATCTTCGAACGCAAGCGGCCCTTGGCAGACAAGACGCTTGCCCGGATCGCTCGCGGCATCCAGCGCTATGTGATCGACGATCCGCAGCCGTTCATCGTGAACCTGACGCACGGTGTGCGACTGGAGTCCATTGATCTCCCCATGAAAACCATCACGGGTGCGAACAGGGGAGAAAAGGCGCTAGTAGCCCCTACGCTCATTCAGACGGGGTACGGCGAACGAGAGGGGCAGAGCCCGAGAACTCTTGATCTGCACCGGCCGCTGGGAACTGTCGTAGCCGGAGGCTCAAAGCACGCGCTCGTCGCCGCCTTCCTGGCCCAGCACAATGGCGGGCCGCGCAACGGCTCGCTCAGTGGCCGGTCAGCTGACGCCCCGATTTCCACCATCACCGGACGGGGCACACAGCAACAGCTTGTTACGTCACACCTGCTGAAGCTTCGCGGCACCTGCAAGGATGGCCAGCCCGTCACCGAACCGGCGCCGACGATTACGGCGGGCGGGCTCCACATCGGCGAGGTGCGCGCCTTCCTGCTGAAATACTATGGCGCAGGCGTCGGTCAAAGCGTGAAAGAGCCGCTGCATACTGTGACGGTGAAAGAGCGTTTCGGGCTGGTCACCATCCACGGCGAGACGTTCCAGATTACCGACATTGGAATGCGGATGCTGGCAGAACATGAACTCTATGCCGCGCAAGGGTTCCTTCAGGTCCGCCCTGATTATGTCATCCGCCCCGTGATCAACGGCAAGAAGATGACGAAGACGGCATCGATCGCGCGGTGCGGCAATTCAGTCAGCCCGCCGCCCGCCATCGAACTCGTGCGAGCGAATGCGCCGATGTTCTCCATCCTGCACCGCCCAGCCCGTAACTCCCCACCCTCCGCACCCGCTTACGGTGGCGCATCATGAGCGACCGCAAGAGCATGAGCGAAATCCATTTTCCGGATCGTCAGCCCAAGGCTGAGCCGCCGCACAATCTGTCGGCCGAGGCGGCGGTGCTGGGCGCGATCCTGTTCGACAACAATGCGTTCCAGCGCACACAGGAAATCCTGCGCCACGATGATTTCTATACGGAGGCGCATCAGGAACTTTATCATGCCCTGGAAGCGCGGATCATGGCCGGCGGTGTCGCTGATGGCGTGACCATGCGCGAGCATTTCGAGACCACGGGCAACCTGTCCCAGATCGGTGGGGCCGATTACCTGGCCCAGCTTCTCGACTCTGCAGCGTTCGGACCCGAGATTGACGATTACGCCCGCATGATCCGGCATAGCGCCGCGCGTCGGGCCATCATGGAGGCCGGGGATTTTCTGCGCGCCTGCGCTGAGAGCCCGGAGGAATCCGGTCAGATCACGCACCTGCTGGAAACCACCCGCGAAAAGCTGCAATCGGTCGAGGATATGCGCTTGCGGGGATCGCGCTGGGAAAGCGCGCAGGCGTCCACACAGCGCACCTTTGCCCAGATGGAGCACATGGTTCGCCATGGAAAGCCGGGCGAGGTTCAGGGCCTGAAAACAGGCATCCCTGACCTAGATCAGAAACTGCAGGGGCTGGTTCACAGCCGCCTGATCATCATGGGTGGCCGGCCGGGCATGGGTAAGTCAGGGGCAGCTGCCAATTTCGCCACGCATGTGGCCATGACCCCGCATGGGGAGCAGCATGCGCCGGGGCCTGACACGCATGTGGTCGGCTTCTTCTCGCTGGAAATGTCCAAGGAAGACTATGACCGGCGCACGGCATCATCGCTGGCCCACAAGAGAAAATATGGCCGCGTCGAGTATCAGGATATCGGTCAGGGCAAGCTGGGGCAGACACAGCTGGCGGTACTGGGGCAGGGCGGGCGACTGGTGCCGGATACCCTGTTCATCGATGACACGCCCTTCCTGAGTGCATCTGACATTGCGGTCAGATCCCGCGCGCTGAAACGCTCTGCCGGCCGTCTCGACCTGATCGTGATCGATTACCTGCAGATCATGAATTTCAACATTGGCCGGAACGAGAACCTGTCAGCCGCGATTGGTCGCACCACCAGTGCGCTAAAGCAGATGGCAAAGGAGTTGCGGGTTCCGGTCATGGCGCTGTCGCAGCTGTCTCGACAGGTCGAGCAACGGGAAAACAAGCGCCCGATGATCTCTGACCTGCGCGAATCCGGTTCCGTCGAACAGGACGCGGATCAGATCATTTTCCCCTTCCGGCCCGAATATTATCTGAACAAGGAAGAACCGCCCCACGGCGCGAAAGGCTCGAAAGAGGAACAGCGCTGGATTGAATGGTGGTCAGCGGCAACGGCCGCCAAGGGCGTGATGGAATTCAACATCGCAAAGAACCGTCACGGCGCTGAGGGCCGCGTCCTGGCGCATTACGACGCCGGCACGGATGCACTGGTGCCGCACAAGGATGATCTGGAAATCAAGGAGGGAATGTTCGCATGAGCAATAAGGCTATGACTTGGGCGATAGAATGCCGGGTGAAGGGATCGCACAAACTGGTGCTGATCCTCCTGGCTGACTGTCACAATGGGAGCACAGGGGCCTGCTTTCCATCCCAGAGGTGGATCGGTGAAAAGGGTGGATTGGCAAAAAGCACTATTCAATCCGTGCTGAATGACCTGGAGGAATGGGGGTTCATTACGCGCCAAACGCAAGCGCTGGGGCGCGGAAAAGGGAGCAAGACAGACTTCGTTTTGCACCTCGATATTTTTGACCCCCAGAATATAGGCCCCCAAAATACTGACGTTAGAACCCCAGATTCCGATGACTTAGAAGCCCAGAATTCAGGGCCTGAGAATAAGGATGAACCGGAAGAGGAACCGGAAGGAACCGGAAACGCGCAGGCGCGTGACGTGTTCGATCATTACAATCGAACAGCCACAGCTGTCGGCTGGGTTGTTCATGCCAGGCTGACAGATGCAATCAAATCCCCATTGAATGCCCGGATAAAAGATTACGGCGCGGATCAGGTTAAACGGTTCATTGAAGCGCTGACAGAACTGGAATGGACGTACAGGGGATTTCGGGACAAGCCGGATTTCCGCGCCAGCCTCACCTACATCACCCGGCCCCGGACGTTCGCGGAGCATTTTGACAAACTGGTCACCAGCCAGCCTGAACGAGACCTACTGACCGGCGCGGACTCGCCTGAACGCGAATGGCCGCTGGATCTGGAGGGTGCGTTCAATGCGCTGGAACGGGAGCTGGTCAACGGCGCTACCCGGCCCGCGTGGATTGGTGGCCGGTACGGATACCCGATGGACCCACGCTGCCCCGACGCCGAATACCCGGCTGGCCTCTACGCGCTGTTCCCGAAAATCCAGAAATGGGAGGCAGTCTCGTGATGGCTCTCAAAATCAACCATTTCGCAAAATACCCGGTCTGGCTCCGGGCTGTCCTGATCGTTGGCCTGTCAGCGACGCTCTGGACCGGGATCATCCTGACAGTGGAGGCGCTGTGATGTTTCAGATCGGACAGGAAGTTGCGTGCGTGATCGATGGGTGGCCTTGGGATTGGCAGGGCTACACGGACATATTTCCACTGGCCAAAGGCAGCACTTACGCGGTCGTTTATCTCTACCCGGATGGCGCAATCCTTCCCTGTGGTTCGGAAATCATAGGCGATTGCATCGGGATAGGTATCGTCAACGAGCCCCTGAAGATCGCAGTCGAGAAGATGGGGATGGAGCTAGCCACCTACGACATCTGGCCAACAGAATGGTTCCGCCGCCTCCAGCGCAACGCCGAGAGCGTCGAGCAGGCCATGACCATCTTCCGCAAAATGACAGAAACCACGAAGACACCGGAGGTGATTGGGGCATGAGCGCACCATGGACCGAAGACGAAAAGCAACATGTTCGCACCAAGTGGACCAAAGGCTTCTCGGCATCGCAGATCAGCCGCACCGTCAGCGCCACATTCGGAAATAGCCGTTCACGGAATGCGGTGATTGGACAGGTGCACCGCATGGGACTGGCCGCCCGGGCCACACCTACCCGGCCTGTAAAGATCAAGCGCAAGACCCGCCGCGCGCCGCCGAGCAAGCCCGTCGCCAAGGCGAAGCCAAAGCCTGCGCCGGCCAAGAAGCCGGAGCCGGAAGTGTTGGAGCCGGAGGGCGCGTTCCACATCCTCGACCTGAAGGAGCATCAGTGCCGCTGGCCGGTGACCAAGGGCGATGACCACCGCTTCTGCGGCCGCAGCCAGGCTGCCGGATCATCTTACTGCCGGGCACACCTGAAGCGGAGCATTTCGCCGCTCTCTGCAGCGACCCTGCAGCGCGCGCCGGTCAGCATGAAAAAGGCCATGTCATGAGAGAGCCGACACCCCAGAAAGGCTGGAGCCGGAACGTGGTCATGGAGCGCGAGGAACGATTGGCCAAGCGCATCAAAGCCTATTGGTTCGCGCGCGGGTTTCTCGTCGAGACCCGCATCGAGGTCGAGACCTTCTATGATCGGGTGTGGCAGTTTCCGGTCCCGTCAATCCGCTCGGATATGGTCAACGGCCTGCCGGTCAAGCGCGTGAGCGGGAGGGTTCGGAAATGATGCCCGGCCAGACTCAGCCAGAGCCGTATCACTACGGACGATCAACCGCCCATGATGACCTTCAGGCCACGTTGCTGCACTGGCTGGCCAATCAATCGGGACGCGCCGCATGGGGTGAAATCGATTTGGACGGGGCGCGCGCCGATGCCTATGCGGTGGAAATCGTCCGGCGCAAGCTGGTGAACCCTCACATTTACGAGGTGAAAGCCGCGCGGTCAGACTTCACCGGGGAAATGCGCACCGGGAAGTGGCGGAAATACCTGCCTTGGTGCTGCCGTTTCGATTTCGTCACCCCGGCCGGCCTCTGTGAACGATCCGAAATCCCCGAGGAAGCTGGCTGGCTGGTGCTTGAGGATGGGAACTTTCGCCGCCGCAAGCGTGCGCAGGTACGAGAGGCCAGCGTGCCAGACTGGTTCCTGTTGAGGGTGGCGCTGCATCGCGCCCCGCATATGCCGGTAGGCCGGGCGTGGGTTGAGCGTCAGTGGATTGACCACATTCGCAGCAAACGCCGATTGGGCGCCGAGGTAGCCAATTTCATCCGGAACAAGGCGAAAGCCCACGCTGAACTCTATCAGATGAAAGCCAGGGTGGCTGATCTGAGGGCGGAATTTTACCGGCTCAAAGCGGCCGAGGCACACCCGGATTTTGCCACATCCGATCTGTTCGAGAACCCATTGGAGGAACTGAAGTGATGGCCACCAAACCCCGCCGCCGCGCCGGCCGAAAGCGTCGGCAAGACGTGAAACGCCAGCCCAGCGGCCAGATTCGCAAGAGCGTCTATGCCGAGCGGGTGACGCCCACCAAGGAAATGCAGGCCCGGCGTGCTGACCTTCTCGGGGACAAGAACGCCACCGGGGAAATCGATTGCGCACTCGACGTCATCGCCAGCCCCGCGCACCGCCTGATCACCCCCAAGCAGGCCGAGGCCGGGCGGCGCTATGCGGTGGCGCGCATGCGCCTGATGAAGTCCCTCGGCACCAGCCCCGACCCCAGCACGCCGCGGCTCGCTGAATGGATCGACAATGGCCAGTCGCCCGCTGATGGGCCGGATGACGGGCTGGCCGCGTTCAAATGGCGGAAGGCCAACATGTGCGTCTACGACTGCGGTGCCGACATTCGCAAGATCGTGGACCGGGTGTGCCTGGAAAACCAACTCCCCCGCAAGGACCAAGTAATCAAATTAAGGATCGGTCTCGACGCCTTAGTCCGGCTGTATCGAATTTAACGTGGCAGGATACTCGTGCATCATTTTGAGGTTGTTTCAGGATAGAGTGTCGTTGCTCTCTGATTGCTTGTCACCCCTCATAGGAGTTAGTACAAAGAGCGAACGCGCCGGGGTTTTACGGGCCTCCGGCGCGCTCTAACCACGATGATCGTGAAAGGATCAAACGATGGCTTCAAACTTCAAACCATGCTCCATTGACGGCTGCAAGGGCAACGCACACAGGAGCGCCACCGGCCGCCGTGGTTGGTGTAGCGCACATTATCAACGGTGGCGCACTCACGGCGACCCGTTAGCAGGGGGTACTAGGACGGGGGCACCCTTAGAATTTCTGCAGGGATTAGCTTCCAAAGAAACTGATGACTGCATTCCATGGCCATTCGGTAGAACGTTATTGGGGCGAGCTCAGGTTCACATTGGCGCAACGACTCGCTCTGCCGCTCGCGTTGTTTGTGAACTCACGCACGGCGATCCACCGACGGCGCAACATCAAGCAGCGCACTCGTGCGGAAAAGGTCATCTTGGTTGTGTAAACCCCAGGCACCTCCGATGGGCGACTCCGCAGGAAAACAGCGACGACAAAACAGTTCACCAGACTATTAGTCGCGGTGAACGGCACGCTAGTGCCAAGCTGACCGAGTGTGACGTTTTAGAAATCCGGAAGGCATCTTCCGAAGAAAGGTCGATATGCTCCTTGGCGCGTGAGTATTCGGTAAATGAATCGACTATCAGGGATATAGTGTGTCGCAAAACTTGGGCTTGGCTCAAATGAGTATGATGCACACAGCAATCCGAGACAATTGGGCGATCCCTGACGAGGCTGTGAAAGGCGCGGAATTCGTGCTCACCCGCAGCATGGGCGATCATCAGGTGTTCAGCATCCGGGGCATCATCGACGGCCGCGCGGTCTGCCGGCACTGGAATGCCAGGCACAGCCGCTGGGAATACGAGACCTTCGGGCCAGCCTGGTTCCGGGGGAAGGTCAACCACATCGAATGGAGGCAGGCAGCATGACACCGTACACACAATGCAGGCGCTGCGGCCTGAACGAATTCATCAATCCCCGCCCTCTGAATTGCCCAAACTGCAATGCAGTCATTCACGAGGAAGCCCACATGCGGGCAATGCTAGCGAGGAAGTCTGCCTCTTATGTGGCGCCGGAGGATGCGAAACAGCAGATCGCGCGCGCTGTTTCTAATACGATCAGGGCCGCCATCAAGAAGTAGTGGCAACCATTAGCATCAGGCACACCATCTGGACGCTATCGCTTGACAGGGGAAATGAACCACCTCATAGGCGAGTCCAATGCACATTCGAGAATAGCGCCTGCGGCCCAATGGGATCGCGGGCGTTTTTCGTTTCAGCGGCGGTAGCTCAGTGGTTAGAGCGTCCGGCTCATAACCGGAAGGCCATGGGTTCAAACCCCATCCCCGCTCCCAAATCTGCGGCGCTCTTGAGCGATCATCAGCCCGTGATGAAGTGATGCCACGGCCCCCAACCAACCAAAAGGGGATCGGGCATCGGACTGAGAAGGGTCGGGCGACGGCCACCGCCCCTGCGCCATCCCGTATCCAGCATTTGAAGGCTGGTTGGGACCAAGCGGGGAATAAGCGAATCCTTGCCTCGGTAAATCACTTCCCGCAGGTCACTTTCCAAGAGGTGCTCTCACAGACCTCCGAACGGCCCAAAGAGAGCGTAAGCCGTTCACCTCGCTTTCCCAGTTCATCGCCCGGTCCAGGTCCGGCTCGGTAGTTTCCTCCCTTGATGCGTGCGCAGGCACCGGAGGCCGGGCGGTGATCCTTTCCACAAGCCCCCTATTCAGTGAGTTCCGTCATGGCCGCACCCGAAGGCAACAGGTTCTGGGAAGCTCGCAGCTCCCATGGTCGCAAACCAATCTTCGAAACAGCCGAGGATCTGTGGAATGCCTGTGTGGAGTATTTCGCATGGGTGGAGGAAAACCCGCTCTATACCACTGAGTTGGTCAAGTATCAGGGAAGCGCAGAGCAGGTCGAAGTGCCAAAAATGCGGGCCATGACCATCACAGGGCTCTCCCTTTTCCTCGATATCGACGTGACAACATGGAAGGCACAGGCGAAGCGAAGCAAAGATTTTTCCACTGTCGTAACGCGAGCCGAGGGCATCATCTACGATCAGAAGTTCTCTGGTGCCGCTGCTGACCTCCTGAATGCCAATATCATCGCCCGCGATCTTGGTCTGGCTGACAAGCGAGAACACACAGGAAATGACGGCGGGCCGATCAAGGTAGAGGGCCGGACATGGCGCGACGTGCTGAGGCAGGAGACCGACCAGCCGGAAGCGGAGTCGGAGGAATAGCCAGGCCTCTCACGAACCCGGCTCTGTTCGAGTTCTGGGAGGAGGTTTTTCTCGGCGGCAATGATACGGCGGTTCTTCACGGTGGCCGGTCCAGCTCGAAGACGCGGGACACAGCCTGTCAGCTGGTTCGCCTGATCGATCATGTCGGTGTCGGCATGCGAGTCCTGTGCATCCGTCGCTTCCAGAACCGCATCAAGGATTCGGTCTACACAGAGCTGAAATGGGCGATCAATCATCTGGGGCTCTCGGACAAGTTCGAGATCCAGAAGAACACGATCATTCATGTGGACACCGGCTCGGAGTTCATCTTCTACGGCACCGAGCGCAATATCGACGACATCAAGGGCACGTCGGACGTGGATATCCTCTGGGTGGAGGAGGCTGAAAAGCTGACCGAGGATCAGTGGGTCATCATTGGCCCGACGATCCGGAAAGAGGACAGCCTGGCAATCCTGCTGTTCAACCCGAAACTGGTCACGGATTACGTCTGGAAGAACTTCGTGGTGAACCCGCCGCCGCATACGGTGGTTCGCAAGATCGACTATACCGAGAACCCGTTCCTGTCGCAGAAGGCGCTGCGGGATATCGCGGCCATGCAGGAACGCGACCCGGAGACGTTCGAACATGTCTATGGCGGCGTTCCGCTGGGAGACAGCGAACTCTCCATCTTCAAGCGCCGCTGGCTCGATGCCTGTGTGGATGCGCATGATGTGCTCGGCATCGACCTGGCCGGCCGAAACGTGATCGGCTTCGACCCGGCGGATGATGGCGAAGACAAGTGCGCCACCGCGGACAAGATCAATGGCGTCTTCATCGACGCTGAGGACTGGTCATCCGGCAAGGATGAGCTGGTGCAGAATGCCAAGCGGGTATGGGCGAAGGCCAACCGCATCAAGGGCTGTGTCTCCTATGACACGATTGGCATTGGCGCATTCGTCGGCGGCTACATTGATGAGCAGAACGAGACAGAAGGCGGCGATGTGGAGCACTATGCCTTCCACGCTGGCGGGGCGGTCATGGATGGCGACAAACCCAGCGATCCGCAGAACGATAACAGCCCGCTCAACAAGGACGAGTACCTGAACCTGAAGTCTCAGTCTTGGGCCAACACCGCCCGCAAGGCGATGTTGACGTTCAACGCGGTCACCCGTGGCCAGTCGGTCAAGCCGGAGGACATCCTGTCGTTCTCGTCCTCAATGGGCGCGGAGAAGCTGGATGCACTGTTCACAGAGCTTTGCGTGCCCTGGTGGGTGGAAACCGAAGGCAAGAAGCGTGTCGTGCCCAAGGTCAAGCTGAAGAAGGATCTGGGCGTGAAGTCGCACAACCTCGCTGATGCCGTGATCGCCGCTGACAATATCGACCTCGGAGGCCAGCGCCATTACGCCGGCATGCTGCTATCAAAACGGAAGCGCTCATGACCCGACTATCCACCCTTGTGAACGCAGCAGAACGCAGGCTGGCTGCGATCTTCCCCGGCTACTTCGAAGGCGCCAAGCACGACCACTATCAGGATTTCGGCTATCCGAAGACGATCACCTTCCCGATGTTGCACGGCATGTATTGCCGCAACAGCATCGCACGCGCGGCTGTGGACAGCACAGTGGAGAAAGTGTGGGAGACACACCCGCAATTGCTGGAAAGCGACTCCAGCGAGGACGAAACGGACCTTGAATCCGATATCCGCCAGCGCTTCAGCGATATTCGCTTCTGGCAGAAGATCATGGACGCGGATACCAAATCTCTGGTCGGCGCCTATTCCGGCGTGATCCTGCGCCTGGCTGATGGCAAGCGCTTCCGTGAACCCGTCGACACAGTGCCCGGCGGACTGGATGGACTGGTCGAGATTATCCCCGCATGGGAGGGACAGCTGACCGTCTCCACTTGGGACACAGACGAACTCTCTGAGACCTATGGCCAGCCGACCATGTTCCAGTTCAACGAGTCATCGATCGGCAACACCAACACACAGCAGCCACGCCAATTCGAGGTGCATCCGGATCGCGTGATCGTCTGGTCGAAAGATGCCACCGTGCACAACCGGTCCTTCCTTGAGCCCGGTTACAACGACCTGATGACGCTGGAGAAGGTCATCGGCGCCGGGGGCGAAGGCTTCTGGAAGAACGCCAAGCGCGACCCAATCATCAATGTCGAGCCTGATTTCAAGGTCGCCAACATGGCAAAGGCCATGGGCGTCCCCGAGGAAGAGCTTCTCGATCTGATGAACGATCAGGTCGATGACTGGCAGAAGGGCTTCGACAAGCTGCTCATGCTTCAGGGCATGACGGCCGAGACGCTTTCGGTCACCCTGCCCAGCCCGGAACACTTCATTGCTGGCCCGCTGCAGACCTTTGCAGCCTCGATCCGCATGCCCATGAAGATCCTCGTCGGCACCCAGACCGGAGAGCGCGCCAGCACCGAGGACGCCAAGCAGTGGAGCAAGACCTGCATGTCACACCGGGAAAACCGGGTGATCCCGAACATCATGGACGTGATCAACCGCCTGGAGCGGTTCGACATCCTGCCGGAGCGTGACTGGAACCTCGATTGGGACAGCCTGACTGACTCCAGCGAGGACGAGAAAATGGGGCTGGCCTCGAAGATGTCAGAGATCAACTCCAAGATGGAGCGCTCGGGCGAGATCGTGTTCACGCATGACGAGATCCGCGAAGTCACCGGCCGTGACCCGCTCAGCGATGCGGACAAGTACCGCGAAGAAGACGAGCCGGACGAAGAGGACGAGGCAGCCGCGCTGGGCCTTGTGCCGGAAGAGATCGAAGCCGCGGCCTGACCGGCCTCACCCAGTATCAAACGCAGCAGGCGGTCCATGTGGCCGCCTTTTTCATATGGAGCATCCGATGCCCAAGCTACTCCCAGCCTTCCTCGTCAACCGCAGCACCAAGGATGAGCAGGTCGCCGTCCATGTCCGCTGCAACCTCGCCGGCAAGATCAAGCGCGAGATGCGCGACGGTCGCGAAACCATCATCCTGCCCAGCTATGCGGCCAAGGCTGACACCGTGCTCAATGGAACGCTCTATCCGCGCGAAGAACTGCAGAAGTCCTATGCCGGCCTGAACCGGACCCCGGCCCCTCTCGGTCATCCGCTGATCAATGGCAATTTCGTCGCTGCCCTCGACCCGGAGGCGCTGGCCCGCAACTATGTCTTCGCCTGGAACGAGAACCCGCGCTGGGATGGGGAGCGCATTGCTCTGGATGTGGTCATTGATGTCGCCCGCGCCAAGGAGAGCGAAGGCGGCAAGCAGGTCCTGAACGCGATCGATGCGGGCACCCCGATCAGCACCTCCACCGGCCTGCTCTGCATGCTGGAATATGTCGAGGGCGCTGAACACGACTCCATCGCGCGCGAGATCGTCTGGGATCATGTGGCGATCCTGCTGGATGAGGAACCAGCCATCAGCACTGGCCAAGGCGTCGGCATCTTCGTGAATTCGTCTCGCCAGACCGGCAAGACCACTGAACTAAAGGTCATCAACTCGACCATTGAGGAAGAGTTCGACCGAGAAATCGAATGGGCGGCAGAGAGCATCTGGCGCGCAGTCGAGCGACGCGAAGAGCGGGAAGATGACCGACCCGCTGTTGAGCGTATCAAGTCCGCTATCATGAAGGCACTTGGCCTCGAGCGGGAACCCTCTGCAAATCGAAAGGAAGCAGATATGTCGAAAGAGCAAATCGACGCGCTTTCCGCGAAGGTTGACGCCCTCTCGGAGTCGATCACGCCGGAAGCCCTGGGCAAGACCATCGGTGACGTGGTGGCCAACGCCATCAAGCCGCTGACGGACAATCTGAACGAACTTCAGAATGCCCAGAAGGCCAAGGACGATGCCGAACTGGCAACGCTTCGTGAGAAGATCGTCAAGGCCAATCTCATGGACGAGGAAGCTGCCGGTGAGCTGACGCTCAATGCCGCCCGCGCCCTCGCCAAGAAGGCCGAGCCGAAGAAGGCTGCGGCACTCAACGGCAAGTTCGACGGGGCCGGCGATGAAGCCGACCAGTGGGACGGCTACACCATCAACCAGCACGTGAAGACGGAGGTTTAATCCAATGGCTGGAAACGTGATCTATCGCGGCCCGATCAAGGACGAGCCTGAAACCGTCTCCGACAAGACGGTTGCCGGCGCATACCTTCCGGGCATTCTCGTCACCGAGTCAGCTTCTGCGCTGACGGTGGCGACCGGAGCCAACATCGAGGACGATCTGCTCGTTCTCTCCAATCGCCGTTTCTATGGCCAGGACGTGGCGACCGCCTACGCCTCTGGTGATACCGGCGTCGCCTATCGTCCGCGCCCGGGCGAAATCTATCAGGTCCGCGTTGCGGCAACCACTTATGCCAAGAGTGACCCGCTCACTGTAGGCGCCAGTGGCTACCTGGAAGACGCTGCGGCGGGCGAACGTGTTCTCGCATTCTTCGAGGATACGCCGGGCGCATACTCCGCAGGCGACTTGGCTGATGTTCGCATCGCCAACAGCTTCAACATCGCAGCGGTATAAGGAGCCCTACCATGCGCGTTTATAACTCCCGCAATCCTTCCGGGGCTGATACCGGCATCGATATTCCTGATCGCATGCCGATTGCCTCGCAGGAGCAAAACAACTGGCTGCTCAATCGCCGCCGCCAGGTCGATGCTCACGAGCTGAACTTCCTCGGCAATGCCAGCCCGCTTCCCCGCGATGTGTGGGGTGAATGGGATCGTGAGGGCATCGAGGTCCAGCGTGAAGTGCTGGCCGTCTTCGGTGACCTTGCGGCCGCTGTGGGTACGCCCATGCCGATTGGCAAGCTGATCCACTACTTCCAGCAGATCAGTGACTCCGGCGAGGCACACGTCTCTCTGGATGGCCGCTCGAAAGGCCGCACCGATCAGCAGGTCATCAGCTATCAGGGTACGCCGCTGCCGATCATCGACAGCCCGTTCTCTTATGGCTGGCGCCAGATGGAAGCTGCCCGCACCGAAGGTTATCAGCTGGACAGTGCTGGCCGTCGCAACGCTGACTTCAAGGTGGCGAAGAAGCTGGAGAGCATTGCGCTCGTCGGTGACACTTCCATCGTGGTAGACGGCAAGCCGCTCTATGGCCTGACCACCCACCCGAAGCGCAACACGCGCTCCACCACGAATGACCTGAGCGCTTGCACGGGTCCGGAGTGGACGGCTGACGTGAATGCGACGATCAAGCTGCTGCATGCGGACAATTTCCGCGTTCCGGCGACCCTCTATGTCAACTGGGATGACTGGTTCTATGCCACCCAGACTGACTATTCCACGCAATACCCGAACAAGACCATTGCCCAGCGTATCCTGGAGAATGGCGGCGTTCGTGAGGTGATCCCGGCATCTGATGTGCCGGCGGATACCATCATTGCCGTGGTCAAGGATCGCCGCAGCATCCAGGTGCTGAACGGCATGCCGATGAACTCCCGCCAACAGTTCCGGGCCAACCCGGAAGACGATTACAATTTCCTCGTCATGGCGGCGCAGGCCATCGAGATCAAGTTCGATGCCGAAGACAATTGCGGCATCGCACACTCCTCGTAAGTGAACCGGGCGGCGGGGCTTAGGCCTCGCCGCTTCTCCCCCAAGGAACCCCCATCATGCAATACGAAATCACTCAGCCCGGCGTCTATGACGGCGAGGGTAAGCCCGTGAAGGTCGGCACTGTATTCGACATCAAGGGCGACGCCGTTCCGGCATGGCTCGTGAACAAGGGCCGCCGTCTCGGTGGTGACACCGAAGGCAAAACGCCGATCACAAATCCGAAGAAGGATGCACGCTCAGCCGAAGCGAAGGCGAAGGCTGAAGCCGAGGAAAAGGCTCGCCTCGAAGCCGAAGCGAAGGCGAAGGCTGCCAACACCAAGCCATCCGCACAGGAGCGTCAACAGCGCCTGCGCGAACTGGTTGGCGAGATGAAGCCGGAAGCCTTCACTGCTGACGGCTCGCCTGACGTCAAGGTGCTCAACGGCATGTTGAATGAAGGCGAAATTGCCTTCACCGCCGAAGAGCGTGACCAGCTGTGGCCGGGCATCAAGGGCGAGTTCACCCCGCCTGCCGCCGGCAAGTAAACAGATTGCCGCCCTGTCCAAGATGGGGCGGCGCTCACCCCCAGCCAGGATGATCAGACATGCCATACGGAACGCTGGCCGGTTTCCGGTCATACTGGACAGATCGCGGCAACAGCGCGCCGACGGATGCAGGGGATGCAGATGCCAATGCGGCGCTCGTTCGCGCCTCCGATCACATCAAGTACAGGTACGTGGCCAACCTGATCAAAGGCTATGACGAAACCCTCGATGTGGTGGAGGACGCAACCTATGAGGCTGCGCTGCTCGAACTCACCACAGTGGGCTTCTTCTCCAAGACATACACGCCAGCCCAGCAGAAGGTGCTGACCGGCGTAGACAAGATCAGGTGGACCGTCACCGGCGACGCCAGCAACAAGTATGCGCAGGCGCCTGTGTCCACCCTCATCGAGGCCATGTTCGAGCCCTATGTGCGCGACCTGAATGACGCGCAATTCCGGTTCATGTCGATTGGCCCGGGAACACTCTGATGGCAGAGGACTGGGCCAGCATCGCCGCCGAGGTCGAGGATGCCATCCGCTCGGTATCGGACACCAGCCAGCCGAACGGCTTTCCTGCCACCATCCGCAAGGCAGGGACAACGGCCGGCGCGAACCCATGGGATCCAGCGACGGGCACGCCAACCTATCACACAGTCTGGATCGTCGACGGGGATCGCGTCATCCGTGATGAGACGGGCACGCGCATCGAACGCATCGAACGGACGCTGATGGTATCGGCCACCGGCACCGCCATCGAAGACGAAGACATGATCGCTGTGGGAATAGCCGCCGAGGATGCGAGCGAGGCCACACAGTGGGAGACTATCAAGGAAGTCCGCCCAGTCGCGCCTGCTGGCGTGGTGGTTTACTACAGCCTGGTCATCGACGGTGCGCCGGGCAAACTCTCAACCTGAAGGAAGCCCCCATGAAATACACCGTTCAGAAAGCCAACCAGTTCTTCAAGGGCGACAAGCCAATCCCGGTCGGGGGCGATATCGATCTGGAGGACAATGTGCTCACACGCAAGTTCGTCGAGCGCGGTCATGTGGAGGCACCTGCGAGCGGCGGCACGGTCTCCGGCAAGCAAGAGTATCGCCCCGGCGAGAGCGCCTCAGAGACCACGATCAACAAACCAGAGCCAGACGCTGACTAGATGCCCCGCAATATCCCGGACATCGACCAGCTAACCGAGCTGTGGGAGCCGCGCCTGCGCGATGCCTTCCTCGAAAGCATCGACGGCGTGACTGACCGGGTGACGCTGAAGCAGATCACGGCCCTGCTCGAACGTGGGGACATTGATGGCCTGCTTGATTACCTCCGCATCAACCGGCTGAGCTTCCAGGGCTTCGAGATTGCCATGCGCGATATGTATGAGGCGGGAGGCATGCGCTTCGGCTCGTCGCTGCCGACACTGGCGCAATTCGTGTTCGACGTCCGCAATCCGCAGGCTGAGGCGTGGATCCGGGACAGGTCATCCAATCTCGTCACCGAGATCGTACAGGATCAGCGCAACATGATCCGGGGCCATCTGGTCGAGGGCCTGGCACGGGGCGACAATCCCCGCACCACCGCAATCGAACTGGTGGGACGCATCGATCGTGCGACTGGCAAGCGCTCTGGCGGGATTATCGGCCTCACACAGCAGCAGGAAGCGTGGCAGCGCGCCTATGCTGCCGAGTTGGTTTCTGATGACCCGGCCATGCTCCGCAAGGCTCTGGGGCGCAAGCTGAGGGACAAGCGCTTCGACCGCGCCATCCAGAAGGCCATCAGGACCGGCAAGCCCATCCCCGCAGAGACCCGCCGCAAGATGGCGCGCTCCTATCGCAACCGCATGCTGAAGTATCGGGCGGACGTCATCGCCAGGACCGAGACACTGCAATCCCTCGCAGGCTCTCAATACGAGACCTATCGCCAGGCCATTGATGCCGGCGAACTTCGCGCCGATCAGGTCACCAAGATATGGAAGAGTGCCAGTGACGAGCGCGTTCGCTTCTCCCATGCGATCCTGCATAACGACAAGGCGCTGTTTGATCAGCCGTTCATATCACCATTGGGCAACGCCATGCGCTTTCCCGGCGACCGCTCGCTTGGTGCGACCGCGGCCGATACGATCCAGTGCCGCTGCACACTGAACTACCGGGTGGTATTTGAGTGATGGGCCAGTTCGTGGATGCGGTTCTGGAATTCAATGACAAGGCGCTTGAACGCGCTGATCTGGTGCTGAAATACGCAGCACAGGATCTATCAGAGGATGTGACCAAGCCGATCTATGAAGGCGGCCGCATGCGGGTGGATACCGGGTTTCTCCGGGCGTCCTTCCGGGCCACGCTGGATGTTCCGATCCTGACCGCCATCGAAAAGCCGGATGGGGAATACTTCGCCTTCGATAGCGCCGCCATTGGCCTGACGATCAACCGCATGACCATGGGGCAAACGCTTTATCTGACGTTCACTGCCAACTATGCGCGCCACAGGGAGTACGGCGCCAGAGGACAGGCGCCTGATGCCTTTGTGCGCACATACACGGCCGACTGGCAGGGGTACGTCAATCGCGCTGCGGAGCGGGTGAAGAAGTTGGATCGCTAGCGGTCTGGCCGTCTTTAGTCATCTCGAAGCCAAGGATCATATAGGCCAGCGTCATCCGCGCTGTCTGCAATGCCGTGTCGGCTGACGTCGATGCGCCTCGCTCCACACCAAGAACATCATGCGCGGCTCTCAGGCGCCGCAGGGTTTCAGCACTATCCAGAGGGTCAGCCATGGCAACCGATCACGAGGAATCGGTGAGAGCGGCTTTGTTCGGTCATCTCACGGCCCTGACTACGACACCGGCCACAGAGATCGCGTGGCCAAATATCAGCTTCGACCCGGCCACTTACCCATATCTTCGGGTGAATGTCATCCCGACACGGCCCGGAATGATGACCGAGGACGGCACACGCAAGCCGCACCGGGGCATCCTTCAGGTCGATGTCGTGACCAAGAGGGGCGGTGGCTATCCGTCCAGCCTGGTCGATCAGCTCTGCCAGCATTTCCGGCAGGGCGTCCAAATCTTCGGCTCAGATGGGCGGTTCGTCCACATCACCGAGCCGCCATACCCCACGGCCCCGTTCGACGACGAGACCGAGACCATCGTGCCGGTGCAAGTCCGGTACACCTCCTCCTCAACTGTCAGCTCATCGTAAAGGAGACATTCCATGTCTGACGGACGCACCAACATTGCTTCGAAGCTGTATATCTGCGCGACACCGCAGGACGGCAACCTCACCAAGACCGAGTATGAGGCCCTGACCTGGGTTCTGATCACGGGCGTTGGCACCTGCGGTGAATTCGGCACCGACGAGAACATCAGCGAGTACCAGCTGGAAGACGGCAACACGCTGAAGGCCAAGGGCTTCATGAACATGAAGAACGTCGATGTCGAGTTCGTGCCCGACTATGATGATGCTGGCCAGGATGCCCTCCGCGCCGCTGGCGACACCTACACCTCCTATGCCTTCAAGCGTGAGAAGAACGACAAGCCGGATGCTGGCGGCACCAACTCGATCTTCTACGCCATCGGCAAGGTCAAGAAGGTCACGCCTGTGGACGGCACCGGCGATGACTTCATCCGCCACATGACGACGATTGCGCAGGAATATGCGCCTGTGTTCGTCGAGCCGGCAGCCGGCGCATAAGGGACAGGTCATGGATATTTCAGGCATTGATCCGCACACTTCGACTCTGCACCTCAAGCTGCCGGGCTCGTCCGAAAAGATCGGGCTCGCGCTTGAGCTGCAGAGCCTCACCAGCGACGCCTGCCAGAAAGTGGTCGAAGAAAACCAGGCCGCCTATGCCGAGGCGCGTGAAAAGCATGGCGAAATCCCCAAGGAAACCTACGAGGAAGGCGGTCTGAAGCTTTACGCCGCCACCATTGTCGGATGGACATGGGAGAAGGATGCCAGCTGGGGCGGTGAGCAGCTGAAATTCACCAAGGCCAACGTCATGAAGGTTCTGAGCAAGGACTTCATCCTGCGCCAGGTCACTGAAGCGGCGAATGAGCAAAAGCGTTTTTTCGCCAAGTATGCGAAGGGCTCGTAAGGCACCTTCGCAACCGGGTCCGGTATCACACCCCCGGATATGACGGTAAGACACGCGCGACCATCCACCGCGAATTCAGCCAGCCGGTTCCGCATGTGGCCAAGCCGAAAGGCGGCGATCACTTGCTGAGCTGGTTCTATCAGCTGAGCGACACGAGGTCCTATTCGGACGGGGTGCCCCAGCCGATCACATTCACCGAAATCGAGGCTTGGTCGCGGCTATCGCGGACACGCCTCAAACCTCACCACATCGAAGCACTGACGATGCTGGACGCCGCCTATCGCTCGGAAATGGGCGAGGCCATCACCTATTCGAACGAACGACGCAGACGGGAGCAGGGCAGGAAATGACCGATATCGCCACGCTCGGAATTGCTGTTACCTCGGATGCCAAAGGTGCGGCGGCGGACCTGGACAAGCTTGCAGGATCCGCTGGTGCCGCCGAGGGCGCGACCGAAAGCCTTGCGGAGTCGGCAGGCCGCGCTGCCGCGGCTGAAGGCAACCTTGGCAGCAAGGCCAGCATGGCTTCCTCGGCAGTCAATGCGAACACGACTGCGGTGAAGACGAACACAGCCGCCCTGCATGCGCAGGCCGCAGCCGCACGATCCGTTGCCGGCCGTCAGCAGCAGATGATGTGGCAGTCCAACGACATCTTCATGATGCTGGCATCCGGCCAGGCTGTGCACATGATCGCCATTCAGCAGGGCTCCCAGCTGGCGCAGGTCTATGCGGGGCCGGGTGGTCTGAACAATGCGTTCAAGGACTTCACGAAGCTGATGGGCGGTGTCATCCGCACGATGCTTCGCTTTGCCGGGCCGCTCACGTTTGTCACCGTGGTCGCGGGCAGTTTTTCTGTGGCGCTGCAGCAGCTCAATCGTGAGGCTGAAGAGACAGAAAAGCTTCTGGAGGATATGCGGAACCTCAGCGAGGATAACGCTGACGCGCTGCAGGATACCGCAGAGAGCGCCCTGAAGGTGGATCTGGCCCGCATCGGTCGTGAGGCAGACAATAGCGTCACGCCTATGCGTGAGTTCAAGAACGAACTGACGGGTGTTGCTGCTGCATTGAATGACATCACGGTCGCCAACTTCATCAAGCAGACCGGCGAGATGATGAAGCAGATTCGCGACACCGAGGCGGCCATCGACAAATTGGAGCAAAAGGCGCTGAGGGAAGCGCCGAGTGTCAGCTTCGCCTACGGCTCAACGGGCGGTCTCTCAAACCCAGGCACAACGCAGCGCGGCCTCACGCCTGAAGAACAGGAGGCGCTCACCTACGCGCGAAATGAACTGGTTGGTCTTGAGCGTCGACTCAACAGCTTCGGCAACGTTCTGTCTCCAGAGCAGTCCAAGGGCATTCTCAACGCATTGACGAGGGGGGACGCGGTAGGAGCTGCTGAAAAGTTCCGTGATGCCCTCAAAGGCGTCATGGAGGACAGTAAGACAACGACCTCCGAACAGAACAAACAGGCCACCACCATGGAGCGTCTGGCCAAGCTCGCAGAGCGCCAGCATGAGGCCACGGTGAAGGCACGCGGTGATGAGATCGAACTCATCAATTACCGCCGCGATCAGGAAATCAAGGCCATCAATGACGCCGCTGCCGAAGCCATCGCGCAAGGCAACAGCCGCCATCAGGTCGAGATGCTGCGCGATCAGGCCGCGGCTGATGCCAGAATGGCCGCAGAGCGCGAGATTGCCAATTTCCGGGAGCAGGAACACGAACGCACCGTTGCTGCCCTGCAGCGCGACTTCGACCGGCTCATGCGGGATATGGAGCGCACTGTCTCGGACCGCCAGCGGGTGGCTCAGCGCGGTGCGGATTTCGACAGATCCCTACAGCCGGCCACTGATGAAAACCAGGTGGAATGGTGGCGTCAGGATGCACAAGGCGAGGCCGCAAGCATCCGGGATCGTGAGCTTGAGCTTTATCGGGGCAATCAGGAAGAGCAGCTGCGCATCAAGCAGGAATTCCTCTACCGCGAGGAAGAGATCGAGCGCATTGCTGCACAGGAGCGCACCCGCATACGCGAGCAGCAATATGCGGACTCCGCCGGTCTGGCGTCCACATTCTTCGGTGCCTTGGGTGATCTGGCATCAGCATACGGCGACGAACAGTCTGACGCGGCAAGAACACTATTTGCCATCAGTAAGGGTCTGAACCTTGCGCAGGTGACGATGAACGCCTTCACGGCCTATTCGCAGGCATGGGCGGACCCGACGCTGACGTATTATCAGAAGGTGTTCACCAGCGTGCAGGCAATGACCAGCGTGCTGACTGCATTGGCCAGTCTTCGGAACGTCCAGCTGAGCGGCGCGCGCGAAATGGGCGGCCCCGTCTATCAGGGCGGCACCTATCTCGTCGGTGAACGCGGTCCGGAACTGTTCACGCCCGGATCCTCCGGCCAGATCACCTCGAACGCCAACCTGCAGAAGGCCATGGGCGGCCCAGCCAATGATAATGGAACATCCGGCACCTTGCGCCTGATCGTGCCTGAAGGCTGGCAGGTCCAGATGGATGAGCAGGCAAGGCGGCTGGTTCAGGTTGAGAGAGCTGCAGCGGATGCGCCAGAGCGCGCAGCGGGGGCAGTGGCTCGTGACATTGCCCAAGGCGGCGGAACCGTCTCAGGCGTCATTGAGAGCAAGTATGGACTTAATCGGGCGGCAGGTGCGTAATGGTCGACAGTTCAGCGCGCCTGCAGAAATACTATGCCTCAGCACCAGCGGGCGAGATCGCGCGGGAGGGTCTGAGCCTCTTCCACTCGGCGTTCTCGCAGACCTGGCACTTCACCAACTTCCCGGAGGCGTTCAGCGCGAATGTGCGGGGCGGGAGCGTCGACTTCCTGATCCATCCATTCACATTCCGCGAACCTGACGCTTCCACCACGGGCAAGCTGGAAGTGCTGGTCGATATCTACAATTCCGGCCGGGACTTCATTGCTGAGCTTCAGGCCGCGGCTGCGGATGCGTCAAGCCGGATCGAGTTGGAGTACAATGTCTACCTGGATCCGAACACGGATGCGGAGAAGACAATCCTTTTGGATGTTCAGGCGGTTTCGCCGTCGCAGGATACGAGCAGCGCAACGCTTCGTGCGGTCGGCGCCAATGTCCTGAACAGCCCGTATCCGCGCACCTATTACCGCACCTCCAAGTTTCCGGGGCTGAGGCGATGACTTCCGATGACGTGATCAACGCCATGCTGGCGACTGAGTACGAGCGGGGTGCGCGCGGACCTGATGCCTGGGATTGCTGGGGACTTGTCTGCGAGGTCTGCCGACTTATGAACTGGCCTGCCCCGTACGACCCGCTGGCGCATTCAGACGATCCACGCGGCTTGCTGACCATCTTCCGTCAGCATGTCCTGGCTGAGGACTGGAAGCTGACTGACTGTCAGGATGGAGCTGTCGCTTTCTTCGGCAAGTTCGCTGCTGCCCGCCATGCTGGCATCGTCATCAATGGCGGCGTTCTCCACACGCGGGAGGATACTGGCCCGCAATGGCTGGCGCCAGAGGATCTGGACGAACACAAGATCGAGTACGCACTATGGGCACGGTAACGATCCTGCACAGCCTGACCGACCCGGATGCGCGTGAAGTCATCGAATGGGATGGCCCCTATATCGACTTTCTTGAGCGCCGCTTTCCGGAAGGGTTCAACCAGCCGCACCGCACGGTCGACATGACCAATGGTGGCGAGGTCTGGGGCGAGGCCGCGCTTGAGCCAGTGGGAGAGCGCAACCTGACGCTGGCCTTCGCACCCGGCGGTATTGATCCTATCACGGCTGCAATCATTGTTGTCGCGTCGGTTGCTATCTCTCTCGCGGTCACGTTCCTGCTGACACCGAAAGCGCCGGCAACGGTGGACGGAAACAGCGCAGGCAGCGCTTACAGCGTAAGTGCGCAGGCCAACCAGGCGCGGCTGGGGGCACCGGTTCCGGAGCAGTTTGGTCAATGGGAGCGCACGCCCGAATATGCTTCCCAGAGCTACCGCGTTTATGCGGGCAACGAGGAAATCCGATATTTTCTGCTGTGCCTCGGCGCGGGTAAGCATCAGGTCGATTCTGTTAAAATCGGCGAGACCCCAATAACGGACTTGCCGAGCGGGATTGTTTCTTACTCTGTCTACAATCCGGAGGATCACGACTCCGAGCTTGGAAACATAAATAGTGACTTTGGCATTCACGAAAACGTGGAAACCAGTGGCGAAGTCGACCAGCAAGAACTGGAGCCGGGTGGATCCTCAGTCTACTCCGATACGGTTGACGGCTCTACCACGTCAGGCACGAAAACCATCGTGTTCAACTCGCCCATTGCTGACTCCGCCATCAGGGCGGGAGATGTCCTGACAATCTCTGCGCCACCAGCACTTGCCGGAACGAAAACGGTTTCATCTGCGACAGAGTACAGTATCACCGTGACCACCAACTTCGGCGCGAGCGTCACTGATGAGGCAATATCATTCAGTGTCAAGCGCAGCACGATTACCAGCACGGGGCCGTTCGTGACGAACAAGGCCGGGTCACAAACGACCCGCATTGAGCTGGATGTTGAGTTTCCGGGTGGACTGTATAAGCAAAAGGATGATGGCTCGTTCCAGAACCTCACAGTTGCCGTAACCGCGACCGTTCAGGAAATTGATGACAGCGGCAATGATGTAGGCTCTCCGACTGGCCACACGTTCAATGTGACAGAGGCCACAAACGAACCGCAGCGGCGCACATTTTCCATCACCAAGCCTGCGGGAAGGTACAGCGTATCTCTTGCCAGGACCGACTCTCAGGATTTGAAGGCGAGAGATTCACACCGGACAATATGGACGGGTTTGAAGGCGTTCCTTCAGTACGACAACAGTTCGCCCCGATATGGCGATGTCACGCTCATGGCGATGAAAATCACTGGGGCGCAGGGGATATCCAGCTCGTCACAGAGCCGTATCTTCGTGAAGAGTACCCGCATCATCAACCAGCTGGGCACCAGCACGCCAGTGGCCGGCGGGAACCTCGCTGATGTAATGAGCCACATCTATGTGAACCAGGTTGGCCGGCCCGCGAGCGAGCTGGACAATACGGCATTCTCGGCGTTCAGGTCCGCGCAGGCATCTCGATCCGGGTTCAATGGCGTCTTCGATAGCGTCGGGACCGTATGGAGCGCATTGGAGACCGTTGCCGCCCTCGGCCGGGCACGGCCATACCCGAAGGCAATGACACTCTCTCTGGTTACTGATGGTGTGAAAACCCGCAGTTCTGTCGTGGCGCCGCATAACACCCTCAGTGGTGGAGTGAAGGCGCAATATAACTGGATTGATCCGGGCGGCTTCGATGGTGTGGTCATCGAATACTTCGACCCGGCCACGTTCGAGAGAAAGACCGCGAGTTGGCCGCTGGATGAGGATGACCTCATCAACCCGAAACAGCAGAAGGCGCTCGGTCTCGCACATGACAATGAGGCCTTGTCGATGGCCAAGTACATCTGGCGCCAGATCACACAGCGGAATGTCGAGTTCAGTTGGCGGATGGAGCTGGATGGCCGCAACTTCAAGCCATATGACCGGATCGGGCTGGTGGTGCCGGAGTTCAACTGGGCTGAGGCGGCCTTTGTCACGGGTGCCAGCGGCAATGCGATCACTCTCGATCAGATTGCGCCAGCGGGTGCGCTCTCGGTCATTCTGAGGGACGAGGACGGCACAGCAAGCGATGTGCTTCCCGCTACGGGCAATGGGACCAATACAATCACCCTGGATGATCCGCCGCCGTTTACGCTCAGTCATGACGGAACACAGGTCTCTACAATCTGCGCCTTTGCGCTGACAGCGGACTTCACGGTTCAGGATGTCACGGTCATGAAGGTCAGTCCGGCGAAAACATCCACCGCGATCGATGCGGTGAACTATGATGCAACCCTGTTCGATGGACTAGTCTGATGGCGAATGCATTCACATGGCCGGTTGCGCTTCCGGTGCCGACGCTTGCCTCAGCGGGCGGCGACATTGATTTCGGCTATCAGAATAGCGCCATGCAGAACGGCGTCCTGAGACAGCGCCAGACGTATGCGAACCTGCCCTATAGCCGGAGTGTTGAATTGCCGCTGACCACGCTGGAGGCATCGCGGCTGATCGCGTTCCTGAGATCCCTTCAGGGCGCCAGCTTCGACATGCCGCTGAGTGTGCCGGGCGACCCGGAGAATGCAAGGCCGACGGTCTCGGCGCGGTTCATGGGGAATCTGCAGCCGAAGGCGACTGACGGCCGCACGGGGCTCTACAGCTTCGATGTGTACGTCGAGGCGCTTCCTGACAGCCCGCCCGATGAGTATTTCGACTATTTCGACGCCCTCGGCGATGACCTGAATCCATACTGGCAGGCGCTTGAGAACTTCGTGAACAACTGGGGCGCATAGCCCGAACCATCCCCCAATCAGAATTAGGAGAAGCCGATGGCTGACCTGAGTGGATTCACTCCGGCGCAGAAAGTTGCGCGCGGTGAACTGAACGAGCAAGCTCGCGAAGACTGGGTAAACAATCCCTCCGGCACGGTGACGACGCCGGGTGGAACAGTGCTGAAAACCGTTGGCCAGGTTGTTACCGATGCAGAGGCTGTTATCGCTGCTGGAGTATCCGATCTGCGGGTGGTTGTTGCGCCCAGCTATGCTGTTGCTCAAGCACTCACAAGCCTTGAAGATGGCCGTGTCGTGCACATTAGCGGCGGGACTTCTGTCGGTGATGGTAGGGAAGGCAAGTTCATCTATCACGCCGGGGACTTTACGGCCAAGGTCACATCGGACCCGCTCGGCGGCATTTACCTCCCGTTGAGTGAAGACAGTGACGGCTCTGAGGGGTGCCTGGTCCGTCAAGGTGGTTGGAAGGTTTCGGGCGCAGATGCGCGCTGGTGGGGCGTGCTGGCTGATTTCGTTTACAATCCCGCCACGTTCACCGGAGACGGCACCGACAACCAGCCCATGATTGCGGCGGCGCTGGCGACGACGGGAGTCACGAAAGTGATTCTTCCGGCGGGTCATGTGATGGTCGACGACAAGACGAGCGTTGCGCAATTCAAGGTGCTCGAAGGGCAGACGGAAGCCTCGACCGTCATATGGGTGAAAGATACGTTCAACCTGTCCGCCACGGCCATCTTTGACACTGGCTCTGGCCTTGCGGCGGGCGGGCAGATCCGGAACCTGGAAATCAACCATTGCCAGCCGGACAGCGCCACACGCGGCGACCTGGTTGCCTATCCTCCGGCGATAGACGTCACGGCGGCGTTCTCTGTGATCGAGGACGTGACGATCAAGCGCGCGATCAAGGGCGTGGTGTCTTCGACCAATGCCGGCGGCACGCAAATCCGGTGCTTGAAAGGGTCGGCATTCAACGGGCTGCTGGACATTGACGGCTGGGAGCATTCCGGGTTCTTCGAGGATATCGACTCCGGCGTGTATGACATGACGGCAAACATGATCGCGCATCGAAATGACGGCACCTATTACGATGTCACGCTCGGGCGTATCGATGATATGAAATGGAAGGGCGGCATCGTGTTCCGCCATCCGAAGGCGCTTCGGCTGAAATCCAACGCAACGTTTGGCGAAATCAACGCCCTGAACCTCGATGATTATGGCGGGCTGTATGTCGAGGGCGGCCGGTTCAAGATCAATGGCAGCATGACCCTCGGCCAGACCGACGGCATCTGGGGCTCAATCTCCGGCGGCTCGATCGATCTGGCAATGAAGATGTCGCAATCCGTCCTGAATACGGACAGCCTGCTACAAATCAGCGGCTCGGCCGAAGTGGATCTCTCTGGGACCGAGTTGAATGCGGAGACGGCGGCGGATGTCCACCTGGTCGAAGTCACGAGCGGCGCGCCGGTCATCAATGATGCGGGCCTCAGAATCAAGCGCAGCCCGACAACGGCCTACACCAAAGAGTTCCTGAAACTGGCAGGCGCCACGGGTTCCCTGACCGGAATTCACATGATGTCGCGGAAGACGAGCGGGTCAGGTACGGTCCTGACATCGACGGCTGATGCGCGGCATATCCACTTGGCCGGCAACTATGCGAACGGCTGGACAGAAGGGCAGTTGAACGGGTGGCGGTCATGGACGCCGACAATCTCGGCAACATCAGGCACGCTCAACTCGACCTCGCTCAACACGGCGCAGTATCGCGTGATCGACGGCATGGCTGAAGGCAAGCTGAACTTTCGTATGGACGACAAGGGGACTGCTGCGGCAGACGCGCAGCTGCTGGCGACTCTCCCGCTCGCGGCGGCGAGCGGCACCGGCAACGAGTCTCACATTTCCGGCCGGGAAATGGCCAGCCCAGGCGCAAACCTCAGTGGCCGCATCGAGGCCGGCGGCTCGAACCTGTCGATCGCATGGGCCGACGGCACGGCGCAGATCATCACGACGGTTTCCGACCCATCGGCCCTGAATGTGATCACAGATGCCTATCGCTATGATGTGTCGTTCCGTTACCGCGTGGCTGCCTAGCATCGAGGTGTGATTTCAGGCTGCGGGTCGTATCTGGCGGCCTAGACCCGCCAGCAGTGAATGATGTGGCGTGACACTTCTGCATGCTCTGGGTGAAATGGCGTTTTTTCACTCTCGAACCGTGTGAAGCCGAACTCGCGCATCATGTCCTCGACGCAGCGCACGGTCGGCGTCCAGAAATTCGAGCCGTCGCCGTTGAGCGTGTCCAGCGTCCAGTAGCGGGCAATGGGATCGTCGCCGGGAATGGTCTGGGTTTCGATGATGACGCAATCGCGGGCGAGGGCCTGGGCCTTCTCCAGGATCGAGAGCATGTCGCGGACATGGTAGATCACGCCGGCCAGCAGAACGATGTCGTAAGTGCCGTGCTTTGCCGGGTCGAGATCCGGGATGTCGCATTCGATGGCAGCCACCTTGGAGCCGGTCAGGTCCCGGACATAACGGAAAACCTCATCTGTCCCCCAGCCCGGACCGGACCAGCAAAACCAGTCGCATGCGGTGGCGGTGGCGCCCCTGCGCTCTGCCTCGAAGGACATCCAGCCATCCCATGCGCCAATGTCGATCAGCGACTTCCCGGAAATGCCGTGCCGAAAGTACACGTCGGCCTCGGCCTTCAGATGCTCAATGGGCTTTGGCCCTGTAACGGGTGGGTGACCGTCGAACTCGAATGAATGGAATGGCCGTAGATCGGGTGAGCATAAGGTCATCAGACGATCCCCGCGAGCAAAGTGGAGGTGGAAATCAAATTAACGCGAAAATTTAACGCCACACAATAGAACAGCACCAAAATTTTCCGCCCGCCACGCTCAATGCGTGGCTTTTTTATGCCTGACACACAAAGGAGACCCCCAATGTCAGACGACAAGACGAACAAGGATGTGCTGGTGAATTTGGCACTCGAAGGCATGATGCCTTTGATGATCCAGAAGCTGCGCAACAGCGACCAGTATGGCGACATCATCAAGGCTATCGGTGAGGCCCGTGTGCTGGCGAAGGAAACGCGCCAGAAAGCACGTGAGCGCATTCAGGAAATCACCACTGAAACGCTGAACCGCATCGAAGAGGTGGATGGCCTGATCGATGCCAAGCTGGCGGAACTTGAGACGCTGGCGGCTGACTTCATGACCGAGCACGGTCTGACCAGCGTACTGGAGGATATCCGGGCCGCTGAGCCTTCGCCAGCGATCGAGGCACCGGCCCCTACGGACAGCACGGTCTAGGGCCATGCTGTTCATGCCAACGCAGGTGCGGCCCGTATCTCCCGAGGTGCGGGCCGGGCTTGTGCTTTCCTGGAGCGATGTGCGCAAGACCGGCGCGACCCGTCAGGGCAGGCCGGAATACGAAATCAAGCGGAAACTATGGTTCCGGGGTTTCGAGGTGCCGGCGGGGTTCGTCTTTGACGTTCACTCGCTGCCAAGGTTGCTGCGGGCATGGCAACCAAGGAATCCGGCATGGTGGGGGCCAGCGGCCCTGCATGATTGGGCGCTCGAAAGCGGCCTGATCTCGATCAAGGAAGCCAACCAGCTCTATCGCTGTGCCATGGAGGATCTGGGTGTTCGGTGGCTTCACCGGACGGTGGCTTTCACTGGCGTGGAATTCGCCCGGTACTGCTTCCCGGATCGCATCACTTGCATTGACCCGGACAACGCCCCGCTGGTCGAGGCCGCGTCTGGCCGGGAAATGGTGTTCAAGGAAGATATGCCCGGCATCCGCAAGGCGGTGTTCATGGCCGCCAAGGCCGCCGCCCGTGGATACCTCGCTACGAAAGGAGTGCCGTTGCCATGACCATCGCGCTCTATTCCGAGAACTTCCTGATGTCTTTCGCAGAGACCTCGACGCATGAGGGCGGCTGGTCAAACCACAAAGACGATCCGGGCGGCATGACCTTCATGGGCATGACCCGCAAGGCATACGCTGCATGGAGGGGCGTTCCAGCTTCCTCGATCACTGAACAGGACATGCGGAACATTCCGCTGGCTGAGTGCCAACGGTTCTATCACGAAAACTACTGGCTTCCGTGTGGCGGGGATGACCTGCCGGGCGGGCTCGATTTCGTGATCTGGGATATCGGCGTCAACAGCGGGCCTAAGCGCGCGGTGAAGATGCTGCAAAAGGCCATCAACAAGCTGGGCCGGATCAAGGTTCGGGTGGATGGCGTGATCGGCCCGAAAACCATCAGTGCCGCGGGCTATGCAAACGTCTTCGACCTGATCGATGAAGTCGGCAACACGCGGCTCTGGTTCTATCTCAGCCTGTCCACGTTCAAGACCTTTGGCGGGGGCTGGATGAAGCGCCTCGTGAAAGTAACCAGTTTCGGCACAGCCATGGCGCTGGGCCGAGCACAGGCGGTGATCATGTCCCGCCAGACCTATCGAGGCGGCGTGTAGTGAAGCCCCTCTGTAGGGCCGCCATCGCCGTGGCCCTGCTTCTTACCCCCATCCTCATTCTGACGGTGTGGTTCGGCCTTGTAATGGCTGAGCACGCTGTCTGGCGTTACGGCGCCGACTGACAGTCAATGAAAGGACTGAACCCATGAAATATGTCAAACCCCTGATGATTGCCATTGCGGCGATCTTCTCATTCTCCGCGCTGGCCGCCTGTGCCAGCTTCGATGGCCTGACCGCTGTTCAGGAACGCGAGGCCACGCCCCGCGCCACGGCCCTGATGATGCAGGCCGATATCGAGCCTGCTGTGAAAGGCATGGCCGACGCCTGCGAGGCGGGCCTTCTGGACGAGGACACCACGACTCTGATCGTCAAATATGCCGATCCGATCCGCTCGGCCATTGGCGCCTATGCGGCCAGTGCGCGCCCGTGCATAGTCGTGGACGGCAAGCTGATCACGGATCCCGGTGCAGATGGCCTCTGCTATCGCGGTTCGGTGCAAAAGGCGTCCTCCGCGGTTCCGACTGTCCTGAAAGAAGTCGGCCTTGCGGTAGGCGGTGACATCGGCCGGAAGGCATTCCTTGCCGGCGTGCTTGCCACCAGCTTTGTCAGCCGCGGCGATACCACCTCAGTTGATGGCTTCGATACCGAGACCGTCGACTATTCTCTGAAGGCGTTCGACGATACCTGGGAAGGTGTCCAGAAGGATGCAGATCGCCTGCAGGACTGCGCGGCCTCTCAGTAGGTTCGCAGCGGGGTGCGGCCGGGCGAAGGCTTGGGGGCTTGATCGCCTGGCCGCACTCATTTCTCACACTTGCATGGGGTGACACATGCCACCTTACAAATTCGCAGTTTACGGCTCCGAGGTGTTTCTCGGAATTATCGCGGGCGCGGGAAGTGCGGCCGCGAGCGCTGCTGGCGGGCATACATTCAACAGCCTGATCATTGCCGCCGCGTGCGCGGGCTCTGCCTCTGCCATCGCCTTCAATGCGTTCAACAGCGCGGAGAAGGAAGTCGACACGATTGTGCGCCGGGTGACGAAATCGTTCATCCTCTTCCTGATCGGTGTCTGCTTCGGCCTATTCATGAACACGTCCATTGCCGGCATCCTTCCCGGCGTTGACCTGATCGGCGGCACCTATCTGGGCGGGCTGACGGGATATGGCCTTGTCGCCATATTGCTGAGTTCGAGAATGCGTGAGGGTATTTCCGACACCATCTTTGCCGTCCTGCGTTTAGTCACAAAGGACAAGGACAAATGACGGTCGCCGATCTGATCAATGCACACGAAAGCCCCATCATTGTGCTGGCTTGCATCGCGCAGGTGATGTTCGCCTTCTTCGTACTGGTGGCCACCGCCGAACAGCCGGTGATGACGCCAAGCCTTCCATGGGTGAAGTGCAGCCATTCGCTGACACAGAACATCCTGCGCTTCCTGATCTGCCTCGGGTGGATCGGGGTCATCTTCGGGGCCACGCTCTCGGCCAGCGGCATCCTCATGGATCTGACAGGCCAGTCATCCCATATCGTCAGCCAGGCACAGAATGATTTCGGCGTTCTGATTTCCCGAATGTCCGGCGCGGTGATTATCCCGCATGCGGCCTATGTGTCGTGGCGGTTCGTGGTTCTTTGGGTCCAGTGCGAGCGGGAGAAACGGGGGAAGGGCTGAGTATCGCCCCAGCTTGGCCGCTGGCGAGCGGTTTTCACTTTTCCGCGCCATGACAAGGAAACCGAACAAAGCGCGCTGGTGACCCCTTAAAATCGATTAATGCGACCCCCTGGCCGAAAGGCTGGGGGGTTTTTTGCGTTTCCGGGCATAAAAAAAGCCCCCGCACCAGATGGCAACGGGGGCAAGTTCACGCTTAAGCTCTCAATGGGAAGACGTTATCGTCTGGCTCATCCAGATCCGCGAGCTTGCGCTCGAAGTCTGCGATGGCCTTCTTGTCCCGCAACTTCTGTTGCCGCTTCTGGGCGCGGCGCTGTGGTTTGGTCAGGCCCTTCGTGGAAGGGGTGGCCAGTGCATAGAGCCCGCCGATCTTCACCAGCTCGAACAAGGCGAGCAGGATGTAGATGATGCCTTCAGGAGGGGGAGCGGACTTCAGAGCCTCAAGGGCCTTTTGGTCTGCCGTCTTCTGGCGGCTCTCGTAACGCGCGAGGTTCAGTTCCGAGTCATCGGCCACGAAGATGGCCTTGTACTCGTCAGCGACCTCCTGAGCCGCATCAGCGCGGGCCTGAAGGGCGGTGTGGTTGGCGTCGGCCTCAAGGAACAGCGTGCTGAATGCCTTGTGACCGCTGAGAACGCATCCCGTGATGGCGAGTGCCAGGATGATGCTGGAAAGGCGGGCCTTCCAGAATCGGTTGTTCTCGTAATCCGCAACGATGTGCCGAAGCGACAGCGCTGCGATGACCTCGCCGGATGCAATCACTGTCCCGAACACGATGCTGGTGAGCAGCGCCGGGAACATCTGTGACGCGCCGTAGACGTTAAGAGTGGCGGACCCGAAGGCCGCAACGATGATGGCAATTGCCGTGACCTTGCGGCCCTCGAAGTCTTGTAGAAAGCGTGAGGAGTTTGTAGATTGTGACATGGTGCTTCTCCAAAAGCAGCGCCTCTCGGCGCGGTGTCTGGCAGTGTGCGCTGCCAGCGCCCCACCGGGGCGAAACAAGGCGCGTAACGCCCTCTTTGGCTCCGGGTGTCTTCATCATTGTCAAACAGCGCATCGGGATTTTCGCTCAGCGCCTTCCGGCAATCCCTGCTGACGTAGTGACACATAGTTTATTTGTAGTGACATGTCAATGGGAATGTATTGACATATTTTTCTCGCGTCACTACGTTTACCGCATGGCAAGAAATGACATTCCCAAATCATTCCGGTTCCAGCCCGAAGAACTCGAACTGCTCGAACGTCTGGCTGGTGAGTACGGCAGCGCAAAAGCGGCTGTGATGGCTGGCCTGCGCGAATTGGAGGGGAAGAAAGAGCCTTCCACCGCCGAACTTTTCAAGATGCTGAAGGCGCGCCTGAAATAGCGCGATCTGTAGTAACTATCGAAGGAGTAGCCGGATGCCTTGGTCTCCAATCGCCGACGCACCAAGAGATGGAACCCTGATAGATGTCTGGTTCAATGGGCCACGGCATAAGGATGGCGGAGGGCGAGTGCCTGATTGCTGGTATGATCCAGACGGAAATCTTATGTATGATTATGGCAGAGACGGGCCGGGAAAGGCCGGAATCTACGTTGATGATGAGCCAACCCATTTCATGCTTCCGCCGGAAGGGCCAGAAATACCGCAACCTGTAATCAGGACGAGCGATCCGGCCGCATGAATGATCTGGGAATTGTTCAGGCGGGCAGGGGTGGTGAACGGGCCTGTCAGGAACGATCCGGCAACAGCTTGGAAAAAACGCTGGAAAAAATGCGGTTGCTCAGGGCGGGCCGGAAACCGCTGAACCTGTAATAATTGCTGGTGGAGCGGGTGAAGGGAATCGAACCCTCGTCGTCAGCTTGGGAAGCTGCTGCTCTACCATTGAGCTACACCCGCGACCGCACACGTATCTGAGCCGGAAACGGCCGCCGCGCAAGAGGGCGCAGCGGCGATTTAAACCGGGCCCTAGTCGAGTGTCACCACCACGACGGAGCGCGCCGGAATGGAGAGGACGAGATCGTCCGCGGTGCCGTCCACGATATAGGGGGCCGGCTGAACCCGGTCCGGCGCGTCGAACGTGTTATGGGAATCCATCTCCTCTCCCTGCAGGATGCGGCCGGTGGCCTTGCTGGCACCGAAAGCGCTCGTATCGACCAGATGGTCGTCATGGGCAGATGCATTCACCAAGGCCAGCACGATGCGGCCGTCCTCCGTCCGCGCGGCGCTGGCGCTGATGGCCGGCACCGTAACATCCCCAAACACATAGTCCGGTGACTGAAGATTCATTTCAAGCGCTTCGGCGCCCATGAAGGGCTGGTACATGTCAAACACATGATAGGTGGGCGTCAGCACCATGTCCGGCCCGTCAGTCAGGATCATTGCCTGCAGGACATTCACCATCTGGGCGATGTTTGTCATCTTCACGACGTCGGCATGAGCATGGAACAGGTTGAGGTTCAGGCCGGCCACGATGGCGTCACGAATGCTGCCCTGCTGGTAAAGCGCGGGCGGATCGGTCGCCTCATCCTGGTCAACCCACATGCCCCACTCATCCACGTACAGGCCGAACGCGTCAGCGGGCAGATCGTGTTTCTTGAGAATGGCCTTCTGGTCCTCGATCACGTCCGCCATGCGCAGGGTGCGCTTCATCGTCGAAGCCCATTCCGCCTCCGGGAAGCCGGTCGCGGCGCCCTTCTTGCCCCAGTCGCCGGTGGGCAGGGTGTAGACATGCAGGGAGATGCCTTCGGCCAGATCGGCGATATAGGGATGTTCCAGGATTGTGTCGGCATATTCCGGGTTTGCGTCATGCGCGCCGGAGATGATGCGCACCGGCTGGTCGCCGGCCGTTTTCGCAAAGCTCGCAAATTGCGCGTAGAGATCGGCATAAGCGCCCGCCGTGATGGCCCCGCCGCAGCCCCAGGTCTCGTTTCCGATGGACAGGTAGTCGACCGTCCAGGGTGTGTCGCGGCCATTTGTACGGCGCTCTTCGGCGCGGTCGCCCGTTTCGGCCGTGATATATTCCAGCCAGTCAGCGCCTTCCTTGGCTGTTCCCGTGCCGAGGTTCAGATTGAGATAGGTCTTCGCGCCCAGCCGCTCGGCGAAATTGAAGAATTCGTGTGTGCCGAATTCATTGCTTTCCGGCGTGCCGCCCCAGACCATGTTGACCCGTGCCGGGCGGTCGGTCTGCGGGCCGATGCCATCGCGCCAATGATAGAGATCGGCGAAGCAGCCGCCGGGCCAGCGCACGACCGGCACGTTCAGCGCCTTCAGCGCCTCGAAGACATCATCGCGAATGCCATCGGTGTTGGGGATGTCACTGTCGGGGCCTACCCAGATCCCGCCATAGGGCTGGGTGCCGACATGTTCGAGGAACTGGCCGTAGATTTCCGGCGCGATTGTGTGGGTCGGGGCGTCGAGATCCACATCAAGTGTGGCCTGGGCGGCGGCTGATCCCATGCAGAACAAAAGGCCGGCAAGGCTCGCGGCGATACGGTTTTTCATGATTGGCTCCCTACAATACTTTTTATTTTAGCGCTAACATTCGGCGGGTCCGGGGCCCTTAGTCAAGCTGCAATCGTTTCCGCGCCAGAGTCATGCGGCACTGGCTAAGCGGGCCGGTTGAAGCTAGAAGGCCGCCATGAACGGATTTCTCGCAGTTGCAGCAGGCGGCGCCATTGGCGCGTCGCTCCGGCATGGGGTCGGCCTGATGGCCGTGCGCCACCTGCCGGCAGGCTGGCCGCATGGCACATTTGCCGTCAATCTGCTGGGCAGCCTGCTGATGGGCCTCTTGGTCGGTTGGCTGGCGCTCAAGGCCGAAGGGCTGCACCAGACGACCCGGCTGTTCCTGGCGACGGGTGTACTCGGCGGCTTCACCACCTTCTCGGCATTCTCGCTGGAAGTGGCGGAATTCCTGCGCAAGGGCGAAACCCTGAAGGCAGGCACCTATGCGGGGCTCTCATTGGTACTGGGCGTGATCGCGCTGTTCATAGGACTTTGGATTGCCCGGAAGGTATTCGCATGAGCGGCCAGATTGTCACTGAAACGGTTTCCGACAAGGAATCCGGCACCCGGCTTGATCGCTGGGTCAAGCGCCGCGTGCCGGTCACGCAGGGCCAGATCGAGAAGATGCTCCGCACGGGGCAGATCCGCGTCGATGGCTCACGGGCCAAGGCCAATACGCGCCTTGAGACCGGCCAGCAGGTGCGCCTGCCGATTATGGACGCCGACGCGACCCGTCCGGCCCAGAAAAAGGCCGAGCGCGTCTCCGAGGAAGACCGCCAATTCATCCGCGACCTCATCCTGTATGAAGACGACGAGATGATCGCCATCAACAAGCCCGCCGGCATCGCCGTGCAGGGCGGATCGGGGCAGGGCCGCCATATAGATGGCATGCTGGCCGCGCTCGGCGATGGAGAGCATCGCCCGGTCCTTGTCCACCGGCTCGACAAGGATACGAGCGGCGTACTGCTGCTGGCCAAATATCCGAAGGCCGCCGCGCAGCTGTCGGAGAAGTTCCGCAGCCGCGACATGAGCAAGGTCTATTGGGCCATCACTGTCGGCGTGCCGAACCCGCCCTTTGGCCAGATCCGTTGCTGGATGGTGAAGGGGATCGAAGACGAGAACGAAGAAGACGGTTACCGCGTCATCCATCCGAAGGCCCGTGGCCGCCGCGATGCGGACCGCGAGCGCATGTTCCGTTCGGCGCAGGGCGTCGAGGGCGCGCGTCATTCGATCACGGATTATGCGGTGATCTCGACGGCTGGCCAGAAGGCCGCCTGGGTGGCGCTGAAGCCGGAGACCGGCCGCATGCACCAGCTGCGCTTCCACATGCTGGAAATGAACACGTCCATTCTCGGCGACTTCAAATACCAGAGCCGCCGGGAAGTGCCGCAGGGTCTCGCGCCCGGCATGCACCTTCATGCGCGCGCGCTCATCATTCCGCGCCAGAACGGCAAGCCGATCAAGATCGTCGCGCCGCTGCCGCCCCACATGAAACAGACATTTGAATCCCTCGGCTTCCTCGAACAGGAGGCGGGCAAGGACCCGCTGGCACCGTTTATCTGATGTCGGGATTGAAACTTGCCATATGGGACGTGGACGGAACGCTCGTCGACAGTCGAGCCTCCATCCATGAAATCATGGTTGAGGCCTTCACCCTGTCGGCCCTGACGCCGCCGGAATATGATGCGACGCGACGGATTGTCGGGCTCAGCCTGCACGAAGCCTGCGGCCAGCTTGCGCCGGAGGCCAATGCCGCCGAAATCGACCGGCTGGTCAATGATTACCGGGATTGCTGGGTTCGCGCCCGCGCCCGGCCGGACTTCACTCAGCCGCTCTATGATGGCGCACTGGAAACGCTGGAAATGCTCCGCTCCGAAGGCTGGCTGATCGCGATGGCGACCGGCAAGACCCATAAGGGCATTCGCAGTCTGTTCGATGCGCACGCCATCGAATCTTTCTTCGATACGGTCTGGTGCGCTGATGACGGCCCCGGCAAGCCGCATCCACACATGGTGGAACAGGCGATGGGCGCACTCGGCTGCGCGCCGCATGAAAGCCTGATGATCGGCGATGCGATCCACGACATCTCCATGGGCCGCGCAGCCGGGGTCTACACCCACGGCGTCAGCTGGGGCTTCGGCGCCGCGCATGAACTCGAAGAAGTCGGCGCCCACGAAATCCACCACGAGTTCGAGACGCTCCGGAAAAGCCTGCTGGCGTTTGAGCCGGCCCTGTAGCACTTCCCCTCTTGGAAACGGTCCCTCATGGGCGTACATGCCCGCCATGACTGACAAGACCGAGACCGAAGAGACCCCGAAGCCGAAACGCTTCTACGAGACCGCCAAGCCGGAGCAGATCCCCGGCGGCTGGACCGTGGAACTGGATGGCCGCTCCATCAAGACGCCAGCGCGCGTCGCCCTGAAGCTGCCGACGGAAAAGCTGGCCAAGGCCATCGCCGCCGAATGGAACGCGCAGGACGCAGAGATCGACCTGATGTCGATGCATTTGACGCGCCTCGCCAATGTCGCAATCGATCGCACCCCGGAAATCCGCTACGAGATGGCCGACGAACTGGCCCGCTATTGCGAGACCGATCTTGTCTGTCATATCGCCGAGGAGCCTGAGGAACTGGCCGAGCTGGAAGAGGCCCATTGGGCGCCGCTCAGGGCCTGGGCCGGGCAGGCGCTGGACGTTATCCTGGTGCCGGTCGAAGGCATCATCGCCTCGCCCCAGCCGGATGCCTCGCTGGAAGCCGCACGCAATTATGCCCTCGGGCTCGACGATTTCGCCCTGACGGGCCTGCTCTATGGTTGCGGCCTGTTTGGTTCGGCGATCCTGGCCATGGCTGTGGTCGAGGGCGAACTGACGGCGACCGACGCCTTCGAGGTCGCCCGCATTGATGAGGCCTGGCAGGCCGAGAACTGGGGCGAGGATGAGGAGGCGAAAGCCGCCACGGCCCTGCGCCGCATCGAGGCGAAAGCGCTCGAAACCTGGCTGATCGGTCTCGGCTGACGCTGAAACAGGCTGAAACGCCCTGAAACGTGCTGAAATTGGCCTGAACGCCCTGAAACCGAATTGGGCCTGCGCGCATCGAAAGCGGACGCGACGTCACCCTGCGCGCCAGCAAGGTTTTCCTTTTCAAGGGCCTAACGCCGCACTTGCCTTTGCTGCGCTGCCGTATAATCACGGGGGAGCAAACAGAAACAGAAGGCCGGGAGAGCCCCATGAAGGACGTGATCGAAGCGCTGGAAGCCAAACGCGAAGAGGCCCGTCAGGGCGGTGGCGCCGCAAGAATCGAACGCCAGCACGCCAAAGGCAAGCTCAGCGCCCGTGAGCGTATCGAAGTGCTGCTCGATGAAGGCAGCTTCGAGGAATACGACATGTTCGTCGAGCATCAATGCTCCGATTTCGGCATGGACGAGCAGAAGATCCCCGGCGACGGTGTCGTCACCGGCCAGGGCACCATCAATGGCCGCCTCGTCTATGTCTTCTCGAAAGACTTCACCGTCTTCGGCGGCTCGCTGTCGAAAACCCATGCCGCCAAGATCGTGAAGGTCCAGAAGGCCGCCGTGATGAATGGCGCGCCGGTCGTGGGCATTTTTGATGCCGGCGGCGCGCGCATCCAGGAAGGCGTCGACAGCCTCGCGGGCTATGCCGACATCTTCATGGAGAACGTCCTCTCCTCCGGCGTGATCCCGCAAATCTCCGTCATCATGGGCCCATGCGCGGGCGGCGATGTCTATTCGCCGGCCCTGACCGACTTCATCTTCATGGTGAAGGACACGTCCTACATGTATGTGACCGGTCCGGACGTGGTGAAGACCGTTACGAACGAGGAAGTCACCCACGAAACCCTCGGCGGGGCCTCCGTCCATGCGGCCAAGTCCGGCGTGGTTGATGGCGCGTTCGAGAACGACATCGAGGCGCTGGTCCAGATGCGCCGCCTGATCGATTTCCTGCCCGGATCAAACCGTGAGGACCCGCCGGTTCGCACCGTCTATGATTCCGCAGAGCGCGTGGATGACAGCCTCGACACGCTGATCCCGCCGAACCCGAACTCGCCCTACGACATGCGCGAACTGATCGAGAAAGTGGCGGATGAGGGCGACTTCTTCGAGATCAGCCCGAAATTCGGCGCCAACATCCTCTGCGGGTTCGGCCGCATCGAGGGTGCGACCGTAGGCTTTGTCGCCAACCAGCCGATGACGCTGGCCGGCGTGCTCGACATTGACGCCTCCCGCAAGGCGTCGCGCTTTGTCCGTTTCTGCGACTGTTTCAACATCCCGGTCGTCACCTTCGTGGACGTGCCGGGCTTCATGCCGGGCACCAAGCAGGAATATGGCGGCCTCATCAAGCATGGCGCGAAACTCCTGTTCGCCTATGCCGAGGCCACCGTGCCCAAGGTCACCGTCATCACCCGCAAGGCCTATGGCGGCGCCTATGACGTGATGAGCTCCAAGCATCTGCGCGGCGATGTGAACTATGCCTGGCCGACGGCCGAGATCGCCGTGATGGGCGCCAAGGGCGCGGTCGAGATCATCTTCCGCAAAGACCTTGGTGATGACGAGAAGATTGCCGCGCACACCAAGATGTATGAGGACAATTTCGCGAACCCCTATGTCGCCGCGCGCAAGGGCTATATCGACGACATCATCATGCCCCACTCAACCCGCCGCCGCATCGCCAAATCCCTCCGGGCCCTGGCCAACAAGCAGCTGGAAAACCCCTGGAAGAAGCACGACAATATTCCGTTGTGAGGTCGGTTGATCCCGTTAGAAAGACAAGTAGATATCTTAGCGCGCCTGATCGAACGATCGCGGGCGTATTTTGACTTGTACAAGTTTATCGAAGGGAGCGATTATCGTCCGCAGATAATCGATCAGATGAATGACTACTTTTGGTTCTTTCGATTCCAAGGACACATTTTGAGGTATGTGCTCATTGTTGAACTGGGCGCATTGTTCGAGAAAACGAATAAAAGTGTGTGTTTCCAGTCTGTGTTAGAACGTGCGAAGTCCCGAATTCATCATGTTAAACACGCGGAACTCACGCAAGTGCTTGAGGATGCTCACGTAGTATCAAGTAAGGTTAGCACCTTGCGCAATAAGGCTTTTGCTCATCGTGATTCACGATTGGATTTTGATGATGCATTTAAAGAAGCAGGTATCACGCTCGATGAAATTGAATCGTTGATTGAAGCGTCTAAGACATTGGCAGATAAGCTTTGCGACGAGTTTGAAGTACAGCCGCCGGTGTTTACAACTGTTGAGACCATCGGTGATTGCAAGCGGCTTTTTAGACAGCTTGGAAGCGAAGTGTAGGCGACGTTCGTCTATTAATGCATTGGCCTCGCACTGCTCGTTCTAGTCATCCCGGAATTTGCGCAGCAAATATCCGGGACCCAGTTTCGCAATCCCGCGCTCGTGCTTCGACTTCGCTCAGCATGAGCGCTCGGCAAGGAGCGGCATGTTCAGGTGTAACCGACAGAAGATCAGCCGCTTGACCTCACCTTAACATGAGCAATTACAACACGGCCTTACACGCAATATGTGCATGAAAGGCCCGTCCATGATTCTCAATCAGATTACCATTCCCTGCCTCGATTACTCCGCCAGCGTTACTTTTTATGAAGCGCTGGGCATGGTGCGGATCGTAGATGCGCCGCCGCGCTATGCCCGGTTCGAGAGCGCAGATGGCCGCGGCGCGACCCTGTCGCTCCATACGGTCAGTGCGTCTGTGGGCTCAGGCACGGTGATCTATTTCGATCATCCGTCTGCCGACGCGCTGGATGCGCATGTCGAAGCGTTGAAAGCGAAGGGCCTTGTCTTTGACAGCGAGCCCACCAACGAATCCTGGGGCTGGCGCGAGGCGCGGCTGCGCGACCCGGCGGGCAATGAAGTCTGTCTGATGTTCGCCGGCACGGTCCGCCGCTTCCCGGACTGGCGGGTGGATGGCCGCACCGGCTGAGCCATGCAAGAGCACGAGGGCAGGCGCGCGGATGCGCCCGCCCTCGCTCATTCAAGCCTGCGGCAGAGGTCTCAGCGCCTCTTCTTCTCGACGCCCAGCATGGAGTCGGCTTTCAGCGTCGGGTTCGACGCATTGGTCTTGGGTTTTTCCGCTTTTGGCTTGCGGATTTCCTTGTTTGATTTCTTCTGACCTTTGGCCATGAGGGTCTCCTTTGGCATTCGTAATTGGGTGCGGCGCAGGAAACCGGGCGCCGGCGATCCGGGCAGGGCAGCGCGCGTGTGCGACGCGGGCTGAAACAGTCAGTGGCAGAAGGGGCTCGCCGGACAGGTGCGCCCGGAATGGCGCAACGGCATGGGACTCAGATAGGCGCGCATTGGAGCGAATGTAAGGCACCTCCATGAGGTGAGGTTTCGCGCCTCCGGCCGACGTCTAAGAAACCTGCTTACCCTTGTCAGGGGCCTTCACAGCCTGGCGTACTTATCCGCCGGCAATCCGGCAGATCGCTGCGGTCAACTGGTCGGGTTTTGAGAAATAGGCCGAATGCCCGGCCTGGACAGTTTCCACCCGGTCGCATGACGTTTCGTTCAGAAGGCGGTCTTGCAGGAATGGGCTGACAGCGCGATCTTCACTCAGGCGGATATAACCGCGCGGTACGCGGCCATACCGGTCATCCGTAAGCCGCAACTTACCGATGGCGGGCCTCAGGGGCTCCCGGCAGAGCAGGGAGGCGGCCAGCGCATTATCTTCGTCGCGGCAATCATGATACAGCACATGACGATAGGCTTCCGGACGCAGCCAGTCCCACAGGCCCAACCTGTTGATGTCGACAAAGGGCGGCAGCTGCGAGTCCCGGTCTTCGCGGAAATAGTCAGCCACGGCCTTGCCGTTCGGCAGCATGAACGAGGCGAGATAGATCGTCCGCGCAATCCGCTCCGGCGCGAGCTCTGCCAATTGAGAGGCCAGCACGCCATAGCGGCTATGGACAACAATCGTCGTAGTCTGGTCTTCAGGCATAGCGGCAAGCGCGGCGCCCACCATGGATTTCAGGCTGACCAGTTGGGACCGTGCCGGAGACCGGCCGCGTCCCGGCAGGTCGATGGCGTGCGCAGAGTGTCCTTCGGCCTGAAGGCGCGGGACAATCTTGTGCCAGCACCAGGCGCCATGCCAGCTGCCGTGAATGAGTAGGAAATGCATATGTGGGTCCTCCATCTGTCGCTCTGGAATACGAGCCGATGAAGAGTTAAAACCACCCGATACATGCTGGACGCGCTGCAGTCAGTCCTGCGGCATGCCGGGAAAAGACGCCTATCCCCCCTCTAATCCACCCCATCCTGCCGTATCCACTACCGCAAAAATAAACTTATCCTCCCCCTCTGTGGACGGAGGTATAATGATCGGCGATGGACTGCTCGCTTTTCTCCCCGATTCAGAACCTGCCCTGGTATCTCTACCCGGTCTGGCCGCTGATCTTCTGGCGCATCCAGCGCCTGAAGGCCTGGTTCCGGCGCGCGGGCGGGCCGGGCTCACAAATGCTGTGGGGCGTCGACCATCGGGGCCGGGTAAACATCCTGTCCCTGTCGGATGACTTGTCCGGTCGCGCGACGCACACGAGCCCATTCACGCCCACGCCCTCCCGCGCCTTGCGCACCGCTCTGGCAGGGGAGTTTCCACACGCCCTTCATATACCGTCCAACCGGCCCGGGCCGGGGCGTCTCGCCCTGTATGCGAAGGGGCGCGCCGGTTTCATCACTCCCTGCAGGCCAGACGTGGCCCAGGGCCTGCCGCTGCCGGACCCCTGAGCGAAGCAGCTATTTCCGAAATTCACCTCCCCACCAAGCGCCTTCACGGGCGTCGCCTCTGTTGGCGTCACGGCCCCCCTCGTTCCCAGTTCCGGTCATGGAATGGCATTGCGGGTTCTTTTTTTTGTTAAGGTTTGTTTATAGTGGGGGCATCCATGAACCCTCCAGAGTGGAATATCGCCTGTATGAAAGCCGCCCCGCACCCAGACCAAGCGCTCCGGCTCGAGACCCTTCGCAAATATGATATTCTCGATACGCCCCGTGAAACCGATTTCGATGAGATTGTCGAACTCGCTTCCGCGCTCTGCAATGTGCCGATTTCGGTGGTCAATCTGATCGACGAGGACCGGCAATGGTTCAAGGCCGAGGTCGGCATCGGCGCGCGCGAAACGCCGCTGGCCACGTCGATCTGTTCGCATGTCATTCTCAGCGCCGATTTTGTCGAGATCAACGATACTCACAAGGATCCGCGCACGGCGGACAATGAGCTCTGCATGCCGGCCGATGGCCTGCGCTTCTATGCCGGCGCGCTGCTCAGGGCCCCGAACGGCCTGCCCATCGGGACGGTGTGCGTGCTCGACACCAAGCCGAATGCGCTCAATGATTTCCAGAAGAAAGCCCTGCGCACCATGGCCCGCCAGGTGATGCGGGAACTCGATTTGCGACTGGCCCTGAAGACCCAGAGAGTCCTGCGCCACGAGATGGACCACAGGGTCAAGAATTCGCTTCAGTCTGTCGCTTCCCTGGTGCGGGTCTATCAGGGCCGCGTTCGGCGCGGAGCGGATATGACCGACGCCTTCGATGCGATCGGCCGGCGGATCGAGGCAACCGCCGCGCTCCATGAGATGTTGCATGACTCACCCCTGGATGATGCGGTGATGATGGATGAGTTCCTCAGCCGTATTGCCAGCCTGCTACAGGATTCCGCGCCGGAGCATGTCCGCATCACCTGTGAGGCTGTCCCGGTGGCCATTTCGACCCTGGTCGCCAGCTCCCTTGCGGTGATCGTGAGCGAATTTGCGGCCAATTCGATCAAGCATGCCTTCGCGGATAGCGAGGCCGGACAGGTCCGGATCACCGGCGCCATGCAGGAAGACGGCAGCCTGAAAGTCGTCTGCGAGGACAATGGCGGCGCCCATGTCCAGGCAGCCCCTGTCGAGACCTCCACGGCCGGTCTGGGCAAGCGCATCATGAAGGCGTCAGCCAGCCAGATCGGGGCGACCCTGGAAAATGGACCCGGCCCGAATGGCTACCGGATGGAATTGATCCGGCCGGTTTGACCGGAGACGAGCGTATGAATCGCAGTTCCAGCTGCAAAAACCTGCCCCGGCGGCAAGTCCGGGCCAGATATCAGGAGGCGTCTTCTGTTGTATTTGCAGCAGGTTGGCGCGGGAAGAAGGGCGCTGTTTACCCACCCGCACGCGATTGTCATGTAAATGTCATGCCTCAATGCAGACGATTGTACGGCTCTGTATTCTGCTGTGATCACTACACAAGTGGAGAAAAGTTGCGAATTATTCCCCTCAGGCGGGAAGTTTTTCACTTTGCCGTCGGATATTGTCCTTAAGGGTTGGTTATGCATTTGTGCCGAACACGATGGTTCCGGTGAGTTGGCCATCGCGTGGTCGAAACAAATACGTATTCACAAGGGGGCAAGAGCGAAATGCTCTCGGACTTGATATCTTCTGAGCTACCTTATCTGCGTCGCTATGCGCGCGGACTGATGGGAGAACAGCAAAACGGCGATGAAGCCGTGGAAGACATGATCGAGTCGCTCATCTTCAGGATTTCTGTTGCCCCGGACCTGAAATTCCAGAAAGCGGATTTGTTTGCCGAACTCGACAAGTCGATCAGCAAGCGCGTCTCGACGCTGACGGACGAGACCGGGATCGCAAAGATATTGAACGCCATGACCACGCTCCAGCGCCGGTCACTGTTGTTGACGGTCGTCGAAGGTTTCTCTGTTCAGGAAGCTGCCCGTATCTTGTCGGTGGGCGTCCCGGACGTCGAGGAGATGCTGCGGACCGCGGAATCGGCCATCGCCAATGAGGTCAGCACGTCCGTCCTGATCATCGAAGATGAATCGATGATTTCCTACCAGCTCTCCCAGATCGTGACGGAAGCCGGACACAAGGTGGTCGGCGTCGCGACAACCCAGACCGAAGCGGTCCAGCTGGCCGGGGAAAGCGAATTTGGCCTGATCCTGTCGGATTTGCGTCTGGCGGACGGGTCGGTCGGCATTGATGCGGTGAAGGAAATCTTCAGCAAGTTGAACCGGGAAGTGCCGGTTATCTACATCACGGCCTATCCGGAAATGCTGCTTCAGGGTCAGGATGACGAGCCCTCCTACTTGATCCCCAAACCCTTCGAGCCGCTGCATGTGCGCACGGTCGTCGACCAGGCCATCCTGTCGGCCTTCCTGGGGCAGGAAGCAGCCTGATCTGCGGATTCGCAAACCAGGCCGCCTGTTGGTGCTGGCCTGACTAGAACGCCATCCTGATCCCCACACGGATGTTCCGGCCCGGCGCCGGCACGGCATCCTTCAGGACAGAGGTGGCATAGCGCACTTCCTCATCCGTCAAATTGCGTCCTTCCACAAAGAGCTGCGTGCCGTCCTGGCCATAGCCAGCCTCAGCGAGGTCAATGGCGGCGCGAAGTCCTGTGGTGACATAGCCCTCCGTCGGCAGATTACCAGCGCCGGGATCATCCTGGTCCGCAGCGGCGGTCAGGGTCCACCCGGCCGACCAGAGGCCCCAATCGGCATCCAACGAGGCGTGGAAGGTCAGCGGGGGCAGGTAAGGCACATTGCTGCCATCCTCCAATTCCCCGTCCACGAAATCGAGACTGGCCGTCGTGGTCCAGTCGGCGCCCATCAGGCCTTCCGGGAACCGGGCTTCGCCCTGGATTTCCGCGCCGGTGAACTGGGCGCCCTGTTGCTGGAACAGATAGATCGGCAAGCCGTCCAGTTCCTCCACCGGGGCGCCGCCCTCATCAAGGGTGCCGGGCGTCAGATAGATGAAGCCGTCAAAATCCGTGTAATAGACATTGCCGCCCAGGCTGAACCGGTAATTCTCCCAGCGCAGGGTCGCTTCGAGATTGGTGCCGCTTTCCTTGTCGAGATCGATATTGCCGACCTCGTACTGACTCGTGGCAAGGTGCGCTCCGTCTGCGAACAGTTCGCTCTCGTTCGGCGCGCGTTCGGTATAGCCAAGCTGCAGGCCGGCGAACCAGCCGGAATTCCAATGCTTGTGCGCCCCGAGGGATGCGCTGAACAGGTCAAAGCTCTGCTCGCCTTGAACCGCATTGTCGAGCTCGGTACGGTCGAACCGGAGGCCGCCTTCAAGCCCGGACTCGTCTTCCAGTTCCAGCGTTTCGTAGTGAAACAGGCCCACATTTTTCGTGGATGTCGGCGTCAGGAAGGATTCCTCGCCTTCCGAGCCAAGGTCCTTGTCGAGGAATTGGAAGCCGGTCGCGCCCGCGAAATTCCCGAGCGCATGGCCGAGTTCGAAACGGCCCTCGGTGCCTTCGGTCGAATAGACCGTCCCCGGCTCTCCAGGCGCTTCGAATTCGGTGTGCTCATAATCAGCCACCGAGAGATTGCCGGCGATCTTGGTGAAGGGGCCGATATCCAGATTCATCCCACCGCGAATGTCATAGCGGGTCTGTTCAAGATCGATGAAGGGGGCTTCCTCTTCTTCGGCGCCTGTTCCTTCCTCTTCCTCATGATGCTCGTGGCCGGGAAGGCCATAGCTGGAATTCTGCTGGCGGATGCCGATGCCGAAGAACGCATCCTCACCGACCCAGGACAGGCCCGCCGCATACGTATCGGTCTGAAGGAAGGAGTTCTCCATCGTGTCGCGAATTTCTTCATGTTCTTCGTGCGCTTCGTGTTCCTCTTCGCTTTCCCCTTCATGTTCGGCCTCTTCAGCCGCGCGTGCAGCGGAGGATTCGGCAAAGCCCGGAATGTCGTAATCGCCAAAGTCGCGCGTAGAGGCTGACAGGGTCAGGACGAAGGGCCCGGTCGAAAAGCGTGCCTTGCCGGCAGCTTCGGTGCCTTCATTCACACTGTTGCTGGCGGCGAGCCCGTCGAACGAGATAGCGCGGTCCGGCAGGTCTTCCACGATCAGGCCGTCGATCACATTCACCACGCCGCCAATGGCCTGTCCGCCATAAGCCAGCGCGGCCGGGCCTCTCAGGATCTCGATCTTTTCCGCATCGATCCCATCCGTGGCAACCTGGTGGTCGGGCGAGGCGGCGGAGGCATCGATCGCGCCGATGCCATTGGTCAGCACCAGCACCCGCTCGGCGCCAAGGCCGCGCAGGACCGGACGGCTCGCGCCCTGGCCGAAGAATGTGGTGGAAACACCCGGTTCACCGGTAAGTGTATCGCCGAGCGTTCCGGAGAGTTTCTGGATCAGTTCATCGCGATTGATGGCAGAGGCGTTGCCGATCATTTCATCGGTTTCACGCTGGGGACCAACGCCGGTAACGATAACAGTTTCAAGGGTGGCAGGAGCTTCCTGAGCGAGGGCAAGCGGACTTGCGCCCAGCAGGAGCGAGGCCGCAACAGCGCAGCGGGAGATATGGGATTTCATGTTCTGGGAGTCCTTCAGACAATAGGGAGCGCCGCCCGCAGACGGCAGGATCAGTCGCTATTGCTGAGGGGAGGGCGGACTTCGCGGCGGCGGCGCGCGGCCGGGCGGACGAATCCAGAGGGGTTGCGAGAAGTACGGTTCGGTGACCGCAGTCTCAACCGGAAACACAAACGGGCTGGCCGCAACATCCGGCAGCACGATTTGCACATGCGCCACAGCTGTCAGATCACAGGTGACACCGTAATGGTCATGTGGCTGGTCGGCATGCGCAGCGGCATGGCCCAGCGCCAGCGCCTGAACGAAAACGAACAGGGCTGCGAGGAAGGCCAGTCGGTACGTGCGATGATGCCGGGCGCTCATGGTTATTCTGTTACATTTTCGTGAGCCGAGCGGCAAGCACCAACGCATGTAAAAACATTACGATCCACACTTCCTGCTTCAGCTTTCACGCTTCAGTAACCAAGCCACCGCATCCTCGCGAAAGTTAATGAAAAGCCTTGAGCTGTTAAGAGGATGTAGCATGTCGAAGAATGCTGTGCGCTGGGGCGCGGATGTTGGATGCCAGAGTAAAGTCAAGCCGCTGGATATCCGCAACGATCTTTCCGATCACGGGCTGAAGGGCAAGCGCGCCCAGGGGTATCTGGGGCTGAACCGCCAGTTCACCAAGGTCACCGCGAAGAAGGATGGCCGAGACGGCCTGCCGGCCTCTGATGCGGCAACCCCTGACCAGTGGAGCGAATGCGAGCAGCAGATCGCGGAACGCGCAGAAGACGTGCGCCGCGGTCTCGGCACCTGGCTGACCACGACGGCGGCAACGGTCCGCAACTATATCAGCGACTACACGCCAATCGACATCTATCCGGACCAGCTGCGCGAAGCGATCAAGTCGGAAGAGAACGAGTACCGGCATTACGAGCTGGACGATGTGCATGATGCCAAGGAAACCCATTCCGCGGCGATCATCGAGCTTCAGCAGTTCAAGCTGCGTCACGGCGACCGGATCGGCGACCGCACCCCTGACATCAAGAAGAATGTCGAACAGGCCGTCGCCATCCTGATCTTCATCATGATCCTCGAAGGCGGTTTCAACGCGCTCCTGTTCAAAGATGCGCAGGCCAACGGTCTTATGGGCGGCCTGATGATCGCCTTTGGCGTGTCGTCGGTGAATGTCGTGTTCGGCGTGATCGCGGGCTTCTTCGGCCTGCGCTACCTGAACCATCCCGCCCTGCCGGCCAAGATCATGGGCGGCGCGGTGGCGATGGTCTTTGTCCTTGCCGGCATCTTCCTGAATTTCTTCGTCGCGCATTTCCGGGACGCCGTTGAGACGGGCCTGCAAGCCGCTACGGCCGCTGGCACGCTTGGAACATTCTCCATGTTCTCTATCGCGCCGGGCGACGTCATCCTGTCGATGTTCCCGAACATTTTCGGCCTGGAAAGCTTTCTCGCCCTGGGCCTGCTCTTCATGGGGCTCGCGGTCTTTGGCCTTGCCATCTATGAGGGTTATGATCGCATTTCCGATCGTTATCCCGGCTATGGTCGCGTCTGGCGGAAAGAGCGCAAGGCCTATGAGCGCCGCCAGGAAGTCCGCAATGGCGTGCGCGATGACCTGTCAGAGTATTTCTCCAGCTGCCGCCTCTGGTTCGAGACCCAGCAATCGCGCCATGTCACGGCCAAGCGGGAGATCGAAAAGGCGATGAACCTGCTCGAAACGCGCCGGGATTATGCCTCTGCCATCGCGGCCCGCGCAGCGGATCAGGAGCGCAGCCTGAAAGTGGCTTACCGCCAGGCCCACCGCCGCGCGCGCAATGCCAATCGGGACCGTCTCGGCGATCAGGCGCCATGCCCTGAATACTTTAGCGAAATCGTCACACCCCAATTGCCGCCATTCGACTATTCCAAGGAGCGGGATCAGGCGAACAAGGCAATTGCCACGATCGACAACAACATCAAGGCGCTGAACCAGACACGCGAATGGCTGGAACAGCACATCCAGCAGGTCCAGAAAGGCCTGTCCTCGATCGAGAAGAAAGTTGCCGACGAAATCGGCAAAGTCCGCGATGCCAAGGGCGCTACCCACGTTCCCGTGGACCAGGCTCGGCGGGCCTAGAAGGAGACATAAGGGATGCCACGTCGCAGAAGTGACCGAGGCCCATGGTTCTGGCGCGGAATGATCGCGCTGATGCTGGGGGTAGTTTTTGCCTTGTTCGCCGTCGTGGCGTTCAACCAGCCGCCCAGCCTGATGGCTGACACCAGCTGCCGTACGGACCGCAAGGATCCGGCCCACACGATCATCCTGATCGACCAGTCGGATCCGTTCAATCCGAACGACCTCGACTGGGTCTATGAATTCGTTGACGCCGAAGCCCGCGCCTTGCCGAAATATGGTCGGCTGACCGTCATGACGCCGAATGCGGCAAGCCCTTATGATCCGAAGCTTGTTTACTATGCCTGTTCTTCGGGAAGCGCCGCTGAGGCAAACCCGATCTTCCAGAACCCGAAAATGATCGAACAGACCTGGCAGACGCAATTCTACGCGCCCTTGCTGGAAAACGTCGAGGCCGCTTTGACGGACACGCGCCAGCCAAGCTCGCCGCTGGTCGAGGCGGTCTATTCAATCGCGGACCGCGCCGATTTCCAGCCGGGTGAATCCAATCGCCGGATCGTGCTGGTGTCGGACCTGATGCAGCATTCGGACGGGTTCAGTTTCTACCGCCTCGGCGCTGATTATGATGCCTATCTGGAGTCCGATCTGGCCGACATGCGCCCGAGCCTGGAAGAGGTCGACGTTGTGGCACGTATCGTGCCCCGGCAGATTTACGATCTGCCGATGGCCGATGTGAAGGCATTCTGGCGTGCGTATTTCAGCGAGGCCGGGGCGGACTACGGGTCCGTCAACTAATCTGTCCGAACCGGAGCAGGCCTCGTGGCTGAATGGATTTGGCCCTAATATTGCAAGTTGCTGCCGCACAGACAGCGCAATATGGGGAAAAATCCATGCTCACGCTTCGCAAAACAAGTCTGGCAGCGATTGTATCGTCTGTCTTGTTGTCCGGGTGCTCCTCAGTGACCATTCCCGGAGACGATGGAATGGCCAACGGCGCGCATATTATCACGCCGAAGCAGCAGGAATACCTGAACGCCTTCAACGCACCGCGAGGCCCGGTCCGGGCAACGCAGACGGGTATCCGGCCTGGCTACAATTTCATAGGGGTCGCGGAAAGCGACCTGACGGAGTCCCTGCAATGGCAAATCACTGCCCCCAACGGGGTCGTGGTCGTGCAGGGTCGGACCATTCCCTATGGCTTTGATGAAGGCTCCGGCGCGAATGTCCACCTCGTGGTGACGGACGCCCTCAAGACGCCTGCCACGAATTTGGTTCTGGCGGTCGAAGGGGTCGGCAAGAGCCACCCATTCAATGTGGCAGAAGACGTCTTCCGGGACCTGAAATACGACACGCTGAACTATTTCTATCACAATCGCGCGGGCGTCCCGATTGAGGCTGAATATGCCGACGGCGAGCAATGGGCCCGTCCGGCGGCACACGAAAAGGAAATGCTGACCTGCTTCCACGGCAAGGACCTCTACAAGGCTGAGTGGCCGCGCTGCGACTACAAGCTGGATGTCAGCGGCGGATGGTATGATGCCGGCGACCAGAGCAAATATGTCGTCAATAGCGGCATCAGCGTCTGGACGCTGCTCAACGCCTATGAGCGCGGCACATCGGGATTTGAGGACGGCGCAGCAAATATTCCGGAATCCGGTAACGGGCTGAACGATCTCCTGGATGAGGCCCGCTACAATCTCGACTATATGCTGAGCATGCAGGCGCCAGAGGGCGCGCAGGCGGCGATTGTCCGCGGCAACATGGATGGCAAGTGGCAACCGGACTCGCCGAAGATGGCAGATGTCTCCGGCATGGTTCATCACAAATCCGGCAACATTGAATGGCCTGCCATGCCGATCATGCCTCACCACAATACCGGATCGCGTGCGCTGTTCGCGCCGTCCACGGCGGCGACCTTGCATGTTGCGGCCGTCGGCGCCCAGTGTGCTCGCGTGTTCCACGGCGTTGATGATGCGTATGCAGACAAGTGCCTGACTGCGGCGAAGCGGGCGTATGCGGCGGCCCAGCGGGTGCCGGACGCTTATGCCTACAATAATTTCCCTGGCACCGGGCCTTACGGATCGACAGACATTCGCGACGAGTTCTATTGGGCGGCCGCTGAAATGTACGTATCCACGGGCGAGGCGGCCTATGCCGAAGATATGAAGACCTATCAGAGCCAGCTGGATCAATGGCCGGTCAGCGGGCTCAAGGAGCCAAATTGGGGCGCCACGAAGGGCCTCGGAATCCTGACGCTCGCCCGGTTCGCTCCGGATGAGACCCTGAAGCAGGAAGCCGCCGCAGGCGTACATCAGACAGCGGACGCCTATCTCGCGCAGATCCGGTTTGAAGGCTATCAGATCCCGATCAATCGCGGCATCTGGCCTTGGGGTTCCATCGGCACATTGGCCAATCGCGGCCTGATCCTGGGCACGGCGTATGACATGTCCGGCGATGTGAAATATCGCGATGGTGCGCTCGATCTGCTCGACTACATTCTGGGCCGCAATCCGCGGGACATCTCCTATGTCTCCGGCCATGGCGAGAATGCCTTCAAGGCGCCGCACCACCGTCACTGGGCTGGCGCCCAGTACAGGGGCTTCCCTCTGCCGCCTCCTGGCGCCGTGGCGGGCGGGCCGAACAACACCGATCCGGCCGGTCCGGCCTCAGCCGCCATCATCGATCTGTGCGATGGCCATGCTCAGATATGCTATATTGACCACGTCGATGCGTATGAGCTGAACGAGGTTGCAATCAACTGGCAGGCGGCGACGTTCTGGCTGGCCGCATGGGCCGATGACATCGACCGGGCCAATTAGGCTCTAGTCTTCGAAGACGCCGATGACCGGCACATGGTCTGACGGTTTGTCCAGCTCGCGGGCCTTGCGATAGATCTCCACCGATTGGAGCCTGTCGCAAGCTTGCGGCGAGCAGAGCAGATGATCGATCCGGATGCCGTGATCCTTCTTGAAGGCGCCGCCCTGATAATCCCAGAATGTGTACTGATGTGCTCGTCCATCGGTCAGTTCAAAAGAATCTGCCAGGCCGAGATATTTCAGTTTCCGGAATTCCGAGCGCGTCTGGGGCAGGGCAAGCGCGTCATTCTGCCAGACGGTTTCGTCCCAGCAATCTTCGGGCGTGGGGATGCAATTATAGTCGCCGCACAGCACGAACGCCTCGTCCTGCTTGAGCAGATTGCGCGCATGCTGTTCCAGCGCGTCCATCCATTCCATCTTGTAGTCGTATTTCGGACCGGGGGCCGGATTGCCATTCGGCAGGTACAGACCGCCCACGCGTATTGGGTGTTCGCTGAGCACCAGCGCCTCGATATAGCGCGCCTGATCGTCCTCGATTGTGGGCAGGCCCTTGGTGACATCCTCGATCTCGTGCTTGGAGAGCAGGGCGACGCCATTATAGCTTTTCTGGCCCAGGACGGCACAGTTCCAGCCGCGTTCCTCCAGTTCCAGATAGGGAAACGCGTCGGTCTCGCACTTGATTTCCTGGAGGCAGACGACGTCGCAATTGATGGCGTCGAGGACTTCCAACACTGTGGGAAGCCGTGCCTTGATCGAGTTGACATTCCATGTGGCGATACGCATGGCTGTTCTTTAGCAGCTTCGTTCCATTGTTCCAGCGTGAGCTGCTGTATATATTCAGGGAATTCTTCGAGGAGAGAGGCATGTCGCCAAGCTGGATTCAATTGCTGATCGTTGTGGTCGTTGCGCTCCTTCTGTTCGGTGGCCGCGGCCGGATTTCTTCCATTATGGGCGACATGGCCAAGGGCATCGGGGCCTTTCGCAAGGGCCTGAAGGACGAGGAAGAGACCAAATCCGTCGACAATGACGAGATGGTCAACGTCACCCCCCAAAAAGACGAGACGAAGGCCTCGTCATAAGCTGCCGAGTGGAGGGCGCTTAGCATGCTGCCCGGAATCGGGTTTTCCGAGCTCTTGCTGTTGGGTCTTGCGGCGCTGATTATTGTCGGCCCGAAAGATTTGCCAATGATGATGCGCCGGGTCGGCCAGTTCGTCGGCAAGGGCCGCGCCATGGCACGTGAGTTCCAGGCCGCGTTCGAGGATATTGCCCGCCAGAGCGAACTCGACGAACTCCGCAAGGAAATCGAGGATCTCAAGAAAGACAACACGATGAAGAAGGCGCAGGACGATCTGGCGGCCTTTGAAGCGGACGTGAACTCTGCGGTCATGGAGAAGCATCCCACGCCCAAACCTGCCGCGCCGAAGCCGGACACCGCCCCTGAGCCTCAGGCCGAACCAGACGCCCAGCCGGCCTCGCCGAAACCCGGGGATGATGCCGCGTGAATACCGTGCCGCCAAAGGATGAACAACCGGACTTCACCGATGATGAGGTCGAGTCGAGCCGGGCTCCGCTGCTGGAGCATCTGGTGGAGCTGCGCGCGCGCCTGATCAAGGCGCTGCTGGCGTTGTCGGTGGCCTCAATCGTCTGCTTCTTCTTTGCCGAGCCGATCTATGACTTTCTGCTTGCGCCGTTTGCTCGTGTGGCCGAAGGCATTCGCGGCGCGCCGCTGGAGCTGATCTTTACCGGCCCGATGGAATTCTTCTTTGCCAAGCTGAAACTGGCCGTGTTTGCAGGCATCTTCCTGTCCTTCCCGGTCGTCGCCTGGCAGGTCTACCAGTTCGTGGCTCCGGGCCTCTACAAGAGTGAACGGGGGGCGTTTTGGCCGTATCTGGTCTTTGCGCCGCTGCTGTTCACGCTGGGCGCGGCCTTTGTTTATTTCCTGATGCTGCCCATGCTGGCGCGTTTCTCGATTTCCCAGGAGAATATCGAGAGCACGGTCGCGACGATCAAATTGTTGCCGCGCGTGTCGGAATATCTCTCGCTGGTGATGGCGCTGATGCTGGCTTTCGGCCTCTCATTCCAACTTCCGGTGATCCTCAGCCTGCTGGGGCGGATCGGGATCGTCTCGTCCGAGGCGCTGGCGAAGGGCCGGAAATACGCCATCGTGGCCATTCTCTGTTTTGCGGCCTTCTTCACCCCGCCGGATGTGATCTCGCAGATCCTGCTGACCGTGCCGGTGCTGATGCTCTACGAAATCTCCATCTGGTGCGTGAAACTGATCGAGAAGAAGCAGGCCGAAGAGGATGCTGCGAGGGAGTAAGAAATCGCCCCGCGATTTCCCCGAGCAGGCCCAAACGTAAGTGCAGAGCGCGGCCCCAAGGTCTGATTCCCAAAATGACTAAGCATATCCCCCGGTTGCAGGCAGGCCCGGCGCGGATTAGAGCAATGACCGACTGATCAGACAGGACCACGCACATGTTCGACATCCGCGCCATCCGCGAAAACCCCGAGGCTTTCCGCGCCGCCTGGAACCGGAAGAAGCCGGAGCTTGGCAATGTGGTGGACGATATTCACGCGCATGACGCGGCCCTGCGCACGGCTGTGACCGACAAGCAGGAAGCGGAAAAGCTGCGAAACGAGACCTCCAAGCTGATCGGCCGGGCCAAGGCTTCCGGCGATGAGGCGGAGTTCGAGCGCCTGCGCAAGATCGTCGCCGACGCCAAGGACACGATCGAGGCCGCTGGCGAGCAGGAAGAAGCCGCCCGCAAGCTGCTTGACGATCTGCTCTATGGCCTGCCGAACATCCCGCTGGCCGAAGTGCCCGAGGGCCAGGACGAAGACAGCAATGTTGAGCAGGCCCGCTGGGGCGAGCCGAAAGCCTATGATTTCGAGGTCAAGGACCACGCCGATCTCGGCGAAGCCCTCGGCATGATGGATTTCGAGACTGCCGCCAAGATGAGCGGTGCGCGCTTTGTGTTGCTGAAGGGCAAACTCGCCCGGCTGGAACGCGCACTGGCCGCCTTTATGCTCGACGTGCAGACCGAGGAGCATGGGTACACGGAATGCTCGCCGCCGCTGCTGGTCAAAGATCATGCGCTGGTTGGGACGGGGCAATTGCCTAAGTTCGCGGAGGATCTGTTTGAGGCCGGGCATGACGTGGATGGGCAACTGCGCCGTGTGGATTCGATTGGCTCCGCTGAGATTATTATTGCCGCCCGCCAAGAAGGCGGAAGCAGAAAATGGCTCATCCCCACAGCCGAAGTTCCACTGACGAACATTGTCCGTGAGACCATCATCGAGCCGGGTGAGTTACCCAAACGCTTCACCGCACACACGCCCTGCTTCAGGTCGGAAGCGGGCAGTGCAGGCCGCGACACGAAGGGCATGATCCGTCTGCACCAGTTCAACAAAGTTGAGATGGTCTCTGTCGTCGCGAATGAGGAAGAGGGGCTGGCCGAACTGGAGCGCATGACCGAATGCGCCGAGGCCATCCTGAAAAAGCTCGACCTGCCATTCCGGCGGATGCTGCTCTGCGCAGGCGATATGGGGGCAGGGGCGCGCAAGACCTATGACCTCGAAGTCTGGTTGCCGAGCCAGGACACGTATCGCGAAATCAGCTCATGCTCCTATTGCGGCGACTATCAGGCCCGCCGCATGAGCGCACGCTATCGCCCGGAAACTGGCGCCAAGCCCGAATTCGTCTACACGCTGAACGGCTCCGGCCTCGCGGTTGGCCGCACCTTGGTGGCCATCCTCGAAAACTACCAGAATGAAGACGGTTCCATCACCGTGCCGGAAGCGCTGCGCGGATACATGGGCGGGCTGAAGGTGATTTCGGCATGAGAATCCTGCTGACCAATGATGATGGCATCAACGCGCCGGGCCTTGCGGTGCTGGAAGACATTGCGCGGGAAATTTCCGACGATGTCTGGATCGCCGCGCCGGAAGAAGAACAGTCCGGCAAGGGCCGCGCCATTTCGCTGACCCATCCGATCCGCACGCGCGAGGTGGGCGACAAGGCTTGGGCTGTTGCCGGTACACCGTCCGACTGCGTGCTGTTGGCGACGCACAATTTGATGCCGGAAAAGCCGGACCTTGTGCTGTCGGGCGTCAATCGCGGCCAGAACATTGCCGAGGACACCAGCTTCTCCGGAACCATCGCGGCGGCGCTGTTCGGCATGCAGCTCGGCATTCCATCGATCGCGCTGAGCCAGTCGCAGAGCTTCCGCGAGCGCGGCTCCCTGCCATGGGATACGGCGCGAGCATGGGGCAGCAAGGCGATCAAGCCGCTGATCGAGCATGGCTGGCCCGGCGACGCGGTGATGAACGTGAACTTCCCGGACGTCGACCCGGAAGACGTGAAGGGTATCCAGATCACCCGTCAGGGCTTCCGCGACGAATCGATCATCCATACTGACCGCCGCGAAGACCTGCGCGGCAACGATTATTACTGGGTCGGCTACAAGGGCAAACTCTCCAAACCGGATGAGGGCACCGATTTGCGCGCCATTTATGACGGCTATGTCTCCATCTCCCCGCTTCATGTGGACTTGACGCATGAAGTATTCCTCCGGACGCTGCGGGAGTTATGGAAGAACTGATCGCCGACCCGTTCCGTGCTGCCCGACTTGTCCTGCGCCTGCGCCAGGAAGGGGTCACGGATGATGGGGTGCTCCGGGCGATGGAAACCGTCGATCGCGGCGCCTTTGTGGACGATCCGGCGCTGAAGGAGCTTGCCTTCGCCGATTGCGTGCTGCCGATCCCGTGCGGCCAGATCATTCCGCGCCCTGTGGCGACCGGGCAATTGCTCCAGGCTCTTGACCTCGGCCGCCAGCCTGAGGCGCGTATCCTGATCATCGGCATGGGGGCCGGATATATTGCTGCACTGGCCAGTAGGCTCGCCGCCGATGTGTTTGGCGTGGAGCGCTATGACCGGCTGACCGATCGTGCGCGCCAGCGAATCGTGAAGCTCGGGCTGGGTAATGTCGCCGTCCGGCATGGCGATGGCCTGCTCGGCTGGCCGGAGCGCGGACCCTATGACCGCATCCTCCTCACCGGTTTGGTGGACGAAGTGCCGCAAGTCCTGTTCGAGCAGCTACGGGCCGGCGGATCGGTCATCGCCCCGATGATTCATGAAGGCCGGCAACAGATCGCCCGTATCACGGCGGATGGCGCGACTGAATGGCTCGGCCTGACCCATGACCTGCCGCCCCTGGTCGCCGGACGCTCCGCGGCGCTTTAGGCTGACTTGTTTCATCTGCAGGGCTTGTTTGCCAATGTCCCTGCCCACAGCTATAGGAGCAACACATTTTCAGGGGTCTACGGGAGATAACCAAATGCTGACCAGACTAGCCACGCTGACGACAGCCGCTGCTGTTGTAACACTGCCAGCTCTGGCGCAGGCCGCGCCGAGCGCCTCAGGCCCCAGCATCATGAGCCAGGTGCTCCTGTTCCTGCCGCTGATCCTGATCTTCTACTTCCTGCTGATCCGTCCGCAGCAACAGCGCTCGAAGAAGCACAAGGCCCTGATCGAGAACATCAAGAAGGGCGACACGATTGTCACCTCCGGCGGTATCGTCGGCAAGGTCACCAAGCCCGGTGACGAGGAACTCACGGTCGAACTGGCCGAAGGCGTGCGCGTGCAGATCATCAAGCAGATGGTGATTGACGTCCGTGGCAAGAACCAGCCGGTTGCCGCCAACGATTAAGGGCCTGCAGGGCCCGCTTGCGGCCCTTCGGATGACAAGGATTCCCGCATGCTTCAATTTCCACCCTGGAAGGTTGCGCTCGTTCTGCTGACATTGGCGTGGGGCGTCGTGATGGCGTTGCCGAATGTCGTGAATATGGACAATGCGCCGGGCTTCATGCCCAACAAAGGCGTCAATCTGGGGCTCGACCTTCAGGGCGGCGTCTACCTGATGATGGAAATCAATCCGGACGAGGTGATTGCCAACCGTCTGGAAGTGTTTGCCGGCGATGTGCGCAGCGCGCTCACCAATGTGGCCCCCTCCGAACGCATCGGCCATCTGCCGGACGTCAAGGGTCGCCAACTGGAAATCACGCTGACGCGCCCTGACGCCGACGGCAATTTCCCGATGGATGAAGCCCTGCGTCGCATGCGCAAGCTGAACAGCAATGTGGAAGGCGCCATTGGCGGTGCCAAAACCTATGACATCGAACAACGCGGCAATGACCGCATCATCGTGACGGTTCCGGCGGCGTCTGAAGAAGCGCTGATGAAGGACGCGCTCGGCAAGACGATGACCATCGTCCGCCGCCGGGTTGACCCGGATGGCGTCTCCGAAATCGCGATCACGCCGCAAGGCAATGACCGCATCATCCTGGAGGCGCCCGGCGAGCCTGACCCGCAGCGCCTGAAGGACCTGCTCAGCCGTGACGGCAAGATGACGTTCAACCTCGTAGATGACAGTCCGTCTGCCATTACCTCGGCCCAAGCCGGTGTACCGCGCGCAGGTTATCGCCTGCTGGAAGGCCCTGAGACCGGGCCGCTTCTCGTGCGCAACATTCCGGAAGTGACGGGCGCCGATATCGCGAATGCCGCGCAAGGCTTCGACGAAGGCAATCGGCCTCAGATCAATTTCCGCCTCAACAGTAATGGTGCGCGGAAGTTCTATGAGACCACCCGCAACAATTCCGGCAAGCCCTTCGCCATCGTTCTGGACGATGTGATCATGTCCGCCCCCCGAATCAATGAGCCGATCCCGGGCGGCAACGTCCGCATCACCGGTTCGTTCACACAGGAAGAGGCCCAGGATCTCGCTGCCATCATCGAGGCCGGTGAAATGCCCGCCAAGGTTCAGTTCCTCGACCAGCGCACCGTCAGTGCGACGCTGGGGCATGATTCCATTCGCGCCGGCACGCGCGCCTCCATGATCGGCCTCGCCCTGGTCGCGATATTCATGATCATTGCCTACGGGCTGATGGGCGGCTTCGCCGTCGGGTCGCTCGCGGCCAACATCGTGCTGATCCTTGGCGCATTGTCCGGGCTTGGCGCCACGCTGACCCTGCCGGGGATTGCAGGCATCATCCTGACCATCGGTATGGCGGTGGATGCCAACGTGCTTGTCTTCGAGCGTATCCGTGAGGAGCAACGCAACGGGCGCTCTCCGATGACGGCGGTACAAGCCGGTTACGAGCGCGCCTTCTCGACCATTCTCGACGCCAACGTCACCACGCTGATCGCGGCCATCATCCTTTACCTTCTGGGCTCCGGTCCGGTGAAAGGTTTCGCTGTGACGCTTGCCATCGGTATCGTCACATCGGTGTTCACCGCCTTCGTCGTGACCCGCTGGTTCACGGTCATGTGGCTGAAAACCTTCCGTCCCAAGAAGCTCGCGGTCTAGGCCCGGGAGGAGATACGATATGCTACTCAAATTCTGGCCCCAGAAGACCAATCTGAGCTTCATGAATCTTCGCCTGATCGGCGCGGTCGTGTCGTCGGTGTTGATTGCTGCGTCGGTGTTCTTCCTGTCGACGCGTGGCCTCAATTTCGGCGTCGACTTTGCCGGCGGCACCGTGATGGAGCTGGAGCAGACGGACACGGTCACCGTTGAGGCCGTGCGTCAGGCCATGCCGCTCAATGCGGATGTGAACAGCGCGGTCGGGACCGATGCGCGCAGCATCGTCGTGGTGAAATATGGCGAAGCGGATGCGTCCGTGCTGGGCGAAGCCTTTCAGGCCTTGCCGCCCAGCGATCAGGCGGAGCGCGCCACTGGCGCGACCAATGAATTGGTGACGGACACGCTGAAAGAGACCCTGGGCATCACCGATGACCAGATCCTCCGCAATGATTCCGTCGGCCCGAAAGTCTCGCAGGAGCTGTTCCGCGACGGGATCACGGCGCTGGTCGCCGCACTGGCCCTGATGCTGGTCTATATCTGGTTCCGGTTCGAGTGGCAGTTCTCGATTGGCGCAGTGGCGGCGCTCGCACATGACGTGATCATCACGCTGGGCGTGTTTGCGTTCCTGCAGATGGAATTCAACCTGACCACCATCGCGGCCCTGCTGACGATCATCGGTTACTCGATGAACGACACTGTGGTCGTGTTCGACCGCGTGCGGGAAGAGAGGCGCAAATACAAGAAGATGCCCGACAAGGAGGTCATCGACCTCGCCCTGAACGGCACGCTGTCGCGTACCTTGCTGACGTCCGGCACGACCCTGCTGGCCCTGTTGGCCATCTTCTTCCTCGGCGGGCCTGTCCTGCGTGGGATGAGCTTTGCGCTTATCTGGGGTGTGCTGATCGGGACGTATTCGTCCATCTTTATCGCCTCGACCATCGTTCTGGCGCTGGGCATGGACCTCAACAAGAAGCCACTGGAAGACGTCCAGGGCTTTCAGGGCTGAGGGGCCGCCTCGACCTAGCTGTCGAGGACTATGATCTTGTCCCTCAAGGCATCGATGGCCTTTTTCGGCGTATCGCTGTGAACCAGGGATGCGCGGAAGGATTCCGGGGTGAACTTGCCATCAATGATGTGTTCCATCAGCTCGAAGAAGGGTGACCAGAAGCCGTCTTCGTCAAGGAATGCCATCGGCTTGGCATGAAGGCCGAGCCGCGCCCAAGACAGGATCTCGACGGCTTCTTCCAGTGTGCCAATGCCGCCCGGCAGCACGATGAAAGCGTCGGCCTCCTCGTACATCATCTGCTTGCGTGTGTGCATGTCATCGACGATGCGATGCTCGACTTCCTCGTAGATGCGCTCTTTGCTGAGCAGGAAGCGTGGCATGACCCCGAGCACATCCCCCGCCGCTTCATGCGCTGCGCGGGCGCAGGCGCCCATCAGGCCAACGCCGCCGCCGCCATAGACAAGGCGGATGTCACGTTTCGCGAGTTCGCGGCCGAGTTCCTCTGCCAGCTTGATATAGCCCGGCAGGACATTATCGGACGCGCCGCAATAAACGCAGATGGACTTGATTTTCGTCATGCGGGTTTCGCCTTTCTAGCTTGCATCCCTCGGGAGCGTCGTGTGCCCTATATGAGGGCTTCCAATACTCCACCAGTGACAATTTCAGGATGTTTCGCCGTCCAGCGCAACACGCAGGGTTTGCTGATCTGTCATTTTGTTACCATATGCGGGCGATGACGAATCCCCACGCCGCCGCCGCAGACCATGACAAGATCGAGAGCGCCGATGGCGGGATCGGTGTTTCCATCCTGCGTATCCTGAAGCTTCTGGCACGGCCGGAACTGTCGAAATGGCGACCGATCATGGTCATTGCCATTCTGGTGACGCTGGCTGCGTCTGTTCTGGAAGTTGTGTCGCCTTTGTTGCTGGGCCATGCGATCAACCGTGCTGTCCCCGAAGGCGGGGAAGCCGCGGCTTTTGGCGCGGCGGCCTATTGGCTGGCCATCGGGATCGGGGTGCGTTTTCTTGCAGCGGCGCTGCCTCAGGCGCGAGACTGGCTGTTCTCGCCGGTCAGTCAGGATGCGCAACGCATCGCCAGCGTCGACGCCTTCGGCCATGCCCAGTCACTGTCCCTGAATTTTCACCAGACCCGCCGCACTGGCGCGCTGAACCGCGTGATCGAACGCGGCGCGAGTGCCATCGACTATCTGATCCGGTTCCTCGCCTTCAATATCGGCCCGACCTTCGTGCGGCTGGTACTCGCCTCCATTGCGCTCGGCGTGGCGTATGATTATCGCCTGTCCCTGATCGCGGTCTTCACGATCATCATCTATGTCATCGCAACCGTCATCATCACCGAATGGCGCGTGCGACAGCGCCGGCGCATGAATGAAGCCGACACGCATTTCCGGGCAACATCGGTCGACATCCTGACCAATTTCGAGACGGTGAAGTCCTTCGCTGCGGAACGCCGTGAGACCGGCCGCTTCAATGATGCGATGCGCAATTACAATCATCGCTACGTCGATGCCGTGCGGTCCATGTATGTGCTGAACGCGACCCAGGCCGTGGTCATGAATGCCGGCTTGCTGGCCGTGCTCGTCCTGTCCGCGTGGAACGTGATTCAGGGCACAATGCGCGTTGGCGACCTGACAGCCGTGATGCTGATGCTCCTGTCGCTCTATGCGCCGCTGAACATCCTCGGCTGGGCCTGGCGGGAGATCAAGCAGGGCGCGGTGGACCTTGAAAAGCTCTACGGGTTGCTCGCCATGAAAACCGAAGTGGCCGATGCGCCGGATGCCATGCCGCTCTCAAAGCCTACCGGTCATGTCGAGTTCCGCGATGTGGGCTTCAACCATGAAGGCCGGGCCGTCGGCGTGCAGGATGTCAGCTTTGACCTTCTGCCCGGCCGCAAGATCGCCTTCGTCGGCACATCCGGCGCGGGCAAGTCGACGCTGCTCAAGCTCTTGTTCCGTTTCTATGATGTCGATCAGGGCAGTGTGCTGGTCGATGGGCAGGATGTGAGATCGCTGACACAGGAATCCCTGCGCAAGGCGCTGGGGCTGGTGCCTCAGGATGTCGTCCTGTTTAATGACACGATCCGGTCCAACATCGCTTACGCTCGTCCTGGTGCGAGTGATGAAGAGCTGCGCGATGCTGCGCGCCGGGCGCAATTGCTCGATTTCATCGAATCGCTTCCCGAAGGCTGGACGACCCGCGTTGGCGAACGCGGGCTGAAACTGTCCGGCGGGGAAAAACAGCGGGTAGGAATTGCGCGGGTGATCCTGGCCGATCCCGCCATTCTCGTGCTTGATGAGGCGACATCGGCGCTCGACAGTGCAACGGAAGAGGCCGTGCAGGACGCACTTGAAGATGCCTCTGAGGGCCGAACCACCCTCATAGTGGCGCACCGCTTGTCGACGGTGAAATCCGCCGACGAGATCATCGTCCTTGAGGCCGGTCGGGTCATCGAACGTGGCACGCATGCAGACTTGCTGGCAAAAGGCGGCAAATATGCTGATATGTGGGAAAGGCAGGCCAAGAGCGCGGAGATTGCGCTCGCGGCGGAATAGAGAAAGCTGGCGGGCATGACAGAAGACCTTGAGCGTAAAACGACCCCCTGGTTGACGGGCGGACTGGATTGGGAAGGCGTCGCAGCAGCGCTGGCCTGTCTTCTGGTTGGCCTGTTGTTGAGCTGGGTCTGGGATCCGCTGTTCTGGGTCGGCTTTGCGGCCATGATCGCCGCGCTGATGGCCGCGCGCTGGTCCAACCGGGTCGCGCCGGATCTCGCCAATGGCATTGTGGCGCCCTGCGATGGCGTGGTCGTCTCGGTGACCCGCACGGATGCGCCGGGTGAGATGCGGATGACGGATACGGCGACGACCCGTATCCGGATTTCTTCGTCTCCTGCCGCGACCAACAGGCTCTATGCGCCGATTGCCGGCAGTCTTGAAAGCCTGATCACGGAAGACGGCGAACATTCTGTCCCATTTGCCATGCGGCCCGATGCAGACGGTCTAGCGGTCTCATATTTGTTGTTCGAGAGCCGCGCCCAGCAGGTCGGGGTCAGGATCGCCACCGGCGGTCTGGGGCCGCGTCAGGAACTGGAGGCCGAAACAGGCGATATCATGCGCCTTGGACGTGTGTTCGGAAAGCGGCGGCTCGGCGGCTGGTGCGATGTCTATGTCCCGGCCAATGCAGGCCAACTGATCTGGCCGGGTCAGACCCTTGTGGGCGGCGAAACAGTTCTGGGCCGGCTCAAATCCGGGATGGATGAAGACGAATTTGAAAGCATGTCAGGCGAGGCGGGTGAACTCCCGCTCGGCGTCACCGATGACGACGAGATTGAAGAGGATGATTATCCGGAGCCCGATGAAGCCGATACGCCGGATGATCCGGCCGTCATGCTTGCGCGTCTCAAGGAAGCCACCAAGAACAAGCCGGAAGACTAGTCTTCCTGGGGTGGCGCGTCGCGATTCATCCAGGCGAAGATCGGTTTGAACGGAATGATCCAGCCGATTCCCGCAAACACATAGAACAGCATCATCGCCCATTTGGGCCAGTCCGAGACCATAGGCGCGACAGAGCCGACCATGATGATCCAGCAAACCATGAAGCCTAGCAGGATCAGGCTGGCGACGATTTTCTTGGTCGGATAGCTCATGGGTCGGTCTCTCAGCTGCACATGCGACTTTGCCGCCTCTTGCACGGGCGTCTGCTTGGATCATGTATCGCGCATGAGTGAAACGTCAAAAATCAGCCCGTCCGCCATCTGGATCCGTCGCTGGCTGATCCTTGTCGGCCTGATGGTCTACGCCATGATCCTGATCGGTGGGGCGACCCGCCTGACCGATTCCGGTCTGTCCATTACCGAATGGAATCCCGTCAGCGGGGCTTTGCCGCCGCTCTCCGAAAGCGCATGGCAGGTGGAGTTTGCGAAGTACCAGCAGACCGCCGAATACCAATTCGTGAATCAGGGCATGTCGCTGGCCGAGTTCCAGAAGATCTTCTGGTGGGAGTGGGGGCATAGATTCTTTGGCCGCATGATCGGGCTGGTCGCTGTCGCAGGTTTTGCCTTCTTTGCCATTCGTCGCTGGCTGACAAAGCGCCTCACCTGGCATCTGGTCGCGCTGATCGGACTGGGCGGCCTGCAAGGGGCCATCGGCTGGTGGATGGTTGCAAGCGGCATTGGCGAAACGACACGCGTTGATGTGGCGCCATACCGGCTGATGACGCATTTCACGCTAGCCCTGCTGATCATCGCCTATGTCGCTTGGCTCTGGCACGATCTGGGCGCAAAAGCGCGTCCGATGGTGCCGGACATGGCCCGAACCGTGGCCGTGCTCCTTCTGGTCGCGATTTTCCTCCAGATGGCTGCCGGGGCTCTGGTCGCCGGTCTTGATGCGGGCCGGTCCTACAATGACTGGCCGCTGATGGCGGGGGAAGTTATCCCTTCACACTATCTGGAAGACGGGCTGGGTGTGCGCAGCCTGTTTGAAGGCCGCGCCGCAACGCAATTCAACCACCGTCTCCTGGCATACCTGATCTGGGCGGGATCGCTCGTGTCAGCATGGGCATTCCGAAACACGCCGCTCCGCCTGGATTTCCGCTGGCTCGCCATGCTCGTCACCCTGCAGGCCGTGTGGGGAATCCTCACACTGGTGCATGCCGCCCCGATGAACCTTGCTCTGGTTCATCAGGGTCTTGGCGTGATTGTCACCTTGGCAGCGGTGCGGCTGGTGTGGCGATCGCGGGGCGTGCCTAGCGAGCGCCTGCCAGCGTAAGCGCGCTCGGATCGACAAAGACGGCCTGATGCTGGTCGGGGCCGGTTTCGCCCGCGATCACAATTACGCCGCCGGGATAGCCGCCATTCATCATCGTGCCCATGGCTGCCATGGCATCGGGTGTGTCCGGTGCGATGACGGTGATTCCATCACGCACGTTGACATCCTTGTTGGTCATGCCGAGATCGGTTGAAACCTGAAGGCCGCTGCCATCCTCTATAGAGAGCAGGGCATCGAAGTCTCCACGCGACAGCGAGGCGGCACTGGTCGCGCGCGGGGAGGCGACCAGCGTGTCGCTCGTATAGGCGCACGATTTGATGCCGAAATCGGTGAAAGTCGATTCGCCGGCATCCCACGAGAACTCACCATTCTCCTCTCGCACAACGCCGGTCTGGAGCACGCGGTCATTTGTCGAGGTCCAGTAGGCGAGCCGCATGATGCCACTGGCACGCAGTGGGCCTGAACACACGCCGACAATCGAACTTGCATCCGGGACGGGCAGGTCGACCTGTGCCGGGGCGAGCAGGCCCTCTCCATAGAGATAGGCCTTCAGCTGGCCCTCACGGGTGATTCCGGGGAAAATCGTGACCGTACTGCCCGCAAGGGTGGCGCTCTGGCCGCTGGCGAGGTCAGTCAGCCGGAAATTGGCCGGTTCGCCGAGAATCTCGCCATTCATGTTGAATAATTGCAGGCCGCCGCGCTCATAAGCGATCGCCATCAGGCCTCCGAGGCCGCCTGACAGGGCCACAGCGTTGACTTTGCCCTGAAGCGGGCGGGTCGACCACACGGCCGGAAGCTCCACACCTGCAGCAATTTCAGGGGCTGCCGCCGGCTCTGTGGGGGCTTCGGCTTTCTTCGAGCATCCAACTGCTGTAAAAAGCAGGGTGAGGCCAAGCCCTGCGTTGACAACCGGGGAAGTGGCGCTTAAACGCCAGCGCTTGAATTGCATTCCATGAACTCCGAAAGCGAGAGGCTCTTAGTAGAGCGATGAAAACCTATAACGCACCAGCCAACGTAGAGCACAACTGGGTCGTGATCGACGCGACCGATGTCGTCGTCGGACGCCTTGCTTCATATGTCGCCAAGCGCCTGCGCGGCAAGCACCGTGCTGACTTTACACCCCATATCGATACGGGCGATCACGTCGTCATCATCAATGCCGACAAGGTGAAATTCACCGGTCGCAAGATGACGGACAAAGTGTACTACCGCCACACCGGTTATCCGGGCGGCATCAAGTCCACGACGCCGGAAAAAATCCTCAACGGTCGTTTCCCTGAGCGCGCGCTTGAACTCGCCGTGAAGCGGATGATGCCGAAAGAAAGCCCGCTGGCCCGCAAGCAGTTCTCGAAACTGCACGTCTATGGCGGCGCGGATCACCCACACGAGGCCCAGAAGCCCGACGCTGTCGACTTCAAAGCCATGAACCGCAAGAACATCAAGGCGGCCTGATCAACATGACTGACACTGCAAACTCCCTCCAGGATCTTGGCGCCATGTCCGGCGCAACGGAAGCTGAAGCTCCGGCCGCACCTATTGAGCCGAAGATCGACGCTCAGGGCCGCGCCTATGGCACCGGCCGCCGGAAAGAGGCTGTCGCCCGCGTCTGGATCAAGCCGGGCACCGGCAAGATCACGATCAACGGCCGTGACCAGGAACAGTATTTTGCGCGCCCTGTGCTGCGCATGGTGATCGCCCAGCCGCTGGTTGAAGCCGGTCGCGAAGGCGAGTTTGACATCATCGCAACCGTGAAGGGCTCCGGCCTCTCCGGTCAGGCAGGCGCTGTGCGTCACGGCCTGTCGCGCGCCCTCGTAAATTACGAGCCAGGTCTGCGCGCTGTCCTCAAGCCGTTCGGCTTCATGACCCGTGACCCACGCGTCGTCGAGCGCAAGAAGTATGGCCGTGCAAAAGCACGCCGCAGCTTCCAGTTCTCGAAGCGCTAGGCCGCACACCGAATACGATTATTCAGGCGGGCGCTTCGGAGACGGAGCGCCCGTTTTATTTTGTCCGGAATTTGGAACACACTCGTTATGCTGCCCAAGGTATTCATCGATGGCGAAGCCGGGACGACTGGCCTTCAGATTGCCGAGCGCCTGCGGGCCCGTAGTGATCTCGAACTGGTTTCGATCGATCCGGACAAGCGCAAGGACAATGCCGAGCGTGCGCGCCTGATGAATGCCTCTGATGCGGTCATCCTGTGCTTGCCGGATGATGCGGCGCGGCTCGGTGTGTCGCTCGTCACCAATCCGAACACGGTCATCATTGATGCTTCCACCGCGCACCGCGTGGCCAATGGCTGGACCTATGGCTTCCCGGAGATGGACAAGGGCCAGCGCGCGGCGATCCAGGCCTCCCGGCGCATTTCCAATCCGGGCTGTTATCCGACCGGCGTCATCGCGCTCCTGCGTCCACTCGTGTCGAAATGGCTCGTGCCGACGTCCTGGCCCGTCGTGGTCTCAGCTGTCTCCGGATACACAGGGGGCGGCAAGGCCATGGTCGCGGAGTTTGAGGACGCCACATCAGACACCTATTCGGAAGACAATCACCGGATCTATGCGCTTGGGCAGAAGCACAAGCATCCGCCCGAGATGAAGAAATTCTCCCGGCTGGAACATATGCCGGTCTTCATGCCCTCCGTTGGCCGCTATGCCCAAGGCATGATCGTTGAGATCGGCCTGCCGCTCTGGGCAATTCCTGGCAAGCCGCGTCGCGCGCAAATCCATGCGGCGCTGGCAGCTGCCTATCAGGGCGAGCGCTTCGTGAATGTCCCGTCCCTGGTTGAATGCGATGCATTGAAAGGCGTCGAGCCGGAGGCCTGCAACGGGACGAACCGGATCGATCTGTTCGTGTTCGGCTCGGACGAAGAAGCACGCCTGGTGGCGCGGTTCGACAATCTCGGCAAGGGCGCATCCGGCGCGGCCGTCCAGAACCTGAACATTGCGCTGGGATTGGACGAGGATGCCGGGCTGACTGCCTGAGTCTAACCGAGCTTGATGTCTTCCAGACGTATCCTGGCATAAGTGCCCGGCGCCGCGCCGAGGCCCATGTCCTTCGGCTGCTTCGCAACGACCTTGCGACCGGATTTCGGGCGTAGCCAGTCCCACCAGGTCGGCCACCAGGAGCCTGCATGCTCCTCAGCGCCTTCGAGCCATTCCTCGCCAGTGGCGGGCAAGGCCCCATTATTGGTCCAGTGGCAATACTTCCCGGAATCCGGATGGTTCACGACGCCGGCAATATGGCCTGAGGCGGCGAGGATGAAATTCGTCTTGCCGCCGAACACTTTGGCCGTGCGATAGACGCTCTCCATCGGGCAGATATGATCGTCGCGGCTGGCCTGCACCATGATCGGGATATCGACCTGTTTCAGGTCAACGGTTTCGCCGAGTACCTTGAACTTGCCCCGCGCGAGCTTGTTCTCGGCGTAGCAGTCTTTCAGATATTTCCGGTGTACCTTGCCGGGGATATTGGTCTGGTCCGCATTCCAGTAGAGCAGGTCGAACGGGCGCGGTTCCTTGCCCAGCATGTACTGGTCGATGACGTAGCGCCAGACGAGGTCGATCGGGCGCAGCCAGTTGAACGTCTCATACATCATCGAGCCGGGCATGATGCCGTCATTCTCTTCGATGATGGAGTCGATATAGGCGCGGCCATTGTCGTCGGTGAAGACTTTCAGGTCTCCGGCCAGGCTGAAATCGGACTGCGATGCAAAGAAGGTCACGGACTTGATGCGGTCATCTCCGGTCGCCGCCATATGGCCGAGCGCGGAGGAGAGCAGGGTGCCGCCGATGCAATAGCCGACCGCGTTGAGACCTTTCTGGCCAGTGGCCTGAAGCGTGGCCTCGACGGCGGCATAGACGCCCTTCTTCACATAATCGTTCCAGGTGTAGTCACGCGTGACTTCATCTGCTGAACGCCATGACACGACGAAGACCGAGAGGCCCTTGTCGAGCAACCAGCGGATCATCGAATTTTCCTCGCGCAAATCGAGGATGTAGAATTTGTTGATCCAGGGCGGGAAGATCAGCAACGGACGGGCATAGGTCTGCTCGCCGGGCGGCTTGTACTGGATCAGTTCGATGAGGTCGTTTCGGAACACGACTTCGCCGGGCGCGGTCGCAATATTCTTGCCGAGCTTGAACGGGGTCTCGTCGGTCTGGGTGATGTAGAGTTTGCCATTGCCCTTTTTGACGTCATCGCGGGCCATGCGAATGCCGGCCAGCACGCTCTCGCCGCCGCTTTCGAAGAAGTTGCGCAGGGCTTGCGGATTGCTACCGAGATGATTGGTCGGCGCGAGACTGTCGGCCAATTGCTGGCTGAAGAATTTTGCGCGCAGATGAAGATTGTCCGGCAGGTCGTCCTTCACATGGTCGGCCAGGCCCATCAACCATTTGGCGTTGAGGTCGTAGGCCTTGCGGATGAATTTGAAGCCGGGATTGCGATCCCATTCCGGATCGGAAAACCGTTTGTCCCTGACCGCATTGGCGGCGCCGGTCATGCCTTCCAGTGCCATTTCCTGCCAGAGTTCCATCCAGCCCTGCATGAGCTGCATGTTGGCATTCATCAGAGCAGCGGGGTTCTTCGCAAAGCCCTGGCCCACGGCGCGGAAGGCTTCGCCCACACCCATGGGGTCGCCATTCGACACGGTGCCGAGTGGTCCTGATCCTGACAGCACGTCTAGCAACAGAGCGTGAGACTCTGTATTGGCAAGCGCCAGCGTGGTCAGCAGGGACTGCATTTGCACGGGGTTTTGCTGGGCGAGAATCTCGGCGAGCAGTGGCTGGCTGTCTTTATTGTTCTTGCGGTCGACCATTCGTCCCAATATCGCCTTGTTTAGCCGCCTCTAACTATTCTACTGAATAATTGTGATTTAATGAGTTTAACCATGAAAAACACGGCGATTCCCCTCATAAGTGTGTGCTGTCTGCTATTGGCAGCATGTACGGGGTCGTTTTCAAAGGTCCGGACCGCCATCGACCAGGCGCCGGACTGGTATGATGCGCGCCGTGTGGAAATCCGTGGCGAAGGATATCCCGAGTTCATCGACGTTCCGGTCATTGCCGAAGGGGCGACGCCCGGACAGACCCTCCAGGCATCGAAATCACGCGGGGCCGAGCTGCGCGCGATATTTGCGGACAGCGCGCGAGCGGTTCCGCCCGCAAATATCGCTGCCGAGATAGAGGATCTCCAAGAGACCGTCCGGCGCGAATTTGCGGGCTTTGAGGCCAGCTCCGACTTCCTGACGGATGAGGAGATCGCGGCCATTCGATCCGCTTTCGATGTTCCACGAGTTACGAGGGGCCTCCGGGCCGCCAGCAGATGAATACAGATTTCCACAAGATCCGCCGACTACCCCCTTACGTCTTTGAACAGGTGAACCGCACCAAGGCGGCCCTACGTGCGCAGGGCGCTGACATTATCGATCTCGGCATGGGTAATCCCGACATGCCGACGCCCGAACACATCGTCGACAAGCTGTGCGAAACAGCGCGTCGTCCGGATGTGAACGGCTATTCCGCCTCACGCGGCATCAAGGGCCTGCGCCGTGCGGTGACCAATTACTATCAGCGCCGCTTTGACGTCTCGCTCGACATGGACCGGGAAGTCATCGTGACGCTCGGCTCGAAGGAAGGGTTTGCAAACCTCGCCCAGGCCATCTCTGCACCGGGCGATGTCATCCTGTCGCCGGATCCGTCCTACCCGCTTCATTCCTTTGGCTTTATCATTGCCGGGGCGTCCATCCGCAGTGTGCCCGCGCACACGCCGGAAGAATATTTGTCCAATCTCGGCAAGGCCGTGAAGTATTGCGTGCCGCCGCCTACAGCGATGGTGCTGTGCTTCCCGTCGAACCCTACGGCCGAAGTGTGCGATCTCGACTTCTACAAGGAAGCCGTGAAGTTCGCACGCAAGCATGATTTGATCGTCCTTTCGGACCTCGCCTACAACGAAATCTATTTTGATGAGCCCACACCCTCGATCCTTCAGGTGGAGGGCGCGAAGGACATTGCGGTTGAATTCACCACCATGTCGAAAACCTATTCCATGGCTGGCTGGCGGATCGGTTTCGTGGCCGGCAATGAGAAACTGGTTGGCGCGCTGGGCCGTGTGAAATCCTATCTCGACTATGGCGCCTACACGCCAATCCAGGTTGCGGCCGCCGCCGCGCTGGACGGCCCACAGGATTGCGTCGACGAATTCCGCCAGATCTATCGCTCGCGGCGTGACGTGCTGGTCGAGAGCTTCACCCGCGCGGGCTGGCCCATCCCATCCCCGAAGGCCTCAATGTTTGCCTGGGCGCCCATTCCGGAGCCGCTCAAGGACATGGGCAGCCTCGAATTCTCGCTGCAGCTGATCAATGAGGCGCATGTGGCCGTCGCGCCGGGCGCGGGCTTCGGTGAGCAGGGCGACGGGCATGTCCGCATCGCGCTGGTCGAGAATGAGCAACGTATTCGCCAGGCTGCGCGCAATATCCGCAAATTCCTGCAGGCCCGCGGGATCAAGGATATCCAGCCCGCCGCGGCAGAGTAGCGCGCGCCCTCGACGCATACGTCCAAACCCGCTATGCGCTGCCCCTGAATGTCAGACACTCAAGCTGAGAGGGTAACCAATTGGGGCCGTTGAGAATAGGTATTGCGGGTTTGGGCCACGTCGGATGTGGTCTCATCGAACTGGTCGAGCGGCAGGAGCGCCTGCGCATTCCAGGGCGGATTGAGATTGCTGGCGTAAGCGCCCGCAGCCAGTCTCGTAACCGGCCCGTCGACACTAGCAAGTATCGCTGGTTCGACGACGCGGCGACCTTGGCCGAAGACCCGGATGTCGACGTCTTCGTCGAGCTGATTGGTGGCTCCGACGGCCCGGCGAAATTCGCGGTTGAGGAGGCCCTCAAAGCTGGCAAGCCTGTCGTCACGGCCAACAAGGCTCTGATGGCCAAGCACGGTATGGCGCTGGCCAAGCTGGCAGAAGAGAAACAGGTCGACCTCTTGTTCGAAGCGGCCGTCGCCGGGGGCATCCCGGTCGTGCGCGTGTTGCGCGACAGTCTTGCCGGCGTCGAGATCAAGCGCGTTGCCGGCATCCTGAACGGAACCTGCAACTTCCTGACGACCGAAATGCTCGCCACAGGCCGGGCTTATGACGAGGTACTCGCTGAGGCCCAGAAGCTCGGTTATGCCGAGGCAGATCCGACGCTGGACGTGTCCGGCATGGACGCGGCGCACAAGGCCGCCATTCTTTCCGCCATTGCTTTCTCCGCAGACCTCGACTTCTCGAAGGTTGAAGTCTCCGGCGTGGACGGGATCGAGTTGCTTGATCTGCGCCTGGCAGATCGGCTCGGCCTGCGTATCAAGCTGATTGCCGAAGGCGTCCTGACCGATGACGGGGTTGTGTGCCGGGTTGAGCCGATGGCGCTGCCCATCGCGCATCCGCTGGCCCGGATTGACGGATCCCTGAACACGGTCCGCATTGAAGGCGACCCGGTGGGCGCCGTGACGCTGACAGGACCCGGTGCAGGCGCCGGCCCCACTGCGAGCGCCGTGATGGGGGATGTCGCAAAGCTGTTCCGCCCGGCGATCCGCCCGGCCTTCGGGCGCGCAGAGCACCATATGGCACGGCCCTTCACCACCGGGCGCAAGGATGAGGTGGCCCAGTTCTTCCTGCGGGTACGACTGGCTGATAAGCCGGGCGCGCTGGCCGCACTTTCAGAGTCTCTCGCCGCAGAGGGGGTGTCCGTCGACAAGCTGCTTCAGGATTCAGCAGATGAGAGTGGCGCCAGCCCGATTGCGATTGTCACACACCGGTGCGAACGGTCTAATATGGACGCGGCCTTGGCGCGATTGGAAAAATTTGCAATTGCTGTCGATCCGCCGCGCCTGATCAGGATCGAGTCGGCAAGCTAATTGCTTTAGTCTGGCGCAGAGCCCTTAAGTTTTGCGCGTTCGGAGAATTGAGAATTCATGAAAAATAGCGTTCTGACGCCCAGCCTCGCCGATTCCATGGTCCGTGTTACGGAGTCTGCTGCCATCGCAGCTGCCAAACTGGTTGGTCGCGGAGATGAAAAGAAAGCCGATGCTGCCGCCGTTGATGCGATGCGCACGGCGTTCAACGAAGTTGATTTCAAGGGCCGTGTCGTGATCGGCGAAGGTGAGCGCGATGAAGCGCCCATGCTGTATATTGGCGAGGAAGTCGGGACCGGCAAAGGCGCGGAAATCGACATTGCACTCGATCCTCTTGAAGGCACAACCCTCACAGCAAAAGCCATGTCAAATGCGCTCGCGGTTCTGGCCATCGCGCCGCGCGGCGGCCTGCTGTATGCGCCCGATACCTATATGGACAAGATTGCCGTAGGGCCGGGGTATCCAGAAGGCATCATCAGTCTCGACGCAACGCCTGCCGAGAACATTCAGGCGCTGGCCAAGCACAAGGGCGTGGATGTCACCGACATGACCGCTTGCGTGCTGGACCGCCCGCGCCATGAGGGGATCATCGAGAGCCTGCGTTCTGTTGGCGCCCGGGTTGCCCTGATCACGGATGGTGACGTGGCTGGCGTGATCGCCACCACGAACCCGCACACCGGCATCGATCTCTATGTTGGCCAAGGCGGCGCCCCTGAAGGCGTGCTCGCAGCGGCAGCCTTGAAGTGCGTCGGTGGCCAGATGCTTGGACGCCTCGTGTTCCGCAATGATGACGAACGCAAACGCGCCGAGAAAACAGGCATTACCGATTTCGGCCGCACCTACGCACTGAATGAACTGGCCTCCGGGGACACGGTGTTCTGTGCCACTGGCGTGACGGATGGATCCATGTTGAGCGGTGTGAAGTCTTCCGATGGCCGTGTGCACACGCATACGCTCGTCATGACCTCGATCGACGGCATGGTCCGCTATGTGCGGTCCGACCGGAAGGTCTGAGCCGGGCGTTTCCCGTGACAGCGCAGATGCGTTAGAATCTCCGGGAAGCGATTCCCGGAGACCTCATGGCTGATCCTGCCCTCAAGCAAGACAATACGCTGTTCGACGTGCAGAGATCGGCCACGGGCCGGTTCTGGACGCTTGCGTCTGTGGATGAGGCCCTGGTGCGTCGCCTCCAGCCCAGTGTGGGCGGATCGGACTTGCTGGCCCGCTTGCTGGCCACGCGCGATGTCACCCCGGAAGAGGCCCCTGCCTATCTGTCGCCCACCTTGCGGGAGACATTCCCGGACCCCTCCAGCTTTTCCGACATGGACAAGGCGGCGGAAATTGTCCTCGACGCCATCCTTGAGAAGAAGCGCGTCACGGTCTTTGCAGATTACGATGTCGATGGCGGCACCAGCTCCGCCATCCTGGCGCGATACTTCCGGGCATGGGGCGAAGACCTCGGTCTCTACGTGCCTGATCGGCTGGAGGAGGGCTACGGCCCGTCGCCCGCAGCTTTCCGGCACCTGAAGGAGAAGGGCGCCGAACTCGTCATCACGGTGGATTGTGGGGCGGCGGCAGTCAGCGCGCTGGAAGAGGCCGAGACGATTGGCCTGCCCATCGTCGTGATCGATCACCATCTGATGGCTGGGCACCATCCGCCCGCAGCGGCGCTCGTCAACCCAAACCGACCAGACTGTAATTCCGGGTGCGGACATCTTGCTGCGGCAGGCGTCGTGTTTGTGTTTGCGGCGGCGCTGAACCGTCTGGCACGAGAGCGCGGCATCGCGCCGCCAGATGGCTTACCGGACATCATGTCCTTCCTGGACCTCGCCGCGCTTGGAACCTTGTGCGACATGTCTCCCTTGCGCGGCGTGAACCGCGCCTTTGTCAGGCAGGGACTCAGCATTCTGTCGCGCGGCCAGAATGAAGGCCTGCGCGCACTGGCGGAAGTCTCCGGCATCAGCAAGGTGGACAGCGTCTATCATGCGACGTTCATGCTCGGTCCACGCCTCAATGCAGGCGGGCGGGTCGGCGACCCATGGATTGCGGCAAAACTGCTGGCTACGGATGATCGTGCCGAGGCAATTGCCCTCGCAGAGCGCCTGCATGCGCTCAATGATGAGCGCAAGGCCGTCGAAGCGGCGATCCTCGATCAGGCGACCGCACAGGCCGAACAGGCCCTGCAGCGTAATCCGGATCGCGGTATCCTGGTCGCGGGTGGCGAAGGCTGGCATCCCGGCGTAATCGGCATCGTGGCCGGACGCCTGAAGGAACGGTTCCATCTGCCCTGCATCGTCATTGGCTGGGGGCAGGGGCTGGGGCCCGTCGCCAAGGGATCCGGCCGGTCGGTGACCGGGGTGAATATTGGCGACGCGATTGCTACCGCGGCGCGCGAAGGAATCATTCTCTCTGGCGGGGGCCATGCCATGGCGGGCGGACTGAGTCTCGAACCCGAACAGATCCCGGCGTTCGACGAGTGGATGGTCAGCCATATGGCGCAATTCACAGCGGAACGGGCTGCGGCATTGGAGCTGCCGGTGGATGCAGTCCTGTCGCCGGGCGCAGCGTCTCCGGCGCTGGTGGACCAGATCGCCGGTATCGGGCCGTTTGGGGTCGGGTCTCCCGAGCCTGTCTTTGCGCTGCAATCCGTGCACGTCACCGGCGTTCGGCAGGTGGGCGCGAACCATTTGAAGTTCACGGCCGAAGATTCCAGCGGCCGTCTGGATTGCATTGCCTGGCGCAGCGCCGACCAGCCTCTGGGCGAGGTGATCCGCCCCAATGCGCGGCTGCATGTGATTGGAAAATTGAAAGCGGATGAGTGGAACGGCCGGCGCCGGGTGCAACTGGATGTAAGTGATGCAGCTGAAGCATGATTTATCTGCAGAAACCCCGTTTAAACGGCTTTACGAGTCCAAGATGAGCGGCTATATCGCCTGTCTTCGAGCCGGTGCGGTCCCTTCGTCTATCGGTTAGGACGCCAGGTTTTCAACCTGGAAAGAGGGGTTCGATTCCCCTAGGGACTGCCAACTTCTCTCCACATTGCCGCGCTATGCCTGTGCAGGGCAGCAGAAAGACATTCTTAGATGTGATGATCGCGTGACAAGCGCGTTAACACATTTTAGGTTGCCTGATTGGGGAATATGGGTTGATGACGAGAATAGCCGCCAAACCAGAATCAGAGCCTGCGCAGATGGAAGATGCCGTGCGGGTCATCGGTCATGTGAAATGGTTCGATAGCGCCAAGGGCTATGGATTCATTGTGGCTGAGTCGACATCTGATGCCGGCCTGACTGGCGATGTGATGCTGCATGTGACCTGCTTGCGCGGCTATGGCGAATCCTATGCCGACGAAGGCGCTCGCATTGTTTGTGATGCGGTGAAGGGCGATCGCGGCTGGCAAACCGCCAACATCATCGAGATGGAACGGCCCCGCGCGACCCTCGCCAAGGAAAAGGGCCTTGAGCGCGACTATGAGCCGGTGACGCTGAAATGGTTCAATCGCACGCGCGGGTACGGCTTTGTCCAGCGCGATGGCGACGACACAGATATCTTCGTGCATGCGGTCGTGCTGCGCAAAGCTGGCTATGAAGATATCGAGCCTGGCACCGATCTGGATGTCTGCATCGAGACCGGTTCAAAAGGCGAGCATGTCAGCCACATTAAACGCGGGTAAGCAGCAGCCAAGACAGCTTGCCGCCTTGCGGGCACCCGTCTAAACAAGCCGCATGATACGTTTCATAGCTTCTGCTTTCGCATCGCTCATCCTGTTCCTGCCTGCGGCTTTCGCCCAGCTGGAAACCGGTCCTCTCACGATCATGTCGGGAGAGACTGAGCACAGCTTCACGGTCGAATTGGCGAATGACCCGGAAGAAGTCCAGACGGGCCTCATGAACCGGGAAGAGCTGGCCGCGGATACCGGCATGCTGTTCGATTTCGGCCAGCCGCGCGAAGCCAATATGTGGATGAAGAACACGCTGATCTCGTTGGATATGCTGTTCATTGATCCAGATGGCAAAGTGCTCGCGATTGCTCGCGAAGCCGTTCCGGGATCGCTGCGCCGCATCAATCCGGGCGTGCCAGTCAAGGCTGTGCTGGAACTGGCAGGGGGACGCGCCGCCGAACTGGGCATTGAACCCGGCGACACGGTGCAACACGACATCTTCGGAAATCTGGGTGAGTGAGGCGGCCGAGCCGCTGAAACCACCTCCGCCGGGATTTGCGCCAACGCCATCCCGCGGGAAATTCACCCTACATAATGGTCCGACTTTCCGGGCCTCCGCGTCCGGTGACGTGCGTACTGGCATGTGGGTGCTGGACCGTCACTGCAATGGCATGGGCTTCCTGCATGGCGGGATGATTTGTGCCTTCTCCGACAGCGCGCTCGCCTGGGCGGTCTGGAGCGCCACCGGCAAGATGTCGGTGACGTTGAAGCTCACCATGGAGTTCATGGACATCGTCCGGGAAGGCAGCTGGCTGGAGGCGCATCCGCATGTTACGCTGATTGACGGTGACCATGTTCACGTAACAGCGAGGCTGGTGAAGGAAGATGGGGGCATTGCAGCACGTGCCGACGCGATATTCAGGACCTTGCGTCGAAAGGCCTGAATTGCTGACCCTGCGTCAGACAAGCGCGCGTCAGCGCGTCCGCTTTGTCGGTGCTGCGAATTATATTAGGGGAATCGCATATACAATCCGGAGCGGGTCTCATGGAATTTGATGCACTTATCCTGTCGCGGCTACAATTTGCCTTTGTTGTCGCGTTCCACATTCTGTTTCCAGCCTTCACCATCGGTCTCGCGGCCTTCCTGGCAGTTTGCGAGGGACTTTGGCTGAAGACCGGCAAGGAAGTCTTCAAGCGGCTTTACCTGCACTGGGTGAAGATCTTTGCGCTCGCATTTGCGATGGGCGTCGTGTCCGGCGTTGTGATGAGCTACCAGTTCGGGACCAATTGGAGCCTGTTCTCCGAGATTACCGGCAGCGTCATGGGGCCTATGCTGGCCTATGAAGTGCTGACGGCCTTCTTCCTTGAAGCGACTTTCCTCGGTGTGATGCTATTTGGTTGGCAGAAAGTTGGCCGCAAGCTCCACTTTGTTGCGACCTGCGCCGTCGCGATCGGGACCACGATTTCAGCCTTCTGGATCCTGGCTGCGAACAGTTGGATGCAGACGCCGGCCGGGTTCGCGATTGATGCCGAGACTGGAAATTTCTACGCGACCAGTTGGATCGAGGCGATCTTCAATCCGAGCCTTCCAAGCCGCCTCTCCCACATGCTGTTGGCGGCCTATACGACCACGGCGGCCGTCATCCTGGCCGCAGGCGCGTGGCAGATTCTCAAGGGCCGGATCACCGAACCGACAAAATGGCAGATCCGTATGGCCTCAGGGACTCTCGCCATCTTGCTGCCCATCCAGATCATGGTCGGCCACTGGTCTGGCGAGGTGGCTCACAAATACCAGCCGGCCAAGATCGCTGTTGTGGAAGGCTGGTGCGAGACCAAGGATTTGCAAGGCACCGTCCTGATTGCCTGGCCAGATGATTCCGAATGTGGACATGCCGGTATCACGGTTCCGGGAACCAGCAAGTATCTGTTTGCCAACCTTCAAGAGGGTGAAGTGCTCCACGGCATGGATCACTATCCCGAGTCAGAGCGGCCACCGATGTGGCTGGTTTTTTACGCCTTCCGGATCATGGTGGCCTCAGGTCTCGGCATGCTGGCCATGGGCCTGTGGGGCAGCTTCCTGTGGTGGCGCAAGAGGCTGGATGAGCCGGGCCTGTTCCACATGGCCGCTGTGCCTGCGGGCGCTTTCGGGTTCATCGCCGTTGTAACCGGCTGGATCACCGCTGAAGTGGGGCGACAGCCTTACACCGTCTATGGACACCTTCGAACAGTCGACAGCCTATCGCCCGTGTCGGCCGGGCAGGTGGCAACGTCACTGCTCGTCTTCATGGTCGTCTATGCCATCATCTTCACAGCCGGGGTCGTCTACATGGCACGCATTGCGACGCGCGGCTTCGACGACACACCGCCCGATCCGGCGAGTCGCGAGCGTCGTCCTCCTGGCACACCCATGGGGGCTGTGGACGAGAAGGCCGAGACGTCAGACGATATTGTTGCGGCGGAATAGGAGGCATTCATGGCTATCGACCTTCCTTTTATCTGGGCCCTGATCCTCGCCATTGGCGTGATGATGTATGTCCTGCTCGACGGATTTGATCTCGGCGTGGGCATGTTCACGGCGTTCGCCGAGTCCGAAGAAGAACGCAACATGATGACCGCCACGGTCGAGCCCGTCTGGGATGGTAACGAGACCTGGCTGATCATTGGCGGGGGCGGCCTGTTTGCAGCGTTCCCGACGGCCTACGCGATCATCATGCCGGCCTTCTATCTGCCCGTCCTCATCATGCTGGCAGCCCTCATCTTTCGCGGTGTGGCGTTTGAATTCCGGCACAAGGCCGTACGGCGGCCCACAAGATTATTCTGGAATGGTGCCTTCTATGGGGGCTCGTTCACGGCCGCCTTTTCGCAGGGCATCATGCTGGGCGGCATGGTGCAGGGCATCCGGGTCGAGGGCGGCGCTTTCGCCGGTGGGGCCTTCGACTGGCTGACACCGTTCACCCTGCTCACCGGTATTTCCGTCGTGATCGGCTACCTCCTGCTGGGGGCTTGCTGGCTGGTTCTCAAGACCGAGGACGATCTGCATAACAAGGCCCGCAAATGGGGGCGCATGGCACTGGCGGGCGTAGCGATTTGCTTCCTCGCGGTCAGCTTCGCGACGCTGTCAGTCGACGCATCCATCGGCGACCGCTGGGGCTTTTCCATGACCCAGATCAATCCTGCGCGGTTCCTGCCCCTCGCGCCCGTTCCCCTCGCGGGCATGGCGCTTGTTGTCTGGCTCTGGCGGGACCTGTCCATGAAACCGGACGCGGTGGGCACTGCGCCGGATTGGCGTCCTTACCTGCTCGCCGCGGGGATTTTTCTTAGCGGTTATATCGGTCTCGGGGTGAGCCTCTATCCATTCATCGTGCCCTATGAAATCTCCATTACGGAGGCTGCCGCCAGGGACAATGCGCTCGTCCTGATGCTGGTGGGGGCAGTCATCATGCTGCCGATCATCCTGGCGTACACCGCCTATGTCTACAGCCTGTTCTGGGGCAAGGTGAAACCGGGCGACGGATACCATGCGCATTGATCCGGTTCAGCCGGGAGACGACAATGAGGAGGCGCCGCTGGGAAAGCGCCTCCTGTGGTTTTTCGGTATCGCCCTTGTGTCCATGCTGTTCGTGGCGGTGGTCGCCTACACGCTGAGAGGCCTGCTGCTTATTGGCTGATGCCCAGCTTGTCGAGCGCGAAGGCCTTGATCGATTTGTAGTCGGCCTTGCCATTCGGTGCGCGGCCAAGGTCATCCTTGAACAGAATGGATTTGGGTGCCTTGTAGCGTGCGATCCGGCTCTGCACGAAGCTCCGTAATTCGTCTTCACTCACGTCTGAATCCGTCGAGACTACGGCCGTGACTGCGTTACCCCATTTTTCGTCGGGTATGCCGACAACGAGCGCATCCCTGACCGAGGCGTGCTCCTTGAGCGCTTCCTCAACTTCTTCCGGATAGACTTTTTCACCGGCCGTGTTGATACAGTTTGATCCGCGACCGAGCAGGGTAATCGTGCCGTCCTCTTCCACAGTGCACCAATCGCCCGGTATGGCGTAGCGGACACCATTGATCGTCTTGAACGTCTTGGCCGTTTTCTCTTCATCCTTGTAATAGCCGAGCGGGACGGCGCCGCCGCGTGCGATGATGCCGGCTTCACCACTGCCCGGAACGATCTCGCGATCGTCTTCGGAAAACACCTTGCAGTTGGGGCCGATCTCGAATTTGGACGTCTGGGTGCCGCCTTCAGCGGTGGTTGTGGACGATCCGAAGCCGACGGCTTCAGAGGAGCCGAAACTGTCCATCATCGCGGCCTGAGGCATGTGGTGCAGCAGGCCTTGCTTCACTTCCGCGCTCCACATGACACCAGATGAGACAATCGTCTGTACCGAGCTGACATCCCATCGGGCGGGGTTTTCTTCGAGCGCCTTGAGCATGGGCTTCCCGAAAGCGTCTCCGACAATTGCCATGCTGGTGACGCCATGTTCAGAGACCGTATCCCACAAATTCTCGGGATCGAAACTGCTATTCTGTTCCAGCGTAATAATTGCGCCGCCACCGAGCAGGGCACCCATCGCCGTGAACAGGCCCGTGCCGTGCATCAGAGGGCAGGCGGGGACTTGGCGTGCGGTGCGGCCCATCAATTGAACGGCCATCTTGTATTCTTCCATTGTGGAGGGATAAGGCAGACCCGCCTTTTCAGCGCCTTCCCTGGAAGCTTGCCGCCAGACGGCCTGTGACCACATGACCCCCTTGGGCATGCCCGTCGTGCCACCTGTGTAAAGGAAAAACAGATCGTCCGGAGAGCGCTCGATGCCCAGAGGAGACGGGTCACCGTCGGTTGCGAGCCGGTCATAGTCGACCGCCCAAGCGGGGACGTCTCCGCCGCCAATCTGCACCCAGGCTTTCACCTTCGGTAGGCGGCCACGCACCAGCTCGACCTGATCGAGGAATTGAACGTCATAGAAGACAACCGCCGCATCTGAATTATCGAAAATGTAGAAGAGTTCGTCTGCGAGGTAGCGGTAATTGACGTTCACATGCGTGAAGCGGCCTTTGAAGCAGGCGGCCAGGGCTTCAGTGTATTCTGGCTGGTTGCGCAGGTAGAAACCTGCCTTGTCGCCGGTCTCGATTCCCATTTCGCGCAGGTTCCGTGCCAGCCTGTTCGAGCGGGCCGTGAAGTCTGGCCAATAGGTGCGTCGCTCCCCGTGCGCGAGGGCCAGGTCGTCCGGACCGAGCATCTCGCCCACAGCATCGAGCATGTCGCCGAAATTCATTTCCGAAGCAGATGCCACTTTGTTTCTCTCCCATTTATGTTTTCGGCAATCCTAAGCGGTTGCCGCTGCGGTAGAGAAGCTGGAATCGAACGTGTTGGAGGGGTCATTTCGCGTAAAAAAGAGGCAGCACCGAAGTGCTGCCTCTCGCATTCTGGCTTTGAGGGCCGGGCTTAGAAGCCCATGCCACCCATTCCGCCCATGCCGCCGCCCATGTCAGGCATGCCGCCGCCGGCACCGTCCTTCTTGGGGGCTTCTGCAATTGCGGCTTCGGTCGTGATCAGCAGGCCAGCGACAGAAGATGCGTTCTGCAGCGCGGAGCGCACAACTTTTACCGGATCGATCACACCCATGGCGACGAGGTCACCATATTCTTCGGTCTGAGCGTTGAAGCCGAAGCCCTTGCCCTTGCCGCGACGGATCTGGTCGACAACGACCGAGCCTTCGACGCCGGCGTTTTCAGCGATCTGGCGAACCGGAGCTTCCAGAGCTTTGCGCACGATGTCGATACCGGCCTGCTCGTCTGCATTGAGGCCTTTGACGTCGATATTGCCTGCAGCAGCGAGAAGCGCAGTACCACCACCAGGGACGATGCCTTCTTCAACAGCGGCGCGCGTGGCGTTCAGGGCGTCATCGACGCGATCCTTGCGCTCTTTCACTTCCACTTCCGTGGCGCCGCCAACCTTGATGACAGCTACGCCGCCAGCCAGTTTGGCGAGACGCTCCTGGAGCTTCTCCTTGTCGTAGTCGGAAGACGTGTCTTCGATCTGCTTGCGGATCTGGGACACGCGTGCTTCGAGGTCTTTCTTGGCGCCAGCGCCGTCCACGATGGTCGTGTCATCTTTCGTGATGGCGACTTTCTTCGCGGTACCGAGCATGTCCATGGAGACGTTTTCGAGCTTGATGCCGAGGTCTTCGGAGATGACCTGGCCGCCGGTGAGGACAGCAATGTCCTGCAGCATGGCCTTGCGGCGATCACCGAAGCCAGGAGCTTTCACAGCAGCGATCTTCAGGCCGCCGCGCAGCTTGTTGACCACGAGCGTTGCGAGGGCTTCACCGTCGACATCTTCAGCGATGATCAGGAGCGGCTTCTGGCTCTGAACAACGTTTTCGAGGATCGGCAGCATTGGCTGCAGGGAGGACAGCTTGCTTTCGTGCAGCAGGATGAACGGATCTTCGAGTTCCGCGATCATCTTGTCCGGGTTGGTGATGAAGTATGGCGACAGGTAACCACGATCGAACTGCATACCTTCGACAACATCGAGTTCGGTTTCGAGCGACTTGGCTTCTTCAACCGTGATGACGCCTTCATTGCCGACTTTCGCCATGGCTTCAGCGATCATCGCGCCAACTTCAGTGTCGCCGTTTGCGGAGATCGTGCCGACTTGGGCAATCTCTTCGTTCGACTTCACTTTCTTGGAGTGATGAGCGAGGTCTTTCACGACTTCGGCGGATGCCTTGTCGATGCCGCGCTTCAGATCCATTGGGTTCATACCGGCGGCAACGCGCTTCAGGCCTTCGCGAACGATGGCTTGGGCGAGAACCGTTGCGGTCGTGGTGCCGTCACCGGCAACGTCGTTGGCCTTGGAAGCCACTTCGCGCAGCATCTGTGCGCCCATGTTTTCCAGCTTGTCTTCAAGCTCGATCTCTTTAGCGACGGTGACACCGTCCTTCGTGGTGCGCGGAGCGCCGAAGGATTTTTCGATGACGACGTTACGGCCTTTTGGGCCGAGCGTGACTTTAACGGCGTTGGCAAGCGTATCGACGCCTTTCAGCATCCGCTCGCGGGCCTCTGCGCCGAAAACTACGTGTTTGGCTGACATTTTGGATTACCTCTGTTGAGAATTCTGTCTGATGGAAAGCGAAAAGGTGGGGGCTTAGCCCTCCAGGACACCCATGATGTCGCTCTCTTTCATGATGAGCAGTTCTTCGCCGTCGACGGTCACTTCCGTGCCGGACCATTTGCCGAAGAGCACGCGATCGCCGACTTTGACGTCGAGCGCGACGCGCTCATTGTCGTCACCAATGGCACCGGCGCCGACAGCGACGATTTCGCCTTCCTGCGGCTTTTCCTTTGCGGTGTCGGGAATGATGATCCCGCCCTTGGTTTTCTCTTCTTCCTTGACGCGGCGCACGACGACACGGTCGTGCAGGGGACGAAGTTTCATTGGATTTAGCCCTCTTGTCTCATTGACGAGTTCAATTGAAAAAATGCTCGCTAGCGGGTCGAATGACAGGGCGCTTTAGCACTCACCCATCCTGACTGCTAACGATGGTGGGGAGTTAAGAGCAGTGACTGACAGCGTCAACCGCGCCGTTGCGAAATATTTGTAACTTCAGAAGCGGCGGATTGGGCGGTCGGCGCCGGAATACACTCTCGAAGAGGCTTAGTGTCCTTCGGACGTCGGGGCATGACTGGCGCGGCATGCCAGGACGTCAAGGTCCTACGCGCGATGTGCTCGTTTCCAAAAGATGAACGCCCAGACGTCAATATACCTCAATCGATTGACGGTAAAATATACTTCCTGTGGAACAACATACGCAGAAATCGGGAGATGCACGTGCAGGGTAAATTCGAAGATGTGGTCGAATCCATGACCTTCTTCGCCTTTGTGGCGATCACAGCGCTTTGCCTGTGCTTTACCTTTTCTGTCATTGTCTACTCCATGGGCTTTCCTACGAACCCGCACAATTTCATTGTTGCGAACCTGTTCATTGCAGCCTGTGTGGCCATTCCGACAGCTGCCATTGCCGCCCAGCATGAATACAAGATGCGCATTTACCAGCGCACGCTGGAGGACATGGCCTCGACCGATGCGCTGACCGGCCTGCTCAATCGCAAATTCTTCAAGCAGTTCGCCTGCGAGGAGCTTGCCCGCATGAGCCGGACTGAAATGACGTCCGCTGTAGCCCTGTTCGATATTGATTACTTCAAGGCGGTGAACGATCAGCATGGTCATGCCGCCGGTGACCGCGTGCTACGTGAGATCGCAGCCGTGGCTTATTCCGAACTTCGCGGGCCGTTTGATCGTCTCGGTCGCTGGGGCGGTGAGGAATTCGTCATCCTGCTCAGCAATGTCGACCTCGAAAAAGCGCAGAGCGTCTGTGATCGTCTACGCTCGTCTATCGAGAACCATGTGGTCATCGTGGATGGCAAGCCGGTGAGCGTTACAGCCAGCTTCGGTCTTGCCATGTTGCCGCCGAATTCAGACTTCGACGGCATGCTCGAACTGGCAGACACGGCGCTATACGAGTCCAAGGCCAAGGGCCGCAATTGCGTGACTGCGGTTCGGGAACTCAATCTTGCTGCCGCTTGATACGAATCTGTCGGGTCCGTAGGCTTCATGCCTGAGGGGGACACGACATGCCGGACTTTAATCCACAAAAATTGACAGACACATTGGCGGGGGCACCCTCCCTCGACACTCTCGCCACGCGCCGGGTAGAATTTGCGCAGGCGCCCCGCGTCTGGTCGGATGTGCTGAGGCCGGAACTGGCCCGGCGCGAGATCGAGCGCAAAGCTGCTATTCGACAGGCCATTACCCGAACCATCATCGGCGCGAGTCTCCCGATCTTCATCGCGATACTGCTGGCCATCTCGACCCTGGTTCGGGTCGGTTTCATGTTTCCGACCATTATCTTCATCGTCTTTGTCTGCGCGGCGATTGTGTCGGCAACGGCCTGGGTCAAGGTTTTCACGATGAAATCCCAGACCAAGCAGCTGGTCCTCACAGCGGCCTGCGAGCCCTTCGGGTTCACTTATGACACGTTGCACCCGGACTTCTCCGGTGTTGAGGACCTGAAGTCACTGGCCGCTCGCGCCGGAGAAATAAGTACTACCTATGCAGGCAAGCCCAACTCCACGCACAAGACGCCGTTCGGGGTAATCAGCGTCGGGTCCATGGAAGGCGCGCCTGCACCAACTCCAGCCTATGACATTCTGAAAACTGCCAAACTTCTTCCGGGGCATTCCCGCCGGAAATTCGAGGACCTGATTGCCGGGGAGCGCGCCGGAACACAATTTGCGCTGGTCGAGGCGAAGCTGGATACTGGTGGCAAGAACAGCACGACTGTGTTCCAGGGCATACTGGTGCATGTTGAGTATCCCGAGCGGTTCTTCGGGCGCACCGTGATGGCGCGTTCGCGCTGGTGGAAACGGGGCAAGCATTCTTCCGACCTCAAGAAAGTGGACCTGATCTCCCGTGAACTTGAGGAGGCGTTCACCGTGTACTCGACAGATCAGGTAGAGGCCCGGGCCTTGTTGTCTCCAGACCGGATGGAGCGTCTGATCGCGCTGGAGCGGCACTTCTCCGGTGGCAAGCTGCGCGGCATCTTTGAAGACGGCCACATGACGCTGGCGCTCGAAGCAGAGAACCAGTTCGAAGCCGGCTCGATTTTCAAGCCTCTGGTGGATCCCCGTCGCTATGCGTCAGCCCTGGTTGAACTCGGTCTGGTTTGCGACCTGATCGATGGTTTCCTGACGCGTGACTGGGTCAAGGGGCGACTCTAGCGGACGTCGAACTTGTCGGTTTTCCGGTCGCCGAGCATCATGCGTTGCTCAAGTCGTCGTCTCAGCGTCGCATAATAAGCTTCAAGGAATGCTGTATCTGTTTCACCGGGTTGCATGTGCCAGCCAATCTTTTGCCGGATGCGAAGGGCGACCTGGGCTTTCACTTCTTGGGTAGACTGGCGAAGCACATCTTCGAGCACGTGTAATTCGTGAATCCCATAGGCCTCGGCCTGCTTGGGGGTGAAGGCATAGCGCCCGTGAGCCACCGAGCCGGTCGAGGACGAGATATCGCCCATAAGCTTGGTCTTCGGATTTTTGATTACCCACGTGCCGGCAATCAGGTCGCCGACGCGCATCTTGTCCCGGTTGAAGATAGGGAAGAGCAGGAAGACGCCTGACCAGACGAGGCCGAGCAGCGCCATCCAGCCGGTTACCTGATCACCCCCCATCATCAGGAACTGAAAGGGCAGGCCGACTTCGATCTCCCGGATGAAATTGCGGGCGAGAACGGAATTTGCGGTGAGGCGTCCGCCATTGCGCGAGGTGACCCGAATGCCCAGCGCGCGCTTGCCGGGGGTGGCGGCCTTGGTGCCCAGTTCGAAGAATATGTAGTAAAAATTCCGGACGAAGAAAAAGAAGACGAGCCACAGCGCCGACGCGATGTTGGCACTGCCAGGGTCCATCGCCCGCATGACAAATCCGAGGCCCAGGCCTGTGGCGATAACAATGGCCCACTGAATGGCGACATCGATCAGGAAGGCGCCCGCGCGCTCTGCGGCGGTTGCGAGTTTCAACCGGATTGCGGCGCCTTCGGGCGTCACCAGTTGGCGGGCCAGTTTCAAGCGACGTTCCTCTTCCTGCATGCGTGCGCGGCGGCGGCGTGCGGCCTCGACAGTCGCAGCATTCACCGCGCTTGGCGCTGGGGGGACGGTCGAACTCATACCGGGCCTGCCCGTCTGGGCAGGTAGAAATAGGCGCACCAGAGACCGAGAATGCTGAGGGCCACGGTGTAACGAATGGCGTCGCTGTTGATTAGTTGGCGGCCGAAGCCTTCGAGCAGGGCGGCAATGATGAGCATGATGACGCATCCCATGGCGATGCTGGCCGCTTTCTGCCCGGCATGACGCGCTGAATTCAGCCTTGTCATCTGGCCGGGAAATGCCACTGCGCCCCCGATGACGAATCCGGCCGCGCCTGCCAGCACAATCGCGAACAGCTCCGTCGTCCCGTGGATCATCAGCCAGCCGGTGAATTCGTAGCCGAGACCCTTGTTCCAGAAGACGGCATGGAGCGAGCCCATCATGACACCATTATAGAGCAGCAACCAGGCTGTCGGGATGCCGAATGCGAATCCCAGCGCGAAGGCAAACAGGGATATCTGGGCGTTATTGTTAAAGAGAAAGCTGGCGAAAGAGGTCAGCTGGCCGTCGCTGATTTCTCCTTCGTCGGTATAAATGGTTGATCGCAGATATTCGACCGAGGCATCCGGATTGCGCCCGTCCCAGAAATTCTGGCCATGAAAGGTCCAGAACCATTCCATGTCCTGCATGCAGAGAAAGAAAGCGAGCGCCCAGCCGCCAAACAGGAACAGGGCCGCCAGTAGGGTCGGGCCGGTTGCTGACGAGACACAGGCTGGCCAGTCGCGGCGCAGAAAGTCCATCATGCGCTCGCCAATTGATGTACGGGCGCCATAGACGAAGAAATATGCCCGTGTGCACAGGCTTTCGAGATAGGCGATGACGTTCTGGTCGAGCGAAATGGAGCGTGCCACGGAGAGAGACGAGACCGCCTGACGGTACAGCCGTGGCAGCGCCGTCATGTCCTCATCGCTGAGTGCCCTCACGCCAGAATTTTCGGCGCGCGTCAGGATCAGGTCCAGCTTGCGCCAGTCGCTCTCGCGTTCTTCGCGGAACCGATAGGATTTGAGAAGGTCGCTCACAGCATGTCCCTCTGCTTGATCTGGAGATAGCGGGAGATCAGTTCTGCGCCAAACTGTTCTGGCCGCGTCTCTACCACCTGAACCCCCATGCGCTGGAGTCGCAGGAGCACGGTGTCGCGTTCCGCCATCAGGGTGTCCGCGATCACTGCGCGAGTCACATCTTCCGTGGTTTCCGGTGGCGCGTCCACCATCTCGGCGAGAGACAGGTCTTCGAAGGTCGCGAAGATGACGAGATGCCGGTCGGTCAGGCGTTTGACGTTCTCCAGCATCAATTCGGCCGAGATGGTGTCTACAAAGTCGGAGAAAATGATGATCAGGCTGCGGCGTTCGAGTTTGCTGGCGAGTGAAGAGAGCGCCAGCGTGAAATTGGCTTCTTCGGACGAATAATCGAGCTGGGCAGCCAGATCCTGCGCTTTGATGAAGCTGCGCTGGCCAGCCATGAAGCCGCTCATCAGGCCGGGCTTGGCATCAAAGCCATAGATCATGGCCCGGTCGCCGCTCCGCAGAGAGACGAAGGACAGGAGGAGGCCGGCATTGATCGCGCGGTCGATCTTGGGCACGCCGCCCAGTGGCTCGCTCATCAGCCGGCCGGTATCGAAGGCAAAGACAATATTGTGGTTGCGCTCAGTCCGGAATTCCTTGGCGAGAAGATTACGATGGCGCGCGGAATGTTTCCAATCGATGGCGCGGCGGTCCATTCCGGTAGTGAATTCGCGCAGGGCATCAAATTCGCTGCCATCGCCGCGGTCGATCTGTGTCTTTATCCCGAAGTCCGCATCGCGGGAGTAGAGACGAATAGCTTCATCCTTCACCCAGCGGATATTGGGCGTGATCGGAATATCGCGATCCAGGGAGTGGACATGCCTCTTCTGGATGAGGCCGAGTGGGCCACGCCACCGGCTCCACAATTTGACCAGCCGGCCAAGCCCGCGGCGCTTTGGAGTCAGGCCTAGGGAGTAAGGACGTGTCCGGTGCTGCCAGCCTCTCAAGCCGATGGCGGGAATGGCTTCGAGGAATGAGTTCACTTCGAGCAGGATTTCGATGCGCCGGGGCAGCGGGCCGTTGTCAAAACGCAATGTCAGGTCGGCTGGGTCAGACCCACCCACATAAAGCAGGGCCGGCGCATCGACAGCCACGTGATACGCACGCAGGGAGGCAGCGAGCACAGCGTCCACGAGGATCAGCCCGGCGATTCCTCCGATCCAGCCAGCGGATATGATCCACAGCTCCGGGCGCAGCAAGGCTATGGCCACCATGAGGGGCACGCCGAGCAGCATCAGGAAGATGGCGCGGGGGGTAGGGGATATCACCGGGGCGCGGCCGTCTGCTCAATAATGGCGGCGAGGGTCTCGTCCGTGGTCTTGCCCTCGATCTCGGCAGCCGGCGAGAGCAGGACACGGTGACGGAGTGCCGGCAGGGCCAACAGCTTTACATCGTCCGGAATGACAAAGTCGCGTCCGTCGAGGGCGGCACGGGCACGGGCGGCGGTGGCCAGTGCGGCGGCCGCGCGCGGCGAGGCGCCGGTTTCCAGCGCAGGGGACGTGCGGGTCGCGCGAATGATATCGACGATGTAGGCGATGATATCATCCTGAAGCCGGGCCTCAGCGACGGAATCGACTGCCTCGCTGAGTTCCTCGGCCGAGACCACCGCTTCGATCCCGAACGCCTCCGCGGTCTTCATGCCAGTGCGTGTGCCGTGCTGGGAGACGATTGCGAGCTCTTCTTCCCGGCTCGGATAGTCGAGCGTATGCTTGAAGAGGAAGCGATCGAGCTGGGCCTCTGGTAGGGGATACGTCCCTTGTTGTTCGATCGGGTTTTGGGTGGCGATCACGGTGAACCGGTCATTCAACCTGTAAGTCTCGCCATCGATGGTGACCTTTCGCTCCTGCATGGCTTCGAGCAGGGCGGCCTGGGTCTTGGGCGGGGTCCGGTTGATCTCATCCGCGAGCAGAAGGTCTGTAAAGATGGGGCCCTTGGTCAGCGCGAACTGATTGGTCTGGAAGTTGAACAAATTCGTGCCCAGAACATCTCCCGGCATCAGGTCCGGCGTGAACTGGATGCGTCCAAAGTCCAGTGAGATGGAGCGTGCAAAGCATTGCGCCAACAGGGTCTTCGCTGTTCCCGGAGGGCCTTCCAAAAGGACATGGCCAGAGGAGAAGATCGCAGTTAGCAGGATATCCACCGTTGTGTCCTGTCCGACGACCGCCTTGCGCACTTCATTGCGAATCCGGTCCGCCAGCGCCTTGATGTCATTTACGTTCATTCATGGATCTCCCGATAATTCCCTTGCGCCAGCGAAACAGTTCGCGCGCCTTGTTCATGAGGTCTTCGCGGTTTGCCGCAGGACCGCGCAGACCAGATGCCATATCCGTGAAGCGCTTGCCCGACTCTTCGTCTGGTCCCAGCCTGTCGAATAGCGCGACAAGTTGTGCTTCGCTCAATGTCTTTGGGGCGCCAATCTCGCGGGAAACGCGGCGGCGGATCATGTGGAGGTAACCGGGCGCCATGCGGGTCTCGCGGCGCGCCATGGTGATGAGACCTGCAGAATTGTCGGCAAGGGCCTGTTTTCCGAATGCAATGGCGCGGCCTTCCTGCAGGGGCGGGCCAAACCGGATCAAGGCTGCCCAGCCCAGCAAGACGGCGGCGGCGAGCGCCGTCAGCGTAGCGCCGAGGAAGGGGATGTCGAATACCATCTGCAAGAGGTTTTCCGAGCGGACAAAGCCGTGCAGCGTGGCATCAAAGATGATGGGTTCATCTTCATTGTGTCTCAGGTAATCCATCATCAGGACTGCAAATCGCGCATTCTCTATCCGGGACAGGCCGAACGTATTGATCATGTCGGGGTCGGAGAGGATGTACATGCCGGCGTCCGGCGCCCAGGCCAGCAAGGCGTCGTTTCCGACACTGACAATCGGCTCCAGACCGCTCCCGCGCAAAACCTGCATCTTCACGTCTGGCCGGAGGGCCATCGACCCGAACGGCGTATCAATGGCTTCCGGCACATCAATGCGTCCGATCTCTGCATTGAGCTCCATCGCTCCGAGCAGGTCATTGAGGGAGCGTGCATTCGTGAAGCGTGTGTCTTTCTGGCGTGTCTTGTTGAGGGGGTCGGGCATGCCGGTCCATTTGGGCAGGATCAGCAGGGTTGTGCGGCCGGATTCAAAGTCTTCGAGCGCCTTGGCAGCCCCCCAAGGGGGCAGCGTGACGACCAACACGCCCCAATCGGCCTCTTCAAGCGTGCGCTCGAGCCGGGATATCTCAACGGGATAGCCCTGGTCTTCAAGGAATTGGACGAAACCATTGTAGCCCAATGCCGAGGTCGAGAAGGGATGCGCGCCAGCCACATTCCGGTCCCGCAATTCCGGCGCCCAGCCTGCAAGCACCATGATGGCGCCAAATGAGAACAGGGCGACCGCCAGCAGGATGCCGACAATCTTTCCGCTGAAGGGAGAGTCGGTGTGCGACCGTTCGCTCATGACCATTCTTCCCCAAAGGCGAAATCCTCATAAGACGCCCGGGCAGTTTGCCATCCGGCCTGGTCCACATCCCGCCCGCCAAAGAAACTGCGTTCGACGATCGCGATGATCGGGCCGAGAGCGGTTCGCGCGCGTTCAGGCAAGAAACCAAGCATGCCGATCTCGCGCGCGGTCAGGGAGCGCGGGACGCCGGTCTCGATACGGGTCTGAATGTCCTCGATGGACCGGAACAGCAGCAGATGGACGGCCTCCGCGAACTTGCCGGCGCGGGCGAGCGCGTCGGCTTCTTCCAACAGCGAGCGTGCGACGGATGCTTCGGGCCGAAAATCCGGGATGATGTCGTCACCAGTCTTGTCAGATTTGCTGTCTTTGTCGCCAAACCGGATACGAAGAGCTTCACCGAACAGGAAATACAGAAAGCCCACGATAACAGCGACTATCGCAGCGTAGAAAATGAGTTTGAGCAGCGGGCCCAAATGCGCCAGGAGTTCCAGCAGGCTCCGCAGCCAGTTCGGGGGTGGTGATGGCGGGTCGAATTCGATGGGATCGGCTTCCGGCCGCTCGAGTTGGAGGTTCGATTTCCTCAAATAGTCCCGGTGGGCCTGTTCGAGAGCGTCCAGATCCGTTTCGAAGTAGGCCTCGCGGTCCCAGTCATTCGTGTCGGGGATATCTATCGGCGGTTCGATCGAGATGTCGCCATACTCGCCATCGGACTGCGCCCCTGCCGAAACCGTGAGACAGGCTGCGATCAGCAAGGCGGCGCTCAGGCGTCCCGTCAGGCTCAATGAGTGTCTCCTTCATGGCAGCGGCCCCGTCCACCGCCTTGACACCTGTGACTATTTCAGAGGTTGCAGCCAGCTTCAACGGCCTATTGCGAAGTGCCTGCATCCAGCCGATATAGCCCGCTCAAGGCGCAGATGAGGCAGAATATGGACAAGGCGGCACGCTACAAGGAACTGAAAGCGGAGATAGAAAGCGTGGTCGCGGGTGAGACGTCGGTCACAGCGCGTTATGCGACGGCCTCCTGCATCCTGTCACAGGCCTTTGCGCCACGGTTTTTCTGGACAGGATTCTATGTTGTCGATCCGCTGAAGGATCAGGAATTGGTGGTGGGGCCGTACCAGGGCACGCTCGGGTGCCTGCGCATACCGTTCGGCAAGGGTGTCTGTGGGCATGTCGCGGCGACGCGTGAGCCGATCATCGTCCCTGACGTGCATGAATTCCCCGGCCATATCGCCTGTGACTCGGCCAGTAATTCGGAAGTGGTCGTGCCGGTGTTTGATGGTGACGGAAATCTGGCCGCTGTGCTGGATGTCGATTCAACCGAATTGGACGCCTTTGATGCTGTTGACCAAGCAGGCCTACTGGCTATTTGCGAAACGCTCCTCACCGCTTAGGCCTGCAGCCGTCGACAGAAGGGCGGTGTTTTCGATCAATTCAAACGGCGTCTTCGAGTGCTTGATCGCGTCGATACGCAGATTGAGATTGTCTTCGAGGATGTCGAGCTTGCGAGCCCGTAGGCCGCTGATGCGTTTGATCTCATGGTCAAGCTCGAGCCAGATGTCGGCGTCCGGGTCGTAGGCCGGCCAATCTGGCAAGCCCTTGCCATTCGGATCACCTGTTTTGGCGAAATTGGTCCAGTAAGACACCATGCGCTCAGTCAGGGTATCGTCATCACTCGTGGTCGGCAGGAAGCCATTATGGCTGGCAAAGACAAACGGGATTTCGGCCCCGTGGTGCGCGCCGAGCGTTTGGGACTTGCCGGGGGGCGTGCGGCTGAACTGGTAGAGCCAGGTCGGTTCGCCGGCGGCAACATTGGCCTTGGCAAGGAAGCGTGTATGAACGCCGAACCAGTCATCCCCCAGCATTTTCTCTGCGCCGCGGTCCCAGGTATCGAGTGAGGTCATCCCATAGAGTGCCTGCAGGGCTTTTGAGGAATTTACGCCAAATACGCCTTCCAGCATGGCTTCGCGTTGGTCGAGTGAGCCGGAAATGTTCGGTAACAGGGCTGTAGGTGACTTTCTGTCAGGATAAAAAAGCGTGCCCTCGTCTGCATTGTATCCGGCGAGGACCGGCACGCGATTGGCGCCGCCATCGCGGATGGCCTCGCCGATGGGCAAGGGCAGTACATCGCCGTCCACGGTCGGCAGGAAGTATTTTACCAGATCCTGACGAACGAGAACCCGGTCGATGATGGCGCCGGAAGGGATAGCGCGCAGCCGGTCGGCCGTGGCGGTCCCACCGGCAAGTGTCGACAGAAATTCAACGCCGACTTCCTCGGAACTCTGGACGTTCGGAAGGGCGGAGTGCGAGAGGTGTAGCGCGTTGTAGCTACTGACGCCGCTCTGCAAGATAGCTTTGTCGTAAAGGCCGTCTGCCTGGGGTGTTGCCATCAGCTCACTGACGGATTGCGCACCGGCGCTTTCGCCGAAGATCGTGACATTATTCGGATCACCGCCAAAGAGGGCGATATTCATCTGTACCCAGCGCAGTGCAGCGACCTGGTCCAGCAGGCCGTAATTGCCGGATGTCCCGGCTTCTTCGGTCAGGGCGGGATGCGCGAGGTAGCCGAACGGTCCAAGCCGGTAATTGATGGTAACCAGCACGACGCCGTTCTCGACAAGCCCATTCGCCTGGTAGAAGGCCTGCGAGCCCGCGCCGGTCTGGTGCGAACCGCCATGGATCCAGACCATTACGGGCTTGAGGCGCGGCTTGCCGCGATTGGCTGTGCGGACGTTCAGGAACAGGCAGTCCTCAGCTTCCAGCGGGGCGGGTTGGGCGGCGAGATATTGTTTGGCGGCGAACCGTTTCCACCATGGCAGGCCATTCCCGTCGATGATGCGATCAACCACCTGGTCCATATGCCCGCGAGGTTGCAGGCATTGCGCGCCGAACTCTCGCGCATCGCGCGTGATCGCGCCCCATTGTGGCGGCGCGGTCGGCGCAGCCCAGCGACGCGCACTGGCATAGGGAATGCCGTTGAAAACCTGGATTTCAGGATTGTCCGGATCGATGCCGCCCTGGATCTCGCCCTGATCGATCCGCAGGGGTTCGGTCAATACCATAGGCGGCTCGGGCTGGTTCAGACGGAACCACCCCCAAGCGCCAAGGCCCAGCAGGGCGAAGAAAAGAACGATGCTCAATCGCTTCATGAAACGAGACCCCTGCTCGTTGAGAGCAAACGCTATACCACTTGTCCGCGAAAGTCACTTCTGCAAGGTCAAACCGGACCTATCTCTCGTAGTGCATTTTCCGCAGACATTACAAGGTCTTCACTGGGCTCGATTCCACATGCCAACCGAATGAATCCATCTGTGACCTGATCGCCCCACCTTACTCGGCATTCCGCAGACGTATGCACCCCACCAAAGCTGGTCGCCGGGACAATTAGGGCATTGTTACTTATGAACTTTTCCGCGGTTTCCCGGTCTTTTAGTGTAAAGCTTACGATAGGGCCGAAATCCCGCATCTGGCGAGCAGCCACGGCATGGCTCGCGTCGCGCGGGAGGCCAGGGTACCGAACCGATTGAACGGAGGGGTGGGATGACAGGAAATTTGCCAGAGTCAGCGCATTCTGGTTTGCCCGCGAAACGCGCAATTCCAGCGTTTCGAGCCCGCGATGGAGCAGGTAGGCGTCGAATGGACTGACAATCGCTCCACCCAGCCGACGGTAGCCGCGCACCTGGTTCATCAGCGAAGTGTCCCGACTTGCGACATGTCCGCATAGGACGTCCGAATGGCCCGCCATTGCCTTGGTGTCGGCCATAAGGACAATATCGGCTCCCAGATCCAGGGGCTGTTGGCAGAGCGGGGTAGCCGTCGTGTTGTCGGCGACAAGCAAGGCGCCCGCAGATTTGGCCCGGTCGGCTACGGCGGCAATGTCACACACATCCAGACCTGGATTGGATGGCGTCTCGATCATCACGAGCCGGCAACCCGACATGTCAGCCTCAGCCATGTCGGCGGTAGGGCATGTTTCGACTGCGACTCCCCGGGGCACGAAATATTCGTTCAGCAGAGCCCGCACATTGTAGTACCCGTCAGCATGGACGAGCACCTTGTCGCCCGGACGCAGGACGGTGTGGAAGACAGCCGCGATTGCTGCCATGCCGGAGGGGAAAAGAACGGTCTCGGCGTTTTCCAGCAGCCCGATTTCGGCTTCGACAGTCTCCACGGTGGGGTTGCCATTGCGGCCATAGAAATGGCTGCCATCGGGATCACCCGGCAGCAGGAAGGTCGTGCTCGCCATGATGGGAAGCGAGATCGGGTCGCCTTTGGACAGGCTCCTGGCGCGATGGTGCAGCAGTTCTGAAACGGCAGACGGTTTCTTCGTCACTCTGGGATTCCTCATAATGGGATTCGCGCAGACTTTGCGTCGAACCGGTCTTCAAGGAAACCGCAAACCTGTCCCGGTCCGGGATATGTAGCAGCTCAGACTTTTTCGCCGTTCAGCCAGAGGGGCCGGGTCACGATCAATTCCTGACAGAGCAGGCCAGCCTCGCGGTGGCGGGACATGGATTTGTAGTCCGGATGGTTCAGCGTGGCGATGAACGCCTTCCGGCTGGGAAAGTGATTGACGAGTACGCCGTCCCAATCGCCCTGGCCAATGAAGTAGCGCTCTGTGGTCGCGAGCAAGGTCGTGGTTCCGCCGACTTCGGCGGCCGCCTTGGTGAAGGCTTCCGAATAGCGGATGTAGGCGTCTGTCCCGCTGATCTTCTCGCCATATTCGGGATCATCCGGCTGGTACTCAGCCTTTACGCGGAATTTCAGCAAATTCACCTGCGCGACGGGCCCATCATAAGGATCGTCGCGAAACGCTCTGAACTGGTCGGCAGTAGGCTGGAAGGCTGGCATGGGCGGCTCCTCAGGGTCGTTTCTCAGGATGTTTCCCGAAATACCGCTCCGTGTAAAACAATGCCGCCGCGTGAAGCCCATGTTGCGCGTCGAGGGATTCATAAGCGAGGAACTCTTCGTAGCGCATTTCCACCACTTCGATTTCTTCATTCGGGTCGAGCGACTGGATATGCGTCTTCTGGCAACCTGTCGCGAGAAAATAGTGGATCTGGTTGTCCTGGATCGCCGGGTTGGGATAGCAGCTGCCCACCGGGATCATTTCCCCGGCCGAATAGCCGGTCTCTTCCCGCAATTCGCGGCGGGCCGCCATCTCCGCATCAGTCTCGCCGGGGTCAAGCACGCCGCCGGGTACACCCAACAACACGATTTCGCCGGCATGCCGGTACTCCCGGATCAGAACGATGTTCCCCTCATCCGTGATAGGGATGATCGTCGCCCAATCGGTGAATTCCAGCACATGATAGGCCGGGACCACATGCCCATCCTCTCGCTGGCACCGGTCGGTTCTGAGGGAGAGGAACTTGTCCTTGAAGGTCTGGCGGCTCTCGAGGATTTTCCAGGGTTTGATCATGGCGTCTGTCTCTTCAATATCCGGTTTAGAAAAGACATACGCGTCTGCATGAGGTGGCGTTGCAACGCCTCTCCGCGAATGCCGTGGCGCTGGCCGGGATAAGTCATCAGGTCGAACGGCTTGCCCAGTTCCTGCAGTTTTGCCATCACCTGTGTCGCATTGTCGAAAGTGACATTGTCATCGGCCATGCCGTGGAGGAGGAGGAGTGGGACCGAGAGGTTTTCCAGATAGGGGAACACGCTGGAAGCCTCATAGCCGCCTGCATTGGTCTGCGGCGTGCCCATATAACGCTCCGTATAGAATGTATCATAGAGGCTCCAGTCCGCAACGGCCGCTCCTGCCACGGCAGCTGCGAATGTGCCGGCAGGTGCCTGCAGGAGGGTCATGAGGGTCATGTAACCGCCATAGGACCAGCCCTGAATGCCAATTCTTTCTGCGTCCACGAAGGATTGAGCCTTAAGCCAGTCAACGCCTTTCATCTGATCGCTTACTTCGTGCAGGCCGGTCCGATGATGGATCACATCCTCGAATTGCTTGCCGCGGTTCCATGTACCGCGATTATCGAGCCGGAATACGAGATAACCCTGCCGCGCAAGATACTGGTCAGACAGGCTTCCCCAGCTGTTCGTCACGGTCTGGACGTGTGGCCCGCCATAGACTTCGATGATGGCAGGGTAACGGGTCGCGGGATCGAAGCCGGGAGGTTTCAAGAGCGAGTAGTGGAGTGCCTGGCCGTCATCCGCTGTAAGGGTGCCGAAATCTGGTGTGACATGGTCGGCCAGGAACGGGTGATAGGGATGGTCTTCATTGAGGGCGTTCTCCTCAATCCATGCGATCAGATTCCCGTCTATTGAATAAAGGCCTGTTTGTGGGGGTTGGTCCGGAGAGGATGATGTTCCAACAAAGGATTGCCCATCCGGCGCCATGCTGATGGACCAAGTCTTACCAAGGATCGTAATGCGGTCGATCCTGACATCGTCCGGAGCCGTCAGAGAGGCTATCTGGGCGCGGTAGAGATGGCGTTCCAAGGGAGTGTCACGAAAGCCGGTAAACAGGATCGCGGGCGCATCTGCATCCACATGCTGAATGGCATCAACGACCCAGTCGCCGCCTATCAAGGGTTTGGGATGACTAGTCGATGGCGGCAGGCGGCTGATCTGGCGATACCCTTTCGACTCCTCCGTGACGATGACGCCCAAGGGACCTATGCTTTCGAAGTCCGAAGACAGGTTTATCCAGTGAGGCTGTTCATCCAGCTTGGAGACTGTTGCCTCATACAGGCGCAAGCCCTTGTCGGAGGGGTTGAACACCATGAACTGGACCATCTCCAGCTGTGTCTGGGCGCGGTTGACCCGTTGCACGAACAGGCTGTCTTCGGTCCAGTTCACGCGCGCCAGATATTGGTCGGTCGCGTGGCCCCAATCATTGCGCCGCCACTGGATCTCGGACACGATACCGGTCTCCACCTCCAGGACGAACAGATCGATGATGGCATTCGGCCGGCCCGCGCGCGGATAGCGTTGCTCAATGACCGTCACGTCGTCGGCGGAAATGTCGAAGCGCGGTACGACATCTACAGGGCTCTCATCCACGCGCGTATAGGCGATATATCTGTCGTCGGGGCTCCACCAATAGCCCGTATATCGGCTCATCTCTTCCTGAGCGACGAATTCGGCCACCCCATATGAGAGGGCATTGGCAGGATCGGCTTGGGGCGACAGGCGTTTATCCGCGCCGTTCGCCAGATCAATCATCCAGAGCGCACCATCCCTGATGAAGCTTGCATAGGCGCCTTTCGGAGAGATGCGGGCATCATAGTCAAAAGCATCACTATCGGTGAGCTGCCGAGTCTGAGGGCCGTCCTCCGTGAGTATGACTAGATGCAGGTTCCCGCCGAGCGGTACCAGGATTGTGTCCGCCGTTCCCCAGGAATAATCGAGAATGCCGGTCTTGCCGGCGGTGCGCTTACGTTCGCGCAGCGCTTTTTCCTCTTCTGACAGGGCGATATCGTTCGGCTCGAGCAATCGGGAGTCCACCAGCAAGGAGGGGAGGCCGGTCTCAACCTCGAATTGCCAGAGATCATAGCGTTGCTGATCTTCCGGTTTGGCCTTCAAAAACGTCACGCGCCTGCCATCGGGCGCGTATTTGATGCCCAGTGGCGCGGCTCCTGCCAGGGATGGCGACGCAAACAGGCGTTCCAGGGTCAGTTCTGTCATGGAGGGAAGAGATTCCTCGGCAAAGAAGTGCAATCGTTTGAAGTTTTTCGCTTCGGCGTGTATTTGCCTGTCAGGAATGCAGATTCAACGAATACTGCAAGGTCGAGCTGTCACCCCAAGTAAACAGTCGTTTCAACTTTTGTGCGGCAAAAACTGCCAAAACACGCTATGCAGGCAGCGGTTTATGCATATCGTACGGGCATGGCGGAAGGGGATGTTCTGTTCGAACAAGCGGTCGCCTTGCTACTGGATAGCGAGGGCGGAGAGAGCTTGATGAAATCCGCGGCGTTGATGCGTCGGGCTGCGGATTCCGGACACGCCGCAGCTGCAAACAATTTCGGTGCGATGCTTCATCATGGTCGCGGGGTCCATCAGGATTTCGCAGCCGCCAGAGCCTATTACGCACAAGCGGCCGAGGCGGGTCTTGCTCCGGCCATGTTCAATCTGGGGTTCATGAAACTGCGCGCACTGGGCGGTGAAAAGAACGAAATCGATGCCCGGCGGCTCTTTGAACAGGCTGCACATCTCGGCGAGGTCAATGCGATGACCTACCTTGGCGTCATGATGATGACCGGGGCAGGGGGACCGAGGGAATTCGAGACCGCGCAATCCTGGTGGGACAAGGGCGCTGAGTTGGGCGACAATCGTTGCGCGTTCAATCTCGGAATCGCCCATGCCGGGGGGCACGGTCAGGACCAGCCTGATTTCGTGGAAGCCTGGCGCTGGTTCAGCCGTGCTCAGGACATGGGCAATCGCAGTGCCGAGACGGAACTCGAGCGTCTTGCCAGCGTGCTGACGGAAGATGAGCGCAAGCGGATCGAAGGCTGATCACCGGCCACCTGACCGATCTTCAGTCGGTTGATTGCGCTTGCCCGCTTGATTTTCCCCGGCGCGCGCGCAAGTACAACGCGTCTCATACCCGTTTATACAGGAATACCCGTCATGGCCGGTCCCCAAATCGTTTTCCAAATGCAAGGCCTGACCAAGGCGTATCCTGGTGGAAAGAAGGTGTTCGAGAATATCCACCTGAATTTCCTGCCGGATGCCAAGATCGGTGTCGTCGGCGTCAACGGCTCAGGTAAGTCGACCCTGCTGCGGATCATGGCTGGCGAAGACAAGGATTTTCAGGGCGAGGCCTGGGCCGCAGACGGTGTGAAAGTGGGCTACCTTCCTCAGGAGCCGAAACTCGATCCAGAGCTGACTGTTTTTGAGAATGTGGCCACCAAATGCCCTGAGAAGCAGATGTTGGACCAGTTCAACGCCATCTCTGAAAAGCTGGGCGAGGACTATTCCGACGAACTGATGGAGCAGATGACTGCGCTGCAGGAGCAGATTGATGCGGCCGACGCCTGGGACATTGATTCCAAGATCGATATGGCCCTGACCGCGCTCGGCTGTCCGGACAATGATGCCGATGTCTCCGCGCTGTCAGGCGGTGAAGTTCGCCGCGTCGCAATCTGCCAGCTGCTTCTGTCGAAGCCTGACATGATCCTCATGGATGAACCGACCAACCACCTCGACGCCGAGACCGTCGCGTGGCTGCAAAACTATCTTATCCACTTTCCCGGGTGCGTCATTCTCGTTACCCACGACCGCTACTTCCTGGACGACATCACCAGTTGGATTCTCGAACTCGACCGGGGCCGCGGCGTGCCTTTCCAGGGCAACTATTCCGGCTGGGTCGAACAGAAGGCCAAACGGATGGAGCAGGAGGCGCGCGAAGAAACCGGGCGCAAACGCACGCTTGCGAAGGAATTGGAATGGGTCCGGTCCGGCCAGAAGGCGCGTCAGGCGAAATCCAAGGCACGTATCAATGCCTATGAGGAAATGGCCTCGCAGGCAGAGCGGGAAAAGGTCATGACCGCTCAGATACGCATCCCCCCTGGGCCCCGCCTCGGCGGCGTGGTCCTGGAGGCAGAGCATTTGCGCAAGGCTTTCGGTGACAACCTCCTGATCGAAGATCTCGACTTCAAACTGCCGCCCGGCGGCATCGTCGGCGTTATCGGTCCGAACGGGGCAGGTAAGTCGACCCTGTTCAAGATGATCCTGGGGCAGGAAAAACCGGATGAAGGTAGTCTGCGCGTCGGCGATACGGTCAAGATCGGCTATGTCGACCAGAGCCGCGACAAGCTGGACTCGGACAAGAATGTCTGGGAAGAAATCTCGGGCGGGACGGATGTTATCGACCTTGGTGGTGTGGAAGTCATGTCGCGGGCCTATGTCGGCGCCTTCAACTTCAAAGGCACCGATCAGCAGAAAAAAGTTGGTCTATTGTCAGGCGGTGAGCGCAATCGCGTCCATCTCGCCAAGATGTTGAAGGGCAGCCATAACCTGTTGCTGCTCGATGAACCGACCAACGACCTCGATGTCGAAACGCTTCAGGCGCTGGAAGAAGGCCTCGACAATTTCCCGGGCTGCGCGGTGATCATCTCGCACGACCGCTGGTTCCTTGACCGCATGGCGACCCATATTCTCGCCTTCGAAGGGAATTCCCACGTCGAATGGTTCGAGGGGGATTTCTCGTCCTACCTCGAAGACAAGAAGCGCCGTCTCGGCGAAGATGCCGTCAATCCGAAACGACTGAAATTCAAGAAGTTCGCTCGCTAGCGAATTTTGAGAGACGGCTCGTTATTCGACGGGCCGTTTTTCGTCGAGCAGGTCTTCTTCACCGGTCGCTGCGCGTTCCTCGGCGACGATCTGGTTGAGATGGCTGTCCGGCTTCACATCTGCTGCATCCCGCGGTTCTGCGGTTTCCTTTCGACGGGATGGGGCCGCTTGAGCATTGCCGGTACCAGTCGCGGCTGGCTGTGCGGTTCCGGTATCGAACCGCAGGCGGTAGATCGGCTCCGGCAAGGTAAAGCCCTCCTGCTCCAGCACGTCCTTGGTGGCACTGATTGCAAGTCCGCGAGCCTTGCCGAAATTGGAGTCTCGCTGGTCCACCCATCCCATGAAGCGCAGGACAATATTCGAATCCCCAACGGTCTGAATGTAGGATTCCGGATCGGGCTGTTCGAGTACGTAGGGCAAGGATTTCAACGTATCCAGGCCGAGCTGCATGGCAGCGACGGGATCGTCATTTGCGTCAACGCCCAGGTCAAACTCAAAACGGCGTTCCGGATTGCGCGTATAATTCAGAATGACGGCCTTGAAGACCGTCGAATTTGGAATGCGCAAATGATTGCCATTGAGCGTCATCAGGACAGTGGACCGTGACGTCAATCGTACCACAATGCCTTCATGCTCATCGATCACGACATGTTCGTTTGCCCGGAAAGGCTGACGAATGCTCAGCATGATCGAGGAAATGTAGTTTTCCAGCGTGTCCCGAACGGCAAAGCCGAGGGCCAGACCGATCACGCCCGCGCCTCCCAGCACAGTGCCCAGCAACGTAGTTGCCCCCATCACATTCATGGCCACGATCAGGCCGATCACCACCGCGATGATACGGCTGGCCCCGGCGACAAGGTCCGACAGGAAGGAGTTAGGCATGATCCGCCGCCAGAAACCTTTCCACGAAGCCAGAAGGTGCCCCAGGAATGAAATGATCAGAAAGGCCGTCAAGGCAACAGCCAGCAAAGGTATTGACCGAACGATCTGATTTACCCGCGTGGAAGTGGTCTCCAGTATGGGGCTGACATTGTCTCCTACGCCGACTGCCTGCTCGATCCGGTTCTGGATGGTGACCACTCCCTCAATACGCAGCGTGATCTGCTCGGCACGATCAGCTGTTGCGGCATTTGTGGTTGATCCCTCCAGCGTGACCACGCCGTTCCGGACACTTGCGCTGATGTTCTTCAGCTCATCCACTTCTGCAAAAATATTCTGGATCCGATCCTCGATCCGTTCGTCGCCGGACGTCGTAGGAGGAGTGACTGCGATCAGGTCTGACGGTGCGGAGGGTGATGCTTCACGGCTTTGGGACATGGCAGAGGCCGCATATGTGCTCGCAACGAGCGCCAGGATCGCCGCCCGGAATGTCACGGCGGCCAAATTAAACGGGGAATGCGGAAAGACGGGCATCTGGATATTTAACCCACGACCCGGAAGGCAGTTCCCAAAGCGCGCTATTTGCAGCGGCGATGACCGTTTCGTCCGATGGTCGCTCAATTATTAAGCACATTGCTGAACGAAATCTGGAACAATCCCGAATATTCTTAATGTTCGTAAACAACTTACCTGAATCTGCTTGCGGCGGCATCGATAAACTTCCTAACTTTTGAAGGAGGCTAAGACGCCTGCTTGGCTTTTATAAAAGACGAGTACGTATCGTTTTTGGGGACGATCGATTATGACGCGTTCGGATATATCTCAGGAGAAATCCTCGCCTGATGCAATCGTCATCGGTGCGATGCGGTCAGGGACGACAGCGCTATATCGCGCTTTCCTGAAGAGCGTGATGGTTGCTGTTCCCGAATGCAAGGAAACCGATTTCTATCTGAGCCAATCAAACTATTCACGCGGGACGAACTGGTATCGCAGACAGTTTCGCAATTCGACGTTGCCCTGGATCGACTTCTGCCCGAATTACACCAAGCGGGACGTGTTTCCGTGTGCGGCGGCGCGAATCTTCGAAAATGCCCCCAATGCCAAGCTGATATTCATCGCCAGGGACCCCGTCGCACGCGCAGAATCTCAGTACAAGCACACTTATATGCATTCCGGGTCAATGCCCGCGCCATCGGAAGTATTTGATACGAGTGAAGGCGAGCACATCCTTATGGTCAGCAAATATGCCTACCAACTCGAACCGTATTATGAATATTGGTCCAAGGACGATATTCTGGTTGTCGATTTCGATAATCTGCTCAATCAACCCTCCGCGGTAATGGAGAGGATTGGTCAGCATATTGGGCTTTCCCCCTCGGCCATCGACAGCCTTGGCAGTTTACCGATCGCGAATACCGGGGAAGACCTGCGCAAAATGCCCAGATGGTGGGGGCAGATGCGAGATACTTCTATCGGCCGGTATGTCCGTGCCCATAGCCCTCGGGTTCTGATCGATTCCATGCGATCTGCCGTGAAGGCCGACAAGGCAATCCCCGTTCCGGAGTTCGATGACAGGCTCCGCTCGGTCCTTGCGAAGAAGCTGAAATCGGATGCCGTCAGGTTCCGCGAACTTACCGGTAAGACGTTTCGCGGCTGGAGTGTGTGAGGGTCATTCAAGAAAAAGCCCTCGGCCATTCCATGGGCGAGGGCTTGGTTTCATATAGAGGGGCGGCTTAGGTGCGCTTTTCCGCTTCCAGATTCCGCTTCATGCTTTCGATCTTGTCGATCAGCGCTTCGGCTGACCCGTTCGAGCGGTCGAGCAGAGCCAGAAATTGTGCGCGTTGCTCAATTGCGAGCCAGATCAGATTTCCATCCAAATTGAGCGCGACGTCCACAACCTGGTATTTGCCGTCGCGGGTCAGGACGCGCCAGCGAACATCCATGTCCTTGCCATCCTGGCGCTTGATGACCGTATTCACGATGGAATCCGTGGCCGACCGGTCGACCGAATCCTTCACGATGACTGCTTCGCCGCGATACGCGTCGAGTTCGTTTTCATAAACGGCAAGGGCATATTCCCGGAACACCTTCCGGTACCGGGTAAGCTCATCTTCCGTAAACCGGCGGGCATATTTGCCGATGGCAAAGTTCGACACCGCCGTCATGTCGGTGAACTCGTCCATATAAGTATTGAATTTTTCGGTACGCTCTTCTGCATCCAGGGAAGGATCATTCAGGGATGCCAGAACTTCACTGGCATTTTCCTGAACATAGGCTTCCGTCTTCACGTCTGCGAAGGTGCTTGGGGCAATCATCAGCATTGCGGCACCGGCAATTGCTAAATGTCGGTATTGGCGTTTCACATTTTCGCTCCTGTTGGTGGTCACGCCCCCGGACCTATTCTTCAAATTCGTCAAAATCAGGGAGATCGTCGTACGCTTCTTCCTCATTTATGCGACCATTACGGATTTCGGCCTGACGCTGGGATGAATAAATCCGGCGCAAGGCAATATATGGTTCGGGCTGCGCGTTCAGCTGTTTGATTTCATCATCCAGCGCGACCCGGGCATTCAGGCCCCCAAGAACACTGCGGCCGATCGTAATATGATCGTCGAGGTCCGGATTGTTGTCGAATTCGGTCCATGTGAGCGGATCCAGCGCGCGGTCGATGCCTGCTCCGAACAGGTCACGCGGTGTGGTAGGGCCCACAAGGGGCAGAACGAGAAACGGGCCACTGTCCACGCCCCAAACGGCGAGGGTCTGGCCGAAATCTTCAGCGTGTTTCTCAAGGCCATTGTATCCGGCCACATCCCACAGGCCGGCGACGCCGACTGTCGTGTTAACAAGGAAGCGGGCAAATGTGTCGCCCGCACGGTCACCCTCGCCTTGCAACACGTCGTTCACGAAAATGACTGGAGACTTCAGATTATGAAGAAAATCTCCCACGCGATCACGTCCGAATTCGGGAGTGACTGTCTCATAGACGTTCGCAGCAGGCCCTAAGGCATATTTGTCTACACCCGTATTGAACGCGAACATCTGTCGGTTGAAGCCTTCATAGGGGTCGTGAATCGTGCCCGGTTCGGCGTTCTGTGTGGATGCACAGGCTCCTAGCCCCATGGCGAGAACCGCAGCAAAGATTCGCTGTGTCATGTGTTGATAACCCCGTTGTGGAGACCGGTAGATGGTGGTTAAGCGAAAGTGCTTCAACTCTCAATCTTACCCCAAACATACATAGGTGATATTTCTGTAAAGCTGTATTGCAAAAACATATAAATTGATGTTTATATGATTAAGTGACCTTGCAGCTTTCATCCATGATCGAATGCCTCCGCGCGGCGGGAGAGCCCACGCGCCTGAGAGTGCTGGCTCTGTTGCGGCAACGGGATTTGTCGGTGGGAGAGCTGGTACAGGTTCTGGAACAATCCCAGCCCCGTCTGTCACACCATCTCAAGGCCCTGACGGCAGCAGGCTTGGTGGAGCGCCTGCCGGAGGGGTCGTTTGTTTTCTATCGCGCATCGACGGCGACGCCCGGCAAGGCTTTCCTCGACTCGCTGTTCGCGCAACTGGACAGCACTGAGCCGGATTTTGCCCGCGATGCTGAGCGGCTGGATGAAGTAAGCGCCGCGCGGGCCGAATCCGCTGAGGCCTATTTTTCAAATATTGCCGGCACCTGGGATCGGCTGCGCTCTCTACATTATCCCAATGATTTGATCGAAAGCGCGCTTCTGGAGTTGGCAGGAATAGGCCCGTTTGACCGTGTGCTCGATTTCGGCACCGGGACGGGTCGCATGTTGAGCCTCTTTGCGCCCATGGCGGCAGAGGCCGAGGGAATCGATCTCAGCCACCACATGCTGACGGTTGCGCGGTCGAACCTTGAACAGCAAGGCGTGCACAGCGCGCGCGTCCGGCAGGGCAATGTGACGGCGGTGCCGTTCGACAATGATTGCGCTGATGTCGTGATCATCCATCAGGTCCTTCATTACATGGATGCCCCCAACCGGGCGATCGCTGAGGCGAGCCGTGTCCTGAAGCCGGGCGGCCAGCTGCTGATAGTGGATTTCGCGCCGCACAATTTGGAATTTCTTCGCGCTGAGCATGGCCATCACCGATTGGGCATGTCGCACGACGCCATGAAAGCCTGGGCGTCCGACGTTGGACTGGACCTTCTGGAGCCACGATCCTTCGCGCCGCCCGAAGGCGCTCAGGACGGCCTCACCGTAAATATCTGGAAGGCAGTCAAGCCTGCCAAATCCCTGGAGAATGTCGTATGAGCCCGCTCTCATCCCCCCGTCAGGCCGGTGTGCCGTCTGTTTCGTTTGAATTTTTCCCGCCGAAATCCGAGGCGATGGCCACCCGGCTCTGGGAAACCGTCGAGCGTCTTGAACCGATGGCGCCGAACTTCGTGTCTGTTACCTATGGCGCCGGGGGCTCCACCCGGGAAAGAACCCATGACACGGTCAGGCGTATCGCCCAGCAGACACATTTGCGGCCCGCAGGGCATTTGACTTGTGTTGGTGCGACCAAGGACGAGGTGTTGTCGGTTGCCGAGGATTACTTGCAGGCGGGCGTGAAGCACATCGTGGCGCTGCGAGGCGATCCTCCGACCGGCATGGGGGAAGTGTTTGAGCAGCATCCTGGCGGTTTCCGCGATTCCATCGATCTGATCGAAGGCATTCGCGAGCATCGCCCGGAGCTTGGCCGGTGTTTCGAGATTTCCGTTTCCTGCTATCCGGAGCTCCATCCGGAAAGTCGGGGCTGGGACGCCGAGATCGCATTTCTCAAAGCCAAGCAGGATGCCGGCGCCGACCGGGCGATCACGCAATTCTTTTTCGAGCCGGAAATCTATTTAAACTTTCTCGAAAAGGCGCGGGCAGGAGGCGTGACCATGCCCATCGTGCCAGGCATCATGTTGCAACCCAATTTCAACGGGCTGAAGCGTATCTCGACACTCTGTGGAGCCTCGCTGCCCAATTGGTTGCACGAGCTCTATGAAGGGCTTGATGAGGATAATGAGACGCGCGAACTGGTGACGGCCAATGTTGCCGCAGACCTGTGTCGGAAACTGTCCGATGAGGGCGTGTCTGACTTCCATTTCTACACGCTGAACCGGGCAGGGCTGGCATTGTCGACATGTCGCCTGCTCGGCCTGAAACCCAATCCGGCAGAGGCAGCCTGAGCCATGACCCGACAAGATCGCATCAATGCCCTGAAAGCGGCAGCGAAAGAGCGTATCCTCATTCTCGACGGCTCGTGGGGCGTGATGATCCAGCGCCGGGGGCTGGAAGAGGCTGACTATCGCGGAGATCGCTTCAGCGAGTCTGCCTATCCCGGCCAGATGAAGGGCAATAACGACATTCTCTGCCTGACGCGGCCGGATATCGTGACCGACCTTCACAATGCCTATTACGGCGCCGGCGCGGACATTTCCGAGACGAACACCTTCAGCGCGACGATCATCGCGCAGGATGACTACAAGCTGGACCCGCAATCGGTCTGGGACATCAATTTTGAGGGCGCGAAACTTGGGCGGGCCGCAGCAGACGCGTGGACGGCAAAGACGCCGGACAAGCCGCGGTTTCTTGCCGGCTCCATCGGCCCCCTCAACAAGATGTTGTCCATGTCGTCGGATGTGAACGATCCGGGCGCGCGGTCTGTGACCTTTGATGAGGTCTATGAAGCCTATCGCCAGCAAATCCGTGCGCTGAATGAGGGCGGGGTCGATCTCTACCTGATCGAGACAATCACGGACACGCTGAACTGCAAGGCCGCCATCAAGGCGATCATGGATCTCGAAGAAGAGGGCATGTACAAGCTGCCAATCTGGATTTCCGGTACAATTACCGATCGGTCGGGACGCACATTGTCCGGCCAGACGGTCGAGGCGTTCTGGAATTCTGTCCGGCACGCGAAGCCATTTGCGATCGGGTTCAATTGCGCGCTTGGCGCAGACCTGATGCGCCCGCATATCGCGGCCCTGTCGCGCGTAGCCGATACGCTGGTTGCCGCATACCCGAATGCCGGCCTGCCGAATGAGATGGGCCAATATGACGAGCAACCGGAAGAGACGTCCAACTCGGTCGGTGGCTGGGCAAAGGATGGTCTCGTCAATATCCTTGGCGGTTGCTGTGGCACGACGCCCGAGCATATCGCAGCCATCGCAAAAGCCGTTGAAGGCGTGAAGCCCCGCAATCCTGCGCCAAGCAAGCATACGATGCGTCTGTCCGGGCTCGAGCCGTTCGAGGTGACTTCGTGACAGGCAAGTCCGTCGAGGTCGGTGATCTCTTCGTCTTTTATGGTCTGCTGAAACAGGGCGCTGCCGGGCAACCGGCAGATCTGCCACTGGACAGCGCGGGTACTTTCGGCGCGCCTTGCCGGTTCCGCGCGCACATGGTCGACCTTGGGGGCTTCCCCGGGGTCGTAGAGGGTAACCAGCTTTGCCATGGTATCCGCTGGAAACTCAGCGACACGACCATCCTGCCGACAATGGATACCTTCGAGGACGTCACGGAGGACCCGGCAACCAGCCTATACCTCCGCAAGCAAATTCCCCTGATGGATGACACCGGGGCCGAGTCGGGCGAAACCGCCTGGATATATTGGTACAACCGGCCTGCAGACGGATATCCGCCTGTGGCCGATGGCAACTGGCCGCTTGAGGCCGGGAAAACGAGAAAATGACAGTTTCAGCTTCCCAATCTTTTGTAAACGTTGGTGAACGTACCAATGTGACCGGATCCGCGCGTTTCCGGAAAATGATCACCGAAGGCCGCTATGCGGACGCGGTTGAGGTTGCGCGCCAGCAGGTCGAGAGCGGTGCGCAGGTGATCGACGTCAACATGGATGAAGGCATGCTGGATGGCGCGGAAGCCATGCGGACATTTCTGAACCTGATTGCTGCCGAGCCGGACATTGCCCGTGTTCCGGTCATGATCGACTCCTCCAAATGGGAGGTGATCGAGGCTGGCCTGAAATGCGTTCAGGGCAAGGCCATCGTAAATTCCATATCCATGAAGGAAGGCGAAGAGACATTCCGCAAGCAAGCGCGAGCCTGTCTCGCTTATGGCGCGGCCGTCGTGGTCATGGCGTTTGATGAGGTTGGCCAAGCCGACACCAAAGACCGAAAGGTCGAGATATGTCAGCGCGCTTTCCGTATCCTGACGGAAGATGTGGGCTTCCCGGCAGAAGATATCATCTTTGATCCGAACGTGTTCGCTGTCGCCACCGGCATTGAAGAACACAATAACTACGCTGTGGACTTTATTGAGGCAACGCGGGTAATTCGCGAGACCTGTCCGGGCTGCCACATCTCGGGTGGCCTTTCGAATGTGTCGTTCAGCTTCCGGGGCAATGAGCCCGTCCGCCGGGCCATGCATTCGGTCTTTCTCTATCATGCCATTCCAGCCGGAATGGATATGGGAATCGTGAATGCCGGACAGCTCGACATCTATGACGATATCAAGCCGGACCTGCGCGAGCGAGTTGAAGACGTCATCCTGAATCGACGCGCAGATGCCACCGAGCGACTGATCGAGATTGCAGAAGGCTTCAAGGGTCAGAAGGGCAAAATGACCGAGAAGGATCTGTCCTGGCGCGAAGCGCCCGTCGCAAAGCGCCTTGAATACGCGCTCGTGCACGGCATCACTGAATACATTGATGCAGACACCGAGGAAGCGCGCCAGTCGGTCGAGCGCCCGCTACACGTCATCGAAGGCCCGTTGATGGACGGCATGAATGTCGTCGGCGACCTGTTCGGCTCAGGCAAGATGTTCTTGCCGCAAGTGGTGAAATCCGCGCGTGTCATGAAGCAGGCGGTCGCTTGGCTTGAGCCCTACATGGAAGAGGAAAAACAGCGCCTCGGCACGGTGGACGTCTCGAACGGTAAAGTTTTGATGGCGACTGTGAAGGGCGATGTTCATGACATCGGCAAGAATATTGTGGGCGTGGTGCTGGCCTGCAATGGTTATGAGATCCTCGATCTTGGTGTCATGGTGGCGGCAGAAACCATTCTTGATACGGCCGAAAAGGAAGGCGTTGATATTATTGGTCTCTCGGGATTGATCACGCCTAGTCTGGACGAGATGGTCTATGTGGCATCGGAAATGGAACGGCGCGGCATGAAACAGCCACTGCTGATTGGCGGCGCCACGACCAGCCCGGCCCACACGGCTGTAAAGATCGACCCGGTAATTCGGACTGCGCCAGTCGTACATGTGTCGGATGCCAGCCGCGCAGTCGGCGTTGTCAGCACATTGCTCAGTGAAGATGATAAACCCGGTTTCGTAACCCAGACCAAGGCGCGCTATGAGCGGATGCGCGAAGCCCGCGCCGGCGGTCCGCCCAAGCCGCGTCTGCCCATCGCTCAGGCGCGTGACGCGCGTCTTAAACTGGATTGGGCAAACTACACGCCGCCACAGCCAACATTTGAAGGTGTGCGGACATTCGAGGATTTCGACCTTGCTACGCTCGCGCGCTACATAGACTGGACTCCCTATTTTTCGGCCTGGGACCTTGCGGGACAGTATCCCAAAATCCTTGAGGACAAGATTGTCGGTGAAGCGGCCACCGGCCTGTGGAATGATACGCAAGGCATGCTGCAACAACTGATTGGCGAAGAGTGGCTGAAACCGAAGGCGGTGGTGGGCTTCTGGCGGGCTAATTCTGATGGCGATGATATTCGACTCGTCAATGGTGACGTATTCCACACGCTGCGCCAGCAAATGGTGAAAGACAATTCCCGCGCCAACTTCGCGATGTCTGACTTTGTCGCTCCGAAAGGCGACGACTGGGTCGGCGGCTTCTGCGTGACGTCAGGTCCGCAGGCTGAGGAGATCGCCCAAACGTTCGCCAAGAAGGGTGACGATTATTCTTCTATTATGGTGAAGGCGCTGGCCGACCGGTTTGCCGAGGCCATGGCTGAATACATGCATGAGCGTGTTCGCAAGGAGCTCTGGGCCTATGCGCCAGACGAGGATCTCTCCACTGCTGAACTGATCAAGGAAAAGTATCAGGGGATCCGCCCCGCACCAGGCTATCCAAGCCAGCCGGAACATACGGAAAAGGAAACCCTGTTTCGACTGCTCGAACCGGAGGAGCGGATCGGTGTGTCACTCACCAGCAGCTTCGCGATGACCCCGGCGGCCAGTGTCTCCGGTCTCTACTTCGCCCATCCTGACAGCGTTTATTTCGCCGTCGGACGGATTGAGAAGGATCAGGTCGAGGACTATGCCCGGCGCAAGGGATGGGATACCCGCAAGGCCGAACGCTGGCTCGCGCCAATCCTCAACTATGACCCGTTTGCGGTCAGCTAGTCCGTTAGATACGGAACGGGTTCGACGAGTTTGAAGCCGGGTGTTTCCGACGCGAAGTGGCGTAGCCAGTAATTGTGGCCTGATCCATAGACAACGATGATCCGGTCGCCTGGCTCCGCAACCTCAATGATGTTGGAGAAGATTTCGGCATTGCGCGCGAACCAGCCATAGTTGAGGGCTGCGCCCGCATGGTCGTCCGCATCCGACAGGCTGAGCAGTCCATAATAGAAATCTGAATGCATCTGCTGGATAGTCCCGGGATAATTCTGACGGGCGAGCATATCTGGAATGGACGTCGTGGCTTGGTCGCGCATCATGTCTGCCGCCTCAGCCTGTATGTCCTCAATCATGCTGGTCAGCACTTCTTCTTGTCCGGTCCGCGCGGCAAAGGCCTGGACGCGCTCGAAGGGAAAGTATTCAATCTCGCCCTCATGCTCGTCCACCGCATAGACTCGGTCGGTTCCCGCTAGGTGCGCGATGCGGTAGCCGATCTGGACAATCTCGTTGCGATCCCTGGACAAGTCGTCAGGCGTGAAGTCGGCAAACGCGGAATCGCGTCCGCTCTCGGTATGACGCAGCTTCTCGATTGCGATCGCGGTCGGGTGAAATTCCAGGAGCCGCCTGGCCAAATCCTCCAATTCGCGCTGACGCGTCGTCGCCAACACGTCATCTGCCTCCATGTTCACCACGTCGAGGCCGGGATTGTCGAAATGGTGGGTGCCGAGCACCATGATTTGAATCGGGTCTTCCGACTTTTCGGCTTGAACCGTTTGGGCACTTGCATAGGCCGCCACCAGAAACAGGGCCAGGAAGGGAAATTTCATGTCGGAACACTCCTCTTTCATGAAAGGATGCGCCGACTCGGCCGATTGGATGCACGCGCGTGAAATTTCCGTGTATCGGGTAGGTGCGGGCATTCCTCGGCTGGAATAGTCCGCAGGACTCGTATAGGGGTATGTCAACCTTGTCATCGGGAGGGCGGAATGACTGGAAATCGACTGATTGGTGAGAACGCGAAAATTGTCGCAACACTCGGCCCGGGCAGCCGCTCGCCGAAAGAAGTGCTCGCGCTGGCGTATGCGGGCGTAGACGTTTTCCGCCTAAACTTCAGCCATGGAGAGCACAGCGCACACAAGGATGCGCTGGACGCTGTGCGCGCAGCCGAAAAAGAAACGGGCCGCCCGCTGGCCACGCTGGGAGACTTGCAAGGCCCCAAGGTTCGTGTGGGCTCACTGCCTGGCGGCGAATTGCGGCTGCGCTACCAGAAGGAATATGCCGTCGTTGCGGCGGAGACGACTGAAGCGGAAGACACGATTCCCGTCCCCCACGCAGAGATTGTCGAAATCCTGGAAGAAGGGGATGTCATCCTCGTTGATGACGGCAAGCTGATGTTCACAGTGACGCGGGCGGGTGATAGTCCGAGCGTGCGCGCCGACGTGCCCGGCAAGCTGACAGACAAGAAGGGCTTCACGGTTCGCGGCAAGGCGCTGCCAGTGCGGGCCCTTACTGAAAAGGATCGCGCCGATCTGGATTATGCGCTTGAGATCGGGGTTGATCTGGTCGCGCTCTCTTTCGTGCAGACGGTCGAGGATATCGAAGAAGTGAAGGCGATCATTGCCGGGCGCGCACCGCTGATTGCCAAACTCGAAAAGCCAGCGGCGATTGCGAATCTGGAACCTATCGTCGCCGCAGCCGATGCTGTGATGGTGGCGCGGGGGGATCTCGGCGTCGAATACGCACCGGAAGATGTTCCCGTGATCCAGCGCCGGATTGTCCGGTGTGCCCGCGCGCTCGGACGGCCGGTCATTGTGGCCACCCAGATGCTGGAATCCATGATCGAGAATGCAGCCCCGACGCGCGCCGAAGCCTCCGACGTGGCCACTGCCATCTATCAGGGAGCGGATGCGGTGATGTTGTCAGGCGAAACCGCTGTGGGCCGCCACCCGGCCACAACCGTATCGATCATGTCTCGCATCATCCGGGCGACCGAAGGCGCTGAAGACTATCGCCGGTCGCTGGAGCAATTCTCCGGGGATACGCCTGCGCAAACGGCCATCGATGTTGTGGCCGAGACCGCCCAAGGCATGGCCGAAGCCGAAGGCGCCACAGCGCTGGCCTTGCGCACGGGCGCGTTCGACCGTCTCGCCCGCTTTGCCCGGGTGCGTGGCATCGCCCCGATCCTGTACGGATCACTCGATGACCAGCGCCTTCGCACGGCCTGCCTGCTCTGGGGTGTTCACCCGCAGAGACTGAATGCCGGGGCAGATTACTGGTACCGTGACCTGATGGATGCTGCCGGACTAGACGGGCGCGTGGCCTATGCCCGGTGGGCCGGGGACACTGAGCGGTTCGCGTGGGAAGTGGGCGTCGGCAAGGGGTTGAACGGCGAAAAGATTACCGGCGTATGATCAGCTGGCTCTGCTTGAATTCATAGGAGTAGAGTTCGCCCAGATAGGTCATACCAAGCAGGGATTGCTCCAGCCCATCCTTCAGGATCATGGCGCTGACCTGCTCGACTTCGACCTGGCCGATCCGAATATTGTCCAGCGTCACGGCGGCGCCATAGGTGATGCCCCCCGCGGTGCGGATTTCCCAGCGATAGTCCAGCGACTCTGGCTTGAGTCCAATCCGCTGTGCGTCGCGATAGGTCAGGGCAACCGTGCTGGCGCCGGTATCGACCATGAATTTCACGGCCGTGCCCTGGACTTCGGCGCGCGTCCAGTAATGGCCATCGGCCTCGCGGTCGATGATGGCCGCGTCGGCATAATTTACGGATGTACGCTTTTTGACGGGCGCGGGTGCGGGCTCTGGCTGCATAGCGGCCAGTTCTGCCTGGTGTTGCTCCAGACGGGGCACAAGAAACATGACAACGGTGGCCGAAATCAGGATGGCTGCAGCAAGTCCGGATACAAGGGTTCGTTCAACGGACATGGCGATTTCCTAGCGTTTGCCGAGCAATTCAAGCCGGGCAATACGTTCCGGCAGTTCGGCAATGACCTTGTCCCGACCATCTGGCCCAAGCTTCATCCACCCACCGATTTCCTTCAGCGAGCGTGCGCATCCAAGGCACAGGCCTGTAGAGGCGTCTACAGCGCACACTTTGATACAAGGGGATTTTATGGCTTGAGTGGTCATCAATATAGGTTAGTCAGCACTAAAGTGTTCGCATATATATCTCACGAACAGGGTAACAAAACCTTGTCGCAGGGAACACGCGTTCTCTGCTATAAGATGAAATCGATTTCAAATGGATAGGAGCAATCTGCCTTGAGTGAGCCGGCCCAAGAAATGTCTCCACTGGAAGACGCACGTTCCCTGATTCGGGGTTCCGTCGATCTGGACCCGACGCCCGGCCAGAAAGTGCGGGCGGCATTGCTCGAAATGGGCCGTGAGGGCGATTTTGGGCGTCTGGGTGAGGCGGCAGAATGGCTGGCCAACTGGCAACATCGCTTTCCGCCGCGCATCGAGAACCCCGTCCTGGCGGTATTTGCGAGTTCCCACGGACTCCAGTCGGAAGGGGTTTCGCTCTCCAGTCCGCAGGATACGCGCGCACATGTGGATGCGCTGCGTGAAGGCAAAGCCCCGCTATCGGCCATCGCCACACAGGCTGGCGCGGCAATCCGGGTGTTTGATCTTGCCATCGACCAGCCGACGCCCAGCATTGCGGAAGGTCCCGCAATGACTGAGCGCGAATGTGCGGCGACAATCGCCTACGGATTCGAAGCCACGGAAGAAAAGCCGGACTTGCTTGCGCTGGCGGTGTCCGGGGCAGGGGTCGGCACGGCGGCCGCCGCGATTGCTTGCGCCTTGTATGGCGGCGCGCCGGATTATTGGGTCCGGCCCGACAATCAGTCTACGGCTGACCTCGTTGAGCGGCGGGTGGATGTCGTCTCACGTGCCTTGACGCTGCATCGCGGACATTTGTCCGATCCGCTGCAAGTCCTCAGGTTTCTCGGCGGGCGCGAACTTGCTGCATGCGTGGGTGCGATCATCGCAGCGCGCCATCAGGGCATTCCGGTTGTTCTGGACGGATTTGCCACGACAATTGCCGCTGCGGTCGTGCACTCGGTCGACCCGAAAGCCATCAGCCATTGCATAGCCTCGCATGTGACGCGGCGGCCGGCGCATGAAGCTGCCGTCGAACGCTTGGGTCTTCAGCCGCTTCTCCAATTGGAGTTCCAGACGGGTGGAGGACTGGGTTCCGCTACGGCAATTGGCTTACTCAAGACCGCGTGCGCCCCTTTCATTGCTGAGCCTGCAGAGGGAAGGGCGACCTGACGCGACGAGAACCTGACGTTTACGCGCACGTCACCTTGCCTTTAGCCAAAAATGGCGGAATTAGAGGGGATAAGTACGATGCGCATCAAGCGCACAGTGAGGAGCCGTCATGAATCTCGATTTTTCGCCGGAAGAAATTGCCTTCCGCAATGAGGTTCGCGAATTCATTCGCGAAAACTATCCCAAGGAACTGGAAGGTATTGGAACGCGTGAGGATCTCACGCGCGAACAATTCCTCGCCTGGCACAAAGTGCTCGGTAAAAAGGGATGGTCCACACCGGCATGGCCCGAGAAGTATGGTGGTACTGGCTGGACCTCCACCCAGCGCTACATCTGGTCCGAAGAGAATGCGCGCGTTGATGCGCTGATGCCGCTGCCGTTCGGCGTGGCGATGGTTGCTCCGGTTATCTACACGTTCGGCAGTGAAGAGCAGAAACAACGGCATCTGCCCGGCATTCGGTCCGGCGAAGTCTGGTGGTGCCAGGGCTATTCCGAACCAGGCGCCGGTTCCGACCTGGCAAGCGTGAAGACGACGGCTGTACGCGACGGCGATCATTATGTGATCAATGGCCAGAAGACTTGGACCACGCTGGCGCAGCATGCCGATTGGGGCTTCTTCCTCTGCCGTACGGATCCGAACGCGAAGAAACCACAGGAAGGTATCAGCTTCATCCTGGTCGACATGAAGACGCCAGGTATCGAAGTGAAGCCGATCAAGTTGATCGACGGCACGCATGAAGTGAACGAGACATGGCTGACGGACGTACGCGTTCCGGTCGAAAACCTCGTCGGCAAGGAAAACGAGGGCTGGACCTACGCGAAGTTCCTGCTTGCGCACGAACGCTCCGGCATTGCTGGCGTGGCCCGCTCCAAGCGGGGCGTTGAGCGCCTGCGCACGATTGCGTCCGAAGAACTTGTGGACGGCAAGCCGCTCATCGAGAGCCAAGACTTTGCGCGCAAGATCAGCCAGTTGGAAATCGACCTGACGGCGCTCGAGTTCACGGAACTCCGCACATTGGCGTCCGAAGCGGCTGGCAAGGGACCGGGGCCCGAAAGCTCGATCCTCAAGGTGAAGGGCACCGAAATCCAGCAGCGCCTGACCGAGCTCACACTTGAAGCCGTCGGAAACTATGGTGCGCCTTATGGCTACGGCATGGAGAATGCCGGCAATGAAGGCTTTGGCGTTGGTCCTGACCATGCGAACTTCGCAGCTGAAACGTATTTCAACATGCGCAAGACATCGATTTACGGTGGGTCCAACGAGATCCAGCGCAACATTATTTCAAAGATGATCCTCGGCCTTTAAGGCGCACGAGGCAGGGAGGATAGAAGATGGACTTCAATTTCACCGAAGAGCAGAACATGATCCGCGACAGCCTCTCCAGGCTGATCCGGGAACAGTATGATTTCGACACGCGCCGCAAGGTGATCGAGTCCGAATCCGGCTGGCGTCCTGAAATGTGGGCCCAATTTGCAGAACTGGGCCTGCTGATGGCGCCCTTCAGCGAAGAGGATGGGGGTCTCGGCGGCGGTCCGATCGACGCAATGGTCGTGATGGAAGAGTTCGGAAAAGGGCTCGTTGTTGAGCCTTACGTGCCGAGCGTGGTGTGCGGTGGCGGTTTCCTGAAGCGCGGCAACGACGCGCAGAAGGAAGAGTATCTCAGCGGCATCATGTCGGGTGAGACGATCTTCGCCTTTGCGTATGCAGAGCCGCGCGGCCGGTACAATCTGGCTGACCTGGAGACCACAGCCAAGAAAGACGGCGCCGGTTTTGTCCTGAACGGACACAAGGCTGTTGTCATCGGCGCGCCATGGGCGACCCACTTTATCGTGACGGCTCGCACATCGGGTGACCGTCGTGACAGCAAGGGCGTCTCGGTCTTCGTTGTCGCCAAGGATGCACAGGGTGTCAGCACCCGCGATTACCCAACAGTCGACGGCCGTCGTGCATCGGAAGTGTACTTCGAAAACGTCTCGGTGGGCGCGGAATCCGTCATTGGCGAAGTCGACAATGGTCTGCCGCTGATCGAAATGGTGACCGACGAAGCCATTGCCGCCATCTGTGCAGAAGCCTGCGGTGCCATGAAGGTGGCGCATGCGATGACGGTGGAATATTCGCGCCAGCGCAAGCAGTTCGGTGTGCCGATCGGCAAGTTCCAGGTGTTGCAGCACCGTATGGTCGACATGTTCATGGAACATGAGCAGTCGATCTCCATGACCTACATGGCTACTCTGAAAATCGACGAAGACGAGATCACGCGCAAGAAGGCCGCCTCGGCTGCCAAGGTGCGCATCGGCCAGGCAGGCCGCTTCGTTGGCCAGGAAGCTATCCAGATCCATGGCGGCATGGGCATGACGGACGAGCTGGCTGTCGGACACTATTTCAAGCGCCTGACCATGATCGATTCCGAGTTCGGCAATGTCGACCATCACCTCAAGCGCTACACCGCCTTGACGGAGATGGATCTTCCGGCAGCAGCGGAATAGGCGGCAGAGTCCAGTAACTGGGCAGTCCGAATACAGACGCCCGGGGCTATTTAATAATTAATTTTTCCCGGTTTTATCCCGGCGCGGAGGCCCGAAACGCACTTTGAGCGTTTCGGGCCTCTTCTTGTGTGTTGATATATTGGGATAATATTTCGGGTATCCGCGCTTCAGAACGGGTCTGCGGTCAAAATTCCTCGTTAATTCGCTCCAATTTGCCCGACTTTGATTACTTGACTGACATCGTATTCCCCTATGAAGCCCTCACTCTTTGTTAGAAAAGTGGTATGGGTCTTGCTTTGGGACCTTTGGTAAACATGCCGGTTCGAGCAGCCGGATTACATAATCCAGGGAAGAGGTGGAAATGTTGTATACTAAGCGGGTGAGCCTTGCTGGAGTCGCGACGGGCGCTCTGATCACGGCGATGTCTGGAGCTGCCTACGCTCAGTCGAGTGATTACTACAGCCGGGACAAGTACGAAGCGGTCACCGACCGCCAGCAGCCGGAATATGATCCCGAGCCCATCCGGCTTGGCGCATTTACGGTAAATTCCAGTCTGTTTGCCGGTCTTGGCTATACCAGCAACGCGCTGGGCACGGCCGACGATGAGGAATCCGACGTCATTGCCCGCATCGGCGCAGACGTTGCGGCGCGCACCAATTGGAGCGTCCATGAAGTTTCCGCCTATGTCTCGGTCAGCCGTGACGAGTATCAGGACTTCAGCGACCAGTCGGCCAATGACGTCAACACACAGCTGCGCGGCCGTCTGGACGTGACACGCGACGTCGCCCTTGGCGGAGCGGTGTTCTACCAGCAATCCACCGATCAGCGGTCTGACCCGTCCAACACGTCTGGATTGGGCGAGCCGATTGAGTTCACCCGCACTGGTGTCGAACTGAGCGCGAATTATACCAATGACCGTATTCGCTGGACGAACTCTGCGACCTTTGCGGAAGTCGATTATGATGACACGGTGACGCTTGGTGGCGTTCCGATCGACCAGGATTTCCGCGACCGGTCTGATACCTCGTTCAATTCTCGTCTCAGCTATGCCATCTCGCCCAACGTGGCCGTCTTCGGCCAAGGTGTGATCGAACAGCGCGAATACGATAACACGCTCCTCGTTGACGGAGCGGAGCGGTCCCGGGATTCAGATTCCTACACCGTCTATGGTGGTGTCGACTTCGAGCTAAACTCGCTAATCCGCGGTGATGTGGCTGTTGGTTTTCTTTCCGAAGAGAAGGATGACGACTTCTACGAGGACACCGATGGCTTGGCTGTAGACGCGAATGTCGAATGGTTCCCGACCCGCCTGACCACGGTCAGCTTTAAGGGGGCGCGTCGGACAGTTGACAGCGGCATCAGCGCCAGCGCCAGCTCCATCCAGACAACTCTGGGAGCCCGCGTTGATCACGAACTGTATCGGAACATTATCCTGTCAGGTTACGGCGAACTCACCAGCTATGAGTATGACGAGATCGACCGGGATGACGATGTTACCGAATTAGGCGTGATCGGGACCTACAAGATGAACAAACGGGTTCATCTGAACGCATTTGCGCGTCGCGTGGATCGTGACCGGAGCGGCGAGGCGGTTTTCGGGGACGAGAGCTTCTCTGCCAATCTGGTTGGCCTCTCCATCCGCATCTATCCGTAACCTGAACATGGGCGACCGGTCTCTTGCCCGGTCGCCTTCCACCTGCCAACCTCAATCAGCGGTATAGTATCTTGACCAAGACATTCAGTTTTGAACTTCCGTCCCAGGTTCCTGCAGAAGCGGAGACTGAAGACAATAATATGCCGACAGATTTGAAGTCTCTGCTGGGGGCAGTGTATCGGCGTTTCTGGCTGATCGCGCTGAGCTTTCTGGCGGTCTTCACGCTGGTAGCCTATTCGACGTTCAATCAGACGCCGCTCTACCAATCGAGTTCTGTTGTTCAGCTTGATACTGAACAGCAAAACGTGATCGATCTTGGCAGCGTTCTCAGCGGCCTCGCGGTCAGCACGGCGGTGATCGACACCGAAGTGATGATCATGAAGTCGAAATCGCTCCTGACGAAAGTTGCGGTCAAGCAGAAGCTCACCGAGGATCCGGAATTCAACTGGACCCTTCGGGAGCGCAAACCCAGCGCGCTGGGCAAGGTGAAGAACCAGGTCAAATCTCTCATCGGAATGGACACGCGTCAGGTCGATCCGTTTGAAGGCATGAGCGTGGACGAGCGTGAAAGCGCAATCCTCGATAGTGTGGTGGATACCCTGATGGGGCGCGTGGGCGTCTCACGGGTCGGCACGACCTATTTGATCAATGTCCAGGTCACGAGCACGTCTCCCGAAACTTCGGCCCGTCTCGCCAATGCCATTGCCGACCAATACCGCGTGCAACAGCTTGAGACCAAGCTGGACGCCACCCGGCGGGCCACGGAATGGTTGTCGGATCGCGTGTTCGCCTTGCGTGAGGAAGTCGAAGAAAAAGAAAATCGCGTTGCCAAGTTCATTGCCGACAATGACATGGAAACGGCCATGGGCAACACGCTCACCGAGCAGAACATTGCCTATCTGACCACGCAGAAAACGCAGGCTGAAGTCGAACTCAACCGGGTGCGGTCGCGCTATGACAGCATGCAGCGTCAGATCAACAGCGGCGCCGGTGTCGACGGGATTTCGGAAGTTCTGGAATCTCCGCTGATCACCAGCCTGAAGCAGCAGCTCTCAACCATTCGCGGTCGCGTAGGCGATCTTGAGACCCGCTTGGGTCCACAGCACCCGGAACTTATCGGTGCGCGGGCGGAGCAGGCAGACATTGAGCGCCAGATCGAAAACGAGATGAACCGCATCGCCACCAACCTCGAGAATGAGGTACGGGTTCGTCAGGACCAGGTGGGGCGGCTCCAGTCCCAGATCAACAATTCGAATTCGAAGCTGCGGGGCAACAGTCTTGCCATGGTCCGCCTTCGCGAACTTGAGCGTGACGCTGAGACCAGCCGCGTCTTGTATGAGGAATTCATCTCCCGGTCGAAGGAAACCCGCGAGCAGGATGGCCTGGTCCAGCCCGACGCTGTTATTCTCTCGAAGGCCTCTGTTCCGAAGTTTCCAAGTTCGCCCCGCACAATGCTGAACCTGCTTATCGGGGCAGTACTGGGCGGACTCTTGGGTGGTGGGCTCGCCATCATGGCCGAAATGTTCGACATGAAGATTTCGTCTTCGGAAGACATCGAAAAGAAGCTTGCCCAGAACGCTCTCGGAACGGTCCCGCTGATCCGTACCACCAATGCGCTTGGTTTCTCGCAGACCAATCCTGCAGATTACCTGATCGAGAATCCCTTGTCGGCATTTGCCGAGAGTATCCGCTACCTTCGCGCAGCGATTGCCTTCTCTGATCTCGACAGCGAAACCAAGACGGTGGCGATCACCTCGTCCTTGCCCGATGAAGGCAAGACGAGCCTGACGCTGGCCCTCGGCCGCATGTCGGCCATGTCGGGCGCACGCACGCTGGTCATTGATGGTGACTTCCGCCGCCGTCAGCTTACCGATGCGGCCGGGCTAAAACCGGAAATCGGATTTATCGAATACTTGTTTGGCGCAGGCCAGCTTTCTGATGCGATCTCCAAGGATCCGAAGAGCATGCTGGACATCCTGCCGCTGTCGCTGACCGGCCATACGCCACATGACGTGTTCGGAACCCGCGCCTTTGATGATCTTCTTGTCCGCCTGCGGTCCATGTATGACCTGATCCTGATTGATACCGGCCCACTGCTGCTGATGGCAGAGGCGCGCGTGGTGGCGGGCAAGACCGACAAGGCAATCCTGGTCGTACGCTGGCGTCACACGAACCGCTCGGCTGCCCGCCAGTCGCTGGCGCTCCTGAGATCCTTCAAGGCTGATCTGCTCGGCGTGACGCTCAATATGGTGAACCTCAACCGCCGGCGTCATTACAGTGACCCAGGCGCCGGGTATGATGCCTACCGCAAATATTACCAGATGGAGACGAAGCCCTCTCTGTTCGGCTTCATGCGCCGGGATCCGAACAAGCCGAAGAAGGGCGAAATTCGTCCGACGGCGATCCAGACGCCGCCGAGCCTCGCCGAGCACAGCACCGAGTCTCCTGAGAAGATTGACGCTAACTGAGGCGTGATCCGGAGAGGCCATGGGAATGGTCGTTCCGCCCACCCCGAATTGGATTGAGCGATGACGACGATTGCTTTCTTCGGACACGACGCGGCAGATGCCGCCGTGCGCCGGCGGGTGAAATCGTTCACCGGCGATGGCATGCGTGTGATCGGTTTCATGATGCGTCGCCGCGATGTTTCTCCCGAATGGCAGAATGTCGATCTTGGTATGACGCGGGATGGCGCGTTCGGTCAGCGGATCAAGCGGATTTTCGCGGGCGCGCGGAAGGCAGCCGCGCAGAGAGACTTGCTGGAGCAGGCTGACGTCATCTATGCGCGAAATCTCGATATGCTTGCCTGTGCCTTTCTGGCCAAACGCCACACCGGCCTGAAAACACCGGTCATATATGAGAGCCTTGATGTGCATCGCCTTCTGACGCGCGGCGATGTAGTGGGCCGGATTTTCCGCGGCCTTGAGCGCGCCTTGCTGAAACGGACCCGGGCCCTTGTCGTGAGTTCACCGGGTTTTCTGAAAAATCATTTCGAGCGTCACTATTCAGGCGATTTTACAGCCTATGTTGTGGAAAATCGTCTGAGTGCAGACAGTGATTTTGGTCCTCGGCCAAATGCTGTCGAGCCGCTGGCTAGCGCAGTAGAGCGGAAGCTCGTTTTGGGCTGGGTTGGCATGCTGCGCTGCCAGCGGTCGCTGGATCTGTTATGTGCGCTCGCCGACGCGTTTCCTGACTCGTTGGAAATCCGCCTGCATGGCATTCCCGCACGCACCGAAATCCCCGTTTTCGAACCGGAGATCGACCGTCGTCCCAACATGACCTTCTTCGGAAAATTCCGGTCCCCGGAAGACCTTGCCGACATTTATGCGTCGCTTGATGTGGTCTGGGCAGGCGACTTCATGGAAGCAGGATATAATTCGCTCTGGCTGTTGCCGAACCGAATTTATGAGGGCGGCTATTATGCGACCCCATCGATTGCGCCTGCGGGTACCGAAACCGCCGCATGGATCGAGCGGAATGATTGCGGTTTCATAATTGCTGAACCTCTGGAGCAATCGCTTCCAGATCTGATAGGGCGCCTGTTAAGGGATCGGCAGGAGATTGCTGCGTTTTCCGCACGCCTCGCCAGTTTGCCGGAAGAGTTCTTTGTACAGCCGGCGGGGTTCATGCGGGATGTGATCTTCAACAGCCTTCGTAATGAGATCGCGGCATGAACATAGTGAGCCGCATTCCGACGGATCGCGATTCCTCTCTCGTCATGGCGAAGGTCTATGAAGAGCCGAGGAAGATTCCCTATTGGGAGCAGGGGCTGATCTCACTCTGGTTCCTGAATTCCTTTGTGCCATTGCCGCTCGAAACACCGCTGCGTTACCTGATGGTCCTGTGGTTCCTTTGGCTGTTTGCCCTGCACAAGGAGCAGGTCATTCCGATCATGCTCAAGGCGTGGCCGCTGTTCCTGCTACCCATCTTCGGACTCATATCGGTACTATGGTCACCCTATATGGGGGCCGCGCTAAGGAGTGGGGCGCTGTACTTGCTGACCCCGTTCGTCGCGGTCATCATCATTACGAGATTTGATATCTCGACCATACTCAGGTGCATGTTCTTCGCCGGTGTTATGGCCATCATCGTGTGTGTGCCATTCTACGATACCATGCCGTATGGCGGGCCATACCCGCAGAAGAACTACTTCGCCCAGCAGATGCTGTTCGTGGCCCTGCTCAGCTTCATGACCCTCCTGAACGAGAAATCCTGGCCATGGACACGCATGTTGGCCGCATTGATCTTCCCGATTGCCCTGATCTTCATGTTGCGTGCGCCGTCTGCCACCGCGCTGGTGTTTGCGGCCGTGGGTATTGTGGGGCTGTTCGCGGTCAAGTTCGTTTGGGTAGCTATCAGCAAGGTGCGCCATCTCCGGACGATCATCTTCATTCTGGGTGCGAGTGTCATTTTGTCTGGCGCCATGATCGTACTCAATCAGACCAACCAGACATATCTGACGGATTTCCTCGGGGCGCTTGGCAAGGACACCACCTTTACTGGCCGAACGCATATCTGGGCAGCTGGGAACCTGGCGGCTCAGGAGCACCCCATTTTCGGGTTGGGCCTGGAAGGGTTTTGGAACCCAGCTAACGGTGCTGCACAGTCCATCAACGAAATGGATTTCAAACCCTACGGAACGAAGCTGACCTTCCACAATGCCTATCTCGAAGTGCGCGTGCATCTCGGCTATATCGGGCTGGGTCTGTACCTGCTTCTATGGGCGTGGTGCGGGTATCGCTTGTTCCGACAGTTCTTCAAGGAATCTTCCCTGGAAATGTCAGCCTTGCTGGTGTTTGGCGCGATCGTGTTCATTTCCACGCTCACCGAATCATTTGCTTGGGCGAGCTTCAACACACCCTTGAACCTGCTTTATCTGGGGGCTCTTGCAACCTTGTCACCGATACGGCGGGTCTTTGTGAGCAGGGTGCCAGTGTATCTGAACTCGCCGGCCGGATACGCCAAGACGTGATCGAACGTGCTGCCGGTCTGGCGGTGGTGATTAAAGAAAGGCGGCGATCAGGAAAATGATGCCTGCCCAGAGTGAAGCGCTCAGCCCGACAATCAGCATGATGCGCAGCCAGACAGGCCACTTGGCAAAATCCTCGATATCGGCATTTGTGGTCTGCCGGTACTCGCGGATAACACCGGTTTCGGTGGCCAGTTTCATCATGGACTGAGTCCTTACAAGAGACGGATTCACCTCGTTCATAGAACGCATATAAAGGGCCCAAACCTTAAGACGGATTTAAAAGGTGTGGACCATTCAACGAGCGTTCATCCACCATATGCAGGGAGGAATCGGGCGAGAGTGTGCGAATTTCGTGGTATTCTAGTTCAAGCCCAGCTTACGCCGCACCGATTGCATCAATTGTGCGATGACGTGGAGGGAGGCGGGGGTTGAATAGCCGAATGCGGAAAGCGCCAGACGCGGATCCCTTGCTCGTACGCCATCAATCATCGACCACATGGCGGCCTCTTTTTCGGAGTATGCGCAATGTTGCTCAAGCGCTCTTCGGGCCTTCGGATCAATACCATCACGTTTGGTCATTTCACGGGAAATTTTTGCCAACCGGCGGTGATCTCTGCCGCTTTGGGAATGTGAAGCAGATCCTGCCCGTTGCACGAGGTAGTACCCGCAAGGGTCGACAAGCCACGCTTTTGTTCCATTGAGGAGAAGCCTTGTGTACAATTCGAAATCTTCTCCAAACCGGAGATCATTTCGGTAGGGCTCCAACCCGGTCGATGCTCTCTCCCTGTTGATGAGAGGCTTCAGGAAGCCAAGCTCGGAGCGAGGCGTTTCCACATCGTAGGAGCGCTCCACGAAAAGGGCTGCCGAGAGCTCGACTGGCCCCTCCGGCTTCTCAGGCCACAGGTTTCGTTCCACCTGTTGCGGCGAACTTTCCATTGATATGAAGAGATTGTCCGCAATCCAGTCCAGACCATTGCATTCCGCTGTTGCCAGAAGTTTCGAAATCCGGTCAGGCAGAATTAAATCGTCGCTGTCTAGCGGCGAGAACCATGCAGCATCGCTGAATGCCAAGGCGCGGTTGCGCGCAGCTGATGGCCCCTGATTGACATCTTGTCTGAGGACAGTGAGGCGATCATCGGTCCTAGCCATTCGAGAGGCTCTTTCGAAGCCATCATCGGTCGAGCAGTCATCAACCACAATCACTTCGAGCGTATGGTCTTGTGGCAGGACTTGGTTAAGGGCGCTGCTGATTGCGCGCTCGATGTTCACCGCATCATTGTAGAGCGGTATGACGATGGCGATTTTGCGGTCATCCAGTTTACGTAACACAGATCACACCCCGCCTTCGGGCTGTGCTGAGCGAGGAGTGCTGCCTACGTATTCGGAATCCGGCGATTGCGCATTCATGACGGTCCTGATCGCCAAGTCTTTCTTTCCAGACACCAAGTATACCAACGCCTTTATCCGCTTGAATGTCGTTCGAGGGGAGATGATGAGCAGGACTGTAGGATAGGTGACCATCCCCAGAGTGATTGCGATCAGAAGCTTGGCAATATCGCTATAGGTTGCGGGCAGGTAAATCGATGCGAAATAGACCGCTGTCGCCATCAGGATTGAGGCAAGAAATGCAGATGACCCCGCAAAGACCTGCTGCCGTATAGAGAAGCCGACCACCGTCTGAACGGCAATGGCGCCGAGTGCCCAGCCGAGCATTTTCTGTCCCCAGACCAACCACATAACCGCTTCCAGACCATACTGCGCTGCGAGGGGGAGCAAGACCATTGGCAAGAGACAGGTCAGAGCAATCTTGAGTACAAGGTCCGGCCGTCCAACACCCTTCAGGACACCAGCGTCGAATGTTGCTGTTGGGCTTCGAACGCCAATCAGCAAGGCAATCTGAATTGCCCCGGTTGCCGCAATCCATTTTTCGCCAAAAACGATTGGGACCATAAGTGGTGCGATGGCGATGGCCCCCAGGAATGCAGGATAGGCAACAAAGGTCGCGACAGTGATCGCGCCCCGCTGCATCCTGTGCAGGAGTTCGCGATTGTTCTGGGAAATCGAGGCGAACGGCAGGGCGATCGCGCCAAACGGCGAGATCAGGGCGGTGCCAGCTTGATCCTGCACTCTCAGGGCGAGGTTGAACATCCCCAGGGCTGCAGGCCCCAGAAAGATGCCGACCACAGCGCGCGGGATGTTTATTTCCAGTACGGTCGTGATGCGAATACCGAGCGTTGCCAGATTGTAGGCAGCCAGATCCCTGATGTCCTGAGACGAAAACTTCAGGGAGGGAAGCCATCTGTCGAACCAGCAGAAAGCAAGCATCCGCACCATCCGCCTGGCCAGTTCCATGATGATGAGCGCCCAAGCGTTCTGGAGAAGTATGGCCATGACGATTCCGACGACGGCACCGGTAACAGTGCCAATCACATCAATCCAGGCGATCTGCTTGAAGGCGAGCCGACGTTGCAGATGTGCGGCTGGTACCGCGACCAGGGAGCTGAGAAACAGCCCGAGGCCCATGACCCAGAGATAGGGCGCAAGGTCTTCCTGCCCAAAGAAGGCCTCAAGGAATGGCGAACCGCATACAACGGCGATGTAGAAGACGAGCGCAAAAAATAGTGAAAGTGCGAAAACCGAGTTGGAGTGGCCGGGGGTCATTTCCTTGCGCTGGATCAGGGAGTCGCCAAGACTGTGGCAGGCAATTGCCTCGGGAATAGCCAGCGTAACTATCACGAAGCCATAAATCCCGAAATCTGTGGGGTCGAGCAATCGGGCGAGGATGACGAGCGATACCATACTGCCCGCGAGACCGGCCCAACTGCCCACGGCGCTCCAGGCGGCTGCTTTCCCCGCAGATTTCATCAATCCTTGTGTCATTTAACGGTCTCTTTCCGGACGACCGTTCCATGCCGACCTGGTTTTCGAGGGCAAGTCCAGCAGTAGCGGGTCCGGGTGTGTTCTCGTTCCTCCATTGATAACGAGTGAGCATGCCGTTTGGCGAGACCCTCGTAACAGGACCGTTTGGTAAATACCAACATCGCCGGAGCCCAAACTTGCCGTAAAACCAGAGCGCAAATTTGTGGATTTCATGAAAAAATATTCAATGAAATCATATGCATATTTCAGGCGCGCGGCAAAGCCCTTCAGGCTGTGCGCTATATATTGGCGCGCGCCCTGATGGATCGGATTGTCCCTAATCTCGACCATCAGTTTTGGGCTAGTACGCGCGACTTTGATCATGCGTGTGCCAAAATCGCCTGCCAGCGATACAACCTTCATCGACAACGTCCCCATGATTGGATGTCAAATTATGCCAATCTCTTAGCAAGAAGTACGCCAGCAAACCTCCTTGCCTGCGGCTGGGTTTCCATACAGGTGCTGCCGCAGGCCACGCGGGAAGGCTTGGCCCGTGATATTCAGCTGGGACTGCACGAAACATTCTAATCCGGTGTCGCTGACACAGCTCTCCTGAGAATCCGCTCTTGAAGATAGTCGCTCGCTTCAATGCCCTGGCGAACGGCATAATTCGTTCCGCGGTCTTCGGGATATATTTGTGCCATCGTGAACAGGAAGAGATTGTCGAGCGGCGTTTCATGAGCAGGCAAAATATCTGAATAGTGCAGGCTAATAATGGGTTGGGAATAATTGGCCCTGTAGCAAGCATACTCAATGACGTCATCCTGCCCAATGTCAGGAAAGATCTTTTGAAGATAAGGAAAGGCAAACTCATAGAATTCCTGGTCCGTCATCAGGAAGAGCGCGTCATCAGTCGGCAAGTACTTCGAAAGATACACGATGTGTCGGCCGCCATAGAGTTCGGTCGTTTCGAAGTTGGTGTGCTCAATCACGCCAACAAAGGGAAAGTCGGGGTCCGTGACATTTAGCCAATAGGTATCCGACAAGGATCGTTTCAGCTGAAGCACCAGGCAAACATTCCCCAGATACTTCACACGTGCCAGCTTCTGGAGGTATTCGTCTGGTACGTGACGGGAGATGATGTCGCTAAAGATGGGTAGGGCTGTTGTGTTGATGACCAGGTCTGCTGGATGAGTTCTCTCGCCCGATCTCACGGCGACCACCTTGTTTTCTTCAACGATTACGTCATCGACCTTTTCGGACAGGATAATCTCACCGCCCGCCTGTTCGATTTCGTTGACCATTGCCTGTGTGAGGGCGGCGAACCCTCCTTTGAAATAGGAAAGCGTTTCGCTGCCATCCTTGGCGCGACTGCCACCTCGCAGGGCCAGTTTGTTCCAGAACCAGACAGCTGAAACCTTGTTTGCCATCTCTCCGAACTTGCCCTTCAGCAGGGGGCCCCAAACTTTTCCGTAGACCTCATTACCGACCTGCTTGCGAAGCCAGTTCTCCGCCGTGATAGATTCAAGCGACTTCCAGTCCCGCACTAGACGTACCTGAAGCACAAGCAGGCCCAGCCTGATACGTCCGAAGAGTGACAATGGTTTGTAGCGCAACAGATCCAGGGGGCTGGAAAGGCGGAAAATGGTATTCGCGTAATAAGACCCGGTGCGGCTGGATCGATCGACCACATGACCATTCAGGCCGAGTGAGGAGACAAGTTCATTCACATATGTGTCGCTCTTGAACCAATGGTGATAGAATTTCTCCAGCCTTTGGCCATTTGTTTCGAAAGTTCCGGCCAGTCCGCCGACTTCAGAGTCCGCTTCGAGAATGCTGACCTTGTGTCCGGCCTTCGCGAGACGTAGCGCACTGACCAGGCCGACAAAGCCTCCTCCAATAATTACAATGCGTGGCATTGCGCACCCCTGTGTTAGAAAATACCGTAAGGAGACAAAATATTACTAGGCATCCGCGGGAATCTTCATCGCGCTCTTCTTGAGCCACAGCTGCAGCAGATAAAAGCCACCAACCATCGTAATCGGCAGCCAAAGAAGAATATGAACAATGATGGTGGCGGACATGGCCTGGCTCATTGTGGCCCCGCCAGCGAGGAAGCCGGCGCGAGCCCCGAAATCGAAGGTGCCGATATGGCCGGGTGTGCCCGGTATGAGTGTCATCAGTGTGGCTAAACCCGTTGCCAGAAGCATGTTGCCGAGCGTCATGTCGATGCCTACAGCATTGGCAATGACAAGAAAGATCGCGGCCTCGGAAAGCCAGGCTAGAAGGGACAGGATGGCCAATGGGGCCAGGTTCTTTCGGGATAGCTTTCCCACAATTATCAGATTTCGCAGAGAGAAATTGATGATCTTAACGAGCAAATTGGAGCGCGACACGAAAGCTAAATTCCTGATGCGAAGCAATATGTGAGCGACCCACCGATACAGGAGTACCGTGAAGATGAAGCCGAAGATGATTGCCAGGCACCACAGGAACACAACAAAGGGGAAAACGGGCTGGCGCTGAAATCCACCCGTGAGCAATACACCGAAAAGGCACAGCAGCAGGAGCGTGGCCAGATCATGGAACCGTTCGGCTATCACTGTCGCCATAAGGACGCTGGACCTTACACCGATCTCGCGAACGAAGCCGAAGACACGCAGGGCATCGCCAGCGCGGGCAGGCACCAGATTGTTGAGGGCGAAGGAGGCGAGAAAGGGACCGGCGAGTCGAGTTGCGTCAACGGAGACGTTTGCGCTTTTCAGTAACAGCTTCCAGCGTAGAACCCTGATTAGATAGCCTGTAGACAGAGCACATAAGGCGAGGAGGATGTTTTTGGGTCCGACTGATGCAATATTGTTTTGGACACTGTGCCAGTCGACATTTGAGAAGGTGAAAAAGGCGAAACTGGCCGCGAGGACCAGTCCAACTATATATCGCAGCCTCTTCATAGGGAGGCCGATGGAGAGGAGCGTTTTGGCATATTCGTGATCGCGGATGCCACCGGCTTTTCGGCGCTTTCAAAGCCTTGCGTCGCGCGCACGATATATAGAGGGCGCTGTTTGGACTGTTCGTAGGTGCGACCGATATATTCGCCCAACACGCCGAGAACCAGTAATTGAACTCCGCCCATAAAAAGCACGGCGATGAACAAAAGCGTCCAGCCGGAAACCCACGAATTCGTCATAAGGCGCATGATCAGGGCATAGGCTATTCCGCCGAGGGCCAAGGCTGAAGCCAGGGAACCGATCCAGTTTGCTATTCTCAGGGGCTGGATCGAAAAGGAGAGGATGCCGTTACTTGCGAACCGGATCATCTTTAACAGGGGATATTTGCTCTCTCCGGCCGCGCGTTCTTCGCGTTCATAATAGATCGGGGTCTGATTAAAGCCAACCCAACTGACGAGCCCGCGCACAAACCGCTCACGTTCCTTCATGCCAGCCAACTCGTCGACAATAACTCGGTCAACAAGTCTGAAGTCTCCCGTGTCCAGGGGGATTTCGGTGTCAGAAAGGGCGTTCAGAAATCGGTAGTAGAGATGCGCCGTCAGCTTCTTGAATGCCGTTTCCCCGGCGCGCTTTTTCCGTACGCCATAGACAACGTCATAGCCATCTTCCCATTTCTCCAGCATCTTTTCGATCATTTCCGGAGGATCTTGCAGGTCCGCATCTATGATGACGGCTGCATCGCCGGATGCATAATCGAGACCTGCGGTCACAGCGAGCTGGTGCCCGAAATTCCGAGAAAAGGAGACAAGCTTGGTACGCGGGTCTTCGGTCTGGAACCCTGCAAGGATGTCTTCAGTACGATCCCGGCTCCCATCATTCACATAAATGACCTCGAAGTCGGCCAGGCCCAGCATTCCAAGAGAATGGAACAGGCGTTCATGAGTCAGTGTAATGACTTCTTCTTCATTATAGCATGGCACGATAATCGAGAGTATGGATGTGCCTCTTGACCGCCTGGATTGAAGTGAAGCGGAAAACCCCATCTCTCAGAAACACCCATCACACGCAGTTTTTGGATAAACTGCTCAACATCATCAGTCCCACAAACTTGCCGTTTATTTTTACACCTTGGCGCGCGATCAGCAAAAGCCAATTTTCGAATTTCATAAAAAAAGACGCGAGTTTCCTTTTCTTCCATATTGTGGCGAAGAGATGAGCAAAGATTGTGCGGCCTCAAAGTATCGCGCTCGTTCGGCGTGCCCTGCAAATGACGTCTGGTCATTGCCGGCCCGGTCTCAAAATTAGTTCTTCCAGATGCCGCTGTTTTTGTTCATTGTTGATTTTATGGATCCTATCGGGGGGGGGCTCCTCCCAAGGGCATCAGGGGGGCGAGGGGAGTGTCTGACGTGAAATCAGAAGCTGAAGGCCGGTTGAGTATCTGGGAACTGGATACTGTGTCGTATCGGCGTGCGGTCATCATTGCGGCAGTTTTGTTCGTGTCCGCATTTGCCTTTCAGTTTGTCGTGCCAACATTAAATCATGATGATATCGTACAGCTGCAGGACAACGACTACGCATTGATGATTGGTCATGGCCGCTGGGGATATGCGACTGTGCATTACTTCCTTTTGGGGGGGAACCAGACGCCTATAGTTTCCGCCATGATCGGTGTGGTGTGTTTGCTCGCAGCAACACATTACCAGATCAGGCTGATTGGGCTGGAACACAATCTATCAAAGCTAATATTCCTGACGCTTGCGATTGTAACGGTCTATTATCAGTACCTCTTCAGTTTCGACAGTGTGCGGATCGCGTACATGCTTTCAAATCTGTTCATGGCGTGGGGGCTTTATGCCAGCGTTGAGGCCCAGCGGCCAGGGACACGGATGCTGGGTGTATTGGCGATCTCACTCGCCCCCACATTTTATACCGCAGCTATTATGTTCGGGTCGACGACGATTGCAGCCGCCGCGTTGCTGACACTTCTTCGTTCCGACGTCCGTGTCACGGTAGTTCGCGCAATCCGTCTAGGTGTCGCTCTGGCGCTCGGATTGTTGCTTTATGTGGTGATTATCAAGATTCTTTATGCTGCCACGGGGTGGACGCTCGAGGGCCGGACGGATGTTGATGTCACGGACTTGAAAACCAATTTGTGGTATACAAGAGAACTGGTGAGCGCACATCTGTTTCCTTTTCTGTCTGGAAACTTTGGCTTCTATCTGGATCTCAAGTTCCATCTCATTGGCAAGTGCCTGTTGCTCTTGTTTCTGAGTGTCGTCGTCGTTCGGGGTATCCGGCACAAACTCTATTTCCGGACCTTTATGGCCTTGGTGGGCTTCGGCGTGCTCCTGATTGGGCCGTATTGGCCAATGTTGATTTCCTCAACATCCTTCTACCCCGAACGAGCGCTGTATTCATTTGCCATCGTCTACGCATTCTGTGCGGCGGCCTCCATAGAAGTCCTGAAGAATGATGATGAGGCAGGTGCGGCCCTGGCGCTGAAGACATTGGCTGCAAAATCCGTAGTGATTTTCGCCTTTGCGTTCGCGGCCCTGAATGTCCTCATAATATCCCAGCGAAGCTATGATGAATATCTTGCTTATGAGTCCGACAAGGCGCTGCTTGTACGTATGTTGACGCGGATCGACGATCAGATAGGCGGACAATTTCGTCCCGCGATAGTCACTGACGGCATAGAATTGGTTCCTCCGCAGCCCGTACCCATTGCTGTTTTCGGCGCAACCAATTGGAGTCGCTCCGGGCCTCGCGGTGAGGTTGAGAGCGCGACCTCACCTTATTGGGCAACTGCCTATGCCTTCCGGTTTCTCGACAACCGCTTCGTGCCGGCGACGGAGGCGCAGCGCCAGTCTGTTGCGGAATCCACTCGCGGGCGGGGCGCCTGGCCAGCCGCAGATTCCGTCTATCTGATAGATGGAGTGGTCGTGATAAATCGCGCGATCAATGTGGAATCCGGCCTCGGTATTTCACGTGAGGATTACGAAGAATATATCGGTTCGAGTGAGTCGGTTCTGCCGCAGAAGAACTAGTCAGGAGATGCTGGCTGCTGTGTCTCTCTCCAATACTTTTTTTGAGACGAGCTTGGGTTTTTCATTGGATATGGAGAAGCCTGAGCCGTAAATTGATTGTCTCCGTTAGTTGCAGAAACGGAGACGTGTGTTTTGGCATGACATATGCGGTATCGTGGTGCACGTGTCCCAGATGAGCAAAGTTACTATGTCCGAATTTCCCTTGGTTGCGATCTTTACGCCGGTCTATAATGGCGATGAATTTCTGGAAGAGACAATGGAGTCGGTTCAGGCCCAGACCTATCCGAACCTGCTTCATATCATCGTCAATAACGCGAGCACTGACCAGACACCGGAAATCATATCCAGATATCTCAACCGGAAAATTCCGGTGCTGGTGCATCGAAACGAAGAAACCCTGCCTCAGAGAGACAATTGGAACACTGCGGTGGGGCTGGTTCCCGAAGAGGCTCGCTACATCCGTTTGCTATGTGGTGATGATACGATCACTCCTGACTCGATTGCCGAAATGGTTGCTGTCGCCGAGACCGATCCCGACATCGGCGTTGTTGGGTGCCTGCATGACTGCGCCGGCGCCGTGCAGGATTTCGGCTGGCCCCAAGACGAGACGATCATTGATGGCATTGAGGCCATACGGCGGATTCTGCTGGGTGAGGGGACACTGATGCCCATTCAGCTATTGGTTCGAAAATCAGTTGCCGATACGCGGCAGCCCTTGTTTCAACCGCCTTTGGGCGGCGGCCACGACATGGACGCCATGTTGGATCTGTTGACCCGTTCGAAGTTTGGCTTCGTTCATAAGTGCCTTGCTTTCACCCGCATTCATGAGAATTCCGTGACTTCACTCACTTATAATGCGGCGTCACGCTCCTGGACGAGCGATGCCATGCATTTCATGACGGCCTACGGCCCGAAGGCTTTTGGCAAAGCCTATGAGGAGCAATTGCTACGGTTTCGCAGATATTATGTGCGCCGTATTCTGCGCTGGCGCCGAGAAGGTGGAGATGAGAAAATGTTGTCCCGCCATTTTGAAGCGCTTGAGACGGCGGGATGGACATTCGGACCCGTCTTGATCGCTGACGCCACCGCCGATTGGGTCTTTCAGCGGTTCGGACTTCGGTCGAACTGGACCGGCTATCCGGGATGGCAGTAATCCCGGTCATGATATCCCAAGATGCACAGCATCAGGGATTTCGGTACCGAACATTCCCTTATTGTCTTCACATCCGAATAAAATTCGGCGGCTGGGGGTGATCGTTCCGAACTGGCCAGGTACTTAGCAGGTGTTGCGATCGCGTGCTTCTTGCACATAGCGGGAGGGCTCTGATGACGAGCGCAACAGAAGCGTCTCAGTGTGGAACATCTTCCGGATTTTGGGTTGCTGCGCGTCAATTCGAAATGGTATGGAAAATGCATTCTCAGGATAACTGAAACATTCCGAACGTCACGCCGCGTTGGGACATCTATGGGTAGGAGAAGTTACAGGTGGAGTTTTTCACAAAAACCGCGATGGATGCAGCGCTTCTCGCCGGCAAACATCTTCTGAGCGAATACAAACGCCACCATATTGAAGTGTACGGAAGCGACACGCTGTCCATCTCAAACCGGGGCCTGACAAAGGAAATCACTTCAATCCGCGATCATGAGGCCGACAAGATTATTATTGATCTTATCACGGATCGTCATCCCGGCCATAATCTCCTGACTGAAGAGACCGGAGAAATCAATAATGGAAGCCCGTACACTTGGATCATCGATCCTCTCGATGGCAGTTCGAACTACGTAAACCACAATCCGTTCTTTGCCGTATCGGTGTGCCTTGCGTATGAAAATACGCCAATTACCGGCGTCATCTTTGCTCCTTTCATTGAAGAGATTGCGGTGGCACGCAAAGGGCATGGATGCACGCTGAATGGGCGGCGCGTCTCCGTGTCGTCCACGGCAGAGCTGTCAAAGATTTACGCCGTCGGCTGTCCGGGCGGAGACAAGAACAACCTGCGCTTCTCCAAGATGAGCTATGCGCTGAACGAGGCTATCAAGGATTTCAGAAAAATGGGATCTGCCGCGATCGAAGCCTATACCGTGGCTTCCGGTCGGGTTGATAGCTTTGTGACACTCAACATTCCCGCATGGGACATCGCGGCTGGCGCCCTCTGCGTGGAGGAAGCCGGCGGGAAAGTCACCGATTTCGATGGAAATCCGTGGAATTTGAATAAGACGGATGTCTGCATGAGTAATGGCATCGTGCATGACGAGGTCCTGAAGCGGGTCCAGATCGTCAATCCGAATTCGGACGTGTTTTCCGATAAAAGCTTTTTAGCCTAGCAGAGTAGCGAGCTGACCGTGTCATACGTAATCCTGGATCGTGACACCCTTCCTGAGTACATTTCCAAACTGGTGCGTCCAATGGAAGTGTTGGGAACAGGTGACGAACTCGACATCACCGAAATTGGCGATGGCAATCTGAATTTCGTGTTCAGGGTCAGTCGACCTGGCCAGCCCGGACGCTCGATTATCGTCAAGCAGGCCGTGCCGTATCTCAGAATGGCTGGCGAAAGCTGGCCACTGAACAAGAACCGGATGATTACAGAAATCCGGGCTCTTCAAACCTATAACGAGATCGTTCCGGATTTCGTGCCGGACATTTATCACGTCGACGAGAACATGTGCGTCATCATGATGGAGGATCTCGGCGCGGCTAAAGTGTTGCGGTACTCAATGATGGAGGGCGAGGTCTTCCCTGGTGTCGGTGAGGAAATCGGCAAGTTTTTGGCGGAATCCCTGTTCCGAACCAGTTATGTAGGTATGCAGAGCGTTGAGCGACGCGAATTGATGCAGAAATTCGTGCTCAACGACGATCTGTGCAAGCTTACCGAGGAATTCATCTTCACATTCCCGTTCGTCAATCACGAGTCCAATTACCAGAACTCGCCGGTAAACAAATACGCTCTGGAAGTCTTGAGTGGGGACTCTGAGTATTTGCGGCGTGTCCTGAGGTTCAAGGAACTGTTCCTCAGCAAGTCAGATGCGCTCATTCATGGGGACCTGCACACCGGTTCACTGATGGCCGGGCTAGATGGGACATATGTCATCGACTCGGAATTTGCGTTTTTTGGCCCGTTCGGATTTGACGTCGGCAAGATCATTGCAAACTTCCTGATGTCGTACACATCGCATTTCCATCGGAACGGGGGCGAGGAATACCAGAACTGGCTGCTCGGTGAGTGTGCTGCGATTTGGAACACGTTTGAGCGAGATTTCTTGAGGCTTTGGGAGTCTGCACCGAACTCAGCCTTGATCTTCGATGGCATGCTGAGGCCAGAAGATCTTGCGAAATACAAACAGAATTTCATGACGCACATTTTCCAGGATGCGGTCGGTTTCTGTGCCTGCTCGCTCGCGCGCAGAACTGTAGGAATCGCCGGCGTTGCGGACATACGGGATATCGAAGATATCGACGTGCGCACGCGCCTGGAGAAAACCAATATCGATCTTTCACATTTCCTGATGATGAACTACGAAAATATTCCAGATATCGCGTCCTTCATCGCCGAAGTTAAGAGCTTTTACGCTCAACTAACAATCAGATCTTAGAGGCCTTCTTATGACAAACTCTCTGCTTGGGATTATTCCGGCCGCCGGCAGCGGTATCAGGGCCAGGCCCTATAGCTACGAGATTCACAAGGGGCTGTTCGAGATTGACGGGCGGTCCAATATCGCGCGGACGATCGACATCATGCGTGATGATTTGGGAATATCCGAAATTGTCATTGTCGTGGGGTACATGGGCGGCGCTGTTCGGGAAACGTTTGGAGACGGAAAAGATTTCGGCGTCCGGATTTCCTACATTGAGAACCAGCATCTTGACCGGGGTTGGGCGTGGTCCGTCGTGCTGGCGAAGCCTTATTTGGCGAGCCGCCATGCCTGTATCATGCTCAGTGATGAATTCTATCTCGGTTCGAACCTGAAGGACATGATCTCCAGCGGATATCAGGACCAGTTGGTGACTGTGGCGGTGAAGCAGGAGAGCGATCCCGAAATCATCAAAAGGAATTTCTCTGTCGAACGTAATGGGTCCCGGATTATCCGGTTGGTAGAGAACCCCGTGAACGTGCAGAATGATATTCTGGGCATGGCGACATTCCTTGTGGACCCGAAGGTCTTTGCCTTGCTTGAGCAGGAATACGACAAAGGTCGGCCTTCCATTGACTTTGTGAGCTTCGTCGATGGGCTCATTAGGGATGGGCACGATGTTGCCGCGTTCGACCTAACCGGTGAGTATATCAACCTCAACGACGTCTCCAGCCTCGAAGCGGCAAATGACATGGCAATTCGCAGACGGCTGACAAGTGGTGAGAGCTGAGGTCATCTGACCTGGAGGGAATTGGACGCAGACGAAAATTCCTGTCGCGATCCGATGTCTTTTTGAGGCTTGTGAGTGCTGCCGCCCGCTTTCCGCATGCGATTGCTTGCGCGCGCATGGCGTTCGGCGAACTCGCAAAATCTTCTTCCATGGACTGCGCAAAATATTGTCAGTTGCGTATTTGCGCTATCCCGGTTTCGTCTTCAGTAGACGAGCGATCTCTAAGCATTTACGAATGAATATGCAGGGAAGGAGGCTATTAGTATCAGCCAACTTCAACATTCCTGTATTTTGTGGCGGGTGTACTGGCAGACTTTGTTTGCTTTACAGGGATATGCCTAGTCAGGACGGGGGAAGCGGTGGTTGATCAGACGACAGTCGATACTGCTTCGGGCTGGTTTCGCTACGTTGCGCTGACCTTTATTCTTTTGTTTGCCGTCGCCATTGCCGGCTTCAAGATCCTTGGCGCTAATTCTCTGCTGCCTCCACCGCCATTGGTTGGGACTCCCTGCATTGACGTAAAGCTGGAATTTCTCCGCTATTCCGACCTGAGCGAAGTGACTCTGGCCGGTGTAGGATCGTCCGCGACTTGGAGAAATCTCGAAATGGCGCCGTTCCTTGGCGATGATCGGAAGGTCATAAACGCGGCGCCATGTCATTTGCGGATACATGAAACCAGCTACTACACGAATTTGCTGCTCGAACTGGCGCCGCGGATCGATACGATCATCATTGTGCTCGCGCCGCGAGATTTTGAGCATTGCGAGGCAAACACAGCAGAATTCATGAATACTTGGCTGGCGAAAAGATACATTCGCCGGCAGGTGCCGGCCTGGGTGCCATTTTTGCTGAATCCGCGGCTTGGATACATTCTCTCGCAGGCCCAGCGGCGCACTTCCGGAGATCCGAGTGCAGAAGAGGCTCAAAGCCTAGGCGTCCTTGATGAGTATGGCACCAGCGTTATGAAGGAGCCGGTAGACTGGAGGCCACCGATAGCGATTAACGAGGCGTGTTACGCCGCTCTGGGGCAGTTCTCGTCAGACCTGGCGGCGCGCGATGTCCAGTTGGTCGTCGCCACCATTCCGATTATGCCCGAATGGGCGGATATGTTTGACCCGGACAGAGAAAAGATTGCCGCCTGGACCGAACGCGTTGAGGCAGAATTATCGGGAACGGCTATCTTCCTGGATGGGCAGAAATATCAGTGGGAAGATGAAGCGTTTGTCGATCCTGTGCACTTGATGCCGCCTTATGCTCAGGAACTTAGTCAGCTAATCGCGCACAAGATGCAGCAAGAGAAGCCGGACTGAGCAATGCTGTTTAACTCCTTCGGTTTCATAACGCTCTTTTTACCGGTCACGCTGATCGGGTTCTTTCTTCTGGGAAGGCAATCGAAGGAGGCCGCGCGGCTCTGGCTGACGGCATGTTCGCTGTTGTTTTACGGGTTGTGGAGTGTCGCATACCTGTTGCTCCTCATCGGGTGGATTGCTGCGAACTATCTCTTTAGCAGGTGGATATTGTCTGTCAGGGAGACCTCCCGCAAGCAGACACAATATGTTTTGACGCTCAGCGTTACCCTGAACGTACTGGCGTTGGCCTATTTCAAATATAGGCTGTTCGTTGTCGAGGGCGTTTCGGCCCTGTCGGGAATAGACTTTACCGTGCAGGCGCTCGTTCTGCCACTCGCTATTTCCTTTCATACTTTCCAGCAAATTGCCTATCTTGTTGATTCATCGAAACCCGGTGCTCCCCGATACTCCTTTCCTCAGTACCTGTTGTTCGTGAGCTTCTTCCCGCAATTGATTGCCGGCCCGATTGTTCATCACAACGAGCTGTTGCCGCAATTCGGCAAGAAGGAGATCTTCCGGTTCGATTGGGTATCCTTCTCGGCGGGCGTCTTGTATTTTATTATCGGCTTGGCCAAGAAAGTGTTGATTGCAGATCCGCTTGAAGCACTGCATCAACCGGTCTTCGCTCCGGGGGGGGCGCCTTCGCAACTGATAGATGCCTGGATCGGCTCGCTTGCTTTCGGGTTTGGGCTTTACTTCGATTTCTCAGGCTATTCGGACATGGCTGTTGGCCTGGCCCGGATGTTCGGAGTGCGTCTCCCATTCAATTTCGCATCCCCGTACAAATCGGTTTCGATCATTGAATTCTGGAGGACATGGCACATAACACTTTCGCGCTGGCTGCGAGACCATCTGTACATTCCCCTTGGCGGAAATCGACTGGGGCGGACCCGTCGATATGTGAACCTGATGGTGACCATGCTTGTGGGTGGTTTGTGGCACGGAGCCGCCTGGACATTCGTGATATGGGGCGGGTTGCACGGCCTCTTTCTTGTGGTGAACCACGTCTGGCTGAAGCTGAAGTCAGCCTTGCCAGGATACGAGCGCTACTTCGTCATTCCCAAGTGGATGGGCATAGTACTCACATTCCTTTCCGTGACGGTTGCTTGGGTATTTTTTGCGTCTCCTGATTTTGAGACGGCCATGCGTGTATTGTCCGGCATGTGCGGTGCAAACGGGTTTAGCGGAGACGCTGTATGGAACCTGAAACAGGTGTTGCTCGGAGGTCCGCTAGCTGTCGAGGTTCCCGGCGCCTTCGGTACCCGTACGCAGATATTGGCCCAATACGGTCTTCCGGCGTTCGCCGCACTGATCGTCTTTTTCGCGCCTAACAGTCAGCAGATTGTTGAAGGCTTGATCGGGCATGAGCAATCGCTTCGGGTTCAGTCACGTCTTCGAGCGCACTGGCGCAAGACGGCTATCCTCGCCGGATTTGCCTTCACGCTGTCGTTCTTGTCAGTCGGAGACCTCAAGGAATTTGTATACTTCCAGTTCTGATCCCTGCGTCGGATCCGGATAGGCAAATAACGCATCGGCGCGACCTGCTGCCCTTTTCACCTCTGGTCAGGCCCGGCCTCTGATAAGGGAAACGCGCTCCATCAACCAATTTCGATGGAAAATATAAAGCCACCCGGCATATACAAGTGCACCTGCGCTGGCGCTGGATGTTAATCTGACAATTGCGGGCCAGTCTGAGCCAAGCATATAAAGCATGGAAACAACGCCAACCATGGCAAGCGTGGCCAGAATGGCCGGCGCCATGCCAAAATAATGATGTGCGTGGTCAAGGCCGATCCGGCGATGAATCAGAATATTCCCATATATCGCGATAAACCAGCTTGGTACGGACATAACGATAATGGCGGTGGCCGGAGTGACGTCTGGAATGGCAAGAAGCACGCCGACAGTGATGGTAACTGTTACAATTGTATATGTAAGAGACGTCTTGTTCATATCCAACGCAGTCATCGCAATTGCGTTGAACCAGGCGAGTGGGATCGGGAGGCTGATGATGGCGATGGCCCTGAGAATAGGACCAACCCCACTATAGGATTCTGGCAGCAGCACTGTCGCAACATCCTGCGAGATAAGCGCCAGACCGGCAAAGGCTGGCAGTGACAGGAGGGAAGCTGTCCAGATAATGTTTGTATATATATTGGCTTCTCCGGCTCTGTCGCCACGCACCTTGGTCATCAGGGGAAACCAGAGCCCCATCATCGGGCTAACGAGAGGTCCCTGAAGCGTATCGCCGATGCGATTTGCGGCGCGTAGCAAGCCGACGGTCGCTGTGTCGTACCTTGCGCCGAACACAACCATGGTGATCCGGGGGGCGGCTTGGTTCAGGCTGGAAATTGCGAGCAAGGGAAAGAAGCGTTTCAGAAAGGGAATTGTGGCGCTCCAGTCCACGTCTCGTCCGGGAAACCAGCGTGTATACCTGAATTCGAACAGTATGACGACGGCGAGCGTGACCAGTCTCTGCGCGACAAGCGCCCATATCATGTATGGAGAAAAGACGACGGCAATGCCCACAATCCCTCCTGCGATCGTGCCGAGGATGGAACGCTGGGTCATCTGCTTGAAACCCAGATTTCGCATGATGATGGCGTCCATGATCGCCAGCCACGGAACCGCGAGGACCATCAGTCCGAATATTGGCAGGAACTCTCCAACGAGTTCATATCCTTCGATCTTCCCGACAAATATTCCCAGAAGCACCATTCCTATGCTGAAGGGCAGGGCGACAAGAAAGAACGCAAGGAAAGATGTGTTCAGAGTCTTCTTACTGAAATCGTCGGCCTGCATCACCGCGTCCATACAGGCAAATCTTCCATCCATACTGATGATGTCTGCTGCGACGGCTGCAAGAGCTACAACGCCAAATATTTCCGGCGGTAGCTTCATGGCTAGCAGAATGAAGATCACAAAGCCGGATGCCTGCGAGCCGATGAAGCCGATGAAGTTCCAGACCATACCGAGATGAATCGCCTTGCCTAAGGATGGCGCGGTGGAATCTTGTTGTTCATTTGTGGGGGTGTCGGAAGGGGAGGGTGTCACTGCGTTCTGACCGATTCTGTTCGTCTCTCACCCTGATCGGTGGAGAGAGTCAGAATGATGCGCCCAAAATGGAGGGCGCGACCTATCTTCCCTCGAGTGACTGCATCACGCACGAACCAGAGGAGAGCTTTGGCAAGGGTCGCCGTGATTTGTACTCCGACAGGCTTGCAAACGCGCAGAGACCTGATCTGTTCTGCGACATGGGGATCATCAATGATTTCGTCACATCCATATTTGGAAAAGACGGCCATACGAAGCGCTTCCACTTCCGGGGGGGTCAATGCCTGATCTGGCAAAAGCTGGCTGGCTTGGAAATAATCCTCACAGGCGAGGGACCAGAGCTTTTTCCGCGCCATAATCGAGCCTCGACTGATAAGTGCCTGCCTTTGCTCGGATTGGGACAAAATTTTAGAGCGGGTTGTGTTTCGAGGAAGAAAATCAGCGAGGGAGCTATCCTTGTGAATCCGTCGGAATAGGAGCTTCTGTTCTTGCTGCCAGTTCTCGGTCCGTTGGTCAGCGCGCAAGCCGCCGGTTCGAAGGCCGTCATGCTGGCGCTGCCGGAACACAATCTCTTGGGTGCCAACCCCGGGGAACTGACGCGCCAACCTCACGAGCATTTCGTAATCTTCTGAGCGTGGCAGATCCATCTGGAACGGCCCAACTGATTTATAGGCTGTCTTGCGAACGAGCAGTCCAGGGTGATGCACAAACATGTCCCGCATGGTTGCGATGAAGAACATGTCCGCCGGCAAGTCCTGCCAATGACCGCAATCCATGATCTTGGTTTGGCCGGTCTTCTCGTTCGTGGAAAACCTTTCATAACAGCCGTACGAAAACCCTGCTTCCGGATTCCGGGCGATGAGGTCTGTCATGGTTTCAAGGGCATGAGGCAGAACAATGTCGTCGTCATCCACGATCCAGATAAGGGGATGCTGAGCGAGTTCGATACACTGGTTTAATGTGTCGGCTTTGCCGGAATTCTCTTTTCGCAAGTATCGCACGCGGTCGCTATAGGCTGACATGCGCTCTGGAGTGTTGTCTGTAGAGCCATCATCCGCGACGATGATCTCACCTGGAGCCAGCGATTGTGAAAGGACACTTTCCAGTGTTTCCACAAGATACTCCGCCCGGTTGTAGGTTGGAATAATAACGGTGGTGGTCAAGGTATCCGTCATCAGTCGCTGCGTAGAGCCATGAAGTTGAGCTGCGTTTTGATGTATCGGCGAAGCAGTTTGAAAAAGTTTGTTTGCGCCTTGCGATTTATCTCTTTCCAATAAGGGGTATGCCGCAAATATTTGTAGTAGCTCCACGGGTACGGGTGGTAGGCATCGACCGACCATGGTTTGTTATGTTCTGTGTAGTGTATAATTTTCGGGCGCCGGCCGGTCGGGAAGGCGCTCGCGTCGGCATAAGCGGTGTGATTGGGCTCCTGCAAGACCATACAGCGTTGGACATTCCAGGTGGGATCCAGTTTCATCCAGTTATCCCAGAACAGGATATTGAGAATGCATTGATCTCCAAAATCCAGATCGTCCCAACGATTGAGCATGAGATCGAAGGCCGGTTCAAATACGTTTTGTGACCGGATGTAATCCAGGTCGAACAAGAGCACGCCCGCATTGAAGTACCCTCTCTCGGACGCAGGTAAATCCCAACGCTTGGCAAACCCCTTGTAGTCGACCATCGGATCCTGCACGGCTGCAATTGGATGCCCCTGCATATCGGTATTCCAGAGCTCTCGAATGTCGCGAAGGACGACGAGGTCGGAGTCGAGATAAAGCACTTTGGAGGTGGTGGCGGGCAACAGCTCAGGTATGGCGAAGCGGTAATAGGTCGAGCGGTTTATATGATGCCGAGTGCCCAGATTCAGCATGCGGCTGTCAGTGATGACAGGCCATTCAAACTGGTGTCCGGGGGCGACCGCCTCAACTTGCTTCCTGTCCTCATCGGAGATGCCATCATGGATGACAAAGAAGCGAAACTGGCAGTCTTTGCTGTTTGAAATGATCGATGCGATCGTCGCCGCCATGTGGGGGACGTATGCCGTATCTACTCCGAATGCGATTGTGATTTCCAACGCCGGTTCACCCATCTCGATTCATGTTGCTCCCTGACGCAAGAAGCAATTTTTGTACCGTTCCGGCGTGGCTCCGTAAAGCTTGATGACGGTCCCCGAACGAAGGTCTCACAATCAATTCCTGTTCTCGGATCGGTCAGAGGCGATTCGGCTAGAAGTTGATATGATTTTGGGCTGTTTAACCCCTTGGTTTCTGCCTGCGACGCAGAGTTTGACGGCAACGCGTTCGAGAAAGTCAGGGTGGTTTTTAGTTTGTGGTCTAGTGTCTCGGAAAGAGCTGAAATACACCCCGGGCTTCGGCGCAGAGCATATTTCGGCACATCGCTTCGACTTTGGCTTCTATGCGATTTTCATCCGTAGTCTCTAGAGAGACGCGCGCTTCCAACCAGCGTTGCTTTGGGACAACATGCTTGTAGGAGACCGAAAGGTCGAGCGTTACGAGCCGGCATTTGTGCCGATCATAAATTGATTGCGCCATCGCATTGTCGAGAAACGCCGCCATCATGCCGCCATGCAGGACACCAAGACCGTTCGTGTGGCGATCCTCGGCGACAAATCCGAAAATAGGAGGCTCACCGTGTTGCCCTGGCTTTCGCCAAATGGGGCCGTTCATTTCGAGGAAGGGTCCACGAGCTGGTGCTGGCTCAAAGCCTACAGGAATTTTGGATCGCTGTTGCGTAGTCATGAACTTGTCCGGCGGATTACCTTGAAGCGTTCCGTCGTCAGGGCTTCTTCGGTGAAGACAAATTTCTGCGGAATTTTGTAGCCTTCCAGCTTGCCGGACAGAGCGGCGCGAATGCGTTTGCGAAGCTCTGCTTTGGGTTCATTCGATGTGGGGTGGATCTTGGCGATGACAGCTGAACCCAGAATGGCATGGGGTTCGCCATACACGGCGGCTTCTTTCACCCCTGGGACTTGCTGCAGCAGGTTTTCCACCTCCGCCGGGAAGACTTTTTGACCCCCGACATTGATGATGTCACAGTCCCGTCCAAGAAAGCGAACATACTCCCCATCTATCTCGACCCGGTCGCCTGTCATGAAGAAGCCGTCGTCCGTGAACGGGCTTGGGGCATTCAGATAGCCCAGCATAGCGGTTTTGGCCCGAATTTCGAACAAGCCATCCCGCACGCGCCATTCGAACCCCTCACCCCCGAGCTTTAGCCAGGTAGAAGTGTTTGACCGGGACTGGGTTGGCAAAGCGCCTGTTTCGGAAGCGCCATATTTCTGAATGAGCCGGACGTCGGGGAACGCTGCCGAGCAACGCTCCAACGTCGCTTCAGACATCATCTCTGATCCATAGGTGATGATTTTCAGGGAGTTGAGATCATGGCGTTTATGCGCGCCCGACAGCAGGAGCAGATTGAGAAAGCTCGGGGAGGTAGGCAGGACTTCCACGCGCTGTTCAGAAATCAGCCTGCAGACATCTTCAGGCGTCCGGCTCTTCGGTAGGACAAGCGTGCTCTCATTCGCCAGACTGTAAAATAGCGTATCCAGTCCGGCGATATGATCAAAGAGAAGAAAGGCAAGCGTTCGAAAGTCCTTTCCCCCTGCGCGGAACTTTTCAAGGAGCTTTGCAGCGCTATGCACGGTGCCTTTGGAGACGCCAGTCGACCCGGAAGAAAACAGGACTATGCCAGGCTCGCCCCTGGCAATCAATTCTTTGTAGAGAGGGTGCTCGCCATTGTATTGCTGGGGTGTGATTGTGCCGTCAATAGCATCGACACACATTTGGGCCTCGCCAACTTTGGCGAATTCCTGCTGCTTTTCGAAACTGGAGGGTGAGAGCAGAATGGTGATTGCACCCGCCCGCATCAGTGCAAATAGTGCACCTATTCCGCCGGGAGTGAAGTCTCCGCGAAGGAGAACAACTTTGCCGGCAGAAATGTCTTCACTCGCGAGCCGATCCTCCCAAGCCTGTATGGATTGCTGGAGTTCATCGTAGGTGAAAGCCGAGTGGTCCGTCGCTAGGGCGATTTTTTGCCCCGCATGAGCGAACCGCTCGGCCATGATATCCAGCATTGAGGGAAGCATTGATCAGACACCGCCAAGGTATAGGGTTTGTCCGGTCACAAAGTCCGATTCCGGACGGATGAAGAAATCGATCACATTCAGGACGTCGCGCATTTCGCCATAGCGGGGGATGGCCTGGCGGGCGATAAGGGCCGTCATCTTTTCTTCCGGGACTGACCCAACAAGGTCGGTGGGAACAGGTGTGGGGCCAACGGCATTGACGGTGACTCCCAGACCGGAAAACTCCCGTGCCAGCACCTCTGTGAGGGACACAACGGCCGCCTTGGAAGCTGCATATACGGCTTCGCCCTCAAGCTTCAGCGGTGTTGCGACAGTGGCGAAGTTCACGATACGGCCATACTTGCGCCGGCCCATGGCTTTCGCGGCCTCACGGCAAAACAGGTAGGTGCCGAATACGTTGGTTTGAAAGATGCGCTCCAAGGTCGACTTAGGCGTGAGGAGTGCGTGGTTCATGCTGGCAATGCCGGCATTATTCAGCAGCACATCGACCCGACCAAACTCGCGCGTTATGGCGCGTGTCATCCCGGTTACGGCCTTTTCATCCGCTACATCCAGGCAGAAATGTCGGTAATTTTCGTGCTGAAGGTCGCTTTCGCCACGGCTGCAGCCCGCGACGATCCAGCCTTCTGCAAGAAAATGCTCGGAGAGAAAACGTCCGATACCCTTGCGGGTCCCGGTAATGATCATGACTGGCTTATCACTGGACATTAAGCGGCTGGCTCGCTGGCAAGTTCGATTGCGTAATCTGCAAGGGCGCCTACAGAGCGATAAGGACTGCGCTTGCGAGACATTGCTGCTTCGCTGGCGAGCACCAGTTCATCACCCGTCAGGTCCATGATGTGCTGTTCAACGGCCATTATCAGGTTCACGAGGTCAAGGGAATCGAGCGGGGCGCTCTCGCCATAGATCACGGCGTCTTCTGCGGCCTGCAACTGACGTTCCGGCTTGAGTTGTGGGTTCATCTCCTCGATAGCGTTGTAAATCGCCTGGAGGGCATCAGTTCGTTGAAGGCTCATTCCTAGCAGTTCCTTGTCTTGAGCGGCAGTGTTGTATTCAGGATTGATGTGACACTTTGGTGGTTGGCCTATGTTTCAGTAGGCTCCTTGTCCTGAGCATATTCAGGCTTTGGGATTGACCTTGGAGGCGGGATAAACAGGGTTCTTCCCGCCGGCACATTCTGCGTCACCGTACAGTTCGGGCCGATCGACACGTCGTCACCGATTACGATGTTTCCGGCAACAACGACCCCGGGACTGATGGAGACGCGGCTACCTATGATTGGTCCGTGTCCAACAATCCATTCGATGGCCATGCCGAATGTGACACTGTGCCGGATCATAACGTCATTGCCTATCTGGGCGTATTTGTGAATAACGATCCCGTGCTGGTGAACCAGCTGCACTCTGCGGCCCAGACGTACGTTTCTTTCCAGTTCGATACCATAGAAATTTCGAACGAAACGCTGGAAAACCACGTAGATCAGGAGCATCGGAAACTTGATGGGCCGGAAACGGATCGACATGGCCCAAGTGCCCCACCGATAGACGAGCATTGCGTGGAATCCAGGGGCAAACAATTGTTTTCCATGGGTGGCGAAATCTTCGCCAACCAGCTTCCAGAACCCCACACTGCGAACCAGGTCAGGCCCCTTCAGGGTGGGCTCCACATTCTCTGCCGCAAAACTGTCTGTTGCCATCTTCTTTAAATCCGGTCGTAGTTCGTCTCTCTCAGCCGGGTGTGGAAAAGGTCGAAACCTCTCCGTAATCGTTAGAGCCCTGATCTTCTGAGAGCAATCATCATGCCAAATAGAGGCTCTATTTTTTTGACTGTCATTGCTATTTTGGCACGTAATTGCGCCAAAGGTGAAGATGAGTGCGGGGCGGGTGAGGATAGCGGACGATGAGGCAACTCGTTTCGGGTGTCGTCATGGCGCCTCTGCTGAGATCCAGCAAAATGGCCGCTACGATATAGTGTTCGGGACGCTGGCAGGAAAAGCGTGATCGAGGGTGTGCAGGAGATCGAATGGAATACCCTGCACCCGAAACTCACCGACAAATTCGACGAAATGACTATGGTACCAGACTCGCTCGGACAGGCCGATTTCAGCTATTTGAAGATGATTGGCTGAGGCTGGTTCTGTTGCGCGACAATGCTGGCAAGTTCTCTCGTGGCATCATGGCTTGCAAGGCCGGTCTCCCAAGCCTGAAGCTGGCCGCAGGAGTACGAATTCAGCGAGCGCCTTTGGACTTGAATACAGCCGGAACGGTGAGCAGGATAATCTTGATGTCCGTCAAGAAGGATTGCTCGCGGGCGTATTCCACATCCATGGCAACACGACTGTCATAGGACGTATCGCTGCGGCCGCGAACTTGCCAGAGCCCTGTCAGTCCAGGACGAACCGCACAATAATGCTTGTAGCTATCGCCATACTTCGCGATTTCGTTTTCCACGATTGGGCGTGGCCCGACCAGAGACATATCTCCTCGGATCACGTTGACCAGTTGCGGAAGCTCATCGATGGAGCTTTTGCGGATGAATTGCCCAAGCGGGGTGATGCGGGGGTCGTTGGTCAGCTTTTGCGTTTCAGCCCATTCACGCCGGGCTTCTGGATCTGTTGCCAGAAGGTGCTGGAGTTGCGCACCGGCATCGGGGACCATGGACCGCAGCTTGTAGCAATCGAACGGCCTTCCATCCTTGCCTTGGCGGGTTTGTTTGAAAACCGCCGGAGCACCATCCTGGAGCCGGATGAGGATTGCGATGGTGAGGATCAGGGGGCCAGTGAACAAGAGAGCACAAGACGCGGCGACAACGTCAAAAAGACGCTTGGCAGAGAGATTGGGCCCCAGATGTTTTGGGGAATGCCTCAGCGAAGCATACGTAGCCATCTCCACTTCGCGTGACTCTTTTGAAAGTCTCAAACCCATATTCGTCCCCTAGAATCTACACTCTTGCATCGGGTTTACTGCCTCACCCAGCGCAATTCCTAACGAGCCGTTAACTCGGAGGTGCCGTTGGATGTTTATTTCTTTCAGGGAGGTTTGCAATCTCTGTACCGCGAAATATTAAAATAATTAACCGTCAGAGACTAATTTCGCGTGGGAGGGGAAAGTAAAGCGCAAATAATCGAGCATTCTGTACACAAAATTGGCATGTTCGAGGCAATTTTTGCCTCGCGTGTCAGAGGTGACCGATTTTTGGACAGTCGCGTCCCAAGCCGGCACAAGCGAAAATGAAAAAGGGCGGCCTGTGCGGGCCGCCCTTTCATCGATTCGGATGGGAGTTCGGCTTAGAAGATACGCTCGCCGATGCGGATCGTGTCACCAGGCTTTACGGCCGTGTTGGTATCCAGCGTATAGGTTTCTTCCGAGCCGGTATCGACGCTCTTGATGAAAACAACCTTCTTGTTGGCGCGATAGGTGAAGCCGCCCGCAGCCGCGACCGCATTCAGGACGGTCAGGCCGGAATTGTACGGGTACTCGCCGGGCGATCCGACTTCGCCAAGAATGTAATAGGGCCGGTAGTTGATCACTTCTGCGCTGACGCGGGGGTTCAGGATGTAATCGCCATCAAGCGTCTCGACGATCTTCGTCTCGAGTTGAGGCGTCGTCAGACCGAGGGCCTCGATCTGGCCGACCAGAGGGAGAGAGATGGCACCGGAGCCGTCCACGTCGAATTCGCCGGACAGGTCCGGATGTCCAAAGACGGTCACACGGAGGCGATCCCCATTACCAAGAACATAGGCCGGCGCGGTGCGTTGCTCGTAACTGGTGTCTGGCGCATCCGACCGCTGGATGGCCGTGCCGGCCTGACAGGCTGACACAAGCAGGAAGGCGCCAGCCATCAAGGCCGTGCAGATTGAGCGAAGAGTCATCATGTCCCCATATTCTCCGTTGTTGGGCGGAACTGGCCGCCGTGTAAAATGATCCCTAAACAGGACTCGTTTCCAGAAAGCTGACATCTGTCTTGAAAAGCTTGGCAGCCGACAGACGACCGCTGATGAAGGCGCCGGTGTCTAGACCAATGCGGCGATTGTCGCGGAATACGCCTTCAGCAGGCGTATGCCCGTGAACCACCATGTGATCGAATTCCTTTGTGTCATCGAGGAACTCATCCCGGATCCAGAGCAGATCGCGTGCCGATTGCTGCTCCAGCGGAACGTCAGGCCGCATACCGGCATGAACGAACAAATAGTCCCCCGCCACGTGATAGGATTGGAGGGAGTTGTAGAATTCGAAATGCTCCTTCGGCAGCCTTTCGCGAAAGCCCATCCAGACTTTTTCCCAGGCCTTCTTGGCCGCTGTCATGGCCTCATGCGAAGTCAGGCTGGTACGCGTGTTAGGTGGCTGGAACCCATAGGAATAAAGCGTCTCGCCGCCCCCATACCGAACCCATTGCTTGCCGAAATTGGCATCGTTCAGGAACCGAAGCAGCGCTTCTTCATGATTTCCCATCAGGAAAACAGTCTCGAAGTCCTTCAGGCGATCACTGATCAGCAAATCGATCACGTCGCGCGATTGCAGGCCGCGATCAATATAGTCGCCCAGAAAGACCAGGGTCCGCTTCGTGCCCGCGGGAAGGGTTTCGCTATCCTGTTCAATCTGTTCCAGGAGCCGTTCCAGCAAGTCACGGCGCCCATGAATATCACCGATCGCATACAGGCACTCACCTTCCGGGGCCTCAGTGATGCGCGTTGCGACCTGGACCGGCGCCTGCCGGATGGGGGTGTCCACTTGCGACCCGGTGGAATCAAAGCCTTTCCGCATCCGCGCACGCAGAGACGTCGTCGAGCGGGTCAACTGGCCCAGTCTCGCGATGAAAGACTTCTGAATTTGCTGCGTCAACTTGGACATGGATGCTCTGTAATTAATGACTCATTTATAGTGTTTTTTGACGGAAAACCAAAGGTAAGGCGCGTTTGTCGCTTTTTGGGAAAAACGTCTCGCGCAGAAAACCGGCCGCCCAACTCATATGCATGGTGCCGGATGCGAGGCCTGCGAACAGGCCGCAGGCCGAACGTTTCCAGATCGCGACGCCAATTGAGGCCGCACTCAGAACGCCCAGATAGCCTGCCGGCAGGAGAAGGGCCGGCCAGAAAACGGGCGAAACAATGAGGCCAAACAGGCTGGCGAGCAGGGCGAGGACCGGAATTGCCTGACGCAATTTCAGCGTATGACGGTGCTTGCGAGCCGTACGGGCGCGGCCTTTTCCATAATTGAAATACTGTTTTGCCAGCGACCGGACACTGCCGCGCGGCACGTATTGGATACGAATATCGGCGTCGAGGAAAATCCGGCCTCCCGCCTGGACGACACGCTTGTCGTATTCGGCATCCTCATTGTGAGAGAAGGTCTCGTCATATCCGCCAATCATCTTGAAAACGGCCAAGTCAAATCCGGCATGATGGCCGTGGTCGACATAGGCAGACTTCCGCCCGCCCCTATGGGCGGATCCGCCTGATCCAAGGGGCGTATCCACGACCCAGGCATTGGCGCGTTCGAAACAGGTTTCGCCCACGGCGTCCATCGGCACGACGACCGATGCGGCATGCGTTGTTTCCAGTGCATCCGCGACATCAATGATGAAATTGCGAGGATATATGGAGTGGGCGTCACAGCGGATAAGGAATTGGGTTTCCTCGCTGGAATGCTGGTTCGCAGCGAGATTCAAGGCGGCCGATTGCAAGCGCTTCGGATTGTGCAACACGCGCAAATTCGGGAACTCACTCTTCAGGCCCTCGACGATCTCAACCGTCCTGTCCGTGCTGCCGCCGTCTGCGATGGTCAGTGGCACCCGGCGCAGGCGTTCGTCGCCATCCATCAGGGAGCGAATGCACGCTTCGATGTGACGTTCTTCGTTCAGCGTCGGAATGACCGCCAACACTGTCTGTGCCGGCGCTTCCCTGACCAGTCGTCCTGCGTTTCTTTCCATTACATCGCCAAGCATTTGGACCTCTGAAGTATTTGTCTTCCCTCAGGGAGCAAAAAGCATTCCATTTTTACGACGGAATGACGTCGCACAGCTGAAAGCATGATGAATGCGCAAATATTCCCCTCCCTTACGTTAATCTTGCCGTCCGCTGCGAACCTCCTATGGATAGGTATAAACACATAGGAGGAAGCTGCCATGATCGGTGTTATCGCGAAGCTGACCATACAGGACGGCAAGGAAGATCAGTTCGAGCAAGTCGCCAAGGACTTGATGGCGAAAGTGAAGGCCAATGAGCCGGGGTGCCTGACCTACCAGCTCTACAAGTCCAAGAAAGAGGCGAACACTTATATCTTCATGGAACAATATGCGAGCCAGGCAGATCTCGAAGCGCATGGTCAAACCGAGTACTTCAAGGCGGCTGGACCGGGCCTCGGAGCCTGTCTCGCCGGCGCGCCGGAAATCTCCTACTTTGACAGCATAGACTGACCCGAGGCGGCCATGGATCTCTCGTTTACCAAGGAAGACCTTGAATTCCAGCAGGAAGTCAGGGACTGGATCGCCGAAGCTTACACGCCCGAATTGCGCGCGAAGATGGCCATGTCGAAGAATGGCTATCTCGACAAGGAGGGGCAGGTCGAGTGGCAGAAGCGACTTTACGAAAAAGGTTGGGTCGCGCCGAATTGGCCTGAAAAATATGGCGGTCCCGGCCTGTCTCCTTCGGAGCGCTATATTCTCAATATGGAGCTGTCTGCGGCGGGGACGCCCACCGTCAGCCCGATGGGCATATCCATGGTGGCGCCGGTTCTCATGGCCTTCGGGTCGGAAGAGCAGAAGGCGAATTACCTGCCGCCCATCCTCCGGTCTGATGTCTGGTGGTGCCAGGGCTATTCCGAGCCGGGCGCAGGATCGGACCTGGCTTCGCTCCAGATGAGCGCAGTCCGCGATGGCGACGATTATGTGCTGAATGGTTCCAAGATCTGGACCACGCATGCCCAATGGGCGGACATGATCTTCTGTCTGGTGCGGACCTCTAAAGAAGGCAAGACGCAGGAAGGGATCAGCTTCATCGTATTCCCGATGACGACGCCCGGAATCACAATCTCCGCGCTTCCTACACTCGACGGCCCGCTGGAAGGCCAGCAGGAAATCAATCAGGTCTTCTTCGAGAATGTCCGTGTTCCGATTGCCGAGGCCTTGGTAGGCGAGGAGAACAAGGGCTGGACCTATGCGAAATATCTGCTCCAGTTTGAGCGGGGCAATGCCTATGCGCCCGGGCTCCGGAATATGTTGCGCAAGGCGCGCAAGATCGCGAGCCTCGAGCAGTCTGAGGGTGAGGCGCTCATCCGCGACCATGATTTCTCCCGTAAGCTCGCCAATATGGAAATCAAGATCGACAGCCTGGACGCGACCGAGCAGCGGATCTTTTCGGCCTTGTCGGCCGGGCAGGCGGTTGGGCCTGAGAGTTCCATGCTGAAATGCGAAGGCTCTGATACGCAACAGGCCATCACCGAACTGATCCTTGAAGCCACGGGGTCGTATGCGGCGCCGTTCATCAAGGACAGTTTCGCGGTTGCGCGGGCGGGGGCGAATGCCGACCTGCCCATGCCGCAATATGCGGTTCCGGTGGCGCCGAGCTATTTCAACTACCGGAAAACATCGATCTATGCCGGCTCGAATGAGATCCAGCGCAATATCATGGCGAAGATGGTGCTTGGTCTTTGACGGACATGGCGGCAGTTTCCAGAAGCGCCGCCCAAAGGCCGGGTCTTTTCACGCGGCTGGCTTATGGTGTGGGCGGCGCAGCCGGCGGCATCAAGAACAATGGCTTCGATTACGTCCTCCTGCTGTTCTACAGTCAGGTGCTCGGCCTGTCGGCGGTTCTGGTCGCCGCGGCAATGTGGATCGCGTTATTGTTCGACGCCGTGTCAGACCCCGTCGTGGGCTACTGGTCTGACAATCTGCGAACGAAATGGGGGCGCAGGCATCCCTTGATGTATGTCGCGATGGCGCCCGTCGCCATCGCCTATTTCTTCGTATGGAACCCGCCATCGGACCTGACCGAAATGGGACTGTTCAGCTGGCTGCTTACGCTCACAGTATCCGTGCGTCTCATGTACACCCTGTTCGAGGTTCCGAGCACCGCGCTCGCGGCTGAGTTGTCTCAGGATTATGATGCGCGCACCTCGCTCATGTCTTTTCGGTACTTTTTTGCCTGGGTGGGAGGGCTGACGGTTCAGGTCGTCCTGTTCATGTTCCTGCTGAAGCCAAGCGAAGGAGACCCATCAGGCTTCTTCCATTTGCCAGGCTGGCACAGCTATGGACTGATTGGGGCCTCGTGCATTTTCGTGGCCGTGTTGATCACGTCACTGGGGACGCACAGGCACATTCCCCATCTGAAAGCCCCGCCAAGCCCGCGCAAGCTCACTCCAGTCAAAGTCATTGGGGAAATCTGGGAAACCGTCTCAAACCCGTCCTTCCGGGCCTTGTTTCTGGCAACCCTGTTCGGCCTGTTAGCGACCGGCGTCTCGGCCACACTGAACCAGTACATAAACGGCTTTTTCTGGGAGTTCACCAGCAAACAGATCTCGGGACTGACTGCAGCCGTCTACGTGTCTTCCATTCTGGCGCTCGTCCTGGCGCCGTTGGCCGGACGGATGTTCGGGAAGAAGAAAGCCGCCATCGCTATTGGGTTGCTGGCCTTCACCATTGCGCCCGCTCCCGTGATCGCCCGTCAGTTCGGATTGCTACCGCCCAACGGCACAGAAGCGCTCTACATGATCGTTCTGAGTGTGACCGTCGTCGATCTCGCTTTGATCATTGCCTACCAGATGCTGGCTGCCTCCATGGTTGCCGACATCGTGGAAGAAAATGAACTCGCCACGGGGCGACGTTCGGAAGGCATATACTTCGCCGGTATCAGTTTCATGCGGAAGCTTGCCCAAGGTGTGGGCGTATTGAGCGCATCCTTCATCCTCGCTGCAGCAGCGATCACCCCCGGGATGCGGTCTGCCGAAGCCAGCGAGCAAGCGGTTCGAACTCTTGGGTGGGGCTATGCCCTGACTCTTCTGTCCTTGTGGATGGTCATGATCCTTTGCATCAGTTTCTACCGGATCAGTCGCGAGGACCATGAAAGGAACCTCCGAGAGCTCGCCTCTCGGGAGACGACAGAGCCAACCCCCTGAAAAAACTCACAGATTTGTCATGATTGAAGGAATTGCGTCCCGCTTCACGCCGCAATAGAGCCATACTCATGATCCATACATTCCGCATGACAAAACACGTTTCGAAGTTCCTGGTGATTGCCGGGCTTTCGGTTCTGGCCTTGCTTGTCGTGGCGTTCATGCCACTCTTCGCTCACGCCCAACGCTTGCCTCAGTCACAGGCAGAAATCGATCTCAGCTTTGCCCCGCTTGTGAGAGAAGCCTCGCCTGCGGTGGTCAACGTTTTCACCGAGCGCATGGTCGCCAACCGCGTATCTCCGATGGAGCAATTGTTCTTCGGCGATGCGATCCCGAAACAACGTAGGCAAAACTCGCTCGGGTCCGGTGTGATCGTCGGATCGGATGGCGTCATCGTGACCAACAATCACGTCATTGACGGTGCCGACACGTTCCGGGTGGTTCTCAGCGACCGCCGGGAATATCCGGCCGAACTTGTGCTTGCGGATGAACGGACGGACCTCGCCGTCCTGAAGATCGACACGGAGGGCGCTGTCCTGCCGGTTTTGCCTTATGCAGACACCCGAGCTGCTGAAGTTGGTGATCTTGTTCTTGCCATCGGCAATCCCTTTGGCGTTGGCCAGACAGTAACCAGCGGGATCATCTCAGCAACGGCCCGAACCGATGTCGGCATTTCAGATTATGCCTTCTTCCTCCAGACGGACGCAGCGGTAAATCCGGGCAATTCCGGTGGCGCGCTCGTGAATACGAAGGGCGAACTGGTTGGCGTCAACACTGCGATCTTCTCCCGGTCCGGTGGGTCCAACGGAATCGGATTTGCCATTCCGGCCGAAATGGTGAAGCGCGTCGTCGATGCCGCGATGAATGAAGGCACGTTCGTGCGCCCCTGGCTCGGGCTTGCTGCGCAATCGGTCAGCTATGACATTGCCAAGGCGCAGGGACTGGACCGTCCGGTCGGTGTCATGGTGACGGAAGTCTATGATGATGGCCCGGCCGACCGGTCCGGCCTGCGCCGGGGCGACCTCGTCACCGCAATTGATGGCCGCGAAGTGTTCGATGAAAAAGGCCTGAAATTCCTCGCCGCTGTTCGCAGCCCGGGAGACGAGGCCTCTCTGACTGTTCTGAGAGGCGGCAAGACCCAGAACATTGGAGTCACGGTGGAACCACCTCCGGGTGCGCGGGAAGCCGATATTGTCCTGCTTGACGGGCGTACCGCTTTTTCTGGCGCCCGGGTCGTGGAGCTGTCGCCGCGCCTTGCGGAAGAGAATGGGCTCGACCCGTTCCAGAAAGGCTCGGGTATCTACGTTCATTCCGTGATGCGCCGGTCGATCGCCCGCAATTTCTTCCGACCTGGCGATATTGTCCGATCCGTGAATGGCATTCAGACCAAGACGGTGGACGAATTGAAATCCGCCCTCTCGGCCGGAAAAGAGAGCAGCTGGGATATCGAGATAGAGCGCAATGGCCGGATCGTTCGCGGAACGGTCCGGCTCTAGCGAGGTCAGTTGGTCCGTTTCGGATGCAGGATGACCGGCAATTGCTCGTAACCCAGCACGAAATTGGACAGGACGCGTGTCGGCTCGCCGGTCACTTCGATCCGGTCGAACCGGTTCAGGATTTCTTCCCATAAGATGCGGAGCTGCATTTCAGCGACGCGATTGCCCATGCAACGGTGAATGCCGAAGCCGAAGGACAGGTGACGGCGGGCATTTTCCCGGTCGATGCGGAAGGCGTCCGCATCCGGAATCACTTCTTCATCGCGATTGCCGGAGGCGTACCACATCACCACCTTGTCACCCTTGCGGATCATCTGGCCGCCAAGTTCGGTGTCTTCGGTCGCAATCCGTCGCATATGCGCCAGGGGTGTCTGGTAGCGGATGATTTCCGAGACCATGTTCGGCACGAGGGAAGGGTCCGCGCGCAGCTTGTCATATTCTTCCGGGAACTGGTTCAGGAAGTAGACGCCGCCAGAGATCGAGTTGCGGGTCGTGTCATTGCCACCGACGATCAGCAGCATCAAATTGCCGAGCAGCTCGATCGGATTATCCGCCATGTCCTTGGTGTCCTCGCCATGGGCCAGGAGGGAAATGAAATCGAACTTGCGGGGCTGGGCGGCACGTTCGCGCCAGAGTTGGGTGAAATAAGCAACGCATTCGTTCAGATGCTTCATACGCCATTCCATATCTGTACCGACAATGCCGACAGCGTCGCTTGTCGTTGCAACGTCTGACCAGAAGGGCAGGAGATGACGGTCTTCGAAGGGGAAGTCGAACAGCGTTGCCAGCATCTGGGTGGTCAGTTCGATCGAGACCTTGTCGACCCAGTTGAATTCCTCGCCGACTGGCAAACTGTCAAGAATGGCGCAGACGCGCTGACGGATCAGGTCCTCCAGCTCTGACAACTGGGTAGGAGCGACGGCCGGTTGGGCGACCTTGCGCTGGATGTCATGCAACGGCGGGTCCATGGCAATGAACATGGGCGGCTGGAAATTGTCGCTCGGATCGCCGATCACGATGCTCGGTTCGGACGAGAAGGCCTTGTGATTGGAGTCGACCGCGATGATGTCATGATACTTCGTGACGGACCAATACGCGCCCACCGAGCTTTCCGGGCAATAGTGGACAGGCGCTTCCTTGCGCAATCGTCGGAAATACTCGCCTTGCATGTTGTTCTGGAAAATCTCAGCTTTCGAAACATCGAAAGTCTCCAGCGGCAGGCTCCAGGGATCTGGAACCGTGCCTTCCGCCTCATACTCTGTATCGGCCATGCTTTCCTCCCGGTTTTTCTTTTCACAATACGTGTGAAAAGGGCGGGCGGCTAGCGGTCAGGCGGCGCCAATTGTTGTGCGGTGCAACAGACGATCATGGCCAGGATACCCGCCGGTCGCCATGTGGAGCAGGCAACGATTGTCCCACATGACCAGCATGTTTTCCTGCCATGACTGACGGTACTGGAATTCAGGACGAGTCTGCCAGCGGTAGAGCTCGGTGAGCAATTCCCAGCCGTCTTCCGGCGTCATGCCGTCAAATCCCGTTATATAGCCTGCGGTGCCGAATATGCTTTCGCGACCGGTCTCAGGATGGACGCGAATGATGTCGTGTAGGTGTACGGCTTCAGCTTCGGGCGAGGCGATGATCGTCATGCTGCGGCCGTTTGCCTTGTCACTATCCCCATACATGCCGCCTGGGGCATAGGCGTTTTTGGCCGAATGGATGGCCTTTTGGCCTTCCAGCTTCTCGCGTAAGTCCGCCGGCATCTGTTCGAGCGCCAAATATTGATTTGCAAACAACGTGTCGCCCCCCTGCGGCGGAATGGTGATGCCGAACAGGCAGGTGCCGCTTGGGGGCTCGGGCTGGAAACTCCAATCGGTGTGCCAGCTTTCAGCGAAGATCGGGGCGGTCTCGTCAGCCGCACGCTGAACCGCGATGATGTGTTCATGGCCGGGAATGGGGGCGATGAACGGATCGTCGCCGAAAGGGCCGAAATACAGAGTGAAACGCTCCAGGTCTGCGTCGCTCATCTCCTGATCCGGAAAGGACAGGACCTGATAGTCTAGCCAGGCTGCCCTAATGTCCGCAATAGTCTCCGCATCAAGCGGCGCGGTCAGGTCAACGCCGCGAATTTCAGCGCCGCACGCCTGTCCCGATGGTATGATCTCCAGTGTCATTTTGTGTCTCCTCCACTTGGTACCTTATCACGCCCTGCAATCACGCCTAGAACGGGCGCATGAACGATCTTTTCTCTGCCTCCGGCCTCTCTGAAGGCGCCCCCCAGCCACTGGCTGACCGGTTGCGCCCACAAACCCTGTCCGATGTGGTCGGGCAGGATCATCTGCTCGGACCCGATGGTCCGCTGCGGCGCATGCTGGAGGCGGGGCGGCTCTCCTCCATAATTTTCTGGGGACCGCCCGGTGTCGGAAAGACAACGATTGCGCGGCTGCTCGCGAGTGAAACAGACCTCGAATTCGAAGCTATTAGCGCCATCTTTTCAGGCGTGAAGGATTTGCGCGCCGCCTTTGAGCGGGCCGAGGCGCGTCGGTCGACGGGGAAGGGCACCTTGCTATTCGTTGACGAGATCCACCGGTTCAACAAGGCGCAACAGGACGGTTTCCTGCCTTTCGTGGAAGGTGGGATCGTAACACTGGTTGGGGCCACCACCGAAAATCCCAGCTTCGAGATCAATGGCGCTCTCCTGTCGCGCTGCCAGGTCATGGTGCTGAGGCGGCTCGATGAGGACGGGCTTGGCCTTCTGATCGAACGGGCCGAGGCCATGGAGGGGCAAAAGCTGCCCGTGGTGCCTGCGGCGCGCGCGGCGTTGATCGACATGGCTGACGGGGACGGGCGCTATCTGCTGAACCTTGTTGAGCAGGTCTACACTTTTGCAGGTAAGGGGGAGCCCCTGTCGGTAGAGGCCATGTCGGCTGCCCTACAGAAACGAGCCCCCGCCTACGACAAGTCGGGCGAGGGTCACTATAATCTCATTTCGGCACTCCATAAGTCTGTGCGCGGATCAGATCCGGATGCGGCGATGTACTGGTTCGCCCGGATGCTGGAGGGCGGGGAAGACCCGCGGTTTCTAGCGCGCCGACTGGTCGTGATGGCCAGCGAGGATATTGGGCTTGCTGACCCCACGGCCATGATGGTCGCAGGCGAAGCGGCGCGGGCGTTCGAGCGCCTTGGTGAGCCGGAGGGGTTGATCCCGCTAGCACATTGCGTCGTCCATCTTGCAACGGCGCCAAAATCGAACGCATCCTATATGGCGCTGAAGAAGGCGCGCGCCGCCGCACGGGAAACGGGCAGTCTGATGCCGCCCAAATCAATTCTCAATGCCCCCACCGGCATGATGAAGGACCAAGGCTATGGCGAGGGATACGTCTACGATCACGATACGGAAGAAGGCGTATCCGGGCAGAACTATTTTCCGGACGGCATGGAGCGCCCCGTCTTCTATGAACCAAAAGGGCATGGCCGGGAGCGCGCTATCATGGAGCGCATGAAATATGTCGCGGAAATTCGAAACCGGAACCGACGCTGATTCATGAGAAACCGTCCGCTTCCCGACATCAGTGCCGAAGACCGCGCTTACGCACATAGTCTCATTATATATGAGGACAGCGAGGTTATCGTGTTCGACAAGCCGTCCGGTCTTGCCGTCCAGGGCGGAGGCGGCGTGTATCAATCGTTGGATGACTTGCTCGTCGCGTTTGCGAAATCGAACGGCAAGAAGCCGCGTCTGGTTCATCGGCTCGACCGGGGCACGTCCGGTGTCATTATTGTCGCGCGGACCAAGCCGGCGGCGGCTTTCCTGTCAGATGAGTTCGCATCCCGCCGCGCCCAAAAGACCTATCTCGCCCTCGTCAGTGGGCGTTTGCCCGAGCGCGATGCAGGCGTCTTCGACCAGCCGCTTGTGAAAGTTGAGGAGGGCGGACGGCCGCGCATGTTGATCGCCAAGCCAGGGCGCAAGGGCAGTCAGGAAGCGGTTACGCACTGGCGTATCCTGTCGCGCCAGGGTGAGCATGCTGTATTCGGATTGAAACCGGAGACGGGACGGATGCACCAGATCCGCGCCCATCTGATGGGAGCCGGCTGCCCGATCCTGGGAGATCATCTGTACGGATCAGGCGCGCGCTCGGCTGATCGGCTGATGCTGCATGCGCGGTCGCTGGAGATTGCGCTGCCCGGCCAGGGACGGCAGACATTCAGCGCGCCCGTGCCAATCGCCTTTGCTGAACTTGCGAGGCAGCTTGGACTTCACCTGTCGGAGTAGACTGGCAAAGAAAAAGGCCCTCTGTCTCCAGAGGGCCTCGATCAATCCAAAGGGCAACCGAGACTATCTCTCGCGGAAGCGTGGGATGACAGCTTGGGTCTGGCCGGAATTCACGGCCTCCACGGCTGCCAGCTGTTCCATAAGCGACTGGACGTGCTGGTCGCTGGCGAGACGGTTCAGCATGATGGCCGCTTCAGCGCCCTCGGCGGACACGCCGAACAGGTTTTCGAGGGCTTCAAGGCCTGTTGGACGATGCGGATAGTAGACCAGCCGCGGCGTCACATCGGCGTCGATGTCGGCCAGTTCCTTGGCTTTTTCGATAGCGTCAATGAATGTGCCGAGTTCGTCGACCAGCCCCACGTCGAGCGCGTCTTCTCCGCTCCAGATGCGGCCACGCGCGATCTCGTGCACTTCGTCATACGTCATGCCACGGCCATCCGCGACGATGCCGAGGAAGCGATCATAGCCGCGCTTCAACGTGTCCTTGACTGCCGCTTCCTGGGTTTCCGTGAACGTGTCTGCACCATAGGCATCGGCAAACTCGCCGCCAACGCTGACCCGGTCAAAGGTGATGCCGAGCTTGTTCAGACCGCCTTCCACCGCGAACTTGCCGCCATAGATACCGATAGAACCCGTGATGGTGGCGCGGTTGGCCATGATATAATCGGCGCCAGCCGAGACATAATACCCCCCGGACGCGGCGAGCGAGCCCATGGATACTATGACCGGCTTGCCGTCAGCCTGCACACGTTCGATGGCGTTCCAGATCTGGTCGGCCGCAACGGGCGACCCGCCGGGGCTGTCGACACGGAAGATGATGGCCTTGACCTTATCATTCTTGCCGGCGTCGAGAATGGCGCGGGCAATATTGTCCGACGCAAAGCCAGGCGGGGAGGAGAAGGGCGAGTCGCCTTCGCCACCACCAGTCACGACAGCGCCTTCACCGCCGACGACCGCGATTTGCGGTGCGCGCAGGCTTGGGGATGGCGCGCTATAGAAAGCGAGATCGACAAGTTCTGCGTCATCGCCGGCGCGTTCAAGGGCCGCCGCCGAGGCTTCTTCCGGATACCCGGTCTTGTCGAGCAGCTTCAGCGAGATGGCCTTCTCAGCCGGGATCGGTCCGCTTTCAAGGACTGTGCGAACAGCATCCGTGTTGAGTCCCCGGTCTGCTGCCATGTCACCCAGGGCGGTGGTCCAGACGGAGTCAGCCAGCGTTACGAGGGCTTCCTTATGAGGCTCGGTATAACCGGTCTTGTTGTAGGAGTTCGGGGCGTTCTTGTATTCGTAGAACGGGTAGATTTCCGGGGTCACATCGATCTTGTCGAAGAGGCCCTTGAAGAACTCTGTCTCGAACGTCAGTCCCGGGACGACCAGGTCGGAACCCGGCTGCATCCAGATTTCGTCGGCGGCGGAAATCGACCAATAGGCTGACGGGCCGCGCACGCCGAGGGTTCCCTGTGAATGCGCAATGACAAACTTGCCCTGATCGCGGAAGCTCTGGATCGCCTGGCGCAATTCTTCTGCGCGGGCGCTGCCGGTTCCGATAAAGGCGCCGCGGATGAACAGGCCTTTAACATGGTCATCGGTCTCGGCTGCCTTGAGCTTGGTCAGCAAGTCGATGAAGCCGGGCGTGCCGGACAGCGCGGCAAATCCGCCTGTAGGGGCCTGATCCGAGAACTCCGTATTCAGGTCCAGAGAGAGGACAACAGAGTCCGGACGCTCAGGTTTTGAGCTTGATGCCCCAACAATGAGCAGCATGAGAAAAGAAAACATCAGGAAGATGAAAATGAACATGGCGGCGAGGGCGCCCGCCATGGAGAGGAAAAAGGTCTTCATTTATGAACGGTCTCCATGCACACGGTCTGGGAGTCGTGTCTTTCTGTATTTCGATATTGCCGATTATCGATAAAATGTAAAGGCGAGCATATCAGCGCGTGTGAAAATCTGGCGGATCGTCCCATTCCCTGCACAAATCCACTGCAAAGGATGAGATCGGGTGTTGCCAGCAACCGCAAGAGTGGCTATCTCGGCGCCTTCATTGGGGTGTCGCCAAGTGGTAAGGCACCGGTTTTTGGTATCGGCATTCCCAGGTTCGAATCCTGGCACCCCAGCCATCGTCTTCCAGATCGCCGACCATGCGGGAAGACAACGCGAGACAAAAATTGATCGTTACTGTATCACGCCGGTTGCCAATGGACGTGCGACCGATATTTTCCTTACTGAATCGTAAAGCATCTTATTGATCCCCGAATTCAGGGTTGTTAGCCTTAGGGATCAAAAGTAAGGGCGTTGCGTACCCGGCGTCTGAGTGGCAAAGGGTATAACCAGAGAGCGGCCCACGCTCCAAAGCTCAGGGGAGAGGTCGGGCGTCTCTACGCCTTTCGGCTTCCGTTTATACTACCAGGCCAATTGTGTGTGTGGCCATGGCATTGAAACCGGGACGTCCTCATGAGCAGGGCGCCTGACTGTCGATTTTTACGCGCAATTCCTGCGCGACCGTTTGGAGAGTGAGAGGCAAACCTCATGAAGAAACTTCTGTCACCAGCTCGCGGCGTTCTCGCCGCTGCGCTGATTGCGGGCTTGGCCATGCCGGCCCAGGCCCAGCTGCGCGAAGCACTGAATACCGGCGAGCAGGCCACCCGGCGCGCCGAACAGGTTCAGGAGCAGATCAACCAGTTGGACGACCAACGCACCGACATGGTGCGGGAATACCGTACCCTGCTTCAGCGCCGTGACGCCGCTGACCTGTACGCCAAGCAGCAAGCGCTTGTCGTGAAGAGCCAGGAAGAAGAGATTGAATCTCTGACCGAACAGCTCGGGTCGATCGACGACATCACCGCTCAGACGGTTCCGATGCTTCTCGGCATGATCGAAGATCTCAAGGGCTTCGTTGCCGCAGATCTTCCTTTCAAGCAGGAAGAGCGTCAGGCTCGCCTCGATGGCCTCGACGCTGTCATGGAAACCGCGAACGTCACGCCAGCTGAACAGTATCGCCTGATCATGGACGCCTACCAGGCTGAAATGGAATATGGCCGCACGATCAGCACCTGGCAGGAAGAGATCACCATCGACGGCAACCCGACGACGGTCGACATGTTCCTGTATGGCCGCGTTGCGCTCGTCTATGCTGCACCAAACGGCTCTGCCGCCCGCTATAACCGCAACACCGGTGAGTGGGAATCGATCAAGGGCGGCTACGTCGCTGATATCGACAAGGCAATCCGCGTTGCTCAGGCAAAAGCCCAGCAAGACGTTCTGTTCGCTCCGGTTCAGAAGTTCTCCGTCGAGTAATCGGCAGGCACCAGAGAATTAAGAGGTAATATAGATGTTGAAGTTCAATTCCTCGCTGAAGGCTCTCGGTGCAGCTACGCTGCTCGGCCTCGGCTCAATCGCGGTGTCCGCTCCGGCCACTGCTCAATCGCTCCAGGATGTTCTCGCCAAAGTGCGTCAGGACTCCAACCAGATGTCTGCGGAAGACCAGCAGCGCCTGCGTGAATTCCAGGCAGACACTGCTGCCCAGTCCCAGAAGATGTCTGATGCCCGCGGCGCCCTTGCTGCAGCAGAAGCTCGCGGTCGGGCACTGAGCGCACAGTTCGACGCCAACGAGGCCACTCTTGCCGATCTGGAAGCTCAGGTTTCCGAACAGGCTGGTGACTTCCAGGAGCTGCTTGGTCAGTTCCGTTCGGCAGCCGGCGAAACCATGCCGGAAATCGCGAACTCCTTCGCAAACTTTGATTATCAGGGCCGCGTTGAAGGCATTGCCGAAATCGCTGAAGCTCGTACGCTTCCAAACCGCGCTCAGCTTGAGCGTCTTCCGAAAGCGATGATCCAGGAAATGATCGCTCAGTCGGAAGTGAAAAGCTTCACGGCAACGGTCGACGGCATTGGTGCAGACGCATCGAACGCTGAAGCTGAACTGATGCGTGTTGGCGTGTTCACCGCTGCCACCGTCGACGGCACGGACTTCGTCGAAGTCCGCAAGAAAGACAATGGCGAGACCTTCCTTCAGGTCTTCGAAAAGCAGCCTTCCGGCGCCTTTGCATCTTCGATGAACAGCCTGATCAAGGCCGGTCCGGACCAGATCGTCCGCGCCCCGGTCGACCCATCCAAGGGTAACCTGTTCGGCATTCTCGGCGACCTGCCGGAATTCGGCGATCGCCTGAAGCAGGGCGGTCCTGTTGGTGCTGTCATCATGGCGCTGCTGGCTGTTGGCCTACTGCTCGGTCTCTACAAGATGTTCACGCTCTTCACGATGGGCGGAGCCATGCGCAAGACGGCGAAAACCCGTCAGGCTGGCGACGGCAACCCGCTGGCTCGCGTGTTCGAAGCCTACGAGCAGAACAAGCAGAACGACATCGAGACGCTGGAACTCAAGCTGGACGAACAGATCCTTCGCGAGAGCCCACGCATCGAGCGTTTCAACGACATCATCAAAGTGCTTGCTGCTGTTGCACCACTGCTCGGCCTGCTCGGTACCGTTATCGGTATGATCATCACCTTTACGTCGATCACCATCTACGGTGCGGGCGATCCGAAGCTGATGGCCGGTGGTATCTCCGTTGCCCTTATGACGACCGTGTTCGGTCTCGTGGCGGCTATCCCGCTTCTCCTGGTCCATGCAGTCGTGTCCGCAATGGCACGCGGCAACCAGCAGATGCTTGACGAGCAGGCTGCTGGCCTGGTCGCCGAGAAAGCGGAATCCACGCGCGGGGCGATGGCGTAAGCCATCCCCCTCGTACACCCGAGGAGTAACCCGATATGGGTTTTGCAGACTTACAGGCTTTCCTCGATCGTGGCGGTCCAGTGTTGCTGGTCATTATGCTTGCAACATTCTTCATGTGGGGCCTGATTTTGGAACGCGTGTTCTATTTCAGGTTCGCACATAAGCAGGTCGCTGCCGATGCGATTGCGGAGTGGCGTTCGCGCTCCGACCGGAAATCCACACTCGCGCACTGGGTAAAAGACAAGCTGGTATCCGAAGTCCGTATGAAAGCGGAACAGAATGTCCAGCTGACCAAGGCAATGGTGGCGCTTGCGCCACTGCTCGGCCTGCTGGGCACCGTGACCGGTATGGTCGCTGTGTTCGACATCATGGCGATCACCAGCGGTGCGGATGCAAAGGCCATGTCGGCCGGTGTGTCCCGCGCCACGATCCCCACGATGGCAGGCATGGTCGCCTCGCTCTCAGGCATTCTTTTCACGTCCGGCATGGACCGCCGGGTCAACCGCTCGGTCCAGCAGGTTGAAGATGCGATGGAGATTGGCTGATGCGAGGACGTACACACAGAGCACCTGAAGAGGCGAATGTTGACCTCACGCCCATGTTGGACGTGGTCTTCATCCTGCTCATCTTCTTTATCGTGACTTCGACCTTCGCCCAGGAAGAGACGATCGGCATCGAGCCGCCGCCTCCACCGGCGCCGGACCAGGAACAACAACAACAGGTTCCCGCGATCCTGATCTATGTTGATGAATCCAATCTGATCACGGTGAATGGTCGCGTGACCGACATCGGATCTGTCCGCGCCAACATTGAGCGTGTTCGGGCTGAGAATCCGGAAAGCCAGGTGGTTATCCAGGCTCATCCGAAGTCGAGAAATGGCGTAATCGTCCTTATCCGGGACGCCGCCTATAACGCTGGCTACACGACAGGGGTTAACCTTGTCCTGTCGCAGGCAGAGTAGAGGAGCACCGCATGGCACGCAGAAAACGCCAATCGATGGCCGGCGGTGGAGGGGCTGAGGACGATGTGAACCTCACCCCGATGCTGGATGTGGTTTTCATCCTGCTCATCTTCTTCATCGTCACGGCACAGTTCATCAAGGAGCCGGGCGTCGATATCGTCCGTCCTGAAGTGGACAACAAGGCAGTGGCAAAGCCGCTTGCCATTCTCGTGGCGATCAACGCTGACAGCCAGATCTATATCGACAAGAAGGAAGTCGCTCCAGAGGAAGTGTCCTTTACGCTGAAACAGATGCGTGAAGACAATCCTCGTGGTAAGATTGTCATTCAGGCCGATGTAGCATCGGAAGCCGAGGTCCTCGTGGACCTGATGGAAACCATCAACAAGATCGATGGTGCCACGGTGATCGATGTGTCGGCGAAGAGAGATTAGGAGATAAGTCATATGCTAAATAATCCTTTTCTTCGTCTTCTGATTGCGCTCGGTATTGCTATTCCGATCGTGTACGCACTGTTCATGCTGATGAGTTACCTGATCAGCGTGAAGGAAGTGAAACTTGATCAGAGTGAGCAACGGGTGTTGTCGGCAATCACGCCGCAGCAGCAGGATACGGATGTGCGGGTTCGCCAGCGTTCCAAGCCCAAGCGGATCGACTCTGCTCAGAAGCCGCCACCTCCGCCAAAAGTCTCGGCCACCAAGTCCCAGATCAATTTGCCAACCCCTCGCATTGAGGGCGCTGCGCCGACAGACCTGAACCTTGGCCGCATGAACTCCCTGGCGATCGACCCCGTTGCGATCTCTGATCGTGACGCCCAGCCGATCCGTCCGCCCACCCCGTCCTACCCGCAACGCGCGGCAGAGCGTGGTACGGAAGGGAGCTGTGATGTTCGCTTCGACGTGGATACGCGTGGTCGTCCGTACAATATCACCGCGACCTGCACGGACAGCGTCTTCAAGCGTGAAGCCGAGCGGGCTGTCAGCAAGGTGGAGTTCGCACCGAAGATCATTCGCGGCAAAGCGGCTGAGCGTCGGAACGTGGTCTATCCGCTGGAATTCAAACTGGCTGACTAAGGGCGGGTTTGATCTCAAGATTTGAAAAGGGCGCTCCTCGGAGCGCCCTTTCTTTGTTGGGAGGTTATTAGAGAGGAAGCTTGTCATGACATGTAAGTAATGATATAAAGTAACAAAATGCGAGGTCGGGAAATGCCGTTGCGTGTAAACTCAGTCCTTGGAAGCATCTCATTCGTTGACGGCGGTAGAGCGCCAACGATCTCCCTCAAATCGGAGCCCGGCCGATTAGCCATGGCAGCGCTTCCTGCAGCGGCAATTACGGTGGGCCTGTTTGCACTCATGAATGTTCTGATCCATGTCGAGGAAATCCGTCTCGACACCGTCCCGCAGCGTATATTGGGGCCCATGGCTTTTGACGCAGATTTGATATCCGAGCCAACCCTGCCAGATCACCTCCTTCCTGAGCAGAGCGAAGTCATAACTCCGCCACCTCCGCCCAAAGTACAAATGACGAAAGCCGAGGTCGGCTTGCTTCCCATCATGGATGTCGGGCAGGTGCCTACCCGTACACCCATTGGGAGCCTTGGCTCCATCATGACGAGCGCGAGTCCCATGATTGACCGCACAGCCGTTCCGGTTCGCCCTCCCATGCCTACCTATCCGCGTCAGATGGCGGCGGGAAATATGGAAGGGGAGTGCCTTGTCAAATTTAACCTTACAGCGCGTGGAAATCCATTCGATGTTTCGGCCGAGTGCACGCCTCAAGGGTTCGAATCGGAGGCCCGCAGGGCGGTTGAAAAAGCGGAATTCCTGCCCCGGATTCTGGAGGGGCGTGCCATCGAAACGCGCGGCTTGAGCTACCCGCTCGAATTCCGCCTCAATGAGGAGTGATAATCATTAAAACTCTGTAGTACATCGTTGACGCACCGTGCCCATTGCACCCATATTCGGCACGAAACGTAACAGATTTACACTTGGGCGACGCGCACGCAGAAAAAGCCTCATAAAGCGCGCGGAAGTCCTTGATCCAGCCGGTCAATTCCGGTTGAAAGAGCTGAACCCCGCGGTCCCTGCGGACAGGAGAGGAATTATGGGATTTAAAGCTACCCTGAAAGGTGCCGTTCTCGCCGGCATGATGGCAGCATTTGGTGCCGGTGCCGCTATGGCGCAGGCCGCATGTGAAGAGACGCAGTTCTCCTCCAAGACCGGTGAAGTCTATCTCAAGGCTGAACAGGCTGCGATGCAGAACAAGGATTTCAACACGGCAGCCCAGGCTCTCGGCCAGCTGAAGTCGATGGAACTGAACTGCTACGAAGAAGGCGCAGTCCTGAAACTGTCAGCCTATATCAACATTGAGCGCGGAGATCGCCAAGGCGCTGTCCGTGACCTGATGTCGGCGCTTGAGAAGGGCTATATCCCTGAAAAGGATGCTGCCCAGACCTATTACAACATTGCCCAGATCCACTTGCAGGATGAGAATGTCGAGAAGGCACTCGAGTTCATGAAAAAGTGGCAGCAGGCTGGCGGAAAGCCTGACCGGCAGCAGAAGTGGCAGCTGGCTGTGCTTTACCAGCGCGTTGACGATTTCAAGACGTCCATCAAATGGGCCGAAGAAGTCAAGCGCGATGATGGCAGCAATTACAAGCAGGAAGTCTATGACCTGCTGATCTATCTTTACAATTCGGTCGACGACAAAGCGAAGCTCGCCTCCATTCTGGAAGAGGTTCTGGTCCGCAACCCGACTGAGCGCAAATATTGGGACGCCATTGCGGGGAACTATTTTGCTGCGAACGAAGAGCGCAAGGCCTTCGAAGTTCAGAAGGCCATGTATCTTGCCGGACTTCTGACGAAGGAAGAGGAGCTGATGCGTGTCGTCAACTTCTACAACCGGTTCAACGCGCCCTACCATGCCGCCCAAATTCTCGAAAAAGAGATGAATGCCGGCCGGGTCAGCAAATCCCTGAAGAACCTCGAATTGCTGGCGAACCTCTATCAGGTTGCGCGCGAGCATGAGAAAGCCATTCCGGTGATCAAGCAAGCTGCCAGCGCTGGTGGTGGCGGGCCGATGCTCGAGCGTCTTGGTCGTTCCTATGCTGACCTCCAGCAGTGGGAAGAAACCGAGGATGCCCTTCAGCAGGCGTTGAAAGCTGGCGGTCTCAAAGATCGTGCGACCGCTTATGTCATGATCGGCCAGTCTCGCTATGAGCGCGATGATCGTTCCGGGGCGCGCGAGGCTTTCCGTCAGGCAGGCAACCGTGCCGGTCGCAGCTGGCTGCAATTCATGGACTCCGAGGAAGCCACCGCCGACGCGCTGGTCTGTTTCGAAGTTCAGTCCGCCTATCTCAACGTCGAGAACGAAGCCAAGATCTGTAAGCGTCTTGAAGTGCTCGGTGAAGACAATGTGCCGGAAAGCTGCAAAACGGTGCCTGAGCGCCTGCAGGCTGCACAGGAGAAGTTCAACAGCACGCCGGAATGTCGCGCACAGCGGTCCTAGCGTCTGATAAAGACCCAATGAAAAACCCCGGCCAGTGTGCCGGGGTTTTTTGATTCACGAATAGGCGCTCAGCACATCATCCACGGCGCGTTCAAGATCCTTGAGCGTCGCGACATGGCTCATCGTTGAGCAATAGGGGCGGTAGCGCGGGATTTCACTATCGCCCGTGCCCCATGCGGCCAAGGGCTCCGGGTTCAACCAGATGGTCCGTTTTGCACGGGCGGCAAAGTCGCGGAACAAATCTGTCCTCGGATCGTCATAGTTTGAGCGACCATCACCAAGCACGATGATGGTGGTGCGCCGATCAATCAGGGATTCATGATTGGTCTTGAGATCGGACCAGGCTTGACCGTAGTCCGTCGATCCCATGCCGGCCACCCGCAGGATGATATCCATGGCGTGCTCGAAAGGATTGTCCTCCAAGATGCCGTCAACGTCGACAAGCCTGTTGGAGAAGGCGAAGGCGTGCATGTCCGGCACGACGTCCTTCATCGACCAGAGCAGGAGAAGCAGGAAGCGAACATAGCGCGCCACCGATCCGGAAACATCGCAAATCACGACGATCTTGGGACGCTCGCGCTTTTTCTGGCGCCATACCACATTGAACGGCACGCCATCTACACCCGCATTTGCGCGCATCGTGCGTCTGACGTCGAGTTGCCCGCGGTTTTTCTTCCGCCGCCGCCGTGAGTGCTTCACCGCGAGCCGCTTCGCGATCCGGGCGACCAGCACCTTCATGCGCGCCATGTCGCTCAATTCAATCGCCGACAGTTTTTTGTTCTCGGCAAAGTCATTGCGAAACTGTTCAGTCTCACCCTTGCCAAAGATGTCGTAGCTGCGCTGCACGCGCTCACGGGCGCGAAGGGTCAGGTCGCGGCGCATTTCGATCAGGCGTTCGGCCTCCGCTTCGCCCTCCTCGCTACGCTCCTGGAAAGCCTGCATCAGACGTTCCTGCAGCTTTTCGCCGCCCATCTGCTTGACCATCTGCTGGGCGAAATAGGCGACCTGTGTCGAGAAGCGAATATCGTCAGTATCCACGGCGTCGGCCGCGCGCTCCAAGGCGGCTGCAATGGCGGCCTCATCGCCGGATTCCATCAACTCGACCGGATCAATATCCGTATTCGGTGTATCGGAGTCTGTATCGCTTTCTGGAGAAGAGCCGTCTCCGCCGGGAATGTCCCGCCTGGCAAAGTAGGCCTCGAACAATTCGTCGAATGTCACCACTTCGTCGGGCGACTTCGCCAGTGTGCAGCGCAGGGCATCCTTCAGGAAATTGCGGTCAGCATAGCCAGTCACCGAGACCGCGCGGGCCGCATCTAGCGCTTCACCGGTCGAAACCCGCACGTCTGAAGCGCGCAGGGCTCGAATAAAGCTGGTGATCTGACGGTCCATGCCTGCCTCGGATCAGCGTGCCATCTGCCCCGGATAGGCAGGCTTGCCGCTGGTCGCTTCGCGCACGAGTTTCGGCACATCTCCTGACACGGCCGCAATATCACTCTCATGCTTCAGCAGGACGTTCAGCGTATCGCGCACAAAGGTCTCGTCGAGCGCATTCGCGTGAAGCAGCAGCAGTGTTTTGGCCCAGTCAACGGTCTCGGCAATCGAGGGCCGCTTCTTGATGTCCATGTCGCGCACGGACTGAACAAAGCCGACCATTTGGTTCAGGAGGTCTTCTGAAATGCCTTCTACGCGTGCCTGCACGATGCGCTGTTCGCGCTTATGGTCCGGGAAGCCGATATGAAGATGGAGACAGCGTCGCTTCAGCGCATCGCCCAGCTCTCGCACATTGTTCGAGGTCAGAATGACAATAGGGGGCACATTCGCCTTGATTGTGCCGATCTCCGGCACGGTCACCTGATAATCTGACAGGACTTCCAGCAGAAAGGCTTCGAACTCCTCATCCGACTTGTCGATCTCGTCGACCAGAAGCACGCTGCCCGCAGACTGGCGCATGGCGGTCAGCAGAGGGCGAGCTTCTAGGAACTGCTCGGAGAAGAACAAATCCTCGAAAGAACCGAGCTTGGCGAGTGAGGATTCGAGTGATTTCTCGTCACCGACTACCTCGTTCAGCTTTTCCTTCAACAGCTGGGTATAGAGCAACTGCTTGCCGTACTTCCATTCGTAGAGGGCCTTGCCTTCATCGAGGCCTTCATAGCACTGCAAGCGTAACAGCGGCACGTCGAGCCAGCGGGACAGGGAGGCGGCGAGATCGGTCTTGCCGACGCCCGCAGGCCCTTCGATTAGGATCGGTTTACGCAGGCCAAGCGCCAGGAAAACAGCGGTCGAAATCTGCTGGGTCGAGATATAGCCGACGGATTCAAGGCCTGACGTAATCGCTTCGATCGACGTCATGGGCTCATAGCCGGTAGGGATTGTCTTGGTCATCCCTAAAAGGGGTAGGGCGGCGAGTCGGGACTGGCAAGACGTCTCGCTGGGGTAGGACCTGAGAGTCTACGTAGTGTCACGGGTTATTCCTGCTCGCTTATCCGGCTTAGACTGCGCCAAATACATGGGAGATTGAGATGAGCGATACGACCCCTTCATTGGTCCGGGAGGCCGTTGGCGTATTCGAGACGGAAGAGGCGTTGCAAGTCGCCATCGACGACCTCCTGAGCCACGGATTTGATCGTGCCGAGATTTCCCTGTTGGCCGCATCTGAAAGCGTTGAGCAAAAGCTTGGCCATACCTACCGGAAAGTCGCTGAAGTCGAGGATGATATTTCTGCGCCCCGGATTGCCTATGTTGCAGAAGAGGATGTCGGGGCTGCCGAAGGAGCCGTGATCGGCGGATTGATCTATGTCGGCGCGCTCGCTGGCATGATCCCGGTTGTGGCCTCCGGCGGCGCATTGGCGGCGGCCTTGGCGGGGCTGGTCATAGGGGGGGGAGGCGGCGCGGCGCTCGGGACCGTTCTGGCGCGTCTGATCGGCAAGGAACATGGCGAATATGTTGCCGATCAGATCGAGCATGGCGGCCTCGCTCTGTGGGTGCGGACCTGGAATACAGGGGATGAACGCCGTGCGGTGCAGATACTGAAGGCCCATTCCGGGAAGGATGTTCACCTTCATGGCTTGCCTGATCATGGCTATGTTCCTGATACATCTGTCCTGACCGTCGGAGTGGGTGTCGAACAATCGACGCAGATCGTGGATGATGGCAGCGGTGTGTTCTACGTCTCCGGCAAGATGTTTTCGGACCGGGACTCCGCGCAAGCCTATCTCGAGCGTCAGACCTATCTTGATACGCTCTATCACTCGACCCAGTCGCTCGACTTTGATCTTGATGAAGCGCTGCTGGATCCAGCCACCACATTCCATTCGGTCAAGGAGCTCATGGATTTGTCCTGTCCGGATCCGGTGAAACGCGAATTGCTGCGCCGGTGGGCCTATGATGTGAAGACGTTGGAGGTGGCGGATGATGAGGGCATGACGGGCCCGACGTCTGCGGATTTGCTTCAGGAGATCGAAAGCGCCTTCGCACGGCTGCAACCCGCAGACTGAATTGAGCGAGCGCCCGGTGCCCTGAGGGGTTCGACACTGTAGGGGCGACGCGCTAGGGATTTGCCTATGCCCGTCGCGCGGATTCTCTTCCCCTTGCCGCTGCCCGAACCGTTCGATTATGCGGTGCCGGAAGGGCTTGATGTGCGCGAAGGCTCCTATGTTGCGGCGCCGCTTGGAAAGTATGAACGGCTGGGTGTCGTGCTTGAGTTGCTGCCGAACAGCGCTGCTGAAGGTCGGAAGCTCAAGGAGGTTTCTGACGTCTATCCGACGCCGCCGATGACCGCTGCCATGCGGGACTTCATCCACTGGGCTGCGCGCTACACGGTCTCGCATCCGGGGCATGTCCTCGGCATGGCGCTACGATCACGCGGCGGACTGACGCCCTCACCGACGGAAACGGTCTACCATTTGACCGGGGTGGCTCCGCCGCGGATCACGGAAGCCCGCACGAAACTTATCGAGGCGGTCAAAGAGCTGGGCCCTCAGACAGCCTCAACGCTCGCCGAAGCGGCGGGCGTGTCTACCGGCGTCGTGAAGGGGCTCGCGGACGCCGGCGTGTTGCGAGCCGAATCGATGTCGACGGATCTGCCGTTTGATACGCCATCGCCTGACCTGCCGGGCGCGACGCTCACGGATGAGCAGGCCGAGGCGGCCGAGGCGTTGAAGCAGGCCGTGTCCACCCGTACTTTCTCCACCTTCCTGATCGACGGCGTGACGGGATCGGGCAAGACCGAGGTCTATTTTGAGGCCATTGCGGAATCCCTGCGTACCGATCCGGAGGCCCAGATCCTTGTCCTCCTGCCCGAGATCGCGCTGACCCAGGCCATTCTCTCGCGCTTCGAGGCGCGCTTCGGGGCCAAGCCTGCGCCCTGGCATTCCGGCCTGTCTGACAAGGAGCGCCGGCGGACATGGCGGGAAGTCGCTCATGGCCGCGCGCGCATCGTTATCGGGGCCCGGTCTGCGCTTTTCCTGCCATTCCACAGTCTCAAGCTCATCATCATCGATGAAGAACATGATGGCAGCTACAAGCAGGAAGACGGCGTAACCTATCACGCACGCGACATGGCGGTGATGCGGGCGAAGCTTGAAGGCGCCATCGTCGTCCTGGCCTCGGCGACGCCTGCGCTTGAAACGATTGTGAACGCAGAGACCGGTCGCTACCAGCGCCTGCAACTCTCGGCGCGCCCTGGCGCCTCCCGCTTGCCGGATGTGGACCTTGTCGATCTGCGCCGCGCGCCGCCCGAGCGCAATCACTGGCTGTCGCCCCATTTGATCCACGCCATGCAGGAGACGCTGGCCGCCGGGGAGCAGACGCTGCTGTTCCTGAACCGGCGGGGCTATGCGCCTCTGGTCATCTGCAAGAGTTGCGGTGAGCGCCTCAAAACGCCCGGCACCGAGAACTGGCTGACCGAGCACCGCTATACAGGGCGGCTCGTCTGCCATGTGACCGGCTATTCCATTCCCAAGCCCAAGACCTGCCCGCATTGCGGCGCGGCTGATTCCCTGATGGGGGTCGGGCCGGGGGTCGAGCGCGTGGCAGAAGAGGTGCGGGCCCTGATGCCGGACGCGCGAATCGAGATCTTTTCATCGGATACCGCCCAGGGCGGTGAGGCGACCCGCGGCATCGTTGACCGCATGGAGCAGGGCGAGATCGATGTCCTGATCGGCACTCAGATTGTCGCCAAGGGCCACAATTTCCCGAATCTCACCCTTGTGGGGGTGGTCGATGCCGATAGCGGCATGAAGGGCGGTGACCTGCGTGCGGGGGAACGGACTTATCAATTGCTGAGTCAGGTGGCTGGCCGGGCAGGGCGAGCCGAGCGTCCCGGCAGGGCGCTGGTGCAGACCTATGCCCCGGACAATCCCGCCATGATGGCGCTCGCGGACAATAATCGTGATGGCTTCCTGAAAATCGAGCGGGATGTACGTGCAGAGCTGGGCCTGCCGCCTTTCGGGCGCCTGGCTGCGATGATTCTGTCGGCGCCTACGGCGCAGCTCGTGGACGAGATCGCACTGCAAATCATACAGCAGGCACCGAATGGCGAGGGGATCGAAGTGTTCGGGCCTGCACCGGCCCCGATTGCCGTGTTGAGAGGGCGTCACAGGCGGCGATTCCTGGTGAAATCGCCCAAGAACATTGATCTTTCGGCTTATATGACGGCATGGATAGCGCGACTGAAGCTGCCAAACGCGGTAAGGATGTCGGTCGACATCGATCCTTACTCATTCCTGTAGGCCTGTGGTTTTGCAGTGAATGCCATTTCGCCGCATAGATAGCTTCTTTGGCTGTGTTGTCAGGCTGAAAGACTGATGCTAAGCGGCGCACAGTTTGTATGGGCGCGTGCCGCAGGGTGCGCCGCCTTGCTTTGTATTTTCGGTCGATTTGGCCGACTCAACCATGGATGGCGGAACCTTGGCTGCATCTAAAGTGACACAAGCGAGCGAAGCTGCTCGGCGCTATGCCAGCGCCCTCTTCGACCTTGCTCAGGACAAGGGCGAACTCGCCGAGGTCCACAAGGATTTTCAGGCTTTTGCAAAGCTGCCGCAGCAGTCCAAGGATTTGACGACGCTGCTCGTCTCCCCGGCCTTCTCGACAGATGAGAAAGTCGCCGGTCTGTCTGAAGTGATGAAGAAGGCTGGTTTTTCCGGCCTGCTCGCAAATTTCGTGGGCGTGATGGCCCGCAATGGCCGCTCCCAGGATATTCTGGGCGCCCAGGTCGCCTTTGACGAATTGTATGCGAAACAGCGCGGCGTGAAGCGCGCAGTTGTCCGCACCGCGAAGGAAATGTCTGGCGCTGAGCGCCAGCGCATCGAATCAATCCTCGCCAAGGCCGTTGGCGGCGAGGTCGAATTGTCCAGCGAGGTTGACCCCTCGCTGATCGGCGGCATTCAGCTGCGCATCGGCTCTCAGCTCGTTGACGCAAGTCTTGCCGCCAAACTGGATCGCATGAACACCGCCATGAAGGGAGCATGAGTAGCTCGATGGACATCTCACCAGCAGAAATTTCGGGCATCCTGAAATCGCAGATCGAAAACTTCGGCGTAGAAGCTGAAGTTTCCGATGTCGGTCAGGTTCTGTCAGTTGGCGACGGTATCGCCCGCATCTACGGTCTCGACAGCGTACAGGCTGGCGAGATGGTTGAATTCGACGGCGGCATCAAAGGTATGGCGCTGAACCTTGAAAGCGACAATGTCGGCGTCGTGATCTTCGGCGACGACCGCTCGATCAAGGAAGGCGACACCGTCAAGCGCCTCGACGAGATCGTGGCTGCCCCGGTCGGCAAGGGCCTGCTTGGCCGCGTCGTGAACCCGCTGGGCGAGCCGATCGACGGCAAAGGCCCGCTGACGGACGTAGCTGGACGTTCCCGCGTGGACGTGAAGGCTCCGGGCATCATCCCGCGCAAATCCGTGCACGAACCCATGATGACAGGCATCAAGGCCATCGACGCCATGATCCCGGTTGGCCGCGGCCAGCGCGAACTCGTCATTGGTGACCGCCAGACGGGCAAGACCGCCGTCTGCATCGACACCATCCTGAATCAGAAGCCGACCAATGATGCCGCCAAGAGCGACAGCGAAAAGCTGTTCTGTGTCTACGTCGCTATCGGTCAGAAGCGTTCCACGGTGGCCCAGGTCGTCAAGACGCTCGAAGAGCGCGGCGCGCTCGACTACACGATTGTCGTGTCCGCAACGGCTTCCGAGCCGGCTCCGCTTCAGTACCTCGCGCCGTTCACCGGCTGCGCCATGGGCGAGTGGTTCCGCGACAACGGCATGCACGCCCTGATCATCTATGATGACCTCTCCAAGCAGGCTGTGGCTTACCGCCAGATGTCCCTGTTGCTGCGTCGTCCACCGGGCCGCGAAGCCTATCCGGGTGACGTGTTCTACCTCCACAGCCGCCTGCTCGAACGCGCCGCCAAGATGGGCGATGCGGCTGGTAACGGCTCCCTGACGGCCCTGCCGATCATTGAAACGCAGGCCAACGACGTGTCGGCCTACATCCCGACCAACGTGATCTCGATCACCGATGGCCAGATCTTCCTCGAGACGGACCTGTTCTACCAGGGTATTCGCCCAGCCGTGAACGTCGGTCTCTCAGTGTCTCGCGTGGGTTCGGCTGCTCAGACCAAGGCAATGAAGAAAGTTGCCGGTTCGATGAAGGGTGAACTCGCACAGTATCGCGAGATGGCCGCCTTTGCGAAATTCGGCTCTGACCTTGATGCCGCAACCCAGCGCCTGCTGAACCGTGGTGCGCGCCTGACCGAACTCCTGAAGCAGCCGCAATACTCGCCGCTGCTGATGGAAGAACAGGTCGTCGTGATCTACGCCGGTACGCGCGGCTATCTCGACAAGGTCGATCTGAAGGAAGTCACCCGCTACGAGAAAGAGCTGCTGGCTCATATTCGTGGCGCCAAGGCTGATCTCCTGAAGAAAATCCGCGAAGAGAAAGCCCTCACGGACGATATCGAAGCTGAGATCAAGAAGACCCTCGACGATTTCACGGCGAAATTCGCCTGATATCGCCCGCAGATTGAGAACGAAGAACCAGAAGGCCTGACATGCCCAGCTTGAAGGACCTCAAGAACCGGATCAGCAGCGTGAAATCCACGCGAAAGATCACGAAGGCCATGCAAATGGTCGCGGCAGCGAAGCTGAAGCGTGCGCAAGACGCCGCGACAGCTGCGCGGCCCTATGCCGAACGCATGGCCTCGGTTCTGGCCAACCTCTCAGCTTCGGCTGGCGCGGGCGGACCGAAACTCCTGACCGGAACCGGCGAAGACAAGACCCATCTGATCGTCGTCCTGACGGCAGAACGTGGCCTTGCTGGCGGTTTCAACACCTACGTCGTGAAGCTTGCCAAACAAAAGATTGGTGAGCTGCGCGCCGAAGGCAAAACCGTGAAAATTCTTACGGTTGGCAAGAAGGGCCGTGAACAGCTGTCCCGCGACTATGGTGACATGTTCATTGACCATATCGACCTGTCCGGCGTGAAGGGCGGCGACTTTTCCGAGTCCGCCATCAGCATCGGCAAGATGCTGACCCGCCAGTTCGAAGACGGCGAGTTCGATGTGGCCACATTGGTCTATTCCCAGTTCGTCAACGTGCTCAGCCAGCTGCCAACGGCCCAGCAATTGATCCCGGCGTCTGCGCCCGCAGATGCGGAAACGGTCGATCTCGGCAATGCACTCTACATCTACGAGCCATCGGAAGAGGCGATCCTCGAGACGCTCTTGCCGCGCTACATCAACACGCAGATCCTGTCTGCGATCCTTGAAAGCGCCGCCGGCGAGCAAGCCAGCCGCATGACCGCGATGGACAACGCCACCAACAATGCCGGCGAGATGATCGACTCGCTGTCGCTGCAATACAACCGTGCCCGCCAGGCCCAGATCACCAAGGAGCTGATCGAGATCATCTCCGGTGCTGAGGCACTCTAAATGGCCAAGACTGTATCCATATACCCGCTCCAAAGGAGACGACCCGCATGAGCACTCCCGCAAACGCTAAAGGCCGCGTGTCCCAGGTTATCGGTGCTGTTGTCGACGTCGAATTCGACGGCGAACTGCCCGCCATCCTCAACGCGCTTGAAACCGACAACAATGGCAACCGCCTCCTGCTCGAGGTTGCTCAGCACCTCGGCCAGAACACGGTCCGCACCATCGCAATGGACTCCTCCGAGGGGCTCGTGCGCGGTCAGGCCGTCGCCGATACCGGCGCGCCGATCATGGTTCCGGTTGGTCCGGCCACGCTCGGCCGCATCATGAATGTCATCGGCGAGCCGATCGACGAACGCGGTGCGGTTGATACCGAAATGCGCCGTCCGATCCACGCGGATGCCCCTGACTTCGTCGACCAGTCGACCGAATCCGAAGTGCTCGTCACGGGCATCAAGGTCGTCGACCTGCTTTGCCCGTATGTGAAGGGCGGCAAGATCGGTCTGTTCGGTGGTGCCGGTGTTGGCAAGACCGTTCTGATCATGGAACTCATCAACAACATCGCGAAACTGTTCGGCGGCTATTCCGTGTTTGCCGGTGTCGGTGAGCGGACTCGTGAGGGTAACGATCTCTACCACGAGATGATCGAATCCAAGGTTATCAACCTCGAAGGTGAGAGCCGCATTGCGCTCGTCTACGGTCAGATGAACGAGCCTCCGGGCGCCCGTGCCCGCGTCGCCCTGACCGGCCTTGCCCAGGCAGAATACTTCCGTGATGAAGAAGGCAAGGACGTCCTGTTCTTCGTCGACAACATCTTCCGCTTCACGCAGGCGGGCGCCGAGGTGTCCGCACTTCTCGGTCGTATCCCGTCCGCTGTGGGTTACCAGCCTACGCTGGCAACCGACATGGGTGGCCTGCAGGAGCGCATTACTTCCACGAACAAGGGGTCGATCACCTCGGTTCAGGCTGTCTACGTGCCGGCCGATGACCTTACCGACCCGGCTCCGGCGACCTCGTTTGCCCACCTTGATGCGACGACGGTTCTGAACCGTTCGATCGCCGAAAAGGGCATCTACCCCGCTGTGGACCCGCTGGACTCCACCAGCCGTATTCTTGACCCGATGATTGTGGGCGAAGAGCACTACAACGTCGCGCGCGGCGTGCAGGAAATCCTGCAGCGCTACAAGGAACTGCAGGACATCATCGCCATCCTCGGCATGGATGAACTGTCGGAAGAAGATAAACTGGCCGTGGCACGCGCCCGTAAGGTCGAGCGCTTCCTGTCCCAGCCATTCGACGTTGCTGAAGTCTTCACCGGCTCCCCGGGCGTCCAGGTGAAACTGGAAGACACGATCAAGGCATTCAAAGGCCTGATCGCGGGTGAGTATGACCACCTTCCTGAGCAGGCCTTCTACATGGTCGGCAACATCGAAGAGGCGAAAGCCAAAGCTGAAAAGATGCTGGCTGACGCCTAAGCGATAACGGACAGGGACGAATGGCCAACAAACTCCACTTCTCACTCGTGTCACCTGCCAGGGAACTCTTCTCTGGCGAGGTCGACCACGTGATCGCCCCCGGCTCGGAAGGTGAGTTCGGTGTGCTCGCAAACCATGCCCCGTTCATGACGACGCTGAAGAATGGCGTTGTGCGCGTGCTCGAAGGCAATGACGTCAAGATGCGCATCTTTGTACGCGGCGGCTTTGCCGACGTGACGCCGGATGGCCTGACCATCCTGGCTGAAGAGGCCCGGATGCTGGACAAGCTGAAGGTCGAAGACGTTCAGAAGGAGCTCGACGAGACGCTCCGGAAAATCCAGTCCCTCGACAAGGGCGACAGCGCGAAGATCACGCTGCAGGAGCATTTCGACTATCTCGAAAGCCTCAAGGCCGCGATGGTCCACTAGGGCCGACACATACGCCTCACTAACAAAAACGCCGCCCCAAAAGGGCGGCGTTTTAGTTTGGGAGACTGATGAGGGCGATCTACTGGAGGCCGCACTCATTGTTGAGAAAATCCTCGATCGTCGCCAGGCTCAGTCGTTGTTGTTCCGGAGTCCAGGGAAGACTGTGAGGCATGTCCGGAATGTTGACGTACTTAGCGACCGTATGGTCTTTGATCGCGTTGTAGAACGCCTTGCCGTATTCATCGGGAACGCGGACATCGCGGTCGCCGTGGAAAATCAGGACTGGGATTTCAGACTGGCTGACATCCTTGATCACGTCGCGGCCGGAGAGGGCGTCGGCATAGGCCATACGGCCAAAACGGCTTTGATCAACATTAACGTTGATCCGGGCGGATTCGGCATAGCCTGCACCGGCAATTGCGCACTGATAAGGACTGTTCGGGCGAGTGGCCGCAGCCATCGCAGCATATCCGCCATAGGAATAGCCAAACATCGCAATCTTGTCTTCGGCAGCGTAGCCTTCGCTGACAAGCCACGCGGCACCATCATCCTTGTCATCCTGTGCCTTGTAACCAAATTGCGCATCGCCTGCGGTCCAGAGGTTCAGCCCCCAACCACTGCTGCCGCGGTATTGTGGTTGCAGCACGGTGTACCCTCGCGATGTCAGGAATGGGAGCCAGGCGCTGGAATCCCAACCGCCGTGGTCTCGTGCCCAAGGGCCCCCATGGGGCAGGACAATTGCCTTGCCTGGCGCGTCGCCTGGCTGCCATCCCGCACGCGGCGTGAGAAGAGCCGGCAACTTCATGCCGTCCCGCGCCGAATAAAAGACCAGTTCGCTCTGACCGATATCTTCCGGCTTGATCCAAGGACGTTCGTTGCCGATCATTGACAGCTTTGACTTGTCGTCGAGGATGAAATAGCGCGCCGGTTGGCTCGACGAATCTGCCGAAAAAACGATGCGGTTCAGGTCGTCGGAAATGTAGAGAGCGTTGACGTTCTGTCCGGGAAATGCCTGCTCCAGCCCCAGCATAACGGCCCCTACTTCCGGGTCGACCCATTCCGTTTTTCTAACATCCGCATCGTATGCAAAGCCAAGAATTCGGCCGAAGCGGCTTGGGGCGGATGATGTGACAACAAATGATGCGTCGAAATCAGGGTGTCCGAATACCGGCTCGTCGCTGAATTCCCGAGTTACCGGATCGTAGGTGTAAATGTTCTTCTTGTCGGAAAACTTATTGGTCACAATGAAGTAGCGATCATTTTCGGCATCCCAGAAGGAAACTTCGAGTTCCTGCCTCTTTACGAGATCAACCGAGAGTGCCGGATGAAGTTCAAGTGGGGCGCCTTTTTTGGCGCGGAGATAGGTATCGAGCTGGAAAGTGTTGCCCTTTTCGTCCCATCCGGAGGCCGACATCACCTCCCCGTCACGGTCATCTATGTAGCCTGCGGAGCGGTTTGACGTATTCTTGAAGATGTCCGAGGAGTGCCCGGAGTCCAGATTGTAGTATGCGATTTCATTGTTGCGGGTGCGGGGATTGAGCTTCGAAATCACGACCTGCTCAGGATCGAGAGGGAGCCGGGAGCGAACGGTGCCTCTGGCCTCCATTGCCATGCAGATTTCCGTGGCTTTACTGACACCCCGCATGCTCAGGGAATCAATAAAGGGCTCTTCAAAGTCCTGGAAATTCTGATCGGTGATCAGGTATTTCACAACCCAGGTTCGAGTAGAGCCTGTTGTCTTGCCTTCCGAACACCCGCGCAGCGCTCCGGTGTAGGGCTGACGAATAATCGTCAGGGCATACCCGTTTTTAAGCGCGCGCACGGCGATGAATTCCGAATCATCTCCGTCGGGACTCGCAAGTACCGGAGGTTTGGAGAGATCATTAAGATCCCATGAGGCCAGAACGGCCCGATCCTGGTCGGCCCCCTCTGCAGGGCCGATGAGCGCAAACATGGAAGACCCATCTGCGGCGATCGACACGCTTTCCATGGCTGGCAGCCGGGCCAGATCTTCAATCGGAACTGGTTCTGCCTGTGCCGCCAGGGACGTTGAAGCGATCGCGGCAATTCCGCAGCATGCGGTTCGCCAAACTTGTCTGAACATTAGAGAGGCCCTCATTTTGGTTTTATGACGAGTGACAGCGATGCCCTTCCGCTTGTCAAGGCAGCCAGCAGCCATTCTGCGGGGATCAATGTGGGAAGATAGGTTTTCCGGTCCAGTCAATGATTGAGGCACGAACTGAACACTTGTGTGTCAAATTTGGCATAAATGTCACATAACTGAAAATGAACAGCAAACTCTCTCCACGATCATTGATTTTAAGATTACGCGGTTGCAATCTTTTGGGAAGAGGGGTGGCAGTTGAGGGTCAAGGGGCTCCGAATTGCCAACACTTGAAATCCTAGGTGAGCTTCGAGAGGATCGATTAAATGAAAATGACGAAACGGAACGAATTCTTGTTCCGCACGGTGGCCGCAGGTGCATTGTGTAGTGGACTGGCTTTTGGAGCCATGGCGCAGGATGCCACAGATAGCGCCGATGATGCCATCATCACCACGCCCGTAGCTGATGAAAGCGACAGCGACGCGCTGACGCAGGAAACCATTCGCGTAACAGGGTCCCGTCTCGCGAATGAGTACACATCCATTGCGCCTCTGGACATCATTTCCGCCGATTCCGGCGCATTGAAGGGCATCGCTGACGTAGGCACCCTGCTGCAGACTGCAACCGTAGCTGCCGGCTCCCCGCAGGTAACTGCTGCCACGTCGTCTGCGTTCGTCCAGAATGGCGGCATCGGGACTGAGACAATTTCTTTGCGCGGCCTTGGCGCAAACCGTACGCTCGTCCTGCTGAACGGTCGTCGTGCCGGACCGGCCGGTACGCGCGGTGGCGTTTCATCCTTTGATCTCAACGCAATTCCATTGTCGGCCGTCCAGAACGTCGAGATCCTAAAGGACGGCGCGTCTTCGATCTACGGTTCCGACGCCGTCGCGGGTGTTGTAAACATCATCACCAAGAAAGACGACGTTTCCGAAGTTGATTTCTTCTATAGCGCCCCGGAAGAGGCTGGCGGTGAGCAGTTGCGCGTCAGCGGAAGCTACGGCAAGGCGCTTGATCGCGGCAATTTCCTCGTTTCGCTTGACTATTCCAAGCGTGAAGAGCTCGCCCAAGGCGACCGGGACTATTTCTCCTGTGGCCAGCCTTATGTCTTCAATCGTGACGGCAGCCGGGCTGACATCATCGACCCACGTACGGGCGATTATGCCTGTCAGGACCTGCTCTGGGGGCACGTCTGGATGTATAATTATTCGGACCCCGGTCTGACAGGGCGTCCATGGCAGTCGCGTCCGCAGCTCCTCCAGTACGACTATGATGGTTCACTCGGTGCGAACGGCCTTGCGCCATGGGGCCCAAATGATTTCGGCTTCAATACGCCGGCAAACTGGTATCCAGTTGGTCTGGGTGAGCTGCTGCTTCCCGGTGCGGACTATGATCCCGTCTATTCGCCGACGGCTCTTCTGTCTGAAGGCCTGCTGAACTACGATCACCCTTTCCAGGATCAATCCACGATGATTCCGGAAGTTGAGCGGGTTACATTCTACGCGAATGGCGACTACGAACTCACAGATTCTGCCACACTCTATGGGGAGTTCCTGCTGAACCGTCGTGAGACGAAAGTGAATGGTTATCGTCAGTTCTGGCAGTATGATTACATGTACAACTATCTGGGGTACATCTACACCAACAATCCAAGCCTTGAAGCCAACGGTTTTGGCGCGGCGGCAGGCGAGTTCAGCTTTATTGGCCTGAGCCCGACTGCTATCACTGACCATTCCGATGACAACATCACGGTCGACTATATGAATGCAGTTGTCGGTCTCGAAGGATCGATGAATTCGCTGATTCCTGACTGGCATTACAACACGTTCGTCCAGTTCTCCCGTTCTGACGGCGATTACACATCTGACGTGATCTATGATGATGCCATCACGCCGTATCAGTGGTTCAACACGGGCAGCTGTGCAGCAGATGCGGACGGTGTGACGGATGTGCGCGGTGTGCCATGTATCACTCCTGATTGGTACAACCCAGAGTTCCTTGCAGGGAACATTTCTGCTGAGGATCAAGCATTTCTATTCGGCACGGAAACCGGGAACACGGTCTATGAACAGGCCCAGTTTGAGGCCTTCATTGATGGTCCCGTCTTCGAACTGCCTGCTGGCACTGTGAACCTTGGTCTTGGCGTCAGCTTCCTCGATGAGCGGATCAATGATACGCCGGCTGAAACTTTCCAGATCGGCAATGCTTGGGGCTCGAGTTCTGCCGGCATCACGAAAGGTTCCAAGGAAACGACCGCAGTATTTGGCGAGATCGCCATCCCGCTGCTCAAGGACAAGCCATTGGCTGAGGCTGTTGACCTGTCCTTGTCGGCTCGCTGGACCGATGTCGATGTTTATGGATCAGATACTACGTACAAGGCAGGTCTCGGTTGGCAGATCACGCCATCCATTCGTGCACGCACGACTTACGGCACTTCGTTCCGGGCGCCAGCCCTGTTCGAACTTTACCTTGCTGAGCAGACCAGCTTTGCCAGCCAGCGGACAATTGACCCTTGTATCAATTGGGGCGCGAATCTGGCCAATGGCGATATCTCCCAGCGTCTTGCGGACAACTGTAATGCGGGCGGCGTGCCGGACGACCATAATGGCTCTGGATCCGGCGCAACTGTGTTCGCCAGCGGTAACGCAGGTATCCTCGAAGCTGAAACTTCCGACGCCTTCAATGTCGGCCTGATCTGGGCGCCTGAATTCGCGGACTTCCGTATCTCGGTCGACTATTTTGAGATCAACATTGAAGACCAGATCACGCAGCTGGGTGCGAACAATATCCTGCTCGGTTGTTATAATTCCGACAATTTCGCAACGGAGCCACTCTGTGACCTGTTCAATCGGAACGACAACTTCCTGGTTTCTGAAGTTACGAACAACTTCATTAACGTGGCAGACCAGACCAATTCCGGTCTTGATATCGCAGCCGAATACAGCCGTGATTTCTCGTTCGGTTCGTTGACGCTGAGCACTCAGCACACGATCCAGTTCGAGGATGAGCTGACACTGTTCGAAACCAGCGATCCGATCGACTACAATACCGAAGCCGGTAACCCCGACTGGGTCGGCGAACTCAGCGCAACGCTGGATCGTGGTCCATGGTCGTATTTCTGGGGTGTCGACTTCATCGGCGAAACGTCGAATGTCGAGAGCTATGGCGGCACGACAGGCACGTATTTCGGCACACCCGTCTTCTTCAAACTGGAGACGGAAGCTACGATCTACCACAATATGTCGGTCAGCCGCGAGCTTCCGCATGGTGTGGACATCCGGGTCGGTGTTTCGAACATTTTCGACGAGCATCCACCGGCTGTGACGACGCTTGGGCTCGGCGAGTACAATACGGTCGGTACGTCGGCTTTCTACTCCCAGTATGACTGGCTTGGTCGCCGGTTCTTCCTGAACGTCAGCAAGGAATTCTAGGTCCAGCCTGACAACCAATTCAAAAGCGGCGGAGGGACTTCGCCGCTTTTTTTATTTTGTCCCCGGGATTAGAGTGTCGGGGCACCAGAAGGAGAAATCGGTTTGCCGCAGATTACGATGCAGAAAGACAATCTGGACGAGCGGAATCTGGAATTTTCGCATGCGGAGCTAATGTCTCCAGTGTTCCTGAACTCGGTTCCCAAGAGCGGAACGCATCTCATCCGGAATATCATGCGCATGTTCGTTTCCAATGAGCAGCAGTATCATGAGACGTTCATCCAGATCCCGAATATTCGCCACCACGCGCGCGCCTTCGACCCCGCCAAGCCATTTCTTAGCTGGGGACATCTCCTTTATTCAGACGAGTCCTTTCTGGCGACCAGGTTGGCACGTCACATCCTGCTCGTGCGCGATCCCTACACTTGGGTGTTGGCACGGGCGCGGTTCTTCATCTCGGAGAATTTTGAGGCATCTCTGAATCATCTCAAGAGCGATGCCTTTTCTCCGGAATCCCTCATGAACATGATGATTTTTGGCATTCACGGCAAAGCGCCGCCGATGAATGACATCTACACCTTCAATGCGGCGGCGTGGCTTGGCACCGGGGTTCATCTCTATCGGTACGAAGACATTATTGAGAATCTGAAAGATATAGATTCCAAGCGTGCCAAAGATTACTTTGGCACGCTGCTCGAAACTTGTGGCATCGCCGTTCCGAATGACTGGAAAGAGCGTATCCTAATCGGCAGCGATAAGAAACAAAGCAGTACCGCTCGCGAAAACCTGGTCGTGGACAATGAGAGGTTGCCTAACGAACTTCCCGAAACCCAGAAACAACTTGTGCAATATGCCGTACCTGGGTTGAGGGAATTGTTGGGTTATACCACCTGACGGATACGTCTATTCTGCGGAGTCCCGTCCAGTCGGCCGCTCTTCCGGTAGACGCGCGGCAGCATCGCGCAGGAATTTGGCAAGCTTCTCGGCCGTTTCAGCGCCCTGAACCGCCACCTGGCGGTTGGCGATATAGGTCGGTACGCCGCTGATGCCCATTTGCTGGAACAGCGCTTCTTCATTGCGAACATTCTCGACGTCGGCATCGGTCGGCATCAATTCCGCCACGATGGCCGGGTCGAGATCGATCTCGCGGGCAATGTCGACCAGGACGTCCGTTTCGCCAATGTCGCGTCCATCTTGGAAATAGGCCTTGAACAGGGCTTCCTTGGCCTCGCTGCCTTTTTGCTGGCCCTGGGCCCAGCGTACGAGGCGATGCGCGTTGAAACTGTTCGGGCGGCGGGTGATCCGGTCAAACTGATAGGGAATGCCCTCAGCCTGGCCATAGTCGATCAGGGCCTGACGCATTGTGTTTGCGCGATCCTTGCCAGCGTCCGAGCCGAACTTCTCCTTCATGTGCGCCTTGTAGTCGACGCCTTCCACAGGAATTGTCGGGTCCAGTTCAAAGGGGCGGAAGATGAGTTCCACGTCCAGATCCGGGACCAGCTTGATTGCGTCGTCCATCCTGCGCTTGCCAAGCCAACACCAGGGGCAAACCAGGTCCGATACCATTTCGATTACGAGTGTCATGCCGTCAATCTAGGTATCCAAACGCCCTGAAGCAAATGACGCGTCAGTCAGAACCGGGAACTTCCCTCGCAATCCGGAGAATTTCCCGGACGAGGAGGTCCAGATCTGATCGGCGGGTGCGATGATTGGTGATGTTCACCCTTATGGCCGTATGGCCGTCGATGAGGGTCGTGGAAGGCGCCGCGATGCCTTGCAACTGTAGCTGGATGACGATCTCCTCATTCAGCGCGTTCACCGCTTCGGCGCTGAGACCTTCGCCGACATAGCGGAAGCAGCAAATCTGCATCGACACAGGCAGCAGCAATTCCAGCTCCGGCGCAGCCTGTACCAACTCGCCCAGATAGGCGGCCTGTTCGCAATTTTGGGTGATCAGCCGACCCAGCTTGTCTTCCCCATGCTCCGCAATCTGCGCCCAGACTTTCAATGCGCGAAAGCCGCGGGACAGTTCCGGACCGAGTTCGACAGGCCAGGTCCCGCCCGCGGCCAGCCCCCGGTCGGCCGATTTGAGATAGTCAGGGCGATCAGAAAAGGCGCGAAGATGGGCCTCGCCCGAGCGGATCAGAATGCAGCCGGCATCATAATTCACGTGCAGCCATTTGTGGAAATCGAATGCGATCGAGTCGGCGCGCTCCAGTCCTGTCAGACGCGGGCGAAGCCGCTCACTCAGAATACCCAGCGCGCCGAATGCACCATCCACATGGAACCACAGGTTTTCCGCATCCGACACATCCGCAAGTGCGCTGAGATCGTCGATGGTGCCCGCATTCACAGAGCCGCACGTGCCGGCAATCAGGAAAGGTTCCAGGCCTGCCGCGCGGTCCGCCGCGATGGCATCTTGCAGAAGGGACAGATCGAGCTGGTGGTCGGCGTTGACCGGGATCTTCCGCAAGGCCGCTGTGCCAAGCCCCAGAAGATCGAAGGCACGGGCGATGCAGGCATGCGCCTCGCTGGATGTGTAGCCGACCAGCCGGTGCGTAGTCATGCCATCGGTGCGGCTCTGGAAGGCGAGATGGAAATCCCGGGCCGCTTTCAGCGCGATGATCGTGGCCATGGACGTGCCCGATACGATCAGGCCGCTGGCGTCATCCGGGAACGAGAACAGCCGCTTGCACCACTCAATCAATTGGCGTTCGACGTCGATGGCGGCATGATTGCGGCCGCCGGTATTGGCATTGACCGCAGCGGCGGCAATCTCGGCAACCAGATTGGACGGAGTGCCGGAGCCATGCACCCAGCCGAAAAAGCGGGGATGTGTATTGCCCACTCCATAGGGCAGGAGGGCGCGCAAGACCGCGTCGACCTCCTCCGGAGGCAGGCCTGTCTGCGCCAGGCTGAAGGCTTCCTTCATCTCCTCAGGAAAGGGCGTCCACACCCGGCCTTCGGCGGCGTGTTCCATCTTGTCGATGGTCGCATCGAGCATAGTGTGCAGGCGGGCTCGGAAGGCATGCCAGTCAGATGGGTCGAGAGTCTCTTCTGAAATGGGCGTCGGGGTTTGATCGGGCGTGGTCATACCCATCGATCCCGCCTTTTTCGTTTGGAGACAACGGATTTGCGCGCAAGCGAGCGCATGGGTCGCACTTTGCCCGTCCGCTATTCCGGGGGCATCTCGTCAGCGCCGGGGCCAATCACCCCTTCGCGCTTCAAGGCTCTCAGGGCTGCGCTGGCGAACCAGGTCTCGCCGGGGTCAGCGGGAGAGGGGCGGCTGTGTTTCATCTCGAACCCGAAGGGCAGGCTCATCGTGGAGGGCGGGCCTTCCGGGACGATCTCATGATCTGCGAACAGGGAGCTCTGCTTCGGTTCGGGTGCCATAGCGGACAGGGCGAACCCAAATGCAACAAGAGCGCCCGCCCAGACATTCGATTTGAACACGGCGAGCGCCGCTTGCTCACGGCTGGATTTCAGCCGGACTGACTGCCAGATGCCATGTACTAGGAACAGCAGCGCCGTCAGGGCTCCGATGCGACCGGCATCATTCATCGCGGCGGCGAGCGCAATCAGGGCTGCAGCACCAAGATGGAAACAGAAGCTGATCAGGACCGCACGTTTGCCAAACAGGCGCGCAGTTGACCGAACCCCGATTAGCGCGTCGTCCTCGCGGTCCTGCAGCGCATAGATCGTGTCATAGGCAATCGTCCACAGGATCAGGCCAGCATAGAGGATGATGACCGGAATGCTGATTGTGGATGCGACCGCCGCGCCAACCAGCACGCCCCAATTGAAGGTGAGCCCCAGCCAGGCCTGCGGCCACCATGTCACGCGCTTCATGAAGGGATAGGCGCCGACTAGGGGCACTGACAACAGCGCCACCAGCTTTGCGTCCAGCGGAAGAACGAGCCAGACGACAAGGCCCACAAGCAATTGCGCGCCAAGGAAGATGTAGGCTTGTTTCAGCGTCACGGCGCCGGAGGGCAGTGGCCGGAGCGCCGTGCGGCTGACGCTGGCATCAAAGTCCCGGTCGGTGATGTCGTTCCACGTACACCCGGCGCCGCGCATGGCGACGGCGCCAAGCAGGAACAGGACTGCCCAGACGAGGTCGAAGACATAGACGCCCGTAACCAGGCGCTGGAAAGCGAGCCCGATCAGGCAGGGCAAATAGAGCAGCCAGATGCCCACAGGCCGGTCCCAACGTGCCAGCATGGCATAGGGCTGCCAGCCTTCTGGCAGGCTTGCCAGCCAGCCGGGCAGGGCGCTGTCCGCCGGAATCGTGCGTGTATCGTCCATCGCAGCGGCTTATACCGAAATTCTGTGTTTCCAACAGCCGCAGACAAGCATGGGGCGAATTGCGCCGGAGAAGCTCTCCGACGCAATTTGGCCTAGGCGATCACCACAGTCTTGCGGTTCACGAAGGCCTTGATGCCGTCTGCGGCGAGTTCGCGGCCATATCCGGACTGCTTGATTCCCCCGAACGGCAGGCGTGGATCGGAAGCGACCATGGCGTTCACGAATGTTGCGCCCGCTTCCAATTCGTTCACAGCCTGTTTCATTTCAGCTTGATCTTGGGTGAAGATGACGGAGCCGAGACCGAAAATATTATTGTTCGCCCGGCGGATCGCCTCATCAAGGTCATCGACCTTCCAGAGATTGGCGACCGGCCCGAACATTTCCTCGTCCGCCGACGGGCTGCCTTCAGGAGCATTGCTCAAGATGCATGGGTCGAACCAGCTACCGCTCTCCGGCAGGGTATTGCCCGCCTTGAAAATGCTGGCACCAGCCTGAACGGATGTCTCGACCTGCTCGATCAGTTCATCCCGGATTGAGGCTGTGGCCAGCGGGCCAATATCGGTGCCCTCGTCCTTGGGATCTCCCACTTTCAACCGCTTGAACCGATCTTCGAAGCCCTGCTTGAAGGCCTCATAGACATCGGCATGGACAAAGAAGCGCTTCGCGGCGATGCAGGACTGGCCATTGTTCTGGGTGCGGGCTTTGAGTGCGGTGTCGAGCGCCTTTTCGAGGTCGGCGGATGGCATGACAATGAAGGCGTCGGATCCGCCAAGCTCCAGCAGGGAGGGCTTGATGCCCTTGCCGGCCGTGGCCGCAACCGCGCCGCCTGCCGGACCTGACCCCGTCAGCGACACGCCTTTGACGCGATCATTCTCGATCACAGCTTCGACGTGTTTCGAGCCGATCAGCAAGGTCTGGAAAGCGCCTTTCGGAAAACCGGCTTCGACAAAGACTTCCTCAATATTGAGTGCGGAGCGGAAAACGTTTGAGGCATGCTTCAGCAGGCCGGTATTGCCCGCCATCAGGATGGGCGCCGCAAAGCGGAAAACCTGCCAGAAGGGGAAGTTCCACGGCATCACGGCGAGGATGACACCGAGCGGGAGATGGCGGACATAGGCTTTTGTGCCGCTGCTCTCCATCGGCTCGTCGGCGAGATAGGTGGCGGCGTGCTCGGCATAGTGCCGGCACACCCAGGCGCACTTGTTCACTTCCGCCTTGGCCTGGCCGAGGGGCTTGCCCATTTCGGCGGTCATATCGGCGGCGTAGCGGTCGGCATTTTGCTCTAGGACATCCGCAGCCTTCATCATCAACGCCGCGCGATGTTCGAAACTTGTCTTGCGCCATTCGGCAAAACACGAATCCGCCGTGTCTATGGCCGCGACCAACTGCGCTGGCGTGTGGGGTGTAAATTCCTCGATGACTGTGCCATTCGCCGGATTTACGGATTTGATAGTCTGGTCCGCCATGATCACCTCGTGCTGGGGTTCCTGCTGTTGAAAGGTATGTTGGTCGAATGAGTGCAATACCAAGGCTATTCGTGTCAGCCATTCTTGAGTCGTCTGTACCAGTCCGGCTGGAAGACGATGCATCAAAATATCTGATGCGCGTGATGCGCCTTTCGCAAGGCGACCAATTACGCGTGTTCAATGGCCGTGACGGGGAATGGCTGTGCGAACTGGCTGCGCCGGAAGGCAAGGTCGCTATTATCGTGCCAGTTGAGCAGATGCGCGAGCAGGTCGCCGCAGACGGGCCGCACCTCACATTATTGTTCGCGCCGGTGAAGAAGGCCGAGACAGACTTCATTGTGGAGAAGGCGACCGAGCTGGGGGTGCAGGCCATCAAGCCCGTCGCAACACAATTCACGCAGACGCGAACGGTCCGGCTGGACCGCTTCAACAAGATCGCGCTTGAAGCTGCCGAACAGACGGAGCGCCTGGACCTGCCGGAGATTTTCAATCTGGTCGCCCTGGATGACGCGCTCGTCGGTCTGCGCGAGGGCGCGGCTCTGATCTTCTGTGACGAAGCCGGTGAAGACGAATCCAAGCCTTGGGGCGGGTCAGTGGGGCGGGCCAGCGCGGCCCTCTCCGTGATGGAGGCCCTGAAAGGCCGCGATGCAGCCATCCTGATCGGGCCGGAAGGCGGGTTCAGCCCGGACGAACGCCAGTTCCTGCGGTCACGCGCGGATACATTTCCGATCAGCCTGGGGCCGAGAATTCTGCGGGCGGAAACCGCGGCCGTGTCGGCGTTGACGCTCTGGCAGGCGGTCTGCGGGGACTGGACCTAGAAGGGCCAGCGCTTCATCGGTGTTGGCACCGCGCTTTCCCAGCGGCGCTGCCATTCCATTGTCACGCCGATACGGTGCTCCAGCTTCCCGTCCCATTGCACTTTCAGGCCAACCGATTTCAGCGTGTCGAAGATCTCCTGTCCGATCTGAAGGAAGATCGCATCGGCGGTATTATTCGACGCGCCATAGCTGAGATAGAGATTGCCGGACTCGATTGCGCTTTCGGTATCCTGCTGGTGGAAGAAGACATAGCCGCGGGCTTTGCGTCCGAAGAATTCGAAATCCTCGATCTCGACGCTGATCTCGGCGGCGCCACAGGTTCCGCAACAGGTGAAATTCTGCCGGGCAACGATATCGCGGTCTTCCAGCATGTCGAAAGCGAGTTCCAGCCGGTCGAAATCCGTAAGGATCGGCCATGCGGTCTGTTCATCGCGCAGGGTCTCGATTTCCTGGATCAGCGCAGACCGGATTTCCGACTGACGGTCCCGTTCGGAGATCGGGGATTCGAATTCCTCTGTCAGGTCCAGAAGGATTTCCTCGATTTCCTCGACCGGCTCATATCCGCCGCGCACGTGAAGGCGCGCCCAGACTTTGAGGTCATCGCGTTCTTGTGTGGTAAATCGCGTCATCAGTCTCACCTGCGGCATTAAACGAACTTGTGAGAATAACCCGGTTGGCGCTCGAGCGAAACATCCCTATGTGCACACACAGCAAGAGATTGAGGGGAGGCCCCGATTGTGACCACGCCGACGTCGGATATCGACGAAAACTCCCATCGTATCTCGGATAAATCCGAGTTGGTTGAGTATTTTGAAGCTGGCAACAAGCCGAGATCGGATTGGCGCATCGGCACCGAGCACGAAAAGTTCGGTTTCATCCGTGATGGATTGCGTCCGCTGCCTTATGAGGGAGAGGCCTCTGTCCTGGCGATTCTGGAAGGCTTGCGGGACCGGTTCGGCTGGCAGCCCATCATCGAAGCCGAGAAGCTGATCGGCCTCAAGAAAGATGGCGCGAGCATTTCGCTGGAGCCCGGCGGACAGTTCGAACTGTCCGGCGCCCCGCTCCAGACCATGCACGAGACCTGCAATGAAGTGGGCTCGCATTTGCGGGAAGTGCGGGAGATCGCCGACCCGTTGGGCGTGGCCTTCATGGGCCTCGGCGCCAGCCCGGTCTGGAGCCTTGCGGAAACGCCGGTCATGCCGAAGGGCCGGTATCGCATCATGATGGAATATATGGACAAGGTCGGCCGCCTCGGCCGGCAGATGATGTTCCGTACATGTACGGTTCAGGCCAATCTCGACTTTGCCTCCGAGGCCGACATGGTGAAGAAGTTCCGCGTCTCGCTGGCCCTGCAGCCGCTCGGCACGGCGCTGTTTGCGAACTCGCCCTTCATGGAAGGTCGCCCGAATGGCTTCCTGTCCTACCGGTCGCAGATCTGGACAGACACGGACCCGGACCGCACGGGCATGCTGCCCTTCGTGTTCGAGGACGGGTTCGGCTTTGAGCGATATGTCGACTATGCGCTGGATGTGCCAATGTATTTCGTGCGGCGCGGCGGCAAATATCTCGACGCCAGTGGCCTTTCCTTCCGGGACTTCATGCACGGCAAGCTGTCGATCCTGCCGGGTGAGAAACCGGCGATGGATGATTTCGCCGATCACCTTTCGACGATCTTTCCGGAAGTCCGCCTCAAGCAATTCCTCGAAATGCGTGGCTCTGATGGCGGCCCGTGGAGCCATCTGTGTGCCTTCTCGGCCTTCTGGACAGGTCTGCTTTATTGCTCAGACAGTCTCGATGCGTGTTGGGACCTCGTGAAATCCTGGTCGGATGCAGAGCGCGAATCCATGCGTCAGGGCGTACGGACCCTCGGCCTGCGTACGCCTGTGCCCGGTGGGCGGACCATGCAGGACCTGGCCCTGCAGGTTCTGGAGATTTCCCGCGCCGGTCTTAAGCGCCGCGCCAACCTCTCGGTCGCTGGGGATGATGAGACGGGCTATCTCACGGAACTCGACGAAATCGCACGGACAGGCGTGACCCCGGCAGAGCGCTTGCTGGAGAAATATCACGGCGAGTGGCAGCGCGATTTGAGCCGCATTTTCGTCGATCAAGCCTATTGAGGGTACAAATACCCTCATCGCCGCTCCTGATTTGGCACAAGCTGCCTTGAGACCCTGACGTTTGCGTGGTCAAAGTACCGGTTCGTATAAGTTTCCGGGGAGTTGAACGCGTGACCGACATCACTGCGACGAGTGAAGCGGGCAAACCCCGCGATACCTCATTTTTTGGCCATCCAAAGGGATTGGCAATCCTGTTCCTGACTGAGATGTGGGAGCGCTTTTCCTATTACGGGATGCGCGGCCTGCTGGTCCTGTACCTCACTCAGCATTTCCTGTTCTCTGATGAAAAGTCGTCGATCATGTACGGTGCCTATACGGCGCTCGTCTATGTCATGACGATTATCGGCGGGACACTGGCCGACCGTTATCTGGGCCAGCGCAAAGCCGTGACCTTCGGGGCGATCCTGCTCTGTCTCGGTCATTTCGGCATGGCCTTCGAGGGCAGTGGCTCAAAGGAATATGTTGTCACCGGCGGCTCTGAGATCGAGATCCAGCATGAAGGGCGCGGTGACAATCGCCAACTCTTCGTCGATGTGGATGGGGAAACCCGCCGGATCGTCTTCGAGCAGGGCAGTGGGGATCTCCAGATCCTGGAAAGCGCGGACGATGCCAAAGAGCCGACTGCGGCCGTCTATCAGCAGATCGCAAAAGACGCCTACACGACGCGGATTGAGCAGCAGGAACTCTATACAAACATCCTGTTTCTCTCGCTGGCTTTCATCATCGCAGGCGTTGGCTATTTGAAGGCCAACATCTCCACGATTGTGGGCGCGATCTATGAGTTTGACGATCCGCGGCGTGATTCCGGGTTCAGCCTCTTCTATATGGGCATCAATCTCGGCTCGCTGCTCTCCTCTCTGAGCTGCGGCATCATCGGCATCCTCTGGGGCTGGAAATACGGCTTCGGACTTGCCGGTATCGGTATGCTGGCCGGTCTGCTCGTCTTCCTCTGGGGCCAGAAATACCTGGATGGAAAAGCTGAGCCACCGAACCCGGAAGCGCTGAAGAAATCCTTCCTCGGCCCGATCAATGTCGAGATGGCCTGCTATCTTGCCGGCGCCCTCGTGATCGCGGTGGCCATGCTGCTCGTCATGAATGCTGAAGTGATTCCTGACTGGTTTGTCGGCTCGCTCGGCATCGCCATCTTCATTGGCCTCGTGGGGTATTCCTTCGTGCAGCTTCAGGGGACCGAGCGGAAACGCATGTTCGCGGCGATCTACTTCGTGCTGGCGCAGATTCCATTCTGGGCCCTGTTCGAGCAGGCCGGTTCATCCCTGACCCTGTTCACAGACCGGCTGGTCGACAAGGAAATCTTCGGGATGAACGTGCCGACGCCGGTGTTCCAGTTCCTGAACGCGGGCTATATCGTCATCTTCGCTCCGATTTTTGCGTGGATGTGGATCGCGTTGGCGAAACGGAAAATGGAGCCCTCGACGCCGGTGAAATTTGCGATCGGCGTGTTCCTTGCTGGCCTTGGCTTCCTCTCTCTCGTGGGCGGCATCGGCATGTCCGGCGCGGGGATGACCGCCGTCGGCTTCATCTTCCTGATCTATTGGGTTCACACGATGGGCGAGTTGATGGTGTCACCTGTCGGCCTGTCCGCTGTAACCAAGCTGGCCCCGGCGCGCGTGGTGGGCATGACGATGGGGGCATGGTTCCTCTATTCCGGACTGTCCAACTATCTCGCGGGCGTGATTGCCCGCACGACTGGCGCCGAGACCATTGGTGGCCAAATCACGGACGTTGCGGCGGCGAAGGCCACCTATGTCAGCGTCTATGCGAATGTCGGCTATGTCGCGATGGGGATTGGCGTCTTCATGCTGATCATCTCGCCGATCATCAAAAGCTGGATGAAGGGTAGCGAGCTGCCGGCGGAATCTTCCATGGTTTCGGACGAGATGTTCTAGCCATTATTCCGTAAGCAAACAGAAAGGGCGGCTTCCATGGGGAGCCGCCCTTTTTCGTGGTCCTGTTTTACGGATCAGCGATCCGGCGGCAGGAACTGGTCCGTCGGCAGACCGCGCTTGATCCAGCCGTCACCAATCCCTTCCAACCCGGCCATGCCTTCGACAATCTCGTAGATATCTGCAAAGCCGGCCGCTTCGAGTTGCGCCGCCGCCAGGGTAGAGCGGTTGCCCGCACGGCAGATGACGGCGACAGGGTAGTCGAGATCTCCCAGAACCGCGCCGCGCGCCTGAGCCAGGAAATCCACGTCTTTCACATTGGCGCCCACGCTGTCGCGCGGCATGCCGGTCATCGCCCATTCGGACGGTGTGCGCACGTCGAGAAGGATAAGTTCTCCGCGCTGGACCAGTGTGTGGGCAGCATCTGCGGACAGGGTTTGCACATCGGCGGAGGCGGGCAGGGCAAGCGCGAAAACTGCCGACGCTGCGGACAGGATAAATGAAACCGGACGGGCCATAGGAAACTCAATTCTAACTTCACCGCATTGAGCCGAGACTCAATTATGGCGGCAAAGTGTCAAAGGGCGCGGCTGGCCGCAAGTCCGATTAACCAAGATGACGGCAAATTTAGCCAGCGCCGCCCACAGTCAGGGCACCCACTTTGAGCGTGGGCTGGCCCACACCCACAGGTACGGACTGCCCGGCCTTGCCGCAGACCCCCACGCCATCATCCATGGCGAAGTCGTTGCCGATCATGGTGACATCCTGCAGCACGGTTGGCCCGTGTCCGATCAGTGTCGCATTCTTGACCGGCGCAACGATTTTGCCGTTCTCGACGAGATAGGCCTCGGTGCACTGGAATACGAAATTGCCTGACGTGATGTCGACCTGGCCCCCGCCGAAATCCACGGCCCACAGGCCGCGCTTGATGGAGCCGACGATTTCGTCCGGGTCCTTGTCGCCGCCCAGCATGACAGTGTTGGTCATGCGCGGCATGGTGGCGGATTCATAGCTTTCCCGGCGCCCGTTACCGGTAGGGGCCTGTCCCATCAGGCGGGCATTCATGCGGTCCTGCATGTACCCCTTCAGGATGCCATCTTCGATCAGAACGGTCTTTTGGGTCGGCGTGCCTTCATCATCGAAGGAAAGTGAGCCCCGGCGGCGTTCAATGCTGCCATCATCAATAATGGTCACGCCCTTGGCGGCGACCTGTTCACCGATGCGGCCGGAATAGACGCTCGTGCCCTTGCGGTTGAAATCCCCTTCGAGGCCATGCCCGACTGCTTCGTGAAGCAGCACAGCAGGCCAGCCAGGCCCAAGCACGACTTCCATCTGTCCGGCCGGAGTCGGGATGGATTGCAGATTGACGGAGGCTTTCTTCACGGCGCGCTGGACCATGGCCTTCCAGCGGTCCGGCTGGATCCAGTCCTCATAGGCGGCGCGTCCACCGGCGCCCGCACCGGCCGATTCGCGGCGGCCATGCTCTTCCAGCGTCACGGAGACGTTCAACCGGACGAGGGGGCGAATTTCTGAAAAGACAGCGCCGTCCGGACGGACAATGTCGATTTCCTTGTGGCTGCCCGCCAGCGACACCGAGACCTGAACCACGCGGGGGTCATAGGCGCGCGCCCAAGCATCGATCTCGGCCAGCAATCCCGTCTTCATGGTGAAATCTGGCGCAGAGGTCGGGTCGATCGGGTCGTAGAGGCGACGATTCGTCGGGGTGGGCCCTGTCGCCAGATGGCCGGCATACCCGCGCTTGGCTTGTGATGCGGTCTCGCCGGCACGGCGGATGGCATCGAGCGACAGTTCCGAAGCGTAGCCGGACCCGGTCGTTTCGCCCGCGACGACTCGCAAGCCAAATCCCTGATCGGTATCGAATGCGGCGGATTTCAGCCTTCCGTCGTCGAACACGAAGCTCTCGGATCGGGAGCGCTCGACAAACAGGTCGCCATCATCCGCGCCTTTCGCAGCGTCGGACAGGATTTCAGAAGCCTTGGTCAGGTCGAAGGGCAGGGATGTCTGTGTCATCTGGAATAGATGCGTGACACCCCGGCGCGTCGCAAGGGCAAAGGCGCAGAAACTCGGATCAGATCAGTTCGTGCTGATTTCAAAGCGCGACAGCTGCCACTCGGCCAGGTCCCAGTCAGGCTTTAATTCCAGCGCGCGGCGGAAGTCGTAATAGGCGCCTTCCACATCATTCAGTTTCTCCTTGGCCAGCGCCCGGTTGTAGTAGGCGGCGTGCAGGTCCTTGGACCCGAGCGCGATGGCCTGGTCGAGGGATTGGAGGGCTTCATCGTAGCGCTCGAGGAAAATCAGGGCTGCCCCCTCATTCAGATAGGTTTCGCCGGTATCCGGGCGGATCCGTTTGGCTGTAGCATAGTCCGACAGGGCCTTTTCATAGAGGCCCGCGCGCATTTGCAGGACGCCGCGATTCGTGAAGGTGGCGGCGCGATTGCTGGGTTTCATGGCTTCCAGTTCAATGGCGCGCGTGCAGATTTCGGCGCCTTTCCTGGGAGAAACGGTCTCGAACTTCGCGGCTTCATAGCAGTCTTCGGCGATCCCGCCGCCGAGGACGAGAACTTGCGCATTTGCCGTACCGGCGGCCAGGCCGAGAAGGAGGGTTGCGGCACATATCGCGTTTTTCATGGGTTTTGACCTCTCAATGTCTTGTCCGGTCGTGCCGGGATCATACCACGGAACCGCGCCGGCGCCGACAACCTGCGACAATATTGAGCGCGTAAAGTGGTAGGTTGCGGCTAGTACGTATTGTAGATAGAGGGACAGAGATTCCAATGAGACGAGGATAACTTCGTGCGACACCTTATTGCCGCCATGTGCGCTGCCGTCATGGCTGGTCCAGCGCTGGCATTTGAACCGACCGACGGCGCGCTGGGTTTCCAGCCTGCTGCGACTCGCATTGCAGAGCGCATTCACGTGTTCCATCACTTCGTGCTGATCATTATTGTTCTGATCACCTTGCTGGTGCTCGGCCTGCTGCTGTGGATCATCGTGCGCCACAATCGCAAGGCGAATCCGGTGCCGAAGAAATTCAGCCATAACACGCTGATCGAAGTGATCTGGACTGTGGTGCCGGCGCTGATCCTCGTGGCGATCGCCAGCCAGTCTTTCCCGAACCTCTACTATCAGGACGTGGTTCCGAACCTGCAGCAGATCACCGACAAGTCGGACAAGATGATCGCTGACGGCAAGACGGCCCAGCAGGAACGCTTCGCCAAGGACTACTACCCGGAAGCCGCTGAGAAGGGCTTCGTGAACGTGAAGGCCCAGGGCAACCAGTGGAACTGGACCTACACCTATCCTGATCTGGTTGATGATTCCGGCTATCCGCTGGAGTTCGTCTCCAATCCGGTTCATGTCGGTATTTCCGCAGACGCTGACAATTATGCCGGCGCAACTGGCCGGACAGACTTCGCATCCAAGCCGCGTAACCTGGCGGTCGATTATCCGATGGTGATCCCCGAAGACCGCTTCGTGCGCTATTACACGGCTGCGGCTGACGTGATCCATTCCTGGACCGTTCCAGCGTTCGGGGTGAAGACGGACGCCGTGCCGGGTCGCCTGAACGAAGGCTGGTTTCTCGTTGAAGAGCCGGGCATCTATTACGGCCAGTGTTCCGAGCTTTGCGGCGTGAACCATGCCTTCATGCCTATCGAGGTTCGCGTGGTCAGCCAGGCGCAATTCGACAGCTGGGCCGAGCTCATGCTCGCCGGTGACTATGAAGCCGCCTATGCGACTGTCGACGTTTTTGCATCCAATGAGCAGGCGACCCAGTTCGCCGCCAAACAGTAATCAGGGAAGAGTGACACGCCATGCCTATGGATGAAGTGGCCATCGACCATCACGACTCACACGATCACAAGCCTGGCTTCTTTACGCGCTGGCTGTTTTCGACCAACCACAAGGACATCGGGACGCTGTACCTGATCTTCGCGCTCATCGCGGGGGTCGTGGGCTACACGCTGTCTGGCCTGATCCGCTGGGAGCTTGCAGAGCCTGGCATCGGCGTCATGACGCAATTCGTTGCTGGTGAAGGCGACGTGGCGATTCAAAACGCCAAGCATTTCTACAACACCGTGATCACCTATCACGGCCTGATCATGATCTTCTTCATGGTCATGCCGGCGCTGATCGGTGGGTTCGGCAACTGGTTTGTGCCGCTGATGATTGGCGCACCGGACATGGCCTTCCCGCGGATGAACAATATTTCGTTCTGGTTGACTGTCGCAGCGTTCGTTCTGGCGTGTATTTCGATGACGGTTCCGGGCGGACCGGGCGATGGCTTCGGCGGAGGCTGGGTGCTTTACCCGCCGCTGTCTTCAACGACCGGACACCCTGGCCCGGCCATGGACGTGCTCATCCTGTCGCTTCATACGGCCGGTATTGCGTCGATCCTCGGCGCCATCAACTTCATCGTGACAATCCTGAACATGCGCGCGCCTGGCATGACCATGCACAAGATGCCGCTGTTCGCCTGGGGCGTCCTGATCACGGCTGTCCTGTTGCTGCTGTCCCTGCCTGTGCTGGCTGCGGCGCTGACCATGCTGCTGACCGACCGTAACTTTGGCTCGCAATTCTTCGCGCCAGCCGGGGGCGGTGATCCGATCATGTTCCAGCACCTGTTCTGGTTCTTCGGTCACCCGGAAGTCTACATCATGATCCTGCCGGCCTTCGGTATCGTCAGCCACATCGTGTCGACCTTCTCCAAGAAACCGATCTTCGGCTATCTTGGTATGGCCTATGCCATGGTCTCCATCGGGGTGATCGGCTTCGTCGTGTGGGCGCACCACATGTACACGGTCGGCATGGATGTGGACCTGAAAGCCTACTTCGTGGCCGCGACCATGGTGATTGCCGTTCCGACGGGTATCAAGATCTTCTCATGGATCGCGACCATGTGGGGCGGCTCCATCGACTTCAAGGTTCCGATGCTCTGGGCGATCGGCTTCATCTTCCTGTTCACCGTTGGCGGTGTGACGGGTGTGGTGCTCGCAAACGCTGGTATCGATCATGCCCTGCATGACACCTATTACGTCGTCGCGCACTTCCACTACGTGCTGTCGCTCGGCGCCGTATTCGGCCTGTTTGCTGGCTGGTACTACTGGTTCGAGAAGATGTTCGGCATCAAGTACAATGGCATGATCGGCGGGCTGCATTTCTGGTTGATGTTCATCGGCTCGAACGTCCTGTTCTTCCCGCAGCATTTCCTCGGCCTGCAGGGCATGCCACGCCGCTACATTGACTATGCTGACGGCTTTGCCACCTGGCACATGTGGTCGTCGATCGGTTACGCGATCACGCTGGTTGCCACGCTGATCTTCTTCGTCGGTCTCGTCGAAGCCATGATCCGCCGCCGCAAGGGTGAAGCCAACCCATGGGGTGAAGGCGCCACGACGCTGGAATGGACGCTGCCTTCGCCGCCGCCATTCCACCAATTCAACGAGCTGCCGCACGTCACTAACAAGGGCGGCCACTAACAGCCAAAAGGAAGGGCTCGGCCTTCCAGACAGTCTGATAACCGAGGCGGCCCGGCGCGATATGCGCTTGGGCCGTTTCGCTTGAAAGGACCCGAAAGAGACCATGACTGACATGAGCGCATCGCCAACCAAACGCTATGCAACCGCTGGTGACTATGTGCAGCTGCTGAAGCCGCGCATCATGATGCTTGTCGTGTTCACGGCCGTTGCCGGCCTGATCGCGGCCGTGGGTGTGACTGGCGTGTCGGTCAATCCGGTCATGGCCGCCATTGCGACGCTGGCCATCGCGCTCGGCTCGGGCGCGGCGGGCGCGATCAACATGTGGTATGATGCGGACATCGACCAGATCATGACGCGCACCTCGACCCGCCCGGTTCCGTCTGGGGCTGTGCCAAAGGAAGAGGCCCTTGCCATGGGCCTGATCATGAGCGGCGTGTCGGTCCTGCTCATGTGGCTTGCCTCGAATTGGCTGGCGGCTGCGCTCCTGGCCTTCTCGATCTTCTATTATGGCGTGATCTACACGATGTGGCTGAAGCGCTCGACGCCGCAGAATATTGTGATCGGCGGCGGAGCCGGGGCGTTCCCGCCCGTCATTGGCTGGGCCGCTGTCACCGGCAACACGCCGCTAGACGCCTGGATTCTGTTCGCCATCATCTTCTTCTGGACGCCGCCGCATTTCTGGGCGCTCAGCCTGCTCGCTCATGGCGAGTATGAAAAGGCTGGCGTGCCGATGTTGCCGGTTACGCATGGAGCGAAGACAACCCGTAACCAGATCCTGCTCTACACGATCCTGCTAGTGCCACTCGCGCTGTTGCCGGTTGCAACCGGGTTGGGGGGCTGGATTTATGGCGGTGTGACCCTCGCGCTGGGCCTTGTCTTCCTGTCCTATGCGGTGCGGGTCTGGCGGTCACATGCAGGCGATGCCGGGGCGAGCGCCGCAGACATGAAGCTGGCGCGCGGCATGTTTTTCTTTTCCATCCTGTACCTGTTCCTCGTCTTTGCAGCACTGATCGTGGAACATGCTGCGGGGCTTCACTTCCCGATTGGAGCGGCCTGATTTGTCCGACGATAACGAAAAATACCCTGGTCAGTTTACCGATGCCTACATCCCGGATGAGGCTGAAGTGCGCGCCCGTAACAGTCGCAATCGCTGGCTGGGCATCGTGCTCGCCGCCTTTGTCATCCTGGTCGGCGTGATCACCTTCATTCGCCTGTCCTCGTCTGACCTGAGCCAGAGCGGCTTCTATTATTCGGTCGATGACAAGGGTGAGCGGATCGAGGAACTGCCGGAAGGCATGACCCCGGATCAGGCTGCACCCCCGCCAAACCTGACCCCGGCCGACGAATCGCAACCGGAAGAGGGCCAGCCATGAAGCTTTCGAACACGAAAGTCGCGCTGATCTCGCTGGGAGTTTTCACAGCCATGCTGGGCCTCGGCTTCGCGGCGGATCCACTCTACGACACCTTCTGTAAGGTGACTGGCTTTGGCGGCACCACGCGCATTGCAACGGCGGCGCCCGAAAAGATGGTCGAGCAGGAAGTCACGATACGCTTTGATGCGAATGTTGCCGACACGCCGCTGATCTTCCACCCGCTTCAGACGACTCAAACGCTGAAACTCGGACAGCATGGGCTGGCCTTCTATGAGGTCTCGAACCCGTCCGATCAGGAAATCCGGGTCATTGCGAGCTATAATGTGACACCGCACTATGCCGGCCCGTATTTCAACAAGCTCGAATGTTTCTGCTTTGAAGAGCGCGTCATTGCGCCGGGCGAGACCAAGAAACTCCCGATTGTGTATTTCGTATCTGCAGACATGCAGGATGACCGGGTCGCGAAATCACTCGAGACGATCACGCTGAGCTACACCTTCTTTGACAGTTCCAGCTATTCCGGTGAGAAAAAAGCCGCCCAGAAGGGTGCGGCGAATTCAGCCAATGCAGGCTGATACAGTTGCAAATACAGGTCGGAGCGGTCTAAAGAGCGATCTGATTCATGTGATTTTTTAGAGGGGTCAAAAGGGCCATGGCTCACGACGAAGTCAAACACGATTTCCATCTCGTAAATCCGTCTCCCTGGCCGCTGCTGGGGTCGCTGTCGGTGCTGGTAACCGCCCTGGGCGGTGTTACTTTCATGAAAGGCCTGTTCGGCCTTGAGGCTGGCACTTGGTGGCTGCTTGCCATTGGTCTGGCAATGGTCATCTGGGTCATGTTCGGCTGGTGGCGTGAAGTCATCAAGGAAGGCCAGATTGGCGATCATACGCCAGTCGTGCAGATCGGCCTGCGCTACGGCATGATCCTGTTCATTGCGTCCGAAGTCATGTTCTTCGTGGGCTGGTTCTGGAGCTTCTTCGAATTTGCCATCTTTGAAAGTGCGCGGGTTGGTGAGACATGGGATTCGGCAAATGCGCTTTATGCCGAGGGGCTCTCCCGCTTTGCGGACTGGCCGCCGGTGGGAGTTGAGACCTTTGATCCGTTCCACCTGCCGCTGATCAACACGCTGATCCTGCTTCTGTCCGGTACCACCGTGACCTGGGCGCACCATGCGCTGCAGCACAATGACCGCTCTGGCGCCAAGCTTGGCCTCGTCTTTACAGTCCTTCTCGGCATGGTGTTCACCCTGCTGCAGGCCTACGAATACAGCCACGCGGCTTTCACCTATGACGGCACGCTCTACGGTTCGGCCTTCTTCATGGCGACCGGCTTCCACGGCGCACACGTCGTGATCGGTACCATCTTCCTGGCGATCTGCCTGATCCGCCTGTTGCTGGGCGGCATGAGCGCGGACAAGCATCTCGGCTTTGAATTCGCGGCCTGGTACTGGCACTTCGTTGATGTTGTCTGGCTGTTCCTGTTCGCCTTCGTCTATGTCGTGCCGTTCCTGGTATATGGCGGTTAGACTGGCATCCGCTATCGACACGTAAGATAACAGGCCCGCCGGCGCACTTGCCTGGCGGGCCTTTTTTCAGGACCTTTCGGACACTCTATGCGCTTTCGCCCTTTTCCCATTCTGACCCTGTTCACCCTGGTGTCTCTCGTGATCCTGGTAATGCTGGGAAACTGGCAGTATGGGCGGTTCAGCGCGAAGATGGCGCTGGATGAAACAGAGCCAAATTGGGTGACGCTGGAGGGGCGTGTCGTGCCCGGCAGCGAGGCCATGGTCTACGCCTATGCCGATGGCGCATCGTCTTGGCGCCGCGTGGTTGCGATCGATGACGGCGCGCGGGTCATCTTCACCACCATCGAACTCTTCTACCAAGTCGAACCGCCAGTAGCGTGTCAGGGCCCTGAGTGCGGTGCGAACCTGAATTTCTCGGCGCAGGGCATCTACAAGACGCCCGGCAATCGGAGCGCCTTTGCAAGCCCGGATGAGCCGACCGCCGGCGTCTTCTATTCGTATAGTATTGCAGACCTCGCAGACCTGTTGCCCGCGGATGTGTCGGCGCGCGTGGTACCGGAAGCGTTCGAGCCGCAGACATTGCGGCTGGTTGAAAACGGCCGCGCGATGGCGGGGCCGAATCCGTTTGCCCGACTCCGCATGGATGATGATTTGCCGCCTCAGAGGCATTTCGGATACGCGATTACGTGGTGGGGGCTCGCCATGGCGTTGCTGGGTGTGTATCTCGCCTTCCACTATCAAAAGGGCCGGTTACGGTTTCGCAGAAGGGACGGGGAATGAAGTATATTTCCACTCGGGGGCAGTCAGAGCCCGTAGATTTTCTGGGCGCTTGCCTCGCCGGCCTTGCGCCAGATGGCGGCCTCTATGTTCCCGAAACCTATCCGTCGATTGAGCCCGCAAAGCCGGGTGAACCCTATGCGCAAGTCGCGGCGCGTGTGATTTCCACGTTTGCAGGCGATACGCTGACACATGAGGAAGTGCTGGGCCTGTGTGAGCGGGCTTATGCGACCTTTGCTCATCATTCTGTCACACCGCTGACCCAGTCCGGCCCGGCATGCTGGTTGCTGGAGCTTCATCATGGGCCGACGCTGGCCTTCAAGGATGTGGCGATGCAGCTGATTGGCCAGCTCTACGATCATGTGCTGGGCAAGACCGGGCGCCGCATGACGATCATGTGCGCGACGTCTGGTGATACCGGCGGCGCGGCGGCTGCGGCTTTTGCGGGGGCGAAGCATGCCGACCTCGTGATCCTGCACCCATTCGAACGTGTCTCACCCATCCAGCGCCTGTTCATGACCACGACCGGCGCGGACAATGTCTTGAACCTCGCGCTTGAGACCGATTTCGACGAATGCCAGACCATCGTGAAATCCCTGTTCGCGGATCGCGATTTCGCCGACCGGGTCAGCCTGTCTGGTGTGAATTCCATCAACTGGGCGCGGATCGCGGCGCAGATGGTCTATTATGCGACGTCACAGGCCGCGCTTGCCGGGCAGCAAATCCGCTTCATCGTGCCGAGCGGAAATATGGGGGACGCGCTGGCGGGATATGTTGCAGCCCGTTGCGGCCTGTTGCCGGGCGGCCTGGATATCGTCTGCGCGGTGAACGAAAACGATTCCCTTCTGCACCTGTTCAATTCGGGTGTGATGTCAAAGCGCCAGACCGTGGCCACGCCCAGTCCGGCCATGGACATTTCGATCCCGTCCAATTTCGAACGCATCCTGTTCGAACTGTCTGATCGTGACAGTGACGCGGTGCGCGGTGTCTATGACCGATTCAAGCAGGCCGGAGAGGCAGACCTGCCGGAGACGGCGAAGGGCCGCATGGGCTGTTCCGGGATTCGTGTGCAGAGCGTCAGCAATGCGGACACCATGGAAGAGATGCGCCAGTTCGAGGCCGAGACCGGCTGGTTGATCTGCCCGCACACGGCGGTTGGCACGCGGGTAGCTCGCCTATCGCCTGCGCCGGATGTGGCGACCGTCGTTCTGGCCACCGCGTCGCCCGCCAAGTTCCCGGAGACCGTTCTCGAAGCGACCGGCCGTGAGGCACGGCTGCCGGACTTTGCCACCGGCGTGATGACGAATGCGGAAGTGTTCGAACGTGCCGAGCCCACCCTCGGCGCGGTCCGGGCGCGTGTTGAGCAACTGGCCGAATAGGTCATGCCGGTTCACCGCAAGGATACGGCGATCGTCACCCAGCGCCTGGTCATCGAGCCGGCGCGGAAGAAGGACTTCGAGGATTGGTCCGCCCTGCGCAAGCGCAGCCGCAAGCATCTTCAGCCCTGGGAGCCCACCTGGCCACGGGATGCAAACTCCCGCGCGGATTGGACGCGAAGGCTGCAGGCCTGGAAGGCCGGCTGGAAATCCGGCCGGGCCTATGTCTTCCTTATTCGCCGGGTGAAGGATGGAAAACTTGTGGGCGGCGTGTCGCTCACCAATGTGCGCTCATGGCCTGCCAACAGTGCAAGTCTGGGTTACTGGCTGGGCCACGACCAGCAAGGCCACGGCTTCATGCAAGAGGGCGTCGGGGCGGTTTGCGACTGGGCGTTTCGAGAATTACAGCTCCATCGCATCGAAGCTGGCATACTGGCATCAAACCTGCGTTCCCGCAAAGTCTTGGAAACAAACGGCTTTCGGGAAGAGGGACATGCTGAAAAATATCTTGAGATCGCGGGCGTCCGCCGCGACCATGTCCTTTTCGCCCTCGTCAGGTCTGATACTTGACGATAGGCTCCTCAAGATGATGTCCGATCAGTCGACCCAGCCTCAAGGTAGTTGGCACTGGAATGCCGTCAGCCGGCATCTCCTGATCGAAGCTCCGAAGGGGGGCGATCTTTCCGATCTGGCGGGCCAGTGGTCAATTGATGCCATTGAGCAGATGTTCGAAGGGTTGAGCCGGGGTCGATTGGCTCAGGCGTTCAGTACATCCGAAGGGCCGGTCCGGTGCGATCTGAGACTGTCGAGTGGCGCCGATATACATCTTGTCGGCGCGTTCGTCGGCGAGGAAGACGCGCACGGCATGTTGTTGGCAGGAAACGAATTTGCCGACATTGATCCGTCAGACCTGCAGCCGGGTCCGGATCTCTATCCGGTGTTCCAGCCGATCATTTCTCTCGGCAGCGGGCGTATCGCCGGCTTCGAGGCCCTTGCGCGCTGGGATGACGGCGAACTGCGCAATCCGCCCAGCCGCTATGAGGATGAGGCGCTTGCCTCCAACATGTTGATCCGCTCGGCTGAGACGCTGTCCAAGATGCGCGAATTGTCCGGCCGGTCTGATTTGTTCATGCATGTGAATTTGACGGCACGGGACCTGGCACGCAGCACGCTGCCCGCGCTCGTGGAAGCATTGATGCAAGGGTATGACCTGCCTGAGAAAGCCTTGCGGATCGAACTGACCGAGCAGGCCGCTCTACGAGACGAGAGTCATGCCCTTGCAGCGGTCATGGCCCTCAAGGCCGTCGGCGCCGGACTGGTGCTTGATGATTTCGGCACGGGCCATTCCTCGTTCGCGTGGCTTGCAGACTTTCCGGCCGACAGCCTGAAAGTGGATCACGGCCTGACCCGCCGTCTCGGGCAGCACCGGACCGACACGATTCTGGGAACCCTGACCTTGCTGGCTGCGCGGCTCGACATGACCACGACAGCAGAAGGCGTGGAGCACAAGGATGACGCCACAAAACTGCGGAGTCTCGGCTTCGATTATGCGCAAGGCTTTGCGTTTGCCCGCCCGATGGAAGAAGCAGCCGCGCTGGCCTTCCTGACCGCCTGATCAGGCCGTTCCGGGGCGAATCTGAAGCCGGCCGCTGTCGATGCCCAGATGGCCGAGTGCGGCTTCCCATTTTGCCTCATGGCTCTCTCCGAAGACGAGATCTGCATCAGGCTCGCCAATCAGCCAGGCATTTTCAGCCAATTCGTATTCCAGCTGCCCGGCGCCCCAGCCTGAATAACCGAGGGCGAGAACCGACCGGCGTGGGGCGTGCGTTGATCCCATGGAGTGCAGCATGTCGCGCGTTGCGGTCATGCAGAATGTGCCGTCGATTTCCAAGGTGGCGCCTTCGCTTACCACATCATCTGTGTGAAGAACGAATCCGCGGTCGCTGCTGACCGGGCCGCCATCCAGTACGAGGTCTTCCGGGACGTCGATCTCAACCGGCACGTCGAGCTGGTACAGCAATTGGGGCAGGGTGAGGCCGTCCATCGGCTTGTTGAGAACGATGCCCATCGCGAATTCCGGAGAGTGGGCACACACGAGGATGATGGAACGCGCAAAACGCGGGTCACCAATGCCGGGAAGGGCGATAAGAAGTTTCCCTGTCAGGTCGGCGTCCATCCGAATACCCTTTCGCCGCTGATGCTGGGCGAATTGTTGATCTTTGGCAAGGGAGGGTGCGCTTGTGGTCAGCGCCTTGCCGTCCTATCTGGGCAGTACAGCATCAAGGAGACCAGCTGATGAGCATCAAAGTCGGAGACAAGCTTCCGGACGCCACTTTCATGGAAATGACGGCAGACGGCCCGCAGCCACGCACAACCGAGCAGGTTTTCGGCGGCAAGACCATCGCGCTGTTTGCCGTGCCGGGCGCCTATACGCCGACCTGTTCCGCGCGCCATCTGCCAGGATTCGTCGACAAGTCCGGAGATCTGAAATCCAAGGGCGTGGACGAAATCGTCTGCACGTCGGTGAACGATGTCTTCGTCATGGGCGCCTGGGCCAAGGATGCCGGTGCGGACGAGACCGTACGCATGCTGGCTGACGGCAATGGGGCATTTGCAAAAGCTCTCGGCTTGGAAATGGATGCCAGCGGTTTCGGCATGGGCCAGCGTTCGCAGCGTTATTCCATGATCGTCAAGGATGGTGCGGTTGCCGAGCTCAACGTCGAAGATGGCGGCGAGTTCAAGGTTTCCAGCGCCGACTACATGCTGAACCAGCTTTAGGGCTCGCTGCGTAGTAACTGTTAAACAAATCAAGTGATTATCGGCGTGTTCGGGGTTCGGGCACGCCGATTTTTGTTTGTTTTTTATTGAATATCGGCAAACTCTCCCCCAAATTAATGTGGGTTACAAAGGAGAGGGATTCCATGGACCTTTTAATGTCGGTGCCGGTGCTGATTGCCATCGTCGGTCTCATTCTGATCGTGTCCACGGTCAAACAAGTGCCTCAGGGGTACAATTGGACAGTCGAGAATTTCGGTCGCTACACCAAGACCCTGACGCCCGGCCTGCATTTCATCATGCCGATCTGGCAAAAGGTCGGTCGCAAGATGAACATGATGGAAACCGTGCTGGACGTGCCACAGCAGGAAGTCATCACCAAGGACAATGCGATGGTGTCATGCGATGCCATCGTGTTCATTCAGGTGATCGATGCGGTGTCGGCAGCCTATGAAGTCAACAACCTCCACAACGCCATTCAAAATCTGGCCCTGACCAATATCCGTACCGTGGTCGGCTCGATGGATCTCGACGAAGTCCTGTCCAACCGCGATGATATCAATGCGCGCCTGCTACACGTCATCGATTCGGCGACAAATCCGTGGGGCGTTAAAGTCACGCGGATAGAAATTGCCGATCTGAGCCCGCCTGCAGATATTACCGAAGCCATGAACCGCCAAATGAAGGCTGAGCGCCTGAAACGGGCGGAAATCCTGACCGCCGAGGGCGACAAGCAGTCGGCTATCCTCAAGGCCGAGGGCCAGAAGCAGGCCAAGATCCTGGAAGCGGAAGGTCGACGCGAAGCCGCCTTCCGGGACGCTGAAGCCCGTGAGCGCGAGGCCGAGGCTGAAGCGAAGGCGACCGCGATGGTCAGTGAAGCGATTGCCAAGGGCGACGTTAATGCGATCAACTACTTCCTTGGCCAAGCCTATGTCCAGGCGTTCGAGAAGCTGGCGACTAGCCCGCAGCAACGGACAGTCATCATCCCCGCTGAGTTCTCCAGTATCTTGGGGGCCATTGAAGGTATCAAGGGCCTGACCGGCGCGGCGAAAGAGGCGCAATTGAACCCGCAGCAAGGCGGCGCCGTACCGCCGACACGCACCGAGTATTAATTCCTTCCTGTACCCGTCCGTGTGCCCGGGAACCGGCATCGCGTTCAACGTCATTTGGGAGACCTGAACCATGGAACAGATTTTTACCGAACTGACTGTCTGGCATTGGCTGGCGCTCGGGCTGGTCCTGTTCGGCATCGAGATGCTGACCGGGACATTCGACCTGATGATGCTGGCGGTCGCCGCGTGGCTCACTGCAGCCTTCGCTTACCTGGGACCAGAATCCTACACCACATGGCAAGGGCAACTCATCGTGTTCGGGATTGCGGCATTCGCCCTGGTCCTGGCAGGACGGACGTTCTTTTCCGGTCTGCGCGGGCGGGACGAAGAACACCCAACCCTCAACAAGCGCATGGTCAGCCTGGTCGGCCAGCGTGGCATGGCCATGGGTGATTTCATTTCAGGTGCTGGTCAGGTCCGAATTGGCGACACGGTCTGGCGGGCTGAGGTGGTCGAGGGCGAAATCGTGCGCACCGGTGACACGGTCATCGTTGAAGGCGCGAAGATGACGACGGCCATTGTGAGGCGTGCTGTCTCTTGAGCGGCCGCCCCCCTGAAACGCCAAAGAAAAAGGCCGGCTCCTCAGGAGCCGGCCTTTTTGATTCAGATGGCGCCCTGATTGATCAGGAAGCGGAGGTCGAGATACCGTAGGCGGACGGACCCGAGGAGGCGACAGGCTTCGACTCATTGGCTGCGGAAGCCGCTTTGGGAGCTGTGTCCTTCAGTGGATCGTCTGCATGCTTGACCTGGCCCTCGAAGACGGCGTTCGACTGGATCTGCAGCGACGAGTGAACGATATCGCCTTTGACGTGCGCGCCGGTTTCGAGTTCAACCTTGCGAGCGCGGATCGAGCCCTTGATGCGGCCTTTGACGCGAACGACTTCGGCCTTCACTTCGCCCGTGATGTGGCCGCTGGCGCCGATCGTGATGTCCGTTGCGGCGACGTCGCCGTCAACAGTGCCATCAATCTGCAGCGCGCCCTCGGACGTCACGGAGCCGTTGATCTTCATGTCTGCGCAGATGATGGAGGCTGCGCGAGCGGCAGGCTTGGAAGACGCGCCGCGGATGGCGTCCTGCGCCGTTGCCGTTTTCACGGGTTCTGCTGGGGTAGGGGTGTCACTGGATTTGCTATTCTTCGTGAACATGACGGCCTGCTTTCAAAAACTTTACTGGATCATATGCTTTACCGTTGAAAAACACCTCAAAGTGAAGGTGATATCCGGTACTTCTTCCGGTCGTGCCCATCTTCCCCACGAGATCGCCAACGTTTACCGTATCGCCCTTTGATACAGTAATAGAGCGCAGGTGACCATAGCGCGACTTGAAGCCGTACCCATGATCCACTTCGACAACTCGTCCATACCCTGACCGTGCGCCTGCGAAACTGACAGTGCCCGGACCAGACGCCACGATCGGCGCCCCTCCGTAAGCGGCAACGTCAATGCCATTGTGCCAACGCGGTCTCTTGATGAAAGGATCTACCCGGATGCCATAGGGGCTGGTGTACCGGAAGGGCACGCCGACCGGGGCACCAAGGGGCAGGCTTTCAACAATCTGTTCGTAATATTGCATCTCGGCGACGCGAGCCTGAGTCTCGGTCAGCCGGTTATAGAAGCTGGCATCCTGGGCTGAGAGCGTCTCGCCGCCGGCCGTCAGATTGGCCATGGAAACAAGCGGCCCGCCCATCTCGGCGCTTTCCATGATGCGATCACTGCCGATCGTGGTCAGCTGGATGACGCTACGCGCGCGTTCGGCGCGTTCGATGGCGAGATCTTCAGCCTCGTCCAGCATGCGTTCCTGATTATATTTCAAATTCCTGACGCTGACGCGATTGCCACTCGTGTCGAGGGTAGCCGTCATGCGGAAACTGTCCCGAGACTGACGGTCATCAGCTTCCTCGATCGAGGCCTGGACCAAGAGGTCGGCGCCATCACCCTTGAGGGCGGAAACGTCAAGGTTTTCGTCGCCCTTCAGCTGCTCGAACAATTCCTCAAGCGCCTTCTGGCGGTCTTCCCATTCTGCGGTCTCGCGCTGGAACGCGTCTGTGCGTTCTTCGAGCAGGGAGCGCGACAACGCATCCTTGGCGCGCAGTTCCTGGACCCAGCGCTCATATTTGGCCAGTTCGCGATCATCGGAGCTGCCGGTCAGGGAACCTGTGGAGCCGCCGAGAGCAAATGTGCCGGTAAGAAAAATGGTCCATCCGGCAAGGGCGGTTGCGCCGAGTGCACAGATGGCCTGCTGCCATGGGGAAATGGATATGTAACGGACTGTGCCGCCGCTACGATGATATATTTGTCGCTCAGGAAATGCGCGATCGAACGTCGCTTTGAGGTTCGCACTCCATTTCGCCATTCACGCCACCCGTCGCTGGAATCACACCGCCTACTGCAACAACACCTACAGTAAGTTCCCAAACCCTAGAGATATAAATACCGGAATCACTAAGGGACGGAACCCCTTGCGAGCATAATTCATGAAAATATTCGCGCATCAGGGTAAATTGCTCGTTAATATTCGTTTCTTACCCCTTAAACCTTGTCCTAATTCGCTTTTGTAGGGTCAGGAAGGTGGCCTAAAACGTCCTCTGCATGACCTTTCACCCGGACTTTTTTCCAAGATTTAATGATTGAAGCGTCGGGTCCGATCAGAAAGGTCTGGCGGGCGATGCCCATATAGGTCCTGCCATACATGTTTTTCTCGACCCAAGTGCCGTAGGATTCGGTGACCTCGCCCGTTTCATCGCTGCCGAGGATGACTTTCAGGTCATGTTTCGCGGCGAATTTCTCGTGTTTTGTAAGCGGATCCCGAGAGACTCCGACGATCTTTGCATTGCGCGCTGCGAATGCCTCAATCATCTCCGAGAAATCCTTGGCCTCGTTCGTGCAGCCCGGCGTGTCATCCTTCGGATAGAAATAGAGAACAAGATAGCCACCCGCAAAGTCCTTCAACTGGATCGGTCCGGAAGTGGAAGGCATTGAGAAATCAGGAGCCTTTTCACCGTCTTGCAGTACTTTCGCCATGTATTCCTCCTATGGTGCCGTCAGCTTCGTGTGCATATATCGCCATGGAACGCAATTTTTAGACGTAGAATTCCGGAGTCCCCGATTTGGTCCGCCAGAGAGCTTCACTTGTCATTCTCGAAATACTCGGGGGGCTGATACTTGTCGTTCTCGTGCTGGCGGCGCTGTTGGTCTTCCGCTTGTCCAGCGGACCCATCGAACTCGAAATGTTCCGGGACGACATTGAACAGGCACTGACCAATTCCCGCAATGGCCGGCCGGTGACGGTCGAGGATGTATTTCTCGAATGGTCCTCGGAAGACAAGCGCGTCCTGATTACCGGTCATGACATCAAGCTGCTGGATGAGGAGGGCAATGTTGCCGCCGAGTCCGATCGCGCGCGGATCGTGCTGTCGAGTTCGGCCCTTGTCATGGGTGACGTCGAAGTGCTGGGACTGGATCTGGTCGATGGCTGGATCAATGTCACACAATCCGGGCCTAACCTCTGGTATATTGCGGGTGACCCCTTGCCCGAAATCCCGGTTGGCGAGATGCCGCAAAATCCAAGTGAATGGCTGGAACGCATCAATGCCGTGCTGCCGCAGGTCCTGGTCGCCCTTCGGGAAAAGCAGGGTGAAATCAGCCTTGAGCGTCTGTCTTACGAAGAATTCGAAATGCGGGTCTTCGGAGCGGACAGCGCGCCTCTTTTCACGCTGACGGATTCCAAGGGCCTGTTACTGGTGAATGAGGACGGGCTGGATCTGTCGCTGTCCGGTAGCGGGGTCGGCGCAGGCCTGCCCGCCGGTCTGGCAATCGACATTCATACCAGCGAACTCGGCAGCCGCATGCAGGCATCCCTGGCCGTCGCCCAATGGTCTCTGGCGGACCTGGCTGCGAGGCTTGGGACCGATAGTGAATTCCTGTCCGGCGTCCCTGCCGACATTACGGTTGAGTTCAATACGTCCAGCGCTGCGGGGGTCGAGGAAATCGGCGTGAAGGCCATGCTTGCTGAGGGTGAACTGCCCTTCGGAGAAGATGGAATGAAGGTGTCCGATCTCGATCTCGAGATGACCTATGCGGCGACCAATGACGAACTCCTTATTTCCGGCACTTCCACGCGGTTTGGTCCCATCGCGGGTGCGATGGACCTCACGCTCGCCAATGCCCTGAAAGGGGCAGGCCCCCGGCCTTTCAAGCTGCGCAGCAATGCATTGACCCTGGATTTCACACCTGCCTTCGCCGCCCCCGTCACCTTGCGTGATGTCCGCGCAGACGGGGACGCAGATTTTCCGGACCGCCGGTTTAAAGACGCAAAGGTGGAATTCGTTTCGAATGACACGTTGTTCAAATTTGCCACCGATATGTCGTTGACGTCCGACCGGCAGGATAACGAGCCGCCGATCCTTGGCATGATCGAGCTCGAAACAGAAGGGACCGTGACCAAGGAAACGGTTCTCGCCTTCTGGCCGGTGTCGCTCGGGACCGGAGCGCGATCTTTCACCGACAAGCGGATCAGCAATACGGACGTGTCGAATTTGCGCGCACAAATGACGCTCCAGCGCGACAGCTTTGCTGAAGGCTATTTGCGCGATGAAGACCTCAACCTGACCTTCGATATCAATTCGGCCGATGTGAAATTTCTGGACGACTTGCCGGCGGCGCAAAATGCGGTGGGCAAGGGGCGCCTGACCGGGAACAGTTTCCGCGTGACGGTCAACCGCGGAGATTATGGGGGCTGGGACGTCGATGAGGCGCTGGTCGATTTTCCAGCCTTCAACCCGAAAGGCGAGGATTTCCGGGTGTTCGCCAAGGGACATGGCCCTGCCGCCAATGTCATCAAGACACTAAACGAGTCCCGGCTTCAACTCGGGTTCGACGAAGACCGCCTGACTGGCGACGTGGAGGCGACGTTCGAGCTGTTTCGCCCCGCGCTCGACAATGTCCCTGACGAGGCGGTGCGCCATACGACCATCGCCACGCTTGCCAATGGCGGCCTGAAGCGGGCTGCGCTCGGTATCGACCTCACCAATGCAACGGCCGAGATCAAGGTCAATCAGGATGGCATGACGATCACCGGGTTCGGCGATCTCGGGCCTTCTCCCGTTCAGTTCAGCTGGCGCGACGGATTCAAGGATGATGAGGCGCCCTCGGCCTTGTCGGCGACTGCGGTCATCACGCCCGACGTGCTCAACCGGTTCGGTCTTCCGGGCCGGGCCTATCTCACCGGAGAAGTGCCAACAGAGGTGCAGGCCTCTGTAGAGGGCGAAGAGGTTTCGGTAGCAAATGTCGCAATGGATTTGACCGCCGCCCGGCTCGACCTGTCCGAGATCGGCTGGGTGAAGACGGCCGGCAAGGAAGGCAAGGTCACTGTCCACTATGAGCGCGCGGAAGAAGGGTTTTCCTCTGATGTCCTGTTCACCAGTGAGGAGGCCTATCTCGATGGAAAGTTCACGCTGGGCGGGGATTCCCGGCTGGTGTCTGCGGATCTGCGGCGCGCCTTCCTGGCCGACACGGCGGATGTGAACGGCGAGATTTCGCGAGGGCCGAATGGTAATCTGGAAGTCGCCTTGACCGGTAGCTATCTCGACCTCTCCGGCGCGTTGCCCGGTATTGGCGCCTTGGGCGATGCAAATGACAGCAATGGCACCCCGTTGAGTGTGACGGCGGATGTCGACACGCTGACCCTCGGGGCGGGTATGTATGTTCGGAATGCAGATGTGACGTGGCGATCAACCGTGAACGGCATGCAGAAGCTTTCCGCGACCGGCACGACGGATGACGGCTCTGCCTTCAATATTGATCTCGACGGCTCATCTCCGGAGGGAACGAAGATCAAGGTGGTTAGCAGTGATGCCGGCTTCATTACCAGCGCCTTCCTTGATCTCGACTTCCTGGAGGGCGGAAGGCTGGATCTGGAGGGGACGCTTGCCCGGGATGGCAACCCGTCGAAATTCAACATCGTGGTCAGTGATGGACGATTGCGGAATGCGCCCTTCCTGACACAGATTCTCTCCCTGGCCTCCTTGCGCGGTCTTGCCGATACACTTGGCGGCGATGGCGTCCTGTTCTCACGAATCGAGGTGCCGCTGACGGTGGCCGGAGACCGGTATGTCGTGACCGGAGGCAAGGCGCAGGGCCCTGCGCTCGGCCTGACGGTGAATGGCTATTTGGGAGCAGATAGCGAGATCAATGTCGATGGGGTCCTGGTGCCAAGCTTTGGCATGAACTCCGCCCTCGGAGGAATTCCAATCATCGGGGATCTGGTGGTGGGCCGGGACGGAGAAGGTGTATTCTCCCTCACCTATAGCGTGCGCGGCAGCCTGGAAAAAGCGAACGTGTCCGTGAACCCGCTGTCGGCGCTGGCGCCGGGTGTCATTCGCCGAATCTTCGAGAACCCATCGGATACGGATATTCCGGAGGCGCAGGCCCGATCCGAAGATGAGCCTATTCCGTCAGAACTGCCGCCCATTCCCGAAGAGGAATTCTAGATAATCTTGACCAGAGCGTGACGCTTCTTGCCGGCGGACAGCTTGATCGTTCCATCAACAAGGTCATCCGCTGACAGGGCCGCATTCTGGTCGGACACAGACACGTCGTTCACCTTCGCAGCGCCCTGTTTGATCAGGCGGCGGGCCGCGCCATTCGACTCGGTCAGGCCTGTAGCGGTGAACGCGGCAGCGACCAGCATGCCTGCCTCAAGGTCGGAGGCTGAGACCTCTACGGTTGGCAACGCATCCGCTGACCCGCCTGCGGCGAACACAGCGGCTGCAGCAGCTTCGGATTCCCTGGCTGCGGCGTCTCCATGCAACATTTTGGTCGTCTCGTTGGCCAGCACGATTTTCGCGGTGTTGATCTCGGCGCCCTCAAGGGCTTCGAGACGAGCGATTTCGTCCAGAGGAAGCTCCGTGAACAGACGCAGGAAGCGACCGACATCCGCGTCTTCCGTGTTGCGCCAGAACTGCCAGTATTCGTAGGGGCTCTTGCGATCGGCATTGAGCCAGACGGCGCCATCGGCGGTCTTGCCCATCTTGCCGCCGGATGCGGTCGTGATGAGGTGGGCGGTGATGCCGAAGGCGTCGCCGCTTGCGGCCTTGTGGACGAGGTCTACGCCGCCAACGATATTGCCCCACTGGTCAGACCCCCCAATCTGCATGCGGCAGTGATGACGCCGGAACAGTTCGAGGAAGTCGTAGGACTGCATCAGCAAATAATTGAATTCGAGGAAGGTGTAGGGCTGCTCGGCGGCGAGACGACGCGCGACCGTATCCTGTTTCACCATTGTGTTGATGGTGAAGTGCACGCCCACTTCGCGCAGCATCTCGAGGTAGCCGAGCTTGCCGAGCCAGTCGTCATTATTGACCATGATGGCATCGGTCGGACCGTCGCCGAAGGTCAGGAAAGGCTGGAAGGCCTTCTTGATGCCTTCCATATTGGCCGCAATCTGCTCGTCGGTCAGCAAGGGGCGCGACTTTTCCTTGTCGGTCGGGTCGCCCACCTTGGTTGTGCCGCCGCCCATCAGGACGATGGGCTTCCCGCCGCTCTTCTGGAGGTGGCGCAGCATCATGATCTGGAGCAACGAGCCGACATGCAGGCTGTCTGCCGTCGCATCAAAGCCGATATAGCCTGTGGGAATTCCCTTTGCGCAATAGGCGTCCACCTCTGCCGGATGGGTGACCTGTTTCAGGTAACCGCGCTCTGACAGGGTTTTCAGGAATTCTGACTTGTATTCGCTCATCTTCTCGTGTCTCCGTGAAGCTGCCGCGCGTAACATGGAAAACTGATATCTTGAACTCTGTGAGTGAAAAATCTGAACCGTATTGGGTGGCTGGCTTCATGTCGGGCACGTCGCTGGACGCCGTCGACGCAGCGCTGATCCTGACCGATGGCGAGCAAGTGCTGGAGTTCGGACCCACGGCGGAGCGCAAATATTTGCCTGAAGAGCGCGCCGTGCTCCAGCGTGCGACCGATGCCGCGCGGGCCTGGAACTGGACCGGGCCTCAGCCGGCCACGATCTTCACCGAGGCGCGCGAGGCGGTCACCCACACGCATCTGGCGACATGGGAGAGATTGCTGGAAGGCTGGGCTGGGCCGATGCCGCGCCTTGCCGGGGTGCATGGGCAGACCGTGTTGCATCGCGCGCCAAAAGGCGACCAACTCGGCGCAACGCTGCAGCTGATTGACGGTCCCGCCTTGCAGGCGGCGTTGGGGGTGACGCTCGCCTATGATTTCCGGACCGATGATGTGGCCGCGGGCGGGCAGGGCGCACCGCTGGCACCCGCCTATCATGCCGCCTTGTTGGAGCGACTAGGCGACGAGGCGGCCTGTGTCCTCAATCTCGGCGGGGTGGCCAACATCACGGCGCGGATGAGCGACAGGGCCCTGATTGCCTTCGACACGGGGCCAGCCAATGGTCCGATCGACGAGTGGGTCGAAGGCCACGGCCTTGGCACGCATGATGTTGGCGGTCGCCTCGCTGCGGCGGGCCGTGTTCATGAGGGGCTTCTGGACCAATTGATGGATCATGACTGGTTCGACCAGCCCCCTCCCAAATCTCTGGACCGATATGATTTCAATGCCAGCATGGTGCGCGGCTTGTCTATCGAAGATGGCGCCGCAACCCTGACCGAATTCACGGCACGTGCGGTTGCGGCAGGGCTATCCCAGCTGCCGGAATACCCGGCTCGGATGATCGCGTGCGGGGGCGGCCGTCACAATCCGGTTCTGATGGAGGCTTTGAGACGCGCGGCCGGGTGCGACGTGCATGCAGCAGAAGCGGTGGGCTGGCGCGGAGATTCGATCGAGGCGGAAGCGTTTGCCTTCCTGGCAGCACGAACTGCGAGAGGCTTGCCGATCAGCTGGCCGTCGACAACAGGCGTTCCCGCCCCGATGCGGGGCGGGAAGCTGATTTCCTAGTCTTCCTCGGCTTCGAGGCGGAGCTTTTCTTCTGCATCGGCGAGGCGCTGCAAGAGATAGTCTTCGCAGAGGCCGATCAGTTCGTCGCGCTTGTCCTGATAGAAATGGTTGGCGCCTTTGATCGTCGTACGGTCGATCTGCTCGCCCTTTTGCACGCGCACTTTGGTGAGGGCCCGCTCGACATCTTCTGGCGAAGAGATCGAGTCGGTGTCGCCGGAGACGATCAGGCCGGACGCCGGGCAGGGCGCGAGGAAAGAGAGATCATAATGGTTCGCCGGGGGCGAGATGGCGAGGAAGCCATCGATCTCGGGACGACGCATCAGCAGCTGCAACGTGATCCATGCGCCGAAGCTGTAACCGGCACACCAGACAAAGCGCGGGCTTTCGGCAAGATTTTCGACGTAATCGAGCACGAAGGCCGCATCTTCCAGTTCGCCAATGCCTTGATCGTATTGACCCTGGCTGCGGCCTACGCCGCGCGAATTGTAGCGCAGCACACCGAAACCATGACGCTCGAACATCTGGTAGAGGAGAATGGAGATTGGATCCTGCATCGTTCCGCCCGCTTTGGGATGGGGATGGAGGATCAGCGCGATCGGCGCGCCGGGAAGCGGCGGCTCGGTGTAACGCGCTTCGATACGGCCCTGAGGGCCCGGAATGATGAGTTCTGCCATGTCATACTCGCTGGTCACAGGGGAAGGGCGCGGTCATAAGCCATTTGAGCTGTGAAAAGCAAATTTTTCTACACCTGCAAAAACGCCCGGAAGTTAGTATATCCCCCACATGATATATGCAGATCACAATGCAACCTCGCCTTTGAGGCCGGAAGCCCGCTTGGCCATGCTGAATGTATGGGACATGGGCGCGACCAATCCGTCATCCGTCCACACGTCCGGAAGGGCGGCGCGCGGCGTACTGGAGCGGGCCCGCCTGGCGATTGGGGGCGCGATCGGAAGCCGGGCGGAAGACATCATCCTGACAGGCGGCGGGACTGAAGCCGACAATCTGGCAATCCATGGCGTTGCCGTGGCGCTGGATGGAAATTGCACCTTCCTCGTCTCAGCCATTGAGCATGAGGCCGTCGCCAAGGCTGCGGCGCATTCCGGCGCCCGGGTCCAGACGGCCTATGTGACGCCAGACGGGACTCTGGACCTGGACCAGCTACAGGCTCAACTGGCGGACTGGGATCACGACAAATTCAGCACGCCGGTGCTCTGCCTGATGCTCGCCAATAATGAGACCGGCGTGATCCAGCCCGTGGCAGAAGCGGCCCGCATCGTGCGTGAGGCCGACGGGCTGACCATTTGCGATGCGGTGCAGGGGCTCGGCAAGATCCCGGTCAATGTCGGCCTGCTGGGGGTCGATTATCTCAGCCTGTCGGCCCACAAGATTGGCGGGCCACAAGGCGCAGGTGCCCTCTGGCACCGGGCCGGGGCCCCTTTGAAGGCCGTCACGCATGGTGGCGGGCAGGAGCGTGGCCTGCGGTCCGGTACAGAGAATGTGGCAGCGCAAGCCGGATTTGGTGCGGCGGTGGAAGCTGCCGTGAGAGATCTGCCGAAATATGCTATGCTAGTTAAATATCGCGATGATATGGAAACGCGTCTCGAACAGGAGGCTGGCGTCACGATCATGGGCAAGAGCGCAGAGCGGTTGGCGGGCACGTCAAACTTTGCCAAGCCGGGCTTTGCGGCAGAAACACAGGTCATGGCGATGGATCTGGCGGGCGTGTGCATTTCTGCCGGGTCTGCGTGTTCGTCTGGCAAGGTGAAACGTTCGCTCGTATTGCTGGCGATGGGCGCATCTGACGCCCTTGCGGAATCCGCAATCCGCACCAGCTTTGGATGGAACAGTACGCCGGAAGATTTTACCGGCGTGGCAGACGCCTGGCTCGACGCAGCCCGGCGCACGGTATTGAAGGAAACCGCATAATGGATTGCTGCGGCGGTATGGAAGATCATGACGAGGACTGCACCGAAGTGAAGGTGAAGGACAGCATTGACCAGGGTACGGTCGACGCCGCAAAGGCGCTCGAATCCGAGCACTATTCCGCAGGCTTCATCACCGATATCGAAATGGACATGGCACCGAAGGGCCTGTCCGAGGACACGATCCGCTTCATCTCGGCGAAGAAGAACGAGCCGGAATGGCTGCTCGAATGGCGCCTGGCCGCTTACAAGCGCTGGCTGACCATGGAAGAGCCGACCTGGGCGATGGTCGATTATCCGACCATCAATTATCAGGACTATTATTATTACGCCGCGCCCAAGACGGGTGCCAAATATGAGTCGATCGACGACGTTCCGAAGGAAATTCTCGAAACTTACGAGAAACTCGGCATCCCATTGCGCGAGGCGGAAGTCCTGCTCGGCGTGGAAGGCGCGGCTGAAACGGCTGCGACCGCCCGCGAGACGCCGCGTGTGGCCGTCGATGCGGTCTTTGATTCTGTCTCCGTCGCCACGACCTTCCGCAAGGAGCTCGAAAAGGCCGGCGTGATCTTCATGTCGATTTCCGAGGCGGTTCACGAATACCCGGACCTCGTGAAGAAATATCTCGGGACTGTGGTGCCCCAATCGGACAATTTCTTTGCGACACTGAACAGCGCGGTCTTCTCAGACGGGACATTCGTCTATGTCCCGAAGGGCGTGCGCTGCCCAATGGAGCTGTCGACCTATTTCCGCATGAACGCCGAGAATACCGGCCAGTTCGAGCGCACGCTCATCATCGCGGATGAGGGCGCCTACGTCTCCTATCTCGAAGGGTGTACCGCGCCTATGCGCGACGAGAACCAGCTTCATGCCGCCGTGGTCGAACTGGTCGCGCTGGAAGACGCCGAGATCAAGTATTCAACGGTCCAGAACTGGTGGCCGGGCGACGAGAACGGCAAGGGCGGGATCTACAATTTCGTGACCAAGCGCGGTGATTGCCGCGGCGACCGCTCCAAGATCAGCTGGACGCAGGTCGAGACGGGGTCGGCTGTGACGTGGAAATACCCGAGCTGTATCCTGCGCGGCGATGACAGCGTCGGCGAATTCTATTCCATCGCCGTCACCAATGGCCGCCAGCAAGCCGATACCGGCACCAAGATGATTCATCTCGGCAAGCGCACGCGCAGCCGGATCATCTCCAAGGGCATCTCGGCTGGCAAATCCAACAATACCTATCGCGGCCTCGTCTCGATCAACCGCAAGGCCGACAAGGCGCGCAACTTTACCCAGTGCGACAGCCTGCTGATCGGTGATCGCTGCGGCGCGCATACAGTGCCCTATGTCGAGAACCGCCGGGCGGATGCCCAACTGGAGCACGAAGCGACGACGACCAAGCTCTCGGACGATCAGATGTTCTATGTCCGCCAGCGCGGGATTGGCGAGGAAGAAGCGGTTGCCCTGCTCGTGAACGGCTTTGTCCGTGAAGTGCTGCAGGAATTGCCGATGGAATTCGCGGTCGAGGCCCAGAGCCTGCTCAAGGTCAGTCTGGAGGGCAGCGTTGGCTGATACGGACGCATTCGAAGACTGGCTCAATGCCTATGCCCGCGCGCAGGATGGCGGCGACGTTGCCTTGCTGAAATCCCTGTTCAGCGCGGACGCAAAATTCTTCAAGACGCCGTTCAACAAGCCAATCGAGGGGGCAGGTCAGATCAGCGAGGCCTTTGCTGAAATCTGGGCCCGGATCGTGGATTCCTCATTCAAGATCGAGCGCATAGCCGATGGTTGGGCGCACTGGACGAGCGGCGGCAAGATTGAGGCGCTTGAGGAACCCCACCGGACAAGCGGCATTCTCAAAGCGGAGCTGAACGCCAATGGTCAGTGTGAAAAGCTGACATTCTGGACGGAAACCCTGTCTGTTCGCGAATCCGACATGCTCTCCCAGCGGGACGCCTGAGCCCTCGGGAAAGAGCACAAAAAGCCGAGAATCGCGCCTCCAGACCTGTTTCCGGAGGTTAAGCACGCCATTTCCTGCATCCAGGGCTTTTCGCACCGGGCTAGGGGGCTTACATGCGCACCATGTTGAAGATTGAAAACCTGACCGCCACTGTCGGCGAAGAAGATGCCGCCAAGACCATCATCAATGGCCTGTCGCTGGAAGTGCCGAAAGGTGAAGTCCACGCGATCATGGGGCCAAATGGTGCCGGCAAGTCGACCCTGTCCTATGTCCTGACGGGCCGCGACGGCTATGAAGTCACCGGCGGCTCCGCCAAGCTGAATGGCGAAGATATTCTCGACATGGATCCGGAAGAGCGGGCGGCCAAGGGCCTGTTCCTGTCCTTCCAGTATCCGGTTGAGATTCCGGGCGTTCCCGTCATGACATTCGTGCGGGCCGCGATGAACTCGCAGCGCAAGGCACGCGGCGAGGACGAGATTTCCGCGCCGGACTTCATCAAGAAATCCCGCGAGATCGGCAAGGCGCTGAAGCTCGACACCGAAATGCTGAAGCGGTCTCTCAATGTCGGCTTCTCCGGCGGCGAGAAGAAGCGCCTCGAAATCTACCAGATGATGATGCTGGAACCGAGCTTTCTGATCCTGGACGAGACCGATTCCGGGCTCGACATTGATGCGCTGAAGACCGTGGCTGACGGCGTGAATGCGATGCGCTCGCCAGATCGTGGCATGTTGGTCATCACGCACTACCAGCGCCTGTTGGACCATATCCAGCCGGACAAGGTGCATGTCCTGTCCAAGGGCCGTATCGTGGCGACGGGCGGTCCGGAACTGGCGCACCGGCTGGAAAAAGAAGGATATGAAGGCATCCTCGGGGAGGTGGCGTGACCACAGCCCTGCGGGACATGATTGCCAATCCGACGACGGCGGAGCTGGAGCTGGTCGCGCGCTATGGCATGCAGCCGGAAGATTCCCGTCGCGAGCGGCTGTTTGAGGCGTTCTCCAAGACTGGCCTGCCACATCGCCGGCTGGAAGCTTGGAAATGGACCGACTTCAGGGCGGCCCTGCAGGGGCTCGACCGTCCCTCCACACCGCCTGCCCAGGATCCGATCCCGCATGCCGGCGCACTGGTCTTCCGGTTCACGCCAAACGGCTATTTTCCGCCAGACCATATTCCGGACGGGCTGAACGTTTTCGAAAAAAACGAGGCTCAGGCCTTGGGAGCTGCCGAAGACGTGCCGCTCGGTGCGCTGGCGGCATCCCTGTCAGGCGGCAAGGCCGGACCCGCAACCCTGTTACTGGAAGTGACCTCGAAAGAACTTCCGCGTCTCCATTTCCAGTTCAGCGGCGAAGGGGAAGCAAATTTCGCGCGTGTTGTTGTCGTGGTTCGCCCCGATATGGCGCTCACCGTATCAGAGAGCCATCTGGGCGGGGCGGGGTTGACCTCCTCCGTGATCGAATTTGGCCTCCAGAAAGGCAGCACGGTCAACCGGACGATCTACCAGCGTGGCACGCCAGAAGAGACGATTGCTTCAACAGTGCTCGTCCATCTCGATGCAGATTCGCACTATACGCAGACCTCACTCGCCTTTGGCGCCAAGGTTGCGCGGCTTGAAACGCGTGTCACGCATCAGGAGCCGAGTGCGAAGGCGACGCTGAATGCCGCCTATCTTGTCGGCAAGGATCTGCATGCGGACTTTACCACCCATGTGCGTCACGGGGCCAATTCCTGTGTGACCCGGCAGCTGACCAAGGGGGCTGTCCTGAATGGCGGCACCGGCGTGTTCCAGGGAAAATTCTTTGTCCCCCGCACGGCTGGCCAGTACACGGATGCCGACATGCAGCACAAGGCGCTGCTACTGGAAGACGGCGCGGTTGTCTTCGCCAAGCCCGAGCTTGAGATCTATGCGGACGATGTCGAGTGTGCGCACGGCAATACGAGCGGCGCGCTTGATGATGACCAATTGTTCTACATGCGCCAGCGTGGCCTGCCGGAGAAGACGGCCCGCGCCCTGCTGACACAAGCCTTCGTCGCCGAAGCGTTCGCCGAGGCTGGCGCGCTAGAGGAAGTGCTGCGCGCGGAAGCCGAAGCTTGGCTGGCTGCCGCATGAGCCGTTCCTTCGACATCGATGCGATCCGCGCGGAATTCCCGATCCTGTCACGTGAAGTGAATGGCAAGCCGCTGGTATATCTGGACAATGCCGCCAGCGCGCAAAAGCCGAATGCGGTGATCGACAAGATCGCTAACCAGTCGCGCACGGCCTATGCCAATGTGCACCGCGGCATTCACACTCTGTCGAACGAGACGACCGAGGCCTATGAGGCCGCGCGCGAGAAAGTCCGTGCATTCCTCAACGCGCCGTCGACAGAAAATATTGTCTACACCAAGGGCTCGACGGAAGGCATCAACCTTGTCGCCTCTGCGCTCGCCGGCCGGATTGAGCCCGGCGACGAGATTGTCCTCTCCATCATGGAGCACCACTCCAACATCGTTCCGTGGCACTTCCTGCGTGAGCGTCATGGCGCCGTCCTGAAATGGGTGGGCCTGAACGAAGATGGTTCGCTCGACATGGACGATCTTGCCGACGCGATTGGGCCAAGAACACGCATGGTCGCGATCACCCATATGAGCAATGTGCTCGGCAGCGTGACGGACATGGCCGAAATTTGCCGTCTCGCGCATGAAGCTGGTGCGGACGTGCTGGCCGATGGCAGCCAGGCCGCTGTCCACATGAAAGTCGATGTCCAGGCGCTCGGCTGCGACTGGTACGTCATGACCGGCCACAAGCTCTATGGCCCGACCGGTATCGGCGCGCTTTACGGAACAGCTGAAGCACTGGATCGCGCGCGGCCCTATCAGGGCGGCGGCGAGATGATCGAAATCGTCACCCGTGACCGGGTGACCTACAATACGGCGCCCCATAAGTTCGAGGCAGGCACACCGCCGATCCTGGAAGCGATCGGCCTTGGCGCCGCGCTGGACTGGATGACGGCGTTCGATCATGCAGATGTGAAGGCGCATGAAGATGCGCTCTACGCGCGAGCATATGAGGGGTTGAGGGGCGTCAATGGCCTGACCATTCATGGCGAGACACCGCACAAGGGCGCCGTGCTGGCGTTCAGCCTTGAGGGCGCACACCCCCATGATATTGCTCAGATTCTTGATCGGTACGGCATCGCCGTCCGCGCCGGGCATCATTGCGCCCAGCCCCTGATGGAGCATCTGGGCGTCAGCGCCACAGCGCGGGCGAGTTTCGCAATCTACAACACCCAAACCGAAGTGGACGCCTTCATCGAGGCGCTCGCCAAGGCGCGGGAAATGCTGGTATAGGTGACGTCATGGCAGACGATATGACATCTCGCGACATGGTCGACGTTTCCGGTGAGGAGACGGGCTCCAAGATTCCGCAGGATGAGCTGAATCGGATCACCGACGATCTGATCACCGCGTTCAAGACGGTATTCGACCCGGAAATCCCCGTCGACATCTACGAGCTCGGGCTGATCTACAAGGTAGATATTGATGACGACTACAAGGTCGATATCGACATGACCCTGACTGCGCCGGGGTGCCCTGTGGCGGGCGATATGCCGGGTTGGGTGGAAACGGCCGCGCGCACAGTGGACGGCGTGCAGGATGTAGAAGTGCGCCTGACCTTCGATCCGCCCTGGGACCCATCGCGCATGTCGGACGAAGCCCGCCTCGCGCTGAACATGCTTTAATTGAACCAGAACGCTTTCGTTCCTATGTAATTGCCATGGCCAGACGACCCAGACCCAAGCCCGTGAAGCTCACCGACGCCGCCGCAACGCGCGTGAAGGAGATCATGCAGGAAAAAGGCGCCGGATATCTCCGTGTGGGCGTCAAGAATGGCGGCTGCGCGGGCATGGAATATGTCATGGACTATGCCGAAGCGCCCGAGACGCTGGACGAAGTGGTCGAGGACAATGGCGTCACCATCGTGATCGACGCCAAGGCTGTCCTGTTCCTGCTTGGCAGCGAAGTGGACTATGAAGTCACGCCGCTGCACGAGAAATTCGTCTTCCGTAATCCCAACCAGACGGATGCCTGTGGCTGCGGCGAGAGCGTGACGATCATCCCTGCGACGGCATAACCTGCGAGACAGGTAAGGCCGATGATTATTCAGGGCTTTGACCCGATATCCGATCCAGATGCGCGTATCCTGATCCTCGGCAGCATGCCGGGCATCGCATCGCTGGAAGCCAATCAATATTACGGACACCCCAGGAACGCCTTCTGGCGCATCATGGGGGATGTGTTCGGGGCTGGGCTAGAGCTCCCCTATGCCGAACGGACGGCGATCCTCAAAGACCAGGGCGTGGCGGTCTGGGATGTCCTGAAACTTTGCCATCGCGAAGGCAGTTTGGATTCAAACATCAAGGACGAAGTGCCAAACGATTTCACGACCTTTTTTGGCGCGCATCCGGGCATCGAACGCGTGGTTCTGAACGGTGGGAAGGCGGCAAGGAGTTTCGAGAAATACGTTCGGCCGCTCGTACCCTCTCTCGCGGCAAGGACTGTGCCTTCTACAAGCCCAGCACATGCGAGACTGGGTTACGAGGCCAAGCGAAACCTCTGGCACGCGGCAATGACAAACCCTGTCTGACAGTCAGGCATTCACGGCCTGCTGAATGCCGCAAGATCGTCGGGGGTCGGTGACGCTTCTGTACCTTTCGGCGGATCCGGTATCAGGATCGCCGGTTTCACCGGTTCACCGGTCGCTTCCGCCACCAGGTCTGCGGTACGGGTTTCGACCACCTCCGTCAGCACTTCCAGGAATTCGGCTTTCGGCAGGGTCGGGTCCAGGGCGGGAAGGAATTCGATGACCGCGGTGCCGGGCGTCTTTGTGCGTTCCTGCTGTTTCCAGAACACGCCCACATTCGTCGCGACCGGAATGACGGGGACATTCATGGCGCGCGCCATATGCCAGACACCCGCCTTGTAGCGGAAATGATGACCGATCGGAGCCAGATGGCCTTCCGGATAGATAAGCACCCGGCGACCTTCCTCGCGGGCGCGTTCCATGCCTTCGGCCAGCGAAGCGGCCTTGCGGTCCCCGCCGCCACAGGTGTCGATCACGATCGCGCCCAGCTTGCGCAAGATGCCGCCGACGAGCGGGAATTTCTCAAGATGGTCGCCCGTCACGAAGGCAAGATTTTTCACTTCCGGATAGACCAAAAACCCGTCGCCCCAGCTTTGATGCTTTGCTGCGAGGATGAAGGGGCCATCTGGCAGATTACTCTGCCCACGCACTTCCTTGCGAATGCCTGCCACAAATCGCAGGTTGAGGTTCATGGCCCGCGTATAGCTGCGGATGATTGTGCGCACAGGTGTATGGCCCGGCAGGATCAGGAAAGGCAGGGAGGCCAGGACATAGACCACCGAGAGAAGGTAGTAGACGAGTGTGAAGACGAGACCGCGCATGGGCCGGACTCCTTTTGTGACGGATCGCTAGGACTTCAGGACACACATGACCGCGCGGGCCATAGCTGGCGCGTGTTGGGAAAACGGGCCGGGCAGGCGGTTGTAAATCTTGTTCTGGCCGGCCTGTATGACCACGCCAAGCGCCATGGCGGCTTTCAGGGCAGGGTCGCCCTTGGGGATGTGTCCCTCTTGAATCAGGCCGGCAATGATCTTCTCGGTAATCGAGACCGGATCGTCCTCGCGACGTTTGTCATAGGGCAGGAAGCGATGGAGTGAAACGAGATGAAACGAGAAGAGCAGAAAGTCCTCGTCTGCGAGCGCGCAATAGGCTTCGACGGCGGCATTGACCTTGTCTTCGAGTGACCCGTCGCCCGACAGCGCTTCTGCCATCATCGCGCCGAGGCGGTTATGCGTTTCCATGAACAGCGACAGGGCCAGTTCATCCTTGCCCTTGTAATGACGGTAGAGGGCGCCTTCGGATACGCCGGCTTTTTCGGCAATCTCGCGCGTGGTGGCGGCGTCTATGCCTTCATGGATGAACAGCTTCAGCGCAGCACGTTCGATCTTGGGGCGGGCGTTGCGGGCGCGTGGCTTGGGTTTGGATTGATCTGTGCTTGACGGTCTCGCCATCTGGCCCTCCATGTCTGTGAAGACAATTTATGCACAGATTCACGCATTAGCAAGTGAATACTTGCTCACTAAATAGTTTTGCCTGCACTCAGCTCCCATTCCATGAGAGGTAGGTGTTTGAAATTTAAAGATAAACGAGTCTAGTTCATCAGCTCGAAGCGATAGCTTTCGATGACCGTATTCGCCAGAAGCTTCTCGCACATTTCCTTGACCCGCGCTTCAGCGGCGTCGGAGGAAAGGCCGTCCTCAAGATCCAGCTCGATGACCTTGCCGATGCGTGCCGCTTCGACTTCCTTGTAGCCCATGCGTGCCAGCGTATCCGCAACAGCCTTGCCCTGAGGGTCCAGGACACCATTCTTCAGCGCGACGTGGACGATGGCTTTCATGAGGGTTCTCCTGGGAAGTCTGAGTCGGGTCCCCATAGCCCGATTTCGTGCCTATTGAAACAAGCTGACCGCGTATCCTATGCCAACCAGCAAAAGGGTCGTGGCGAGGATGGGCGCGAGGCCGGAAGGCCTGGAGGCCTTGGTACGCGTCTTGGCTTTCGTGGCAGGGGTCATGGACTGAAATCTCTCGTTCGGGATCATGCTCTCTGTCGGCTCACTTGCCGCCGTTGAAGCTCACCACATTGTCGGTTTCCCCGGATTCCTTGAGGATACCGAGACGGCGTGCAACTTCCGCATAGGCTTCGGTCACGCCCCCAAGGTCGCGGCGGAACCGGTCCTTGTCCAGCTTGTCACCAGTCTCGAAATCCCAGAGCCGGCAGCTGTCCGGGCTGATCTCGTCGGCGAGCAGTATGCGCGGCACGTCGCTGTCGCCTTCATAGTGGCGGCCAAACTCAAGCTTGAAGTCGACGAGCCGGATTCCGACGGCGGCGAACAGGCCCGACATGAAATCGTTCACGCGCAGCGACATGGCGATCAAATCGTCATATTCCTGCGCCGCAGCCCAGCCGAAGGCCGCAATATGTTCTTCGGTCACCAGCGGATCGCCGAGGGCATCATCCTTCAGGTAGAATTCAACCATCGGACGGGGCAGGACCTGGCCTTCCTCGATGCCGAGGCGCTTGGACAGGGTGCCGGCGGCAACATTGCGGACGACGACTTCCAGCGGAATGATGTCGACCTTCTTGACCAGCTGCTCGCGCATATTGAGGCGGCGGATGAAATGGGTGGGGATTCCGACAGCCGACAGGCGCGTCATCATGAACTCGCTGATGCGGTTGTTCAGGACGCCCTTGCCGTCCAGCACGGCGCGCTTTTGCGCGTTGAAGGCCGTTGCGTCATCCTTGAAATACTGGATGAGCGTGCCCGGTTCCGGGCCCTCATAGAGGATCTTTGCCTTGCCCTCGTAGATAACGCGCTTCTTGCTCATGCGGACGGGCCTCCTGCTGGGTTCCGGATCGCTGCAACAGGAATCGTTTTCAGCCACCCCAGAAAGCGCGACTGTTACGCCAATCTGGGCAAAGAAACAATTATTGCGCACACCTTAAGTCAGCGACTATATGCACAGGTCATTTACCACCGTTCAGAAAGGCCATCCCCAATGAGCACATTCGACGATCGCGAGCGCGCAGAAGAAGCCCGCTACGCGCTGAATCAGGAAACCCAATTCAAGGTCATGGCGCGCCGGAACAAGCTTCTCGGCCTCTGGGCGGCGGATCTCATGGGCCTGACGGGCTCCGATGCGGAGGCCTATGCCAAGACGGTTGTCCTGTCCGATCTGGAAGAGCCGGGCGACGAGGACGTCTTCCGCAAGGTCCGGCATGATTTTGACACTGCCGGGATCGACCGGACCGATACCCGCATCCGGGAGCAAATGGCAGAATTGCTGCCAGTTGCCCGCGAACAGGTCCTCAAGGACTCAAAGTAGCGTAAACAGGGTTTCCAGCCGATCCTGCGAGGGTTGGCTGGAAGCTGTCGCCACAGGCGGGCGTAGTCTTGTTGGCAGGGGTGAACGAGGCGCAGCTGACGGTCATGGCTTCGCCAGACTCAAAGTCGGGTTTGCCGTGCCATCCCTGCATCTGGGGCTTTCCGGTCCAGTGGCTAAAGAACATCCGCCCGGCGTGTTGCGGGATGAAGGCATCATTCGGTTCGGTCGCATAATAGGCCACCCCATCCACATACCAGGTGATGCGATCTGGCGCCCATTCGAACGCATAGAGGTGCGGCGCGGCCGAGGCGTCGAACGGGAGGTCGAATATGGCGTGCTTGCCCCGCTTTCCGTTCCGCCAGTAATTGAACTCGATCTTGGACGTATCCTTGCCCAGGAACTCGATGTCGATTTCGTCGTGCGGGTCGCCGTCATAGGGGCCGGTATAGGTGAAGAAGGCCGAGACAAGTCCTGATCCCTTGCCGATCTGCATGACCGCCTCGTAGCGTCCATAGCCCAAGCGTTGCTGGGACTTGGCTTCCGCCATCGAGAAGGGGGTGTGTGTGTCCGGCTCGCGTTCGACCCTGAATTCAGCGCCATGAACTGTGTTCACGACGTTCTCCGGCGCCCAACGTCCGCCGTAAAATGAGTCGCTGGCGTACCATTTCGATAGCCAGAAAGCCTCCTCAACCGGCTCTACGCCAAAAACCGAGCGGAAATTCTTGCCTGATTTTGAGAGTTGCTTGATCCGCGAAGGCGCCGCCACCGGATGGGCAGGAATGATGGGGACGTGTGCCGCCAGGGTTAATGATTCCTCTGCGCGAGGCGTCGGATAATAGGTGGGCGCATCAGACTGAAGATGGGTTGCGGTCGGAGATCCGGACATGCTGTAGGATGCCAGACCTGTAGCAATTGCTACAGCCAAGCAAGATGCCAGCATAGCGTCCAGAACTGATACGCCAGACAGTCTCATTAGCTTAACACTATACTCAAAACGGCACACTTATTCATATTGCGTTTACCTTTACCGGCAAACCCGCAAGTGCCAAGCCAGATTCAGGTGGTCTGGTCTGTGTCCGTCAAACTTTTCATGTTTCGCATCATGAAGAGAGGGATTGAGCCCATCGGCGTAACCGCCCAGTCCAGCGGCTGGTCATGCGGTTCGGCCGGAACGGAGTCGATCTGTTGCGCTGGATAGGCGAGCGCGCAGGCAAAGGCGCGGCCGTCGGACCGCAGCTTTGTGAAAGCCTGATCGTAGTGGCCCTTGCCGTAGCCAAGTCGGTTGCCCATGCCGTCAAAGGCAAGCAGCGGTGTCAGGATCAGGGTTGGGTGGGCCATCGGTGCATCGGCCGAGGGCTCGGACAGGCCAAAGGGGCGGCGCTCAAGCGGCTCGCCGAAATGCCAGGTACGCCAGGTCAGCTCCCCCGTATCTTCAATGCGGGGCAGGCAAAGCTCGGCGCCGGCTTTAGCCAGGCGCATCATCAGGGGGGCCGGATCGAGTTCTTCATTGATCGCCACATAGCCGGCGACAACCGGGCCATACCGCTCAAGCAGCTTCATCGGGAATTTCTCGGCCACCGACTCGGCGGCGTCCGGGTCGCGCGCGGCGGCTTCGGCCCGCAAGGTACGCATCCGGTGTCGCAGATCGGTCTTGTCCATCACAGAATCCGTTGGGCTTGGCTGTTTGGCGCCGGGCTGTGGCACACGGGAAAAGGCGCATGAGAACCGCGAACGCCGCGGGGCATATTCACTCCCGTCAACCTAGATACTAGGTGGGCGCCGGATGAGCCCGGACCACGGCCCGGACCAGAATGCCAACTCCCTGACGGAAATTAAGGTCGCCGGAGATCAGTCCGTCGCGAACGACGCAGCCCTCATGCTGGATCATGATGTAATCCGGCGGCCAGGCGATTGTAAGAGGCCAGCGTGCGGTGACGTGTTGAATTGTCTCAGTGGGCTTCCCCCACCAGATCGAAGGCGAAGAGCAGGGTGCGCTGCCGGTCCGAGAAATTGTCGTCGGAAACGATCCAGAGCCGGTGCGTGCCGTCGGCAAGGGTTTCTACGGTGATGCCTTCGAAATTGTCGACATTCATGGGCGGGGCGAGTGTGAAAAGTCCGCGGCGGCTGGAGCCACCCGCATCCATGTACTCTGCCTCCACGGCGAGACGGTTTCCAAACACCGGATTGTAATTGCGGCGCAGGCTGTAGACGACCGACCCGGCGGTTTCCTGATCGCCCAGCGCGATACGGTTGGTCATGCCCACCAGCGGGCTGTCGAAATCGGTGCCCAGGGGCTCGCGCAGCGTGATCGTGGCGCCTGTCGCCGTCACATCCACAAGCGGCGACTTGCCCCCGATGAGTTGTTCGTATCCCGCGCGAAGGGTCTTGCCGGCCGAAAGGGCTTCGGCGCCGGAATTTTCGCGAATGTCCGTGCCGTCGATTTCGCCGGGCAGAGTCGCGACGAGCGCAGCGCGCGCAGTGGCGCCACAGGCCTGCAGCGCAAACGCCTCGATCCGGTGACGGCGCTCAAAGCTGACATAGGCAAGCCCGTCCTTCAGGGCGAGCCCCTCGGAATCGCCTTCGGTCTTACCTCTGAGGAATTGGTCGTCCTGCCCTTTCATGTAGGCGATCCGGCCTTGGCCCGTCAGTTTGCCAGACTCGCGGCCAATCCAGACAAATGCGCCTGTATCCGATACGGTGAGGAAGCCGCCATCAGGCAACAATTCGATGGCCGAAAGCCCGCCAAAGCTCTCATTGGGAGAGGTCAGGGCCCAGCCTCCGGCATAGCGCACCCCGGGAGGCAGGGCCGCGCCATTTGCGCGATTCGAGAGTGGGATGGTTTCGGCTTCTATGGTCAGTTCTGTCGGCCCCGCGAAAGATTTTTCGGATGGGCAGGATTGTGCCTTGAGGGCCGCCGGGGAGGGGAGCGCAGCGGCCTGTCCCATACTCATGGCTGACGATTCAGTGGGCTCCGGCCCGGCCGGTGCGCTACAGGCCACAAGGCCGGCTGCCATCAGGCCAAGTAGAAGTGAAGAGGTCAATGTTCGCATGATTTGTCTCGCCGAGTGATGGGTCTCTGGGCATTTGCCCCATATTTTGAGGCAGGAATAGGGAAACAGGCTGGATTTAAAAACCGAACTTATCCAGAGATGAGGGATGTCCCAGATTCCGCTCGTCCGCCGCTCACCCGTCCCGCCCGATACCTGTAATCTGGCGAAGGCCATAGATTTGATCGGAGACAGGTGGACTTTGCTGATCCTGCGCGCCGCCCTTTATGGGGTCCGGCGCTTTGATGATTTCCAATCGGAGCTTGGATGCCCAAGGACAGTTCTGTCGGGACGTCTGAAAAAGCTGGTCGATGCGGGCCTGCTGACCAAGAAATCCTACAAGGCGCCCGGCAAGCGTGCCCGGCCCGAATATGTCCTGTCAGCCATCGGCCTGTCGCTGAGGCCGATTCTGATAGGTCTGACGCAATGGGGGGATGCCTGGTTGGGGCAGGGGGAAGCACCGCCGATCAGCTTCACCAGGGCCGGTTCGAAGAGTGCCATCCGGGCGGCTTTCGTGGATGTCGAGGGCCGGGAAGTGAGGCCCGATCAGATCCGTCCGGTGCTGCGCGGATAGGTATTCACAGGTCAGAGTCCCGGAAGTTGGAAATTGTGCAGTTTCGCAGAATTTCCGTCTTGCAAAGCCGGGGCTGATGCGCTTTATCACGCCTCTCGGCGGCAACGCCGTGAATACCCTAATAAGGATGCGGGCGTAGCTCAGGGGTAGAGCACAACCTTGCCAAGGTTGGGGTCGAGAGTTCGAATCTCTTCGCCCGCTCCAATTTTTTCTGCATATTTGGGTGACCCTTATAGGGGATCGCTCCGGGTTTCCGGGAAACGGATACTGTGCGCGCACAGACAAGAACCCTTGTCGCGCGACCTGCATACCATACAACTTCTTCCTTCAGGCCGGTCTGCTGTGGCAGACCCATGCCGCGACCCAGGTACGGACGAAAGTATTGATCATGAGTGACGACCCCCGGTCCTCCAGAGACGCCGCACCGCTCCGCCAGCGCTTTCTCGAAGGTATGAGCCTCGTTGCGGCGACGGTGACTGTCATCACGACAGACGGGCCATCCGGGCGGGCAGGGACAACGGCTACTGCCATGTCCTCGGTTAGTGCCGACACGCCGAAACCAACGCTTCTGGTCTGCATCAACGAGCTGTCTTCTCTGACTCCAGTCCTGCTCGGGAATGGGACATTCTGCGTCAACGTCCTGAAGGACGACCAGTCCCTGCTGGCCGATGTATTTGCGAGCCGCCTGAAGGACAAATATGCGGACAAGTTTGATTGTACCGAATGGAAGGCCGGACTGTTCGGGCAGCCGGTCATTTCAGGCGTGCTGGTCGCGTTTGAGTGCAAGCTCGTCTCGCACAACCAGGTCGGCACGCATCATGTCTGTATCGGGGAAGTCATGGATGCTGTGCTGGGCGATGATGGCAATTCGCTGATCTATGCGGGTCGGGAATATCGCACGACGGTCAAGCCGGATTAGGGCCGTCAGTTCGCCGGGACACCATAGAAATCCCGGTACCAGTCCACGAACCGGCCAACACCTTCGCGCACTGATGTTGTGGGATTGTAGTTCACTGTCGATTTCAGCAAGGACACGTCGGCATGGGTGCGTTTCACGTCGCCCGGTTGCATGGGCAGCAAGTCCCGCACGGCCTTGCGACCAAGGGCTTCCTCCAGCGCATCAATGAAGTCGAGCAGGGCCACCGGCTGGTTGTTGCCGATGTTGAGGATGCGGAACGGGGCATTCGAGGTGGCCGGATCAGGTGACCGGGCATCCCAGTCCGGATCAGGCGTGGCAATATCCGCGGTCACCCGCAGGACACCTTCGACAATGTCATCGACATAGGTGAAGTCGCGCTCGAGGTGGCCTTCATTATAGATCGGGATCGGTTCGCCCTTCAGCATCTTTTCCGTGAACAGGAAGAGAGCCATGTCTGGCCGGCCCCAGGGGCCATAGACCGTGAAGAAGCGAAGCGCCGTGGTCGGCAAATCATAAAGATGGCTGTAGGCATGCGCCATCAGTTCATTGGCACGTTTGGTCGCCGCATAGAGCTGAAGCGGATGATCTGCGCCGCTATGCTCGGAATAGGGGGTCGTGTCGTTCGCGCCATAGACGCTGGACGTGGACGCATAGACGAGATGGGCCGTCCCTGCATTCCGGCACGCTTCCAGAATATTGGCGAACCCCACCAGATTTGACGAGACATACTCGCCGGGCGCCTCGATGGAATGGCGCACCCCTGCCTGGGCGGCGAGGTGAATGACGCGGTCAAAATCATGCGCCGCGAAACAGGCATCGACCGCCGCTTTGTCGGCAACATCGGCCTTCACGAAGTGGAAGGCGGTGCCGGTGCGGCTGGCAACCCGGTCGATTTCCGCTAGACGCGCCTGTTTCAGGGCGGGATCGTAATAGGCGTTGAGATTGTCGAGCCCGACGACTTCGACGCCCTGTTCCAGCAGCCGGCAAGCCGTGTGGAATCCGATGAAACCAGCGGCGCCGGTCACCAGATAGGTCTGCAGGGGCGAAGCTGTTGGTGCCTCTGATCCGCTATGATCCGTCATAAGCCTGTTGCTCGTCTCCCTGGCGCCCGCCACTCCCCGGCAGGCTTGCGGGTCGAATAGATTTGCTCCGCCTGTGCGCAGAGCAAGGAATCCAACCCCCAGAGGTCATTAGACCAGCTTTTACCTGACGGGTAGGGAGGCCGCTGTGTAAGTCCGCCAAGCTGTCGGAAAAGTTACGTGTTCGCGTTGACGGAAATGGCGTTACCGCGCCGTCATCGCGCCATCCACGACATGCTCCTGCCCACTGATATAGCTGGAGGCATCCGAGGCGAGGAACAGGACCAGCTCGGCGACTTCTTCCGGCCGCCCGGCCCGGCCCATCGGGCTGGATTGTGTCGCAATCGCTTCAACGTCCATCTGATTGGCCCCCGAATGCGCCGTGAGCGCCGCGATCCGGTCTTCATCCATCGCTTCGGTCATGCGGGTGATCGATTTCTGCCAGATCGGCGTGTCGATGATGCCCGGATGGACCGAGTTGACCCGGATGCCGGAGCCCATCTGGGCGCACTCGACGGCCGCGGCCTTGGAGAAAAGCCGGACCGCGCCCTTTGACGTGCAATAGGCGCTGGCCCCCGCAGCGCCGCGCAAGCCGGCCACGGATGAGATGTTCACAATCGACCCGCCTTTGGTCCCCATGGACCGGATCGCCGCACGCGTGCCAAGGAAGACGCTGTCGACATTGACGGTCATCTGCTTGCGCCAGTCATCCAAGGTGAAGTCAGCGATTGCGCCCGCTATGGCGATCCCGGCATTGTTGACGAGGATTGAGGGCGTCCCGAAAGCATTCTCTGTTTGACCGAAGATGGCGTCCCACATGCTTTCGTCGGTCACATCCTGGTGAGCGGTTACAATGCGCCCTCCAGCGTCTGTCACCAGCTTCTCGGTGACCCGTAATCCTTCCTCGTCGATGTCCGTCGCCATGATGGCGGCACCTTCGCGCGCCAGCACTTCTGCGCACGCCCTGCCGATGCCGCTCCCGGCACCTGTTATGATGGCGACTTTGCCGTCTACCTGGCCCATGTTTTCCTCCCGCTTTTTGCATTGCATGTAGCAGTGGAATGGCTTGACCTGCCAGTGGTTTTAAGATTTACCCCGCGTCTCTAAACGGGATGGTGCAGGGCCGCCGTTGAAATCGTGGGTGCGAATGAGCGCCGCCCACCGACCTGCGTCGACAATGAGGTACTACCATGTCACGTCGCCACAGCGCGAAGTACAAGATCGACCGTCGCGTCGGTGAAAACATCTGGGGCCGTCCGAAGTCCCCCGTCAACAAGCGTAACTACAAGCCCGGTCAGCACGGCCAGAACCGCCGCAACAAGGTCTCCGACTTTGGTCTGCAGCTGATGGCGAAGCAGAAGCTGAAAGGCTACTACGGCGACATCACGGAAAAGCAGTTCCTTCGCATCTACGAAGAAGCGAACCGCATGAAGGGCAACACGTCCGAGAACCTGATCGGCCTGCTGGAATCGCGTCTCGATTCCATCGTCTACCGCGCGAAATTCGTGCCGACGATCTTCGCAGCCCGTCAGTTCGTCAACCACGGCCACGTCATGATCAATGGCCGCCGCTGTAACATCGGCTCCGCGCGCGTGAAGCCGGGCGACGTTGTCCAGATCCGTGAGAAATCCCGCAACATGGCCCTCGTTCTGGAAGCCCTCGGCAGCGCCGAGCGCGACATCCCGGAATATGTGGACGTCGACCCGAAAGCCATGAGCGCGACCTATGTGCGCGTTCCTGAACTGTCTGACGTGCCATACCCGGTCCAGATGGAACCGGCCCAGGTGGTCGAATTCTACTCCTCGTAAGAGGACTGAATTCCTTGAACATTCTAGAAGGCCGCGCCAGACTGGTGCGGCCTTTCTTATTGGAGATACCGACCGAATGAACATCCCTGATATTGCGCATGTCCGCGAGCACCTGATTGCCAAGCCCGGCGAGCCTTTCTCCCTGGCGGCACGGCCGACACGGGATGAAGCGATCTTTGACGACAAGGAAGACGCCAAGACCAGCCTGAAAAAGGACGCAGCTGTCATCAACGAATTGAAGGACATGCTTTACGCCCACAAGAAGCAGTCCGTGCTGGTCGTGCTGCAGGGCATGGACACGTCAGGCAAGTCTGGGACCATTCGCAATGTCTTCGCTGACACCACGCCGCTCGGCATGGAAGTGAAGGCGTTCAAGGCGCCGAGCAAGAATGAACTGGCCCGCGACTATCTCTGGCGCGTCCACAATGCTGTGCCCAAGAAGGGTCATGTCGGCATCTTTGACCGGTCCCATTATGAAGATGTGCTGGTGGTGAAGGTGCGCGGCTTCGCCAGCCCCGAAGACATCGAGCAGCGTTATGACCAGATCAACGCCTTCGAAAAGCACATGACCCAGAATGGCGTCGTGATCGTCAAATGCATGCTGAATGTCGGGTATGAGGAGCAGGGTGTCCGGCTCGCGGAGCGTCTCGTCGAACCGCACAAGCTGTGGAAGTTCAATCCGGCTGATCTCGATGACCGCAGGGACTGGGACAAGTTCATGGGGGCGTATGAAACGGCTGTGGAGCGTTGCTCAACGGACCATGCGCCCTGGTACGTCATTCCGGCCGACAGCCGTACGCGGCGGAATGCCATGATTGCCCGGCTGGTGCGCGGGGCGCTCGAAGATCTCAATCTGGAATGGCCGAAACCGGGCTACAAGCCGGAAGATTTTGACATAGGCTGAGACCGGGGAGAGCACGCTCTCCCCGATGCTTCGGCAGGTCAGCCGCCGTGGAAATCGGTGGAGCCGCCACTGATCGGCTTGTTCGCCGAGCGCGAGGCCGGATTGCCATAGATATCGACGCTACCGCCGCTGGACGTCTTGCTCGTGGCGGAGTCGCTGGCATAAGCCCGCACCGATCCACCACTGCTGGCTTTTGCCTCGACCGACTGACAGGTCAGGCCCTTGGCATTCGCGCTTCCGCCGGAGGACGCCTTTATCTCCAGGGTCGTGCATTCGCCATGAACAGACACCGCTGCGCCGCTGGAGACCTCAATCTCCATTGGACCCGATTGCAGGCCTTCTGCGAGCAGGGACGAGCCGGAGCTGGCTTCGATCTCGTTGAGGTCCGGGCCGGTCACGGTGAATTTCACCCGGACCTTGTTGCCCCAGCCGCTGGTCGATTTGCGGGACAGGTAGAGACGGTCCCCATCCAGGCGGACCTTGACGTCGTCCGGGCCGCCCCGGTCAAATTCCGCCGTGATGGAATATTCCGGAGAGCGGGTAAATTTCACTTCGACCCCGGCGGCGATATCGAGTTCGTCAAAACCGGACAGATTGTAGACTTGGGTCGTGTCAGCTGAGGCGCTGTAGAGCGTTGCGGACAGGGCAAGCGCGGCAAGGCCGGATGCGATGATGACTGATTTTTTCATGGTCTGGTTCCTTTGGTGCTCGGTGTCAGGATTTGATGGAAATGTCGCCGCCACTCGACTCGTTGATATCGACTTGGGTCGGTGCGCCGTAGACATTGATGTCGGCGCCACTGGACGCTTTGGCTTCCAAGGCCTCGGTGACGCTGACTGACACGTCCGCGCTACTGGATGCTTCGATCTCGGCGGAGTTGCACAACAGATCCTTGGCTTCAACGTCGGCTGATGACGACGCATCCACCGTAATTTCGTCGCATGTCCCCGAGAGCACCACATCGGTGCTGGACGAGGCATCAACATCTACATCTGCAGTGCTTTCCAACACCAGCCTGACGTCGGAACTGGAGGAGGCGTCGATTCTGGCCCGGCTGTCGGTGACTGCATGGGCGATCACATCCGCGCTCGATGTTGCCTCGATTGATATTGCCCCGGCAATGAAGTCGGATGCGTCAATGCTGGAGGAGGAAGACGCGTCCATGTCTGCTGAGGCGGCACGACCGGAAACAATCAGTTTACCGCTCGAAGATGAGTCCAGTTCGATTTCCCCCGCATCGATCCCGGAGGCTTCGAGAATTGAGGATTGCGCCACGTCCAGTTCGGAAATGCTCGGCGACGTGACGATCACCGTATAGGAAGGCTTGCGCTTTCCGTTCACTTTCACGCGCAAGTCGCCGTCGACGAGATCTACATTAAGATTCGCGCGCAGCGATTTCAGGAACCCCAGACTTTCCCGGCTAATCTGAAGCTCGCCATCATCAGATTTGATGCTGATATCTGAAAAGTCACCTTCCGCCTGTTCAACGATGACCGAAGTCTCAGCTCCCGGTTCGTACAGGACCTTGATGCCGCCATTCACATCAATGCTGGAGAAGGAGTCGACTTGGAAGTCCTGCGTCTCGGCCAGAGCCGGCAAAGTTGCGATGGACAGGGCGGACAGGGAAATGAGCGCGCGTTTCATGGGGGTGCCTCCGATTTGATGAGGCAAGTATGATGTATCGAATAACGATAAGTCAATATATTGTTTTTCAATAATATGAAAAAACCCGTGCGTGTGCACTGTCATCCGGTGTCGGCATTGCAGAAAACAAACTGCCGACAGATACGGTGTCAGGCGTCCTGGCTGGCAAGCTGTCCGAACAGGTCATAATCATCTGCGCCAGTGATCGCCGCCGAGACAATGTCGCCCGCTTTTAGGTGACCTGCATTTTCCAGATAGACCACTGCATCGACTTCCGGCGCATCGGCTTTGGTCCGGGCTATCATCTCGCCCGCTTCGCCAGCCGGGCCGTCGATGATCACGTCCTGAATCGTGCCAACTTGCGCGGCGGCGCGATCGGCTGACACCTTGGCCTGCACTTTCATGAACCGGTGCCAGCGCTCTTCCTTGATCTCGTCTGGCACATGGCCCGATAGGTCGCGGCTGTCGGCATGCGCGACGTTCTCGTACTGGAAACAGCCGGCACGGTCGATCTTTGCCTCGCGGATGAAGTCCAGCAGGATCTCGAAATCCTCTTCGGTCTCGCCAGGAAAGCCGACGATGAAGGTCGAGCGGATGGCAAGGTCCGGCACGTCCCGACGCCATTGCAGGATGCGCTCGAGCACACGGTCCTGCTTGGCAGGCCGTTTCATGGCCTTCAGGACCGGCGCAGAGGCGTGCTGGAACGGAATGTCGAGATAGGGCGTGATCAGGCCCTCAGCCATCAGCGGAATGACCTGGTCCACATGTGGATAGGGGTAGACATAATGCATCCGCGTCCACACGCCGAGGCTGCCCAGCCCCTTGGCCAGATCGAGGAAGCGCGTCTGGTATTCCGTGCCGCGCCAGGTTTCCGGCTTGTAGCGCACGTCCAGCCCATAGGCAGACGTGTCCTGGCTGATCACGAGCAGTTCCTTCACGCCGGCGCGGACCAGTTGTTCGGCCTCGGTCAGCACATGATGGATCGGGCGGGAGGCAAGATCGCCGCGCAGTTTCGGAATGATGCAGAAGCTGCAGCGATTGTTGCAACCCTCTGAAATCTTCAGATAGGCATAGTGGCGAGGGGTCAGGCGCAGGCCGCTTTCCGGCACGAGATCCATGTGGGGGTTATGTGGCGGTGTCAGATGCGTGTGCACCGCATCCATGACGGCCTCGTATTGGTGTGGGCCGGTGATCGCCAGCACTTTGGGGTGCGCCTTCTCGATCACGTCCGGTTCGGCGCCGAGACAGCCAGTTACGATGACCTTGCCATTGGCTTCTATCGCTTCGCCAATGGCTTCCAGGCTTTCGTCCCGGGCGGAATCGAGAAAACCGCACGTGTTCACCAGCACAAGGTCTGCGCCGGAATAGTCCGGGGCGATCTGGTAGCCTTCCGCGCGCAGGCGGGTGATGATCCGCTCGGAATCGACCAGGGCTTTCGGGCAGCCGAGGGAAACGATGCCGACCTTGGGGGCCTTGGCAGGCCGGATCGGAGCAGGGGCAAGGGATGTCGTGGTCATGGCCGCCCTGCTATAACGAAAGCCCCGCACTGGAAAGAGAGGGCGCACATTGCGCTGTTTGAACAGTTAGCAGTTTCTTTCCCTCTTTCCCTCAATTTCCAGAAAGATGTTTGACGGCGAGAAATGCTGATCACCTATGGTAGAGATTGGCAGATTGGGAGGGAGAACCCATGACAGACCTGTTCATGCACATCGCCGTATGGGGTGCAGCCCTGCTGGGCGTTTATCTTGTCGTCTATACTTTGGTAAAATGGCGCCGCGCGGCCCGTGCCTGCCATCCTATGCCATTCCGTCGCCGAAAGAGCTATCTCACGGGACTGGCGTTCAGCGTGATGTTTGTTGCGTCACCGGCTCTGGTACATGCCGACGGGCACATGATCGAGGCGGGTATCTCACACTTCTTTGCGGCCTGACCCTCAGGCCTCTTCGAGTTCGACGCCCTTGTCTTTCATGAAGTCGCGCAGTTCGCCGCTTTCGAACATCTCTTTGACGATGTCACAGCCGCCAACGAATTCGCCCTTCACATAGAGCTGCGGAATGGTCGGCCATTCCGAATAAGCCTTGATGCCTTCGCGCACAGCCTGGTCTTCCAGGACGTTGGTCGAGACATAGTCAACGCCCAGATAATCCAGAACCTGCACCACGACGGACGAGAACCCGCATTGCGGGAAGGTCGGTGTGCCCTTCATGAAAAGCACGACGTCATTGGATTTGACGGCCTTTTCGATGGCATCGAGCGTGGCTTGATCGGTCATTCTGGTATCTCCGCTGTTGCCTCAGCATGTGTGGTGGATACCCGGCAGCGTCAAGCTTTGATGCTGCCGGGAGGTGTTCCCCTTACCAGCCACAGCTTTCGGTGGCGTTCTGATCCTTCAGGTAAAGCATGAGCGGATCGAAATATTCGATGATCGCGCTGCCATCCATCTGGCGGGTGCCAGTGAACTCTTCCAGCGTGTCCGGCCAGGGCTGGGAAGCGCCGGCTTCGAGCATCGCATTGAAGCGCTCGCCAACTTCCTTGTTGTCATAGATCGAACAGCGGTGCAGCGGGCCTTCCCATCCGGCCTGCTCGCAGGCGGCTTTGTGGAACTGGAACTGCAGGATGTAGCTGAGGAAGTAACGCAGGTAGGGCGTATTGCCCGGAATGTGGTATTTCGCGCCGGGATCAAATGCATCGGCCGGGCGCGGAGCCGGCGGCACGAGGCCCTGATTTTTCAGGCGAAGATCCCACCAGGATGTGTTGTAGGCGTCTGGTGCGGTCTCACCCGACAGGACACCCCAGCGCCAGCCATCCACCGTCAGGGCGAAGGGCAGGAAGGCGATCTTGTCGAGCGCAGTCTGCATCAGCAGGGCGGTGTCGGCATCAGCGCCCGGCTTTTCCTCCTCGGTGATCAGATTGATCTGCTCAAGATATTCCGGTGTGATCGACAGGCCGACAAAGTCACCAATGGCTTCGTGGAAGCCGTCATGTGCGCCGGTCTTGTAGAGATAGTCCTGATCCTTGTAGGCGCGCTGGTAGAAATTGTGACCGAGCTCGTGATGGACTGTGTAGAAGTCTTCCGAGTTCACCTCGGTGCACATCTTGATGCGCACATCCTCTTCATCGTCGAGATCCCAGGCCGAGGCGTGGCAGACGACTTCGCGGCCCTCTGGACGTACGATCATGGAGCGCTCCCAGAACGTCTCAGGCAGGGGATCAAGGCCAAGCGATGTGAAGAAGGCTTCGCCCGTCTCGACCATCTTGATGGCGTCATAGCCCTTTTCCTGCAGGCGCTCGGTGAGGTCGTAGCTGGGTCCCGGCACGTCAGGTTTCACGACGTCATAGATGGAGGACCATTGCTGGGCCCACATATTGCCGAGCAGGTCAGCGCGGATCGGCCCGGTGCGCGGCTGGACGTCGTCGCCATATTCGTCATTCAGCTTGGCGCGCGTAAAGCAGTGCAGCTCCTCATAGAGCGGTTCCACCTGCGTCCACAGGCGTTGCACTTCAGCTTCCATGTCTTCCGGTGCCATGTCGTAGCCAGACAGCCACATCTGGTCGAGGCTTTCGAAGCCGAGCTCGTTGGCGCCTTCATTGGCGATCTCGACCATGCGGGCATAATCATCCTTCATCGGCACGGAAATTGTGCGCCAGCCTTCCCAGACGGCTTTCAGTTCTTCCGGGTCACGGCTCGTCTCGATGATGGTCGAAAGCTGGTCGAGGTTCAGCGCCTCGCCCTTGTAGGTGAACTTGCCGGTGCCATAGGTGGCGTCGAGGCCCGTGGTGATCTGCGACAGCTCTTCGGCGGCGCCGGGCGTCGACGGGGCAGGGATGGTGATCCCGGTCCGCAACATGGTCATCTTGCGGGCAAGGTCAGCGGGCAGGACGCTGACGTCGAATTGCTTGGATTCATTCGCCAGAGAGACAGCCAGCTTGGTGGAAACGGCGCCAGCCGCTGCGGCGGCAGCATTGGTTTCCGGCGTGATGTTCGTGGCCTGGTTCCAGTAAGCCTGCGCGGCAATACGGCTCTGCGCAGCGAGTTCGGCTTCGGCGCGCTCAAGGAAGGCGCGGGCCTCGGCGATTTCAACAGAATGGTCTGCTTCCGCAACCCCTACCGCGACAGATTCAGCGGTATCCAGCGTTGCCTCGTCAGCCTTTTCAGGCGCCGTGCAGGCCGCAATCATGAAGCTCAGCGCGATGGCGCTGGTCGTTAAGGTCAGGCGTTTCATAGGGTCGTTTCCTCATCCTTGGTTGCGGATGAAACAATATCGAACCGATCCCGTCGTCAATGTGTAAGATTCAGGAATCCGGCGCCCGTGTTTTCAGCGCCAGCGCATGAAGCTCACCGCCCATCGTGCCTTTCAGGGCAGAATAAACCAGCTGGTGCTGTTTCACGCGCGGCATGCCGGCAAACTGGCTGCTTACAATCTCCGCCTGCCAGTGATTGTCATCGCCAGCGAGGTCGGTCAGCGTGATCTCCGCTTCCGGGAAAGCGTCGGTGAGGTAACCGAGCAGCGTCTCGCGTGACATGGCCATGGGCAGTTCCTTCCAGTTTGCGGGCAGAACTGGCGTCTCCCACCTGCGACGTCAAGCATCTGCCTGACCTGATTGTGACATCAGAGGACCAATCCTAAGATGTTGAACACAAAAGAAACTGCCGGATTCCTGACATGACCAAGATGCGCGTCTTCATTCTCGCGGAGTTCCTCTTCGCCCTGACCGTCATTGCGGGTGTCCTGCTCTATCTGAACCGGGGCGACGACACACCGGAATCGCTGGCGCAGTATCACACCACCTATGTCGACGGCCCGGCCATGTTGAACCTGACAGAGACTCTGTCTTCAGATGCGCTACAGGGCCGCGAGACCGGCACTGAGGGCAATGCCGCCGCCCGAGGGTTCATCCTGAAACGGTTCGAGACGATCGGGCTGCGCCGCGTGGGCGACGCCTATGAACACGCCTTTCCGATCCTGCCGGAGCAGGTTGAGGGGGAGACGGCCCCATCGGAAGGCGTGAACCTTCTGGGCTGGATCGGCGGCAAGACGCCAGGCAAGGGGCCGATGCTGATCGTGTCGGCGCATTATGATCATCTCGGAATCCAGGACGGCGAGATCTACAATGGCGCGGACGACAATGCGTCGGGCGTGGCGGCGTTGATCGGTGTGGCGGAATATTTCGAGCACCATCCCCCGGAGCATGACATCTTGTTCGCTGCGCTGGACGCAGAGGAGAAGGGCTTTCTTGGCGCGAAGGCGCTGGTTGCGTCCGGCTTGGTCGATCTCGGCCGCGTGGCGCTCAATATCAATTTCGACATGGTCAGCCGCTCCGATGCGGGTGAGCTGTATGTCGCCGGGACGACGCCATATCCCCAGCTGAAGCCGATGATGGACGACCTGGCCGCGCAGGCCCCGGTCTCCCTGCTGACGGGGCATGACTCACCGGACCTCGGCCATGATGACTGGACGGCGCAGTCGGATCATGTGGCCTTTCACGAGGTGGGCATCCCCTTTCTCTATTTCGGAGTCGAGGACCATGCGGGCTATCATGATCCCACGGATGATTATGTGAACCTCACACATGATTTCTTCGTGCGGGCCGGGGATACGTTGGTCATGGCAGTCGAGGCCGGGGACCAGTGGATCGGTCATGTGGACCCATGAAAAAATTGATCCTTTCAATGACCATAAGGACAATGCGGGCGCGCCAACGCAGACGCGGCGAATGCGTTCCATCCAGTCTGCGCAACGCCTGTTTCGTGGTATGAAAACCACACCTTGAGACGCATAAATCCCTTTCTGAAACAACGGTAAGGGTCGTTAATCCGCATTAAGAATATGTGGCTTTCCGGCAACTGCTGTGTGTTGCGGTTTTTTCATCGGAACGGACACAGTTCAGACACGGTTTCCTTGTGGTCTCGTCGAACTGGCGGGAGCTGAACACGTCTTTAAAGGAGACCACATGTTTAAGTATTTTCTGATCGCATCCGCGGCTACGGGTCTGGCTGTTTCTGCACAGGCTCAGTCCTATGAGAGCGACACGGGCTTCTATCTGGATGGTGGCTACCAGTATCTGGAAATCGAACCCGATGGTGCAGAACAGGGCGTCGACACGAACGGCATTGCCGCACGTCTTGGCTACAAGTTCAACAACGTCTTCAGCCTCGAAGGCGAGCTGGCTTCGGGCATCGATGATGGCGAGTTCGACTACAATGTCGACGAGGACGAATTTAACCTCGACGACAACAATGACGGCGACTTCAACGATCTGATCTCAGCGTCGGGTGATATCGGCCTGAACTATCTCGTCGGCATCTACGGTCGCGCTGATGTGCCGCTCACGGAGCGTCTCAATGCGTTTGCCCGTGCGGGTTATGCTTACATCGACCTCGACGCCTCCCTGGCGACGCCGGGTGGTGAGCCAATCACGATCTCCGACTCTGAAGAGGGTCCGGCAGTTGGTGCTGGTCTTACCTATGACCTGAACGAAAACTGGGAGCTTCGCGGCGACTACACCTACTATTCGTTCGAAGATACCGACACGAATGGTGTCATGCTGGGTGTTGGCTACAAGTTCTAATCGAATTGTAGCATCCCACACCGAGCGCCCCTTCCGCAGAATGCGGGAGGGGCGTTTTTCGTTCAGTCGACGGAATTCATATAGGTTGGCAGCCAGCCTTCATGCGCTTCGCGGAGCGAGGCGAGAGGGAGGCGCTGCTCTGATGCGGCTCCCACGATTTTGAAAACGATGCCGTCACCGGTGAAGACGCCGACTTGCGTGACTGGGAGTCCGGACTGGGTCAGTTCGGTGCGCAACGCCTCTTCCTGAGACGGAGACACGGCGACAATGTAGCGGTCATGGTCTTCGCCGAACAGGTAAGCAGTGGTGGTGTCGGCAGGGGCGAAGATCTTCGCCCCAAGACCCGAAGCGAGTCCCATCTCGGTCACGGCGCATGCCATCCCGCCCTCGCTCGTGTCATGGACGGCGCGGACCAGTCCTGACGCCACCAGCTTGCGAACCGCTGAGGCGATGCTCACCGTGCGGGCGAGGTCCACGACCGGCGGGGCGCCCAGATCGGTCCCTTTCAGGGAAAGCACTTCGCGGGCGTAGAGGCTCGCGCCCAGCTCGCTACCATCCGACCCGATCATGAAGGCGAGGTCGCCATCTTGTGCACCCTTCAGCGTCGCCACCTTGGAGAGGTCCTCGATCAGTCCGACACCGCCCACGACCGGGGTTGGTGGAATGGCAACGCCATCGGTCTCATTGTAGAGCGACACGTTGCCAGACACGACCGGGAAATCGAGTTCGCGACAGGCTTCCGCCATGCCTTCGATGGCCTTGACGATATAGCCCATCGTGGCCGGTTTTTCCGGATTGCCGAAATTGAGATTGTCGGTGATCGCAATCGGCATCGCGCCAACGGCAGAGAGGTTGCGATAGGCCTCGGCCACAACGGCCTTGCCGCCTTCGTATGGGTCAGCGGCCACATAATGCGGGTTACAGTCCGAACAGATGGCCAGCGCCTTGTTGGTGCCGTGGATGCGGACAATGGCCGCGTCGCCTTGTGACTGCGAGCTGTCCACCGTGTCGCCCATCACATGGCGGTCATATTGTTCCCAAATCCAGCGCTTGGAGGCCATGTCCGGGCAGGACATCAGCTTCAGCAAGATGTCACCATAGTCTGCGGGCTCGGGATATTTGGACATGTCAAACGGCGCGCGCTTCGGTGGCTCTGTCCACGGGCGGTCATAATTCGGGGCGTCATCTGCGAGCGGCGCGACCGGGATGTCGCAGACCGTCTTGCCAAACTGTTTCAGCACGAGATGGCCCGTGTCGGTTGTCTCGCCAATTACTTCGGCGTCGAGGTCATATTTGTCGAAGATCGCTTTCGCGATTTCGATCTTGTCCGGATAGAGCACCATGAGCATCCGCTCCTGGCTTTCCGACAGCATGATCTCATAGGCGGTCATGCCTTCCTCGCGCTGGGGCACTTTGTCGAGGTCCATGACCACGCCGATGCCTTCGCCATTCTCGCCACCACTGGCCGCCATTTCGACCGAGGAGGAGGTCAGGCCTGCAGCGCCCATGTCCTGGATCGCCTGGATGGCGTCCGTCGCCATCAGCTCAAGACAGGCTTCGATCAGCAGCTTCTCGGTGAAGGGGTCGCCGACCTGAACCGTGGGGCGCTTTTCTTCGTCGCCCTCGGAGAATTCGGCCGACGCCATGGTCGCGCCGTGAATGCCGTCGCGGCCGGTCTTGGAGCCGACATAGAAGATCGGATTGCCGGGGGTCGCGCCGCGCGCATAGAAGATCTTGTCCTGATCGGCGAGGCCCACGGCCATCGCATTGACAAGGATGTTGCCATTGTAGCCTTCGTCGAACTGGGTCTCGCCCGCGACGGTCGGCACGCCGACACAGTTTCCGTATCCGCCGATGCCCGCGACCACGCCTGCCACAAGGCTGCGCGTCTTGGGATGGTCCGGTGAGCCGAAGCGCAGCGCATTGACCAGTGCAATCGGCCGCGCGCCCATGGTGAACACATCCCGCAGGATGCCGCCCACGCCCGTCGCCGCGCCCTGATATGGCTCGATATAGGACGGATGGTTGTGGCTCTCCATCTTGAAGATCGCGGCCTGTCCGTCGCCAATGTCGATCACGCCGGCATTCTCGCCGGGCCCCTGAATGACGCGGTCATTCTTGGTCGGGAATTTCGACAGGTGGCGGCGTGAGGATTTGTACGAGCAATGCTCGGACCACATCACCGAATAGATGCCGAGTTCGACGAGGTTGGGATTGCGCCCAAGCCGTGTGACGAGGCGCTCCCATTCATCGGCCTTGATGCCATGTTCCAGGCCGGCAGTATCGTCCTGCTCGGCGGTGAGGTGGGCGAGGATCGCAGATGTGTCAGTCATGACCGGCGCTTTAGCGGCAATTGCCACGAGTCGCCAGACTCTATTGCCGTTCCGGACAGGAAGTGGGCGAATTTGGCATCGTGAACAGGATTTAACGGAAACCGGACGAGAGGAATGGGCGTTTTAACAGCGGACGGGGAAGCTTTTTGAAAGGAGCTCGACCATGAGACACCTGTTATTGTTCGCCGCGCCTCTGGCGCTCGTGGCCTGTGGGGCAGAAATCAGCCAGTCAAGCGGTGACCCGATGCCGGCGCCCAAGCCGATCGCTTCGTCTGACAAGCCCGATCAGACTCAAAAACGCCCGGAAAAACAGGTCACGGAACTGACCGGCAGCTGGACGGAGGTCGAAAGCGCCAATGGCCAGCGCCTTGAATACGCTTCGGAAGACGGCGTTGTCGCCGTATCGCTGACCTGCCAGCAGCCGGATGCCTTTGCGGGCGAGGGCGGCGCCAATGCACTGGTCCTGCGCCGTACATTCGATGAGGATGAAGCGCCGAACCAGATTGGTGTGCTCACCTCGGCCGGGAATGGCGCCATCACGGCTCAGCTGGACGAGGAAAGCGGAGAGGTGACCGGCATCTTCGATACGCGCTCCCAGGCCGCTCGTGCGCTGGCTAATGGCGAGGGCAATCTCCGCCTCGTGGCCGGCCAGAGCGAATATGTCGTGCCGACGGATGACCGGGTCGAACAATTGGTGGAATCCTGTCGCCCCCCGATTGAGGCGACCCTGGAAGGCGAAGCCGATGCCGATGCCGAAGAAGCGGATGAACCCGACGGCGAAACGCCCTCCGGCTCCTGATGCCCCATACAAAAACTGGCCCACATCGCGAGACGTGGGCCAGTCTTCTATCGGGTTTGAGCCCTCCCCCTGTGAGTTCAGGGGTAGGGTCCTGTAGCATTGCCTACCAGTTGTAGCTGGCGCGCATGTACAGGAAGCGCCCTGCAAAGCCGTACGGGCTCCGGCTCGAATACGGGAAGATGCCATTGAAGTTGAGGCCGTCCGGCGTCATCGTCGGGTATTCGTCGAGCAGATTGTCTGCACCGACGCCGACGCTGAACTGGTCGGTGACATTGAAGTTCACCGACGCATCGATGATCCAGTCAGCGTCCAGGGTGAAGTCGTTCGCCGGATCGTTGGACGGCGCCAGGACCTCGCCGAAGCGGGTTGCACGAAGGACAAAGTCAGCCTGCTGGTAGGTGTAGTTACCTGCGAGGATCAATTTGGTTTCAGGCGCGCTTTCTTCCAGCGTCAGACGGTTGGAACGGCTGAACAGTTCCAAATCCGGAATGACCAGATTGTCCGGAACATGCGTGACTTCGGTCTTGGAGTAGTTGAAAGCTGCAGAGGCATCCAGCGTACCCAACGTGCCGAAATCGAAGGCGTATTTCGTGACGATGTCGACGCCCTTGGTTTCGGTCTCGATCCCATTCTGGAAGAACCGGACCCGCTGGACCCCGGTCACACCGGCATTCGCCAGCACGGCGTCCACTTCATCTCCGCCCAGGTTTTCCGTCAGGAAGATCTGGTCGTCGATATTGATCTGGTAGGCGTCGATGGTGACGAACCAGTTATTGGTCGGCGTCAGGACCGTACCCAGCGAGAAGCTGGTCGATTCTTCCGCGTCCAGCTGGCCACCGCCAAGGGCGACCGACGCGGGCGACGTGGCCGGGAACGTGCCGACTTCGAACGGCACACCATCAATGAAGTTGGTGGAGATGGCCGTGAAGTATTGCTGCTGAAGGCTCGGAGCGCGGAAGCCGGTGGCGACGGCGCCGCGAACAGCAACCTGATCGGTGAAGTCGTACCGGCCGGCGAGCTTGCCTGTGACGGCATCCCCGAAGTCGGAATAGTCTTCATACCGCACAGCAGCGGAGATAAGCGTCTTTTCGTTCGGCACCCATTCGACTTCACCATAGACGCTTGCAGCGTTCCGGCTTTCATCGACTTCGGATTCCGGGGTAAAGCCTGGGAAGACCTGGCTACCGGCTGCGGCTGGGAACGGCCCCTGAATGTAGGAGGCCTCTTCGCCGGCGCCGATTTCGAAGCTTTCGTCACGATATTCCGCACCGAAGGCGAGGGAGGTTTCCCCCGGCAGCAGATTGTCGAACGTCTTCACGATGTCGGCGTTGAGCGTGACCTGGTCGAAGGCCAGCGAACCGGCATCGAAAGAGGTCTGGCTGTCCGGCCCGAGCGAGGCGTTCAGGGAATTTGTCACCGAGTAGTCGAGTTCGTTCGACCCATAGACCGCGCTGACATCATAGTCCCAGCCGCCTGCTTCGCCGCGTACACCGCCGCCAAGGCTGTAATCGGACACGTCGCCGCCAATGACCGGAAGGAAGCCGCCCGGATAGATTTCGGGTACGTTGCGGGAATCCGAAGCGCGCCGATAGAAGCCGGGGCTTTCTGCTTCCCGCTCCTGAACACCCCCGAAGGCGTAGAGTTCAACACCATTGTTCAACGTGTAGCCGGAGTTGAGGAAGAAGTTGATGTTCTCCATACGGCCATTGCCATAGACATGGTTCAGGCGGTCGAAGCTGCGCTCAGCTTCCGCATAGGCCGGATCATCCGGGAATTGCTGGCGCGGATCGATACCGGCCCGGTTGCTCCGCTGACGCAGGGAGTATTCGCCGGACACGGTCAGGAAGCCGTTCTCGCCGAGACCGAAGCCAGCCCAGCCGCCGACATTTGTCGTCTGCCCATCGACTTCGCTGCGGTTCAGGCCCTCGGGATCGGTGACATGTGCGCCGTAACGGATGTTCACGCCGCCGCCATGATCGGCTTCGCGCAGGATGACGTTGATCACGCCCGCGATCGCATCGGAGCCATACTGGGCCGACGCGCCATCCCGCAGGACCTGAACATTACCGATGGCACTCGTGGGGATCGAGTTGAGGTCGACGGCGGCAGAGCCACGGCCGACAGAGCCATTGATGTTCACCAGCGCCGTGATATGGCGGCGCTTGCCGTTGACGAGAACCAGCGTCTGGTCTGGCGACAGGCCGCGAAGCGTGGCCGGACGGATAATGTCCGTCCCGTCATTGATTGCGGTCTGGTTGAAGTTGAAGCTTGGAACGGTCGTGCTGAGAATCTGGTTCAGCTCGACCCGGCCGGTTTCGGTCAATTCCTCGACCGGGAAAACGTCTACCGGAACAGCCGTTTCAAGCGCTGTGCGGTTGGCGGTGCGGGTCCCGGTGACAACGACTTCGCTCTGTCGAAGCTCGCTGCCGGTGGCATCCGGCGTTTCCTGCGCGAATGCTGATGTAGATGCTGCAGTCACGGCGAGTGAGGACGCCGTGATGAGCAAGGTCCGCAATGTAGTCATCTGCGATTTACTCCTGGTTGTGATTATCGCCCCTCACGGCAAAAATAGTCCCCAATTCGCCCTGTTACAGGCTTGTAACGGAAAATTTTACCTCGAATCACAAAACTGACACGTTGTGTGACAGTGCAGTCACACTCACGTCGGGGAAGGGTGCGGAGGTCAGGCCGGTCTCGGTGAATCGTCGCTATAGAACGCAATTCGCAAGGCATTTTTTGTGCATAAGAGTGATGCAAATGTTGGGGGTAATTTAGGCCCGAGCAGACGCCTTACAGGCAGTCTTCCACCACGGAATCGATTCTTGCGAGATATTTCGCTTTCTGATTTTCCGGCAGGAATGACCCGGTAAAACTGTTGCGGGCGAGCTGGATGATCTGCTCGGCAGACAGGTCCAGCGCCTCAGTGATGGCCTCATAGTTCTGGCCAATGTATCCGCCGAAATAGGCCGGGTCGTCGGAATTCACACAGACATGCAGCCCTTCTTCCAGCTGGCGCTTCACCGGGCTCTTGCGCAAATCGTCGAGCACGCAGAGCGACAAGTTCGAGAGCGGACAATTGGTCAGCGGCGTCTGGGTATCCCGCAGCACTTCGATCAGCGCGGGGTCTTCCATCGCGCGGTTGCCGTGGTCGATCCGGTCTGCGCCGATATCCAGCAGGGCCTCGCGCACATATTCCGGCGGGCCCTCCTCGCCGGCATGCAGGCAGAGCTTGAAGCCAAGCTCCCGGCAGCGTGCGAAGAGGTTCTGGAATTTCGCGGGCGGATGCCCGACTTCTGAACTGTCGAGGCCCACGCCGACAAAATGCTCATGCCAGGGGGCGGATTCTTCCAGCAGGGCGAAACCGTCTTCTTCACTCAGATGGCGCAGGAAGCTCATGATGAGTTCGGATGTGATGCCGAGTTCTTCCTCGCCACGCTTCAGCGCTGAAATGATGCCATCCGCGACCGTGCCGAACGCCACGCCGCGCTCTGTGTGGGCCTGCGGATCGAAGAACATCTCGACATGAACGACATTGTCTTCCTTGGCGCGCTTCAGATACGCGAAAGTCATGTCGTGAAAATCCTGCTCGGTGCGCAGCACATTCATGCCCTGATAGTAGAGGTCTAGGAATTCCTGGAGATTGTTGAAATCATAGGCCGCCTTGGCCTCGTCCAGCGTCTTGAACGGAATTTCGATCTTGTTGCGCTCGGCCAGCGCCATCATCATTTCCGGCTCGAAGCTGCCTTCGATATGAAGGTGAAGCTCGGCCTTGGGCAGGCGGGCGATGAGATCTTTGTGGCGGGTCATGAGGGTCTCCTGTGCGGACATGTCCATAGAACCGGATCGCGCGGGCAGAGCAACCTGTCGAACGCGGTTAGCGCGCGCCGAGATAGGTCCATCTACGCAGGATGGCTTCCATAGGACCGCGCTGGAAGCCGATACGCCAGAAACTGACAAAGGCAACGCTGAGCAGGGCGACGAGAAAGGCGACGCCGATGGTTTGAGCGGCCGTCAGACTGGCGAAATATCCAAAGCCATACGCGCTGAACAGGAGCGAGAAGATCAGACCCTGCATGAGATAGGCGGTGAGGGAGGACGTGCCGCCTCGCGCGAAGAAGACCGTGACAGGTCCTGGCGTGGCTTCGGCCCATTTCGCGATCAGGCCAAGATAGCCAAAGGTCGAGAACGGACTGCCAATCGTGACCAGTACCAGGCCGAGCATCATTTTGGGGTCGGTCATGCCGTGGCCCTCGACGAGCAACCAGGCGCCTGCGCTGCTGAGGAGCAGCCCGACGGGCAGCGCGAAGCGGCGCGCGGGTTTCCAGATAGGAGCAGATGCACGGGCGATGACGCCGCTGCGCACGGCGGCAAGGCCGAACAGGAAGAAGGCGAGGGCGCCGAAGCCCTGAACCAGCATCATGAACGGGAAGCCTGAGAGATACTGGCTGACGCGGTAGGCGACGGTTTCGGCAAAGCCGGCCGAACCGAATATCTCGAGTGCCTTGGCATCTGCCTCGGCGAATTGCTCTGTGGCCGCGACCATCTCTTCCGGTGCAAACGTCACGCCGAGATACATCATGAAGGCGAGCACGCTTATGACAAGGATTTGTACGCCATAAATGATGCTTCCCCAGACGATCAGGGTTTTCTGGGACGCGTTCCGGAACAGGAACAGGATTGAGCCGAGCACAGCATAGATGACTAGGATGTCGCCAATGAAGAAACAGGTGATGTTGAGCGCGCCGAAGGCCAGCAGGCCCACGATGCGACGCCAATACCGCCCTGCGAACCCGACCCCGCGCCGTTCGGCCGACTGCATCTGGTAGGCAAATCCAACGCCGAACATGAAGGAGAAGAGCGAATAGGACTTCATCAGGAACAGGGCGTTGACCCCGAACCAGGCTACCTCGTCAAGACCGCTCACGGTGGCGCCGTCGGCATGATAGCTGTCCATCATGGGCCAGGACAGAACACCGACATTGACCAGGGCGATGCCGAACAGGGCCCAGGCGCGGGCAAGGTCCGGAAAGATCTCACGGCCAGCCGCTTGGCTCTCTTCCAGATAAGTCATGATGTTCCCCCAGCCCAAAAATTATTGTTTTTCGATATATTTTTGCGCGCGAAGCGTCAAGAAACATCTGGCGTTCAGGGGTATTCGTGCGTTTGGCGGGGGGATCAGGCCGCGCTGAGCAAGCTCTCGAAAACGCCCAGGCCATCGGTGCCGCCTTCATGCCCGCCAATGGCGCGCTCTGGGTGGGGCATCATGCCGAGGATGCGGCCATTCTCGCTGAGAATGCCGGCAATGTCGCGCGCCGAGCCGTTCGGGTTCTGGCCGCTGGCATAGCGGAACGCCACGCGGCCTTCACCTTCCAGCGTATTGAGCGTGGTCTCGTCAGCGAAATAATTGCCGTCATGATGGGCGACGGGGATCACCACATCCGATGCGCCGGAATAGGCGCTTGTATAGGCCGTGTTCGTCGACTCGATCTTCAGGGCCTGCGGACGGCAGACGAAGTGGAGTGAGGCGTTGCGCATCAGCGCGCCAGGCAGCAGGCCCGTTTCGCAGAGGATCTGGAAGCCGTTGCAGACGCCGAGGACATAGCCGCCGCGTTCCGCATGGGCGTGCAGCTGCGAGATCACCGGCGAATTGCCTGCCATCGCGCCGCAGCGCAGGTAGTCGCCATAGGAGAAGCCGCCGGGAACCATGACGAGGTCAGTGCCCTCGGGGATCGTGCCATCCTTGTGCCAGACCATGGCCGGCGCCTGACCGGTTACCTTGGCAAGGGCGTCATGCGCGTCGCGGTCGCAGTTCGATCCGGGGAAGACAATCACAGCGGTTTTCATGCGCAGGCCTTTAGCAGGGAGTCGGGGGAAAAGGGAACACTCATTTGCGGTTGGGGCAGGTCATTCGCGCCGAAATGCAGGTGCTGGCGTCTTCCGTCTTGCCGAATGCACGCTTCAGACACATTGTCCGCGCCACCAACATTCATGGGAGTGACCAGATGAAGAAACTCATGGCTGCCGCGCTTGCGCTCTCGATGCTGCCGCTCGTTTCCGCATGCAACACGGTCGAAGGTGTCGGCCGGGACGTTCAGGCAGGCGGCGAGATCGTCTCTGAAACCGCACGGGACGTGAAAGACAAAATGTCCAAATAGGCAGGCAGGAAATCCTGTTTTCCAAAAGAAGAGGCCCCGGCAGCTTGCCGGGGCCTCTTGTGGTTTTGCAGTCCGGTCAGGCGGCTAGCGCTGGTCCATCGGGACGTAGTCGCGCTGGGCAGCGCCGGTATAGATCTGGCGCGGGCGACCAATACGCTGTGTCGGGTCGACCAGCATCTCGTTGAGCTGGGCAATCCAGCCAACCGTACGGGCCAGCGAGAACAGGACAGTGAACATCTGCTTCGGGAAGCCGATCGCGTCGAGGATGATGCCGGAATAGAAGTCGACATTCGGGTAGAGCTTCTTCTCGGCGAAGTATTCATCTTCCAGCGCGATGCGCTCCAGCTCCATGGCGACTTTCAGGATCGGCTGATCCTTCAGGCCGAGCAGGTCCAGCACTTCGTGTGCCGACTCGCGCATCACGGTCGCGCGCGGATCGTAGTTCTTGTAGACGCGGTGCCCGAAGCCCATCAGGCGGAAGCTGTCATTCTTGTCCTTGGCCTTTTCGATATATTCCGGGATGCGGTCCACGCTACCGATTTCGTGCAGCATGTTGAGGCAGGCCTCATTGGCGCCGCCATGGCTCGGGCCCCAGAGACAGGCCACGCCAGCGGCCACGGCCGCGAATGGGTGCGCGCCCGACGAGCCGGCAAGGCGGACGGTCGAGGTCGAGGCGTTCTGCTCGTGATCGGCGTGCAGGATGAAGAAGCGGTCCATTGCTTTCGCAATCTTCGGATCGACCTTGTAGTCTTCAGCAGAGACCGAGAAGCACATGCTGAGGAAGTTTTCGGCATAGGACAGCTCGTTGCGCGGATCGACGAATTTCTGGCCCATATTGTACTTCAGGATGCGGGCGCAGAGCGTCGGCATCTTGGCGATCAGACGGATCGAGGCGAGGCGGCGTTCTTCCGGGTCTTCGCTGTCCATGGCGCCGGGATAGAAGGACGCCATTGCGCCGACCGTGCCGGTCAGCATGGCCATCGGATGGCTGTCACGGCGGAAGCCTTCGAAGAAGCGGTCCATCTGGGTGTGGAGCAGGGTGTGCTGCTTGATCTCGTCATTGAAGGTGGCGAGGTCGGATTTGGAGGGCAGCTCGCCGTTCAGGATCAGGTAGCAGACTTCCGGGAAGGTTGCTTGCGCAGCCAGCTGGCCAATCGGATAGCCGCGGTGCAGCAGGACGCCTTCTTCCCCGTCAATGAACGTGATCTGGCTTTCACAACTCGCCGTGGAGGTGAAGCCCGGATCAAAGGTGAACTGGCCGGATTGCGCGTAGAATTTGCGCACATCCATGACGTTTGGCCCATGCGTGCCGGACAGGACGGGCATGTCATACGATTTGCCGTCAATTTCAATCTTCGCTGTACCAGCGTTTTTGGTCTTATTTTCCATCAGCTCTAGCCCTTCCAAGTCTTGTTTCGTCCAGCGCGGCCTGGGATCAGTCCCGGTCCAGCGCAGTTTGATCTTCAATTCGTCCCAGCGCTTCGTCCTTGCCCAGCCATTCGAGGACCGGAGCAATGTCTGGCGCAGGCAATCCGCCCGTCAGCGCAGCTCTGAGCGGTTGACCTACCTGTCCCATGGAGAGGTCTCGGTCAGCGCAATAGGAACTTATGACGTGCGATATAGTTTCTGCGGTCCATTGGCGCAATTGCTGCAGTTCGTCGCGCAGACCGGCGAGCCGGTCAAGTCCTTCTTCGGACAGGGATTTGCGCGCTTTCTTGTTCATCTGGATCGGCCGGATGTCCCTGAGGAAGGCAAAAGCCGCCGCAAGCTCCGGAAGCGTCGTGCCGCGATCCTTCATTCCGGGCAGTGCAGCGCGAATGCGAGCGGTCTCAGCCTCGCTCAGGGGGGCCTCGGCTTCCAGCAAGGGCTTGAGCAAGCCGAACAGGCGTTCGTCATCAGCCAGGCGGATGAAATGGGCATTGATCTGGCCCAGTTTCTCAAGGTCCAGCCGGGCCGGCGCCTTGTTGATGCCGCCGATGTCGAACAGCGCGATGGCTTCGTCTTCTGTGAAGATTTCCTGATCGCCATGGCTCCAGCCGAGCCGCAGGAGATAGGCTTTCATGGCTTCCGGCAGATAGCCCATGTCGCGATAGGCCAGCGTCGAGAGCGCGCCGTGGCGCTTGGACAGTTTTGCGCCGTCGGGCCCGTGAATCAGCGAGACGTGGGCGAAGTGCGGAATGTCCCAGCCCATCGCCTCATAGATCGGGATCTGGCGGAAGGCATTGCGGAGATGGTCATCGCCGCGGATCACATGCGTCACGCCCATATCATGGTCATCCACCACAACGGCCAGCATATAGGTCGGCGTGCCGTCGGCGCGCAGCAGGATCATGTCGTCCAGTTCGCTGGCCTGAATGGTCACGCGGCCCTGTACGCCATCTTCCAGCACACGGTCACCGCCATCCGGCGCGCGCAGGCGGACCGTATAGGGCGCATCCTCTGACGGCGCCGCCGCCCCGTCGCGCCAGGGCGAACGATAGGGGGCGAGCAGTTCATTGGCTTCGGCCAGCAGGGCAGCTTTCTCATCCTCGGAAATGCCTTCGGCCTTGGCGGCCTGGCGCTTTTCCTCGCCAAGGTCGCGGCGCGCCTGCAGTTCTTCCGGCGTGGCATAGCAACGGAAAGCGGTGCCACGGGCGATCATGTCGAGGGCGATTTCGGTGTGGCGGGCGGCCTGGTCAAACTGCATGACCGGCGGGGCATCCGGCATCAGGCCGAGCCACTCCATGCCTTCCAGAATGGCGGCGGTGGCCTCATCGGTGGAGCGGGCGCGATCAGTATCCTCGATCCGCAGAAGAAACTTCCCGTTGTGGCGTTTCGCGAAGAGGTAGTTGAAAAGTGCCGTCCTTGCCCCTCCAATGTGCAGCATGCCGGTGGGAGAGGGGGCAAATCGCGTGGTGACGCTCATAGGACAGGCAGGCTCCGATTGATGGTCGCGGGTGAGGCTCTTGCGCCGCAGAAACACAACTCCCCAGCCAATGGCAAGGGGCGGGCCTCGCATGATGCAGTGCAGCCCCGCCAAATCTGGTCGATTGCGGCCGTGGATGCCCAGCCCCTGCTGTTGGCCTTTGCCATGGCGGGTGGGGCCGCAGCCTATTTCGTGGCGCCTTCTGAGCCCCCCTTCTGGTTGGCCCTGCTGGCGCCGCTTGCCGGCGCCGGAGGGATCGCGCTGGGGCGCCGGATGCGCCTGCCCTCCGCCTTGCAGATCGCGGCATGGCTCGCCTTCGGGGTGGCCCTTGGCATGTGCGCGGCGTCCGTGCGGGCGCGGCTGGTCGCGGCGCCGGTGATCGCCGACGAAACCGGCCCCGTCATGGTCGAAGGCTGGCTGTCGGAAGTCGAGACCGGTTCCAAGGGGCCGCGATTGCGGATCGAGATCCATGCGATTGCCGGGCTCACGCCAGATGCCACGCCGAAACTTGTGCGGCTGACGCATCGCTCGCGGCTGGAGGTGTCGTCCGGCCGGTTCGTGCGCTGCTGGGCCGTGTTGAGGCCGCCGCCTTCGCCAAGCATGGCGGGCGAATATGATTTCCGCCGGCAGGCCTGGTTCGAGCAGCTGGGCGGCGTCGGCTATGTGCAGGGTCGCTGCCGCGGCGGAGCGCTTGGCGCGCCGGAGGGGGTGGTTGCCGATGTCAGGATGAAAGTGGCCGCCTTCCGGCGAAGACTGGCGGCGCATGTGAATGTCGCGGCGGGCGAGCGTGCGGGCGGCTTTGCGGCGGCCCTGGTCTCAGGTGACCGCAGCTATATGCGCGTTGAGGACCAGGTGGCGCTGCGCAATTCGGGCCTCGCGCATTTGCTGGCGATCTCCGGACTCCACATGGCGATTGTTGGCGGGCTGGTCTTCTACCTGATGCGGCGCCTGCTCGCCTGTCTCGAGCCGCTTGCCCTGCGGGTGCCGGTGCAGAAGCCGGCGGCGGTAATCGCGCTGGGGGCAAGCCTTGCCTATCTCGTGATTTCCGGGGCGGGCGTCTCGACCCAGCGGGCTTTCATCATGCTGGCCGTGGTCTTTGGCGCGGTCCTGTTTGATCGGGCGGCGCTCAGCCTGCGCTCCTTCGCGATTGCTATGATCCTCGTGATCCTGCTGCAGCCGGAAAGCGTCATGACGCCCGGCTTCCAGATGTCGTTCGCAGCCTCCGGCGCGCTGATCGCGACCTATGAGGCCTGGACCGCGCGCCGGTCCGCCTCGGACCGGGTGATGGGCGGGGTGAGCTATAGCTGGGCCTCGCTGGCGGTGACGTCGCTTGTCGCGGGCACGGCGACGGCGCCCTATGCGCTCTATCATTTTGACCGGCTGGCCGGGCTCGGCCTGCTGGCCAATCTCGCCGCTATGCCGGTCATCACCTTTGTCACTGCACCGGCGGCCGCGGCTGCACTGATCCTGACACCCTTCGGATATGGGGATCTCGGCCTGCGCGTCTTCGGCTATTCGCTGGAGGCCATTCTCTGGATCGCGGAGACCTGCACCGAACAGGCGCCGAGCGCGCTGTCACCGGGCAAGCAGATGCCGGGCGGCTCACTGGTCCTTTTCAGTACGGCGCTGGGGCTGGCGGTGATTGCACGGGGGCTGTGGCGGTGGGCGATGGCTCTGGCACTCAGCGGGCCTGCCATTTGGCTCTGGATTGCCGCGCCCGCCATGGCGCTGCACTGGTCGGCCTCGGGAGACGTGTTCGTGCGGCTGGCAGGCGGAGAGGTGCAAAAGTTCAGCTATGTCGAGGGGGACGGCTTGTCGCCGATGCGGTTCAGCACGCTGGACCCGTCGGGGCGGTGTTCTGACTGGCCCTGTATTCTGGAAAGCGAAATCGGGCGGATTGCGCTGCGCCATCCTGATCTGGAGCCTGGGGCCTGCAGTCTGGCGTCCGATGTGGCCTATGAACTGATCCCGCTTGGGGCACCCCGCCCGGACAGGCGGTCCGCCAGCTGCGCCCAGCCGATCTACTGGTCAGACGTGCTCCGGCAAGGCGGGGTCACGCTTCACACGGATGGCGCGACATCGAAAAAGGCCGCGCCCTGTGAGGCGCGGCCCTGGAAACCTTGCGAAGTGGAACCGATCAGTCGTAACGGCGGATGAGCGCGACGAGGCGGCCCTGTACTTGAACGCGGTCGGGTCCGAAGATGCGGGTCTCGAAGGCCGGGTTGGCCGCTTCGAGCGCGACCGAGGCGCCCTTGCGGCGCAGGCGTTTCAGCGTAGCCTCTTCGCCATCGATCAGCGCGACGACAATGTCGCCCGTATTGGCCGTGTCGGTGCGGCGGCAGACGACGATGTCGCCTTCGAGGATGCCCGCATCGATCATGGAATCGCCCTGGACTTCGAGGGCGAAATGCTCGTCGCCCTCGGCCAGGCCGTCAGGCGCGTTGACGTGACCATTGTCCTGCTGGATTGCGGAGATCGGCAGGCCGGCTGCGATACGGCCGATCAGGGGCACCGTGTGCGAGGTCGGCGTGGAAGCAGGCTTGCCGCTCGAAACGAGGGCCGGCTTGAACTCCTTGCGGCCGCGCGGCGCGCCGGGCGTGACCGATTCCGGCAGTTTCAGCACTTCAAGGGCGCGGGCCCGATGCGCAAGGCGCCGGATGAACCCGCGCTCTTCAAGCGCTGTGATAAGACGGTGGATGCCGGATTTGGACGCCAGATTCAGCGCATCCTTCATTTCGTCAAAGGATGGCGAAACGCCGGTTTCCTGAATGCGCTCATTGATGAAGAGCAGCAATTCCTTTTGTTTACTAGTCAGCACGGGTGACTCCCTTCAGGCGAATCTCTGTTCACTTATGTTCTACATGTGTTCATGCTTCGGGTCAATTCGTGCCGGCTACCCTCATTTGTGTAACGCTTTTGTGGCGGTTTATGCCCATTTTCATAAGACTTTCGCCGATCAGGAACCGCCTCGCGCCGGTTTTGCGCAATCTTTCAATGTTTTCCGGGGATGAGACACCACTTTCGGAAATCAGGACCTTGTCGTCCGGCACCAGCGGTGCGAGTCGTTCCGTGGTGGCCAGATCAGTCACCATCCGCTTCAGATCGCGATTGTTGATGCCGATCAGTGGCGAGGGCAGGCGCAGCGCGCGCGCCAGCTCTTCCTCATTGTGGGTCTCGAGCAGGACGTCCATGCCGAGGTCCAGGGCCGTCTGCGTGAGCTCGCTGGCTTGAGCGTCGCTGAGGCAGGCCATGATGACCAGCACGCAGTCGGCGCCATGCACCCGGGATTCGATCACCTGATAGGGGTCGATCATGAAATCCTTGCGCAGCATGGGCAGGCCCACGGCGGAGCGGATCTGGGCGAAATCCTCCAGGCTGCCGCCAAAGCTTGGTCCATCCGTCAGGACAGAGAGGCAGGCCGCGCCGCCGGATTCATATTCGCGGGCGATCTGGACCGGGTCTGCGCCGGGCAGGATGTCCCCGGCGGACGGGCTCTTGCGCTTCAGCTCGCAGATCAGCGCGTTCTCATCGAGGCCGGCAATCATGGACATGGATTGCGCGAAGCCGCGCGGCGGGCTGGCCTCGGGCAGGCGTGCCTCCAGCGCGGCCAGCGGGGTCTCGCGCTTGGCGGCGGCGACTTCATCGACCTTGTAGGCAATGATGCGATCAAGAGCGGTGCTCATTCCGGTTCCTGTCCGTTCGAGAGGGCAGCGAGCGCACGCAGGGTCTGGGCAGCCTTGCCGCTGTCGATGGCCTCGGCGGCCATGGCGGCGCCCTGTTTGAGCGTGTCGGCCTTGCCATAGACATGCAGGCCCGCCGCCGCATTCAGCAGCACGACATCGCGGAACGGGCCTTCCTGGCCGTCCAGCAAATCCGTGATGGCCAGCGCATTGTCGTCCACGCCGGCGCCTTCCAGCGTAGAGAGCGGGCTCGTCTCCAGACCGGCATCGGCGGGGGTCAGTTCGAATTCATGCAAATCGTCGCCCGCCACTTCGCAGACCTTGGTCGTGCCCGCGATGGAAATTTCGTCGATGCCGTCCAGGCCATGCACGACCCAGGCACGCTTGGTGCCGAGGCGCGACAGGGTCTCGGCCATCGGGCGCACCCATTCCGGCGCGAACACGCCCAGCACCTGGTATTCGGCCCCGGCCGGATTGCTGAGCGGGCCGAGCAGATTGAAGATCGTGCGGATGCCGAGCTTGGCGCGGACTGGCGCGACATGGCGCATGGCGCTGTGATGGCTGCGCGCGAACATGAAGGCGACGCCGCACCCGTTCAGGCATTCAAGGAAGGTTTCCTCGTCCATGTCGAGATTGACGCCGAGCGCTTCGAGCACGTCGGCCGAGCCGGTCTTGGGCGGCACCGAGCGATTGCCATGCTTGGCGACCCGTCCGCCCGCCGCCGCGATCACGATGGCGCTGGCGGTAGAGGTGTTCAGGCTCTTCCAGGGCAGGCCGCCTGTGCCGCACGTATCGAGGACCGGGCCCTCGACATGCACCTTGCGGGCGTGCTGGCGCATGATGCGGGCTCCGGCCGCGAGTTCGTCGGCGGTTTCGCCGCGCACGGTCAGGCCCATCAGGAACGCGCCGATCTCTTCGGGGGCCGCTTCGCCGGACAGGAGCTTGTCGAACGCGCCCTCAAGCGTGGCGGCATCAAGCGGCTGGCGGCGCGCAATCGCCTGCAGGGCTGTGGTGAGACTGTCTGACTGCATGCTGGATCATCCGCATCTGGTTCGCGCCTGCATAGGGGGTCGGAGGCCTTGAGATCAAGTCTGACGACGCCGCAAGGCGTCATCCGCCATGAAAGCTTCCGAAAGGATACACGCAGACGTGATCGCGTTTGCCGGGGGTTTGCGCTAGGTTCACCGGGCACGGGACATTCCAAGAGAAAACAGACTTACCGAGGAGGAAACCATGAAATCCAATCTATTGCTCGCAGGCGTCGCCGGGCTTGCCTTGCTGGCTGCCTGCCAGACGGCCCCCGCCGACGACATGTCGGACAGTCTCACCGCTGAAGAGACGATCGAGGTGGAAGAGGTGATGGACGCCGAGGAATCGATGGAAGTCGACCTGTCGTCGGACGCCGAGATGGCGGAAATGGCGGAGACCGCCGACGAAGCCATGGATGTGTCGGCCTCGGTTGCGCTGGCCGCCGCGCTGGCGTCCCAGCCTGAGGATGTTCAGGCGCGCTATGAGGCGCGCAATCCGGGCGCGACGCTGGAATTCTTCGGCATCGAGCCCGGCATGACCGTGGTCGAGGCGCTGCCGGGCGGAGGCTGGTACTCGAAAATCCTGCTGTCGTATCTCGGCCCTGACGGCAAGCTGATCGGGGCGCACTATCCGGACGAGATGTGGATCCGTATCCTTCCCGGAGCTGACGAGGAACGCGTCGCGGGCATTCTGGAACAGCTTGAGGGATGGACCAAGACCGCTGAGGGCTGGGCCGGAGAGCGCGGCGCGAAAGTCTATGACTACAAGCTGACAACCCTGCCGGAAGACAAGGCTGAAAAGGCCGACGCAGCGCTGTTCATTCGCGCGCTGCACAACCTCAACCGCACCGAAGCCGAGCTAGGCACGTTCACGGCCACGATTGCCGAGACCTATCGTATCCTGAAGCCGGGCGGCGTGGTCGGCGTTGTCCAGCACCGTGCCTCTGAAGATACGCCGGACGATTGGGCCGACGGCAATGCAGGATACCTCAAGACGAGTTTCGTGGTCGACGCGTTCGAGGCGGCCGGGTTTGAATTCGAGGAGTCGAGCGAGATCAATGCCAACCCGGTCGACGATGCCGGTCCGGGCGACATTGTCTGGCGCCTGCCGCCCAGCTTTGCCACAACCGAGGAAGGTACGCCCGAGCGCGCGGCCCTGGCGGAGATCGGCGAGTCCGACCGGATGACGCTGCGCTTCCGCAAGCCGGAATAGGCGCGGCGATCCTCCGTATCGGGAGAGGGCCCTTCGGGGCCCTTTTTCTTTGGCAGGTGCAAGGCCGGCAGGAACCGGAGGCGGCCACAGGCGTTGAAGTGGAAAGCAAACAGGAGCCTCCCCTCAATGACCCAACTCGCCGACAAGGATCTAACCGAAACCTTCTGGGACCGTATCGAAGACACGCGGACCGGAATGCTCGTGATCGATGGCCGCGCCGTGCCGATGTCCCACTATGTTGACGAGAACAAGCGCGATCTGTGGTTCATCACGGCGAAGGGCACCTATATGGCCGAGCATGCCAAGGGCGCGAACGCGCATTTTGTTCTGTGTAACGACAACAAAGGCCTGTATGCCAGCCTGTCCGGACGCCTGACGGCGGAGATGAACAAGGAAAAACTGGACGAATACTGGAGCTTCATCGCGGCAAGCTGGTATGAGGATGGCAAGCAGGACCCGGACGTCCTGCTCCTCAAGCTGTCGCTCGACACAGGCGAAGTCTGGACATCCAAAGGTGGCCCGAAATTCTTCTATGAAATCGCCAAGGCCAATCTCACCGATGAGAAACCGGACATTGGCGAGCATTTCGAAATCAGCTTCTAGAGCTTGTCGAGCCAATTCTTGAGCAGGGCGTGGCCGTGCTCGGTCAGGATGCTTTCCGGGTGGAATTGCACGCCGTAGATCGGCCGCGTCCTGTGGTGCAGGGCCATGACTTCGCCATCCTCGGTGAAGGCATCGGCAACCAATACATCCGGCAGGTCTTCCGGCTTCACGGCGAGGGAGTGATAGCGCACGACCTGATAGGTTTCGGGCAGGCCGGCGAACAGGTCCCCGCCGGTCTGACGGATTTCTGACAATTTGCCATGACGGATTTCCCTGGCGGTGATGACCTCGCCGCCAAAGGCTTGCCCAATGGACTGATGGCCGAGGCAGACGCCCAGGATCGGCAGGTCTTCGGGTGCCTTCTGGATCAGCCCCACGCAGATGCCAGCCTCGTTCGGAGAGCAGGGGCCGGGAGACAGGAGAATGCCGTCCGCGCCGCTGGCGAGGGCTTCCTCGACCGTCATCTCGTCATTGCGAACGACGCGCGTCTCGGCGCCAAGCTCTTCCAGATAATGGACGAGATTCCAGGTGAAGCTGTCATAATTGTCGATGACGAGGATTTGCTTCTTCGGCGTGCTCATTGGTCAGGCTCATAGGAGGCGGCCAGTTCGGCAGCGCGGCGGAGCGCGCCTGCCTTGTGGACGGTTTCATCAAATTCGTATTGCGGCACGGAATCCAGCACGACCCCGCCGCCGGCCTGGATGTGCAGCTGGCCATCCTTCAGCACGGCTGTGCGCAGCGCGATGCAGGTGTCGAGATCGCCATTCCAGCCGAAATAGCCGACCGCGCCGCCATAGATGCCGCGGCGGTGGCTCTCCATCTCATTGATGATCTGCATGGCACGGATCTTCGGCGCGCCGGAGACGGTGCCCGCCGGGAAGCCTGCGAACAGCGCGTCGACACTGTCGAGACCCTCGCGGAGGTCGCCTTCGACATGGCTGACAATATGCATCACATGGGAATAGCGCTCGACGATGAATTGCTCCGTGACCGTCACGCTGCCATAGGCGGCGACGCGTCCGACATCATTGCGGCCAAGGTCCAGCAGCATGAGGTGTTCGGCGATTTCCTTGGGATCATTCAGCAGGCTCTGGGCGCGGCGGGCATCCTCTTCCTCGTCGCCGCTGCGCGGGCGTGTGCCCGCGATCGGGCGGATGGCGACGCGGCCATCGCGGACGCGGACGAGGATCTCGGGGCTGGAGCCGACCAGGCTGACCGCGCCGAGATTCATGTGGAACATGAAGGCGGACGGGTTCAGGCGGCGCAGAGCCCGGTAATAGCTGATCGACTGGCGCGGGAAGGGCGCGGAGAAACGCTGGCTCGGCACGACCTGGAAGATGTCGCCGGCGCGGATATAGTCCTTGCACGCTTCGACGATCTCGAAATAGCGCGCCTTGGAGGTGTTGGACTGCAGGTCCACCGGCGCGGGCGGCTGGTCCTTGGGCGGCATCTGGGGCAGGCGCTCCAGTCGCGCCTCGACATCATCCAGCAGGGCGTTGATCTCGGTTTCGTTGCCAGCCTCGACGCGGCCGATCAACAGGATTTCCTGATAGATGTGATCGAACACGATGACCACGCGCGGTATGACCAGAAGGGCTTCCGGCACGTTCAGCATGTCGGGCTTGGTGATCTCGACCGGCTCGACATACTGGATCATGTCATAGCCGACATAGCCGAAGGCGCCCGACGCCATCGGGGGCAGGTCTTCATCGGCGCTGGCGCGGGCATCGCGGGCAAAGGCTTTCAGGGCTGCGACCGGCTCGGCATCGAGCGTCGTCGCGTCCGAGAAGTCAGCATCGCTGGCTGTCTCGGCCTTGCCATTGAGGATGCGGAACCAGCGATCCGGCTCCAGCCCGATGAAGGAATAGCGCCCGAGGCGTTCGCCGCCAGCAATCGACTCGAAGAGGAAGCTGCCGGGCGTTTCCGCGCCGAGCTTCAGCATCGCAGCAACCGGGGTCTCGATGTCCCCGATGCGCCGCCGAACGATCAGTTTCGCGTTGCTCATTGGTCCGACGTGATGGTGGCCTTGTAAGCTCTCAGCGCGCCCTGATTGGTGCGCAGCTTCGTGGCGCTGGCGACCTCTGTTTCCATCGCCTGGTTGAGATCATCCTGAAGCGAGCTGATCAGGCTGGAATTTGCCAGGGGCGACAGTTCAGCCATGTCGGCCTCGTCTGGCGGCGTGATGGACGTGATCTGCATCACCATGACAGCATTCCCGTCACGGCTCGGGAAGGTGAAGACGTCGCCTTCCTTGCCGCTGAAGACCGAGGTGATGGCCGCGTTCGGCAGGCCGGAGTCTGCGGCCGTGCGGCGGGTGATCGCTCCAAGCGGCGTTTCCACGATCTCGCCGGCGGCGCGGGCTTCGGCCTCCAGCGTGCTTTCGCCGGACTCGATGCGATCCGTCAGGTCATCAAGGGCGGCCTGAACGCCGCTGGCTTCGCGCTGGCGGACGAGGCCGGCACGGACATCGTCGCGCAGTTCCTCGAATTCCGGCGTGTAGCTCTCGATGATCTTACGTGGCGAGGTCAGATAGGTGGCCTCGCCAATGTCGGCGCGGTTGCTGGTTTCGCCCACAGGAATCTCGAAGGCCTGCTGGAAGGCTTCGCCCGCATTGATCAGGCCGCCGAGCGCTGTGCCGTCACGGGTGCGGCCGGACTGGTCGACCGGGGCATAGGTCATCAGCGGCACGCCAACTTCCTCGGCGATCTGGCTGAGCGGATAGCCGGCGCCAATGGCGCGGTCGAGGGCTTCCATCTTGTCGAACAGGAGGACGCCGGCGCGTTCGCGGGCGAGCTGGTCGCGGATCTCGTTCTCGACCTGCTCGAGCGGAAAGACCGCGCCGGGCTGGACGGAAACGAGCCGGGCCACCAGCCATTGGTCGCCGCGCTCGCTGGGGCCGAACAGGGCGCCGCTCTGCTTGCCGGCGCCGAACATGGCTTCGGCCAGGGTCGGGTCGGTGACGCTCTGGCGGCGACCGGTCTTGGTCTCGCGGGAGGTCACACCTTCAAGGCTGGCCGGGTCTGCGCCCGCCGCCAGCAGGCCAAAGGCGGTGCGTGCGGCTTCGCGGGTCGGGAACAGCAGTTCGATATAGGTGCGGGTATCCGGCTCGGAATAGCGGTCGGACTTGCTGGCCTCATAGACGGTCGCGACTTCCTGTTCGGTCACGGTGACCTGAGACAGGAAATCATCGGCCGACATGCGCAGCACGTCGATCATGCGGCGCTCGGGCTGTTTGAGGGCCTCGAGATTGTCGTCGTAATAGGCGCGGATCTCTTCCTCGGTCGGGGCGTCCGGTTCCGGCAGCGTGCTGGTGTCGAGGATGAACCAGCCGACATTGCGGGCCTCGCCGATATAGCGCGCCTGCAGCGAGGAGAGAGTCTTCGGCGGGTAGATGGCGGCGCTGGCGCCGTCGCGCAGGGCTTTCATCGTCAGATCATCGGCCAGCTGCTGCTCGTAATCGGCCTGGCTGATGCGGCTGCGATAGAGGACATCCCGATAGGTATCGAGGTCCAAGGCGCCAGTCAGCGGATTCTTGAAGGCGTCGATATTCTTCAGCTCCTCGACCACAGCGTCCGTGGAGGGGCGCACGCCGATCGAATCGGCATAGCCGAGCAGGGTGAGCTTGGCGGCTTCGAGCTGGAACACCTGGTCGATCACGCCCTGTTCGAGCAATTCCGGCTTGGTGACCGGCTCTTCGGCATCGGCATTGATGTTCCGGATCACGCTTTCGACGCGGCGGTCGAAGGTGGAAGGATCGAAGCTGCGGCTGCCGGCGGCGGCCATGCTGGAGCCCAATCCGCCGCGAATCTGGGCGAACATCTGGTCCACACCCCAGAATGCCATCCCCGCGATGATGATCATGACAATAATCTTCCCGACGAAGGAATTCATCAGGCTTTTCATCAAGGCTAGCATATCAACAGCGTCTTTCTGGCAGGTTGAGGGGTGGTCCAGTGCTTGCTAGGCGACCCCGTTAGGTCTTTCAAGATAGGGATAGCTTATGACCAGAACACTTATCGCCGGGAATTGGAAGATGAATGGCCTCAAGGCCAGCCTGGGGGAAATCCGCGATGCCGCTGCAGGTGTGGGGCAGGGCAAGGCCGGGGTCGAGGCCCTGCTATGTGTGCCGGCGACCCTGGTATCGCTGGCCGCAGAGGCCACACACGGCTCCGCGCTGAAGGTCGGCGGCGAGACCTGTCATGGCGCCGAGAGCGGCGCGCACACAGGCGATATCTCTGCGGAAATGCTGGCCGATGCCGGTGCGAGCCATGTGATAGTCGGCCATTCCGAGCGCCGGACAGACCATGGCGAGACCAATGAAATCGTCGCCGGACAGGCCGCAGCTGCCCTGCGTGCGGGCCTGACGCCCATCATCTGCATCGGCGAGAGCCTTGACCAGCGCAAGGCCGGGGAGACGCTGGAGTTCGTATCGAGCCAGATTGCCGGCTCGATCCCCGAAGGCGCCAAGGCCGAAGAAATCGTCATTGCCTATGAGCCAATCTGGGCCATCGGGACAGGCGAAGTGGCCAGCCCCGAGCAGATCGACGAGGTCCATACCGCCATACGCAGCCGCCTTGCGGAGCGATTCGGCGCGGACGGCGCAGGCCTGATCCCACTGCTCTATGGCGGCAGCATGAAGCCCGGAAATGCGGCCGAAATCCTTGAGGTCACGGACGTCAATGGCGGCCTAATTGGCGGCGCGAGCTTGAAGGCAGCGGATTTCCTCGCCATTTACGGCCAAGCAAAGTAATCAAAGACTGAACCCCAAGGCTTGGCTCCCGTGCGCAATGGCGATATGCGGGCCGCTTGAATTTTACTGGAAACGCACCAGCCATGCAGAACGTCATTCTTGTTGTCCACATCATCGCCTGTCTCGTCATGACGGGACTGGTCCTCATCCAGAAATCCGAAGGCGGCGGCCTCGGCATCGGTGGGGGCGGCGGTGGCGGCGCAGGATCGCTGATGTCGGGACGCGGCGCCGCCGGCGCCCTGGTGCGCTCCACGATCATGTTTGGCGGCATCTTCTTCCTGACCAGCCTGGGCCTGACCACGCTGGCCAATCGCAACAATGACACGCGCACCGAAGTCGAGCGCGCGCTGGGCGCGGATGAAGACGGCGCGACCGGCCCGGTTGACCTGCTGGATCCGACGGCGCCGCTGCTGGAAGGCCAGGACGGCCTGTCCACGCCTGCGACTCCGGCGCCGGAAACGACCGAGCCGGGCGAACTGATCGATCCCACGGCGGACCTGCCGCCAGCCGAAACCGCGCCCGAGACGGAGCCGGACACAGGTAATCCCCAGTAATTGCGCCGCGCAGGTGTATTCCCTGCGCCAATCCAAGCCGAATCACGGCATCAGGGTGATCCCATGATCCGCTATATTTTCATTACAGGCGGCGTGGTGTCCTCCCTTGGCAAGGGTATCGCTTCCGCCGCACTCGGTGCGTTGCTTCAGGCGCGTGGCTACAAGGTCCGCCTGCGCAAGCTCGATCCGTATCTCAATGTCGATCCCGGCACGATGAGCCCCCGCCAGCATGGCGAGGTCTATGTCACCGATGATGGCGCCGAGACCGATCTCGACCTCGGCCATTATGAGCGCTTCACCGGCGTCTCGGCCCGCCAGTCGGACAATATCACGACGGGGCGGATCTATAGCCGCATCATCGAGAAGGAACGGCGCGGGGATTATCTCGGCGCGACGATCCAGGTGATTCCGCACGTCACAAACGAGATCAAGGATTTCGTCCTGTCTGATCCGGGCGAGGATGTGGAATTCGTGCTCTGTGAGATTGGCGGCACGGTCGGTGACATCGAGGGCCTGCCTTTCTTCGAGGCGATCCGCCAGCTCGGCCAGGAACTCGGGCCTGAGCGCGCCTGTTTCATCCACCTCACGCTGCTGCCCTACATTCCGGCGGCCGGCGAGATGAAGACCAAGCCGACCCAGCACTCGGTGAAGGAGCTGCGCTCGATCGGTATCCAGCCCGACGTCTTGCTCTGCCGGTGTGACCGGCCGATCCCGGAGACCGAGAAGGGCAAGATTGCCAGCTTCTGTAATGTCCGCCTCTCCAGCGTGATCGAAGCGCGCGATGTGGGCCACATCTATGACGTGCCCGGCGCCTATCATGCCGAGGGGCTCGACAAGGAAGTCCTGTCGCATTTCCGCATCGAGGACGCCCCGGACCCGGACCTTTCCGGCTGGAGCGAGATTGCGCACACGACCCATCATCCGGACGGCAATGTCTGTATCGGTCTCGTCGGCAAATATACCGATGTGCCGGACGCCTATAAATCCGTCGCCGAGGCGCTGGCGCATGGCGGGCTCGCCAACAAGGTGAAGGTCGATATCCGCCTCATCAATTCCGAGGAATTCGATGACGAGGCCCGGCCGCTGGACATTCTGGAAGGCGTGCATGGCATCATCCTGCCCGGCGGCTTCGGGGAGCGCGGCGCGCATGGCAAGATGCGGGCGGCCCGGTTTGCCCGCGAACGCAAGGTGCCGTGCTTCGGCATCTGTTACGGCATGCAGATGTCGGTGATCGAGGCGGCCCGCAACATGGCCGGCATCGAGGACGCCAACACGACCGAGAATGACCCGAAGACCCCGGCGCCACTGGTCGGCCTGATGGAAGAGTGGACCAAGGGCAATGAGAAGGTCCTGCGCGATGCCAATACCGACAAGGGCGGCACGATGCGCCTTGGCGCGTATCCGGCGCGCCTCGTGCCGGGCAGCAAGGTCGCCGAGATCTATGGCACACTCGACATTTCCGAACGCCACCGTCACCGCTATGAGGTCAATGCGGCCTATAAAGGCGCGCTGGAAAAGGCAGGCGGGCTGTTCTCAGGCCTGTCCCCGGACGGCAAGCTGCCGGAAATCTTCGAGCTTCCGGAGCATCCCTGGTTCATCGGCGTGCAGTATCATCCCGAACTGAAATCGCGCCCGTTCGAGCCGCACCCGCTGTTTGCGAGCTTCATCGGCGCGGCGGTCAAGCAGAGCCGGCTGGTTTAGGAAACTGAGCTAATCCTGTCATCCCGGAAAGCGCGAAGCGCTTATCCGGGACCCAGCCGCCGCTTCTGCTGCTCTCTCGAAAAACAGGAAGACAAACGGTCCCTGGGTCCCGGATATTTGCTGCGCAAATTCCGGGATGACAAGTATGGGGTTCTTGCGGAGCTACGCTCATCGGGTGTGACGCCGACGGGGCGACCAGCACACCTATCCGGCGCGAAGGGTTTCGGCCGGGTGCAAGATTTCAAAAACAATCCGTCTCAGGATGAATTGAAGTGCGGCTGCACGGCGTGGGTTTCGTCCTCGAGCAATCGCGCCGTTTCGCATTGCAGGCGCGTCAGGGGGCCGTGGTGGAAGAGGCGCTTGCCGGCTTTGGCGATCAGCTGTCTGGCTTCGCCAAGGCTGCGGCGGATCTTTTCGATATAGCGATCGCGGTGGTCCATCGCATGGTCGAGGGCCATCAGCCGACGGACGAGGCGTTTGGCGGGCAGGATGTCCTCCGGATATTTCGCGTATTCATGGATATCGGGGACGTCATCCGCGTCGAGGAAGCGGATGCGCGGACCAGTCCTGAAGACGGGCCTGGGCGGTGCGGCATCCGGGCGCTGTGTGCGCGTCTCGAACAGGCGGAAAATTGGCTGGGTTGGGCAGGCGACGTGTTGCGCGGTGTCTCGCGCGCGTGCCGGACCTGAACTGGCTGTCTCGCGGGGGAAGGCGGGCAGGGCGCCCAGTTCGGCGGCGCAGAGATAGAGGCAGCGGCGCAGGGCCGGTTCGGCCTGGGACAGGAAGCGCGACAGGCGCGAAATTGCGTGGCGCGGCAGGAGCGGGGTGTGCGGCGTCAGGCCGAGCCGCTCGCGCAACTGGATCACGCCGAGGCTGATGACGTTCAGCATCAGCCAGACGGCAGAGCGGATTTCCTGTGGGGGTGCATAGCGCATGTCGGACATGGGCTGAGGATGCGGGGCGGGGGTCCCGGTCGGAGTGGAGATTGGCCGGGCTTTGTTTTTATTGTGATATTTTGAGGGGAGGTGCGGGATAATATAGTCCGCATCCCCGGCGAAGGACGGGGTCTCAAGCGGGCGCGGCGCAGAGCCAGCCGAGGGAGACTCCGGCCTGCGCCGGAGAGACGGGTGTGGTTCTAAGCCTTAGAGACCTGGAACTGGCCGACATTGATGCGGCCATCGGTGAAGCCGGCTTCGCAATAGGACAGGTAGAAATTCCACATGCGGCGGAAGGGTTCGTCGAAATCGAGCTTGGCGATCGTGTCCCAATGGGCGTTGAAATCGCGGGCCCATTCGCGGCAGGTGCGGGCGTAATCCTGTCCGAAATAGGTGACGCCGTCATGGCGGAGGCCGGCGGTGTGGAACTCGTCCTTCAGCGCCTTCTCACTGGGCAGCATGCCGCCCGGAAAGATATGACGCTGAATGAAGTCGACGCGCTTGCGGTAACGCGGGAACAGCTCGTCATCAATGGTGATAATCTGGAGTGCGGCGCGGCCGCCCTGTTTCAAACTGTCGAATATCTTTGCGAAATAGCTCGGCCAGTAGGATTCGCCGACCGCCTCGAACATTTCGATGGAGGCGACGCCATCATAGCTGCCCTGATGGTCGCGATAGTCTTCGAGGCGGATTTCGACGCGCTCACTGAGGCCCTGTTTCTGCATCCGCTGCATGGCGAAATCGCGCTGGGAGGGCGAGATGGTCAGGCAGGTGACCTTGGAGCCGCGCTGCTTGGCGGCATATTCGGCAAAGCCGCCCCAGCCGCAGCCGATTTCGAGGATTTCCGAAGATGGCCCGGCATTGATCCGGTCACAGATGTTCCGGTACTTGTTGTGCTGGCCCTGTTCGAGGCTCATGTTCGGGCTGTCGAAGATGGCCGAGGAATAGGTCATCGTCGGGTCGAGCCAGAGGCTGTAGAAATCATTGCCCAGATCATAATGGGCCATGATGTTCTTCTTCGCACCCTCGCGGGAATTGCGATTGAACATGTGGCGGACCATGTTGACCCAGCGGACCAGCGCGCCACCGACGGCCAGCTTGCCGATATTCTCGAAATTGGCGGAGAAGAAGCGCAGCACTTCGGTCAGGTCCGGCGTTGACCAGTCGCCATCCATATAGGCTTCGGCAAAGCCGACATCGCCGCCGGCCATGGCGCGTTTCACGAAGTCGTAATTGTGGACAATAATGGTGGCGTGCGGACCGGTTTCGTCGTGGCGGTATTCGAGCACGCGGTCGCCGGGCAAGACAAAGGACACGCTGCCCTTCTGGGTGTTGAGCAGCGCGAAGGCAGCCAGACGAAAGCTTGTCGGAACGTCTTTCAGGTTCCGAATGGTCTGGGTGCTGGCTTTGATGACCTCGGTCATGCGGCATCCTTCCGGGTGTCAGAATTACTTATTTGCAAGGGTAAGGCAATTGTCGTGCCGGATTTTGGCGGGGCAGGCTTGCGGCGATAGGCGGCGCCGCGCAGCCAGATCTTCAGGGCCTGCCAGTGGATTCCGAGCGTGACGCCAAGGGTCGAGAGCGGATTGGTGACAGCGAGTTTCAGCAAATTCGCGCCGGTCGCGGGCCTGCGCCGGGCGGTGATGTTGGCCATGTGCAGGCAGGTTTCATCTTTCAAGCTTTCCACGACCACTCCCAGCTTCTCCTCCGGCGAACGCAGGGTGAAACGGTAGGTTCCGGTCACGTCGAAGAAAGGCGAGACATGAAAGGCCTTGGGCGCGGTATGCGCGTTGCGTCCGTCGCTGACGGCGGCGACATAGCAATGGGTTTCGCCGAATGTGTTGTTCACCTCGTAGAGGATGCCGCGCAAATCGCCGTCCGGTCCGTAGCCATACCAGAGCGAAAGCGGCGCGAATTTGTAGAAGAGGTGACGCGGAAAGGTGACGAGGCGGATGGCGCCGCCGTCCAGCGTGACGCCGGCCTTGGCGAGTTCGGCTTCGGCCCAGGGGCGCAGCGGCGCGTCCTTTTGTTTGGGGCCGTGGTCTTCACTGCGGAAGGAAAACAGGCCCGGCGCGTTGACGCTGAACAGGGCAGAGCTGGCGGCGGCCTCGTCCAGCCGGTCGATGTCGAGATCGATCAGGACGAGGTCATAGGCAAAGCGCCGCTCGAAAGGGTGGTAGCGCACATGCACGGTCTGGCCTGTCCAGAGGCTGAGGGCCGGCTGTTGGTGCGGGGCGGTCAAACGGACACCTCGGCGGCAATTTCCATCCGGCGGGCCTTGCGGGCGGGGCGGGCAATCTCGACGCCTTCAGCCGTCCACGGTACGGCGCCGCCAAGGGAGAGCGCGGCAGACAGGCCGGATTTCAGGCCATCCTCATGAAATCCGCGGCCCATCCATGCGCCGGCGATCCAGAGCCCGTCCTGGCCCTGAATGCGGTTCAGGCCGCGCACGGCCGCTTCGGCGGCGGCGTCGAACTGGGGGTGGTCGAAATCATATTCAAGGAAGGTGAGGTCCTCGCGCGGCGGCGTATCGGGGTTCAGCGTGATGAAGAGCGGGCGGTCATCGGAGAGACCCTGCAGCCGGTTCATCCAGTAGGTCAGGCAGATGTCGCCGCTTTCCTGTTTCAGCACGTTCCAGCTGGCCCACGCGGCCTTGCGGGATGGCATCAGCGCCGGGTCGCGGTGGAGGTAAATGCGGTTCGGCCGGTAGCGGACCGAGCGGAGCAGGAAGGCCTGATCGTCGAAATGCTCCTCGGTCAGACGCAGGGCCTGGTCGGAATGGGTGGCGAGGATGACATCGTCAAAGAGTTCGCGCCGGCCATCCGTGGTGACGAGGGCGACGTGGTCGCCGAAGGGGAAGAGGCGTTCGACGCCGGTCTCAAGACGGAGCCGGTCGCCCAGTTCGGCGGCGACGCGGCGGACATAGTTCTGGCTGCCGCCGGTGACGGTCCGCCATTTCGGGCGCTCCTTGTGCATCAGGCGGTGATTATCGAAGAAGTGGAAGAAGCTGCTCGCCGGATAGTGCAGCATCTTGGCTTCGCAGGTCGACCAGATGGCCGCGCCCATTGGCAGGATGTAGTTCGTGCGGAAGTCCGTATCGAAACCATGCCGGTCAAGCCAGGCGCCGAGCGTGGTATCCCGGATGGCGCCGTTTGCGAGCTCCTGCCGGGCAATGTCGTTGAAGCGCAGGATGGTGCGCCAGAAGCGGTGGAAGGCGGGGTTGAGGAGGTTGCGGCGCTGGGCGAAGATGCCTTTGACCGTCGAGGCCCATTCCCAGCCCTTCGGATCGGAGACGGCAAAGCTCATGTCGGACGCCTGCGTCTCGACGCCGAGCGCGTCGAAGAAGCCGATCAGGTTGGGATAGTTGAGCGCGTTATAGACGATGAAGCCAAGATCCACTGCGGTTTCATGACCGTCATAATCGAACACATGCGTGCATGCGTGCCCCCCGGCCCGGCCTGATTGTTCGTAGAGTGTTACGTGTGCGGAATTGCGCAGCGCCCATGCGGCGCCAAGCCCTGAAATTCCCGATCCAATGACAGCGATACGTTTCATGCGGCGTCTCTTTTTTCTTTCAGCGTGTCATAGGCCTCCAGCGCGCGCTGGCGGGCGCCGGAATGGTCGACAATAGGTTTCGGATAGGTCTCGCCGAGCGTGATGCCGGCTTTCCTGAGGATGGCGTCATCGGCCTCCCACGGGGCGTGGAGGTATTTGTCGGGCAAATCTTTCAGCTCCGGACAGTAGCGGCGGACATAGGCGCCGGTTTCGTCGAACTTGCTGCCCTGGCTGATCGGATTGAAGACGCGGAAATAGGGCGCGGCATCGGCGCCGGAGCCGGCGGTCCATTGCCAGCTGGCGGCATTGTTGGCGGGGTCGGCGTCAACCAGCGTGTCCCAGAACCATGCCTCACCCTGTTGCCAGGGCAGGAGGAGGTGCTTGGTCAGGAAGGAGGCGACAATCATCCGTACCCGGTTGTGCATCCAGCCGGTCTGCCAGAGCTGGCGCATGCCGGCATCGACCATCGGATAGCCGGTCTGGCCTTTGGTCCATGCCTTGAAGGCGGCGGTGTCAGTGCGCCAGGGCATGAAGTCGAAGGCGGCATTGTAATTCTCGGAGGCGAGGGCCGGATTGTAGAAGAGGAGTGTATGAGAGAATTCCCGCCAGCCGATTTCGGAGAGGAAATTGTGGCCGTCCGTTTCGGGGACAGTCCCGGCTTCCATCCCCGCATGGACGGCGCGCCAGATCTGTAACGGGCCGATCTCGCCAAAGCGGAGATGTGGGGAGAGGCCGGAGGTGGAGGTATCGAGGTCCGGGCGGTTGCGGTCCGCCTTGTAGCCCTTGATGGGGCCGTCGAGGAAGTCTTCGAGCCGCGCGATGGCGCCGTCTTCGCCGGGGGTCCAGTCGGCAAAACCGGTGGACCAGTCCGGACTGGACGGGTGCAGGCCCCAATCGTCGAGGGCTTCGCTGTCGAGCCTGGGGCCGCTCAGTTTTGTCTGGCGGCCATAGGTGGTGCGAGCGTGGAAATTGCTGCGGGCGGCGCGCCAATAGGGGGTGAAGACCTTGTAGTATCCGCCGGCATTGGTCTCGACCTGCCAGGGCTCGTTGAGGAGGCGGGCATTGTAGCTGGAGACGTCAATGCCGCGCGTGGTGAGCGCGTCTTTGAGGTGGGCGTCGAGGTCGCGTTCGGCCTTGTCATAGCGCCGGTTCCAGAACACGGCGTGCGCGCCGGTCTCTTCGATCACGGCGTTCAGGACATCCTCTGAGCCGCCGGAGCGGAGGGTCAGCTGGGCGCCAGCCTGCCGAATACTGGCCGCCAGCGCGCGCAGGGATTTGTCGAGCCACCATTTCGAGGCGCCACCCATCGGGCGCAGACCTGGCGTCTCTTCGTCGTGGACATAGAGCAGCACCAGCGGGCGATGGGAGGCGACCGCCGCGTGCAGGGCCGGATTGTCCGTAAGGCGCAGGTCTTCGCGGAACCAGACGATGGCAGGCGCAGATTGTGACACGAGACCTCCGGGCAGTGGTGAACGGTTTCTCTCTATCTACGCATGGGGGGTGGAAATGGATCATCGGGGGGTGAGCCTTGGTCTTCCGCCATCCCCTTTCGGGCGGTATACCCCTTCGATGTTCTCAAGAATCATACGCCCCAGCGGAGTGTAACCGATATGTCAGGCGCACATCTTCCGGGTCTCATCCATGCCGCTGCCGGCAAGCGCGTCGTCTGTGTCGGCGACGTCATGCTCGACCGGTTCATCTATGGCGGCGTGACGCGCATTTCGCCGGAAGCGCCGGTGCCGATCATGCGGCGGACCCGCGAGGCAGCCATGCCGGGCGGCGCAGGCAATGTGGCGCGCAACCTCGCCTCGCTGGGCCTGTCGGTTTCGCTGATCGGGGTCGTCGGTGATGATGGCGAGGGCCGGGAACTGGCTGCCTTGCTGGGCGATATTGACGGGGTCGATGCCGATCTGATCGCGATGCGCGACCGCTCGACGACGCTGAAGACGCGGTTCGTGGCAGGTGGCCAGCAGCTGCTGCGCGTCGATGCCGAGGATACGAGCCCTATCGGGCCGAGCCCCGAAGCCGAACTGATTGCCTCCATCGCCGATGAAGCTAGCCATGCCAGCGTGATCATCCTGTCGGATTATGCCAAGGGCGCGGTGACGGATGGCGTGATCGCGGCGGCGCTGGCGGCGGGCGACCAATATGGCATCCCGGTGATTGCCGACCCGAAGGGGCTGGATTTCACGCGCTATGGCGCGGTGGATCTCATCAAGCCGAATGCAAACGAACTGGCGGCGGCCATGGGCCTGAAGGTCGAGACCGACAAGGACGTGGATGATGCGCTGATGGCCGCGCAGACCCTGTTGATGGCGAAATCCATTGTGGTGACGCGCGCCGCCAAGGGCATGTCCTATGCCATTGAGGGCGAGCCTGCGGTGCACCTCAGCGGTCAGGCGCGGGAGGTCTATGACGTGTCCGGCGCAGGCGATACGAGCATCGCGGCGCTGGCGCTGGGGCTCGCGGGCGGCGGATCGGTTGCGGATGCGGTCAGCCTGGCGATCACGGCCTCGGGCATCGCGGTCGGCAAGGCAGGCACGGCGACCGTCTCGGCCGATGAGATGATTACGGCGCTGCAAATGGGCTTGCGTAATGGCGGGGTCAGCTACCTGACCCTCGATGCCGCCAAGGCGCAGGTTGCGTCCTGGCGTGACGCCGGTCTGACAGTGGGCTTCACCAATGGCTGTTTCGACATCCTGCATCCGGGGCATTTGCGGGTGCTGGAAGAGGCCAAGTCCCGGTGCGGGCGGCTGGTGGTCGGGCTGAACTCCGATGCGTCGGTCAAGCGCCTGAAAGGGCCGACACGCCCGGTCAATGATGCGGATTCCCGTGCGCGGGTCCTGTCAGGCCTGATGGCGGTCGATGCGGTCGTCGTGTTCGAGGAAGACACGCCCGGCGCGCTGATCGAGGCCCTGCAGCCGGATCTGCTGGTCAAGGGCGGGGATTATTCCATCGAGACGATTGTCGGCGCAGATACGGTGCAGGCGCGGGGCGGGACGGTGCATATCGTGCCGCTGGTGGATGGCCAGTCGACCACGGCGGCGATTGCGCGGGCTCAGTCAAAAACGGAGTGAGCGTGGCGGCCCTTGGGCCAGCGCGTCAGTTGGCGACGCCCTTTTTCAGCTCGTAACGGCCCCGGCCGGTCTCGTTGAACCATTCCTGGATGTCCGGATGGCTCAGCGGCGTGTCGGAATCATCGATGATGAGGTTCTGTTCCGAGACGTAGGCCACGTAATGGGTCCGCTCATTCTCGGCAAAGAGGTGGTAGAAGGGCTGGTCCTTGCGGGGACGCACTTCTTCGGGAATGGAATCATACCATTCGTCGGTATTGGCGAAGACCGGATCGACGTCGAAAATGATGCCGCGAAACGGGAAGTGCCGGTGGCGGACAACCTGTCCGATCTGGAACTTCGCCAGCAGGGGCGTGATGTCATTATAGCGCTGGTCCCGGTCGAGGGGGCGGTCGAGCAATAGCGGATCCTCGGCAACCTTACGGCGACCGAGCCCGATGCTGCGTTGCAGCCAACCCAAGAGCGATACGCGTCTGGCCATTTCCCACTCCTGTGTTACACCATGCACCAACTGAAAAACTTGGGCCACACTATGGCTGAAAAAAAATCAGCGGTCCGGCGCGGAAAACGCGGCCGACCGCGCCCTGCCAGGGCCTCGGACCTTTACGCGGCCGTGGACCTAGGAACCAATAATTGTCGCCTCCTGGTGGCCACTCCACACGGAAAAACTTTCCGGGTGGTTGATTCGCACTCCCAAATTGCCCGTTTGGGTGAGGGCTTGCACGAAACCGGACGGCTGTCCGATGCGTCCATAGAGCGCGCCATGGATGCGCTGCAGGCGATCCGCGGCAAGCTCAAATCGCATGGCGTCGGCAAGGTCCGCTGTATCGCGACGGAGGCCTGCCGCAAGGCCGAAAATGGTCCGGATTTCATCCAGAGGGTGCACGAAGAGACCGGCCTGACCTTCAAGATCATCGGCGCCAAGGAAGAGGCGCGGCTGGCCAGTATTGGCTGTCACGATCTGATCGGGGACGACGCGCCCTCGGTGCTGGTTGTGGATATTGGCGGCGGCTCGACCGAATTGTCCTGGCTGAACGCTGAGCTTGCGCGGGCCAATGGCCTGAACGGCCTGATCCAGCGGGCACCAATCCAGAACTGGACCAGCCTGCCGCTGGGCGTGGTGACGCTGACCGAGGCCTTTGCACACCTGCCGGACGCGGAAGCCTATCAGGCGATGCTGGATCATTCCGGGGAGGTCATCGAGGCGTGGAAGGGCACGCAGGCGATCCGCTCCGCGATGGGCCTGAGAGGCGCGCACCTGATCGGCACGTCCGGCACGGTGACCTGCCTGGCAGGCGTCCACCTGAAGCTCGACCGGTATCGCCGGGACAAGGTGGACGGGACATGGATGAGCCGGACGGCGGGCGAAAAGGTGCTGAACATGCTGCGCGAAGCCGGGCCGGACGGGCGCGCGGCGCTGCCGACGATCGGTGAAGAGCGTGCGGGACTGATGCTGGCAGGCTGTGCTATCCTGGACGCGCTGTGGCGGGCCTATCCGGCCGGGCGCCTGCGCGTGGGGGATCGCGGCCTGCGCGAAGGCCTGCTGCTGAGCATGATGTATGGCCAGAAACCTGCGCGCCGGCGTCGCCGGGGCGGGCGTAAACGGCGTGATGGGGGCGAGGCCCCTCAGACCACTTCGGCACCGGAGACCGGCAATGACGGATGATGAAAAGCGCCGCTGGAAAGGCCCCGGCAAGGAGAGCAAGAACACGTCCGGCCGGCAGATGACCGAACGCAAGGTGATTGCGCACCGGGCCAAGAATGAAAGCTCCAAGCGCTGGATCGAGCGCCAGCTGCAGGATCCCTATGTCCGCAAGGCCAAGGATGAAGGCTATCGCGCGCGGGCGGCCTACAAGCTGCTGGAAATCGACGAGAAGATGGAGTTGCTGCGCAAGGGCCAGCGGGTCGTGGACCTTGGCTGCGCGCCGGGCGGCTGGATGCAGGTGGCACTGAAGAAGGGCGCGCTGGAAGTGGTCGGGATCGACCTGCTGCCGGTGGAACCGATCGAGGGCGCGCACATTATCGAGGGCGACGTCAACAATCCCGAAGATGTCGAGAAGCTGCTGGAGGGCCTGACCGGCAAGCCGGATCTCGTCCTGTCAGACATGGCCGCGAACACGACCGGGCACAAACAGACAGATCATCTGCGGACCGTGGCGCTGGTGGAAATGGCGGTGGCGTTCGCGCTGGAGCATCTGGCCCCGGGCGGCACCTTCTGTTCCAAAGTGTTCCAGGGGGGCGCAACCAAGGAAGTGCTCGACACGCTGAAGGCCCATTTCAAGACGGTGAAGCACATCAAGCCGCCCTCCAGCCGGGCGGGCAGTCCGGAAATCTTCGTGGTGGCAAAAGGCTTTAAAGGCTGACGCGACGGGCGCGTGTCAGAAGCGCCAGTCGATCGTGTTCTGTACCCGGCGGTTCGGCCGGCGCGAGATCACCGAATTCAGGTAGGGGTCTTGTTCAGCTTGCGTCGGCTTTGGCTCATACCCCAATTTAAGCGAAACTTCGTAATGGGTTACCTGGCCTTCCTTGATGAATCCCCGGGCATTCGAGACCTCGAACCAGTCCGGTTCCCCATAAAGGTCGCGCGCCTGAATCAAGGCGCGGTCGATGGCATCGTCAACGGAAACCGGTGACAATCCAACGATATTGCGCATGGGGGCTCGGGCAGTAACCATGAAGTGAGTTCAGCATCCTGATAGCTGTTTGTTGCGGGTAATATGCAAGAAGTATGCAAAACTCGGGATTTGGTTCCCGAAAAACCTCATGTTGCATTCGATTCCGGTCCGATCCAGTATCGTTGAAACGGAAAAGGGAGACGATCATGGCTGTCACAGGGGGCTGTTATTGCGGGGCAATCCGGTATGAGGCGGGCGGTGAGCCGATCATGAAGGCGAGTTGCTACTGCCGGGAATGCCAGTATTTCACGGGCGGCCAGGCCAATACTTTCATGGCGATGCCGATCTCGGAATTCCGCTATACGCTGGGGCAGCCGAAGGGATTTCGCCGGGCAGATTTGGAGCGCGGCAATCTTCGCGAATTCTGCCCGACCTGCGGGACACATGTGGCCACGCGGTCCGCTTCGCTGCCGAATGCCGTGATCCTGAAAGTGGGGACGCTGGATGACCCATCGGTGTTCGGACAGCCTCAAATGACGATGCAGACCGCAGATGCCCAATGTTTCCAGCATGTCCCTGAGGATATTGCGAGCTTTGAAAGGTTCCCCGGACAATGATCAGGATGATTGCGCTTGTGCTGGCGGGTGCGGCTCTGGCGGGCTGCGCCTATCTTCAGGATGTGTATGGGGACAATTCCGGTTACGAGTCTGGCTCAGACCCCTATGAGAAGATCCAGTTTGCCGGTGAGATGGCGACCGCGGCCGAGCGCGCGGAATGCGAAGCGGCCGGCGGCAGTGTCGCGCGCGACGGGATGCGCGGCTGGGAGCAATGCATCCAGACCTTTGCCGATGCCGGAAAGGCGTGCACCGATAATGCCGATTGCCTGGGCCAGTGCCGCCTGAGCCTGGGCGATGACATGCCTGAAGCGGGCAAGCCGATCACGGGCAAGTGTCAGGCCACGGACAGCCCGTTCGGATGCTATGCCACGGTCGAGGACGGGCGGGCAACGCCTGCGCTCTGCGTCGACTAGCCTGGACCGGCAGGAGGTCCGCCTGCGCTTCGTCGCGGTGCTTCTTCAGATATTTCATGAAGGGCGTGCCGCCTGTGCCGACATGCAGCATGGCGATGCGCCGCTCGGCATCATTGGAGGTTGCAAGCTTCATGGGTCACATCCTCCCAAAAGCAATTGATTGCAATTGAAACTAACAACACTTCCTGCCGATTGACCAGAAGGCTATCTGAAGAAACCCGGTCCGGCGCAGGGATTTTCAGACGGGGACTTCACAAAGGCCCGCGACTCCCTTATTGGGCCAAAAAGGGAGCTCCCCACATGAAAATCCGACAAGCCATTACCTTCGACGACGTGCTTCTCCAGCCCGGAGCAAGCGAGGTCATGCCCGCTGACGTCAACGTCGCAACTTTCCTGACAAAAGCCATTCCGCTGAACATTCCGCTGATCTCGGCGGCGATGGACACCGTGACCGAGGCGCGCCTGGCGATTGCCATGGCGCAGTCCGGCGGGATTGGCGTGATCCACCGCAATCTCTCGATCGAACAGCAGGCCGGTGAAGTGGCCATGGTGAAGAAATATGAGAGCGGTGTGGTGATGAACCCCGTGACGATCTCGCCGACTGCGAGCCTTGGGGATCTGGTCGAGTTGAAACAGCGCACCGGCTTTTCCGGCGTGCCGGTCGTGGACAAGAGCGGCAAGGTGGTCGGCATCATCACCAATCGCGACACGCGCTTTGCCGATGATGTTTCGGAATCGGTGGCAAACCTGATGACGAAAGAGGTCGTGACCGTGAAGATGGACACGCCGAACGAAGAAGCGCGGCGCCTGCTGCACAAGCACCGGATCGAGCGTCTGGTCATCGTGGATGACGATAATCGCTGTGTTGGCCTGCTGACCGTCAAGGACATGGACAAGGCAGCCGTGAACCCGAACGCAGCCAAGGACGCCGCCGGGCGCCTGCGCGTCGCGGCGGCCTCGACCGTGGGCGATGCCGGGTTCGAGCGCACCGAAGCGCTGATCGCGGCGGGCGTGGATTGTGTCATCATTGACACCGCACATGGCCATTCGATCTCTGTCGCGCAGGCGGTGGAGCGCGCGAAGAAGATTTCCAATTCGGTCCAGATCATTGCCGGTAATGTCGCCACGGGCGAGGCGACGAAAGCGCTGATCGATGCGGGCGCGGATGCGGTGAAGGTCGGCATCGGGCCGGGCTCGATCTGTACGACGCGGATTGTGGCCGGGGTTGGCGTGCCGCAACTGACGGCAATCGAGGCGTGCGCGAACGCTGCGCAGGCAAGCGGCGTGCCGATCATTGCCGATGGCGGAATCAAATTCTCGGGCGACTTTGCCAAGGCGCTGGCCGCGGGGGCCTCGACCGCGATGATGGGTTCGATGTTTGCGGGCACCGAAGAAGCGCCCGGCGAAGTGTTCCTCTATCAGGGCCGTTCGTACAAGGCCTATCGCGGCATGGGCAGCCTCGGCGCGATGGCGCGCGGCTCGGCTGACCGCTATTTCCAGAAGGACGCCGCGCAGGAAAAGCTGGTGCCGGAAGGCATCGAGGGCCAGGTGCCGTTCAAGGGACCGCTCGGCCCGATCATTCACCAGATGGTGGGCGGGCTTCGCGCCGCGATGGGTTATGTCGGAGCCAAGACGATCGACGAGCTGCACGAGAAGGCCGAATTCGTCCAGATCACCGGCGCGGGCCTGCAGGAAAGCCATGTCCACGATGTGCAGATGACGCGGGAAAGCCCGAATTATTCGCTGAGCCGGGGGTAGCTCGGGTGGCGGGTTACGCCTTTGGCTAACCCGCCCTACGAGGGCTGTCTGATAGCTCATCCTGAGCGAAGTCGAAGGATGGGCGGGCTGGATGCGAGTCCGGGCCTCGTCCTTTGACTTCGCTCAGGATGAGGCCCTCATTTAACCAATGGTTCCCGCCACATCGCTTCCATTCGTGGCGAGCCTTCTCCGACCTCGAACAGTTTCATGCGCTCGAAGCCGTGGCTCATATAGAAGCCGGAATTGGCGGGGTTCGAGTTTTCGAGATAGCAGGGCAGGCCCGCGCGGTCGGCAGCGTCCAGCATGGGGCGCAATATGGTCTTGCCGAGCCCTGTGCCGCGGGCAGCCTTCCGTGTGCCGATGGTGAAGAGGTAGAGGTGGGGGGCGGTCGGATGGTTTTTATCCATGATCTCGCCCGCTCGGATGGCGCGTTTCATCGCACCCTTCGACCCCTTGGTGACGAGTGACCAGGCCAGGCGCGCCGTCTGGAAAGGCGAGAGCCCCTGGCGCGAATCTGACAGGGCCCACATCGTGGCAGCCTCATCGCCAATCATGTGACAGATGCCGTGGGGCAGGTAGATATCCCGCGCGAGCTGTCGGAACGTGGCCTGAATGGCAGCATCCTTGCCGAAAATCCAGCGATTGATCGGGTCTTCGGCAAAGGCTTCGGCCGTGATGTTGCCGACTTGCCGCCAGTCCATCGGGGTGGCGGGTTTCACCGTGGCGGGCAGGTCAGGGTCCAGCATGTTTTCCTCCAGATGCGGCCCAATACGGCATGTTTGCCGGGGCTTGGCCAGAGGGCACTCCGGGTCAGCTTTCCGGATTTTCAGGCGTGTTGGCAGGGCGCGCCGCGCCTGTGATTGGGGCCGCCGGTTAAGCTATTGCCGGTTTCCCTTGCCCAATTTGCGCTGTAACAGGGCGGTTTGCAGAGACTTGAGAGGCTATTCCCATGCGCAATGGCGGACGCATCGCAGCGGCAATCGACGTGCTGAATGACGTGCTGACCCGGCATCAGCCGGTGAAATCGGCTGCGCGGGACTGGGGCAAGCGTGCGCGCTATGCTGGGTCGAAGGATCGGGCCTGGGTCAGTGGCCTCGTGCTGGACGCGCTGCGCAAGCGCAATTCGATTGCGCATGCGATGGGCGATGACAGCCCACGCGGCCTGATCCTCGGCGCGCTGGCGCATGCCTGGGGCTGGAACATCAAGGAAATCGACTCGGCGATGGATGAAGACCACGCGCCGTCCAAGCTGACGCTGCAGGAGCGCGAACGCCTCGTCATGGCGCCAGACCCGGTCGCCCCGCCGCATGTGCAGGGCGACTATCCCGAGTGGATGGCCCCGATGATGACGCGCGTGTTCGGCGAGGAAGCCGCTGTCGAGGCGCAGGCGATGGCCGTGCGCGCCGATGTGGACCTCCGCGTCAACACGCTGAAAGTGGATGCCGAGAAGGCGTCCCAGCCATTGCGCAGCGCGAAAGCCGAAGCCTCGCCGCTGCTGCTCAACGCCTTCAACATTCCCGCCCGCGACCCGAGCGAGCGGGAAGCCTCTCTGGAGAGCATTCCGGCCTATTCCAAGGGTTGGGTCGAAGTGCAGGATGCCGGCAGCCAGATTGCCTCGGCCGCGGCGAATGCCCAGCCGGGCGAGCAGGTCATGGATTATTGCGCAGGCGGCGGCGGCAAGACGCTGGCCATGGCCGCGCAGATGCAGGGCAAGGGGCAGATCTTCGCTTATGACATTGACGGCCGGCGCCTGTCGGCGCTGATCCCGCGCCTGAAGCGCTCCGGCGCGCACAATGTGCAGCTGGTGCATCCGAGCGAGCCGACGCAGCTCGAAGACCTGTCAGATCAGATGGACCTTGTCTTCGTGGACGCGCCGTGTACCGGGACCGGTACGTGGCGCCGACGCCCGGACGCCAAATGGCGCCTGAAAGAGCGCCAGCTGGAAAAGCGTATGGGCGAGCAGGACGAGATCCTCGCCGCCGCCAGTGCCTATGTGAAACCGGGCGGGCGCCTTCTTTATGCGACCTGTTCCTTCCTTATGGAAGAAGACGAGGACCGGGTGGCGAAGTTCCTCGCGGCGCATCCGGACTTCACCGAGGAAGACGCGGCCGAGTCTGCCGTGGCCTCCGGTCTGCTGACCGAAGAGGGCGCAGCGCTCGTGCGCAAATATCGCGGCCCGACCGGCAGTGTGCGCCTGACGCCGCGCCGGGCCGGCACGGATGGCTTCTTCTTTGCCGTGATGCGGCGGGCCTAGCTCAGCTTTCGCTGAACGCGTCGATGGCGCCGAGCAGGGTGGCCACTTCGGTGCGTTCCTGTTCGCTCAGTTCCGGGCGCCAGATATCGAACAGGAGGACGATCCGGGTCTCATCGGCCTCGTTCTTCGCTTCATGTTCGATCGTATCGTCGAAGATCACGATTTTGCCTTCCTGCCAGTGATGCGTCTCGCTGCCGACGCGCAGCCAGGCCGGGCCGGGCATGATCAGCGGCAGATGACAGATCAGGCGCGTGTTCACCATGCCATTGTGCGGCGGGATGTGCGCGCCGGGCTTCAGGACCGAAAACAGGACGGACGGGCATTTGCCGTCGGCGAAATCGAGCGGGACGCGGTCGAGCGCGGCCGTGGTGACCGGACAGCGGGCGCAATTCTCCTCGACCTTCCGGCCGTCCTTCCAGAGATAGAAGGCGCTCCAGTCATGATTGTCGAGCAGGTGATGGTCCTGCGCGGCGAGGTGGCCGGTGCCGCGTTCGATATAGGGGCGGAAGCTCGCCTGGTCCTCGGCAAGGACGGCGCGGAGTTCGGCCTGTATCTCGGGAGTCCGGGCTTCCATCTCCGGCACCCAGTCGAACTGGGCGGTGTCATAGATCTGGATCTGGGGCAGGCCGGGGAAATAGTAGCGGCGCGGCTCCTGGAGGTAGACTGGCTGGCGGCCGAGCAGAATGTCGAGGGACTGATTGAACCGGGCCGTGCGCTCAGCTGGCGGGATCAGACCGTCGAGCCGTGCGGCATAGTCCGAGGCATAGTCGACGAGGCGCGTCTGGGCGCGCTGCAGGCCCGCCTGAACCGGCGGGGGCAGGTTCGGCATCTGGGCAGCGAGGGCGAGTGCGGCGCGATACCCGTCACTGGCGGCTTGGATATTGCCGCCCGAATGGCTGACATCGCCGAGCAGGAGCAGGCTGCCGAGATCATTCGGGGATTGGGCCAGCACGGCGTGCAGCGTGTCGGCGGCCCCGTTCCAGTCCCCGGCGCGGGCCCGGTCGAGGGCGGCCTGTTTTAACTGGCTGAGTGAAGTCGTGTCAGTCATGAGCTGATCGTCGTCCAGTTTCGGGCGCAGCGTCAATAGTGACGCGGGAACCGCCCGTAGCCTGTGGACGAATCCCTCAAGCTCGGCTATCGGGCGCCATGACTGAGCAGAGACACGAACGCGCCCTCATCGTCGATTTCGGCAGCCAGGTGACGCAACTGATCGCACGACGCCTGCGCGAGAGCGGCGTCTATTGTGAAATCCACCCTTTCAACAAGGTCGATGCGGCGTTTCTCGGCGAGTATGACCCGCAGGCCGTGATCCTGTCGGGCGGCCCTTCCAGCGTGACATGGGACGACAGCCCGCGCGCCGATGATGCGATTTTTGAGCTCGGCGTGCCGGTGCTCGGCATCTGCTATGGCCAGCAGGTGATGATGCAGCAACTGGGCGGCAAGGTGGAAAGCGGCACGAGCCGTGAATTCGGCCGGGCTTTCATCGAGAAGGTCGTGGACGACCCGATCCTGTCGGATCTTTTCCATGCGGGCGACAGCGAACAGGTCTGGATGAGCCACGGCGACCATGTTGCCGAGATGGCGCCGGGCTTTGGCGTAATCGCGAAATCGCCGGGCGCGCCCTATGCGATCATTTCAGACCCCGAGCGCAAATTCTACGGCACGCAATTCCATCCGGAAGTCGTGCACACGGTGCATGGCCGGGAATTGCTGCGCAATTTCACGCATGGCGTCGCCGGCCTCAAGGGCGACTGGACGATGGCCGCCTACCGGGCCGAAGCCATCGAGAAGATCCGCGAGCAGGTCGGCAAGGGCCGGGTGATCTGTGGCCTGTCGGGCGGCGTGGATTCGTCGGTTGCCGCCGTGCTGATCCACGAAGCCATCGGCGACCAGTTGACCTGTGTGTATGTCGATCACGGATTGATGCGGCAGGGCGAGAGCGAACAGGTCGTCACCCTGTTCCGCGAGCATTACAACATTCCGCTAGTGCATGTGGACGCATCGGACCTGTTCCTCGGCAAGCTGGAAGGCGTCTCGGACCCCGAACGCAAGCGCAAGATCATTGGCGGCCTGTTCATTGATGTCTTCGATGAAGAAGCCAAGAAGATCGGCGGCGCGGATTTCCTCGCGCAAGGCACGCTCTATCCCGACGTCATCGAAAGCGTCTCGGCCATTGGCGGGCCAAGCGTGACGATCAAGAGCCACCACAATGTCGGCGGCCTGCCGGAACGCATGAACATGAAACTGGTCGAGCCGCTGCGCGAGCTGTTCAAGGATGAAGTGCGCGCTTTGGGCCGGGAGCTTGGCCTGCCGGAGAGCTTTATCGGGCGGCACCCATTCCCCGGACCGGGCCTTGCGATCCGCATTCCCGGCGAGATCACGCGGGAGAAGGCCGACACGCTACGCAAGGCGGATGCGATCTATATCGACGAGATCCGCAAGGCGGGACTGTACGATGAAATCTGGCAGGCCTTCAGCGTCTTGCTGCCGGTCAACACGGTCGGCGTGATGGGTGACGAGCGCACCTATGAGGCCGTGCTGGCCCTGCGCGCGGTGACCTCCACCGATGGTATGACGGCGGACTATTATCCCTACGAGCATGATTTCCTCGGCCGCGTCGCGACCCGCATTATCAATGAGGTGAAGGGCGTCAACCGTGTCGTCTATGACGTGACGAGCAAGCCGCCCGGCACGATCGAGTGGGAATGATGACTTTTGCCCTGGGGGTGACGGCTGTTCCCAGCCTGTCACTCTGAAAGTCCATTTCACGCCGCTCTGTACACGCGGCCCAAACGCGGTAGAGTCGCCTGCATGACTGATCTGACCGACACGCTGAAACAGCTCTCCGCGCTTGGACAGGAGACCCGGCTGCTGACGTTCCGGGCGCTCATGGAGGCGGGGCCGGACGGTTTGCAGGCAGGTGCCATTGCCGAACATCTGGACATCGCGCCTAACAAGCTGTCGGGGCATCTGAACATATTGGTGAATTCCGGGCTGGTCAGCGTCGCGCGTGATGGGCGACGGATGATCTATACGGCCAGGATTGACGGCGTGAACCAGTTGCTCTCGGTGCTCGTGGACAATTGCTGCCACGGTCATCCGGAAGTGTGTGATCCGCTCGCCAGGAAATCAAAGGCAATTTGTTAAATCAATATTCGATAGAATATTGAAATAACGTCTATGTCGCGCTAAGGTCTTCCCAAAGTCGCACGGGAGGATGACATGCGAACTGGACTGAGGACGTACGCTACAATCGCTTTGGCAGGCATGGGACTGGCAGCATGCGCGGGCGCGCCGGACTCGGTCCGGGCCCCGGCCGACACTGCTGCCACAACCGGTGATCTGGAGCTGCGCGCCAGCGGCTCTGGTAATTGGGATATCGACTGTGTTGCCGTCACCGAACGGGGTGAGGCGAATGCCAGCGTGAAGGGGCGGGGTTCAACCAGCACGGACATGTTGTTTGTGCGCGAGGTCTCAAACGCCGCCTGCACCTACCAGACGGGGGCCTCGCCGGTCACCTTGAAACTGATGGAGGAAGGGGTGGCCTGTCCGTTCGGCGCGTTTGAAAGCGGGATTTGCCAGACAATTCTTCCGGCTGAGACCAGCGGAACACTTCAATTCTCGGTCAAATAATGTTTTAGAACCGCAACGTGACTCGGGCGCGATGCGGGAGAGTATATGCGACGAATTTTGTGGGCCTTCGCGCTGATGGCGCACATCTGCTCTGTTGCCGAGGCGGAGGAGGCCTTCCGGCTCAGGGATGCCGTAGACGCTCCGGCCTGGCTGACGCTCAAGGGAGAGACCCGCGTCCGCTATGAGACGCTGCAGGGGCAGGTTCGGGCCGGCGGCGAGGGCGGCGACCAATTGCTCCTGTTCCGCAGCCTTTTGCTGGCCGAGGCAGACACCGGCCCGGTCTCTTTCGGGGTCGAGGTGCAGGACAGCCGGACCTATCTGGCCGATGCCGGCACCCCGCTGTCCAGCAGCATCGCCAATCCGCTGGACTTCCTCCAGCTCTATGCCCGCATCGACGAGTTGCCGGGCGTTTTCGGGGAGGGCTCGTCCAGCAAGCTGACCCTTGGGCGGCAGACGGTCTCCATCGGCTCGAAACGCCAGATCGAGCGCGTCGATTTTGCCAATGTCATCAAGAGCTATACCGGCGCGTATTTTGTCTCCACGGCAGCGCGCGGTGACGAACTCCATCTCGTCTATGTCGTGCCGACCGCGCGCTATCCGGATGCGCGGCCAGCGCTGGATGACAATGAACTTTCAGGCGATGAGGAACAATGGGAGCGGCGTATCTGGGGCGTGCATTATCGCCGCGCGGATATCCTGCCGGCGATGGCGCCGGGTCTCTGGGGCGAAGTGTTCGCCTACGGACTGGAAGAGCGGGACTCCGGCGACTTCCAGACGCCGGACCGGTCCTATTTCGCGCCGGGCTTTCGTCTCTACCGGAAGCCTGTTTCCGGACAGTGGGATATTGACCTTGAGGGCGCCCTGAGACGCGGCAGCCGCTACGCCTCCAGCGCTCAATCGGACACGCAAAGCCTTGAGGTGGAGGCGTCCATGCTGTTTGCCGCGGTCGGGTATACGTTTGATATGCCGTGGCAGCCGCGCATTGCGTTGGAATATTATTATGCCAGCGGCGATGAGGACCCGTTTGACCTCAATTATGACCAGCATGAGCGCCTGTTCGGGTCGCGGCGGACCGACCTCAACAATACCAGTATTCACGGGCCGCTAACTCCCGCCAATCTGAATGCGCCGGGATTCCGCTTGGAAGTGAAACCGGGTGCCCGATGGGACGCCCGGGTCTACTATCACGCGGCGCATCTGGCGTCGAAGACCGACAGCTGGGTCATTGCCAAGCTGCGGGATCCGTCCGGCCAATCCGGCGATTTCATCGGACACACGCTGGACGGGCGGGCACGCTACTGGGTGCTGCCGGACAGTCTCCGCCTGGAACTCGGCGCCTCCGCCCTGATCTATGGCGAATTTGCCAAAGACGTACCGGGTGGTCCAGATGGGGACGGCACACTGTTTGGATACGCACAACTCACCTTTACCTTCTGAGGAGCCATTATGGGCAATTTTGAACGCTATCTCTCCGTCTGGGTGGCTTTGGCCATTGCGGCAGGCATTGGTCTGGGCCAGGTCGTGCCGGGCGTGTTCGGCGTCCTTTCCTCAATGGAATATGCCAATGTCAATTTTCCGGTAGCGCTGCTGATCTGGGCCATGGTCTGGCCGATGATGATTGGCGTGGACTTTGCCACGCTGAAGGATGTGGGCGACAAGCCGAAAGGCCTGATCATCACCCTGGTCGTGAACTGGCTGATCAAGCCTTTCACCATGGCGGCGCTGGGCGTCCTGTTCTTCCGCTATGTGTTTGCTGATCTCATCCCGACCTCGGATGCGGATGGATACATTGCGGGTCTTATCCTGCTCGGCGCGGCGCCGTGCACGGCCATGGTCTTCGTCTGGTCGCAGCTGACGCGCGGGGACCCGAACTATACGCTGGTCCAGGTCAGCGTGAATGATGCGGTCATGGTGTTCGCCTTTGCGCCCATCGTGGCGGTGCTTCTGGGCGTCACGGATATCAGCGTGCCGTGGGAAACCCTGCTTCTGTCGGTCGCGCTCTATGTCGTTATTCCGCTCGTCGCCGGTGTGATCGCCCGCAGCCTGTTGCTTCGGCATGGCGGCGAAGTGGCGCTGGAACGCTTCCTTGTGCGCGTGAAACCCTTCTCCGTCATCGGCCTGCTGGCGACGGTCGTCCTGCTATTTGGCTTTCAGGGCAGGGTGATCCTCGCCGATCCCCTTGTGATCGGGCTTATTGCCGTGCCGATCCTGATCCAGTCCTATGGCATTTTTGCGCTGGCCTATGGCGCCGCCTGGGTATGGAAAGTGCCCCACCGGATTGCCGCGCCGTGTGCGATGATCGGCACGTCGAACTTCTTCGAACTGGCGGTTGCGGTTGCGATCAGCCTGTTCGGCCTGAATTCCGGCGCGGCGCTCGCGACCGTGGTGGGCGTGCTGGTCGAGGTGCCGGTCATGCTCTCGCTCGTCGCCTTTGCCAACCGTACACGGCGCGCATTTCCGGAGAGCTGAGAGGGCGGCATGCATGCAACCTATTCCCGGAAACCGGGTTGATCCTCTTTGAGGAGGCATAATTATGACCCGCAAGACACTCGACCATCTCGCCTATCCCCGCACGACCGCGAAAGAAGCTGAGGAGATCCAACAGTCTGCCGACCGGCGCCGCGCGCAGATGGTGCCCGGCAAGGGGCCAGTCGAGCCCCCGAAGGAAGACCCGGTGAGCCATTTCAAGGGGGATGACGAGCCGGTGGTGCTGGGCGCCCGGACGGACCGGCTACCGGAAATGACCGAAGATCCGACGGAAGATGATGAAGCGGAGGAAAGCTGACCTCCGAGGTCAGCGACGGAGCGCGGTTTCCAGATCCGCCAGTGACCGATCGCGGCTCAGGCGCGAGGCCGCGTTCCGGTTAAGCCTGTCGAGGAAGGTTTCCGTCCACCAATAGACATTCCGCTTCAATATCTCGGTCCACATCGCCTGATGGCGCTCGATACGCTCTTCCAGGGATATGCTGACCGCCGTGCGAATGGCTTCGGCGATGGAGGTCGGGTCATATGGATTGATAATGAGCGCGCCGCATTTCAGCTGTTCGGCCGCGCCGGCTGATTCTGAAAGTATCAATACGCCGGGGTCTTCAGGGTCCTGGGCGGCAACATATTCCTTTGCCACAAGGTTCATCCCGTCGATCAGGGGCGTCACCAACCCGATGGCCGCCTGACGATAGAGACCGGCGAGATAGTCGCGGGGAACGGCCCGGTGAATGTACTGGATGGGGATGTAGCCGAGTTCGGCAAATTCGCCATTCACTTCGCCCGTGATCTGTTCGAGTTCGTGCCGGATTTCCTGATATGCCTCGACATCTTCCCGCGTAGGCGAGGCGATCTGGAGCAGGGTCAGCCGGTCGCTGTCATCAGCCTGGTCTTCGAGGAAGCGCTGGAAGCCCCGGAATTTATGGGGAAGCCCTTTTGAATAATCGAGCCGGTCTACCCCGATCAGTAGCTTCTGGCGCGGATCGATCTGGGGAGAGGTGACCTCCTGAGACTCCGCCGTCTGCCGGAATTTCTCCACATCGATACCGATCGGGAAGCTTGCGGCCCAGATATCCTGACCTTGGCTGCGGATACGGCCATCCGACAGGACCTGACCGCCAAATATGGTCCGGCAGACTTCCAGCATGGCCGAGACGTCCCGCTGGGTCTGCAGTCCGACCAGATCATAAGCCGCAAGCCAGTCGAGCAGCATTTCCTTGTGGGAGAGGGCGTGGAGATTGCTGGAAGACGGGAAGGGCGTGTGCAGGAAGAAGCCGATCGGATTGGTCACGCCGAGTTTGCGCAATTCGGCGGCCAGAGGAATGAAATGGTAGTCGTGGATCCAGATGACATCGTCATCTTCCAGCAAATCGACGGAGGCTTCGGCCATCTTCCGGTTGACGCTGGTATAGGCAGCGAGCTGTCCATCGGCCACGTCCAGCAGGTCCGCGCGGCCGTGGAAGAGCGGCCACAGGACGGAATTGGCATAGCCCAGATAGTAATTATTGTACTCTTCGGCGGGGAGGTGAAGCGCGTACCGGTCGAAGCTGGCGCCTTCATAGGATTTCAGCGTTTGGCCTGTCGTCTCGTCTTCGTCCAGCTTCGCCCCGATCCAGACCCCACCGCGCCGATCCATTGCTTTACCGAGGGCGACGACGAGACCGCCGGAGGGGGATGATCCAAGGGGCAATCGGTTCGAATAAACAACTAATCTCGACACTGTATCCTCATCTCATTTGGTAGGCCCGACGGCATTAACCAAGCAACTCGTCAGAATCTAAAAAGTTGCGCGAAGGTGGAAGGTGTGAGCAGCAAATCTGTGTCCCTTTACAATACTTTTCAAGACACGAGATAGGGCGTATAAGGATGGGTTTGGCTGCGTGCGGAATAAGACCCGGAGTTTTTAGGAGAATTTCTCTTCGCGCGGCCCGGTCTGCTTTCGGAAACGGGTTTCGGGCAAATGCGTAAAATCAGATTGGCGGGGTCCAAGACAGTTTTGACGTGTGCTACCGGTGATAAACACGCTCGCGGACCATAACATGAGTTAGTCCCTGATATTGCGCGCGACCCCCTGCGCAAAATATTCAATTAGCAATCGATTGCATTATTGGCTATCACAAAGGGGAGGAGCCGACAGGATGATATCATCGCCTGACGTACCGGTTAGGATGCGCGCGTCTTACGGGCTGGTGTCTGCGCTGACTTACGCGATGTTCTTCATGTTCGCGATGACCACCGACGCCGTGGGCGAGATCATCAAGATTGCCCGCGTCGACATGAATTTGAGCAACACCCAGGCCAGCGCATTCCACTGGGCGACCATGATTGCCATTGCTGCCAGCGGCATCGGTCTTGGGTTCCTCGCAGACCGGTTCGGTCGCAAGAGGACGATCATTGGCGGGCTCGCCCTGTACGGACTGGCCAGCGCCCTGTTCATGACGGGGCACTCCTTCCAGCTCTATCTGTCGCTCCTGTTTGTTACCGGCCTGGCCATCGGTGTCTTCAAGACGTCAGCGCTGGCATTGGTGGGCGACCTTGCCAGTTCCACAGGCGATCACACCGCCCGCATGAATGCAGTGGAGGGGTTCTTCGGGGTTGGCGCCATTGTCGGCCCTTTGCTGGTCGTCTGGCTGACCGGGCAGGGGCTGTCCTGGACGTGGCTTTACATGATCGCCGCCGGCCTGTGTGCGGGGATGATCCTTGTCGCCCTGTTGACAGATTACCCGCCCATGTCGGGTGAGACGCAAACGCCCGCCTCTATCCGCCATACGCTGTCCCTGCTCGGCAACCCTCACGCGCTCGGTTTCTCGCTGGCCATTGCGCTTTATGTGGCGTGTGAAGTCGCGATTTTTGTCTGGCTCCCGACCTTCCTGGAGGGCTTTACCGGGACAGAGCTTGCCATGATGTTTGCGGCTTATGCCGTGATGATCTTCTTTGTCCTGCGGGCGGTCGGCCGCTTCCTGGGGGCCTTTGTGCTGCGCTATATCGACTGGAAGCCCGTCATGATGGGGTTCACCGCCATCATCTTCGCCTGTTTCCTTGCCAGCGCCTTGCTCGGCAAGACGGCCGCAGTCTACCTGCTGCCGCTGTCGGGCCTGTTCATGTCGATGATCTACCCTACCCTCAATTCGAAGGGGATCAGCTGTTTTCCCAAGAGCGATCATGGCGCAATTGCCGGTCTGATCCTGTTCTTCACAGCCGCTTCGGCGGCCTTTGCACCTCTCATGATGGCCGTGGTCAGTGACACCTTTGGGCAGGGAGACATGCGTATCGGCTTCCTGCTCGCGACAGGCTTTGCGGGCCTGCTCTGCCTGATGGGGATCGTGAACTGGATGGCCAATCCTGCTGGGTCCGCGCTCGCCGCCGCCGATCAGTCCGAATACGCAAAAGGTAATTGATGAGCCGTCGTACCGCGCCCATTCCCGCGCCCCATGCGCAGCCCTTCCAGGCCGGCATTCAGCATCCTGATCTGTGGCTCTGGGATTCCTGGACGCTGCAGGGCGCGGAGGGAGACTTGCACCTGTATTGTCTCGCCCTGAGCCGGACCGGTTTCGATGGATCCTCAATCCTGCCATGCCAGCGCAACGACCATTCCTTTCACATCCGTCACTTCATCTCCGATGATGAGGGCGCCTCATGGCGCGATGCGGGTATGGCGATTGCGCCGGGGAATGCGGAAGATGGCGCGGATACCCATAATGTTTGGAGCGGCTCGGTCCTTGCGGGCCGGGATGGCCAGATTCTGTTCGCCTATACGGGCATTCGGGAAGTTTCAGCGGAGCGACCCTTCCTTCAGACCATCTGTATCGGCCGGGGCACTGCGCCGGATGCGATGACCCACGCGCCACCAGCGGCCATCAGCTGCCCCGCGCGTGACTATGATCAGATTACGGAGCTCGGCTTCTATGTCGGCCCTCGCGACCGGTTGGGCGACCGGGCAGGGGAAGAGGGCGGGCCGATCATGGCCTGGCGCGATCCATTCCTGGTGCGGGACCATGATGGCGAGTTGAATGCGTTCTGGGCGGCAAAGATCGGACCGACGGCTCCGGCAATGGCCCGGGCCCGGCTGGCCGAGACCCCGGAAGGTGTCGCGCTGGCCGAATTGCTGCCGCCGATAGAATTACCTCATGCGTCTGAATACACCCAGTCGGAAGTGCCAAAGCTCTCCTTCGACAAGGGCACCCAGCGCTGGCTGCTGCTGATTTCAGCAAGTGACCGGATGTATGAGGCACAGCCGGACGCCGAAGTTCGGCAACATCAGAGACTCTATGCGTCCGACACACTGGACGGGCCGTGGTCGCCCGCACTCGCGTCGGGCAGCTTGCTGACGGGGCTCGACTACATGTTTGGCTCAAGCTTGGTTGGCCATGACATGTCCAGGGGCATGCTATCCTTGCTCGGACCGTACACGGAGCAGGCGGCTCCGGAAAAGCAGCTCAGCTTTCCGATGGTACGCAATCTCGATGTGACGCCAGCCTTCAGGCCTGCATGAAGCCGCCGCTCGACCCGCGCACGATCAGCCGGGTCGGGGTCAATTCCGAGTCCACGGTTTCGCCGGCCAATTGGGCGAGCAGTTTCTCCACCATCAACCGGCCGCCCTGTGCGATGTTCTGGTCGATTGTGGTCAGGGACGGCGTCGCCATGCCGGCTTGCGCAATATTGTCATATCCGACGACCGCAATGTCTTCCGGAACCCGAACCCCCCGCGCATTCAGTGCCAGCAAGGCTGACATGGCAAGGACATCCGAGGCTGCAAAGATCGCGTCGAACTTCTTCCCCGACTCGAGCAATTGAATCACGTCTTCAAAGGCATTCTTGGCGCCGAACTCAACCTCCAGGATCAGATTCTCGTTCCAGTCCTGACCGTGCTCTGCGTGCGCCTTGAGAAAACCCTGATGGCGCAGCTTCACTTCCGGGAGGTTGATCGGGCCAAGGAACAGGATTTGCTGACGCCCGAGCGACAGGAGGTGGTCTGCGGCTAGACGCCCGCCCTCCACATTGTCACTGCCGACGAGGGTATAGTTCATGTTGCCTGCACGGCCGCCCCAGACGACGACTTTCCGGGCGAGCGGGCCGATGTCATCAAGCCTGCCCGCCATGCCTGCCTGGCCAATCACGATCAGCCCATCGGCCTTGCCCGTCTGCAACAGGCGGCGTTCGGCAATGGTTTCGTCGTCACGCGGAATACTGACGATCAGGTCGTAGCCCTTCTCGGAGGCGGCCTGACTGACCGCCCCGACCATTTCGAGATAGAAGGGGTCGGCGATGGTCTGGCCCGATTCCGGCCGCAGCGGGATCACCATGCCGATGGCCTCGGAGGATTGCCGGCGAAGGTTGCGCGCCGAGGCATTGACGGCATAGCCGGTTTCCGCCGCGATGTTCAGGATCAGGCGTTTGGTCTCTTCCTTGACGAGGGGGCTGTCATTCAGGGCGCGCGATACGGTGGACACATCCACGTCCGCAAGCTTGGCTAGCTCTGCCATCGTCATCTTTCGAGGCGGAAATGCAGCAGGATCGTTCATCTGGCTCGTGTCCCTCCCATCTGTCAGGGGCCCAACCGCTAAAGCTTGGCGGCTACCGGTCGAATTGGCTTATCCCAAAAACTGTGTCCGACATACAGGTTTGAGTAGCCCACATCAATCATGAGGTGAATGCAGAAAACTCCGTTCATCCCTAAAGGGATTCTTGGTCTATCGCTTCTTCGAATGGTGGCAAGGGCCATCCACCCTTTGGAGTCGGCAGGGGATCAGAAGCGATATCTGAAGGTGGCTGTCGCCGACCTTCCATTGATCGAGCGAGCGATAATGACATCCGCTGTGCCATCGCCATCCGTGTCAAAGGCGCGGCCATTCTCGGCTTCGGTGAACAGGACTTTGTCGAATACATTGTTCACCCCGATCGACAGCGTCGCCTGTTCGGTAATGTCCCATTCCGCGAACAGATTCGTGACCGTTGCGCCAGGCAGGATGTAGACATTGTCGTCATCGACATAGGCGTCGGTCGTGCCCGTGAAGTTCATGCCGACGCGGCCAAGGCCGTTTACCGTGTAGGAAGGCGTGAAGGACCAGATCCAGTCTGCCTGACGGCGCGGCGTGTTGCCGACATAGGCTGGCGCGGTGGTGCTGGCATCAATCTCCGCATCAGTGAAGGTGACGGATCCTGTGAGATCAAATCCGCCCTGAGAGTAGGAAAATTCGGTTTCGACCCCTTGGGACACATAAGTGTTGCCCAGCGCGGTCATCGTGGTGATCTCGTAATTATCCTCTTTCGTCTCGGCATTGAAATAAGTGAAGTAAAGATCAAGCTGGCCGGGAAGGGATTCGCCGTCTTCCTGCCATTTCAAACCGGCTTCGAATTGCCGGGTTTCGTCGACATAGGTTTCTTCGCCGCCGGGCACGAGACGGCCACCCTCATCCAGTGAAGTGAACAGCTGGCGTTCTCCATTGAAGGCCGCACCTTCGCTATAGCGTCCGAACACGGAAAGCGCGTTGGAGAGCAGATAATTGGCGCCAATCGTGAAAGCGGTGTGATCGACCTCGAAATTTGTCGTGCCACCAAGGCCGGTATTGAGGGAGACCGCCGCCTCCGGCGCGTCGATCAGGCCATCTCCATCGACGTCGAACGGCCCCCCCGCGCCATCAGTCCGTGTGCCGGTCTGTTCCAACGTGTCCAAGCGGACAGAGCCATCCAGTGTCAGGCCCGTGTCGAGGCTCCAACTGGCGGCCACATAGGGCGCGCGGGCCTGGTATTCGAGGTCATAATTCCGATTATTGCCGGTCCAGCCAAAGCCTTGGTTGTAGCCAAGGATTCCGTTGTCGGTGAACCCTTCGACATTGATCAGCGCGGCGTGGGTGCTGGTCGAGGTCAGGAAGCGGTTCCAGTGCCAGTCCTGGGCAAATGTCTGGTCCATGAAGAAATAGCCGAGCGTGACATCCAGCGTGGAGGCCCCAAAATCGAAGGATTTTGACGCGCGAAGATCGCCAGCGAAATTGCTCAGATCATCGAGATCCGTGTTGAAATAGGTCACGTCTGAAATGTACGGATTTCCGGTCGCCGCGATCAGCGAGTCCGACGTCACCGGATTGCCTGCGCCCGGGCCATTGAATAAGGAGGCCGCCGCGCCCCCATAGGACAAGTCGAGAAGTGTGTCGGCATCTACGACAAGATGGGTGAACGGAGCATTGAAGTTGCCGGAAATATCCTGATAGCGCGCCCTGGCGTCGACTACGATGTCAGCGCCAAGGTCAAAATTGGCTTGCATGGCCAGAGATTTGACCTCGGTGCGGATACCATCGGCAAGATCATAGGCGTTGATCGTGTTTTCGCCGTCCACATCCCGGCCGTACCGGATGTAGGGATTGTGCAAACTGTCTCCGCTGGCCGAGAAACCGGCAATACTGTCGGTGACGTTATTACCGGAAAGGCCAGCTGCCTGCGGCATGTGGGTCGCCTCTGCCTTGTCGAGCCATTTCGCGCTTACGCGCACGAAACCGGTTTCGAATTGCCTTGTCAGGCTGGCGCGGATCTGGCCGCCGCTCACCGCGTCGAACCCGAAATCCCGATAGTCGCCGCCTTGCTGCCAGTGGCCGCCGATATGGAAATACAGGCTGTCGGTTAGCGTACCTCCATATTCAAAATCAGCACGGTAATCGTCATGGTCGAGCCCGGTTGTGAGCGCGATCGAACCCTCGTCTGTGCTGCCGGTCTTGGAGATGAAATTGATGATGCCGCCGGGCCCGTTTGTGGTCAGGGTAGAGGCCGTGCCACCGCGCACCGATTCCACGCGGTCGAGCGTCGTGTCGACCTTGTAGAAGCCATCGGCAGGGGCAAAGTCGAAATCACCGAACAGCAGGATGGGAAGGCCGTCTTCCTGCAGGCTGACATATTTCGCGCCCCCCGTGGACAGGGGCATGCCGCGCACGGCGATATTGGAGTTTCCGCCACCTGCCGAGCTTTCGGCGCGTATGCCGGGCAGGGCGCGGAAGATTTCGGACGTGCTGCGCGGCGCGGTTTTCATCAGGTCGGCGTGGTCGAGGCTGCTGACGGAGATCGAGCTGTCGAGCCGGTTCTGGCCGCCGGCTTTCACCACGCCTGTAACGACCACGGTCTGCAGGCGGGCTTCGGCCTCGATTGCATCGGCGGCGTCCTGAGCGAACGCGGCGCCAGAGGTCAAGGCGAACGCGCCAGCGGCAAGCCACAGTGAGTTACGACCCATCAACATGACTTCTACCTCCCTGTTCCTGCTGGTGTGGACACCAGTCGCTATTCTGGCCAGTCGCGCCCGTGGTCACGGCCTGGTTCTTGCGTGTCTGCCGGTGCGCATGCACTGGTGTTCACAGCAAAACCCAAAACCCAGAGGGGGTGAAATGATTTCGACTGATTCCAATTCCCCCACGCCGCGAATTATGGCCCGGCTTCCCTGGTCCGCCAAGCACCGGCAACGACTTGAGCAAATCTTCACGCCTTCCGAGATCGTTTATGTTGACAGGCAGGACCATGCTGCCATCGCGCAGGCCCTTCAAACCTGCGAGATTGCCCTGATTGATGGCGTGATGGACGATCGGTATCTCGATGCACCTCATCTCAAATGGGTGCATTGCGACCAGTCGGGGCTTGATGGATACGCGCCGCAAGCGCTTGCCGACAGCGATCTCATCGTGACATCGTCAAAAGGGCGCTCTGGTCCCGTTCTGGCAGAGCACGCCGTATTTTTCATGCTGTCACTGGCCTATCGCGCGCCGGCGCTGGCGCGTGCGCAGCGCCACCGCGTCTGGGGTATTCGCGACCAAGAGACCCTGAGGGGGCTTTACGGCAAGAAGGTCTGTATTGTGGGCTATGGCGCCACCGGCAGTAGCCTCGCCCGCCAATGTTCGACCTTCGACATGGACATCACGGCCTTTCGCCGGAAGGATATCGAGGCAGATGTTCCCGGTGTGAAGATGTTCTGCTCGGCGCGAAGGGACCAGCTCGCCGATGCCCTTCAGGGCGCTGACTTCATTGTTCTGTGCGCCTCGCTCAATAATGACAGCTACCGGATGGTGAGCGCGCGCGAAATTTCCGCGATGGCGCCTGGCGGTTTTCTTATCAATATGGCGCGGGGCCAACTCGTCGACGAAGAGGCGATGATTGCGGCCTTGAAATCCGGCCATCTGGCTGGCGCGGGTCTGGATGTAACTGATCCGAACGAACCCTTGCCGCCCTGGCACCGGTTGTGGTCGGCGCCGAATGTGATGATCACCCCGCACTTCACGCCGCAAATGCCGGACCGGACCGCCCGCACGCTGGATATGCTGGAAGAGAACTATGGACGGTTCCAGCGCGGCGAACCGCTCCTGCATCGCTTCACTCAGGAAGACGTCTTTTCATGCGCGCCGGAGATGACACCATTCCGCGGTCGCCACCGGCTGATGTCGGCATGGCGACGCTTTGGGCGCTGGCTCAGCTGATCAGGACTCTGTCAATGACGGAGACGGGTTGGGCCGGATCAGGCGGGGAGATGCCAGCGCGGAGATCGTTGCACAGATAAGGGTGGTAAGGGTCACTGTCACCCGCCATCCCACCAGCTTCTGCAATCGCTTGAATGGAAAGGCGTGCCGTCTGTGGTCACGCAGGAAGTTTTCCTGCCGCGTGAAATCGTGCGTCAGGCCCCATTTGTCATAGAAGTAGCGTTCGGCGCGCATGACCCGGCCAGGGCTCCAATGGACACAGAAAAAGGGGCGGTCGCGCCAGGTGAGCTTCTTGCCGACGGCATAGGCGACCACGGAGTCCGGCTCATAAAAGATCTTCCAGCCTTTCGCCCTCGCAGCCAGCGCCATGTCAATCTCGTCCGTGAATCCCACAAGGTTTGGGTCAAACGGGCCGATCTCGTCGATCATGGCCTTGCGGGCCAGGACGACATGGAATTCCGTGCAGCCAGTCTCCTGACGTTTCAGCTGCCCCTTGGTGGCCAGATAGGGCTGGTGTTCGAATCCGTGCCGGCGATACATGGTCTTGCCGGTCTCTCCGGTCTCGATGTTCAGAATGCCGCCGGCATGGTGAATGTTCAGGTCGGGCATTCGCTTGGCCGGGCCAACCAATATGGTCGGCGTCACCAGTCCAGCATTTGTTTCATCCGCGCATTTGATGAGCGCATCCAGCCAGCCAGGCTGGAACACGACATCATTGTCGATGAAGGCGATATAGTCCGTACGCACGTGCGGCAGCGCCATATTGCGGGCATCATTGGGGGTGAGGTATCCGTCCCGGCGGATATAGGTATGTCCCCGTCGCTCGACTTCATGTTTCAGGACCGCCGCGATCTCGCGAGGGGATCCGCCATCGACATAGATCATCTCGAACGGCGTATCGGTCGTCTCGAAGCAGGACGCCAGCGACATCTCCGCCTGTTCGAACCGTTCTCTCGGCGCCACAATAATCGTGACGCGGGGACATGGCGGTGCTTGTTTTCCGTCGGACATCTTTAAGAAAGTACTTTCATTCGAAGCATACTGAGCGTGAAGTACGAGACCTGAAGTGGGCGAGTACTGACAAGTATAGCGATAATCATGCTATTTTCATACCAAATCTACGATGGGCCCAATATCGTGAGGCCAATTCTTGGGGTTTTGTCTTGATAACTTCGCGGTGGCCGGAGTGTACTTTACCGCAATTCATGACTGCCGCCGCGCCAAAAATTTGGGTAGTTTCGGCTAGCGTTCGTCTGCTTTGCGTAAAAATGCCAACTGGCGATCCATCAGGTCGGCCCCCCCTCCTGGAAGACAAACTTGTCCCCCAAACCTGAGCTTATGACGCTTGTCTGTCGTAACGACACCCCGTCTAACTGGCCTGCAAGCACCTGCGGCCCGCCAGCCAGCAGGAAAACCCAATTCGGAGGATGCGCATAATGCCAGGCACCAACCTTCTGTCGGACATCAAGATTGCGGACATGACCACGGTCATCTTTGGCCCGTATTGCACGCAGACCCTGGCAGACATGGGTGCCGACGTTGTGAAGGTTGAACCGAAAGGCGGGGATGATTTCCGGAATGTCGGTAAGCCGGCCAACAATCGCAGCATGGGCCCGTGCCATTTGACCATTAATCGCGGCAAACGCTCGGTGGTCTGGGACCTAAAATCTGACGCTGGCAGGGCGGCCATTCGCGAACTGATCGGCCAGAGCGACGTCTTCATTCACAATATCCGCCCCGACGCCGTGGCGCGCCTCGGACTCACCTTTGAAGAGGTGAAGGCGATCAAACCGGACATCGTCTATGTTCATTGCCTCGGCTTCGGCTCCGACGGGCCCTATGCGGGCCGGCCTGCCTATGATGATCTGATCCAGGGGCTATCGGGCGCCACGATGTTGCTTCCCAAGGTCGACGGCAATGAGCGCCCGCGATTCATCCCCACGGCCTTTGCCGACAAGGTCTCCGGCATGCACGCCATGTACGCCACGCTGGCGGCCCTGCATCATCGCGACCGGACGGGCGAAGCGGTGCATGTCGAAGTGCCAATGTTCGAATGCGTCACGCACTTCCTGCTGGAAGAGCATTTCTACGAGGCCGAGTTCGATCCGCCGGTCGGACCCTTCCTGTACCAGCGCCAGGTCGACCCGTCCCGCCAGCCCTTGAAAACGTCTAATGGATGGATCGTGATTGCGCCCTATGTCGATGCGCGCTGGATCAAGCTGTTCGATGTCATGGGGGCGCCGGAAGAATTACAGGATGAACGGATTGCGGACCGGAAAGGGCGTTTCTTCAATCAGGATTACATGATGGGGCGGGTGCAGGAATATTTTGACAAGCAGACGACCGAATACTGGCTCGATGCGCTCGGCAAGGCCGACATCCCCGCCGCCCGCGTCAATGATTTCCCGGACCTGCAATCAGATCCCCACCTCGTCGCAACGGGCTTCTTCCAGCGCCGTGAACATCCGACCGAGGGCTACTATTGGGAAACCCAGCCGCCGGTCACTTTCCGCGGCGCGCCTCAGCGCGAGATCACGCCGGCCCCGCGCATTGGTGAGCATACAGAGCTTGTGCTGTCTGAGCTCGGGCTGGGCGTCGACTAGCTCCCGCCATCCACGGTAATCACGGATCCTGTTGAGAAGCTGGCCGCGTCGCTGAGCAGGTAGAGCGCTGCCGACACGATTTCCTTCGGTCGTCCGGGTCGGCGAAGCGCATTGTCTGCGGTCTGGCGGGCTTCCTCCGTCCAGGCCTCTGCAATGTCGGTCAGGAAAGGTCCGGCGCAGATACAGTTTACGCGCACCTCCGGCGCATATTCCTTCGCCATGCCGATGGTCATCGCGTTCAGGCCCGCTTTTGCTGCGCTGTAGGGAACCACTTGGGCGAGCGGCTGGAGCGCGGCGACCGAGGAGATGTTGAGGATGCTACCAGAGCCTTGCGCTTTCATCCTTTGCCCGATCACGCTGGCCAGACGATAAGGGCCTTTGAGATTGAGATTGAGCACACTGTCATACAGGCTTTCCGGGACTTCGTGGCTCGCCATGCGCGGCCCCATTCCGGCATTGTTGACAAGGATATCCACCCGCCCGAATTCGGCATAGGCGGTCTCGATCAGCCGGTCGATCTCGTCCCATTTTCCGCAATGCGCGCCAATCGCCAGGGCCCGCCGACCAAGTCCGCGAACTTCCTCGGCCACTTTCTCGCACGCCTCGACCTTCCGGCTGGCCACGATGATATCCGCGCCGCGCTCAGCGAGCGCTTTCGCCATCTGGTATCCCAGCCCCCGGCTGCCCCCCGTGACCAGCGCGACCTTGCCCTCGAAATTCAGCAATGGATCATTCATGGCATTCCCTCCGTATCTTTTGCGAGAAGCTTAAGGCCAGCCGGTTGCGACGCCAGCACTGTCCTCGCGGCAGGCGGTCAGAGAAAATCGTTCAGATCTCCGATGAACTGGTCGAACTTGTCATGATGGAGCCAGTGACCGGCATCCTTGTAGAGTTTGACGCTCGCCGTCTTGAACTTGTCGATGCGGCCATCCTCTGCCGGGTTCGAGGCCCAGCTTTTCTCACCATAGAGCAGCAGGGTGGGGCAGGTGATCTCGCCCCACAAATGCTCCAGGTCTTCCTGCGCCATGTCATAGGGCGGGAAGGTCCGGAAATAATTGTCGAACTTCCAGGACCAGGTGCCGTCCTCATTCTGGCTGATGCCGTGAACGGTCAAATGGCGTGCCTGCTCATCGCTGAGATAGCTGTTTTCTTCCTTCATGCGCGTGTACGCATTTTCGAGAGTCTCATACCGTTTGGGCACTCGCCCGGCCATGCTGCGCTTGGAGTCGATCCATTCGCGCATCCGATCACCAATCGGGCGGCCGAACCGCTCCTTCAGCATAGTGGGCGACGGGCCGAGGCCCTCGATAGCGACCAGCTTACGGACATTGTCCGGATAGATGCCGGCATAGCGGAGGGCGATGTTCCCGCCATAGGAATGGGCGACGATCGTTACCGGGGCGAGTTTCTTCTGGTGGATCAGTTGCGCAAAATCATAGACGCAGGCGCGCGCGGAATACTCGCCATCGGCTGACCAGGCGCTGTCGCCATGCCCCCGAAGGTCCGGGGCAATGACATGCCAATCCTTCCGGAGTTCCTGCGCCACCCAATCCCAGCTGCGGCAATGGTCCCGGCCGCCATGCAGCAGGATCAGGGGCGGAGCTGTCTCATTGCCCCAATCCACATAATGGAGCCGAAGGCGTTGCGAAATGTAGGTTTGGGAAGTCGGTCCGTATATCATGCCGCCATAGTCACGAGCCTCGCCGGGCTTGTCCAGACGCTCCGTTGGGGCAGGGATCGCGCCTTGGTCAACAGGGCGTTAAGAGCGGGCCAAAGGGTATACGCCCTGCATGGCGCCCTTAACCAAATGATGCTAATAATAGAAATGCCATGGGACAGATTCGCTCAAAAGGCGAATGGTAAGAGGGCGTTAAAGCTTCTCCAATAATCTGGCCCTCGCGTGAACGTAGCCAGGATGGGTGACTATGTTCAAGGAAAGCGCATTGGGAGGGACAGCATGAAAGCAGTCGCCAGTCATCTGAAAGAGTCCGACCTTGCTCGCATGAAACGGGGAGCCAAGCTGGGGGAAGCGCTGCGTGAAGCCTACGCGTCAATTCTCGCCGAGCCTTGCCCGGAGTCCATGTTGAAACTCCTGGAACAGCTTCGTGCCGAGGAAGCTCAACGGCAAAACACCGAAGATTAGCCGCTATTTTGTCAGCTGAAGTGTTGCGGAATGTCGCCGTCGAGCGAGAACATCTCTGCCTGATCCAGCCGTTTTCTCGCCAGATCCTTCACTATTTCATAGCGCTTCTGGGCGTCTTGGGCCGACAAGATATGTGTCCGCGTTCGTTCGCTGGATAATTCCAGGGATTTCAGTGTCTTTCCTAAGAGAGGGAGTCTCCAGACCATCACCATCCTCCTGCTTCAAGGTTGTACGCAAGGAACCGGAATTCCACGCAACTGCACACCTTTTCCGCCCGATGGACTGGAACGTCTGACGCGTCACCTTTCACCGCTTCGGGCGGAATAAGTTAACATTACCCCGAAATCAGCCTTCAGGCGAGTTACTTTTCGATAATTCATCCCATGCGGGATCAGACGGCCTGTGATGTGGCCATCCCCCCTGTTCATTGACGATATTTGAAGCGGCCTAGCGGCGGCCCGTCGGATTGTCCGGCGTGGCTTCATCTGTGCGTGGCAGCTGGACGGCGCCAATCGTGCCGAAGATCTGCTCCCAGAAGCCAAGCTCGCGTCCGCGGGTCGGAGTTTCGCGTGAGGCATAATTGACGATCTGGCCGGCTGTTTCGTCATATTCGACGACTTCCTCGACCTTGTCGTCCTCGCCGAACCGGATCGCGACAACGCTGCGCGACTTCACCTTCGGGTTCAGGTAAGCGACCCGCTCCTGAAGTTCGGTCATGTAGATCCAGGTATTCTCGTCGAAGATGCTTGTGGTCGAAGGCGAACCGAGCTGGGCCAGCACGCTGGAGCGGGTGTCCTCGCCGGGCTTCATTTCGCGCGGCTGGGCTTCGTCTGCCACATAGCCGTGATAGTCGCGCGACGGCGTCAGGCAAGCTGTAAGAGGCAGAGCCAGTAGTGACAGTGCCAGTATCGCGCATCGCGACATAGGACTACTCCTGTTATTTCGTCCTGAAAGACCTAGCTGTTGGTGGCCGGTCTTGGCAAGCGGAGGAGTGCAGGTGTGGTCGGGTTTCGCAAACTCTGGGACAGGCAGGGCGCCCAGGCCCGGACCTCGGCGCGCGCGCTGTATGCCGATCTGGCGACGGCAGCCCTGAACGCGCCCCTGTATGAACAAGGCGCTGCGCAGGACACTTTCGAAGGCCGTGCAGCCATGATTACCGCCAATGCAACCCTGGTCATGTGGCGATTGAAGCGGATTGATACGCCGTTGGCGCGCAAGATTGCCGAACGGCTGAACAGGCTGGTGCTGGACGGATTCGATGCAGCCTACCGGGAACTGGGCGTCGGTGATTCGTCGATTGCCCGTAAAGTCCGCAAGCTGGCGGAAATCCATTATGGGCTGGGGAAGGCCCTGACAGAGGCGCTGAATACGCCCCAATCTGACCGGATTGGGTCTGTCACAGACTGCGTGAAGCGGAATGCCGTGAGCCAGGATGGCAAGGCCTCCCTGCTGGCCGCCTATTTGCTACACAATGCGGGGCGTTTCGAAGCGGTGGAGGATAACGACGTGCTTGCCGGCAAACTGGCCTGGACACTGCCCGGCGCAGATTAGCCATCCTTCACATCCGCGGCGTTGCCAAGGTTCAAGGCGCACCGTAAACACCGGAAAGTATTCCGAAGGAACTCGTGGAGCACGAAAGCCCGATGGCCCAAGGCCTAATTCTCGCAATTGACGCAATGGGGGGCGACGCAGCCCCGGAAGTAACGGTCGCGGGAGCGGAGCTGTTCCTCGCCGCGCGTCCTGACGCGTCCGTGCGACTGCATGGCGACGAAGCCCAGCTGAAACCTCTGCTGTCCAAATCATCCGACCGGATCGAGATCGTCCACACTGATCTCTATGTGACCAGCGACATGAAACCGAGCCAGGCCCTCAGGCGCGGCAAGGGGTCTTCGATGTGGAACGCGATTCATGATGTGAAAGACGGCGCCGCGCATGCCTCTGTTTCTGCGGGCAATACCGGCGCGCTGATGGCGATTTCGATGCTGGTCCTGCGCAAGATGGACGGTGTGCACCGCCCGGCGATGACGGCGGCCTGGCCGACGCTCCGCGGTCGCAGTGTTGTGCTGGATGTCGGGGCCAATCTCGAAGCCGACGCCGCGCAATTGGTGACCTTTGCCATCATGGGCGAAGCCTATGCGCGCGCGATTCTGGGCATTGAGAAGCCGACCATCGGCATTCTCAATATCGGCTCGGAAGAGATGAAGGGCCATGATGAAATTCGCGAGGCGCATGAGTGGCTGCGCAATTCCGGGCTCGATCTCGCCTATCACGGCTTCATCGAAGGCGACGATATTTCGTCCGGGACGGTCGATGTCATCGTGACGGACGGGTTCACCGGAAACGTGGCGCTCAAGACAGGCGAAGGCGTGGCCCGAATGCTTGGTATGCGCGTACGCGAAGCCCTGACCGGCGGTATCCTGTCCAAGATCGGTGCCTTGCTCGCCATGGGCGGGCTCAAGCAATTGCGGGAACAGATGAATCCGAGCAACGTAAACGGAGGCGTGCTGTTGGGGCTTGGCGGCATTTCGGTGAAGAGCCATGGCGGCACTGACAGTCGGGGCTTTGCCCAGGCCTGCAAACTGGCCGCCGACCTTGCCGCAAGTCACTTCAGGGATGAGGTTGCAGCCAATCTCGAGAAAATCAGACAGAAGGGTATGGCGGCCGAATAGGCCGTCCTATTGATAGGCAAGACATGGCGCGGCGCAGTTTTATCCGTGGAACCGGCAGCTATCTTCCTGAGAAGGTTCTGACCAATGACGATCTGTCCAAAATGGTCGATACGACCGATGACTGGATCGTGGAGCGCACGGGCATCCGCCGGCGGCATATTGCAGCCGATGGTGAACTGACGTCAGACATTGCGACGGCAGCGGCCAAGCAGGCGCTTCAGGCGGCCGGCCTGCAGGCCAGCGATGTCGACCTGATCGTTCTCGCCACAACCACACCTGACCAGACCTTTCCGGCGACGGCGACCGCCGTTCAGGCAAAGCTCGGAATCGACAAGGGCGCCGCCTTTGACGTCCAGGCGGTGTGTTCGGGATTTCTGTTTGCCCTGGCCACAGCCGACTCGATGTTGAAGCAGGGCCTGTTCAACACGGCGCTGGTGATCGGCGCTGAAACCTTCACCCGTATCCTCGACTGGTCGGACCGCGGCACCTGTGTCCTGTTCGGGGATGGCGGCGGCGCCGTCGTCATTCAGGCCGAGGAATGGACCGGTGCGGACGATGCCGGAATCATCACGCATCACATCCGGACGGACGGCACGAAATCCGACCTGCTTTATGTTGATGGCGGGGTCAGTTCCACCGGCACGATTGGCCATGTTCGCATGGAAGGCAATCGGGTGTTCCGCCATGCGGTTGCGAACATTTCATCAGCCATCCAGGCTGTGCTCGACGAAACCGGGCTGACCTCTGAGCAGATCGACTGGTTTGTTCCCCATCAGGCAAACAAGCGCATTCTCGATGCGGTCGCGAAGCGGATGAAGATCGACGATGATAAAGTGATCATCACGGTGGATCAGCATGCCAACACATCTGCAGCGTCCATTCCGCTTGCGTTGAACCATGCCGTGCGGACGGGCCGGGCCAAACCGGGCGACCTGATTCTCTCAGAGGCGATGGGCGGCGGATTTTCCTGGGGCGCAAGCCTTTTCCGCCTCTAGCCTGTTTGGCAAAAATCAGCATTATCAAAGAACTGACGCAACGGCTTCGCTAGGGATCCGTTAACGAAACGCGTCTAATCATTAACCAGAGCGGGAGAATCCCATGAGCAACCAGACCGTCACCAGGGCAGAAGTCACGGACGCCATCGTCCGCGAAGTCGGTGTGACACGCCAGGAATCGTCAGACTTGCTGGACAGAACGCTGGAACTGATCGGCTCGGCCCTGGAGACAGAGGACGAGGTGAAGCTCTCCCGCTTTGGCAATTTCGTGGTGCGATCAAAAGCACCCCGGGAAGGCCGCAATCCGAAAACCGGGCAGGAAGCCGTGATCGCCGCACGCCGCGTTGTCACCTTCCGCCCTTCACCAATGTTGAAATCATTGGTGGACCACAAATAATCAGGAAGGATTCCCCATGTCGGCAAGCCGGGCCCGTATCACCAAATCAGCTCAAGCATTCCGCTCCATTGGAGAGGCGGCTGGAGAGCTTGGGCTCGAAACGCATGTGATCCGATATTGGGAAACCAAATTCACCAAGGATGTCCGCCCGATCAAGCGCGCCGATGGCCGCCGGATGTTCCGGCCACAAGATCTCGACGCGCTCCGCGCCATCCAGATCCTGGTGCATGAAAAGGGTCTCACCCTGAAGGGTGCCAAGGCGCTGCTGGCGGAGCAGGGCGTTCCGGCCGTGCTGTCCGGGGCGGCCACGCTGGGCACCAGCCCGGCGCGCGAGCTTCAGAAGACGGTGGCTGATGCCTTCAAGGCGGATGTTTCCAGTGAGTCTTCCGGAGATTCCCGGGAGCGCCTTGAGGACACGCTGGTCGGGTTGAAAGACCTGAAGGCGCGGCTGGATGCGGTTCGCCAAACTCGCGCAGCCTGAACCCACATAAGACATTGCGGAAACAGGGTGGCTTGGGTACAAGCCGCCGGAGTCGGAGCGTGGCGCAGCCCGGTAGCGCACTCGCCTGGGGGGCGAGGGGTCGTAGGTTCGAATCCTATCGCTCCGACCATTTCCAAACAGTGCCGTATTGCCCGCGTGCTGGCGGTCCGGGTCGGCTTATCCCACAGAGTTGAATTGTTCGGTGTACCGCGTGGCGACGTGGACAATGACAACTGTCGCGGCATGTGAGACCAGACCCACGGTCCACCAGATCAAGGGCCACTTCATCACGAACGTATCGCCGCCGATGCCTATGCTGATGCCGAGGAAGACAAAGACCCCGATCACATAGCCTGAGAGGTGGATCCAGAAGGAGAGGCGGATTCCTGCCCGGACCTTTTCATTCTGGCGTTCAACCATCCTTGTGGCTTCAGCCTCCTGATCAAGCGACAGGGCGATGACATCGACATTATATGCCGCCGCCAGCGCCTTGAGCGATTCCTGCGAGGCCGGCTCGCCGTTTTCGATACGCTGGATGGTGCGAAGGCCGATCCCGGCGAGGTCGGCGACGTGTTCCTGCGACCAGTGGCGCTCTTCGCGCCAGCGCTTGATCTTGGCGGCATCAGCTTTGAAGGACATGTTTTTCTCCTGGGGGCGTTCGTTATCAGATGAACCCAAAAGACTGCAACTGGCGGCGTTCCTCCACGCCAGACAGGCGTCACGACCCCGCCACGGGGCCGCCAGCTTGCCGCCAGTGCATTAAATTCAAGGACGTATCAGAGGGGAAGACCCTACTCGTCCTTCAGATCGACGCTTTCGACCTTGCCCATTGCAGCCAGCGCGAAGGCGAAATCGAGCGCGACATCCTTCAGGCCCTCAAACCGGCCTGACGCGCCGCCATGTCCGCCTTCCATCTCGATGCGCAGGAAGTAGGGACCGCCATTCGGGGCGTCGTGGCGCAGGCGCGCGGCCCATTTGGTCGGCTCCCAATAGGTCACACGCGGATCGGACAGGCCGCCGGTGATGAGCATCGGCGGATATGGCCGGTCGGCGACATTGTCATATGGGCTGTAGGCCATGATCGTGTCGTAATCCTCGGCCGAGACGAGCGGATTGCCCCATTCCGGCCATTCCGGTGGGGTCAGCGGCAGGCTTTCGTCCGACATCGTGTTGACGACATCCACGAACGGCACGGCGGCGATGATGCCGCCAAACAATTCGGGGTCCATATTGGCGACTGCGCCCATCAGGAGACCGCCAGCAGATCCGCCATAGGCCACGATGTTGCCTTCAGACGTATAGTTCTGGTCGACGAGGTAATGCCCCGCAGCGATGAAATCCTTGAACGTGTTCGGCTTCTTCTCAAGCTTGCCGTCGAGATACCATTGGTACCCTTTGGACATGCTGCCGCGCGGATGGACGATGGCATAGATCACGCCGCGGTCCACAAGGCTGAGCCGGCTGGTCCGGAAGTCAGCCGGATAGGTGATGCCGTAAGAGCCATAGCCGTAAAGCAGCATCGGCGCCGATCCGTCGACCGGTGTCGATTTGTGACGCAGCAAGGTGATTGGTACGTCTACCCCATCCCAGGACGGGGCCATCAGCCGTTCGGCGACATAATCCTCAGGATTGTGTCCGGACGGGACTTCCTGCGTCTTGCGGAGAATACGGTCATGCGTGTTCAGATCATAATCGAACACCTGATCCGGTGTGGTCGGAGACGAGTATTCAAAGCGCAGGATCGGCGTGTCGAAATCATAGCCGCTATCGAGACCGAGCGAGTAGGCGGCTTCCTCGAAATTGATCTTGTGGCTGGAGCCATCCTTGCGGGCGCGGACGACGATTTGCGGCAGGCTGTTTTCCCGCTCCATGATGGCGAGATAATCCTTCTGGGCCTGCATCCCCAGAATGAGCGTACCGGGCCGGTGCGGGATCACTTCTTCCCAGGCATCCCGGCTGGTCGACTCCATCGGCGCGCGCATCAGCTTGAAATCCACGGCGCCGTCGAGATTGGTGTAGATGTAGAACTGGTCGTCCCAGTGGACGACATTGTATTCATTGTCGGTCTGGCGCGGCGCGATGATGCGCGGCGTCGGGTCGGCCTCAGCTGCCGGAAACCAGTAGACTTCGGAGGTCGTGTGGCTGGAGGCGCTGATGAAGATGATGTCTTCACTGGCGCTCTTGCTGATGCTCAGGAATACGCCGGGATCGTTTTCCTTGTAGAGCAGCGTATCTTCACCGGTCTTCAGGTCACGCTGCCAGACCGAGTCCGGGCGCGCATTCTCGTCGCGGTGAATCCAGTAGATACGCGTGCCGTCGGTGCTCCATTCGAACGGGCCATAGGCGCTGTCGATCTGGACGCCCTGGTCTTCGCCCGTCTCGGTGTTCTTGAGACGGATCGTGTAGAACTCGCTGCCTTGCGTATCAGTCGCATAGGCAATCAGGCTGTGGTCCGGTGAGGTGTCGATGCCCCCAAAGGAGAAATAGTCCTCACCCTTGCCGAGAGCGTCCCCATCCAGAAGAATGGTCTCTTCTGCGTTCGGGTCGAAGGCCTTGTCAGCCGGTTTGCGGGCAATGATCGGATACTCGCCGCCTTCCCGGTAGCGCGTATAATAGGCATAGGGACCGTCGATCTCCGGAACAGTGCTGTCGTCTTCCTTGATACGGCCGCGCATCTCCTTGAAGAGTTCATCCCGCAGCTCTGTCGTGGGCGTTTCCAGCGCGGCTTTGGTGAAAGCGTTCTCCGCTTCGAGATAGTCGCGAATGTCCTGACGCAGGACGCTGGGGTCCCGCATCACTTCCTGCCACTTCTCGTCCTTCATCCAGTGATACGGATCATTGCGAGTACGGCCGACCTGCGTGATTTCATGATCGATACGTGGCGCGACCGGCGGTGTGAGCGTTTTGAGGTCAGGGGATTCCTGGGGCGCAGATTCAGCCTGTGCCACATCTGGGGAGGGTGTTTCAGTCATTGTGCATCCGGGGGTGAGCGCCAGTGTGGCGGCGCTGATCAGGAGGAGGGGAAGGCGCATATCTGGGACTCCGACGTTATGAGTTTGGCCGGATAGGATCAGGTGCGCCTGATTGTGTCTAGGTTTATTGGGTGGGTTTGAAGTTCAAAACGATGCCATTGATGCACCAACGCTCACCGGTGGGCGGGGGGCCGTCCTTGAAGACGTGTCCCTGGTGCATGCCGCAAATGGCACAATGGCATTCGGTGCGCGGGAGGATCATCTTGAAATCGGTCTTGGTGGCGACAACGCCCTCGCTGGCGGGCTGCCAGAAGCTTGGCCAGCCTGTCCCGGACTCGAATTTGTGCTCCGAGGACCAGAGCGGGGTGTCACAGCCCTTGCAATGGAAGAGTCCGTCGCGCTTCTCGTCATTATGATTGCCGGGCGTGAAGGCACGCTCGGTGCCGTCCTTGATGCCAACGCGATACTCGTCTTCGGTCAGCATCTCGCGCCATTCGCGGTCCGACCGCTCGATCTTGGTCTTCGTCATGAGGAGCTCCACGATAGTGTTCTCCCATCATATAGGCGGTTCGGCGGATCGCGCCATGATCGACGGTGCAATCGACGTTGGTGCCCCAAAAGAAAAAGGGACCGCCCTGAGACGGTCCCTTCGTAATTTGGGTAGATTTCAGGTGGCCTAGCCGTACAGAACCGTGATGGATTCTGCGACGAGCGCCGGGCGCTCCTGGCCTTCGATTTCTACCGTGGCTTCCATCTTCATCTGCTTGCCGCCAGCCTTCGGCTCAACCGACAGGCATTTCTGGCGCAGGCGAACCTTGGAGCCGACCGGAACCATGTTCGTGAAGCGGACCTTGTCGGAGCCGTAATTGATGCCACGGGTCGTGCCGGAGACGCGCAGGACTTCAGATCCCAGCATTGGCAGCAGCGACAGGGTCAGGAAACCGTGCGCGATCGGGCTGCCGAGTTCCTTCGTGGCGCGCTCGACGTCCACATGGATCCATTGATGGTCGCCCGTGGCTTCGGCAAACATGTTGACGCGATCCTGATCGATTGTGTGCCAGTCGGACACGCCGACTTCCTGGCCGGCCAGGGATTCGAGCTCGTCATATGAAATTGTGCGCGGGTCCGCCATGTATTCCTCCTGTTTGAATGCTGCCCTGTTTTGGCTTGGGATAGCGGTCTCGGCAAGCTTGACCGAACGGCAAGTGCGGATTGTGGCCAGGCAGACAGCGGGCGAGGCGCTTAGACTTGGAGGAAATGGGCGAGCCGCTCGACCAGCCGGTCAGTGTCCTTGTCATCCGTGAAAAGGTGCTGGGTGATCCGCAATCGGTCACCTCGGCGAGATATGAAAATGCCCTCTGCCTTCAACCGCGCCGTAAGGTCGTCTGGCGCCGACTCCGGCAGTCTGGGGCAGAGATAATGGGGCCCGCGTTCGGACTCTGGAGGGCAGAACAGGCCAATCGAATTGAGCCTTTCAGACAGGTCCGCATTGCGGATCCGGAGCGTGCGCTCCACATTGTCGACTCCCCAGTCAAGAAGAGTATTTACGGCGCTTTCGAAGGCGGGAAGGAGCGCGAAATTCGAGCGTTCCCCCATGTCAAATCGCTCTGCGCCGGCCTCGTACTCGTCGGTGTAGTCAATCAGTCTTGCGAAATTGGAGGCGCCTTTCCGGGTGATCCAGTTCCGCTCCAAGGGGACGCCCGTCCGGTGTTCGGGGCCGACATAGAGGAAGCCGGTCGCATAGGGGCCGAGCAGCCATTTGTATCCGGCGACTGCCACGAAATCGGGTTGAACCTCTTCCGCATTGAAATCGAGAGCGCCGCAGCTCTGGGTCAGGTCCAATACGAGCGCAGCCCCGAATTCCCGGCATTTTTTACCGACCGCGGCAACATCGATCAGTGCGCCATCGGTCCAGCGAATATGCGCGCAAGCCACAAGTCCGGTATTGGGCCCGATCGCGTCGAGGAGACACTCGGACAGAGTCGAATTGCCCGTGCTGGTGATGGTTTTCAGCTGGGCGCCGGTCGACTCCGCCAAGGCACGCCAGACGTAAACATTCGAGGGAAACTGGTCTCCCAGGACAAGAATTTCCTGACCTTTCGTCAAGCTGATGTTCGCGGCTGCGGTGGCCAGCGCGTAACTTACAGACGGGACAAAGGCGATGCCCTCGGTGTCCCCATGGATCAGCCGGGCCAGCAGGGGGCGGAGGCGCGCGGTGTCTGCAAAGAAATCTGTATCCTGAATGAACCAGGGCTGCAGCTTTCGCGCGAGTCCGGTCTTCCCGGCCTCGACCGAAGCTTTCGTCATCGGGCCCATCGTTGCGGTGTTGAAATAGGCGACATCGTCCGGGATATCGAACAAATGGCGCTGGTTTGGGATGACGCTCATGATCTTCCTTAGCCCGGAAGAAAAATGAGGGACAGTGGGCCCAGCGCTTTTTGGCCCCTCTAGACGATACGGCTGTCCTTCTTGCCCCAATACCGGTCACGTATCAGCCTCTTGTACAGCTTTCCGGTCGGATGGCGTGGCAGCTCCAGATCGAAATCAAGGCTTTTCGGGCATTTGATCTTCGAGAGTTCACCCCGACAGAATTCCAGAAGTTCGGCGGCCAACTCGTCAGAGGGCGCGATGCCCGGCATGGGCTGGATAATGGCTTTGACCGACTCGCCGAATTCCTCGTCGGGCACACCGATCACGGCAACGTCTGCGACCTTCGGGTGTGTGATCAGCACGTTTTCGGCTTCCTGCGGATAGATATTCACCCCGCCTGAAATGATCATGAAGGCCTTGCGGTCTGTCAGATAGAGGAAGCCGTCCTCGTCCACTTTCCCGACATCCCCGAGCGAGGACCAGTCAGGATGTTTTGGATTGAGCGCGGAGGCATTCTTCTCGGGGTCATTGTGGTAGTTCGGCGGGGTCGTGCCGCCGAAATAGACCTGGCCTTCCTGGCCGACAGGCACTTCGTCGCCGTCCTCGTTGCAGATATGGAGTTCGCCCCAGATCGCCTTGCCGACCGTGCCCTTGTGGGTCAGCCAGTCAGCGCTTCTGGCCCACGTCATGCCATTGCCTTCGGAGCCGGCATAATATTCGTCGATGATGGCGCCCCACCAGTCGATCATCTGTTCCTTGACGGGGATCGGGCATGGCGCAGCGGCGTGGATAACGAATTCCAGGCTGGAGACATCATAGGATTTGCGGACCTCTTCCGGCAGCTTCAGCAGCTTCACGAACATGGTCGGCACCATCTGGGTATGGGTTGCCTTGTAGGCCTGCACGCAGTCGAGGAAGGCCTCGGGATCGAATTTCTCCATAATGACCAGGGTTGCGCCCAGCCGGGTGAACGTCATGCACCAGCGCAGAGGGGCGGCATGATAGAGCGGCGCCGGCGACAGATAGATATTGTCCGCTCCCGCGCCCGCCATTGCCTGTGTGATCTGGATCAGGACATTGTCCCCATCAATTGGGGTGTTCGGTTCCAGGGCAGGGCGGATGCCTTTCGGCCGACCCGTCGTGCCGGAGGAATAGAGCATGTCCGTTCCGGCCATTTCATCCGGAATGGGGGTGACCGGAAAGCCGGACTGATGCGTCTCCAGTCGCTGGAAACCGTCGATATCGCCATCAATGGACCAATAATGATCGAGCGAGGTGACCTTTTTGACCTGTTTTGCGATGTCACTCTTGCCGGCGCTGGCGATCAGGAGCGAGCTGCCGGAATCTTCCAGAATGTATTTCACCTCGGGCGCGGTGAGGCGCGAAGAGACGCAAACAAAGTAAAGTCCTGATCTCTGGGCAGCCCAGCAGACTTCGAAATATCGCGGGGAGTTTTCGGCGAAAAGTGCGATCGTGTCGCCCGGCTTCAGCCCGGCATCGCGAAATGCGTGGGCGATCTGGTTGGACCGCTCATCCAGCTGCTTGAAGGTGACGGTCTCGCCGGACGCGGCCATGATGTAGGCGGCCTTGTCGGGGTGGGTCTTCGCGTGATGGCAGGGATGCATGTCTTCCTCCTGGGGACCGGCGCGGCTTCTGGTGAGCGCGTTCGATGTTCAGGGGAAGTTTTTAGCCGGGCATTCGCATACGTCCACGGGCAACGTCGCGTCAGCCGAATTTATTCCGGAAATCCTGGCGTGCCGCGTTTCTCCGGATTTTCCTGCAGATAGGCGTATTTGAGCTCGGTCGAGCGATTGTGTTTGCCTTCAGGGCACCAGCCAGGTTCGCTGATCAGGCGACCTATCCAGCGATGGGGACGCAGCCCGTCGGAGGCGCAATCCTTTAGCAGCGCGTAGAATTCGTGGAACGCGATGACCACCGGGTTATGGGTTCCGAGCGGCTTCACGATGCCATAGATCGGCTTTTCATCCTCCAGTTCCGGAACGAATGTCCCGAACATCTTGTCCCAGGTGATGAATACGCCCGCGAAATTCGTATCGAGATACCGGGCATTGGTGGCATGATGGACCCGGTGATGGCTCGGCGTATTGAAGACCGCTTCGAACCAGCGGGGCATCCGGTCAATGGCTTCGGTATGGATCCAGAACTGGTACAGCAGATTCAGTCCGCCCACGAAGAAAATGACATAGGGATGGAAGCCGATGACAACCATGGGAAGGCCGATCCAGATCAGCCCGGTGAACGGTCCGAACCAGGGTTGGCGCAAAGCGGTCGTGAGATTGTAATTGGTCGATGAGTGATGGGTGACGTGCTCCATCCACCACCAGCGGGCGCGGTGCGCGAAACGGTGCTTCCAGTAATAGATGAAATCATACAGGACGAAGCCGATCACCGCCGACCAGAGCGTGAAAGGCAGGGTGAACACGCGAAATGGCCAGGCCACCAGCATCATCCAGATGGCGATCGCCCCGGTCAGCGTATTGATGACGACATTGCCGAGTCCCATTGCCAGCGAGGCAAAGGCGTCCTTTGTGTCATATTTGCCCCGCGCCCGGCCTGATTTGACCGCCCACCACTCCAGCGCAACCGATAGAATAAAGATCGGGGCGGCGAATGTCGTGACGGCGGGCAGCGGATTGAATTCCATGAGTGGCAGGTGTCGTCCTTGAAGGTTTCTGTCTCTCCCGACCGTGCAGCCGAGCTGTATTCACGGAATCGTGATCTGGATCATGTTTAGACGAATCAGGCCGCCGCGGGAAAGGGGGCTGCGTCAGTACGTACCTGCCACCGGCTTGCCGTCCCGTTTGTAGACCACACCATCCTTCATCACGAAGTCGACGGCCTCGAAGGCGGACATGTCAGCGAGGGGATTGGTGTCCACGGCGACGAAATCAGCGCGGCACCCGACATCCCCGCATCCGAGGTCGCCCGTCTTGTCCAGTGCCTCTGCGGCCAGACTGGTTGCAGCCTGAAGGGCCTGCATCGGCGTCATGCCGAGCGTGACCATGCGGGAGAATTGGCGGCCATTGTCTCCATGTGGGTAGACACCCGAATCGGACCCGAACACGACTTTCACGCCTGCCTTCACGGCCGCGGTGAAACTGTCGCGCTGAATTTTTGAAATGGCACGTTCTTTCGCCAGGGATTCCTCCAGCACGCCATTCTTCTCGCCTTCGGCCAGCGTGTATTCGGTGTTGTAGATGTCCATCGACAGATAGGTGCCGTGCTCCTTGGCGAGATTGATCGTGTCTTCGTCGAGGATGCTGGCATGTTCGATTGTGTCGATGCCCGCGAGGATCGCATTCTTGATGCCAATCGTGCCATGCGCATGGGAGGCGACCTTGATCCCCCGCGCGTGAGCTTCTTCGGCAATGGCCGTCAGCTCTTCCAGCGTGCCCTGTGCTGCGCCGAGGCTGGTGCCCTTCGAAAACACGCCGCCCGTGGAGCAGGTCTTGATCAGGTCGACGCCGTATTTGATGTTCCGGCGAACCTTTTCCCGCATTTCCCAAGGGCCAGTGGCAACATTTTCGCCGGTCAATTCATATTCCGACGGAAGCAGATTGGTGTCGGAGCAGTGCCCGCCCAGAATGCCGACCGGTGGCCCGGACACAAACATGCGCGGCCCCGAAATATCCCCCTCATTGATTGCATCACGCAATGCGACGTCGCCATAGCTGGACGCCCCGACATTCCGGACCGTGGTGAAGCCGGCCAGCAACGTCTTGCGGGCATTCTTGACCCCGGTGAGGACCTGCCGCTCATCCGAGAAACTCAACGAATAATATGCGGGGTCTTCCGGGTCGGAGGTGAGATGGGTGTGCATGTCGATGAAACCGGGCACCAGTGTCGCGTCGCCAAGATCAATGGAGGTCGCCTCCGCCGGCTTGCGCAGCCTGTTCGCGGTTCCGCGCGCCGTGATGACCCCATCTTCAATCACGAAGGCTGGCCGGTTCACCGTTTCCGCTGTCACGGGATCCACGAACTTGCCTGCGGTGAGATAGAGGGTCTCGGCTGCGGCAGGCAGGGAAAGCAGCGCCATGGACGCGCCGGCTAGCAGGGCTGTCAGTTTCATCGTGGAGATCCTTTGACTGTGAGGGCTGAGTTTATCGAGCGCAGCCTGCGGCAAGGTCAAGCGGTGGGGTGAATGCCGCTGGGTAAGTCTTGACGAATGCTGAGGCACAGGCAGCTTGGGCTCGAAAAATCAGCACAAGGGAGGCAAGCCGTGGCGCAGCCGAAAGAATTTGAACAGATCATCCTCGATATCGAAGACGGCATTGCGACGCTGACGCTGAATCGCCCCGCCAAGATGAATGCCTTCACCGGCAAGATGATGTACGAAATGATTGAGGCGTTCGACATTACCGATGCCGACGACAGTGTGCGTGTGGTCATCGTGACCGGCTCGGGCGACCGGGCGTTCTGCGCCGGAGCTGACCTGTCCGAGGGCGCCAAGACCTTCGACTATGACAAGCGCGCCGAAGACGGCGAGGCGGGCCGGACGGACGATGTGGATATCCAACGCGATGGCGGTGGCCGCGTAACGCTGCGTATCTTCGACAGCCTCAAACCGGTGATCGGCGCCATCAATGGCGCAGCCGTCGGTATCGGCGTGACCATGCAGCTGCCTATGGATATCCGCATTGCATCGGACAATGCCCGGTTCGGCTTCGTGTTCAATCGCCGGGGTATCAACCCGGAAGCGGCTTCCAGCTGGTTCCTGCCGCGGCTCGTGGGCATCTCGCAGGCGCTTGAGTGGTGCTATTCCGGCCGGGTCTTCCCGGCGCAGGAGGCAATGGATGGCGGCCTTGTTCGCTCGGTTCATCCGCAGGCGGAGCTGATGGATGTGGCCCGCGCCATGGCCCGGGAAATCGCCGACAACACCGCCGCCGTCTCCACAAGCCTGACACGGCAGATGATGTGGCGTATGCTCGGTGCCAGCCATCCGATGGAGGCCCACATTGTGGACTCGGCCGCAATCTATTCCCGCGGCAAGACCCAGGACGCCAAGGAAGGCGTCATGAGCTTCCTCGAAAAGCGCAAGCCGGTCTATCCGGTGAAAGTCTCCGACGGAATGCCGAACTTTTACCCGTGGTGGGATGAGCCGAAATTCAAATGGATCGGCGACAAGGACTAGGCAAGACAATGTCTCCCGAACTGAGAATGATCGAGACCAATGGCGTCCGTCTGCGCGTGGCTCTGGCAGGGGACGGTCCGCTTGTCATTCTCGTTCACGGGTTTCCGGAGAGCTGGTATTCCTGGCGTCATCAGATTGAGGCGCTCTCCAGGGCAGGCTACCGGGTCGCGGCGCCTGATGTGCGCGGCTATGGGGGTTCGGACCGGCCGCATGACGTCGAAGCCTACGACATGGAAAGCCTGACCGGAGACATTGCTGGTCTCGCGGAGGCCTTGTCCCCGGATGAACAGGCGGTTGTTGTCGGCCATGATTGGGGCGCCCCGATTGCCTGGAACACGGCGCGGCTCCACGCGGATCGCTTCCGCGCGGTGGCCGGCCTGTCTGTGCCTTACGTGCCGCCCGGTGATGTAGTCTTCATTGACGCGGCGCGCGCCTTGTTCACGGATCGCGGCCTGTTCTTCTATCAAATCTATTTTCAGGATCAGGGACCGCCCGAGGCCGAGCTCGAAGCCGATCCGGCTGAGACTATCCGGAAATTCTACTATGCCATTTCAGGCGATGCGCCAGATGGTACATGGCCGTTCGACAAGAAGCATGGCGATACATTGCTCCACCGCTTGCCGGAGCCGGACATGCCTCTGCCGTGGCTGAATGAGGAAGACGTCGCTTATTACGCCGCCCAATTCCGCCAGTCCGGGTTTCGGGGGCCGCTGAACCGCTATCGCAACTGGCATCGCGATCACGCCTATCTGAAAGCGCACTCGTCTCCGGCCGTCATTGGCCAGCCATCGTTTTTCATTGGGGGAACCCGAGACCTCGTCCTGAAGATGTTTCCGGGTGACATGGTCGCCGCCATGAAACAGAGCCTCGGCGATCTTCGCGGGGCGGAATTGCTTGAGGGCTGTGGGCACTGGACGCAACAGGAGCGTCCTGAAGAAGTGAACCGCCTGCTGCTGGACTGGCTGGGACAGCTTTAGTCGCTATTCGTCGAAATCGCTGCCATAGCCTTGCTGGTCGCGGGACAAATCCCCGAAGCGGGTTATGTTCGAATCGAACGCCAGTTCCACGCGCCCGATCGGGCCGTGCCGCTGCTTGCCGATGATAACTTCGGCCTTGCCATAGACCTGATCCATACGCTCGCGCCACTGGCTCCATTTCTCGTTCGAGGACGGATCGCTCGGGTCTGCGCCGGGCTCGGTTCGCGACAGGTAATATTCTTCACGATAGACGAACATGACGACATCGGCGTCCTGCTCGATCGAGCCGGATTCCCGAAGGTCAGACAGCTGGGGGCGTTTGTCGTCGCGCTGTTCAACAGCTCGCGATAGCTGGGACAGGGCAATGATCGGAACGTTCAGGTCTTTTGCGAGCGCCTTGAGGGACGTCGTGATCTGCGTGATTTCCTGAACGCGGTTTGCATTGGCATTGCCACTGGTCACGGTGATGAGCTGCAGATAGTCGATCACGATCATGTCGAGGCCGACAGACCGCTGGAGGCGACGCGCGCGGGCGGCCAGCTGGCTGATCGAGATGCCGCCTGTATCGTCGATATAGAGCGGCAGATTCTGAAGTTCTTCGGTGGCTTCGCGCAGCCGTTCGAAGTCGCTCTTGTCGAGGTCGCCCTGACGGATGCGGTGTGTGGTGATGCCCGTCCGCTCGGCGATGATCCGCGTTGCGAGCTGTTCGTTCGACATTTCGAGCGAGAAGAAACCGACGATTGCGCCGTCGATGGTTTTTTTCGACCCGTCATCCTGTACTTCGGCGCGATAGGCGGCGGCTGCATTGTACGCGATATTGGTCGCGAGCGAGGTTTTCCCCATTGAGGGACGACCCGCGAGGATGATCAGGTCGGATCTGTGCAGACCGCCGAGCTTTTCATCGAGGTCGCGTAGCACGGTCGGGATGCCGGCGATCTTGCCCTCGCGTTTGAAGGCCGCTTCGGCATTTTTCAAGGATTCTGTCAGGGCCTCGGAGAAGGTCGTGAAGCCGCGTCCGGACGAGCCGCGCTCTGCCAGGTCGAACAATTGCCGTTCGGCCAGTTCGATCTGGCGTTCGCCGTTTTCTTCCGGGGTCGGGTTCAGGGCGCGCCCCGTGAGTTCACTGCCGATGCCGACCAGCGAGCGCCGCATGGCGAGGTCGCGAATCATGCGGGCATAGTCGCCGACTTCCGGGCCGAAGGCGGCCGAATCAAGCAATTGCTCCAGATAGCGCGCGCCACCGATTTCGGCGAGTTTCTCGGCCTTCTCGAAATGCTCGCGGAGGGTCACCCCGTCGGCGATTCGGCCTTGCTGGATCATGGTCGCCGAGACGTCGAACAATTCCTGATGCGCAGGCGCATAGAAGTCAGACGGCCGCAGGATGTCGGCTACACGCTGGTAGGCATTGTTATCGAAGAGGATTGCGCCGAGCACAGCCGCCTCGGCCGACAGATTGTGCGGCGGCGCGATGGTTGAAGCAGGGGCGTCATCAAGAGGCATTCGATCCTTTTACCTCACCTGCGAGGCGAATTCATCGTCTTGATGCCGAACGAACTGCGCAATTCACCGTTGCTCCACAAAAAAGGGCCGCAGCTGTGGATAGCTGCGGCCCTCAATCTGGATGTGCGAAAGACTATTCTTCGTCTTCGCCGCCGGCTTCGGCGCGCTCGGCAGCGGCTTCGGCGAGTTCACCGGCCTGTTCCTGAGCGAGTTCCTGGTTCGAAGCCTGGAGCGAAGCAACAATGTCTTCGCCCTTGGCCTGACGCTCTGCCTCTTCCGCGGAGCGGGCGATGTTCGCCTGAACCGTGATGGTGACTTCTGCGTGCAGGCGGATCGCCACGTCGTACAGGCCGATGGCCTTGATCGGACGGTTGAGGCGGACGCCGGACCGAGGTACCGGATGACCTGCGGCTTCAGCAGCATCAGCTACATCGCGTGCGGTAACCGAACCGTAGAGCTGTCCGGTGTCGCCAGCCTGACGGATCAGGGTGAAGACGGTGCCGTCCAGCGTGCCGGCTTCAGCTTCGGCGTTCGCGCGAGCTTCAGCGTTGCGGGCTTCGATGGCTTCGCGCTCGGACTCGAAGCGAGCCCGGTTGCGATCATTGGCGAGCAGGGCTTTGCCCTGAGGGATCAGGAAGTTGCGGGCGAACCCGTTCTTCACGTTCACTTCTTCGCCGATTTTGCCGAGGCGTTCGATGCGTTCAAGAAGGATGACTTGCATGTTCGTGTCTCCTTACTTCACTTCGAACGGAAGCAGGGCCAGCATGCGGGCGCGTTTGATCGCCTGAGCAAGCTTGCGCTGGTTCTTTAGGTTTACGGCCGTGATGCGGCTGGGCACGATTTTCCCTTTTTCAGAGATATAGCGCTGCAGCAGTTTCACGTCCTTGTAATCGATTTCCTGCGCGTTCTGACCGGTGAACGGGTCGACCTTGCGGCGACGTCCGAACGGACGGCGGGCAGGAATGTTCGTGATGTTCAGTTTCTGAGCCATTTCGAGTGTCCTTCCCTAGTCGCGACGACGGTCTTTGCGAGAGAGAACCGGCGACGGCTCATCACTCAGGGCTTCAACGCGGATCGTCATGTAGCGCATGACGTCGTCGGAAATGCGAAGGCGGCGTTCGAGTTCCTGAACCGCATCGGCTGGGCCGTCGATGTTCAGGAGGGAATAATGCCCCTTGCGCTGTTTTTTGATCGGATAGGCCAGGTTGCGAAGACCCCAGTATTCGGTCTTGCCAACGGATGCGCCTTTTTCCTTGAGAAATCCGCTCAGTTCTTCGACAAACGTCTCGACTTGAGCAGGCGAAATGTCAGGTCGTGTGATCACGACATGCTCATATAGTGCCATGTTTTCAGTCCCATAGTAGAGCCATGCGGCGCCAGACAGCGGGAAACTGCCGGGCGATGGCCCCTCTTCGTCTGGCTCATTCCAAACTACCAAGGGCCGCATGCCTGCGAGTGAAGGCGGGTGTAAAGCGCATTTGGGTCTGTTTTTCAAGCGCTTGCTTACATTCGCGGTCACCTTTAACCACGGGCGCAATTTGGAGAAACCAGACATGAAAAAATTCGCGCTGATCTTTCCTGGGCAAGGGAGCCAGGCAATCGGAATGGGCAAGGCGCTGGCGGAGGCTTTTCAGTCGGCCCGGGACGTCTTTGCAGAGGTGGACGAGGCTCTTGGCCAGGACCTTTCCGGTCTCATGTGGTCCGGGGATGCGGAAGAGCTGACTCTGACTGCGAACACCCAACCCGCCCTCATGGCGCACAGCTTGGCTGCAGCCCGTGCCTTGGAAGCTGAATTCGGCTTGTCAGCCAAGGACGCTGCCTATGTCGCGGGTCATTCCCTGGGCGAGTATTCCGCGCTGGCTGCCGCAGGTGCGCTGGGCGTGGCAGATACGGCGCGCCTCCTGCGCATTCGGGGCAACGCCATGCAGGCGGCCGTGCAGCCGGGGGAGGGGGCAATGGCGGCCCTGTTGGGCGCCGACATAGATCAGGCTGAAGCTGCCTGTGCAGCTGGACGCGAAACCGGCGGGGCCTGCGATATTGCAAATGACAATGCGCCGGGCCAACTCGTCATATCGGGCCGCAAGGACGCGGTTGAGGCCGCCTGCGCGCATGCAATGGACAATGGCGTCAAGAAAGCCATGCTGCTCAATGTTTCCGCGCCGTTCCATTGCTCACTCATGCAGCCGGCCGCAGATGCGATGGCAGAGGCGCTCGCTGATGTGTCGATTGCGCAGCCGGTTACTGAACTGGTCGCGAACGTGTCGGCAAGCGCCGTGACCGACCCGGAGACGATCCGGAAGAACCTTGTCGCACAGGTTACCGGCCGTGTGCGCTGGACAGAGAGTGTGCAATTCATGGTCGCTCAGGGAGTTGAAGCGACGGGCGAAGCAGGCAATGGCAAGGTGCTGACGGTGATGCAACGCCGAATCGACAAGTCGCTCAACGGTTTCACGCTCGGGACCCCCGAGGATCTCGAAGCCTTTGCAGAAGCAATGAAGGGATAGACAAGATGTTTGATCTTACCGGCCGTACGGCCCTCGTGACGGGCGCTTCCGGCGGAATTGGCCGCGCCATCGCACAAGCCCTGTCCGAAGCAGGCGCCAAGGTCGCCCTGTCGGGCACGCGTGAGAACGTGTTGGAAGAAGTTGCCGGCACGCTGAAGGGCGAGAGCGCCATCGTGCCCTGCAATCTGTCTGACGCGGAATCGGTTGATGGCCTTGTGGGCCGGGCTGAGGAAGCAATCGGTCCGCTCGATATCCTCGTGGCCAATGCCGGTATCACGCGCGACAAGCTGCTGATGCAGATGAAAGATGATGACTGGAACGATGTTCTGTCGGTCAATCTGGGTAGCTATTTCCGCCTCACGAAAAGCTGTGTGCGAGGCATGATGAAGCGTCGCCACGGCCGGATTATCGGAATTACATCCATTGTCGGCGTGACCGGAAATCCCGGTCAGGCGAATTATTGCGCCTCTAAGGCCGGCATGATCGGATTTACCAAATCATTGGCCCAGGAAGTGGCCAGCCGCGGGATTACAGCCAACACGATTGCGCCGGGATTCATCGAATCGCCCATGACGGATGTGTTGCCGGAAAAGCAGAAAGAGGCACTTTTGGGCCAGATTCCTGCCGGTCGACTCGGCCAGGGGGCAGACATTGCCGCCGCAGCCGTTTATCTTGCGTCCGACCAAGCCGCTTATGTCACAGGACAGACGCTCCATGTGAATGGCGGTATGGCAATGATCTGATTTCACTACAGCAAGCCCCACTCATAGGACTTGGCGCTCGTCCCCAGTGTATGCTAGGCGCAACACAATGGTTCGAATCTGGGCCAGTCCTCAGGCATTTTCAGAGAGGTACTCATGTCTGACGTTCTAGAACGCGTTAAAAAAATTGTTGTCGATAATCTCGACGTGGATGGTGACAAAGTCGTCGAGAGCGCAAGCTTCATCGATGATCTCGGCGCCGACTCGCTAGACCTGGTTGAACTGGTCATGGCCTTCGAGGAAGAGTTCAACATTGAGATCCCGGATGACGTGCAGGAATCTATCCGCACGGTTGGTGATGCGGTAACGCACATCAAAGCTCACATCTAAGATTTCGGGATTTCTATGTCAGACCGCCGCGTTGTTATTACCGGAATCGGGATTGTCTCGCCACTGGCCGCTGGCCGTGAGGCAACCTGGGAGCGCCTGATTGAAGGCAAGTCTGGAGCCGGACGTATTGATACGTTCGATCCCGAGGACATGCCGTGCAAGATTGCGTTTCAGGTTCCGTGGGTAACAGGCCGCGGTGGCGGCGAAGGTGATCCCCATGCGTTTGATCCGGCTAAATTCGTATCTCCGAAAGAGATGCGCCGGATCGACGAATTCATTCTTTATGCGATCGCTGCGGCTGATGAGGCTGTTGAGGATTCTGGTTGGCAGCCCGAGGACGATGAAGGTCAGGAGCGCACTGGCGTTCTGATCGGGTCCGGTATTGGTGGCCTTGAATCCATCTACAAGACGGCGATCACGCTTCATGAGAGCGGGCCGCGCAAGGTGAGCCCGTTCTTCATCCCTGCTGCCTTGATCAATCTGGCCTCTGGCCAGGTATCGATCCGGCACAAATTCAAAGGGCCCAACCATTCGGTGGTGACGGCCTGTGCCACCGGCGCTCACGCGATCGGCGACTCTGCCCGCCTCATCAAATATGGCGATGCGGATGTTATGGTTGCAGGCGGCGCCGAGGCTGTCATTGGTCGCATCGGTATCGCAGGGTTCTGCGCTGCCAAGGCCATGTCCACGAATTTCAATGACACGCCTGAAAAGGCTTCCCGTCCCTATGACAAGGACCGGGATGGCTTCGTCATGGGTGAAGGCGCCGCCATCGTCGTGCTCGAAGAGTACGAGCATGCAAAGGCGCGCGGTGCGAAGATCTACGCGGAAGTCGCAGGCTACGGCCTGACGGGTGACGCCTATCACATCACGGCCCCTGCTGAAGGCGCGGAGGGTGGATACCGTGCCATGAAGATGGCGCTCAAGCATTCCGGCATGGACCTGTCCGAGATCGACTATGTCAACGCCCACGGCACATCGACCCCGAAAGGGGATGAAGGTGAAGCCGGCGCCGTTGAGCGGGCCTTCGGCGAGCATGCCAAGAACATGTCCATGTCGTCGACCAAGTCGGCCGTAGGACACTTGCTCGGCGCTGCCGGAGCCATCGAGAGTGCGTTCTGCGCACTCGCGATCCGCGACCAGGTGATGCCGCCGACCTTGAACCTCGACAATCCGAGCTTCGAGACCGTTCTGGACCTGATCCCGCACAAGGCCAAGAAGGGCCGGGTGCGTGCGGCTATGTCCAACAGCTTCGGCTTTGGCGGCACGAACGCATCGCTGGTTCTCAAGGAAGTTCAGTAAGCCTGTTTCTCCGGGCTGGGGTTGGCATGTAGGCTGGCACAGTCAGGATTCGCGAGGCGTTCATGAAATTCATCAAAGGCCTGCTTTCGGTGCTGGTGCTCCTGCTGTTTGTGGGTGGCGCAGCCCTTGGCGGCGGATGGCTCTGGTTCCAGAACGAAGTCTCGAAACCGGGCCCCTCCACAGAGCAGCACGTCTTCATGGTTGAGCCGGGCGAAACGCTGACCCGCGTAGCCTTGCGGCTGGAGCAGGACGGTATCGTGCAGGACGACCGTCTGGTACGTCTGAAGGCACGGCTCGACGGCACTGAACTTGCCATCAAGACCGGCGAATTCATTCTCGAGCCGCGCGCGAGTGTGACGGACGTGATGGATGTCCTGATTGAGGGTAAATCGGTCCTCCACAAGATAACGCTGCCGGAAGGCCGGACCACGTCACAATTACTGAAAATCGTTGAAGCCGACCCGATCCTTACCGGCGAGATGCCGGAGACGGAAATCGGTGAAGGCACGCTGCTTCCGGACACATACCTCTTTCAGCGCGGCACCACCCGCGCAGAACTGGTCGAGCGAATGCGCAAGGCCCAGGCTGACGTGTTGGCAGATCTATGGCCGAAACGCGCTGAAGGTCTGCCCATTTCAACGCCGGAAGAGGCGGTAATCCTTGCCTCCGTTGTCGAGAAGGAAACCGGTATCGCCGGAGAACGTCCGCAGATTGCCGGCCTGTTCGTTACACGCCTCAAGCGCGGCATGCGCCTGGAGAGCGACCCGACGATCATCTACGGAATTTCCAAGGGGGAGCCCCTGTATAATCGCCGGGGAGAGCGCCGAACGCTATATCGCTCCGAGATCGACCGGAAGACGGACTGGAATACGTATCAGATTGATGGTCTGCCAAAGACGCCGATCTGCAATCCGGGCCGGGAGGCGATTGCAGCCGTCCTGAACCCTGACGAGACGGGGCACATCTTTTTCGTGGCAGACGGCAAGGGCGGCCATCTGTTCGCGAAGACGCTGGCCGAGCACAACCGGAATGTCGCGGCTTACCGCCAATATGAACGAGAAGAAATACAGAGGGAGCGGGCAGGGGAATGAACAACCTATCCGGCATGACCGGCTTTGCCCGTGTCACGGGAGAAGCAGAGTGGGGCGCCTGGGCTTGGGAAGCCAAGAGCGTGAACGGTCGGGGGCTGGATGTACGGGTGAATACCCCTCCCGGGTTCGATGCGCTGGAACGTGTCGTCAAAGCTGCGGCTTCAAAACGGTTCAATCGTGGATCCCTTCAGGTCTCGCTCAGGATCGAGCTGAGCGATCAGGCGGGGGGCGCCACCATCGATCAGGCCTTGCTGGACACATTGCTGGCGGCGGCAGAGAAGGCGCATGGCGTCGGCATTTCCAGCGAAGCCATCGCCACCCTGATGACTGTAAAGGGCGTTGTGGAAACCGGATCGGCAAACATCCGGGACGTTGCGACGAATCCGGACGTCATGGCTGAACTTGAATCGGCTGCGGGTGCGGCGCTTGCGGAGCTGGACCAAGCTCGCCAGGCCGAGGGCCGCGCGCTGCAAGCGATGCTCTCCGGTCTCGTCGACGAACTGGTGTCAGCGACGGATGCCGCTATTTCGCTCGCGGGGGACCAGCCTGCACTGCTCAAGGCGCGGCTGTCGAAGCAATTGGAAGAATTGGGGGCAGACCAGCAGGTGGACCCCGAACGGCTGGCGGCTGAGCTCGCACTGACTGCTGCAAAGGCCGATGTCCGCGAGGAGCTGGACCGTTTGCTCGCACACTTCGACTCTGCGCGGAAATTGCTTGCCGACGGCTCACCGGTGGGCCGGAAGCTCGATTTCCTCGCCCAGGAACTCAATCGCGAGGCCAATACGCTCTGCTCCAAATCCGTCAGTCTGGATTTGACGAATGCAGGTCTCAGCCTCAAAGGAACAATAGACCAGTTCAAGGAGCAGTCAGCCAATGTCGAATAGCGGACATCCAAAGGACCACGGCCATCGCCGGGGACTCATGCTGGTCCTGTCGAGCCCGTCCGGCGCTGGCAAGACGACGCTTGCCAAGAAGCTGATCGAGGAATTCGACGATGTGAATTTGTCAGTCTCGGCGACGACGCGTCCGCCAAGGCCTGGGGAGAAAGACGGAAAAGACTATCATTTCAGGTCCGTTGATGAGTTTCATCACATGATTGAGCGGCGCGAATTCCTCGAATGGGCGCACGTCTTTGACAAGTATTACGGCACGCCAAAGGCCGACACGGTGGCCAAGCTTGAAAGCGGGGAAGACGTCCTCTTCGACGTGGATTGGCAAGGCGCGGATGCGTTGCACGACCAGATGCCGAATGATGTGGTCTCGGTGTTCATCCTGCCCCCCAGTATCAGCGCGCTGGAACAGCGCCTGGCGGCACGGCCGGGATCCACGCCGGAGATCGTGGCGCGTCGCATGGAAGATGCCAAGCGCGAGATCATGCATTGGCGCCGTTATGACTATGTGATCGTGAATGACGATCTCGAAATTGCCTATCAACGCCTCCGCCGCATCCTGTTGACGGAACGCCTCAAACGCCTCCGCCAGCTCGATCTGGAGGATCATGTGCGCACCTTGTTAGGAGAGGCGTGATGGACCCGGAAGAAAAGCTTGGAAACATCAAGGCGCGGCCCATCTGGCTGATTGCGCTGATCCCCTTGCTAGGGATCGTGCTGGGGGCCTGGTTTGTCGCCAAATTCATTGCCTGAACAAAAAAGCCCCGCAACCGAGTTGCGGGGCTTTGTTCTTTAAGTCCTGAGCCTATCAGGATTTCGACATGGCTTCCTGGAAGTTCTTGTCGACGGCTTCGATGAAGCCTTCGGTCGTGAGCCATTCCTGATCCGGACCGACGAGCAGGGCGAGGTCCTTTGTCATCTGGCCGCTCTCGACCGTCTTGATGATGGTCTCTTCCAGCTTCTGAGCGAAGGCGCGGACATCCGGCGTGTCATCCATACGGCCGCGATGATCGAGACCGCGTGTCCAGGCGAAGATCGACGCAATGGAGTTCGTCGAGGTGGCTTCGCCCTTCTGGTGGTTGCGGTAGTGACGCGTCACCGTGCCGTGGGCAGCTTCGGCTTCAACCGTGTTGCCATCCGGCGTCATCAGAACGGAAGTCATGAGACCCAGCGAGCCGTAGCCCTGGGCGACCGTGTCGGACTGAACGTCGCCGTCATAGTTCTTACAGGCCCAGACATAGCCACCGGACCATTTCATGGCCGCTGCGACCATGTCGTCGATCAGGCGGTGCTCGTAAGTGCCGCCGAACTCAGCGAACTTGTCTGCGAATTCAGCGTCGAACACTTCCTGGAAGATGTCCTTGAAGCGGCCATCATAGGCTTTCAGGATCGTGTTCTTGGTCGACAGGTAGACCGGCCATTTGCGCTGCAGGCCATAGTTCAGGCTGGCGCGCGCGAAGTCACGGATGGACTCGTCGAGGTTGTACATGCCCATGGCGATACCGGAGGACGGGAAGTCGAAGACTTCGAATTCCTTGGAATCGGACCCGTCGGACGCCTCCCATTTCATGGTCAGCTTGCCCTTGCCTGGAACGAGGAAGTCCGTAGCCTTGTACTGGTCGCCAAAGGCATGACGGCCAACCACAACCGGCTTCGTCCAGCCTGGCACCAGACGTGGGACATTGGAGATCACGATTGGCTCACGGAACACGACGCCGCCGAGAATGTTGCGGATCGTGCCATTTGGCGAACGCCACATCTTCTTCAGGCCAAACTCTTCAACGCGGGCTTCGTCCGGCGTGATCGTGGCGCATTTGACAGCAACGCCGTATTGTTTGGTTGCATTGGCTGCGTCGATGGTGATCTGGTCGTCCGTCTCATCACGCTTCTGGACCGACAGGTCGTAATATTTGAGGTCGATGTCGAGATAAGGATGGATCAGCCGGTCCTTGATCATCTGCCAGATGATGCGGGTCATTTCGTCCCCGTCCATCTCGACGATCGGATTTTTGACCTTGATTTTCGCCATGTTTGTATTCCCTGCGGTTGCACTATTCTCGCAGGGCTATAGCAGAGCCAACAGCCGCGTCAAAACAGGGAAAACCATGTCAGATCAGCGCAACCCCGCAATTATCCTTCACAGCCCCCAATTGGGTGAGAATATCGGCGCTGCGGCGCGTGTGATGCGCAATTTCGGACTGACCGACCTTCGTCTGGTTACGCCGCGGGATGGCTGGCCGAATCCGGCTGCAGATACGATGTCTGCCGGGGCATTCGAGTCGGGCGTAGGGGTGCGCATCTTCGAGACTTTGCCAGAGGCGCTGGAGGGCATCATCTGGCTCGCAGCCGCTACAGCGCGCCTGCGGGGCATCGAGAAGCGCGTTGGGGATGCGAGCGAAGCAGCCGATGTGGCATATGGGCGGTTGGGGACGGGCCAATCCGCCATCATGTTCGGCGCCGAGAAATCGGGCCTACCAAATGATGCCGTGGCTGTGGCAGACTTCCTGATGACCTATCCGGTCGATCCTGAGTTCAAGAGCCTGAACCTTGCGCAAGCGGTCTGCGTGTTCTGCGCCGAGTGGGGCAAGCGCCGCGAGCAGTCGGATCTGGTGATTTCGCAAGACAAGGCAAAACTGGGCGAGCCGGCACCGCGTGATGAGCTCTTTCGCATGTTCGAGCATTTCGAAGAGGAGTTGGAACGCGCTGGCTATTTCTTCCCGCCGGAAAAGACACCGCTGATGAAAGACAATCTGCGCGCAGCCTTGGTCCGGGCCGACTGGACGCGGCAAGAAGTGCAGACCTTCCGGGGCGCCATCAAGGCGCTTGCGCTTGGCCGGGGCAAGGCGCGCGTTAATCGCGATGACTGAGCACTCGCCGAGGGTTGCCATCATTGGTGCTGGGCCAGCCGGCTTGATGGCAGCGGAAATCCTGTCAGACGCCGGCTATGCGGTTTCCCTCTATGAAGCGATGCCCAGCCCGGCGCGGAAATTCCTGATGGCCGGCAAGAGCGGCCTGAACATTACCAATATGCGCGAGGGCGAAAACTTTATCTCGCACTATCCAGATGTGGCGCCCGTGCTGAAAAGTGCCCTTAGCGAATTTGGGCCAGCCACCATCGCGGAATGGATGCAGGGCTTGGGCGTGGAAGCAACAATTGGGCCAACTGGTCGCGTGTTCCCGGTGCAAATGAAAGCATCGCCACTCCTTCGAGTATGGCTCGCACGGCTACAGTCGCAAGGTGTCCAGCTACACACGCGGCATCGATGGGCAGGATGGAGCGATGATGCCGACCTGATCTTTGACACTCCAGAGGGGGCCATATCTGTGCAATCGGACGCTCAGATATTCGCTCTGGGCGGAGGAAGCTGGAAGCGGCTTGGCTCGGATGGGGGTTGGTCATCTGTGTTCACCGAGAGGGGTATACAAACAGAGCCTTTCCGGCCGTCCAATTGCGGCTTCACCGTAGATTGGTCAGACCGCATGAGGACGGAATTTGTCGGAACGCCGGTGAAGAATGTTGCCGTGCGCTTCGGGGGCCAGACCAGCCGGGAAGAATTCGTCGTGACCGACCGGGGCGTGGAAAGCGGCGCGATCTTCACACTGTCCCTTGCTATTCGCGATCGGCTGAAGACCGACGGTCAGGCGATTTTGGAGATTGATCTCGCGCCTGACCTCGCGGAGGCAACGCTTGCAAGCCGCCTGAAACTAGACCGGGGAAAGCAGTCGCTTTCAAATCATCTCCGCAAAGTGGCAAACCTGAAAGGTGTGAAGCGCGCCTTGTTGTTTGAGTTTGGTGGGCTGGATGTTTCCAATGAGCCGGAACGCCTGGCCCGACTGATCAAATGCCTGCCGATCCCGCTCGAAAAGCCTTTCCCGCTGGACGAATCGATCTCCACGGCGGGCGGCGTGTCTTTCGATGCACTGGACGATCATTTCATGGTGAAGCAACAGCCCGGCATGTTCTGCGCCGGCGAGATGCTGGACTGGGACGCGCCAACAGGCGGTTATCTGCTGACGGCCTGCATGGCCACCGGACGCGCGGCCGGGTTGGGCGCGGTCCGGTGGCTCAGATCACAGGTATAGTCGTTAGCGGCCCTTCCAGACAGGAGCGCGCTTTTCGATGAAGGCTTTCGGGCCTTCCTTGAAGTCTTCAGTGCCAACAATGCCTGCAAACGCCTTGCCGCTGTCTTTCCAGAGCTCGTCGTCGGTCTTGCTGGTGGCATCCATAGCCACCGCACGGCTGGCGGCCACTGCGAGCGGGGCATTGGCGGTGATCCTGGCAGCAAGCGCTTCGGCTTCACCCATGACCTCTGCTTCAGCCACCACCTTATTGACCATGCCAAGTTCATAGGCGCGCTGGGACGGGAGCGGATCGCCTGTCAGGATAGCTTCAAGTGCCACGGCACGGCCGACAGCGCGGGGAAGGCGGAACAAGCCGCCAGCCCCTGCGACGAGAGAGCGTTTCACTTCTGGCAGACCGAAATTGGTATTGTCGGCGCAGATGATCATGTCGCAGGAGAGCGCGATCTCGGTGCCGCCCGCAAGCGCCGAGCCGGTGATGGCAGCGATCAGGGGCTTGGTCCGGTCGCGACGTGCAATGCCGGCAAATCCACCCTTCTTGGTGGAGAGGCCGGCGCCATTGCCTGCCGAGATTTCCTTCAAATCCGCGCCAGCGCAGAACGCTTTGCCAACAGCGGTCAGAATGCCAACCCAGATTTCAGGATCGGATTCCATCTGGTCGATGGCGGCTTCCATTGTGCTGGCCATTTCAGCATTGATGGCATTGCGCGCTTCAGGTCGGTTCATGGTGATGATCGCGACATTGCCTTGTTTCTTGTATTCGACGGGCATGAGTGTCCTCCTTTGACTGGAGCCATCGCTAGCAGGCCTTACGCAAGGTTCTGCAAGGCAGAGTTCGATTTAGATATTGCCAGACCTTGGGGAAGCCATTCGAGACTGATCTCATGGACCTGACACTAAGCCCCGAATACGCCGCGTTCCGCGACCAGATTGCGGACACGCTGAAAGCCAATGCCCACCTTGCGCCCGGCCCTGAGGACAAGGGTCTGAAGCACCCAAAACGCCTCGCTTGGCAGGAATTCCTGATCCGGGAAGGCCTGACGGCGCGCACCATTCCGACCGAATATGGTGGATATGGCGCCGAGCCCGATATTCTGAAATCCCGAATCATCGCGGAAGAGTTCGCACGGTCCGGCCTGCCGAGGCCACTGGCCGGACAAGGTATCTCCATGCTGGTGCCGACCCTGCTGGAGCTCGGCTCACCGGAACAGAAAGAGGCATATATTGAGCGGACGCTGAAAGGCGAGCTGATATGGTGCCAAGGCTATTCAGAGCCAGGCGCGGGGTCTGATCTTGCCGCATTACGCACTCGCGCGGTCGAGGATGGCGAGGATTTCGTCATCAATGGTCAGAAGATATGGACCTCCACAGCGCGCCAGGCTGACATGATGTTCTGCCTGGTCCGTACCGATCCCGAGGCGAAAAAACACCACGGCATCACTTATATCCTGTTCCCGATGGACACGCCTGGAATCGAGGTCCGGCCTCTGGTCGACATGACCGGCGCGGCAAACTTCAACGAGGTGTTTTTCACAGACGTGCGTGTCCCGAAGAGCGGCGTGGTGTTCGAGGTCAATAAGGGCTGGCAGGTTGCCAATGCCACGCTGACCCATGAACGCGGCATGCTGGGGGATCCGAACGCGACAAAGGCACGCTTTGTCGAGTTGGTTGAGTTGATGAAGACAGAAACTGTCAACGGCCAGCGCCTGATCGATAATCCCGTGCTGCGAGACCGGCTCATGGCGCTGCAGGGGGAAGTCTATGCGATGCAGGCGAATGGCCTGCGGATTACCACCAAGCGGCTGAAAGGTGAGTCACCTGACCTCTCAGGGCTGGTTGTGAAGCTGCAAGGCTGCGAGCTGAACCATCAGATTGCGGGGCTCGCCATTGATGCCCTTGGGGAACTGGGCATCCTTTACGAGGAGGGAGAGCATCTGAGATCGAGCGGTAGCTGGCAGTGGCGCTACATGTATGACCTCGGATTGATTATTGGCGGCGGAACGGCGCAGATCCAGAAGAACATCATTGCGGAACGCGGGCTCGGCATGCCGCGCGAGCCCCGGCCGGCGAGGAGCTAGACACATGGAATTCGGACTCTCAGAAGACCAGATCATGTTGCAAGAAACAGTCCGGCGGTTTGTGGCAGAGGAAGTGCCGCTCGACCTGATCCGTCAAGTAGCTGAAGGCGATGAGGCGGCAATCGTCAGGCTTGAGACCGACCTCGGCGCGCTCGGATTGGACGGTTTGCTGGTCAGTGAAGCGGATGGCGGCTCAGGCTTGGGTGTGCTGGACGCCATACTGGTGCAGGAGTGTTTCGGCTACGGCATCGTACCCGCTCGGTTTCTCTCCAATTCGGTGGCGGCGTACGCCCTGCGGGATACCGGCTCAGCCCTTGTTAACGGTATTGCCTCCGGCGAGACCCGTTTCGGGATAGCCCTCAATGATTTCACGTCGAGGCGTGATGGTTCCGGCCTCCTGATCCATGATGATACCGTGGCCGGAAGCACGCTGATGGCCATGGATGTGCGCGGGGCAACACATATGCTTTGCCTTGCCAATGATGCGATCCATACTGGCGAGCCCGGAGCCGCAGAGCCCGTCAAGACCATTGACCGTACACGGGCGTTTTCAAAGCTTGGCTTGGCAAGTATCGACAAGGGTATTCAGATCAAGGATGTTGACCGAGTCTTCGCAGTCGCATGCGTCCTTATGGCAGCCGATACACTCGGCGCGGCGCAATGCATGCTGGACAAGGCGGTCGCCTATGCCGCTGAAAGACAACAATTCGGACGAGTGATCGGATCTTTCCAGGCCGTCAAACATCTCTGCGCCGAAATGGCGGCGAAGCTTGAGCCGGCGCGGGCGCTGCTCTGGCATGCCGCTCATGCGATTGATGTCGAGGATGAAGAGGCGCTAGCCATGGCGTTCCTGGCGAAAGCGCATATCTCGGAGGTGGGAACCTTCATCGCGAGAACCTCGACCGAAGTACACGGGGGCATGGGGTTCACGGATCTTGTGGGGCTGCACTACTGGTTCAAGCGGATTGGCGTGAACAGGCAGGTCATGGGGTCGCCCATGGCGCTTAGAGAACTCGCAGCACGGCAGCAAGGGCTGGTGGCCTAGGGCGGCCTTAGCGCGTCACATCGACTTGGCGGAACCAGTCGCTTTCTTCCGGCGCGAATATGTCGTGCAGCCAGTCAAGCAAGCGGCCCCCATTCTTCAATCTGCGTGCGCGCGGGGTATGGTACAGCCAGATATCCAACGCCGGTGCGCGGGGAGTCGGGCAGGCGACCAGTTGCGCAAATCTGTCACTTAGGTGGGTCGGTAGCAAGGCTGGAGCCACGCGGGACTGACAGAACGAGACCATGGCTTCCATGGCATTCATCCGGCGCATCATGCTGAGTTCGGGAAGAGCGTTTCCGGATCGATTAAGGTGTTCCGCATAAGGCGCATGTATCAGGGCTCCTGCTTGTGCGAGGTCGGATAGGGAATTTGGCAGGGGATGGGTCGCCTGCCAGTCGCTGGACACGAATCCGGCATAATGTGACCGGCCGATGCGGCGAGCCACCAGATCGGACTCAGTCGGCCGCGACATCTGCAAGGCGATATCCCCGGCCAATCGGTGAAAATCGGTGGGCGTGTCGGTGATTGTGAGATCAATCACCAGATCAGGATTGCTGAGCTGGAATTCTGAGAGCCGGGGCGCAATCCAATAAAGGGCGAGCGCTTCGCTGCAGATGAGCTGGAGGTAGTTTCCCTCGTCATTTGCGGCGCCCCCGACTTCGTCCTGAGCAGCCTGGATCGTATCAGCCATCAAGTCAGCATGACGCAGAAGTGTGCGGCCTGCTTCGGTGAGGTCCACGCCTGTGTGATGCCGGTGGAAGAGTTCTGTGTGCAGGGCATTTTCGAGATCGGTGACCCGGCGGCTGATAGTGGGGAGCGATCCTCCCAACACACTTGCCGCCGCGCTCATGCTGCCCGTCCGCGCGACGGCGCGAAAGACCCTCAGCCGATCCCAATCGAACCTGTCAAAAGGCGCGTGATCGTCTCTCGCGTGTGAAAGCCCCCGTTTCATTTCTTGCCGAAGTCACCCGCCCAGAACTGTGTCATGAAAATTAACCATGTAATGGAGAAATCTCATGAATGCAACGCAGACTAGAAAAATGGTCTTGGCCAATGTGGACCCTGTAGCGCTTGTTGCACGTGCGAAAGCTTTCGGATTCCGGCTTGCGACTCGCCAGGAGCTGGAGGCGGCGGTTTCCATGGCAGAAACCCTGATTCATGGGAAACTTGCGTCTGTCGATTCGATTTCAAGGATGAACGCGCAAACGGGCATGACGGCCTGGGTAACGGGCGATCCTGTGGATGGGATCTTCCTCATCCTCCCGCTGACAGAGGCTGGCGAGAATGCCGTGCGAGACGGGTCATATGACCCCGCAGCGCCCCGTCGCGAACATCTTGCTGTGCAGGGGGAGGGCGTGTCGGCATTTTATGTCGGCGTCTATGCGGGCAAGACGCGTGAGGCCCGGAAGAAAATCATGACCGCGTCGGCGGTGCTGCGGGTGGAAATGTTCGGCGTGTTTCCTGCCTATGCGCGCGGGGCTACCGAGGACGGTCGGCGTTCCATGCTGAGTCTGGGGTTTCAGAAATTTGAGGGGGGGCTTTCAGATTTGTATGTCCAGCCTCCTTTCCAGCAAATTATGGATCACGCTTCGTGAGTCGCCCTCGGAACAAGGTCGGGGAATCGGTGCTTCTCCGGCCGGTGCCGCCGGAAGCTCATCAGACCTACTCAGCGGATGTGGTTCGCACCCTGGATGGTTATCACCAGGTCAGCGCGATCCGGTCAGCTGTCTTCCTCACTGAACAGGATTGTCCATATGAGGAGGAATTTGACGGCAATGATCTCTGCGCCACTCATCTCGTCCTGAAGAGGAATGGCCGTCCGGTCGGGACTTTGCGCATCCGGTGGTTTGCCGAGTTTGCGAAGCTGGAGCGGATCGCCTTGCTACCGAGCGAACGGGGCCGTCCCGGATTGCGGGTATTGCTCGCTGCCGGTTTCGAAATCGTCTCCCGGAAGGGCTATGCGCGGATGGTCGGTCAGATACAGGCACGGCTCTGGCCGGTCTGGTCGCGGACGTTCAAATGCCGCCTGATCGAGGGCCGCGCGCCTTTCTGGTTCTCTGGCTATGAATACCGCGAAATCGAGATTCCCATTCCGCGTCATCCGCAAAAACTCACCTTCGATGAAGACCCTTATCGGATCATTCGGCCAGAAGGGGCGTGGGATGAGCCCGGAATATTGGAGTCTTCTTTTCTGCCGCCGACCAAGGGCAGCAAGGCAGCCTGAAGGACCCTCCCTGCGGATAGTCGTGCTTAAACCTGCGTCGGTGCCAGCGGGGGAGGTCGATCCGAAAATGAATCTGCTTCCGCTTCATGGGATGGCGGAAGCGCACCTGCCTTAGGGGAGAGGATACGGCACAGAACGAGATCGCCAGTAACGTTCACCAGGGTTCGTGCCATGTCGAGAATGCGGTCGACACCGATGACCAGCGCCAGCCCTGTGAGAGGGACGCCGAAGCTGGCAGCGGTAGCCGACAGGATGGCGATACTGGCGCCGGGGGCTGCGGGCGCGCCAATGGAGGCGCCGGTCAGCGTCACCATGACAAGGGCGAGGTCACCATATGACAGGGGCGCGCCAGCAATATCCGCCAGAAACACGATTGCGACAGACTGGTAGAGTGCTGTGCCGGCCATGTTGACGGTGGAGGCGAGCGGCACAATCGCGCCAGCGAGGGCGGGCGGTGTCTTTAGTTTTTCGACCGCAGTTTTCATGGTGAGCGGCATCACCGCGGCAGAGCTGGACGTCGAAAACGCCAGAAGCTGCACTGGCCCCACGGCGGTGAGGAAAGCGCGCGGACCCATCCTGCCCAGCACGGCCGCAATCAGGATGTAGAGCACCAGAAGAATGGCCAGGCCGCTCAGCACGATGCCGCAATAGATCGCAAGGTCCGCAAGCGTCCGGATCCCACTTGCCGACATCGTCTCAGCCATCAGACCAAACACGGCCAGGGGTGCGAACCGCATGGCTGTCCGGATGACCGTCATGCTGATCTCAAGCACCGCTTCAGCCAGGGCCACGAGTGGTCGGGTCAGTTCGCGCTTGTCGGTCGTGATTGCTGCGATGCCGACGAACAAGGAAAATACGACAATGGCGAGCATATCCTGTTCAAGCAGGGATGCGGTAACGTTCTGCGGGATCAGATTCGTGATGAGGTCCGGCAGGCTGTGCGTGATTTCCTCAAGTGCAGAAGGAGCCGGCTCGGCAAGTTCCAGGTGTTCGGGTTTGAGGCTCGGTGGCAGGGGGAGGCTTTCGTCAAGCGAGCGGCCCGGTCGGATCATGCGCGCGAGCGATACGCCAATGATCGTCGCCGCAACCGTCGTCAGGAGCACGAAGCTGATGAGTTTCCGGGCGACGGTTTTCAGCGCTTCCCCACCGCCTGTCCCAGCGATGCCAAGGACAATGGAGCTGGACGCCAACGGAATGATCACCATGCGGATCAAGGCCAGAAACAGCTTTCCAGGCAGGGCCAGCCAGTCTCCGATAAGGTCTGCCTGACTGCGGGGAATGAGCGCCAGGTCTGGGCCGAGGACCAAGCCGAGCGAGATGCCTGCGACCAGAGCGATGATCACCTGAAGCCAGAGCCGTCCCTTGACCAGGACATCGAGGCGCCGGTTCAGTCGTCGATAGGTAAACCTCGGTGCCGCCATCCGATCCTCTCTAGAAAATATGCCAGGGACTCATATCGAGACAGCGCCTTATTGGAGGCAGCACTCCACATAGTTGATACAGGTCAAGGGGCCTGTTTCCCCCTGAACTCAGGGTCTTTCGCGGCGGCGCGCGAATGTAGGAAACATAATATGCTGGGAGGGTATCTTGAAAAGATGGTGCCCGGGGGCGGAATCGAACCACCGACACGCGGATTTTCAATCCGCTGCTCTACCCCTGAGCTACCCGGGCGGGCCACTGGGGAAGCGCGGTATCTAACGAAGGCTTGTAATCTTGTCCATGCTGTTTTCAGTCATCTTCTGACATCTCTTGGCCGGGCACGTCGTCGGCAAGGTCGGCGGGTGCGCCCGGAATGGCGTATCCCTCAGACAGCCACTTGTTCAGATCGACATCTGCGCAACGTTTCGAACAGAAAGGCCGGTACTGCGCAGAGACGGGATTCTTCCGGCACTGGGCGCATTTAGGTTGGGTGGATTTCGGGGAAACAGGTTTGCTCATGGGGCCTGATATACGATTGGCGCGGGCTTCGTCGAGGCCAGGTATGAGAGGCGATGACCATATTTTTCAGAGAGCATCGCCATCAAGGGTGCGCCCCGGCTTTCGAGCCATGTCATGGCCCGCTCAGGCAGCTCCAAGGTGAGCTTGTCCATCGGGCTCTTCGTGGCCGTGCGTTCAAGCAGTCTCAATCCGGCAAGGCAGAGCGATTCGTCGGAGAATTCCCCGCGTTCAACTAGCATGCGCTCGTCGAGCGGGGTTTCGCGCCAGGGCAGGGACATTTCCATGAGCCCCAACTGGGAGGGCGCAAGGACCGTAGCCGTCGGAAATCCGGTCATTTCAAGGTGGGATTTCATGGCGTTCTGTACCTTTTGGCGCGACCCGACATTCAGGGGTGCGACGCAATCTAGGATGATGAGGCCGCCTAACTTCCTGAGCCCGATCTGGCGCGAGAGCGCGTTACAGGCGTCGAGGTTCAGCTGGAGCGCTTTACTTGCCGCGCTGCCCTTGCCGCGGCGCCCGGCGGAGTCGATGTCGACGGCAACCAGCGCATGGGTTCGGTCTATGCGTAATCGTCCCCCATTCGGAATGACCACGGCAGGAGACAGCGCGTCTTCAAAAGCCGATTCGACCTGCTGGTCCCCGATTTCGACCTCTTCGATGGGGATGTTGTCCCAGGTCTCAATTCCGAGAGATCCTGCGTCAGTGTCTTTCATCGAGACACGTGGCAGCTTGTCCTGCCGGGCTTCAGACAAGACGGTGACTTCAATTAGCTGGCCTTCGGTCAGGCCGTGTCCGTCAGGCAGGCGCAGGAAGGCTTCTGCCTTGTCAGACGTTTCAATGAATGCGCCGCCCTGGTCAGGTTTGAGAGAGCGGATGCGCGCGCTGACCCGTTGGCCCAGTTTCAAACGACCAGCTTCATCCGACCAGCGCTTAAGCCGGAGGGCAATCGGCGACCCGTCATCGCCTATCAGGACCTCACGGGTCTCTCCGACACAGACTTCTCGCAGGACGCGGATCGGCCTATTCCCCCATGATCATCGAGATGAGGGCGGAAGTGACAGGGTCGTCCGCCTTGGCGCTGCCCTCGACAGCAGGCTTCAGGCGAGACGCCATCGTCTTGCCGCGCTCGACCCCCCATTGGTCGAACGGGTTCAGATGCCAGAGCTGGCCGGCGAAATAGGTCCTGTGCTCGTATAGGGCGACCAGCGCGCCAAAAGCCTTCGGGCCGAATTTGGTGTGCGACAGGAAAGTTGATGCGCGTCCACCGGCATGGACTTTCTGACGTGCGACTTCGTCGGGCAGGTCGGACTCTTCCCGCTTCACATCTTCGAAGCTCCGGCCATTGGCGAGGACTTCCGCCTGAGCGAGAGCGTGGGCGGTAAGCGCCTTGATGCCTTCTGGCTCCCGGTCTCTATCTGGAGCGAGGATGAACTCGCAAGGCACATCCTGCGAGCCCTGATGGAGCCATTGGTGATAGGAATGCTGGCCGACAGAGCCTTCGCCGCCCCAGAGGGCCGGGGTCGTGGCGCCCGGCACAGGCGCGCCGGTCGGGCCTACGGTCTTGCCATTCGATTCCATTTCAAGCTGTTGCAGATAGGTCGGAAGCATTCTCAACCGGTTCGCATAGGCGAGCAGAACTCGCATTTTTTCATTACGCACCGTTGCATTCCAATAGTCGAGCAGGGCCAGACGCATGGCCGCATTCTCTTCCAGGACTGTTGAGCGGACGTGGGCGTCCATCTCTGCCGCTCCCTGCAGGATTTCTTCGAAGACGTCTGCGCCGAGATAGATCATGCAGGCGAGTGATGCGGCCGACCAGAGCGAGAAGCGCCCGCCCACTGACAGCGGCATATCGAAAACATGTGCTTCGCGGCCGTCCAGCCAGGCTTTGGCGCGATCCGCATTTGCGGTCACGAGCGCCAGATGCTGCTGAGATTCGTCCCCCACTGTTTCTTCCAGCCATTTCCGGGCGCGGGCGAGATTGTAGAGGGTTTCTTCCGTCCCGAAGGATTTTGAAACGCCGATAACGAGGGTGCGCTTCGGGTCAAGGCCGTGCATGGCGCGGTCGAGATCGAATGGGTCAACATTGGCGCAGAAGCGCAGGTCGATCTTTCCGGTGGCCTGGTCCTCGAACGCGTCCGCGATCAGGCGCGGGCCGAAATCCGATCCGCCGATGCCGATGTGAAGGACCGCGTTAAAGGGATCGCCGGTCGAACTCGTGACCGCGCCGGACACGACGTCGCGTGCAAACGCCAGGGCCGGCTGCACGCTTTGCCGAACAGTCTCGGCTTCGCCGGACAATTCAGCCTGCGCCCGTAATGCCCAGTGCAGGGCCGGGCGGTTCTCCGACGGGTTCACAATCTCCCCGGTGAAGAGGCGATCGGCTGCCGACTGAAGGCCCGAATCGCGTCCGAACTGGAGCAGGGCGGCCTCTGCACCGTCGTCGAGATACTGTCGGGACAGGTCGATGGACCAACCCGCAGCGCGCACTGGCGCCGTCGCGGCGCGTGTCTCTGCGAGTGCCTTGAGGGAGGATTGGTTCACGCGTTCGGCATGCGGCGTAAGGTCAGCGGTCATGTCATTGTCCTTGCGTAAGTTCTGGTCGCTTCCGCTTATCCGGGGTTTCCAGCCGGAGCAAGGCGGGAAACCTGACCGCAGTGAACTGGCATTTGCGTGCTTGAAACCGGCGCCACACATGGTTATGAGGCGCGTTTAATGGGCTGCTAGGCCTGATGTTTATCCGTCCGGCGGGCCGGACACCTAATTTGAACCAAGGAGAGGCCCGATGGGCAAGGCAAAGTTTGAACGTAACAAGCC